>ERZ857785.2-NODE-2-length-607712-cov-107.880744_pt1 | contig 607712 bp, 607 predicted proteins | sample MGYA00519763_ERZ857785 | MGnify/ENA primary metagenome ERZ857785 (study PRJEB31778, sample SAMEA3449365) | human gut metagenome | biome: human gut; feature: human-associated habitat; material: faeces | place: United Kingdom | collected 2010/2012 ...
TTATCCAAAAATTTAAAAAACCCCCTAAATTTCTGAAAAAAATTTCAAAAATTTAAAGAGTTTTCTAAATTTATTAGTTTAACGTAACTTCCGTATCACTATTTATAACGGTTCCAGCGCTTATGCTTTGATATCCTATATATCCTGATGCATTAATAGTGTGCTTAATTCCTAATTTAGATAATACAACGTCAGCTTCTTTAACCGAATAATTAGTTAAATCTGGCATTGTTATAGTTCCATTTGTAAATATAAATACTTTATCTTTTGTACTTACCTTAGAATTCTTATTTGGATACTGACTAATTACTTTGTTTCCATCTCCAAAAATAACGTAGCTTGCGCCCAACGCATCTAAAGACTGCTTAACTGATTCGGTTGTCTTATTTTTATAACTACCCAATTTATACGTAGTAACTTCTTTATTTATTTCAGGAGCTTCTTCAAATATGCCTAAGTATTTGGCAGTATCTCTTACTATTGTTTGAACCGTTTGTGGAAGTACGTTAGAGTTGTAACTTCTTTGAAAAGCAACGTATAAAATTACCTTAGGATCATCTTTAGGATACATTCCAGAAAAAGAAGTTATATAGTCATACTTACCATCATAATATTTTCCAGTTCTTGGATTAGCTATTTGAGCAGTACCTGTTTTACCAATTAAATCATAGCCATCCATTTTATATTTACTACCTGTTGTTTCTGATGAATCAGAGTTTACAACACGGTACATTAAATCTTTTATTTTATTTATTGTTTCAGTAGATGCAACTTTCTCCCCTTCTTTTACCGCTGCCTTATAAGTTACTTCTTTGGTTGAGGAGTTAACGGTCTTAGAAACAATATAAGGATTTAATATTACGCCATTATTAGAAATCGCCGTAAGTGCTTTTATCTGCTGGATAGGAGTTGTTGTAATACCTTGTCCAAATCCAGCATTAACAACTTCGACATCATACTTAAACTTAACCTTACCAGTATACTCGTTTGGAAGGTCAATATTTGTTTTTTGACCAAATCCTAACTTTTTATAATAATCCATAAGTTTCTGTTTTGACAAATAATTTTTTATCATGTTTGCAACGCAAGTATTAGAAGATAGCGTGTATCCTCTTGAATAAGGTATTAGTCCCCAACCTGTTTTGTTCCAGTCTCTTACGGTATCATCACCTATCTCATAAGGACCAGTTTCACAGTTAGTATTATAAGGATCCCAGGTAGGATTATTTTCAAGAGCTGCCATATAACTATAAGTTTTCATAACAGATCCTGGTTCATAAGTATAAGATACAAGTGGGTTTAAGTAGTTTTTTATATCTTTTGTGTTTGGATTAAATGATGGGCTTGTTGCAGAACCTAATATTTTTCCAGTTTTAGCATCTGCAACTACCGCAACTATCCAGTTTGCACTAGATTCATTTTGAGCCTTATTAATAGCCGTTTCCAAAGACATTTGTACGTTTGAATCAATTGTTAAATAAACATCATTTCCATCTATTTTTTCCTTTCTAATCTCATTAGAATTAGGAAACTTATAGCCATTTAAATCCTTTTGATATTTAACAAAGCCATTAGTACCAGTCATCTTTTCATCATACTGTTTTTCAATTCCCATAAGGCCTTTCATATTGCCTTTTTCATCACTTGAAGTATAACCTATTATATATGATAAAAAATTGTTATTAGGATAATATCTTTTATGAGTTGTTATAAAATCTATTCCACTTAAATTTAAGTTTTCAATAGCTTCTTTTTGAAGTTCGGTAAGGCCCTTTCCCTTTGAACCAAACTCTACCTGATAAGCCTTTTTATTTAATCTTTCTAAAATTTGTTCTTTTGACATATCAAGTACGGTAGCTAGTTTTTCTGCCGTATCTTCTTTATTTACAACGTGAAGAGGAACTTTAGAATCCTTACTTCTTGATTCATCTAAGTATGCTATTATCGTATATGAATTTATTGTTTGTGCTAAAACGTCACCATTAACATCATATATGTTACCTCTTAGAGCGTATAACGTTTCTTTTTTTGTGTTTCTCTTATTTGCAAAACTTTTTAGGTTTATACCATCTACTTTTCCAGTTAAACATAGATAGCCTAATCTTAAAATAAGCACAAAAATAAAAAGAAAAAATATTAAAGTAAAAATTTTAGCAGTTGCGTTTTTATTTTTATTTAACATTTCTCTTTTCATTTAAATCACCCTTATTTTTGAATTACAATAATGTTATTATTATTATACTCCAATCCGTTACTTGCTGCAACAAGTTGCATATTTTCTAATGAAATAAGTTCGTTTACTTTCATCGTTAAACTTTCGTTTACTTTTTCTTGTTTAGTTACGCTTTTTTTAAGTCTTTCGACTTCTATATTAACAGATGATAATTGTGCCTTAAAGAAAAATACGGACACAAAAACAAATGCTACCGTAGTTACGGTAAGTGTTATCATCATTTTTTCAAATTTAGTCTTTCTCTTTCTTTGTTTTGCCATATTATCACCCTTATTTTTGTTTTATAGCAACTCTTAAAGTTGCACTTCTACTTCTTTTATTTTCTTCTAATTCTTCTTTAGAAGGCTTTATCTTTTTTAATACTTTAATATCTGGAATATATTCTTCAGGAACGTTTGGCATTCCTTTAAATATCTCGTTTTCTTTTGACCTTTCTCTAAATACTTCTTTACATATCCTATCTTCTAGTGAGTGGAAAGTAATAACTGCTATTACACCACCTTTTTTTAGCATATCAATCGCATCATTTAAGGCCTTAGGTAAAATACTAAGTTCTTTATTTACCTCTATTCTAATCGCTTGAAATGTTCTTCTAGCAGGATGTGTAAGCCTTTTATATTTAGCAGGTACACAATTAGATATAACCTCTGCAAGTTCAAGCGTTGTCTTTATTTTTCTTGTACTTCTTACTTTTTCTATTTCTCTTGCTATTTGCTTAGCGTATTTTTCTTCACCATAATCTCTTATTATTCGGTATAAGTCATTAAAAGAATATTCATTAACAACCTCATATGCTGAAAGGCTACTTTTTCTATCCATACGCATATCAAGATCTGCATCTAAGTGAAAACTAAACCCCCTGGCGGCATCATCTAGTTGCGGAGATGAAACTCCAAGGTCAAACATAATGCCATCTACTTTAAAAATACCTCTTTTTTCTAGTTCTTCTTTTAAATTAACAAAGTTACTAGGAATAATAGTAAAGTTATCTCCAACTTTCTTTAGAATGTTTTCACTATAATTTCTTGCTTCTTCATCTTGATCAAAAGCATATAATTTTCCCTTTTTCAATCTTTTTAAGATTGCACTTGAATGACCAGCATATCCTAAAGTACAGTCAACATAAACGCCATCTTCCTTAATGTTTAAAGAAGAAATGGTAGGTTCTAGTAAAACGCTTATATGTTTCATTTAAACCTCCATATTATCAAACAAGTCTTCTGCTATGTCTGATATGTTATCATAATTTTCTTCTAGTAAGGTGTTAAACTTACTTTCTGACCATATCTCTAGTCTGTCATTCACGCCAATTATAACGCATTCTTTTTCTATGTTAGCGTAAGATACAAGTGGTTGTGGAAGTGCTACTCTTCCTTGTTTATCAAAGCATGCCTCCACAGCTCCTGACAAGAAAAATCTTAAGAAAGCCCTAGCATCTTTCTTTGTAAATGGAAGTTTTCTTAGTTTTTCAACCAATCTTTCCCATTCTTCCTTTGAATAAACGAATAGACATCCTTCAAGTCCACGGGTAACAATAAATGTATCTCCAAGTTCTACTCTGAACTTAGACGGAACAACAAGTCTTGCTTTATCATCAATATTATGATGAAACTCTCCCATGAACATATTAATCCCCCACAATCTACCACTTCATTCCACTGGCTACCACTATGATACCATATAATAAGATAAATTGTCCATATAAAAAAAACAAAAAATATTACAAAAATAGTACTTTACGTAAAGTATAAAATTTATTTTTTTATAATATACCCCTACCATTATTATCTAAAAAATGATAAAATATCAGTATGATTAAAAAAATATTAATAGGGATTGTTAAAGTATATCAAAAAATTCCTGGAAGTTTTCACGGATACTGCAAACACGTTCCGTCGTGTTCAAATTATATGATTGAAGCACTAGAGACTCATGGAGTTTTTAAAGGATTATATTTAGGAACAATAAGAATACTTAAATGTAATCCGTTTGGAACTTATGGATATGATCCCGTACCAAAAAAGGAGAATAAAAATGAAAAATAAAATTATTGTGATAATTGGAATTATCGTATCACTGTTTATGTTATCTGGGTGTGCCAAGGAAGATACTACGTTTTCCATGACAGCTTATACAAGTACTTACCCAACGGAATATATACTAGATAACTTATACGGAGAAAAAATTGCCATATATAGTATTTATCCAGACGGAATAAACTATAAAAATTATAAGCTAACAAATAAACAATTAAGTGATTATAGTAAAGGAGATTTATTTGTTTATAATGGAACTATTAAAAAAGAAAAAGATTATGCTGTTAGCCTTTTAAATAAAAATAAAAACATAAAGGTAATTGATGCATCACTTGGTATGACATATATAGGTGATCCTGCTGAAAACTGGCTTAACCCATCAAATTACTTAATGATGGCTTCAAACATAAAAAAAGGTCTTGAAGAATACATTAATGAAAAAATAGAAACAGACGTAATAGATAGTAACTATGAAGAGTTAAAACTTAATCTATCAGAAATAGACGCTGAACTAAAACAAATTGCAACTAACGCAAATAATGCTACGATAGTTGTTTCAAGTGATACGTTTAAATATTTAGAAAAGTATGGATTTAACGTTATATCATTAGAAGAAAACAATAATTTAAGTGATAAAACACTTTCTGAAGTAAGAAAGCTTTTAGCTAATAAGAAAATAAGTTATATATTCTTAAAAGATGATGAAAAAGAAAATGATACAATTAAAAAATTAAAAGAAAGTTATGAGTTTACAACCGTAAAACTAAATACCATATCTACACTAAGTGCTAGTGATAGAAAAGATAAAAAAGATTATATCTCAATTATGGAAGATAACATAAACTCAATAAAACTTGAAGTAAATAATTAAAAAAGACTTAAGTTTTTGATGATAAAAAATATCATTAACTAGTCTTTTTTAATTTATCTTATTTATTAAACCTTTACTATTTTCTAAATAATCCTTTAAATAAGATGATATATAATTAATACTTTCGTAATCAAAATTTGATATTCCAAGTATTCTTAAATTTTCAGTAAAATCAGAATTATTTAATCTTTTATTAAGTATATTAATGTTTTCTGTATAAGAAAAATCTTCATCTACTTTCCTTTTTAAAAACGTTGCCATTACAAATCCAAATACATAATTCATTCCCATAGAAATAGTATAAAAATCCTCGTTACTCTCTATTCTGTTTAATACTTCAAAATAATTTTTTTCTGGAAATAAACAATTAAAGTTCTTCTCTGTTACAGCACCATATTTTATATATGTTAGCAAAATTGAAATAGAGTTTGAATATAATTTAGATAATTTACTTGTATCTTTTAATCTAATATTTTTAAAAAATAAAACTTCAGCCTTATACCCCAATTTAAGTAAATAATCATAAAATTGTAACTCTGTATAAAGAGCAACAGCCTCAGACATAATAGATATTTGTTCATTATTTGTAGGCCTATTTGACATATGACCCAGTTCATGAGCCATTATTATACTATCCAATAATAAACCACTATTTGGAAACGTAACATCCCCGTTACCATTATTATCTACTTTTCCTTTTCCCTTCATATAACTTTTTTTATCTTCTTTATCAAAATTAATATAAGATGGTGATAATGTTCCGTCATTCATATACTTATCAACATCCACAGTCATATTAATACTTTGAAAAAAATCTTTAATCATATCAATTTTCTCAAAAAAGTCCATCTTTTTAAAGTTTGTATCATCATATGTATCATTAAAATCAAAATCCATAAAATCTTTTGAAGCAATACTACATAAATTATAAAATTTCTCTAAATTATAATATACAAATATATCATCACCTTGTTCGTATTTTGCTTTTATCCAATCAATATAATTTTCACAATATAAATTAATCTTTTTTTCTTTAGAATCCATAGTTATTTCCTTTCAAATATTAATATAACAAAAAACTAGCTTATTTGCTAGCATCTATTCCTGTTTCTATAAAGTCTTCTCCCTTAAATGGCTCAGTTCTTAAAAGATCATTATAGTTTTGTTGTCTTAATACCTCATAAACCATAATAGCAGCACAATTAGATAAATTAAGTGCCCTTACCTTATCATTCATAGGAATTCTAAGACAATGTTCTAAATCATCTTTTAGTATCTCAAGAGGAATACCACTTGATTCTTTGCCAAATACCAAATATATATTTTCATCTTTATTACTATAGTCAAATGATGTATGAGGCTTTTTTCCATATCTGGTTAAATAATAATATGTACCATCATTTTTACTTTTAAAATCATCCCAGTTTTCATATACTTTATAATCACAGTCTTTTATATAGTTTGCACCACTTCTTTTTATATAACTTTCATCTAAGGAAAAACCAAGTGGTTTAATTAAGTGAAGATGAGTTCCAGTCGCAGCACAAGTACGCATTATATTGCCAGTATTGCCTGGTATTTCTGGTTCAAATAATACTACGTTAATCATTTATTACACTTCTTTCCTTTAGCACTTTAATTACGTCATCTTTAGTTTTTAATGTACTAACATCTATTACGTCAGAAACTTCTCCGTTAGTATAAAAAACTAATTCTGGTGCACTTTGATAAAATGGATCAACAACCGTTATACCATTAATATTAATATATATAATTTCGTTTTCTAAATTATATTTTTTTACTACAGGTATAAATATATTTTCAAACTTTTTGGTGCTATCTTCACTACTATTTGACACATAAATAACAGAACTTGGTTGTTCTATAACGTGGTTTGATATTTCATCATACTTAATTTCAGTTAAATAATTCTTTATTTTAGATTCTGAAAGTAAGTTTTCTTCCCTGTTTTGATTTAGTTTAAGTGCAACTACAAGTATTCCAATTGTTACTGTGCATATTGCTATTAATAATATCATCTTTTTTGTTTGTTCTTTCATTATCGTTACCCTTTCTTTATATATTTATATTTTAACACATTTAGAAAAATGAATAAAGAAAAAGAAATCACTTTTATGATTTCTTTAATACCACAATCTTGAAACATCAACGTTTTGGCTCATTGGTTGTGGATTTGGCATTTCCATTTTAACAATGGTTGGAAGCTTAAATGCGGAACCAAATACAACGCAAGTACCAGGTTGCAGCCCTTTCATCTTCTCAACTATTTCATCGGTTATAAAAGGAACCATTTGTCTTATAAATGATACATCTCTAGGGTGTTGCATCTTAAATATTAAGAAGTTAGAACACTGTGATAATACAGTTTCGCTCATCTCTGATGGTCTTTGTGATATAAGGCCTAATAAAACACCATATTTTCTTCCTTCTTTAGCGATTCTATCAAAAATATTATATCCTAAAATCTTTGTATCTGAGTCTTGCTGTACGTATCTGTGAGCTTCTTCTAATATCAAGTGGACAGGGAACGATCCTCTCTGCTGAAGTTTAGAAGTAAAATCAAACAATAACTTTGCATATATCTTACATATTGTCTTTGCAAGTCTGTCATCCAAATAGCTTATGTTTATATTTATAATTTGTGCTCTTCCTCCATTAGAAGCGGTAATAAGCTCTTTTATAAACGTATTTTTATCAACATACTTATCCATCTTAAAATACTGGGCATACTCACCCTTAATAAGAGAATCAAGTCTTACCTTAAGTACATTTGCTTTATCATACATCTTATCACTTTTTAGTGTTCCTTCAGAAATAAGAGCAAAATCAAATGCATCTCTTAAGTTTTCCAAGGTAAATGGTATTGTTCCATCAGGAAGTTCTAATTTTAAATCAGGATTAATGAACTTTTTAATAAACTCTGTTACAAGCTGCATTTCACCTATCTTACCTTCCTTATCAATTATTAAACACTGTCTTAAACTTCTAGTATAACCAGGTTGTACAATAGGAGTTTCAAGGTTTAAATCCTCAGTGTTAAATGAAGTTAATATTGCAAATATTTGGTCATGTATTTGTGATGCTGCCCCGCCAGAATAAAGCACTTCTAGTATAGCCTTAGCGATTATATCATTTTTATATATTTTAGTTTCTTCATCACTACCAGAGAAAATAGTAACTAGTCTTAAAGCCTTTTCAATTATAGGTAATTGAGTTGGATCATCAACTTCTAGTAAAAGTGCAAAATCATCAATATCTAAAAGCCATAATGGTAACTTAATTAGATTCTGAGGATTTTGTCTTACGTTAGTTGAATATTTCTTAAAGAATACCTGACTATTTTGAACTGATAAGGCACTTTCATATTCCCCATAAGCATCAAATATAAATATGCACGCATTTCTTGGAGTTTGCGTATTATTAAAGAATATATTTTGAAATAATCTTGCAACACCACATGATTTACCTGAACCGGTATTTCCAAAAATTGCAAAATGATTACTGAAAAACGTATTTGTAGATACATACGCAGGAGTATTGTTATAAAGTGGCATATTACCAATTAATACCCTTTTCATAAAGTTGTTTTGATCTCCTGATATTATTAATCTTACTTCTTCATCTGTTGCAACAAAACAAACGTTCCCAATGGATGGTTTTACAAGTACACCCGGAATAAATCTAGGACCATTTATTTCTCCTATTAATTTAATGCTTCCAATTTCACTATTTAAACTAATTACCGTTCCAACTATTTTTTGGTTAGAATTTGTTTCAAATATAACGTGGTGATCAATCAAGTTTTTTTCAAATGCTAAAGATGAAGTAACTTTTATAGTTACGTCTTGCACTCCAACATCACTTACTCTTCCTATTTCGTTTGGAAGAGCCTCTACTTTAGCTTCTTTTGGAATGTCATCTATCTTCTGTTCATTTATTACGTTTACATCTTCCTTGTTTTCTTCATCTAAATTAGTTTCCTCTTCACGAGTATTTTCATCATTAATATCTAAATCTTCTAATGTTTCGAAATCTTTTTCTTCCATAATTTTCACCCCATAATTATACTTTCTTTCCTATCTTATAAATTCATTATAACATTTGTTTAAAAAAAATAAAATAATATTTTAACTTGAGTTGACATTTAACCTTCTAAACTGTAATATAATATCTGGAAAAGGAGGGTTTTTATGGCTTATATAGAATTTAAAAACGTATGTAAAAATTATGGTAATGAAGATGTTATAGTAAAAGCACTTAAAAAAGCATCATTTGAAATAGAAAAAGGTGAACTTGCCATTATTTTAGGACCTTCCGGAGCGGGTAAAACAACTTGTTTAAACATATTAGGTGGAATAGATAAAGCATCAAGTGGAAGCGTAATTGTAGACGGTGTTAACATAACTGAATTAAAGGAGAGAAAACTAATTAAATACAGACGTGAAGACGTTGGATTCGTATTTCAATTTTATAATTTAGTACAAAATCTAACCGCTAAAGAAAACGTTGAACTAGCAACACAAATATGTAAAAATCCAATGGATGCTATAAGCGTTATAAAAAAGGTTGGATTAACAAAAAGAATGGATAACTTCCCTTCTGAATTATCTGGAGGAGAACAACAACGTGTTGCAATTGCAAGAGGAGTTGCTAAAAGGCCTAAATTACTTTTATGCGATGAGCCTACTGGTGCACTTGATTATAAAACCGGCAAGCAAATATTAAAACTATTGCAAAACATGGCTAAGAAAGAAAAAATGACAGTCGTTATAATAACTCATAACAATGCAATAGCACCTATGGCAAACAAAGTTATTACCTTTAAAAACGGAAGTGTATCAAGCGTTAAAATAAATAAAAAACCTAAGGCTGTAGGTGATTTAAAATGGTAAAGAAAAAAAGTATATTAAAGGACGCTTTAAGAGAAATATCACTTAATAAAAAAAAGTTTATTTCCTTATTATTAATAATAGTTATCGGAACAGGCTTTTATGTAGGCCTTAAATCTACTCCAAAGGACATGAAAGAAACTGCAAAAGCATATTATAAGGAAACTAATTTATTTGACCTAAAGGTAGTTTCATCATCTGGATTTTCAAAAAATGACTACTACTCTTTAAAACAAGTGGATGGTGTTAAAGGAGTTTTTCTATCAAAAACATTAGACGTTATAACAACGATTAATAACTCCGACTACGTAATTAAGTTAAATAGTATAAATGAAGATAGAGACTTAAAAAGTGATGATTATATAAATCATTTAACCTTACTTAAAGGAAGGTATCCTAAAACCATCAATGAAGGATTAGTTGAAGAAAAGTTTTTAACCGATAATAATTTATCACTTGATGATTTAGTTACACTAAAACCAGAAGATGAAAATGGTCTTCGCGCTAAAAAAATAAAAATAGTAGGTATTGTAAGAAGCAGCTACTACTCTTCAAAAGACAGAGGAACTAGTAATTTAAAAAACGGAAAAGTAGATTATTTTATGTATTTAAGTGAAGGCGATTTTGCATCTGATTTATATACAGAAGGATATGTAACAATTAAGGGTGCTAATAAGTATGACACCTATAGTAAAAAGTATGATAGTTTTATTAATAAGTATAAATCATTAGTTAACGAAGAAATTTTAAAGAGTGCTAAAGAAACTCACAAAAGAAACGTAAGTGTTCTTGAAAGTGACATAAATGAATTAAAAGATAATTTAAATAGACTTAATAGTACGGACTTACCTAGTGACGAACTTAATACGTCAATTAAGGAAGTAAGCAGTGAACTAAAGGAAAAAGAAGATGAGTTATCAAAAATAAAAGACGTTTTAGCATATTCTATAAAACGAAGTGAAGTTGCCGGATTTTATGAATACAAGCTTGAAACAGAAAGAATAGAAAACATAGCTAAGGTCTTCCCTTTAATGTTCTTCTTAGTTGCGGCTTTAGTTAGCTTAACTACTATGACACGTATGGTAGATGAAGAAAGAAGTCAAATGGGAACTTTAAGAGCAATTGGTTATAGTAAATCATCAGTTATCTTTAAATACGTTTTATATGCGCTTTTAGCAAGTATTTTAGGAAGCATAATAGGAACTATTTTGTTCTATAAATTAATTCCTATGCTTGTTGGTTATTGCTACAATATCTTTTACGATATGCCAAGTATAAATGCTACTATGCAAATTAACTATGCCCTATTTTCTTTAGTTTTTTCAATTTTATCTACCGTTTTAGCAACAATACTAGTCTTCCTTAAAGATACTAGTAAAACACCAGCAGAACTTATGAGACCAGAGGCTCCTAAAAAAGGAAAAAGAATATTCCTAGAAAAAATAGATAAAATCTGGAATAGTTTAAGTTTCCTAAACAAGATTACTTTAAGAAACATATTTAGATACAAAAAAAGATTATTTATGACTGTAATTGGTATTTGTGGTTCTACCGCATTAATACTTGCTTCATTTGGAATAAAAGACTCCGTTATGAAAGTAGCTGATAACCAGTATAATAAAATAGATAAATATGACATGATAATTAGCATAAATAATAATGCTTCAAATAATGATAAGAAAGTTTTAGAAGAAAAAATATTAGATGAAAATGAGATAAAGAAAATAACTTATGTTTATAAATCTAACGTTTTATTGAAAAATAATAAAAAAAGTGAAAATTCTAACATCATTGTTCCCGAAAACAAAGAAAATATAAACGATTATATAACGCTTAGACAAAGAAAAACTAAAAAAGATATTAAAATGGATGACGACGGAATTATAGTATCAGAAAAGCTTGCAAAACTACTTAAATTAAAAAAGAATAGTTATGCAAAACTTACTCTTCCAAACAATAAAAAGGTAAATGTAAAAATATCTGACATAACAGAAAATTATATAGAGCATTACGTATATATGTCGCCTAAACTTTATAAAAAATTATCAGGCGAAAACGCTAATTACTCTACTATTATTGCCATTACTAAAAATTTAAGTAATAAAAAAGAAAAAGCTTTAGAAAGTAATATCTCGGATATTAATAACGTTACTTCTACCCTTTTATCATCCGATACAAAAAATAACTATAAGGATATGATGAATACGTTAAATTATGTTATTTTAATACTAATTGTTTGTGCTGCAGCACTTGCATTTGTTGTTTTATATAATTTAGCAAGCGTAAATATAAGTGAAAGAAGAAGAGAACTTGCAACGATTAAGGTATTAGGATTCTATGATGAAGAAGTTACTAAATACATTTATAAAGAAATGCTTATTCTAACTATTATAGGTTCACTTATAGGACTTATTGTAGGAAGCATTTTAACACTTTATGTAATAAAAATTTGTGAAACAAATTTATTTATGTTTACTTTTAATATTAATTTTATAAGTTATTTATTATCCTTTATAATAACACTTCTATTCCTATTTATAGTTAACTTATTTATGCACTTTGAATTAAAAAAACTAGATATGGTAGAAGCATTAAAAAGCTACGAATAGTAAATTTTTGTAAAATATATCAATTTATGTATCAATGTTGCTTTTGCAACATTGATATTTTTTTATGGTTTGTTATAATTGTTATTGTGTAAAAAACAAAGGGAGGTAACAAAATGGAACAATATGAAGGTTTTAAAGGAGATAAATGGAAAAATGAAATAGACGTTAAACAATTTATCTTAGACAATTATACAGAATATACTGGTGATGATAGCTTTTTAGCCTCACCAACAGAAAAAACAAAAAGATTAAATGACAAATATCAAGAAATGTCAAAAATTGAAATTGAAAAAGGAATATATGATGTTGATACTAAAACAGTATCAGGAATTGATGCATATAACCCAGGTTACTTAATTAAGGATGATGAAGTAATCGTAGGTTTTCAAACAGATGCACCACTTAAAAGAATAGTTAATCCATTCGGTGGAATGCGTATGGTGCGTCAATCATTAGAAGCTTATGGTTATAAGCTAGATCCTAGTGTTGAAGAATACTTTAAGTATAGAAAAACTCATAATGATGGTGTATTTTCTGCTTATACAACAGATATTAGAAAAGCAAGACACGCAGGTTTACTTACTGGACTTCCTGATGCTTATGGAAGAGGAAGAATAATTGGTGATTATAGAAGAATTGCTTTATATGGTATCGATAGACTAATAGATGAAAAGAAAAACGATTTAATATCATTAGAAAAAGAAGAATTAACCGAAGAGATGATCAGGTTAAGAGAAGAAGTATCTGAACAAATAAAAGCTTTAGGAGAAATCAAATCCATGGCATCAAAATATGGTTTTGATATATCAATGCCCGCAAATAATGCTAAAGAGGCCGTGCAATGGTTATACTTTGGTTATTTAGCTGCAATAAAAGAAAATAACGGAGCTGCTATGAGTTTAGGTAGAACATCTACATTCTTAGATATTTATTTTGAAAGAGACTTAAAAAAAGGAATAATAACAGAAGAAGAAGCTCAAGAAATAATTGACCAATTCATTATGAAACTTAGAATGGCAAGACACTTAAGGACACCTGAATATAATGAGTTATTTGCAGGAGATCCAACTTGGGTTACTGAAAGTTTAGGTGGTATGACAGAAGACGGAAAATCACTTGTTACTAAAAACTCATTTAGATATTTACATACGCTATATAATTTAGGATCATCTCCTGAACCTAACTTAACTGTTTTATGGAGTGATAATTTACCAGAAAACTTCAAAAAATATTGTGCTAAAGTATCAATTGATACAGATGCAATTCAGTATGAATCAGATGAACTTATGAGACCAATTCATGGATGTGATTACGCTATCGCCTGCTGCGTTTCTGCTATGACAGTTGGAAAACAAATGCAATTTTTCGGAGCTAGATGTAATCTTGCTAAAACACTTTTATACGCAATAAACGGTGGTATAGACGAAATTAAAAAGGAACTTGTTGTTGATGGATTAGATAAGATTACTGATGAATATCTAGACTATGAAAGTGTTAGAAAAGCATATTCAAAGGCAATGAAAAAAATTGCTAAAACATACGTTGATGCAATGAACATAATTCACTTTATGCACGATAAATATGCATATGAAAAAGGTCAAATGGCACTACATGATACAAAGCTTGATAGATTAATGGCTTTTGGAATTGCAGGATTCTCTGTTGCTGTTGATTCATTATCAGCAATTAAATACGCTAAGGTTAAACCAATTAGGGATGAAGATGGTATCGCAGTAGACTTTGAAATTACTGGAGAATTCCCTAAGTATGGTAATGACGATGATAAGGTTGATAATTTAGGTAAAGAATTACTTGAAGAATTCTACGCTGATTTATGTGAGCACAAACTATACAGGGGTGCAAGACATACTTTATCAGTTCTTACAATTACTTCTAACGTTATGTATGGTAAGAAAACAGGTTCTACTCCAGACGGAAGAAAAAAAGGTGTTGCATTCGCTCCAGGAGCTAACCCAATGCATGGTAGAGATTCTTCTGGTGCACTTGCATCTTTAAACTCAGTTGCTAAAATGCCATACACTAATTGCTGTGAAGATGGTATTTCAAATACTTTCTCTATCGTTCCTAGTGCACTTGGACATACAAAAGAAGAACAAGTAGAAAACTTAGTAAACGTACTTGATGGTTATATGGAAAAAGGCGCTCATCATTTAAACGTAAACGTACTTAACCGTGAGACGTTAATTGATGCTATGAATAATCCTGGTAAATACCCTACTTTAACTATTAGAGTATCTGGATACGCTGTTCTTTTTGATAAATTATCAAGAGCGCATCAAGAAGAAGTTATATCTCGTACTTTCCATGAAAGATTAGGATGTTAAATTATAGAACATAGAAATTTATCTATGTTCTTTTTTTATTTCGTTTATTTTAAGCTCTATTACAACATAGCAGTTATCATAAATGTTATATAAGAGCATATCTATGTAGTTATATCTGTTTCCTATTTTTATTGGGTATTCGTTTTCTATAAAAGTAAAACCTTCTCCTAGTTGTTTTAAAAAGCTTGGTATATCTTCTAGTATAAATGACATTAGCATTTTCTCTGATATTTTATCTGCATCAAACTTATTTTTTATAAGTATTGGGTCCTTTATTAAATCACCAGCATTAACCTTTTCTTTATTAATTAGTTTTTCTTTTGTTTTATTATCTAATCTTTCGTATTCACGGGACTTTATACGCTCCCTTAACTTTCTATAAGATAAGTTTTGTTCTTCTAATATTCTTATATAATAATTAATTTCATTTATATTATTAAGCGTTAGTAGTTCCCTGTAATGAGTCCAGCTTAATTGTGAACGCATTGCGTTCACATTCTCATCTTTAAAAATAATATAAAATTTTCTCATTATAAATAAATTTCTATAATTATATTTTCTTCCAAATTCTTTGGTCAACTTATCAGAATACTTTTTTATGATTCCTTCACCATAGCTTTTTCCAGCATCATTTAACAACTTTCCAACTTTATAATATGTATTTAAATCACTTCTATTTTTCGAATAATCCTTTACCTTTTTATATACTTCATTATTTATTAATTCATTTTTTATCTTGTTATAATAATTCATTATCTCATCCTTTAATATAACAAAAAGGAAGTTACTCTTCCTTTTCTTTTGCTTTGGTTTTATGTCCAGAAGATAAAAACGTTACACGTTCACCAATTACTTCGGTAACTTGTCTTGCTTTTTCTTCTTCCTTTTCTATCATACGGGTTTGTATTCTTCCTCTTACGCCTAATAAATCACCCTTATGACAATATTCAGTAGTTGTTTCTGCAACATTACTCCATAAAGTACAATCTATAAAATCAGTATCATACTCTCCATTAGAGTTTTTATAACTTCTAGGAACCGCTAACGTTATGGTTGTTACATTTCTTCCGGTATCCGTTTTTCTAAGTTCAGGATCCTTAGTTAATCTTCCTATAACAACTAATTGATTTAACATAATAATCTCTCCTTTCGTTTTATAATTTACACGAAAGAATTATTATTATCAAAATACCATTTTTTCTAATTTTTTGTTATTTTCTTGCAAAAATGCAATTTCTGCATAAGCAAAAAAGAATTTCTGCATAATCTTTTTTACAGAAATTCTTTTTTAGTATTTTTTAATACAATTTACGACAATTTATTTAAAGCCTTTAAAAACTCATCTAAATAATTACCATAAAGTAGCGATTCATTAAATTTATTTGGTATTATTTCACCATGATAATCACTACCAGCAGTAATGATTAAATGATTTTTATGTGCTAACTTTAGTAATTCTTCAGAAAATTCATCACTTTGATTCGGATGGTACACTTCTATTCCGTCAAATCCCATATTTATAATTTCTTTATAATCAAATTTTTTTATTAGAACTGGGTGTGCTAAAACAGTTAGTGCATTATTTTCTTTTAATAATTTTATTGCATCAGATAAAGATATAACATCATATGGAACATAAGCTTTACTATCATCGCCAATATATTTATCAAATGCTTCATCAAACGTGCAGCCTATTTTATCACAAATAGCTTCTGCAATATGAGGTCTTGCAATAAGCCCATCTGCTCTTTTCTTAACATCTTCATAATCTATTTTTATTCCGTAATATTTTTCTAAATTATCTATTATTTTTAGACATCTATTTAATCTTTTTTCTTCATTAATTTTAAAGTAATCAATAAGTTTCTTATCAGGAATATCCTTAAAATATCCTAATATATGAATTGTTTCACCTTTGTATTTGCAACTTACTTCTACCCCAAGTATAAATTTAACTGTCGTATCTAATTTTACTATATCAGATGCAGCATTTAACGTATCATGGTCTGTTATTCCTATTACGTCTATGTTATTTTCAAGTGCTAGTTCATTTATCTCGCTTACCGTTTTTGTTCCGTCTGAATGGTTTGTATGAACATGTAAATTTGCTTTCATCTATATCACTTTCCTTATAAGTAAATTATATCATATTAAAAAAGAAATGCATTATCTTTTGCATTCCTTTATCCCCTCACCTTTAAGCAATTGGTTTAGCTCAACCGCATACTCAAGAGGCAACTCTTCTCTAAAAGCATCAATAAATCCCATAATAAGAAGTTCGGTTGCTTTATTCTCATCTAGACCTCTAGTCATTAAATAAAATAACTGATTAGGATCTATTTTGGAAACGGTAGCTTCATGTTCTAATGAGCTTGATTTATTTTCACAAATATTTGTTGGAAACGTATCGCTTTTTGAAAGTTCATCTAAAAGTATTGTATCACACTTAACATTAGCTGATGAATACTTAGCATTTTTAGTAATCTTAACTAACCCTCTATATGATGCATTTCCACCATTTCTACCAATTGATTTAGATAAAATATTACTTTTAGTATGCTTTCCTAAGTGTATCATTTTAGCGCCCGTATCTTGAATTTGACCATTATCTGCAAGAGCAATTGTTGTACAATTTCCTTTTGCATAATCTCCTTTTAAAATGCAGGCTGGATACTTCATCGTAAGTTTTGAACCTATGTTTCCATCTATCCATTCCATTGTTCCGCCTTCTTCAACTAAGGCTCTTTTGGTAACTAAATTATACACGTTATTAGACCAGTTTTGAATCGTTGTATATCTACATTTAGCGTTTTTTTCAACGTATATTTCAACTACTGCAGCATGAAGAGAATCAGATGAATAAGTTGGTGCTGTGCATCCTTCTATATAATGTAAGTCGCTTCCTTCATCTACTATTATTAACGTTCTTTCAAATTGTCCCATATCTTTAGATTCTATTCTAAAGTAACTTTGTAGTGGTCTATCTAACTTAGTGTTTGGAGGTACATAAATAAACGTACCACCAGACCATACAGCAGAATTTAATGAAGCAAACTTATTATCATCATTTTTAACTAACTTTCCAAAGTATTTTTTAAATAAATCAGGATACTTTTTTAACGCTGTATCAGTATCTAAAAAGATAACATTTTTATCTTTTAATTCCTTAAGCATATTACTATATAATCCTTCTGATTCATATTGTACGTGTACTCCGCCTAAATACTCTTCTTCCGCTTTTATAAGTCCTATGTCTTCAAATGTTTCTTTAACACCTTTTTCTAAATTATCCCAGTTATCTTTTATATCATCAAATACTTTCTTATAATACGTAATATCATCTAGGTTAATATCTATATTAGGCCCCCAGGAAGGCATTTTTTTCGACTTAAAAACATCATAAGAATCAAGTCTAAACTTTGTCATCCAATCTGGTTCATTTTTAAGTTTTGATATTAGTTCTACCTTTTCTCTATCTATTCCCTTTGATAATGTTTTCATCTAATCAGTCCTTTGCCTAATAAATACTACGTGGATAAATTCTTTCATTTTCCTCAACTATTTCATCTACTTCTTTCACTTCATCTTTATCTAAGAAGCTCCAATATAATGCCGTTTTATTTCTTCTGTTATAATTTTTTAAAAACTCTCTTTTATCATCATCTGTTTTCATATTTTTTAAGCTTGGAAACATATCATTAGCATCATACGCCGAATAGCAAAATTTTTCATTATTAGTAATTTGGCCTTCTTCGTATGCTTTTCTAATAGCATTTAATCCAATGCAAACCTTATATTGTGGCTTTTTTTCTAATAATACATCTGTTGCGACATCATCTTCTATTGTGCATATTGCATTTCTATAATTTAACACATCAAGGCGCTTGCCATCCGTTTTTAATATGGCAATACTACAAGCATAGTTTTTATCCTTGTTCTCTACTTTTTGTAACTTCATTTTTTTACTTGTTAGCAATTTCATAATTATTTATCTCCTTCTAAAATTTTTTTAACACCTTCATATGGAAGAAGTGCGCACTTTTTTCTATTTGGCTGTTTATATATTTCATCATAACAATTAGCCTCACCTAAAACGTCTTTATCATATGGTCTTTCTTCTATCATATTTTCGTAATTATTAATTATTTCTTCTGCTTCTTTAACAGTTTTATCCTTTAATAATTCAGTCATTATGGACGCAGATGAAGTTGATATAGCACAAGCCTCACCATCAAATTTAATGTCTTTTATAATATCATCTTCTATCTTTAATGCAAAGTCCAAATTATCAATACAGGTTTTACTGTTCATATTAACAGTTTTATATCCTACGGTATCTTTAATACCTTTATTTAACGGATTTTGATAATGCTCTATCATAATACTTCTTTTTAAATGTTCGTCCATAATAACCTCCTTTATAATGATTCGTATAATATATTATCATTATCTAACTTTTCTACTAACTTATCTATATCTTCTTTTGTATTATAAAAATACATACTTGCTCTACAAGTGTTTTTAACTCCTAATACTTCTGATAATATCTTAGCACAATGATTTCCTACCCTAACGCATATACCAGATTTATTTAAGTATGCTGCAACATCTTGTGCAAAAACACCTTCTACATTAAACGTTACTATTCCGTTTTCTATATCCTTATTATATATGGTTATGTTCTTCAGCTTAGACATTTTATCTATCATATATTTTTTTAATTCTATTTCTTTTTTATGAATGTTATCTATTCCTACTTTGTTTATGTAATTAATTGCTTCTCCAAAACCAAATATACCTGCAAGATTCTGTGTACCTGCTTCTAGTTTTTCTGGTAATTCTTTATACTCTATGTTACCTAAACTATCAAAGAAAGCATTCATTCCTCCTCCTTCTATTAAAGGCTTAACTAAATTTAAGTACTTTTCTTTACCATATAAAACACCAACTCCAGTTGGCCCTAACATTTTATGTGCTGAAAAGCTTAAGAAGTCAACGTCTAAATCTCTTACATCAACCTTTTGGTGAGGAACGCTTTGTGCTCCATCTACTATAACTATTATTCCTGTTTTATGAGCATACTCACATATTTCTTTAATTGGTCTTATATCTCCTATTACGTTAGTTACGTGTGATAAAACAATTGCTTTGGTCTTTTTTGTTATTTTCTTTTTTACGTTTTCTAAGCTAACGGTTAAATCAGGATTTAAATCTATGTAATTAATTACTGCTCCATTTTTACTAGTTATATCAAACAAAGGAAGTATTAAAGATGCATGTTCTGACTTAGTTGTTAATACTTCATCGCCAGACTTTAAATAATCCTTTAAAAATCCCTTAATTATAAAGTTTAAACTTTCTGTTGCGCCTGATGTAAAAACTATTTCACATGCTTTTTTAGCATTAATAAACTTTTTAGTTTCTTCTCTTACATTATTTAACTTATCATCAACTATTTGACTTATGTTGTAATCTCCTCTGTGAGCGTTAGCTGAATAAGATGAATAATACTTAGAAACTTCATCTATTACGCATTTAGGTTTAAACGTAGTTGCACTATTATCTAAATAAACAATACCTTTATTTAGCATTGGAAAATCTTTTTTATAATCCATAACAATCACCTCCATTCTTTTTTTAATTTCTTTTTTAATTTTTCTTTTTCATCAAAACATATATCAAGTGTTCCAATAATTAAACCATTAATAAGTAAGTCTTCACAATCTCTTCTATTAAGCCCTCTACTTTTCAAATAAAATAACTCTTCTTCTTTAAAGTTACCAATAAAAGCTGCATGACGTGCTTCTGCATCAAATGAATCTATTAATAAAACTGGGTTTATTTCATTTTCATTTACGTCATTTAACGTAATTATCTTGCTATCTTGATTAATTTTACTTATAGAAGCATGCTTTGGTGCAAAACTTACAACATCAAATTTAATAGTACCATCTTTTTTAGTTATACCATTATTATAAATAGAACTTTCGGTATTTTTAGCATTATGATTAACCTTAAAATGACACAAAACTTTATTAATTGCAATAACAGAATTACAGATTTTTACGTTTGAAAAACATTCGTTTAAATTAACTTCTATCTTTCTATCAGATGGGTTATAGCTTAACACATTTAACACTACAAATCCTTTATTAACATTTATTAAAACATTTGTTTTTTTTACGTTTTCTTCCATAAAAAGTACGTTTACATTTGCATCATTAACATTTATCTCATACGTTTCATACTTGTTATTATTAATTAAAAGATTAGTATCTTCTTTTACGTTAATTACTACTTTATCATTTAATATTTTTTCAATGTTATTACCGTTTCCTACTACTATCCTATTCACTTTCTTCACCCTTAGTGGATGCTTCTATCACTACTTTTTCGAAGTTAAATCCATTATTTTCAATTTTTTGTGCTAATTCATAGTCTCCAGTTTTAATTATTTTTCCATCTTTTACAACATGAACAAAATCCGGCTTAACATACTTTAATAAATGTGTATAATGAGTAATAATTAAGTATGATGAATTTTTGTTATTATCTTTATATCTATTAATATTTTCAGAAACTATTTTTAGAGCATCAACATCTACTCCTGAATCTATTTCATCTAACATAATAAATGATGGTTCTAACATAAGCATCTGAAGTATTTCATTTTTTTTCTTTTCTCCACCAGAAAATCCTTTATTAACACTTCTATGAACCATTTCATCAGGCATTTTTAAATCACTTTTAGCTTTATCAATTTTTTTAATGAATGAATATAAATTAATGTTTTTACCTTCTTTACTTGATAAGGCTGTTCTTAAAAAATCAGAGTTAGTAACACCATTTATCTCTATAGGATTTTGCATAGCTAGAAAAATACCTAATCTTGCTCTTTCATCGGTTGTAAGCTTAAGTATGCTTTTTCCGTTATATAATATATCTCCATTTAAAACTGTATAATTAGGATCAGCCATAATAACTTTAGTAAGGGTTGATTTACCGACACCATTAGGTCCCATAATTACATGAACTTCACCATCATTTATAGTTAAGTTAAATTTATTTAATACTATTTTATTTTCAACTTTAACAGTTAAACCTTTTATTTCTAACATAAAATCAACTCCTGCCTTTATATTTTATCACTTTTTTTGCTTTTTTTACATACATACAAATAAAAAATAGAGAATTCTCTCTATTTTATCTATTCTTAACTAAAGTAGTTGATTCTTGCTCTTTATTATTTTTTTCATTATCAACGAAATATGTTTCTGGTTCAAATTTTTCTAATTTTGCATAATTATCAACAAAAGCACCATCAATATAATAATATCCAGTATAGCTTTCATGGACAGACACTTTATCTTCCATAGCATCTATTGCACATTTATCAACCGTTCCATATCCAATGGCCCTATTAAAATCATTATCCAATAATAACTTAGAAAAAGGAGCATAATAAACGGAATAATTAGATACTTGTCCCTCATATAAAGTGAAAGTACTATTACATAGTACGTCATAAAACTCATACTTTTCTCCATTTTTTCGTATGTATCCATAAGATTCTCCTACTATAAAAGAATCATTTTTTTCATCAACACAAGCAATAACGCTTAAAGTATTACCACTTTCATCGCATAAACTTATTGGCTCTTTTTGTTCTTCATCAACAATATCTTTTACACTACAATCAACAAAAGAGGTTGCCATAATCCCAGCTAATGCTTTTGCTATTACACATTTTACTAATTTATAACTCTTCTTTTTCATAATTATCTACATTTTCTTTCATTAGACTTTTTGTATGTATTATATTCTGCTGCGTCTATAAATTTATTAAATATTTTTTTACTATTTTCATCATCACCCATTAGTTCTGGATGCCATTGTAATCCAATGTTAAAATCACAGTACGGATTTTCAATTGCCTCTATTACACCATCATTAGATAAAGCACTGATTGAGTGTATTCCACTATCTGGTATTTTATATGAATGTCTACTACTTACCATTATTTTATCTTTACCAACTATATCTCTTAATTTACCTGGTAATAAAATAACCTCATGAACATATTTTTCATCACTCAATTGATGATTGATTCCTAAATCTTCTATTTTTTCATTTTGAATCCAATCTTTTTTATGTGCTGCCATTATTTGCATTCCTGCACATATACCAAGATATGGAATGTTTTTTGACAAAGTATAACCATATATAAATCTATCAAAATCAAAAAGTTTTAAAGCTCCTGGTTTTATAATAGCATCACACATTTCAATCGAATCTATTATATCTTCCTTTTCACTAATGGTTAAATTTGGAATATATCTTAAACGTTCTTTTTGAAAATTCGCTACCTGAGTAGGAAAAATTCCTACTGGTCTTCCTCCAGCTTTAGAAATACTTTCTATAACTGGCGTTAATACCTCATATATCATATCTCCATCTTTATCTTCATATGGATATTCTACAACCCCTATTATTGGTCTAGACATACCATCACCCCTTTATTGGCCATATGTACTAACATATTTATTCATTTTTATCAATTTTTACTGCATATCAAAGTTTAATGGACATAGCGATCAATTAAATCATACGGATTAACACAAACTTCTTTATTTCTTCTATATAAATACTCACAACCAACAATATATACAACATCATCTTTTTGTTTCATTTCAAGCGCTTTTTCTATTGCTTTTCCTCTATCATATATTACTTCATAATTATCACATGAAAGCGTGCCTGTCATACCTTCTAGTGCTAAAGAAATACCGCTCTTATTTCTATCAGTTGTAAAAATAACATAATCAGAGTATTTCGTAGATATCTTCCCAAACTCTTTATATTCAAAGATATCTCTTTCTTCTAATCTTCCTATTACCGAAATTATCTTTCCTTTTTTATTTTTAGATAAAAACTGCATATCCTTTCTTAACGCATCGACAGTAACAGCAAAATCAATGATTACACCTTTATAATTCTCCATTCTACCTTTCATACTAAAATTATTTATTGCAGAAATACAATCATCTATCGTTAACCCTAACAATATACAAGTTAAAACTGATGCACAAATATTATAAACATTGTTAATACCTATTAACTTTGTTTTAATATTATATTCATTATCTTTATAAACGATTATAAAATCTGTTTCATATAGACCTTCTTTTATATCTTTAAAATATAAATCAGCCTTATCATTTTTACCAAAAGTAAAAGCCTTTGCAGTACTTTTATCTTTAAAATAATGATGATTTATGTCATCAGCATTTAAAACCAAATAACCATTTTTCTTTATTTTATGGACTATCTCAAGTTTCGAAGAAAGATAATCTTTTATATCACTATGTTCACCAATATGAGCTTCAGAAAAATTTGTAACTAATGCTATATCAAAAGTAATGTTACCAAGACGATTTTGTTTTAGTCCGTAACTAGAACTTTCTATAACAATATTATCAACTTTGTTTTCTTTAAATTTATCAATGATCTTATATAACTTATCAATCGGTAAAGTTGTATTGGGAACATCAAATTCTTTAAAATTATACTTTTTAGAGTGAACGCCATTAGTTCCAATACATCCACAATTTAGCTTATAATTCAAAATTTCATTTATTAAATTACATACCGTAGTCTTACCAGCTGTTCCAGTAACTCCTACTACATTTTTAAACTTATTATTTGGATTACCATAATACCAGTCCATTATCTCTGGAATGCTAAAATTAACATCATTAACCATAACTACTGGCACCTTAACGTTTACGTTTCTATCACATACAAGTGCAAGAGCACCGTTTTCTATTGCCTCGTTAATAAAATCATGGGCATCGCTATTTATACCCTTACGACATATAAATAAGTCTCCTTTTTTTACTTGTTTAGAATTTAATTGTACCCCACTTATTACTACGTCTATTCCACAATTAAACAAAGTCTTTAAATTTTTCATATTATCACCTACTAAAATTATAACATATTGGATAATTATATGATACAATTTAAGTAGAGGTGAAAAAATGAAAGATTGTATATTCTGTAAAATAGTTAATGGAGATATTCCAAGTATGAAGGTGTATGAAGATGATATTTGTCTTGCTTATTTAGACATTAATCCAGATAGTGATGGTCATACATTAATAATTCCTAAAAAGCATTATAAAGATATATATGATATACCAAGTGATACTTTACTTCATATATATGAAACTGCTAAAAAATTAATGGATATGTTAAGAGAGAAATTAGGTTGTGATGGTTTTACACTACTTCAAAATAATGGTAGCATCCAAGAAGTAAAACACTATCATTTGCATATTAAGCCACATTATAAAAATAATCATCCAGTTAAATTAGTTAAAGATACTAACTTAATTAAGGATCCAAAACAAGTTTATAACAAGATAAAAGAAGCATAGTCGCTTCTTTTTAATTTACTCCTAAATATTCTTCTAGAGTAAGACCGCTTAAGTAAACATCCTTTGCCTTTTTTTCTCCTAGATATCTCACGTGCCAAGGCTCATATATATAGCCAGTAATATCTGTCTTACCTTTTGGATATCTTACTATAAAACCGTATAAATATGCATTTTCTGCTAACCATTTAGCTTCTATAGTATTTGCAAAAGACCTATCTACACTTCCTATATCAAAAGCAAGTCCTGTTTGATGTTCTGACTCACCTGGTTTTGCAGAATACGTGTTAGCTTTCTTTTCACCATCTTTTTTTACATATTTATTATAAAGCTTTTCTTGTGTTTCATATGATCTATATCCAGAAACAAGTGGTATGTTAAGTCCTAAAGCTTTAGCATCAGCTTGCATTTTTTTTAAGTTTTTTAAGGCTTCTTTGTTCACCTTGGGATCATAGTTTTTTGGTAAATGATAAGTTTTATTTACAAGTAAAATGCCTTCAACATATGTAATTCCATTTAAAACTTTTATTTCAGGACTTTTTATAGTACTTTGTGTTTTATCTTTTACAATTACCGTTCTTGTTTTTTTGCAAGTATTTCCACTTGAATCAGAAACCTTATACGTTAATTTATAAGTTCCAGAGCGTTTTGTATTAACTTTACCCTTTATCTTTACTTTATTTTTTATATCGCCATCATAATTATCAGTTGCAGTAAAGTAAGGTTCTTTATAATTAGAACCATAATCAATTATCATTTCTTCTTCTCCTAAAAGATTTATCTCTGGTTTCACATCATCTATAACAGATACTTTTCTAAACAAATAATATTTATTATCAAGCTTATATAAAACGATGTAATCTCCAACTTTTTTTGTATTTAAATTAGATTTAATTATTATATTATTATTCTTTTTATTATTAATAGAAAATGATACATACTCTTCCTTATAATCGTCACCAAATCTTAGTTTTATATTATCTTTACCATTTAATTTATAAGTTACATTACTTTTTTTATGTTTTTTTATAATCTTATTACAAAATCCAAATGTCTTAGATTTTCTAATTAATATTTTTTTCTTATCTTTAAATCCTTCATTTATTAATTCTTCTTTTAAATTCTCCTTTATTAATCTATCTTTAGAATTTAAAGAATACTCCTCTTTTGTTATACATGATAAAAATTTATTTTTATAAGTTGTTTTAGCATCAATTGAATAATTACTAGTGGTTATTTTATCTTCATAAGTAGTTTTAAATATAGGAAGTAAAAATATAAGACTTCCAATAACGTATATTATAAATATTAGAAATAATATAAATATAATCCAATTTAATAATTTTATTTTTTTATTACCAATTTTAATAGTTAACATGGAAAGTATCACCTCCACCCGTTTATACCTTTATTCTATCCCATTTTTACAAAATTAACAATAAAAGAAAAAAGAAGCTTTTAAAAGCTTCCTTTAGCATACAAACGAACCAACTATTATAGCAAGTAGAATATAAAGTACTATTACTAATAAGAATCCACTTCCTTTTCTTGCTCCACCACATGGGTTGCAAGTGTTAGTTGTAGTTGAATTTCCGCAACATGCCATAGTTTAAACCTCCTTTTTTTATACTAAACGTAAGCACCTATGATGATTACTAATAAGATGAATAATACTAATATAATTCCAGCTCCGGATGCATAATTGTTTCCCATATTTCATTCCTCCTTTTTGTCTTTTCAAAGTATTTTATGGTAATAGTATAAAATGTGTGATTATCTTTCTTTAAAAAAGTTGTGTTTTAGCATATAATTTGTTATGATATATAAGTACATTGATAGGAGGAAGATTAAATAATGGCAGAAAAGAAAAACGCTTCAGGCAAAAAAACTACTGTTAGTAAGAGCTCTAAAACTGCACAAAAAAGCACTCAAGTAAAAAAGAGTGAAACTAAAAAAACAGTTAAAAATGCAAAAAAAGCTCCTGCTAAAAAAGAAACTGTAAAAAAAGAAGTTAAAACACCTAAAGTAGTTGATACTTACGAAGCAAAAATAAAAAAAGAAAAAAAGGATTCAAAGTTTAAAAGATGGTTTAATAACTTAACTTTAGAACAAATAATAGTTAGTGGTGTAATTATAATTGCCATACTATTAATAGTATTAATTGGTGTAAGTACAAAAAATACCAAGACTAAAAATGGTGATGATATAGTTGTTCAAATTGATGGTAAAACAGTAACAGCAAACGAACTATATAAAGAACTTAAAAATCAAAGTGGTGAGCAAGTTGCAATTAACTTAATCGATGAATACATTCTAAATAAAGAATATAAAACAACTGACGAAATGAAAGAATCTGCAAAAAGTACCATTGAAAATTATAAGAAAACATATGGTGATAAATACGACCAATTCTTACAATATAATGGTATTAGTGATGATGCACAGTTAAAGGAATTATTAATTAAAAATAGTAAATTAACTTCAGTTACCGAAGATTATATTAAAGAAACTTTAACAGAAAAAGAATTGAAAAAATACTATGATGAAAAAATAGTTGGTGATATTTCTGCTAAACATATTTTAATATCAACAAAAACTGATGATTCTGCAACTGATGAAGAAAAGAAAGCTAAAAAAGAAGAAGCTAAGAAAAAAGCAGAAGAAATTATTGCTAAGCTTAAAAAAGGTGAAGACTTTGATAAGCTTGCAAAAAAATATTCTGATGATGATCAAACTAAAAGTAAAGGTGGAGATTTAGGATACTTTAACACAGGTGAAATGGAAGAAGCATTTGAAACTGCTGCTTACAAACTTAACGTTAACGAATATACTACTACTCCAGTAGAAACAAGTTATGGATATCACATCATTATGAAAACTGGTCAAAAAGATAAACCAAGTTACAAAAAATCAAAAGATTCAATTAAAGAAAAACTAGTTGATGAAAAGAAAGATAATGATAGTACAATAAGTGCTAAAGCTATGATTGCATTAAGAAAAAAATATAACATTAAAATTAAAGATAAGACAGTAAAAAATGATTATAATAGTTATATTAAAAATGCAACAACGACAACTACTACAACTACTGCATCAAGTAATAAATAAAAAAAGGCTTTTAATTTTAAGCCTTTTTTAATTTTCTTCTTTTAATACTTCTTTTATATCAGATGCAGTATATCCTTTAGAATATAGTTTTTGTGATATAAAATACAAAAGTTCTTGTCCGTTATATTTTACTTTATACTTATTATATAATTTTGCATAATCCTTTTTAAGTTTTAATTTATCTGATGTTATTTCTTTACTCATCAATATACTTGTTACTAAATCTTTAGAATATCCCAAATTAACAAAGTGATTAATTATTTTTATTTTAATAGCATTTTGACTACCCTTTTTAATTTTTAATTCCTTATCAATTAGCTTATTTAATTTTTCTTCTACTTTTCTTTGATCTATTAGTGCTATTTCACTTTCAATTATATCTTTATTAACTCCGTACTTTATTAACTCCATCTTAATTTTTTGAGGTCCTTTATTTGTTAAATTCATACTATCGTTAATGAATGACTTTGCATATTTTAAATCATTTAAATAGCCTTCTTTAATAAGTCTTTCTGATACTTTGTTTGCTACTAAATTATTAAACCCTTTTTTTATTAAATAATCATTTATTTCTTTTATGCTTCTCATTTTAACCGATATATAACCTAATGCCAACGTGTAAGCATACATATCGTTATTTTGTTTTTTTAAAGCCTCTAGTAATTCATCTGATATTTCTTTTGTTATTAAAAGATTATTTTTTATTATTACATCTTCATATAAAGTTATATCACTATTATTATCTAAATATAACTTATATTTATCTTTTGATTGTTTTTTAAATTTTAGTATTTTCATAAAATACCTCCGTATAAGAAAAAAAACATAATACTATTTTACTTGTATTAAGTCTTCCATCACTTCTTCTAGTGCTCTACCAATATTCTTAGAACACTTATATTTTGATTCTGGCATTTGTAAATGTCCAGTTTCTGCTATTTCTTTAGCTCTTCTTGCTGCAACATGAACAAGTAAGTACTTAGAACCAACCTTTGTAAGTAGTTTATCTATTGATGGATAAATCACTAATATCACCTTCCCTTCATATAGTATACAACAAGTGTCATTATAATATCAAGTTGTTTTACATTTTTTTACATTGTTTTTGTCTTTTTAGTACTATATACTTTATTACTAACTACATCAATTATTTCTTTCATAACGTTTAAGGACTTTTCATCAAAATCTATGTTTGACTCTTTTGCTTTTTCTTTTCCTTCTTCATACACATTTCTTGATTTGTTAAACAAAGAATTTAACTCGTCATAAGACATTTTAGATGAATCATAATTTTCTTCATAATAACTTCTTAGTAAGTCTTTATCTCCTAATGATTCTATACAAATATCAACTCCAAATAAGCCTTCTACTAAAGGATATAGGCCGTCAACATAGTTTATATCATCCCTATTATTTCCACAAAGTGTATCTAACGCGTGTAACCCAATTATTTGTCTTATCGTATCCTTTTCTTTTTGCCATTTTTGATATGTTTCTTCTCTTGTCATGTTAAATCTCCTAAAATTCAAACTAACTTAATTATAACATATTTTAAGTAATTATTTATATTTATTTTTATGCATAGAAAAAGAAGATATTTCCTATCTCCTTAAAATTTTTGCCCGCAGCAGCCTGGATCTATGTTAGTTACTACGTTTTCTTCAGAACAAGTATATTCTGGTCTATAAGTGTGTTCTATTATGTGATTGTTTATTATTTTTGTATGAATAGGACATACGTGTTCAACCTTATGACAAATATTTCTTTCTATACATCTTTCTACTGGTTGTTCTACTATTGGATCACACATGCATGGATCTTGACTCATGCAGCATTCTTGTTGCCATGCGTTTTGACAACATTTATTATTAAAAAACATTTAAATCCCCCTTACCTACTTTATAGTATGAGTAATTTAAATGTTTGAATAGGTTATAGTTTAATTATTCATTAAAAAGGCATTTTAAAGTTGCCGTTTTTCATCATCTTCATCATTTTCTTCATTTGATCAAACTGATTTAATAGTTTGTTAACCTCTTGCACACTAGTACCACTACCATTTGCTATTCTTTGTTTTCTAGATGACTTTATTATATCTGGATTTTTCCTTTCTTTTATAGTCATAGAAGATATAATAGCTTCTAACCTTGCAAATTGCTTAGGGTCTATACTTATGTTGTTAAGTCCCATCTTTCTAGCTCCTGGAAGTAATTTAAGTAAGTTTTCTAATGGTCCTAATTTCTTAATTTGTTTTAATTGAGATAAAAAGTCTTCCAAGTCCATTTTACCAGCCTGCATTTTTTTGGCAGTTGAAATAGCTTCTTTTTCATCAATTACACTTTCAGCCTTTTCAATGATTGACATAATGTCACCATTACCTAAGATTCTAGAGACCATTCTTTCTGGTTCAAATTCAGTTAAACCATCTAACTTTTCAGATGTACCAATAAACTTAATTGGAACACCTGTTAAATGTCTTGCAGAAAGAGCTACACCACCTTTAGTATCACCATCCATCTTTGTTAATATTGTTCCAGTAAGAGGAAGTTTATCGTTAAATCCATTTATAACGTTTATAGCATCTTGACCTATCATCGCATCTATTACTAAAATTATCTCACTTGGATTTACTTTTTCATTAATGCTCTTAAGTTCGTCCATCAACTTTTCATCTACGTGAAGACGTCCTGCAGTATCAATTAAGACTAAGTCATAGCCATTTTCTTTAGCATAATTAACACCATTTTCTGTGATTTTAACAGCATCATTTTGTCCTTCTTCATAAACTTCTATGTTAAGTTCTCGTCCTAATTGTTTTAATTGATCTATTGCCGCTGGACGATATACATCCGCAGCAATTAAAAGAGGCTTTTTACTTTTTTTCTTTCTAAGTAAATTAGCTAGTTTTCCAATCGTTGTTGTTTTACCACTACCTTGAAGACCAACTAGCATTATTATGCTAGGATTAGAAGACAAATCAAGACTAGAATTTCCATCTCCTAGTAATTCTAATAATTCATCCTTTAATATTTTTAAGAATACATCTCCTGGTTTTAAAGACTTTTTAACTTCTTCACCAAGTGCCTTTTCTTTTACTTTATTAGTAAATTCTTTTACTACCTTATAGTTAACGTCTGCTTCTAATAGTGCAAGTCTTACTTCACGCATAGCATCACTTATATTATCTTCTGTTATGGTTCCGTACCCTTTTATCTTATTTATAGCATTTTCTAATTTTTCAGTTAAACTTTCAAACATATCTATCACCTTTTTTAATTATACAAAAAAACTAGACCTAAGTCCAGTTTTGATTAACTTATATATTATTTAACTGCTAAATATAAAACTATGCATGCTACTATAAGTATTACTGCCATTAATATAAGTGCATCTGCATACTTATCAAAAACAATATTATTATTGTTTACTTTAAAGCTTTTTTTATTATCCATTAATGTTTCAGCACCATATTTCTTTTTTGGTCTTCCAACTGGATTAGAACTTTTTTTAACAGTCTTTTTTGCTGTTTCTTTTTTAGTTGCCATTTATCTTTAACTCCTTTTTATCATTTTTATTCTAGATTAATTATACCACGTTTTAATTTTATTTCAATATCTCTTCTATTAGTTTACGCATATTTTCGTCTTTTATGTCATTAACTTTTTGTTTTAACAATTTATCTTTTTTATATAAGCCTAACTTTTCTTCATAAAATAATAGTTTTTCTTCACAGCTTTTTAAGTGCTTATGAACGTTATTTCTACTTACATTATCATTTTGCGCTATTTCTGCAAGTGACAAATTATCAAAGTAATAATCCTCAAAATACCTTCTATTATCAACACTTAATAAATCACCATAATAGTCGTATAAAATAATTAAATAATCTCTTTCGTTCATATTACATCATATCCTTAAATAAACCATATATATATTTTTCTATGTCAAAGTCTTGCAAGTCTTCTTCTTTTTCTCCTAAACCAATATATCTCACTGGAACTCCTACTTCATCTTTTATTGCAAGGACAATTCCACCTTTTGCAGTTCCATCTAATTTAGTTAATACTATACCAGTTAGATTAGTTATTTCTTTAAATGATTTAGCTTGACTAATACCATTTTGACCGGTTGTTGCATCTACTACCAAGAACGTTTCATGTGGTGCACCTTCTATTATCTTATTTCCAACGTTATTTATTTTTTCTAACTCTTTCATTAAGTTAACTTTGTTTTGAAGTCTACCTGCTGTATCAATTAAAACCATATCATATTTATCTTGCACGGCTTTTTCTAATCCTTTATAAACAACACTTGCAGGATCTTTAGTATTATCATCTTTTACAACCTCGCAGCCTATTTTTTCTCCCCATGATTCTAACTGTTCTTTTGCTCCAGCACGAAAGGTATCCGCTGCAACTAAAAGTACTTTCTTGCCATCTTTTTTAAACTTAGAAGCAAGCTTTGCAATAGTAGTTGTTTTACCAACTCCGTTTACCCCAACAAATAAAATAACCGTTGGTCCGTTTGGATTATAATTAATTTTGTTAGTTAAAATATCATCATTTACATATATTATAAATAATTCATCAACTATTATCTCAGTTAATTCTTCTGGATTAGTAATTTTTTCTTTACTAACTCTTTCTTGCAATTTATCCATAAAATCCATAACGGTATTAACACCAATATCCGCATTAATTAAAAGCTCTTCTAACTCTTCAAAATAATTATCATTAATTTCACCATATTCCTTGGATAAGTTTGCTAATTTATTAACAAAACTCTTTCTTGTTTTTGAAAGACCTTTTTCATATGTATTTACATCTTTAGATTCTTTTTTAAAAGCAGCTTTAATTTTACTAAATAGTCCCATAATATTTATCATCTTCCCTTTCCTTTAACTCAACTTCTCCACTTATTATATTATTAATTAGTTGGTTTAATAAATCAGAAGTTAAGCCTGTTATATGTAAATCAGCTAACGTTGCCTTAAATATAGGACTTAAGTCTTTAAAATGAGCCTGAGAATCAAAGTTCGTAACATCATTACTAAACAAATTCTGAATCACATCAAGACTAGTTAAGTCGTTATTTTTATTACCTAACATCTTAGCCTTAAAAAACCACCCCATAACTAATAATACGATTGATTTATCATACTTTTTAAATTGTTGATCCTTACATAGACTAACTATTATGCTTTCAGGAAGATAATCATCGCTTTCTAATAAATCTAAAAACACCTCAGAGTTATATTCCCTCTCATCTGAATCAAACGTAAAATTATTAATTGTTCCATCATATAAGCCATAATAAACAATGTAAAGCAATTCATCATCCACTTCTCTACTACGTTCTAAGTATTCTATAAAATTATCAGTTGTCTCATATTCCTCTTTTTCATATAACTTATCAACCATCATCTTTGCCCTTAGCATAATTGCCATTTGCATAGAGACAGAAAAGTTATTAGAAAGAGTTTTTCTTATTCCGTCTATCCTATTATAATAATCTTGTTTTTTTCCGTCAAAATGTAATTTATTAAAATTATTCACTATATACAAACTTACATATTCTATTACGCTATCTTTTTTAATTACTTCCTTATCATCATAACGTTCTTTTATTATATCAATTAATTTCTTTCTAGATTGATTTAAATGTATCGCAGCTGAAACAACTTCATCTTTATTTTCCAAAGTCATATTCCTTGTTTTTTTAGCAACAATTTCTTCTTCCATAGAACAATTCAAAATAGCCATTGCTATAAAATCATCCTCACCTAAAAAGGTTAAAATATCATTAACAGGCTTTAATGAAATAATATTAGTCATAAATTAATCACCCATAACATTATATCAAACAATAGACAAAAATTCAAAAAAATAGTATAATCTTATAGTTAATTCTTTTTTAATTATTAAATAAATGAAAGGAGATTATAAATATAAATGAAAATTTTTGATAATAATCGTGCAGAAACATTTGTAGTAGCACTTGGGGGACTTGGTGAAGTTGGTAAAAATATGTATGCTATTATGCACGATGATGAAATTATTGTTATTGATGCAGGAGTAATGTTTCCTAAAGATGAATTAATGGGAATTGATTACGTTATTCCTGACTTTACTTTTTTAAAAAAGAATGAAGATAAGATTAAAGCACTTTTTATAACCCATGGACATGAGGATCATATAGGTGCTATCGCATTCTTACTTCAAAGTGTTAATATACCAGTTATATATGCGCCTAATCAGGCTTGCGGATTAATTAAAAGAAAATTATTAGATAGAAACATTAGCTACGACAATTTAAAAGTATATAACGAGGATACAAAGGTTAAATTTAAACATTTTACGGTGGAGTTTTTTGCAACTACCCACTCTATTCCGGATTCACATGGAATTATTATTTCAACACCTAACGGTAAAATTGTTGAAACTGGAGATTTTAAGTTTGATTTAACACCAATTGGTCCTATGAGTGATATACATAAGATGTCTGATACTGGAAAAAGTGGTGTAAAACTTTTAATGAGTGAATCAACAAATGCTTTATCACCAGGATTTTCAGCTAGTGAATCTAAAGTTGAAGAAGAATTACAAGAAATATTTGAAAAGAAAAAAGGAAGAATAATTGTTGCAACGTTTGCATCTAACATATATAGATTAAAGCACATCGTTGAAACTTGTAAAAAGAATAATCGTAAAATTGCTTTATTTGGTAGAAGTATGGAAAACAATATTGAAATATCAATAGAGGGTGGATACATCAAAGATGATAAAATATTTATTACGCCAGATGTTGCAAATACTCTTCCTGCTGAAGAAGTATGCCTTTTATGTACTGGGTCACAAGGAGAACCACTTGCTGCTTTATCTAGAATAGCAAACGGAACCCATAAACATATAAAATTAAGACCTACGGATACAGTAATATTTTCTTCTAATCCAATTCCTGGTAATAATGCATCGGTTGCTAAGACAATTAACCAGTTATACCTACAAGGTGTTGAAGTCTTTGTTAACAATGCTGAAAATGAAATTCATACATCAGGACACGGAAATCAGGAAGAACTAAAATTAATGATTAGATTGATTGATCCAGAATACTTTATGCCAATACATGGTGAATATAGAATGCTTAAAGCTCACCAAGACTTAGCAATAGACTGTGATATTCCAAAAGAAAAAACTTTCTTACTTGCTAATGGTGACGTTTTAGCACTAGGAAAAGACTATGTAAAAAAAGCTGGTAACATTACCGCGGATGATATATACGTTGATGGTAACAGAATTGGTGATATTGGAAACACTGTAATACGTGATAGAAAAATAATGGCTAATGATGGTATTTTAGTTACTATTTCAAACATTAACATGGAAGAACATAAACTTTTAGGAAAAGTTAATATAACAACTAGAGGATTTGTTTTAGTAAATGAAAATGAAGAACTACTAAAAGACATAGAAGAAGTAGTTACAAACACAATAAATAAAGAATTAACTTGTAAAAACGTTAACTACGGAGAATTAAAAGGACAAATAATTGCTGAATTATTACCATTTATTTATGAAAAAACAGGTAGAAGACCAATTATTATGCCAGTTCTATTAGACGTTAAAAAATAGGAAAATTATTTTCCTATTTTTTTATTTTTATTATAAACTTAACACCATCACTTGTATTTTTAACAAAACATTCTCCGTTATGTAAGTCAACTACTACTTTTACTATCGTAAGACCAAGACCAGTTCCCTTTTTATTTCTAGTACTTTTATCTTTATAATATGAATTAAATATATTTTTTAAATCACTTTCATTTATGTTATCACCACTATTATATACCTCATAATAAAAGTATTCATCTTTTACATACGTTTTAATAACTATTCTTTTATCACCCTTAGTAAATTTAATTGCATTAGTAAGTAAGTTTTCTACTACCTTAGTAAACTCTTTTTTATCTACTATTAAATTACCATCTTTACATAAATCTAATTTTATATTTAATCTTTTATTTTTAATATCAACATCTAACTTTTCTATTTCATCTTTTATTAAAGTATTTATATCTACCTTTTCTTTATTTAATTTTATGTTTCCACTTTCTAGTTTTGAAAGTTCTAAAAACTCATGAACTAAATTACTAAGACGCTCAGATTCACTAATCATAACATTTAAACTTTTTTTATTTTCTTCATCTTTAGCTTCAGATAACATAAGCTGACTATACCCAGATATTATCGTAAGAGGAGTTTTAAATTCATGAGAAATATTAGCAATTAACTTCTTTCTAGCATTTTCTTGTTTTTCTTTTTCTATTAAATCCTCTTTAAGCTTAATATTAGCCTTATTAAGCTCTTTTATATTATCTTCTAGCCTTTTACTCATTATGTTTACATTGTTAAATAAATCGCCTAATTCATCGTTTTGATTAACATTTATTTTCTTATTAAACTTAAGTGCTGCAATATCATCAGTTACTTCTTTTATCTCATTTATCTTTTTACTAAATAACTTAGATATAAAATATGAAAATACTAAAAGAATTAAAAGAGATATCAAAGATGTTAAAAATATTACTATCATAGTTGTTTTAGCATCTTTTTTTATCGATTCAATAGATGTAGATATAATTGCATAACCACCATTTATTTTCCCAACAAGATGAAGATCATAACCATTTTTCTTATAATTATCTAGTACTATTATTTTACTTTTAGAATTCTTCAAAGAATTTAATAAAATTAAATCAAGATTAGTAAAATTATTATTTATTGTATCTGAAAATATAGTATACATTATATTTAAGTTAGAATCTATTATCTTAACTTTAATACCATTATTATTAGCATCATAAATAATATCAGTAATATTATTAGAATCATTTGTTTTTGAAATATTAGAATATACACTTTTTAACTCTTTTTTTTCTAAAGCTAAATATATATCATTAATAGATACTTTAACTATTAATAAATTAATGATTATATTTAAAATTATGAATAAAACTGCTCCTATAAAGATCTTATATTTTATTGATACTCTTTTTTTATTTGACAAAGATGTAACCTGTTCCACTAGCTGTTTTAATGTATTTTTTATTCTCATCTATTTTCCTTCTTATTCTTTTTATATTAGTATCAACAACACGATCATCACCAAAGTAATCTATTCCCCAAACCCTATTTAATATTTGGTCACGAGTTAATATGATATTAGGATTAGAAAAGAAATATTCTAGTATCAAATACTCTTTTTTAGTAAGTTCTATTAATCTTCCATTTTTTCTTACTGCACGCTGCTCTTTAACTAATTCTAACTCATTATCACTATCTAAATTAATTAGTTTTTTTATTCTAAGAAGTAAAACATCTAGATTAAATGGTTTTGTAATATAATCATTTGCTCCCACTTCTAATCCTTCTATTTCATCTTCATCTTCAGCTTTAGCAGTTAACATAATAATTGGAACATCACTTATTTCTCTTATCTTTTTTGTTGCAGAAACCCCATCCATCTCTGGCATCATAACATCCATTAAAATAAGATCTATACCATCTTTATTTTGGGTAAATATCTCAAGTCCTTTTTTACCATTTTCTGCTTCAATACAAGTAATATCAAACTTTTTTAAATACTTTTTAATTATTGTTCTAATACCCGTTTCATCTTCTACTATTAGTACTTTAAGCATATAAATACCTCCTAATATTTATATATTATTATAAAGGTTTGTTTAAAATGTGTCAAAATATGTAAGAAAAAAGAAGAAATTACTCTTCAGTTTTTTCTTCTTTCTTTTTTGATGGTTTTTCATCTTTAATCTTATCTTTTACTAATACTTCTTTTCTAGATAAGTTTAACTTACCATTTTTAAATCCTGTTGCTTTAACAATTATTTCATCTCCAACGTTTACAACATCAGATGTCTTAGCAACTCTCTTATCTGATAATTGAGAGATGTGAACTAGTCCTTCGCATCCTTCCCAAAGCTCTACAAAGCATCCTAATTCTTCTATTACTTTTACAACACGTCCAGTATAAATCTTACCTATTTCTACTTCCTTTATAACGTTTTTAATCATATCAGCAGTTTTATTAATTATATCACTATCAGTATGATAAATAATTACTCTTCCATCTTCTTCTATATCTACTTTAACAGCATTCATATCAGTTACAGTCTCAACGTTTGAGGCCTCTAAAATAATCTTTGTAATCATTTCTCCGCCTTTACCAATAACGTCTTTTATCTTTCCTGGATCAATTGTAAATGTAAGAGTTTTAGGAGCATACTTACTAACTTCTTTTCTTGGTTCTTTTATTTGTTTTGCTATTACCTTTAATATTTCAAGTCTTGCTTTTTTAGCTTGTGCTAATGCCTTACTTAATATTTCTTTAGTAATACCTTTTATTTTTATATCCATTTGAAGTGCACAAATACCATCTTTTGTACCTGCAACCTTAAAGTCCATATCACCTAAATGGTCTTCCATACCTTGAATATCAGTTAATATTGTATAGTCATCACCATCTGTAATAAGTCCCATTGCAATACCTGCAACTGGAGCTTTTATTGGTACACCAGCAGCCATTAAAGCCATACATCCAGCACAAATAGATGCTTGTGATGATGAACCATTCGATTCTAATATTTCTGATACAACACGTACTGTGTATGGAAATTCTTCTTCAGATGGCATAACTTGAGCAAGTGCTCTTTCTCCTAATGCACCATGTCCTATTTCACGGCGTCCTGGAGCACCATAACGTCCTGTTTCACCAACAGAAAATTGTGGGAAGTTATAATGTAACATAAATCTTTTTTGATCTTCTGGAGAAAGACCATCTATTATTTGATGTTCTCCAAGTGCACCTAATGTTACAACTGACAAGCTTTGTGTTTCACCACGAGTAAATAAAGCAGAACCATGCGTTCTTGGAAGTAAATCAATGTCTGTTGAAAGAGGTCTTATCTCAGTCATTTTTCTTCCATCTGCACGTTTTTTCTCTTTAACAACAATCTTTCTAAATACTTCGTATTCAATCTTTCCTAAACATAACTTAACCTTTGTTAAAAGTTCGTTTAAAGCGTCCTTATCTAAATCTTCATTTTCATATTCAAATTTAGCTACTACGTCTTCTTTTACTTTGTCTATTGCAGCATATTTTTCTAGTTTATCTTTAATACGCATTGCACTATCTAATGGTTCTTTTGCAAGAGATGAAATCTCATCTTTAAGTTCATCTGTTATTTCTAGAGATTCATACTCCATTTTTTCTTGACCTATTTCTTTTATTATTTTATTTTCAAACTTAACTAATTCTTTTACTGCATCATGGCCAAACATTAACGCCTCAAGCATATCATCTTCACTTACTTCTTTAGCTCCTGCTTCAACCATATTAATTGCATCCATTGTACCTGCAACAGTAAGGTCTATATCTGTTTTTTCTAATTCTTCAACAGTTGGATTAATTATAAACTTGCCATTTATTCTTCCTACTTTAACACCTGCGATTGGTCCATCAAAAGGAACCTTACTAATAGATGTTGCAATAGATGATCCAAGCATTGCAGTAAGCTCAGGTGAATTATCAGGATCTACTGATAAAACGGTATTCACAACTTGTACTTCATTTCTAAAATCTTCCGGAAATAAAGGACGCATTGGTCTATCTATCATTCTAGCTGCAAGTGTTGCATTCTCCGTTGGTCTTCCTTCTCTTTTAATAAATCCACCAGGTATTTTACCTACTGAATATAACTTTTCTTGGTATAAAACCATTAAAGGGAAAAAGTCTGATAATATATTAGCATCATGACTTACACATACAGTTGATAATACTACTGTATCACCATATCTTACTAATACTGCACCATCAGCTTGTTTAGCTAATTCTCCTACTTCAACAGTTAATTTTCTACCTCTAAATTCTGTTTCAAATATTCTTTTTTCCATTATTACATCTCCTTAATCTATATAAAAAGACACCCAAAAAAGAGTGCCTACTTTACAAAATAAATTACTTTCTTAATCCTAATGACTTAATTAATTCACGGTATCTATTAATGTCAGTCTTCTTAAGGTAATTAAGTAAATTACGTCTTTTACCAACCTTCATTAATAATCCCCTTTTTGAATGGAAATCATGAATGTTTTCCTTTAAGTGATTAGTTAATACGTTAATTTCTTCAGTTAAAACTGCAATTTGTACTTCTGGAGAACCAGTATCTCCTTCGTGAGTTGCATACTTCTTTATAATTTCTTGTTTAACTTCTTTTTTTAACATAAGTATATTCCTCCTTTTTTTATTTATTCGCCTATACCTAAGATGTGGTTAGGAGTACTTTCCAAACACCCGAGATAAGGTAACACTAATAATATACTATTTTTTTTATGTTTTTTCAAGTACTATTTTTGATTTTTTATTTGTTTTGTATTTTTGTAGACATATCTTATTTTAAAATCTATTTTACCTTTTCCTTTTTCATAAACAAGTTCTGAATTATTATTTATTTTTTGAGCAGGTTCTATCGAAACTATTTCATCATCAACAAATCTTCCTATTTCAACTATTTCTTTTCCTTTAAACATTTTATTATCCTTTCTATATAAACATTTTATATGGTTTCATCTTATTTTTATCTTTATCATAAGTTTTATATATTGCAATTACGTTATCTTTATATATAAAAGTTACCATATCAGTATTATATTTATTATTTATTATCGCACCATTTTTAACATTTTTAAACAATGTGCTATCTATTATAGCACAATTTTCATCTTTTAAAACATCGGTTATTGTTAAAACATTATAGTTGTTATTTTCCATATCTTCTAATGAATATGAATCGTTTATTAAAAACTTACCTTGTCTTGTTCTTATTAAATCACTCATTACTCCAAGTATTCCAAGTTTTTTATTAATATCTTTAATTAAACTTCTTATATATGTGCCTTTAGAAACCGATACTTTAAACTTATAATAATTATTATTCAATTCTAATAATTTTATATCTTTTATTTCAACCATTCTTTTTGGAAGCATAACTTCTTTTTTTTCTCTTGCATATTCATATAATTTTTTACCATTTATTTTAACTGCAGAATAAATTGGAACTTCCTGATTATACATACCAATAAATGATTTTAATACATTTTCTAGCTCATTTTTATCAAGACTTGCTTGTTTTTTTTCTATAATAGTTCCATCGGTATCTAATGTGTCTGTTAAAATACCTAATTTAACAGTTGCAATATACTCTTTATCATTTTTTGTTAAAACTTCCACTAACTTAGTTGCCTTACCCACACATAACACCAAAACTCCCGTTGCAATGGGATCTAAAGTTCCCGTATGACCTATTTTTTTAGTATTTAATAATTTACATGCCTTATTTACAACATCCCTGCTAGTTATTCCTTTTGGTTTATTAACTACTATTATTCCGTCCATTTATATCACCTAGCTCTATTTTAACATAAAAAAAGGAAAGTTTTTACTCCTTTCCTTATTTTCTAACGTAAGAAATATCAGTTTCTATATTATTTTTATCTGCATATTTAACTGGTTCTTCATAATATTTCTTAGTTTCATTATCTAACTCAGAATATATCTCATTACCATCATCATAAACAGAAGGTACTTCATAGTAATCATCAACACTATTACGATATAAAGCAATATTATTAATTTCATCTGTATAAGCTTTATATTCCTGCTCATTTAATGAACCATTTCTATATGCACTTCTAATATATTTAAAACTATTATTAAATATATCAGTTTGATTATATACTTTTTTAACTTTACCAAATATATTAGTTACTTCAACCACTTCAGGACAAATAGATAATACCTCTAATAATTGCCCAATAACAGTTTTCACCCTTATCTTATCTTCTGCAGTCTCTTCCATAGACTTTTCAAGTTCATTAAGTATTCTAGCAGAAATTGTATTAGTAGATTTATCATAAATTACTTTTTCTTCATCATTTAAACCACTAACCCCATTAGTATGTAACTTACATTTTAACTTATTTAGCTTATTTCTTGCCATAAATAATCTAACACCATTTACTATATCAATTTGTTTAATTCCCTCTATAGCAGCTTGTTTTTCTTGTTTATTAGAACTTTTCACAAGAGCTTCTTTATATATATTTAACCTGTGATTTTTTCTTGCAGTCACAAAAGGTTTTAATTGACGCATCTTAGCCCAGAATCCAAACTGTTTAACAGGTCCTTCTTCCTTAGTTAATTTATATGTATTTTGTTGTTGCATATTATACTTATTAACAGCAGCTTCTACCCTTTGGCCAAAAGATATTTTATCAAAATTTCTAGCATATTTAACTAAGAAATCAAATAAATTTACAACAGAATTTATCTTTCCAGATTCAATTTTATCTACATCATCTATAGTCTTAATATCTATTTTTTCCAAGTCTTTTAAATGATCATTTAAGCAATCAGCCAATTTATTTGTTATTGCATCTAATCTTTTTAATAACACTTCTTTTTCTTTTCCATCTTTTAATGCATTTACTTTATTATATGCATCAACAAATTCAGCCTGATTGAAGTTATTTTCAGCAATACTTTTTTCTACTTTTTCTACTGCTTTTATTGCCTCATCTAGCTTTTTATCATTATTAGGTATAACCCTTTTTGGTGAAGACGATAACTTTCTTAGATTTATTCTATTTGAAATTATTAAATTATAGCATGCTGTAACTAATTTCTTATCTTCTTTCGTTAAATTAGCAGTTAATTCTGTTAATTTTTTATCAGAAATAACGTTACCATTATAAGTTTTTAAACTATTTAAAGAATTATTTAAATTTGAAAAATTAATTAATTTTTCATTTAATATGTTTAACTCTTTTGTTACTTTTTTAAAATCAACCTGTCCCGATAAAGAACGAAGTTCTTCCATTTTAGAATCAATCTTAGAACTTATTTTTTTAATTTCTTTGTCAACATTTTTTATTAATTCTTCTAACATAGACGAAACAATATCAGTTTTCTTATTCTTTAAAAATTCTAATTTTCTTTCTTCTTTTTCTTGTAACGCATTTTCATATGAAGCAATAACATTGTTTAAATTAACTAATCTTTTACTAATTTTAGTTTGTTTTTCTGTATTGTTAAAATATAATGACAATTGTTTCAATAAATAATCTCTTTCTTTTTTAGCACTTGAAACAACTTCAGACACACTTCTAAAATCATTAGAATTACTACTAATTAAATTCATAGTAGTATTCACCTTTTTTAACCATTCATCATCTATCTTTTTATTTTCTTCTCTTGAAACTTTTTTAGCCTCTTTTAACATTTTTTGAGTTTCTTGAAATAAAATTTCTGATTCTTCATAAAACATTCAAATCTCCCCCTTTTGTTTGAATGCCCTATATACTAGCACAAAGAGTTTAGTTTGTCAATAGTAACTTAAAAAATAAAAAGTAGAAAAAGAAATACTTTTATCTACCAAATTCAAAAACTATATACCCAATTACTGCGATTACAACTATTATTATAGAAAGTATAATAACACTTATTTTACCACTCTTAGTAATAGGAAGTCCCGTATCATCACCTTCATCATACATACTAGATAAATATCTTTCATATGAATCAGATAAGTAAAAACGATCTCTAGTTTTAAAAATACTTTCAAAGTAGTTTTTAAAGCTTATCGGTAATTTTCCCTTATTTTTATTATACACTTTTTCAACTTCTAAATTAGATGCATTATCATCTATTTTCTCATCAGTTAATAATTCCAAACTAGTTACCGCAAACGCATATAAATCAGTTTTATCAGAAACTATTTTATAAATTCCATCTTGATACTTTAAGTCTACTTCATTATTAACAACGTTTTTCTTAATAACAAAGCTGTCACAATCTATTAGCCTTACATTGCCATTTTTATCCAAAAATATGTTATCAAGATTTAAATCACATATATATATCTTTTTCTTATGAAGTTTTTTCATAACTTCTTCTATTTTCTTAATTATTTCTATTTTTTCTTCAAAACTATATTTCTCTGTGTTTTGCGATAGAGATGTACCATCTGGTAAATATTCCATTATATAACCAACAAATACTCCATCATAATAAACCAAATGCTTTGGTTTTACTATCTCTTCTATATCAATGTCTTTTAAATATCTAAGTGTCTCTTCTCTATCTTTTATATAAGTAAACGAAGTTGATGTAAACATTTTAAGAATTCTTCCATCTTGTGTTAAATATATGTTACCTGATCTTCCTGATGCTATTTTTTTTACTAATTTTAAATCTTTATAATTAATGGAATCTTTTGGAATATCCCTAAATTTATCATTTAATCTTCTTGTTATTACCGCAGATGAAACATTTATGCTAAGTACGCTTCCTTCTTCATTAATACCAACCTCATAAAAGCCTAGAGAATGATATATGTTATACATAATGCTATCATGTTCATCAATCGCTACCGTAACGCATCTAGAACCTACTTCTCCTGCTACATAAATAACGGCTTCAATAAGAAGTCCTTCCATATTCTTATCCTTAAATTCATCTAACACATATAGTTTATTAATTTCAACGGTAGATGAATTATTACTTGTTTTAAACTCAAACGAAGCATACCCAATTAGCATATCGTTAGTTTGAATTACTATGGTAAGTTTATTTTTAAAATATTCTGGAACAATGTAATCATCTATATCCGCTAAACAGTCTTTTTTTATATTTTCACTAGAAAAAGTATTAACAATATCTGCGAAAACATCAAAGTCAGTTTCAAGTATTCCAACGTTAAGGTTTTCCTTTTTAACTAAATTAATCATATATATCACCGGCCGAATTATATTTTATTAATATAATTATATATTATTTTTCTTTTAATTTCTACAAAAAACGAAAAAAAGATAGAAAAAATCTACCTTTTTATTATATTTCAAAATCTAGTGTTAAAGATGCTTTGTCATATATCTTAATTACATCCTTAAATGAAGAAGCATTTTCCTTTACACTAACTATTATTTTAACTGTTTTTGAATGACCAGATTCAATATTCTCTCCTTCTGCTATTTTGGTTTTTTCATCTTTATTATATAAACCAAATTTTAACTTGCTATAAATAGCAAATGCATCTGCTGAAGTTACTCCACCATCACCATTTAAATCATATTTTAAATCCGGGTTTTTACTTGCTGCTACTTTATAAATAAATAATTCAAAATTATTAATATTAGATAATTTTACATCATTTTCAGATTTATTAACTATATCAAAAGAATAAACAACTTCGTCACCAGGATTTTTAACTTCAACACTAAAATTATTTATGCTTTTTTCTGATATATTCGGAGTATCCACCACACTTGCACTTCCGTTTTTTCTAACTAATTTTAAATTAGAAAAATAAATATCATGTCTATCATGCCTTATATCACTTACGTAAACACTATTAGTTTTATCATCAAAAGTAATTTTGTAAGTAGAATCTAAATCATCATTGTTTTTATCATACGGATCTTCAAAATCATTTAAATAGCCATCTTCTATTAAACCGGTTACACTACTACAACTATTTTTATCATCATTATTTTCTAACATGCAAGTTTTAGCTGCTCTTTTAATAGCATTCATACTAATAACATTAGCATTTTCTCTAGATTTTTTAATTTGTTTATTTACGTTTATAGTTGCTATTACCATTATTATAGCAAGAACTACTATTACTGCTAAAAGCTCAATAAGTGTAAAACCTTTATTATTTTTTCTCATGAATTTTCTCCTATCTATCATACATTAGAACATTATCACATTAATGATTAATTATCAATATATATTGCAAAAAAAGATAGAAAAATCTATCTTTTTAATCTTTGTTTATTTTATTTATTATGTTTTCTATTTTGTTTCCATACCCAACTGACTCATCATATATAAATCTTAAATCTGGAATTCTTCTTATCTCTAACTTTCTTTTAGCAAGTTCTGTTTTAATAAATCCTTTTGCGCCATTTAGATCATGCAAACACTTATCTTTCTTATTTTGATCTAAAACAGTACAGTAAACTTGTGCTAAAGAAAGGTCAGTATCTACCTTACAATAAGTAATTGTTACAAACTTAATGTCACAATCATTTACTTCATTTTGTAATATGTCACTTATTTCTCTTACTAATAAATTTGCTATTCTTTCTGTTTTAACGCTCATAACTTACCTCTTTATTTCAACAAGTTCATATGCTTCTATAATATCTTTTTCTTTAATATCACCGTAATTTTCTAGTGTAATACCACATTCAAATCCCGCTTTTACTTCTTTTGCTTGATTCTTTTCCCTTTGAATTGTGTTAATTGCGCCATCATATATTACAATACCATCACGAATAACACGTGCTTTAGCACCCATTTTAACTACACCATCTAAAACGTAACATCCTGCGATATTACCAGTTTTAGAGAATTTATATATCTTTCTTATTTCAGCTGAACCAATTGTTTTTTCTTCATATTCAGGATCTAGCATACCTTTCATAGCAGCTTCCATTTCTTCTACTACTTTATAAATTATGTTATGAAGTCTAACATCTACACCATACTCTTTTGCAATATCAAGTATTTTAGCTGATGGTCTTACGTTGAATCCAATTATGATTGCACTAGATGCATTAGCTAAAACGATATCACTTTCGGTAATAGTACCAACACCACTTCTTATAACGTTTAATTTACATCCTTCAACATCTATTTTAGATAACGTGTTTTTAACAGCTTCTTCACTACCTTTAACATCTGCTTTTAACACGATGTTAATTTCTTTTAAACCTTCTGATATCTTACCAAATAAATCATCCAAGCTTATTGCACTAGCTAGCGTATTTGATTTTAACTTAGCTACTTCACTTCTTTGTTCTGCAACACTATGAGCTTGCTTTTCTGATTCAAAGGCCATGAATTTATCACCTGCTGTTGGAACTCCTGATATACCAGTTACAGAAACAGGGGATGAAGGAAGTGCTTCAACAACTTCTTCGCCTAAATCATTTTTAAGTGTTCTTACCTTACCAAAATACTCCCCAATAACAACTGGGTCTCCTAATCTTAAAGTACCATTTTGAACAAGTAAAGTAACAACTGAACCTACGTTTTTATCTAACTTAGATTCTATTACGGTACCCATTGCATAACGTTTTGGATTAGCCTTTAATTCTTGCATTTCAGCTATAAATAATAAATTTTCTAATAATTTATCAATTCCTTCATGAGTTTTTGCAGAAATAGGAACAAATAATGTATCTCCACCCCAAGAATCAGGTGTAAGACCATGTTCACTCATTTCACGCATTACTCTGTCAGGATCAGCTCCTGGTTTATCCATTTTATTTATCGCAACTATAATTGGAACTTTTGCTGCTTTAGCGTGATCAATTGCTTCTATTGTTTGAGGCATAACACCATCATCTGCTGCAACAATTATAATTACTATATCAGTAATAGATGCACCTCTTGCCCTCATTTCAGTAAATGCAGCATGTCCTGGAGTATCAATAAAAGTTATTTTCTTACCATTATAACTTACTTGGTATGCTCCTATATGCTGAGTTATACCACCAAATTCACCTTCTATTACATGACTTTGTCTAATGGCATCTAAAAGAGACGTTTTACCATGGTCAACGTGTCCCATTATTGTTACAACAGGAGGTCTTTCTTCTAGATCTTTTGGATCATCTGTTACCTCAAACTTTTCAAAGTTTGCAATGTCTTGCGTTTCTTCTCTTTTTAATTCTTTATTGTATTCTAACGCGATAACTGATGCATCATCAAAACTTATCGATGCATTCATACTAGCCATAATACCTAAAGTCATTAATTTCTTAATTAAATCAGTAACCGAAACAGAAAGTTCTTTTGCAAACTCCTTAATTGTCATTCCTTCTTTGTATAAAATAATGTTAGAGTTAGACTCCGTTTCATTAGAAACTAGTTTTTCCTTGTTTTTATACATTTCTTTTTTAGCTTTTTTAATATCTTTTTTATCGTTTTTCTTATTTTTCTTCTTTTGTTTAACTGGTTTTGGCTCACTGTTATAAACCGCATCCTTTTTATCTATTAAAGTGTCAATAGCTTCGTCATAATAATCATCTTCGTCCATTTTTTTGATTATTTCTTCATCTACTACGCTTTCTTCTTCTGGTTCGTTTGAAAACGCATTATCAAGTTCAACGATAGAATCATCCGAAAGCATATCATCAGACTTTTCTGCATCAATTCCTAACTTACCACACATCTTTATTATTTCTTCTACACTTTTATTCATATCTTGTGCATATTCTAAAACACTCATCATGAGACAAATCGCCCCTTTCCTTATTTATTTATAGCCTTTTCTAACTCCTCATATACCTCCTCAGGTATTAAAACTTCTAAATATTTTTCTAAGGCTTTAGTTTTTCTTGCCATATCTACTACTTCTAAATCTTTCTTTAGGTATGCTCCTCTTCCGTTTTGCTTGCCAGAATTATCAACCGTTACTTTACCGGTATTATCTCTTACTACCCTAATTAATTCTTTTTTAGGATATTTTTCTTTAGTTACAACACAAGTACGCATAGGAACTTTTTTTTGTTTCATTTTAAATTACACCATCCTTTAGGATAAAGCATTTGTAAGGTCTATTTTTTCTTCCTTTACTTGTTCAGGCGTTTTAACATCTATTCTGTAGTGTGTTAAGCGCGCTGCAAGTCTAACATTTTGACCTTTTTTACCAATTGCAAGTGATAAGTTATCACCTTCTGCAACTGCTAGTGCTTCTTTTTTCTTTTCATCTAATATATATACTTTTACATCTTTTGCTGGTGATAAAGCATTTTTAATGAACGTAATTGGATCTTTATCATATTTAACTACGTCTATTTTTTCTCCACCTAGTTCATTTGAAATACGATTAATTCTAGAACCTTTTTCACCAATACAAGCGCCTACTGCATCAACGCTTTCATCTTCTGAGTAAACAGCTATTTTACTTCTTAAACCTGCATCTCTAGCTACACTATATAATATTACTGTTCCATCATTTAATTCAGGAATTTCATTTTCAAGTAATCTTTTTACAAAACCATAGTGACTTCTAGATAGTAGGATAAGAGGACTTTTTCCGGTATCATCTATTTTTGTTACATATACTTTAACAGATGAACCCATTTTTAACTCTTCACCATGAATAAGTTCACTCTTTGGTAAAATACCGTGCATTCTTCCTAAGTCAACGTAATAATTTTGAGAATCTTCACGTGATAAAGTACCAACTAACAATTCTCCTTCTTTATCCTCGAACTCAGCCATAATGCTTTGTCTTTCTGCTTCTCTTACCTTTTGAACTAAAATTTGTTTAGCTGCTTGCGTTGCAACACGTCCAAAGTCCTTTAAAGGAACTTCTTCTTCAATTGTTTCACCAACAGTTATATCAGGAACGATTTTCTTTGCATCTTCAAGTAAGATTTCAACTGTCTCTTCTCCTGCTTCATCTTCTTCACCGTCAGTATACTCACTAACTACTTTTTGATAAGAATAACCTTTTATTTCTCCTGTTTTCTTATTTATATCTATTCTGATATTTGGAAGATTAGTTTCCTTTGCATAAGCCTTAGAAAGAGCTTGTGTCATTCCTTCAAAAATAACTTCTTCACTTATTTGTTTTTCTTTGCATATAGCTTCTAGTGCATTAATAAATTCTTTACATTCTTTACTATTCATCTTAATTTTCTCCTTTTTCTAATGAGCAAACGTCTAATACATATGAATCATCAAATTCATCTTCAAGGGTATCAATAAGTGGATTTATAATCCCTGTTGCTAAAACACAAGTATCAACATCAACAAATGGTTCCTTATCTATTACCACTCTAAGAAAATACATAGCACCTTCCTTAACATATTCAACATCACAAAGCTTAATGTTGTTTTCCTTAAGAGGTTCTTCTATTAACTCTCTTACTTTAGCATCCATCTTTAATACCTCCTTCAAATATAAAGAGCAGGACTTTTTATGCCCTACTCTTCGTTGCTACAAGTATTATAACATAAAATAGTATAATTGCAATACTTTTTAAAATAGCACTTTACATATTAAATTTCTTTCTAACAAATGGAAAACCATTATATTTTTCTATTAAATCACCATCTAAATATTTTGAGTTTTCTCTTATTAAACGCATTGCGTGATCAGAACTTATTTCTTTATCATTATAAGGAAATTTTAAATTTTTATCATTAAAGCAAGAACAATTATTTTCTTCCATATATCTTATAATATTTAAGAAAAGCTCATTTAATGCCAATTTATAATCATCTTCATCTTTATTTTTAACACTATCTATAGCATCATAAAGTTCGTTTAATAAAGCATTTGGAATAACAATATCATCTAAATTAAGTTTTTCTAAATTAATTGCAATTCTATTTTCTTTTTTTCTTTCAATATTTTTGCTATCAGAAGAAAAATGAACAGGAACTTTAGAATTTTCAAGGCAAAAATTAATATATTTTTTTATCTTTTGAAGATTTTCCCTATTTCTTTTATTCTTCTTTATTTCATTAATCATGTTAATATAATAAAGATGCTCTTTAGTATAATATTTCTTATAGCATATTATACCATTATAATCCTTACTTATTTTTCTTTCTAGTTTATTTTCTTTATCTACATCGGATGCAAATCTATTATTTTCTAAATAAAATTCATAATAATTTTTTATTACTTTAGAAATATAATTTCTTTTAGAGTTTATGCTTTTTTGTCTTTTATAAAAATCTTTATGTGCTAAATCATAAGCATCTATCATTTTGTTTTCTTCTAATAAATATTTATCCAAATTGTAATAGTCTTCTAAGTTAAGTCTCCTATATGAATCATATAGTCTTTGTTCTTCTTTATCCTTACTTCTTTTAGGTGCTCTTTTATTTTTCTTAAAGAACTCAATTCTTGCCCTTAGATTTTTACTTACTCTTTCCTCATTATATTCTCTTCTAATTATAGTTATGTTACTTTCATAGTTCATATCTTTTTCATCCCTTTTTTTCATTTAGCGCTACTATTATATTTAAACTTTTTAAAAAGTCAAATTTTATCTAATGCACATAAAACGTTTTATAATTTCCTGATTTGATGTTATAATTTAAAATAGAGGTGATAAAGATGATATTAAATGCCTTAGAAGAAATAGAAAACAAAGTAAAAAATTGGTTTAAAGATAATTATAAGTACCTACTTGTTATATTAATTTATTTACTTTATCAAAGTAATTTTTTAATTGGATTAATTAGTTCGTTTGGTGTTCCTATATCTAAAATTCCTAGAATACCTAGAATATTTTTGTTTGCTTTAACGGACCTTGTATACGTAATAACACTTTTACTTATGTTTAAAAAAGACATAATAAAAGGTTTTAAAGACTTAAAGAAAAACTTTTCAAAAAGAGCTTTATTATCCGTTAACTGCTGGCTTTTAGGATGCGTAATTATGACTACGTCTTCGTTTTTAATTAGTTTAATTTTAAAGCAAAATGTATCAACAAACGAAGCTCTTGTTAGAGAAAGTATTAAATCTGCTCCTATGTATATGCTTTTTACTTGTTCCATTGTTGCACCAATATTAGAAGAAATGGTATTTAGAAAATCATTTTATGGTCTAATTAAAGTTAAATGGTTATTCGTTATTTTAAGTGGTTTATTATTCGGTTTATTACACGTTTTAGGTAGCTTTACATCCCCACTTGACTTTCTATACGTAATACCATATGGTGCAATGGGATCTTGTTTTGCTTACCTTTTATGTAAAACAGACAATATCACACTACCAATAATAATTCATATGCTTCATAACACGGTACTTGTTATGGTTCAAATAATTGGGAGGTAAAAAGTGACTAAAGAAAAAGATGAAACAAAACCTAAGAAGAAAAGAAAGTTAAAATGGCAAGTTAAGTTATTTTTACTTATTTTATTTATAATAATTTATGCATTTTTTATTGGTCCTAAAGGAATTTTCATTAAAGACTATAACATAAAAACAAGTAAGATAAGTAATCTTTCAAGTGGTATTAAAATACTTCAAATATCTGATATATATTATGGTTCAACAATTAATAAAAGCGATATAAAAAAGATAGTTAAAAAAATAAACGAAAATAATGTTGATGTAGTTATTTTTACAGGTGACTTAATAAGCAAAAACTACGATATAACAGATGAAGATAAAACATTTTTAAAAAAGTGGTTAAACAAGATAGATACCGAGCTTGGTAAGTATTATACTACTGGTGAAGAAGACTTTGAAGATACTAATGAAATACTTGGTATGGCAGGATTTACTAATTTAAACAATAATCCTCAAAGCATTTTTGATGAAAGTAACACACCAATAATAATTATGGATAAAAGTGTCAATAAAGAATACCTAGAAAGTGGTGAGGCTGCTCCTTACTTTAAAATACTTGCCATCCATAATCCTGATGACATAGATGATTTTAATGATGCAAACATCGATATGGCAATTGCAGGTCATACCCTTAATGGAGAGATAAACATTCCAAAACTTAGAGAATTATTTATATCTAGCAAATACAAAAAAGGATATCAAAAAGTTGGTAATACTAAGCTTTACATAAACGCAGGATGCGGAACTAAAGGAATAAAAGTTAGACTATTTAACCACCCTACTTTAAACTTATACAGAATAAATAAAACATCTACAAAGTAAAATGTAGATGTTATTTTTTTATAGGAAGAGTTATTTTAACAGTTGTGCCATAACCTTTTTTAGATGTGTATTTCATTGTTCCTTTATGTTTTTCTATTATTTCCTTTGAAAAACATACTCCAAGTCCAGTTCCGTTACTTTTAGTCGTGTAAAACGCTGTTCCAATCTTATCTTTAGTAGATTTATCCATTCCAATCCCATTATCACTTATTTCCATAACATAATTACCTTTTTTCTTATAGGTTTTCAAAACTATCTTTCCTTTAGAAGTAATCGCTTCCTTAGAGTTTTTTATTACGTTTATTAATACTTGTTTTATTCTGTTATAGTCAGCTTCTATATAAACATCGTCGTCCTTAATATCTGAAATGAATTTTATGTTATTATCTAAAATAAGTTCAGCCTCGTCACAAACATCATCTAAAAGCATTCCAACTTCCATTTTTTCTTTATCAATATTAAGCTTTGAAACGTTTGAAAAGTCTTTTAATAAAAGAAGAGTTCTATCTATTTCTTGATCAATTATACCAGCATACCTACTTGCTTTTGCAGGATTGTTTACGTCAAACATATCAAGATATCCTTTGCATACTGCAAGTGGATTCTTTATTTCATGAGTAATTTTAAATAGTGATTCATATAATTTCTTTTCCTTTGTTATTTCTTCAAGAGAACTATAAAGCTCTACGACTTTTGATACCTTATCATAAAACTTTATAATTGCATAAAATACAAGATACATAATTATCCATACTAAAAAAGCATAGCCTAATAATTTAACATTTAGTATATCATTTGGAAAAAATATTGATATTATAATTCCAAACATGACCTTGCAAATTAAAAACACGTTGTTAATATTTATCTTCGTAAAGTACCCAAGAATAAATATTATTAAATACTGAATTAAAAACAAATATATATTTGAATTATATACATCCCATAAAAATATGGATGTTGCAAATAAAAGAACAACGGATGGGAACACCCTTTTTTTGTATATTGAAAGAAGAAGTGGTATGTTTATTAAAAAACAAGCTGCAATAGGAAGATTGCTAAATCTCGAGCATAAGTAATAACTACTAAAAAGTGCTAAATCAAAAAATATCATCTTCTCCCTTTCATCTTTTACCTTCGTGTAAACTACGTACATAAAGTAACAGCATAATGGGAAAAACAAATAAATTAAACTTAAAAATACGGACGCTAACATATAAATCACCCTTTCTCTAAAGATAATTATACGCATGTAGCGTGCCGTATTTTGTCGAATTTTGTAGTTTTTTTAATTTTTTTGTAAATTATTGGTCCTCATTTAATTGCTCAATGCATTTTTTTAATTTTTTAGCATCTTTTTGAAATATTATTTTAATTGTGTTATCTATTTCAACAATGCCTCTTGCTCCAAGCTTTTGAATGCCCTCTTTATTTACCTTAGATGGATCTTTAAGTGTTACTTTAAATCTTGATACACTAACTTCCATGTTGGTAATGTTTTTTATACCACCTAGGTATTCCACCAATTTATTTGCCTCGTATTTGAAATCTGGCTTACTAGCTTTAATAACCACTAACGCAATTATCACAAGTACTGCTAGTATAATAACATACTTTAATAACTCTGTCATATCTATCACCTATTTAGAATTATATATCAATAAGCTTTAAAATGCAAGTTTTATATGGACGTTTGACTTGCACTTTTTATAGTAATTTGAATATGCTACTAATGAAAAAGATAGAAAGGGTGAATATTATGTGTAATGATTCTAAAACAAATTCAAAATGCAATTGTATCGCTGAAATATTAAAAGTTATAAATATTCTTCAAAGCGAAGTTTGTCCTGGTGATACTTGCCTTGAAACATGTACAAGAGCATACTTTGGTCCAAACTCAAGCGTTGATTTTAACACAAGACCAGTAACTTTATATACATGTAACGGAGCTGCACTTGCTATGCCAGTATCAAATACACCTAATGAAGAAACTACTTCAAATATATTTAGAGTAGAAAAAGTTGATGGATGCTGTGCTACTTTAAGAGTGTTAACATATAATGCTGGAACAAGTACTTATACTGCAACCAACTCATTTTGCACAGTAAATACTGATTGCTGCTGCTCTATAAAATGTTTAGCAGATACTTACGTTGAAGGTGTTTAAAAAAGGCCACTTATGTGGTCTTTTATTTTATGTTAGAAATTTCATCTATAAAGATTCTGTCTCCATCACTCGTCATTATATAATTATCTTTAAAACCAATTATTTTTTTATCTATATTTTTACCATTTTTGTACATAATATTAACATCAGCTTGATAAACATAATCTGGTCTTTTAAATATGTTATTTATCTTGTTTATTAAGTCAGTTTTACTTAATTGTTCACCTCTTATAGCATGCCCATTCGTATTATCTTGATTAAAATCAGTTGCATGATAATAAAAATCCTTTTGGACTTTTGATTTTAGATTATTTATTTTATTTTTGTAAATTTCCGGAAATTTATCTTTCATAACCATCCTCCCATAAAATTTTATGAGTATACTTGGTTAAAATTACTAAAAGGAGTGAAAAAGTATGAAGAAAAACTTAATTAAATATGAAATTATAATTCCTTTGATAGTATTTTTTATAATTAGCATAGCATCAATTTATAGTGCAAGTTTAAATATTTCTTCTAAATCAATAATAACAAAACAGGTTTTATGGTACCTACTTGGTTTTATTTTAATAATTATAAGTACAAATAAGAATTTAAAGTTTTTAACAAAATATTCATTTTATTTATATATTGCAGGAAACATATTACTTTTCCTACTTTTAATATTTGGTAGTGAAGTAAATGGTTCTAAATGCTGGTTTGTAATACCTGGCATTGGATCTTTTCAGCCTAGTGAGTTTATGAAGCTTATTTTAATTTTGTTTAATTCCCACATTTTTGAAGATTATGAAAAAAAACATCCAAAAAGTAATTTTAAGGATGATTTTAAGTTGTTTTTAATAATTATGTTAGTTACCATGATTCCTTCTGTATTAACCTTCTTAGAGCCCGATACTGGTATGGTAATAATTTATTTTTTAATATCTTTTGTCATGCTTTTTATATATGGAATTAAAAAAAGTATCTTTATTTGTGTGTTTTTGGTGGTCTCTATTTTAGCGGGTGCATTTTTATACTTTTATTTTAATTTTGAAGACAATTTTATAAACGTTTTTGGTACGTCTTTTTTCTACCGAATAGATCGCCTACTTGATTGGTCTAATAAAAGTGGGATGCAACTTACTAACGCAACTGCTGCGATTAAGGCAGCGGGATTGTTTGGTTTTGGAGTTGGCAACACACCAATTTATATTCCGGAAGCGCACACGGATTTTATTTTTTCCATCTTTGCGAGTAATTTTGGTCTTTTAGGAGCCTCCTTTCTAATTTTTTGTATTTGTTTGTTTGATTTTGGACTTATTTATTTAGCAAGTAAGTGTAATAATAAGTCTCATAGATATATCATAATTGGTTTTATTACCATGATTTTATATCAGCAAATACAAAATATAGGAATGAATATTGGACTTTTGCCAATAACTGGTATAACCCTTCCCTTTATCAGTTATGGCGGTTCATCACTTATTAGTTATATGATTGGAATTGCACTTGTTTTAAATTATGATAATAATTATGCAAATTAAGGCCCATTATTTTATGGTATATTTTTTAAGGAAATGGTTTAACACATTTTTTCATTCATGTGTTTAAATAGACAAAAAGAAAAAACCTTGATTTCTCAAGGTTTATTTTTTACTTGGTGACGCGTATGGGATTTGAACCCATGAATGCCGCCGTGAAAGGGCGGTGTGTTAAACCACTTCACCAACGCGCCAGTTTATAATTATAAAATGGTGGGCCTGAATGGACTTGAACCATCGACCTCACGCTTATCAGGCGTGCGCTCTAACCAGCTGAGCTACAAGCCCATTTCATAGTACTGGTAAAACTGACTATTTAATTCTACTATATATATTTTAAAAAATCAACATTTTTTTGATTTTTTTACAAAAAATATTTTTCACCTGCTTTTTAGAATTGATAATTTTACTTGAATCAGGTGGTTCGAATCAAAATGTATTTATACAAAAACCACTCTTTGCCGAGTGGCTTTATATTCTTCATGGTGGAGCTTAGGGGATTCGAACCCCTGACCTCCTCGGTGCAAGCGAGGCGCTCTAGCCAGCTGAGCTAAAGCCCCAGAAAAATATGCAACAATCAAGTGCATATTAATAATATCAAAAAGATTTATAAAAATCAATACCTAATTTAATTTTTTTAAATATTATTTATCAAGTTCAGGCATACAACCCTCTAACATATTTAATTTTTGAGTTATTTTGTTTTCTTCTGCCTTCTCTATTTCATACCAGCCTTTTTTGAACATAAGATTATAAATTTCTCTTTGAAGTTTTGTTATCTCATTAAACATATCATTATAATCATTAAATAATTCTGTATTACTAGCTTCAGTTAATGCTACCGCATAGTCTTTTACCATACTCTTTTCTATAGTAAGCATTGTTGTCATATAATCTTTATCATTCATTTCTAAAGTTTCTGGAACTTCGGTTTTTGGATTTTTAATTTTATTATTCATAACATTTCTCCTAACTTAAAATATTTAACACTGCATTTAAATTTTCTTTATGAGTTTTACAAACTCTTTCTATTAAATCTTTTATTTCTTCATCTGATACTTTTTCTTTGAAATCATTAATAAGTTTAAAAGCATTAAAATTCCAATTAAACATATCAGATAGATAATCTAGATCCTTTCCCGATATTATAGAAGGAACTTCACTATAATTTTGCATATAAATTCTCCTTTCAACATTATTATGGGTAAATGTATAATTTTATAAACAAAAAAATCACAATATATGTGATTTAATTATCATTTATAAATGCTAAAATGTTTTCGTATACTAATTCTTTTCCCTTTTCGTTTAAAATTTCGTGCCTCATGTTAGGATAAAGCTTACTTTTTAAATTTGGATACTTTTCTTTTATAAACTTTGTAACTTCATATAATTCATCTTTTAATATGTTTTTATTTTCATCAAAGTATCCAAAATTATCTTCAGTCTTAGTACTTTTTCCATGTCCCCTATAGTCATGAATAACAGCTATATAACCATGATTGCTAAGAAATTTCATAAAATCCTTATATCTTTCTTTATTTTCAGCCATTCCGTGAGATATTTGAACTATTCCTACTGGCTTTTTCTTAGGTTCTTCTATCAAGCCGTAAAGCATTAATCCATCATAACTTGATTTTATTTTGAATATTTCACCTCTAGTATAATTATGCAATAAAAGAGACCATTTTTTAGCCTCTTTTATAAACAATTAACCGCACTTTCAATTAAAATTTCTAATTCTGTATCACTAACGTTTAGTTTCTTTTCCTTCATCCATTCTAATGATTTTTCCAAAGCTTTCCTTTTCTTTTCTTCACAAGTTACATCCTTGCACGTTTGTTCAACGTATTTTACAGTCTTATCTACAATTTCTTTTTTCAACTTATCTTGAATGTATTCTTGATACAAATTCTTTATTCTAATTCCTAGATAGCTAATAACACCGGTAATTATTGCACTAAAAATTTGAATAATGTTGTTGGAAATTGCATTTAAAATATCACTCAATTTCAAAATCCCCCAAAATAATTTGAAGATGCATCTTCATTAGTATAGTATTCAAAATAAAAAATATAGGTTGGTTTATTTTCCTATATTTTTATCTTTTTATAAATTCCTTTAGTGATGATGAGACTTCTTGAGTTTTACCACTTCTTCTTAAATAATTTGGATGATATGTGTAAAATATTTTTTTATTATCAGAGTAAATTACAGGTGAAGAAAGAGTTGGCCATCCTTGCACTTCCCAGCCTAATTCTCCCATAAGCTTAAGTAAAGTATCATAGTATGGATTAGAAGGACCCACTACCGATACTATCTTTTCTATACCTAAGTAATCTATTACATTAAGAAGGTAGTTTACCGACAGTTCCTTTATTTCTTCATGAAGGCTCGGCGTACCTTTTTTGTGTGCATTGCTGCAAACAAAAAGATTTGACCATGTTATGTTTCCCTGATTTGCAACATCATGGCAGGAAACACTTTCTCTTATAAATTTCCAAAATTCACGATTGCTCATTTTATCTTTCAAAAAATATTCGTTATATTTCATCTCCAAATTTCTAGCTGATGAAAAATCTTTATGACTACCCCACCAAGTATTGGTTTCTTGTCCCATGTATAGAATTTTTCCTTTAACATCATCGGTTAATAAAAGTGGATTTGATAGTTCAAAATCCTTATCAATAAACTTAACTTTTTCTAATACTTCATCATTTAAATCTTGCAATTTGCTCATAATATCACCCTTTAATAGTTGGTATTGTATCATGATTTAAGTAAATGTCAATTTATATTTAACAAAATTTCTATCTACTTTTTAAATTTGTAACTCTTAATTGGTATTTCTTCTATAATTGGATAATCTCTTTCCAGGCATGATGAATATTTCAAATAATCAGAATAGAATTTTGAATTTTCGCTATACAGTTCTCTTTCTATATAATTCAATCCATCTATAACATTATCCGTAACATAATATAAATCGCTTAAGTTAAAAGTATTCAAAAATGTAATTAATTCATCCCAACTGTTTTCTAAATTAAGAATAACTATTGGTTTATCATGTTCTTTATTTTTCTTTTTATCGATAGCTTGAGTTATTTCTGCTATAGTTCCTATGCCACCCTTCATAAAAAAAAGTGCATCACTATTATCAATTAATGCCTTTGTTACATCAGATTGCTTATTCAAAGAAATAATATTAGGTCCATAAAGACAGTTATTATACTCTTTGGCCAGGCTATGATAGCAATCATAAACAATAGTCCCATAATTAAGATACTCTAACTGATCATACACCAATGATGGAAGTCCTTTACAACCATCAAAAATTATTCTATATCCCCTATCATTTGCCTTTTTTCCTAATAAAACAGCGGCTTCCTTATACTTTTCAGTTATATTTTGATTAGTGGAGCCTCCTACAAATAACTCTATTTTTTTGTACATGAAATCACCTTTTAATAGTTGGTATTGTATCACGATTTAAGTAAATGTCAATTTTTAATATGGTCGGAAAGACAGGATTTGAACCTGCAGTCTCTACGTCCCGAACGTAGCGCTCTACCAAATTAAGCTACTTTCCGGTAAATGGCGCTCACGAAAAGATTTGAACTTTTGACCTTCACCTTCGGAGGGTGACGCTCTATCCAGCCTGAGCTACGTGAGCAAAAAAGCTTTTATTTAAGCTTTATATCAATTCCTATTGGACAGTGGTCACTTCCCATAACATAACTATATATAACTGGATTTGACACTTTATCAATAATACTTTTTGACACTAAAAAGTAATCTATTCTCCATCCAACGTTGTTTTCTCTTGCTCTTCTCATGTAGCTCCACCAAGAAAAAGCATCACATTTATCTGGATTGAAATATCTATATGTATCAATAAAACCACTATCTAATAACTTTGTAAATTTATCTCTTTCTTCATAAGTAAACCCAGCATTTCCTATGTTAGATTTCGCGTTTTTTATATCTTTTTCGGTATGTGCAACATTAAAATCTCCACATATAACAACAGGCTTTTTTTCTTCTAATTTTTTTAAATAAACCAAAAGGTCTTCTTCCCATTTCATACGATAATCTAATCTTGATAAATCTCTTTTTACGTTTGGAACGTATTGATTAACTAAATAATAGTCTTCAAATTCCAAGGTAATTACCCTTCCTTCGTGGTCGTGCTTATCTACCCCTATTCCATAAGTTACACAAATGGGTTTGTTTATCGTGTATATGAGAGTGCCAGAATATCCTTTTTTATCTGCTGGATTTATGTAACAGTAAAAATCTTTTGGTTCAAAATCTATTTGGTCTTTTTCTGCTTTAACCTCTTGAAGACAATACACATCAGCATCACATGTGTAGAAAAAGTCTTCAAATCCTTTTTTTAAGCAAGCTCTAAAACCTGCAACATTCCAAGATACTAGTTTCATAATTATTTTCCTTTCATTATGATTATATCACGAAAAAATAACATTTTTTATTCATTATTTCAAAATACGAGTTTTATCGACAGATGTTTTGTGTATTATAGCAGGCAAAAAAGAAAGGAAGGAATTTTATTATGGATAATTTTAATATTAAAGATTCTATAGAAGAATTACAAAACAAATTTAATGAAATTAAAAAAATGGGCTATGTTAAAGGAATAAGTCAAAATAATAAAGGGAATGCTAATCTTACGTTTGAAAAACTAATCGGAAAGTATAATGATAATTTTCAAACAGCAGATTATAAAGGTATTGAAATAAAAGTTAAAAATAATTTTAGTTTTAAAAATAAATATAAGTATATTTCACTTTTCAGTCTTGTTCCAAGTAATTGTTTCGGGTTTGAATTAAAAAGGATAAGAGATAGTTATGGAACGCCCGATAAAGATTTTCCGGATGTTAAAATACTTATGAAATCTTTTTATACCAATATAAAAGTAAAGGTAGAATCTGGTTATTCTTTTAAGATAAATGTAAGATATAGTGAAAAAAGGATTTATCTATATGTTTATAATAAGCATAATATTCTGGTCGACAAAAGTGTTTTTTGGGATTTTATAGATATCAATGACACAATAAACAGAAAGCTTAGCTATTTATCGTTTGTTAAATATAATAGCAAATTAATTAAGGGAGAAAAACATTTTCATTATAATGAGATTAAGTTTTATAAGCTTAAAGGGATTGATAAGTTTTTTGAGGCTTTGGAAAATGGGGATATACGCATATATTTTTGTTTAGGAGTTTATAAAAGCGGTTTCAAAAAAGGATTGGAACATGATCATGGGGTTACTTTCGGAATAAAGGAATCTGATTTATGCAAGTTGTATGAAGAAGTCTTAGAATGATTTCTTTTTTACTTTGGGAATGTGAGGTTGCAGATTATTTTGCAACAAAAAAACTACTCATATAGAGTAGTTACTTTCTAATGGTCGGAAAGACAGGATTTGAACCTGCAACCTCACGGTCCCAAACCGCGTGCACTACCAAATTGTGCTACTTTCCGAATTGCAAGATGATTATATCATACTAAAATTAAAATTGTCAATACTGCACGCGTGTTAATATGCAAGTATTACTATATAAATAATAAGTGGCGCGCTCGAAGGGATTCGAACCCCTGACCCCTTGGTTCGTAGCCAAGTGCTCTATCCAGCTGAGCTACGAGCGCAACTATACTTCATTTGCAAGGAAGAAGGTTCGAATTTCCCTTGCGACGCCACTAATTATAACACTTATCTTTAATTTTTTCAATAGTATTTTATGAATTTGCTAATTATACGTGAATTATATGTCGCTATTTTAGAACTTCATCAATTAATTTTTTAGCAATACAATCTAATTTACTTAGTGAATTATTTTCTATAACATAATCATAATTATAATTTTCAACCTTAGCATCTGCTCTGTTTGATGTTATTATTTTATGGTCTTTTCTCTTTATCAAAACAGTTTTTACATCATATAAAAGAGCAAGTCTTTTAATTTCTTCTGGTTCTCTTAATTTTACAAATAAAACATCATAATCGCTTTTTTCAAAACTTTCTATTTTCTTTTTTATTTCCTCAAAAGGCATATCGTTATAAGCGGTGGACAAATCTTTTAAATCTGCTAAAAATTTTCTATCTTTATCAGTTTTTGTTCCGGTCCATCCCAATAAAGAGGCAACCTCATACACCTTATCAACAGATGATATACTCATGCAAGATGCATATTTTAAGCACAAATTAATAAATGTATCTTTGCCGCTTCCACCAGTACCATTTAAAATAATTATTTGCTTTTTCATATCACGCGCCCCACTTTATTCGTATTCTTCTTTTATTATATCATAATACTAAATAATCATGTTATAATTTATTCGAAAGGAGTTATAAAATGTTTAAAGAGTTTAAAAAGTTTATTTCAAAAGGTAACGTTGTTGATTTAGCAGTTGGTGTTATTATTGGAGGTGCTTTTGGAAAAATTGTATCATCTCTTGTTAATGATATTTTAATGCCTATCATAGGAGTGATTATTGGAGGCGTTAATTTTAGTGGCTTGGTTTTAAAAATTGGTAATGCTAAAATTGCGTATGGATTGTTTATTCAAAATGTTATTGATTTTATTATAATTGCTTTTTGTGTATTTATATTTGTTAAGATAGTAAATAAATTATCGGATGTTACTAACAAATTAGAAAAAAAAGAAGAAATTAAGGAAGACAAAATAGAAGAAACTGAGTTAAGTGTTTTAAAAGATATATTAAAAGAACTAAAAAAAGATAATAAAGTAACTAACAAAAAGATAAATAAAAAATAATTTAAAAAAGGCTTAATAGAAAAGTCTTTTTTTAGTGAGACAGGGCTTAAAATCCTTATTTCATTTAATATTAATAATTATTATATTATAACCTGTTATTTAGGATGATACATCATTAGATCCTGCAACGGAAGCCAAAAAAAGAACAACCAATTGGTTGTTGTTTTTAAATGGTGGCTCCGGGCAGGATCGAACTGCCGACACCAGGATTTTCAGTCCTGTGCTCTACCGACTGAGCTACAGAGCCAACTTCAATATTATTTTTTCATTTTTTATAAAAAAAATGGCGGTTCCGACGAGATTTGAACCCGCGATCTTCTGCGTGACAGGCAGACGTGTTAACCCCTACACCACGGAACCACATAACCTTTTTGTTCAAGGCTCCTTAAGTATACTAAAAATTATATGTTATTGTCAAGTGCCATCATTGATTTTTTTCATTTTTTTCAATTATTTAGTTAATTTATATGATAGAGTAAAGCATAAAAGCATTATTACAACACCTGTTATAAAATCTAAATTAAAACTAAACTTAGGAATTAGTGCTGGAATAGAGCCTATTACAAAACCAATTATTATACTATAAGTTAAACCAAATTTTTTATCAAGCAAATATTTCATAAGTTTAAGAAGAACTATAACACCAAATATTAATCCTAATATAAATGGAAGGATTTTATCAAAGGATGTAACTACAGCACTAATAGGATTTGCCATTATAGATAGTACAAATTCATACATTCCAATTAAGATTAATAAAAAGGACCCACTTATACCTGGTATAACCTTTCCTACCGAATAAATAAAACCTGATAAGAAAAGAAGAAAAAAATTAAGTATTTTAGAATTATTGTTAATATTTATAGTAAGGTTAATTAGGTTTTCAGATAAATACCAAAGAACTAACGAGAATAAAAGCGTTATTAAAAACATTTTTACATTTATCTTTTCTGTTTTCTTTTTCTTTATTTCATTAATTAAAAATGGAATACCACCTAGTATTAATCCTATGAATGAAAATTTTGTTATAATTTCATGTTTTTCGTATAAAAACATCATTACATTACTAAACCATATAGCACCTGTTAATATTCCACTTCCTAAAATAAATAAATAAATTATATTTTTCTTGAAATTCTTAAAAAGATTAGTTAGGGCTGTTATTGATTTATCATAAACACCAAATATAACCGCAATAACAGAGCCGCTAACGCCTGGAATAATCATTGCAGTACCAATTAGTATTCCTATTAAAAAAAGATAAATAAAAGACATATAATCACCTAAGTAATTATATGCCATATAATAATATCTATTCTATTGTTAAAGTTTGATTAGCTGGTTCTATTTGAATGAATGTATTACCATCATTTACCACTAATTCTTTTCCGGTTGCTTTAACTTTATAAACTGTTTTACTAGATCTTGACTGTTTAGACCAAGTAATTGGAATAGCATATCCTTCTGAAATATAGTATCCATCACCTGTTCCAATGTTATTTAAATCTTGTCTTCCACCTGCATATCCATCGTTTAGTGTGTAGTTATGAACCTTATAAGTTATTATGTTTTTAGCTGTGTACTGCGCACCTGTCACATAGTCTTTATGTTCTAATCCGTTTTGATATCTCTTATATACCTTGTTTTCAGAATCATATGAATAACTTGTTACGTGAGATGTTGAATACGGAATTCTAACCGTACTTGCTGGCACAGCACCTTCATAGTTTGCAAGATCAAGTGATTTTGCTTGATATGTTAGAAGTAATTTTTGATTGAATGTTAATCTGTATCCTCTTTTTTTTGCTGCTTCTTTTATTTTTGCTATGCTTGTGTATGCTCTGTGCTCTTTTGATATTCTTCTTAAACTATTATCCCATGTAAATGCACTTGAATTATTTGCGTTTACCGCTGGAATATTTAAAGTTTTAATATCACTTTCTGCTCTAGGACTCCAACCTATGTGTGCATATATTGCATCATTTTCTAATGCATAATCTAAGTAATAGTGTCTTGATGATCTAACTGATGCAATTCTTTCTGTATTCTTATCTTTAAATACAGCCATCATTCTAGTTATTCCGCCTTCTACTATCATTTCATATGTTATGTATGCATCTTGTATGCCTGCTTGGTATCCCCAAACTGCTTTGTTATTGTTAATCATTACTGCAATTGGTCTTTCGGTAGAACTTAAATCAACTACTTTTATTTGTTCTTCTTCTTTTGTAATTTTCTTCTTTTTTGGAATTTTCTTTTCTATTTCTTTATCATTTGTTAGTAAAAAGCAGCCTAAAACACCTATTATAAGTAATAAAATTACAACTAATATTATTTTTGCTTTTTTACTCATTTTTTTCTTTTTTCTTTGTTTCATATTACTTCTCCTATTCTTTATAATTTTATTATACTATTATTTAAATTATTAAACAAGAAAAAAGATAATCCAATAATTTATTTTAGATTATCTTTTAGTATACCTTCTGCTACTATTAAAGCACTTGTAAAAGCCCAGGAAAGGTTATAACCACCACATATACCATCTACGTCTAACACTTCTCCAGAAGCATATAATCCACTTATTTTTTTAGATTCTAAATGGTTAGTAAACTCACTTAATAAAGCACCTCCCAAGGTTACCTGAGATGTTTCAAAGTCCCCGGTTGCGGTTATGTTAAAATGCATGTTTTTTAATGTGCATGAAATGTTTTCTAGTTCTGTTTTACTTATGTCACACATCGTTTTATTTGATAGTTTTAAGTTTTTTGTTATTACGTCTGCTACTTTTTTATTTAAAATACAGCTTATAGCATCAGATACGTTGTAGCTATTAAATTCTTTTAAATAACTATTAATATATGATTCATCATAATCAGGAACTAAATCTACTACAACATCTACTTTCTTATTCTTTTCTAAGTATTTGTTTACATATCTTGATAAATTAAATATACATATGCCTGATAATGAATCTTTTGTAAACTGTATTTGGCCTTTTTCTGTCAAAATTGTTTTATCATCGACGTTTAATTTAGCTACCACATCAGTGCGGACTCCTTGTAAATCTTTTATGTATTTATTATTTGTTTTTAAATAAGTAAGAGATGGATATAGCTTTGTTATAGTGTGACCAAATGATTTTAATATGTTATATCCCATGCCAGTAGAGCCTGTTTTTGGATAAGTTTTTCCACCTGTTGCAATAACCATTTTTTTACCCCTTAGGTTGTTGTTTATTACAAAATAGTTATTTTTATAAGTTACATCTTTTACATCATAGTTGTATATTACATTAACTTTTTCTTTTTCTAATGCTCTTTCAAAGGACTTACAAACGGTTATTGCTTGATTAGAATATGGATATAATCTTGTTGATGTATCTTCTTTTTTTGTTAAAATCCCAAAGTTTTTAAGGTAGTTTAAATAATCATTTTCTTTTAACTGACTGATAAAGTTATTTAATGATGAAGAACTATTATAACTATCTATCGTTATGTTTGTGTTACCTAAGTTGCATCTTCCATTACCGGTTATTAATAGTTTTTTGCCTAGCTTATCGTTCTTTTCTATTAAAGCTACTTTTAAATTTGGATTTTTATATTTTAATGCAAGTGCTAAAAAACACCCCGATGCTCCTGCTCCTACTATAATTACGTCATACATAAAAAATCACCTCATGTATTTAATATATCAAAAAAGACTAGCATTTGCTAGTGTTTATGGGATTTTAAAGAGAATATGCTCTCTTCAATGGGCGATTTATAATTATAAGATTATTTATCATTTTGTCACATTTTTAACAAAGTGTTTTTTGTTTTATAAATGTATTGATTAGCTAATAAATATTGGAATAATCAGACCTCAAATGAGACCAAGATATTTTATTACTAATTTATTGTAATTTGTTACAAATAACACTTTAGGAACCATATTATAAGTCCTAAATACTTGACTTTTACCACTAAATAAGTGATTAATACTATACCTTTTGAAAGGAGGTATTAGTGTGATTGCTAAAGAAATATTAGAAATAATATCAAAGCCCTGGCGTTCTAATCAAGATATTATGAAGATAGCTAATGTATCAGCTACTACTGCTAGTAAAATCAAACAAGAAATTGAAAAAGAATTCAGAAAAAAAGAACCAAATAAATATATGCCAGCATACTGTATTCCTACGAAAGAAGTTATTAAATATTTTGATTTAGATATAGAGTTTTTAAAATCACTTGTTTTCTTGGATAATGATGATCATGCAAAATAAAATCCAGAACTATTTTTCTGGATTCATTTCAAATAAATATTTTTCCGGTATTTTTTGAAAATCCTCTTCACTTTTACTAAAATGATGATCTTGGCCTTCTTCTATAAATACCTTTATTTTATCATTTTCTATATTTTTTAATAATTCTACATATCCGATAGATTGATCATATTCTCCATATATAAAGTTTATGCTTTCTCCTTTAAATGATAAAGCTCCTTCTTTTGTCTTATATAAGTTATACATTGGTGGTCCATTAACAAGTGCCATTCTTTTTATTTTAGGATACTTTATTCCAAACCAAGCTCCTATAAGCGCTCCATTAGAATATCCTAAATAGTATATCTTGTAATCATCAAATTTCTTAGCATAATCTTCTATAACTTCCATTGCATTATCTAATGGATTATTACCATCAAATGGATTTGAAGAACATATAACAGAACATCCATATTTTTGATTTAATCTCTTAGCCATCTTTATATACTTATTTTGGTACCCATATAAAGACCCATTCTGCCCTGCTTTAATGAATACAATTATATTATTTCCTTCTACAATACCATAATCAATAATTGCAATATCTTCAAACTTACTATGTATCTCTTTATCAAATTTCAATTCTTGCATACTACTCTTCTGAATTATCAACATTTTCTAAGTTAAAGCTATAATATTTTTTTAATACTTCAATAAATTCATTTGTATCATTCTTTTGACAAATACTTCTAACATAAATATTCATGCCATTAGCTTCAATCTTTGTATATGAATAATTATCAAGTAATTCATTTTTTTCATCAATTATTAATTCATGAGAATACATTTTAAAGTTTCTAATATCTTCAGGAATATCAATATATTTTTTTATTTCTTTATCAACAATGTAATCTTGAATTAGCGCTCTTACTAATTTAGCATTATCGTAGTAAACATTTTTATATAACCATTTAGACTTTCCTGTTTTTCCACCTGTAGATTCTTCCGGTAATTTTAAATTAATATCTTCTCTACTAATTTCTAACATCTCTTCTATTTTAGATATTAAATATTTTTTTCTTTCTAAAATTTGATTAATATTCCATGTTCTATTTCCTGAATCATAATATTCAATAATCTTTCTTGTAAATTCAAATGATGTAATTCCTGACTTATTATTTTCTTCTTCGTCTTGACCTTTATATATTCTGATTTTTCTATCAAATCCACAATTAAGTGCTTCTTCATTCTTAATATCTTGAAGTAAGGCCATATTACCTAATCCATTTATTTCAGGTAATACTTCTTCATCCTTAATATAATTCCATTCATCATTTTGCTTATAAGCTCTCGGTAAGATGTGATCCATATGTAATGTATTATCTAATGAATAAAAACTTTTATCTGTTTTTTCTCTAATTTCATATTCCAAAGATAACATTAATGGTTTTAAGAATTTTTCGTTATAAACATCATTGTCTAATGCATCATATACTTTTGCATACATTCTTCTTGATATTATTGTTCTATTTAAGTCTTCTTTTATTTCATCAATAATGTTTCCATTAACGATTGATTCAATTAATTTAAATGAAGTTTGTTTTATTTGGTTTAACGTACATCCTGCAGTTAATGAAATATAGAAGAATCTTCTAATTTCTTTAAATAATTTATCCTTTTCTGGATAATTTACTTGGTATGCACTTGTTAATGCAGTCATAACATAGAATTTCCATGGTATATATCTTAAACATAGTATTACTGGATTATTTGACTCATAAACTTTCTTTAATGATTCTGAGAAACTATGAAGTTCTGCTACTAATTCGTATACATCACTTCTTTGAATAATATCTCTCAATTCATCTACTACTTGTCTTTTAGGATTTGATTTTAATTTATAATATTCATAGAATACTACAAAGTCATCAATTTTAAATCCATATTGTTTAGATAAGTCTTCAATATTTTTCCAGTTATTGTTGAATATTTGTTTTCCCGTTTCATCATCTTGCTCATATTTTCCTATTATATATGATTTTACTATATCAGATGGTGATAATTCTAATCCTCTATCATTTAATACTTGGAATAGTTTGATAGCGAATGATTGATTAGTACATTCTATTTTAATAATGTTTGTAGAATAGAATATATAATTTACAAACTCATCTAATTCTGTTTTATTTAATTCAGATAATTTCTTGTAAAAGAATACTGCTGAATTAATATATTTATATTGTGGATCATCGAGCTTTAATTCTTTTTTTGTTGGTTCATCAACGTCTGCAAATGACTCACAATTTATTATTAAATCATTAAATATAGAATCATATTTAGGATCAGTTTGTAATTGTAATCTATTTTTTCTTCCTTGGAATAAAATACAGTTTTGAATTTTATCTTTATCAGCAACAAATATTTCATCACTATTTTTATTAATATCTGGAAAGTCTTTTACTAATACATTCATTAGTATCATTAATGTTGTAATTCTTTGTTGACCATCTATTAATTCAAAATATCCTTTTCCATCATTTACTACTACTATTGAACCTAAAAAATAACAATCATTATCAACTGTTTTATTCTGATATGCTTCATATAAATCATCCCATAAAGCTTCTAATTGGTCATTAGTCCAACTATATTGTCTTTGATAATTAGGTATTTTATAAATACCGTCGCAAGAAAAGATTTCACTTATTGTTTGATTAATTGGTTTAAATGTATCTACTGCCATCATTACACCTCAAATTTCTTTAATTCTTCAATTAATTTATTATAGCGAACTTTTGTATCTTCATTTTTACCGCAATACTCTCTTGGTATTTCTTCGTTTGGTTCATAGTTGACAATTATATTATATAAATCAAATTGATCTCTTGTTAAGTCAATGTAATGTCCATTAATTTTATTAAAATAATGTGTTCCTCCACCATTTATCTTAATTCTGTGAATTGTTCCGCCAAAAATGTCATTTACTACCATTGCGGTAATAGCACATTGTCCATATGTTGGATCACTATCATTAACATAATCTGATTGTGATGATGGATATGCTGTGTCTTTTGAATAACATAATAATAATTTTTCAAACAAGTCATCCAATGTTTCTATTGAAGAATAAATATTATTTACTTTTGGCATATATCCATATTCATAACCATAGTAAGTTATTTCTCTTCCACTCTTTGTATAAAATCTTCTGATTCTTTCAGCATTTTTCTTTTTTAGTGACTTATAAATATCTTCCATATAAATGCCAAGTACTCTTCTCTTTACATCTTCATCGTTTAAAAGAAGTTTATATAAATCTGTATTATGCTCATATCCAGATATTAATGCATCATCAACACTTTTATAATATGAAAATTTAAAATTATCATACTCATTTATTAGTGCACTATTTTGAAGATCCTCATTGTGAAGTAAAATATCTTTAATCTGATTCAACGAAGTTACTGCTAAATTAGAATCAATATGAATGCCTTTTTCAAGGTTTATTTCTTCTATTATTTCATCTAACTTTCGCTTTTGTTCAATGATAAGTGAAACAGGTCGTGGTGTTCCATACTTAACTTCTGGTTCAGCTACTACAGTAGGTGTTCCAAAATCCATAATGTATTCTCCTGTTTTCTTTTGTTCAATATTTGAAATATTAATTGCACCTACAACACTAAAGTCTACTTTTATTCCTGTGACATCTAATTCTTTATATAACACAGATAAATAGTTATATTTTTTATGTAGATCAACATCTTCAAACACTGTTGCTTGTATTAAGAATCTATAAGTTTTATTAAAGCTTGCTATGTTCTTTTTAATTTCTAATTGAGTTTTTAAATCCTTCTTCTTAATTTTTTGAAGAGATCTATCCACTAAACTTTCCATTTTTATTCTGTCAGCAGTACTCTTAGCTTTCTTATTTTTATAAGCTATTCTATTAAATTCTTCTACATCGGCAAAATCCATAAAATTATATGAGTCAACAACATTAATCAAATCATATATTGTTTCTGGATCTATACTTTCTGATAAAATTGTTCCATTATAATATGGTTCAAAAGATTGTTTAATATCATTATAATCATTCTTAAAATCTAATATAAATGTCTTTTTATCATATGGTGGACAAATTCTATTTAATCTTGATAAAGTTTGTACTGCAGCAATACCTTTCAGTTTTTTATCAACATACATAGCTACTAATTTGGGCTGATCAAATCCTGTTTGATATTTATTTGCAACCAATAATACTTGATAATCATCCTTATCAAATTCATCTCTTAAATCTTTTTCTTGTATTTTATTTATTCCAACTTCAGAGTATTCAATGCCATCTACTGGAACTTTTCCTGAGAAGGCAACTAAAGCCTTTATATCGTTATAATTATGTTCTTCTATATATCTTTCAAATGCTAATTTATATCTTACAGCAGCTTCTCTTGAAGATGTTACAACCATTGCTTTAGCTTTTCCACCAAGTTCTCTCATTATACAATTTCTAAAATGTTCAATTATAATTTCAACTTTTTGACCTATATTGTGTGGATCCAAATCAACTAGCCAATTAATTTTCTTTTTTACAAAGCTTTTAAATACATCTGGGTTATCTTCTATTCGTTTAGAAACTTCATAAAACGTTTTATATGTTGTATAGTTAGTTAAAACATCCAATATAAATTCTTCCTCAATAGCTTGTTTCATTCCATATATATGAAATGGTGATGGCTTTCCATCTGCATTAGGTATACCAAATAATTGTAGTGTCTGTTTTTTAGGTGTTGCTGTAAATGCTATCATAGAAATATTGCTTTGTTTTCCACATTTACTTATTTCCTCAATCATTTGATCTTCTATTGATTCAAGTTCTTCCTCCGACTCATCAGATAATACTGTAGTTACTGCAGCCATATTTTTTCCTGATGTTGATGAATGTGCTTCATCAATTATAATAGCAAAACTTTTATCAGTTATATTTTTAGTTTCATCTAAAATATATCTAAATTTTTGAATAGTAGAAACTATAATTTTATAATTATGTTTAATAGCATCTGCTAAGTCAGCTGAACTGCAATCTTCATCCATTACTTTGATTAAACTTGGATCATGATCTAAAGTTTTTATAGCATTTTGCAATTGTTGATCAACAACTATTCTATCTGTAATTATTAGTACAGAATCAAATATGTTTTTCTCTTTTATATCATGCAAACATTGTAATCTATATGCAAGCCAAGCTATTGTTTTCGTCTTACCTGATCCAGCACTGTGTTCAATTAAATAGTTCTTTCTACTTCTGTTTACTTTAAAATCGTCTAACAGTTTTCTTATTGCATCTAATTGATGATATCTTGGAAAAATTAAACTCTCTTTTACTTTAAGTTTCCCTGTATTTGGATCTTCAGTTTCTTCTTTTTCAACAAAGATAAAGTTTTTTATTAAATATAATAATGTATCTTTAGTTAAAATATCCTCCCACATGTATGATACATTTAATCCGTTATCATTGTGTGGATTTCCCTTACCACCATCTTCAGTACCTTTATTAAATGGTAGGAAAAACGATGATTTTCCTTTTAATTCTGTACACATGTAAACTTCTTTTGTATCCATTGCAAAATTAACTAGGGCACCATTCTTAAACGATAGTAGTCTTGTAGTATAATCTCTATCATTTTTGTATTGTTCTATTGCATCTTCATAATTTTGACATGATTGATTACTCTTTAATTCTATGGTAATGATTGCAATGCCATTTAAGAATAATACTAAATCAATTCTCTCGCCTTCTTTATGGTATACTTCTTCCATTACTGAGAAAATATTACTATTATATTTTTCCATTAATTCATCAGAAAAAGTTGTTGCAGGCTTATCATACATTAAATCAATATGTGTTGTATTATCAAAATAAACACCGTTTTTAAGTTTACTAATCAAACTACTATCTCTTTTAGTAATATCCTCATTAATTCTTTTTATAATTAGTTCATCTGCATTTGGATATAAACTTCTAATATATTCAATGGTTTCAGGTTGAGTGGTTTCAATGAACTTTATTAGTAATTCAGTATCCATAGCATATAATGGATTATATTTATTATCAGTATACTTTCTCTCAATGTATCCATTTTCTTTTACCAAATAATTAATAATAAATCTTTGATATTCTTCTCTTTCTTTAAAGAAATTATTCATATAATTCTTCAGCTCCTTCCACTCTCTTTTTACCTGTTACATATTCATATATAACTGATTTTTTGTATTGTTCCATTTGTTCTTTTTGCTTAATTTTACTATTTAATATTTCTTCTATTTCTGAACACTTTTTATCTAAATAATCCACAATTGTTATTTGTTCATCAAATGGAGGCAATGCTAATTTAAATTTAGCGAACCTATTTTGATATAAGTGAATAATTGTTGTATTTCCAATATTTTCAATTTCAAACCAATGCCAAAATTCATTAGATAATAAAACATAATATAAATATTTTTCTATATATTCATTATTTAATGGTCTTAATAGTAACACTCCACTATTTAAAGTGACCTTCTCAGGGCAATCTTTTACTATTGCTACTTTACCTACTGTACCATCTTTAGTTATTAGAAGATCTTTGTTTTTAATTTGTATTGATTTGTCTTGATTATATCTCCATTCTGATACATGCTCGCAACTATCCCAATCAATACTTCCATTATTAAAATTAATTCCTGTTATTAAAGTAGGGCCTTCAGATATATATTCATCTTTGGTTAATCCTTCCCATCCAATTCTTCCTTTTAGTGAACATATATTTTTTATTAACTTAATATTCCAATGTTCTGGAATACTTCCTATCCACTCTACTTCACTATCTTTCATTGTCACTTTTTTATTTAAACCCCTTGTCACAACTTCAGATATCAGCTGATTTTTATATTTATTTAATATTTCTATTTGATTATTTAAATCACAAATAATATTATCTATAATATCAACTTTTTCATCTAGAAAATCTGCAATTAATTTTTGTTCTTGCTTTTGTGGCAAATATAATTTGAAACTATTCATATCCTCTATTCTTAAAGATGGTTGCATATATGAAGGAATTTTTTCTCTTTCATTTTCAAATAAAGGAGTTAAAGCGTAATAAATATATCTATTAATATAATTTTTTGATTTTAATTTCATTATCAAACAATTTTGTGAAAGACTAAATTTGCCTTTTAATAATTTTAATGTCATACATTTCGCACCAACAGTTGTTGTAAATAAGCACTCATCAAGATCATAATCATATGAATTAATTTTTCCCATTATACCATTATTTTCTGTTTGACCACTATATACGGGATATTCACCTAAATTTTGTCCTATATATTCATTCGTATACATTTGAGCATTTTTTCCTTTCTCAAATTTATATAAATTTTTTAATCTTCTTTCATGCCAATTGTATGGTACATATCCCACCCATTCTATTCCGCTATTTTTCATATTAGCCATTAATTATACCTCCTTAAATAATTTTTCTACTTTTTTATTTAAAGACGTTTCAATAGTTAAAAACTCTTTTTCAAGTTTTTCAGAATTTTCAGGTTCATGATACTCATAAAAATACTTTGTAAAAGGTATTTCAGCTCCAGTCTTGACTATTGGCTTCTTAGCATTCATATTTTCTTCGAAAAATTCCATTGCATCAGGAATATGTGGTAATACTTCTTCAATCATATATTCTTTTATATCTTTTGTATATTTTACTATCTCTGAATCTTTGGTGGCAGGATCCGGAATTATATCTCCACTTTTATTTCTTTGGATTTCTGCAGTTTTATCCATAGTTGATAATCCATCAATTATTTTTTCAGTTATATTTTTTGACAAATCAAACAATTCATCTACTACTTCAACAAAATCTTTTTTATTCTTATAAACTTTATCTGATTTATTATTTTCTAATACTTTAAATATATTGTCATATGCTTCTTTATTTTCTTTAAATTTATCTAATTGTTTTTTATCTTTAGTAGGAATTGGATCGAGTAATTCTAACTCATCAACTTTTTCTTGATTGTAGAAATTATCTAAATATCCATTATTTCTTAAATTTTCTATTCTTTCATCATTTATTCCATAACTTCTTTGTAGAGGTTGATATACTGCATATTCTCTATATAAGAATTCTTCTTTATCAAAAATCTTACAATATTCATTTTCTTTAAAGTTTGTATAAATATCTACAATTTTATTAATTTGACTAGCTGATATTTCTTTTCTCTTTTTTCCCAGTGACGTTCTAAGTGGTGTCCAGAATTCATCACCAGTTGCATTTATCAATTGTATTTTTCCTTTTCTTTTAGGTAGCTTTACTCCAGGTTTTGAAAGAATAAATACATATATGCCAATACCTGTATTATAGAAAAGATCAGTTGGTAGTCCTATTATTGCCTCTATCAAATCATTTTCAATCATCCATCTTCTTATTTGACTTTCACCTGATGTTGTTCCACCAGAAAATAATGGTGAACCGTTAGTTATAATGGCAGCTCTTCCATTTTCATCCAACTTTGAAATTGCATGCTGCATAAATAACAATTGCATATCTCCGGTTCCTGGCAATCCAGCTCCAAATCTTCCCTTAAATCCCAATTGATATTCTTTCTTTACTGTGGCTTCTACTCCATCTGCCGCATCTTTCCCACCCCATGGTTGACCAAAAGGAGGATTCATAATAACGAATCTCATTTTTTGCTCTCTATCGTTTAATGTTGCTGAGAAACAATCTGCTTTCATAGTATCTTGAAATCTAATATTTTTGGCATCTTGTCCTTTTATAAGCATATCAGCTAAACAAATACCATAAGATTCAGGATTTACTTCTTGTCCGAATAATTGAACATCTGCATTTGGATTTAATTCCATAATAGAATCTCTTGCAGTACTTAACATTCCACCAGTTCCACATGCAGCATCCAATATTGTTATTGTTTTTCCTGGTGTTGCTAAATCATCGCATCCTTCTGATAATAAAACCTTTACCATTAATTTAATAACTTCCCTAGGAGTAAAATGATCACCAGCTTCTGCATTTTCAGAAAATCTTCTAATTATATCTTCAAAAATATAACCCATTTTATGATTATCTACTGTTTCTGGATCTAGATCTAAAACGCTAAATTCTTTTATAACCCCTAGCAATCTATTATTTTTAGCCATTTTATCAATATCTGGTATAAAATCTAATCCATCTTTTAATAAAATTGTTTTTACATTAGAAGAAAAACCATTAATGTATGATTTAAAATTTGCTGCAATATGTTCCGAATCATTAAGTAATTCTTTTAAATCAAATTTACTCGTATTGTAAAAAGAATATCCAGATAACTTACATAGTATTTTTTCTGGTGTTGTTTTATCATTTTCATATGCTTTTAATACTTTATTTTTAGTTTTCGCTAATGCGCATTCAAAACGGCGTATTATTACCATTGGTATTATTACATCTTTATACTTATCGCTTTTATATACTCCTCTAAGTTTGTTGGCAATACTCCATACCATATTTACTTCTTTTGTTATATTCATTTTTTCACTCATTTTTACCACCCTTACCTAAAATCGCTTGTTTACTATTTTCATTTGGAACCACTTTGCAATTATCTTTATTCAAAATTTTAATATTTTTATTTTCATCTTCATAAAAGATAACAGAATCTCCTTCATTAAGATTTAGTTTTGTTCTTATCGTTTTCGGAACTGTTATTTGACCTTTTGAAGTCATCTTTGCTGAAGCTAACAAATCATTTTTCTTCATATCAATTCTCCTTACTTTCCTTACATTTTAATTATAACATATTTTGATTTTTTTGAAAACAATTCTAATAAATATTGACTAATTTAAAATTTTAAGTGATTAATACAAAGAATTTGAGGTATTTTATGATAAGAAAATGTACTGATGAAGATATAAGCGATGAAGAATTTAAACAATTTCTTTCTGTTGAAACTGATATCAAATGGATTGGTATTTTTGAAATATTATATTACTGTGGATTAAGACGTGGAGAGCTTAGAGGACTACAATGGAAAGATATCAATTTTAAAGATAGAAATTTAAGCATAACAAAGCAAATTAATGACCGTTGTGGATCTGTTAAAAATTGGCGATTCTCGGTTTCTAAAACTAAAAGTAGTATAAGAATATTAAAGAAGTCTCAAATCCTAGCAAATGACCTTAAAATGATAAAAAACGAGGCAGAAAAGATACCTGGATTCAATAATGAATTCTTCGTAGCTGGAGATGTGCTTCCAGTATGTAGTAATACACTTACTAATCATAAAAATATTAACTGTAAATTAGCTAATATTAAACAAATTCGATTACATGATTTCAGACATTCATGTGCATCTCTTTTAGTTAATAAAGGAGCTAATGTTCAAGTTGTAGCAAAATACTTAAACCATACAAAAGTCGAAGAAACTTTAAAAACTTATTCACACCTATTTACAAGCACGTTAGATGAAGTAGTTACCGTAATAGATAATTTAGATAATAATAAAACCGATGATAATTAGTCACCGGATTTTTTATTTTCAAGTTTATATTTAGTTTCGTCTTTTATTATACTTTTATCTCTTCTATTCTTTTCATCTTGATATAATGTCTTAAATCTCTTAATCTCTTTACTTACAAACTCCTTTACTTTCTTATCTTTTGGCTTAAGAGACTTAAAGAATAAGAATTTATCATTAAATGAATTTGCAATACCATATTCACCGGATACAACACCAGTATTGAAAAGTAGGCAATCTATTTCATTTAATATTTTATCATTTCCTTCTACCTTTGATATGATAAATTCAAAAACTTTCCAAAAAGATGTAGAAACATCAAATAATCTACATAAATCAATTACTTTAGTATAAGTTTCATAATTGTCATTTTCATTCAAGTATTCTAATATATCACTACCTAATTCATCATTGTACTCACCTATTAAATAATGTATATAATTAGATATTTTATAATAATCATTTTCTTCTAAAATCTCCATGCATAATGATAAGTTATTATATCTTTCTTCTTTATAATTATTACAATATGTTAAATTAATATGACTATAAGAATTATATAAATTAGTATTTGGATTATCATTTATTTTATATCTAAGAAGTTTTCTTAAATCATCAGGATATTTTTCAAATAGATCATTTAAGAAATATTCGTCTAATCTGTTAAATTCACTGTATCTAAAATTATCAAGTAATATTCCTAAGTCATCATAACTATAATCTTCAATAATCTTTTTTTCCGTATGAGGATTATATAACAGTTCTCCCATAATTCCTTTATTAACTTTATTATATTCTTTAACCTTACTTAAAAAATACTTTTTATATTTTTCCATATTTACCAAATCGTTATTATTAACAATTAGTTTTAATATCTTTAATATCAGTTTTTCATTTTTAGTTTTTTCAGCATACTTTATTATTTTATTCAATACCGTTAGATCCATATTTCCTGCTCTAAGCATAGCCTCGATAATCTTTTCTGCTTTTATATCATTATCAATTTCATATTTATAATTCTTATCTTGTTTAACAATTCCAAGGAATATGTATTCATTCCACTTGGCTTCAACTATTTTTTGACCATATTTCGTTGATGATCCAATATCAATTAAAAATCTTCCTGCATTGTATATGTTTGAATTGCAAGTTTCTTCATTGTCCATAGTGTTCAATATAGCAATTATTTCTTCAATGTTATTGTCTTTAAAATCTTTAATATATTTATCTAAATAATCTTTTCTAAATTCCTCTTTCTCATTATACTTAGCACCTGGTATCTCATCAATAAAAAAATTAAATAACATTGCATATAATTTTTGTACTTTATCTGTTTTTAATTTTTTATAAAATTTACTATCTTTTAATTTTGTATTTTCCCAAGCACACACTGATTTATACAATTCATTTTTACTAAAGACATCTATTCTTTCATAATTATTATTAAAAAATTCATATATTGGATTATAGTCAAATATATCAGTATTTCTTTCTAAGTCAGTATTAATGTTAATCAATGCACGTAAAGCATCCTTTGAATGATTATTTAAGAATATATCCAACAATTCATCTATTGATTTATATATTTTAGTTTTATAATTATCATTAGGATTTGTTTTACTACTTATAAAATTAATTTTATTTTTCCCAACTTCTTCGCAATAATTATAATTTATATCACAAAAGTATTCAGCCAGTTTAACTCTAACATATTCATCTATCTCTTTATCCATTATTGATGAATACACCATCTCATGTATATTATAATATACATACCCTCTGCTAAAATTGGCTTTATCCGAAACTATCAAATTTTCCAAAAATTTATCAAACTTACCTACAATATTATTATCAATAGATATTCCATATAGAATTGAAATGATACTTTTAAAATCGTCAAGCCATAAATATTTATAATATTGTAAAAATTCTAATAACTTCCCATATTTATATTCATATGTATCATAGTTTAGGAAAGTTGCAGTTTCTATAGGTAATTCGCTAAATTTTTTAACTATGGAATAAATTATTCCTGAGTCGTAAATATTTTTATACTTTTCTTCATATTCATTAACCAATGGAATAATTTCTACCATTTTATTAATAATGTCTTCTAATTCATTTAATGATTTTACTTCCTGAAGTTTCTTATTAAAATCTTTGTCTAATAATAGTTCTATATTTTTGGCACCATTTTTTATACTATCAACACGCTTGTTGATTACTTCTAAACTTGCTATAACATTTAATATATCCTTTCTAGCTTTTTCAAAAATATTTTTTATTCTTTCATATTCTTTGACATCTTTTGATTGTAATTCATCTACATCCTTGTAAAGTATATTATGGCCAAATTCATTCATTGCATGAGATAATACTGTTGTCAATTGAATTTCACATAACATTCCCTTAAACTTATTTACATCCTTTTTCAGTGAAATTGTAATATTAGTTCCATCATATTTCATAATATCTTCTGATGGTCTATACGATTCAATATTAAACTCATCATAAATAATATCATTAAATCTTTTTAGATCATCTTCGTTATAAAAAATTACCCTTACACCACTAAGATCATTTAAGTTTTTAATATTACCACAAATACCATTAATAATTTTTTCTGTTAATTTATTTTCAAGTGAATCATAAGTTTTTACTCTGCTAGTCAAAGATTGATATTTAATCACATTCTCAATTAGAATATTTTTAATTTTATTTTCAATATAAGAAGTAAACTCTACATACAATAATTGAGATGATAAATACTCTTTTAACATTTTATCCTTTACTTCTTTTAATTTTGATGATCCCATGTCTTACCCTCCTTATAAAAGAAAAAATTCTATACTATAATTGTATAGAACTCTATGATTACATTATACTACTTTATCTCTTAAATGTCTGCAATAATCATGCAATTTTAACAAAAGTTGTTCCCGAGTTGTTCCCAAGAATTATTTTAACTCTTTAATTAAATTTAGCATTTTCTTTTTACTTTTTGCCTTAGTTCCTGCATCTATTGCATAATTTATCTTTTTATATAATTCTTGTTGTTCTTCTTTAGAAAATTCATCTAAATTATCATCAACTATCTTTTTTAGTTGATAAGTAATTTCACTTAATCTGTTAAAATAAATTGCATCTTCAATTAAATTATTTATTTGTGGTGATATTAAATTATAACTTTCCGCATCAGCATCCATTATTTTATCAAGTAAGTTAAAAAATCTATTTGTAAATTCAAGATTGCCTTTAAAACTATCTTTATATTGTTCATAAAAATCATATAAATAATTACATAGCTTATTTTTTTCTATCTCAAATTGACTAACATCTTCTGTTAATGATATTTCACATATTTCATCATCAGCATCAGGCTTACTATTTGCTAAGTACATTGCTGCCGGAAAAACTCCATAATCATCTGCCATCTTTGATGCTACTGCTATTTTAAGTATTTTTTTAATAAGTCCCATTTTCTAACTCCTAGCCGCACCATCAACAGGCAAAATAGCTCCCGTTATATAACTTGCCATATCACTAGCTAAAAATAAAAATGCATTTGCAACATCTTCCGCCCTTCCTATCCTACCTAATGGAATGGTTTTAATAAGAGGCTCTATTACGTTATCTGGTACACTTTTCATCATATCAGTAAGTATTATACCAGGTGCTACTGCATTTACCCTTATACCGTCTTTACCAAGTTCTCTTGCAAGTGATTTAGTAAGACCATTTACAGCAAACTTACTAGCAGGATAACCACATCCAGATGGCTGTCCATATATACTTACCATAGATGATGTATTAAGTATTACGCCACCTTTATTTTCCTTCATAATTAGACTTACCGCCTTTGAACAATTAAATACCGCATTAACATTTAAATCCATTATCTTTTTAAAATCTTCTTCCTTGTATTCATAAATACTTTCTCTAGCACTTATTCCAGCATTATTAACTAATATATCTATCTTTCCATATAAATCCTTTATTTTATTAAATACTTCTTCTACCTCTTTTAAATTAGTTAAATCTGGATAGAATCCTTTTACATCATAATCTTTATTTTCTTCTCTTAAACTCTCTAAAGCCTTTGATACAGTTTCACTTTTTGAACCAAATATAACTACCTTACAGCCGTTTTCTAAAAACTTTTTAGCAGTAGCGTACCCTATTCCTCTAGTTGCTCCTGTTATAACTGCTACTTTATCTTTTAACATATTAAACCTCCTATTTATACTTTAATTTTAACTTATTTTTACCAATATAACAAGAAAAGAAAGCAAGGTATTCGCTTTCTTTTTAATATTTATTTTTTTATATTGTAATAATTGTATACTTTAGTTTGATTCAACATTTATATCTTCGTTATATTTTATAATATTTTATAATGAATTTAGTTTCTAATTTATTTGACTCAACTGATATAATACCTTTATCCTCTTCTATAATTGTTTTAGCTAAAGCAAGACCAATACCTATACTATCAGTTTTAGTATTTTTACACTTATAAAATCTTTCAAAAATATGTTTTATATCTTTTTTTGCTATACCTTCACCAAAGTCTATCACTTCAATCATAGAATAAACATTATTATTTTCAATATTTATTATTATGTTTGAATTATTTTTAGAATGTTCTATAGCATTTTTAATTATATTAGTAAGAGCTTCAATTTGCCATTTATCATCACATATTATTTTAGAATTTTCTTTTATATTTAGTTTTATATTTATATTTCTTAAATCACATAAAGTAGAAACATTTTTAATTGATTCTTCAACAATTGTTTTCAAATCATTTTCTTGTTTTACAAAATGAACCGTATTAGCATCAAACTTTGATAATTTTAGAAGTGATTGTACTAAAAAATTGATATTTAAAACATTTCTTTTTATATCAACAATAAAATCATTTCTAATTTTTTCTTCCATATTTGAATCTTCAATAATATTATCTAGCATAACTAATATACTAGTAAGCGGTGTTTTTAATTGATGAGAAATATCTTCCAATGATTTTTTTAAATTAAGCTTATCTTTACTAGAATTTTCAGCAGCTTCTTTTAACATTATAGTGGTTTTATATATTTCATTTTTTAAAATTGATAACTCATCTTCTGAAATTGAATCAATTTGTATTTCATAATTTTTCTTATTAATCTGTTCTATACACTTAATTATATCTTTTATATCCTTCTCCTTCTTATAATTATATCTAATATATATAATAAGTAAAATAACAACAGTTATTGTTAAAAAAGATAAATTAATAGCTAAAAATTTATGATAGTCTCTATCATTTTTAATTAATATAGATTTATTATTTACATCAATTCCATATTTATTAAAGAAGTCATTTGTTTTTAACGTATCATTATTTATTATTTTAATAATTTCTTTATCAGTTATTTTAGGATAGTCTTTTTTTATTACATTTATAATAGCAGAAATCTTGTTATTAAAGTTTTTAGTATAAGTTTTATATTCATATATATTTAAAAATAAGAACAAAATAAATAAACATATAAATACAATTAATGTAGAAATAATATATTTTTTTAATTCAATTTTATTCTTCATCAATTCTATACCCAATTCCTTTAATAGTAGTTATAATATCAGTTCCTATTTTTTCTCTTATTCTTTTAAAATAAACTGTTATAGTATGATCATCTACATAATTTCCAGTCCAATCCCAAATTTTATCTAATATTACATTTCTACTAACAACTTTATTAATATTTAAAAATAATAAATTAACTAATTTTAATTCTAATGCAGTAAGTTCAATAATGATATTATCTTTTTTTAAAACTAATTTATCCATATCATAAGAAATATTTTTTATTTTAATAACACTTTTCTTTATTGATCTTAATAATATTTTATTAACCCTTGCCATTAATTCACGAGTGGAAAAAGGTTTTGTTATATAATCTTCCGCGCCAACATTTAAACCTCTAACAATATCATCTTCTTCATCTTTAGCTGTTAAAAAAATAGTAGGAATTTTCAAATCCTTAATAGTATTTTCAAATAAGTTAAAGCCATTTCCATCTGGTAAAGTAATATCAAGTATTATTAAATCAATATTAAAATTAGAAAGTAAATATTCTTTTGAGTCTTCTACCGTAGTTTTTACAATTAAATTATGATTATCTTTTTTAAAAGAGTATGTAAGACCTTTAATAATTGATTCTGTATCTTCAATAAGTAAAATATTCATATATATAGTACCTTTCTTTAAATATAATTATATCACAATATAAGGAGCTTTCGCCCCTTATACTAGATATTCTCATTTCTAATTGTTTCAATAGTATTTTGCTTATTTATTTTACTCATAGAATACTTCATAATTAATGAAATAAGTATAAATACAACTGCTACAGCAATTAATATTGCCTCAATAGGAAGTTTATAAGGCATTCCTGATTCTTCTGATAAGAAATGATAAATAACGTATGATAATGCTATTCCAATAGGTATACCAAAGAATAGAGATTTAATACCAATAAACAAGCTTTCTAGTCGAATCATTCTGTTAAATTCTTTAGTTGTCATACCAACAGATTTTAACATAGCAAACTCTTGTTTTCGTAGTTCCATATTAGTAGTAATGGTATTAAAAATATTAGTTATACCAATTAATGAAATTACAATTATAAAACCATAAAGAAATATTCCTACTAAAGTAAATAAGTTACTCATTATTTTAACATTTTCATCTACATTATTAACGTTATAATCTTCACCCTTTAAAAAGTCATCAAGATCATCTTGTAATTTATTAGCATTATTTGATTTATAATAGATTGCTAGTGGTTTAGATTTTAAATTAGCATCAAACATTTCATCACTAATAATTAAACACTCCATATCAACACCTTTCAAACCAAAAGGTCTAACATCAGAAGTTGCTCCAATTTCTATTTTTATTTTTTTATTTTCATCAGTAGTAGCATCAATAATGTCACCTTTATTAAAGTTAAAAGCTCTCATATATTTAGTAGTTAACTTATTATTTTTTTTATAGTTAGATACATATTCTTTATCGACAAGTATAGCCTTGTTTTTAAATTCATTATAATTCAAACCTAATGAATCAACATATTTTTTAAATTGTTCTTCTCCAATAGAAATTATAGATACATAAGTAGGATTATTTTCATCAATTGCTAAATTTAAAAACTTAGCGTATTCTTTGTTGTAGTGATTTCCTGTAAAAGATATTTCGCTACTTCTAAATATTGTATAATCTTCTATATTATCTAATTTAGTTGTTTCTATAAATTTATTATAAGATTCATTATTTGTAATAGTTGTAGATAGTGAAATATTAAAATCAGATATTTCTAATTCATGATCCACTTGTTGAAATGCTAATTTCATAAATCCTGATAGAGCGATAAATACAAATACAGAAACAATTATTGATATTACTGTAGTTCTATATTTTTTCTTATTTCTTTTTAAATTCTTAAATGATATTTCGCCGCCTATACCAAATATATTTTTTATTAATTTTGGTGATTTAATCTTTTTGGGATTTATTTTAATATTAGCACTATTTCTAATGGAATCTATTGGAGATACTTTAGATGCTCGTTTTGCACTTTTAAAAGCTGAAAAATAAATAGTTACTATACCAAGTATTATAGCTACTAAAACAGATAGCCATGAAAAAGAAAATACTAATCTTAAGCCTTCCGCAAATGAATTATCTAAATAATAATTACTTATGATAATAAGTATATATGATGCTATAAAACCAAGTAATAGACCTAAAGGAATATCAATTAATCCTAATATGGTAGCTTCATAAAAAACATTTCTTTTAATTTGTCTTTTAGTTGCTCCAATACTTCTTAACATACCATATTGTTTTATTTTCTCTGTAATAGAAATATCAAAACTATTTTTTATACAAAATATTGAAGTGAACACAATTATTCCTATTACAATTCCTACAACAATACTTAAACCACCAATACCACTGTTTGAAATAGGATTAGCTTCTAAAGCAATTAAATAGGAATTAATATTTATATCACTATATTTTGATTTATTCATTTGATTTGAATATTCTTTTAATTCTTTATTTGACGCTTGTTTTTCATTATCATTAACTTTCTTAAATAATTTTGCGTCAACTCCTAATATATTAGCAATAGTTTCATAACTGTTTTTTACGCCATCTTTTGAAAACCTTGTATATACATCAACAATTCCATTTATTTTATTTTCATCAAGATAAGTTATAAATGTATAACCAGGTGCAGAATAATATTCTATATTAGTAGCTGGTCTTCCTATAATACCAACTATTTTATAAGTTTTAGAAGTAGTATCTACAATGGATTCTTTATTTTCTCCTTTATCGGATTTTTGATAAGGATTATTTTGATCTAATTCATTTCCATTAGAATCTACCCTTTTTCCAACGTCTAACGTAATAGAATCACCAATATTTAAAAATAATCTACCATTTGTTTTTAAATGGGTTGGTATTACTATTTCGTTTTCATTTCGAGGAAACCTTCCATCCAATAATTTAACAGATAAATTATTTAAAGAGTTTTTAGTAAATCCTTTTATACAAGCATAAGGTTTATATTCATTTTTAGAGTCTATTTTAGCAAAACCAACATCTTTAGTAATATTGATAGTTTCTATATTTCTATTATTTTCAAATATATCAATATCACTAATAGGAACTTTGTAAAATGCAGCATGAAAGTTTCCTTTTTCGTGTGTTTCATATTTAATTAATGATTTTATACCACTAGAGTATATAGATGATACGGCAGTGATTAAAGCAACTGATAGCATAATACCAATAATTGTAACAATAGTTCTTTTTTTATTTAATTTAAGATTTTTTATTGTCAATTTGTTAAGCAAGTTCATAATTATACCTCCGATATAATTTTTCCATCTTCAATTTTAATTATCCTATCAGCTACTTTTGCAATTTCCATATTGTGTGTAATCATAATAATCGTTTGATTAAGCTCTTTATTTGATTTTTTTAATAGAGCAACTATTTCATCACTTGATTTAGAATCTAAGTTACCAGTTGGCTCATCAGCAAGTATAATTGTAGGATTAGTAATTAAAGCACGACCAATACTTGTTCTTTGTTGTTGTCCACCAGATAATTCATTAGGAAGATGCATTCTTCTATTTTGTAACCCTAACAGTTTTAACATTTCATTTAGTTTTTCTTTATCAATCTCACGATTATCCAAAGAAAGTGGCAATGTTATATTTTCTTCTACATTTAATATAGGTATTAAATTATAGAATTGATATATTAATCCTACCTGTCTTCTTCTAAATATAGCAAGTTTATCATCATTAAAATTAAATATATCTTTACCATCAATGAATACTTTTCCAGAAGTTGGTCTATCAACTCCTCCAATTAAATGTAATAGTGTTGATTTACCTGAACCTGATGCACCAACTATTGCTACAAATTCACCCTTTTCTACAGAAAAAGATACATGATCTAACGCAACAACTTTTGTTGAATCTTTTCCGTAAATTTTAGTTAAGTTTTCTACTTTTAAAATTTCCATAAAAATATTTCTCCTTTTCTTATAAACATTATATTATAATTAAAGTTACAACTAAGTTACAAAATTAAAAAATTATTATAAAAGAAAAAAGTTTCTTAAAAAAAGAAAACATCAATATCATTTTCTAACCTTTAGTTGCATCAATAATAAGTAAAATATCTCCCGCTTTATAACTAGCTAAAAATAAGAATGCATTTAAAACTTTACATTTATTTTTACCTATATAACAAGAAAAGAAAGCAAGGTATTCGCTTTCTTTTAAATTATTACTTATTATACTTAGCAAGTTCTTCTCTTAGCATTTCCATTGTTTTAGCAGGATTTGCTTTACCACGAGTTTTTTTCATAACCTGACCTACAAAGAAGTCTATCATTCTAGTTTTTTCAGGATTATATTCCCTTGCCTGTTCATCATTTTCTTTTAATACTTCCATAACAACATCATGAATAGATGCATCATCAGTAATTTGCATCATACCTTTTTCTTTTACGATTATGTTAGGCTCTTTGCCTGATTCAATCATGTCTTCAAATACTTCTTTAGCTTGCTTTGATGATACTGTTTTTTTATCAATTAAATCAATTAATTCTTTTATCATTTCTGGTTTAACAGGAACTTCTTCTAACTTTATTTCATTTTCATTTAAGTATCCCATAAGCATACCAGTTACCCAGTTACAAGCCTTTTTAGGATCTGCTCCTAAACTTACACAATCATTAAAGAAGTCAGAGTTTTCCTTTACTTTAACAAGTACTTCTGAATCATACTCTGATAAGTTAAATTCATTCATGTACTTTTGTTTTCTTTCAAGTCTAAGCATAGGAATATTTTTTCTTATTTCATCAAGTAATTCATCTGTAACCTTAATTGGTGGGATGTTTGGCTCAATAAAGTATTTATAGTCTACCGCATCAGCCTTATCTCTCATCTTAAACGTTTCACCAGTTTCATCATCAAAACGTCTTGTTTCTTGTTCTACTTTTCCGCCGTTTTGAAGTATTTCTGATTGTCTTTCTATTTCAAAGTCAATTGCACGCCCTACATTATAAAATGAGTTAATGTTTTTCATTTCAACTTTGGTACCTAACTTGTCAGTATCTGAAATAGATACGTTAACGTCACATCTCATTTGTCCTCTGTCACTTCTTGCTTCAGAAACTCCGCAGTAAACTATTAGTGAACGGTAAGTCTCAAGGAATGCTAATGCTTCTTCCTTAGAGTGCAAGCAAGGCTCTGTTACGGTTTCTAATAAAGGCACACAAGATCTGTTATAATCTATTAAAGAATATGTATCATAGTGATCTAGTGATGCCGTATCTTCTTCTAGATGGGTATCGTGAATTAGAACTTTTTTTATTTGTCCATCAACTTCGATATCAACTGCTCCATTTATACCTACAGGTTTAGTCATTTGAGTTATTTGATATCCTTTTGGTAAATCTGGATAGTAATAGTTTTTTCTATCAAATAGCATAACGTCTGGAGTAGTACAATTCATTGCCATAGAAACAATAAGCGCTCTTTTCCAAGCTTCTTTATTAGCGATAGGAAGTATTCCAGGAAAACCTAAATCTTGATATGCAACGTGGCTGTTTGGTGCTTCAGTGTACCCATTAATTGAAGGAGAAAAAACCTTTGAGTTAGAATCAAGTTCACAGTGAACTTCAAGTCCGATTGTTACTTTATACATAATTAGTTTTCCTCCTTTACTGAAAGTGGTACGAAACCAATTTTTTCTTCTAGTTTGTTTGCGATGTTACATACTACATCATCTGTCTTTATAGGTCCAGTTATGTTTATTGCAACTGGCATATCATCTATAATTCCAGATGGGATTGTAATTGATGGGAAGCCACCAAAATTTCCTATTGCAAGATGGTTTTCTAAAAGTAAATACTTTTCTGATAACCTGTCCATTTCATCTGTAAAACGTGGTGCGATAGAGCCTGAATTTGGCATAATTAATCCATCATATTCTTTAAATAAGTTCGTCATAGCATCTACTACTAATCTTCTTATTCTTTGAGCGTTTTTAAATAATTTTTCTTGGTTTTCTTTTTGAAGAATAAATGATCCAATAACGAATCTTCTTCTTATTAATTCAGAAAATCCCTCAGTTCTAGTATTTATCATAACCTCATCTGGAGTGTGTCCTTCTTTTCTGTTACCAAACGGAATTCCAGTTAGGTTTGAGTTATTACTAGTTGCCTCCGCACAAGATATTGCCATATAAGATGGATAAATACCATTTAATATCTTTTTATCTATAGACTCTTCTTTAACTTCGATGCCTAATTCTTTAGCATATGAAAGTACTTTTAAGAAGTTATCATAGTATTTTTTATCATCTTTTAATTCGTCTACTATTTCTTTAATATAAAATAGTTTTCTTCCACTTACATCTTTATTTAGATTTTCTACAAAGTTTATGTTTGATGAGTCAAACGAGGTCATATCATTATCATCCATTCCTTTGATGTTATCCATAACGCACGCTACATCTTTAACGTATTTTGCAAAGCATCCAACGTGGTCTAAGCTTGATGCAAAGGCAAATAATCCCCAGCGTGATACAAGGCCATATGTTGGTTTATATCCTACTACTCCGCCGTACCCTGCTGGCTTACGGATGGAGTCTCCGGTATCTGAACCAAGTGCATAAGGAACAATACCACGAGCTACAGAAGAAGCTGATCCTGCTGATGAACCACCTATCATACGAGACTTATCCCAAGGGTTTCTAACAATTCCAGTGTGTCCTGTTGTACCAGTTCCTCCCATAGCAAGTTCATCAAGTACCGTTTTACCAATCATAACCATACCAGAATCTTTCAACTTTTTAACAGCAGTTGCGTCAAATACTGGAACGTAATTTGATAAGATGTTTGATGATGCGGTTGTAAGTACGTCTTTTGTTGAGAAGTTATCTTTAATAGCACAAGGTATGCCGGATAAAACGTTATCTGTAACTTCACTTTCTTTTGCATCGTCAATGATTGTTACAAAACTGTTTAACTCATCTTGATACTTGTGAGCTCTTTTAAGTGATTCTTCTGTTAATTCTTTACTTGTTACAGCGCCACTTTTTAAAGCTTCGTGTATTTCTTGTAAACTTTTATCTAAAATACTCATTAGCCTTCACCTCCTACTACTTTAGGAACTTTTATTTCATCATATACTGTATCTCTTGCGTTTTTAACTGCATCATCAGTTGTTAACGTGCTTGTTGCAACATCTTCTCTTAAATGTGCTTCTTCATTAATAAATGGAAAAGTCATCGGTTCTACTTTTTCTATTCCGTCTATTTCTGTTATTAAATCCATGTGTTTTAAAATAGTTTCAAATTCCTTTTCGAATGATGGGAACTCTTCTTCTTTCATTTTAAACATAAGTTTAAGTGCATAATCTTGTATGTTATCTCTTGTTATTTTTTGCATTTTATAAAAGTCTCCTTATCTTAGTTTAATGTGTGTTTCTCTAAGTTGCTGTTCTGTAACTTCATTTGGTGTACCAGTAAGTACGTCTTCACCATTTTGATTTAATGGGAATGCAACTGTTTCTCTTACACTTTCTTCTTCACCTAACATCATAAGTGATCTATCTATTCCAAGTGCCATACCTGCATGTGGTGGGCATCCGTATTTAAATGCTGTATAAAGTGCACTAAATTTTTTCTTGATGTCTTCTTCTGTATATCCAGCAAGAGAAAATGCCTTTAGTAAAACTTCTGGTCTGTTGTTTCTAACTGCTCCTGAAACAAGTTCAACACCATTACATACAACGTCGAACTGGTCTGCATAAATATCTAATGGATCCATGGTTTCTAGTGCCTTCATGCCTCCTCTTGGCATACTAAATGGATTGTGCATAAAGTCTAGTTTGCCAGTTATTTCACTTATTTCATACATTGGCATATCCGTTACAAAGCAGAATTCAAATAGCTTATTATCCATTAAGTCTAGCTTACGACCTAATTCTGTTCTAATTAAACCTGCGTTTTTACAAACAACATCGTGTCTTTTATCAGCGATAAAGAAAAGTACGCTTCCAGTTTTTAAACCTGCCTTATCAAATAATGCTTTTCTATCATCTTCCGTTAGGAATTTATCAATAGGTCCTTTAAGGCTTTTATCTTCCATAACTGATATGTAACCAATACCAGGCATATCAATTGATTTTGCATAGTCTACTATTTCGTTAAACCAGCTGTTTGGTTTAGACGCTATATCGTCTACTTTAATAGCGCGAACGATAGAATCTCTAAATGGTCTAAAGCTTGTTTCTTTAAATACGTCTGATACGTCAATAATTTCAAGTGGGTTTCTTAAATCTGGTTTGTCAGTACCATACTTAAGCATTGATTCGTTATAAGGAATTCTTTTAAAGTGACCTTCTGTTACTTTTCTTTTACCAAATTCTCTAAAGAATGCAGGATATACCTCTTCTGCAACAGCCATAACGTCTTCTTGGTCTGCAAAAGCCATTTCCATATCTAGTTGGTAGAATTCTCCAACAAGTCTTTCTTTTCTTCCGTCTTCATCTCTAAAGCAAGGTGCTAATTGGAAGTATTTATCAAAGCCTGATGCCATTAGAAGTTGTTTAAATTGTTGTGGTGCTTGTGGAAGAGCGTAAAACTTTCCCTTATGCTTTCTTGATGGGATAATAAAGTCTCTTGCACCTTCTGGTGATGATGAAGTGATAATTGGAGTTGTTATCTCTAAAAATCCTAGCTCCATCATTTTGTTTCTTAAAAAGTTGAAAGCTTTAGAACGCATAACGATTTTCTCATGAACCTTTGGATTTCTTAAGTCTAAGAAACGGTATTTTAATCTTACGTCTTCTGCTACTTTTTTTGATTCATCTATTTCAAATGGTAAAGTTTTTGCAGTGTCTGATAATAATTCTAGTTCTTCTACTACTACTTCTATTTCTCCTGTTGGTATTTTTTTGTTTACTGTATCAATATCTCTTTTAACTACTTTTCCGGTAACTTTAATAACGGTCTCTTTTGTTACTCCTTTAAGCATTGTATCATCGTGAACAACTATTTGTGTTACTCCATAATGATCTCTTAAATCGATAAACATAACACCACCATGGTCTCTTATACCTAATACAAAACCAGCAAGGGTTACTTTTTTGTCTAAATCTTTAATTGTCAATTCTCCGCATGTGTTTGTTCTATATGTACTCATTTTTTATTTTTCCTTTCTGTTTTCTAAAAATTCTTTTACTTTAAGTGTTGCAAAGTTACCATCTATAAATAGAGGAACTTCGTTTCCATATAAATCGGTACCTGTAATGTTTAAATCCGGGGTACCTACCATAAAATCAACGTGATTTTTACTTTGGTTAATACCGTTTTTAAGCAACTCATGATCACCCATTAATTCGCCATTTGGTATGCTGCCTGGAAATCCTTTTCCCAGTGCTAAATGACAAGATGCATTTTCATCAATCAGTATTGAATTAAATATCATATTTATATTTGATATCGGTGAATCATAATCAACGAAAGCGCATTCTCCTAAATGATCCATACCATCAAGGTCTTTTATTAATTCAAGCAATGTATCGTTGTCGTTACTGGCTGATGCTTCTTCTACTTTTCCATCTTTAAATGTTAACTTAAATTCATCAATTATTTTTCCTTTTATTGGAAGTGGTCTACTTGAACATACGATTCCATTTACCTTAGTTCTATCAGGTGTTGTAAAAACTTCCTCGGTTGGCATATTAACTATTAAATTCTTCGTTTTATCAAAACTCTTTTTAGCTGCTCCCCACCAGATAACATTCTTTGGAAGACCTATTTCCAAGTCGGTACCATTTTTGCTTTTATATTTTAATTTAACTAACTTTAGTTTATTTAATAAATCTCTTTTTTGGGTGTTATCTTTAATTTTATCATCCCAGGCTTTTATGACATCTTCTTGGTCTACTAATGTCATTTTAAAAATTAAGTTCCACAATTCATCTTCACTTGATAAATTTAGTTTGTCAGCCCACTGTTTTGTTGCTACTGCTGCGATACACCAAGGAAATTTATATATACCTCTTGCTTTTACAGCATCTTCTTGGGTTTCAATCTTAACCTTGCTCATCATTTTTTTCTTATCTGATGGCACTTCATTAAGCATTGGATAAGAATATGAAGTTAAAGATAATAAGGAACCGCCTTTGTCATAGACATCCTTTATTATCCTTCTATTGAAATAAGGTTCTTTTTCTATTTCATCTAAACTTGAATTCATTAGTATGTCTTTTGTTTTTTTACCGTCGTAACAAACGTGATATATGTCTGTTATTCCAATTCTTTTTGCTTCTTCTATCACTATCTTAACAAAATCCTGTTGTTCTGTTAAGTAGCTAATTAATAAAGGTTCTCCAGCTTTCATAGACAAACATCTTTGAATTAGAAATTTAGCATATTTTCTTTTTTTCTCATCCATAGCAACACCTCCTTTTAAAAAAATAAAAAACAGCAAATCATCCCATAGGGACGAATAGCTGTTTGTATCCGTGGTACCACCCAGTTTACTATTTTATTTAAATAGTCACTTTATAAAACGTTAACGGGTTATCTTCCGTCTTAGCCTACTTTAATTAAATTTCGGTAAGAAGCTCCGAGGTGTTCTTTCATTAAACTATCTTACTGATATTTCACCATCATCAGTTCTCTTTATAGAATCGTTTAATTACTTTTCCTCATCAAGGCGAAAAAATTAATTATATTTAAATTATATCATATTTTCTTTGTTTTATAACAAAAAAATAGTTTTTTCAATAATTTTACATGTTTTTTTGCATTTGGGTTATATTTTCTGCATGATTATAATAATTGCAATATTTTCTTAATTCTTCAACGAATTCTGGAAACATAACAGAATTAAGATATAATTTTTTCAATTTCGGATTGCTTTCAATCATTTCTTTAATAACAGGATTATCTGTGTATTCTCTTCTTATAACATCAAATAGCATTTGAGCATTGTACTCATATAGTTGTTTTGGCAACTTATTCGAGTACTTAAAACGGCCAATATCAGTAATTGTTATTTCATTATCAGTAAAATTCATGTTAAAATTTTTCCAATCTCCTACTTCTATACCAGCCTCACTAATAAGATTTATATCATGTCTTAAAAGTAATGTTGAATAAATTAGATCTATGAAAGAAACTTCTTGAATTTTCTTTGACACCTTATTTCCACAAGCAAACCTTGCTTTTCCTCCCAAAATAAAACTAGAATTGGCATATAAATCATCAAAAAAGCAAAATGAAGTCTGATTTATTTTACTGCCTATTAATAAATCATATTTATCTGTAAAATCATGAGGAACTCTAAAACATTTTGCAACATTTTTACCATCCTCGAGTAAACCAACAACAGATTGTTCTCCAAAACCCAAGATTTTTGTAAATTTATTTGTTATATCAGTAGCACTATTTATTTTTATCATAATATACCCCACCCCCCAAAAAAACTTTTTATAAGCATATAATATAGCATAAATATAACGAATAATCAATTGTTATCTGTTAACCTTCAGGTCGTAATTTTAGACAAGAAAAAAAGTAGCAACGTGCTACTTTATATTTTTAGTGGCGCTTCAAGTAGGACTCGAACCTACGACCTGCCGGTTAACAGCCGGATGCTCTACCAACTGAGCTATTGAAGCAGATATGGATGTTTTATCTCAAACAACGTAATTAATTATATTATTTATATCCGGCTTTGTCAAGCACTTTTTTAAGTAAAACTTTACTTTATTATATTTTGTGCTAGAATAGTGGTTACAAAAAGGGAGAAGTGTATGAAAACAATTGATTATAATGAACTCGATATCATTAGTTATAACCACAATAGTGGTAGCTTTGCAGAAATAGATAAATGCATATTTAATGGTGAAATTTATGCATTAAAACGTTTTACTAATGGAAAATATCTAAACGGAAAAAGAAGAAATATAAGTGAGTTAAGCAGCATAAATGATAGTCACTTGATAACGCCAAAATTTTGGGTTAAAAACGAAGAAGGTAAAAATCAGTATTTAACAAAGTTTTGCTATGGAGATCCACTTGAGTTCGAAAAAAATACGAACGTAGTTGCTAAACTAAAACATGCTAAAAATTTAATAGAGAAAATGCATTCATACAAAATTATTCATGGAGACTTAAATATCTCAAACCTTTTATTCAGTGGTGACGAGCCTTTTATAATTGATTTTGACAATGTATCTTTAAATAATAGTAATGTAGATATATCAAGTCTAAACGATTATTCAGCTGATTATATAAAAAGATTAGGAATTAATAAGGGATTAGATGTATACCTTTTTAATTTGCTCACCTACGCTATATTAAATGAAACTGACTACTACCGTGTAAGAAGTAATGTGTTAGCAAAAAAATATGGTGTTTTTGATTTTAAAGACGGAATTAAATTGTGTAATCTTTTTTCTCTAGAAAAAGGATATTCTGATGGTGATTATTTAATTGATATGATTTCAAATGAAGATGTTAAAAATATTTAGCATCTTTTTTATTTTACGAACGGGAGCCTATCAATTTTTGGATTTATAGTATTTTCATCTACATAATATGGATCAGCCTCAAATAAATCTAGTTTGTATTCTAAATTAAGTAATATTCTTTTTACATCAAAGATGTTTTTATATTTCTTTAAATGAATGCATAATAAAACTTTATCTATTATTTCTTGTTCAGTTTTACTACTCACCTCATAATTCATCAAATCAGAAATTAAGTAACTAAGGAATAAATTATCATTGCATTTTAAAATATCATATATAATGTTATATAATCTACTGGTTTTACTATTATCATCAGTTTCATAGTTATCTAATATTTTTATAATTAGTTTTTTATTAATGTCTACTTTTAATGAAACTATTTTAAAATCGTCTTTTGCGTATATACATCTTTTTCTCATTCCTCTTTCTGCCGCCTTTCAAAATAATTATATGAAATGGCTCGTCGATCTATTACATAATGAATTAAAAAAACACTTAAGAAAAACTTAAGTGTAACTTGCTTGGTTGCGGGAGTAGGATTTGAACCTACGACCTTCGGGTTATGAGCCCGACGAGCTACCGAACTGCTCCATCCCGCGATGTAAATATTAAGTGGCGGAGAAAGAGGGATTCGAACCCCCGCGCCGGTTACCCGACCTCCCGGTTTTCAAGACCGGTCCCTTCAACCAGACTTGGGTATTTCTCCATCTACAATTATTATATGCACGTGGTTAAAAATAATACATTATTAACCAGACAGCAATAAGATTATAGCACATATATTTTTTGTTTGTCAACACCCATTTTAAGGTAAATAAAAAGCAGGCAAACTTCATAGTGCCCACTTGCTATTTATGTTTCTTTCGCTCATTTACTTAATTTAGCAATTTCGTTTGTTAAATCTTTTAACGAGCTACCATATCATTCACCTATCCTCTCTATTTTATTTTTATCTATATTAATAACTTTTCATTGTTTTTTTAACTTTGTTTGTTTTTCTACAACAACTATGTTATAGCCTTTCTACCTTATTAGTATTTTTGTATATAATGTTTATTTTTTCATATTTCTTATAGGCATCTCCTCGCTTTCTATTTTAAGTATAACTTTTAAATATTAAAATACTATGTCATATTTATTAAAATTTATTATAAGGTAACAAAAAAACTAACCATTAAGGTTAGTTAATTTCAAGTGGTGCCCGAGGCCGGACTTGAACCGGCACGAGGTTTAACACTCGCAGGATTTTAAGTCCTGTGCGTCTACCAATTCCGCCACTCGGGCGTGGTGTCCTGTATGCGACTTGAACGCATGACCCTCTGATTAAAAGTCAGATGCTCTACCAACTGAGCTAACAGGACAGATGTAAAATAATAAGTGGTTGCCTCGGCAAGATTCGAACTTGCGCATGTCAGAGTCAAAGTCTGATGCCTTACCACTTGGCGACGAGGCAATTCTAAAGTGGTGGGGAGAAATGGATTCGAACCATTGAACCCGAAGGAACAGATTTACAGTCTGCCGCGTTTAACCACTTCGCTACCTCCCCAATTTATGGTGCCGAAAGCAGGACTTGAACCCGCAACCTACTGATTACAAGTCAGTTGCTCTACCAGTTGAGCTATTTCGGCATTAATGGTGGACGCTATAGGACTCGAACCTATGACCCCTTGCTTGTAAGGCAAGTGCTCTAACCAACTGAGCTAAGCATCCAAATTCACATACGTGAGAACGTATATAAATATATCAGTATTTTTGATAATTGTCAAGTAAGTTTTAAGAATTTTTGTTAATCTCTTCCATTTTTTTGTCAATCCAACCCGGCAAAGCTGATTTAAGTAAATAAAATCCAAAAACAGTTTCCTTGATCTTATTTTTCTTATTCTTATACAAATTTGGATTAACATCCTTCGCAGACAATCTAAGCTGATTACTTTTACCATCGCAATTTAATATTTTAACGTTTATTATATCCCCTATACCAACGTAATCATTTATGTTTTTAACAAATTTATCAGTAAACTCAGAAATATGTATTAAGCCGCTATATTCATCATCTATGGCAGCGAATGCCCCATACCTTTCAACCGCTGTTATTCTGGCCTTTACAACGTCTCCTTCCTTATATTTATTCATAAATACACCTCTACCACTAATTATATCACAACTTAATATTTAAAACAAACAGTGCTTTACAACATAAATTAAGTGCTGTATAATTTATTTGGTGATTAAATTGAAAAAAACAGAAGAAAAAATAATGGAAGTTTTAAATAAAATAAGACCATATTTAAACCAAGACGGTGGTGACGTTGAGTTTGTCAAATTCGAAGACGGAATATGTTATGTAAAATTACAAGGTGCTTGTGCGGGGTGTATGTTTGCTGATATGACTATTAGTAATACCGTTGAAGAAATACTTACCGCTGAAGTTCCAGAAGTTATTAAAGTAATAAATTACGAAGAAGTTTAAATGAAACTTCTTTTTATTATCCAATCAACTGCCGGAATATATTTATTATATTTTTTTACTAAAAAACTATAAACCCAAAGTAAGAATTGTTCATATTCATCGGACATAGAAACAACCTCTTCTATTTTTCGTTCATCAGCGTTCTCATTTATTATTTTACCCTGAATATCAAAAAAATATGACGGATAAAGTAGTCTTCCATAAAATAATAAAGCTTCTTTATAACTTATATAATTGTTAGCAAAAAATTCGTTTACTATTTCTTTAACATCCATTTTTTCAAAGAATGCTTTTTTTACGTATTCAGATACATCCCTCACTCTATAATCACAAACAAAACCTATTGGATTATAAAGTTCAAATAATGTTCCTTCTGGCTCAATTCTTTTATGACATATGCTAAGAGGTGCATCATCTTCCAATAAATTCGCCATTCTAACATATGATATGGCGTTTTCTGCAAGTCCTATATAATAATTTGCAAAGGTACACAAATTTGGGTATTTTTTTCCTATCTCGTTTATTTGGGTTTCTAAATAATCATTTTTTGTTTCCCAAAGATTTACCCAATCATATCTTGCTATTATATTATCACACTTTACATTTATGGAATTATTATTAATATGGCATATTTCAGATAAAGTTATTCCAGCATTTTTATTTACAAATATTTCCATTAAAACATAAGGGACGTTATTTATGTATGTTAAAATTTTATTTTCATTATTTAATTTCATTTCGTGGACAAGTAAGTTTTGTTTAATCATTTGTTTATTAATTTGATATAAGCTTTCTATATCAGAAAGTGGTCTTTCAAACATCATAAAAACATACTCACTATTTAAGTAGTTAAAAAAGTAACTGTTTTTTTTATGTATTATTTCATCTGGATGAAGACTATAATAATAGGCAAGTATGTTATTCATAAAAAAGGCCTCCTATTAATTATTATGTAAAACTTAAGAGTAATAGAAGTTAAAAAAAGAAGCTTATTTAGCTTCTTCAGTTGCCCTAGTTTCTCTAATTACAGTAACTTTTACTGTACCAGGATATTGCATTTCATTTTCAATTCTTGTTTTTATGTCACGTGCCGTTTTATAGCTTCCAATATCATCTACTTTTGAAGGTTCAACTATTACACGTAATTCTCTTCCGGCTTGCATTGCGTATGCTTTTTCAACACCGTCAAAGTCTTTCGCGATTGATTCAAGTTGTTCTAATCTCTTAACATAGTTTTCTAATGAATCGTTTCTAGCACCTGGTCTTGCTGCTGACAAGCTATCTGCAATTGCGACCAAAACGGATATTATATTGTTTGCATCTTTATCTCCGTGGTGAGATTCTATAGCATTAATAACAATACTATCTTCACCATATTTTTTAGCTAAGTCTGCACCTATTTCTACGTGGCTTCCCTCAACTTCAAAATCTATTGCTTTTCCTATATCATGAAGTAGTCCTGCTCTTTTTGCAAGTGCTACATTTTCACCTAGTTCAGCTGCCATAATTCCTGCTAAATGTGCAACTTCTTTTGAGTGTTGTAAAGCATTTTGCCCGTAACTAGTTCTGAAATTTAGTTTACCTACTATTGTTACTAATTCAGGATCAAGTTTTGTTATTCCAAGTTCGAACATAGCTTCTTCACCATATTCTCTTATTTTTACATTCATTTCTTTGCAGACTTTATCATATAATTCTTCAATTCTTGCTGGATGAATTCTGCCATCTTTAATTAGTGTTTCTATCGTTTGTCTTGCAATTTCTCTTCTTAAAGGATCGAAGCTTGATAATACGATTGCTTCAGGGGTATCATCTATTATAAGGTCAACACCAGTTACTGCCTCAATTGTTCTTATGTTTCTTCCTTCTCTTCCGATTATTCTACCTTTCATATCATCATTAGGCAAGGTAACTACGCTAACGGTTTGTTCGTTAGTTACATCGGATGCGTATTTTTGCATTGATTCAGCTAGTAAGTTTTTAGCCTTTTTATCAACCTCTAGCTTAGCTTCAGCTTCTTTTTCCTTGATGTAAGCTGAAATTTCAGCACTCATTGAAAGTTCAACTTGCTTCATTATTTCTTCTTTAGCTTTCTTTTTTGAGAAACCAGATATTTTTTCTAGTTTATCTATTTGTTCTTTAATTATGTTTTCAACTTTTTCTTCTAATTTTTGAATATCTTTTTGTTTCTGGATAATTCCATTTTCTTTTTCATCTAGCATTTGCTCACGGTTTTGAAGTAGTTCATCACGCTTTGCAATGCCGTCTTCACGTTTTATTAAACGTTCTTCATTTTCTTTTAAATCTTGTTTTTTTTCTTTTATTTCTTTTTCTGTTTCAAGTTTTAATTTATAAGATTCTTCTTTAGCTTCTAAAAGTGCATCGCGTTTTGATTTTTCTGCATCTTTTTTTGCTTTTTCAATTATATTTGAAGCCTTATGTTCTTCATTTTTCTTTTTTAATGCAGTTATTATAAAGGCTATAACCGCACCTATAAATATTCCAACTATTAGAAGTAAAGAGAAAATAAGTGCATTTCCCATATTTACCTCCACATTATTTATTTTACATCTGCATAAATATCTCTACTTATACAATTCTATTTTAATATTTTAAAAGCTCATAGTCAAGGTAAATAAGTTTTATAATTTATTTCTTTACTTTAATATACAGTTTTTCTTTATGCACTGTTTTTGCGCCAAGGTTAATTATTGCGTATCCTACCATTTCACCATCTTTGTATTTTTTCTTATCTTTTATTTTGTAGTTTATGTTTATTAAATCTTTTTCTTCTTTTGTTATTGGGTAATAGTAATCGTCTTTTGCATATATTTTTTTGTTAGGAAGATTAATTTTGTTTCGATCAAAAATTTTTTTCATAGAGTAATTTTTAAATGCATATTCATATAACGCTTTGTGATTTTTAAAATCATTTGGATCGTTTAAGGTTACTGCTATTAAATCTAAATTCCCATTGCTTGCTGATGTAACTAGAGTTCTTCTTGCTCTATCGGTGTATCCGGTTTTTCCACCTGTTGTATATTTATACGTGTATAAAAGTTTATTTTTATTAGTCCAAACATATGTTTTTTCGTCTGTTTTAACGGTATGTTTTTTACAACCTGTAATTTTTCTAAATGTAGGATCGGAATTTGCGTAGCGCATTAAAAGAGCCATATCGTATGCGGTTGAATAGTTTTTTGTTTTTTCATCTAACCCGTGTGGATTAGAAAACGTGGTGTTTTTCATACCGATTTGTTTTGCTTTTTTGTTCATCATTTTAACGAATTTTTCTTCTCCGCCAAGATAATCTGCAATCATAAGAGCAGCATCATTACCACTTTGCATCATAAGGCCATAAACCATGTCTTTAAGTTTCATTTTTTCACCGATACTTAGGTATATGTTTGAACCGTATGATTCTAACACCTTATCAGTTACGGTTACGGTTTTGTTTAATTTTCCCGATTCTACTGCAATTATTCCGGTCATTATTTTTGTAATTGAAGCAATTAGTTTTTTCTTATTCATGTTTTTTGAAACAAGCACTCTTTTTGTATCTTGTTCCATAAGTACGGCTGATTCCCCTAGACTATAAGCGTTTATTTTTACCGGAAGTAATAATAAGACTGTTATTAATAAAAGTATTTTCTTCAATTTCATCACCTATGTAATTGTATGAATTGAAATTTAAAAAAAATACTTCTTTTGAAGTATTTTTTATATTATTTAGATAATAGTTCACAGACTAAAGAACTTAACTCTGTCGGATTAGAAACCGGAAGTCCTTCAATTAATCTTGCCTCATCATATAAAATTTTAGTGTATTTTTTTAGCATTTCTTTATCTGTTTTGTATAATTCTTTTATTTTTTTAGCAATATCATGTTCCTCATTTATTTCAAGAACTAATTTAGCATTTACATGTTCATCTGTTGGCATTGCATTAATTACTTTTTGCATTTCTACGGTAACTTCACCATCACTTGTTAAGCAAAGTGGATGTTTTTTTAATTTATTTGTGTATCTTATTTGTGAAACTTCATCGTTTAAAGATTCCTTCATAAATGAAAACATCTCTTTATCTTCTTCGTTTTTCTTTTTTAAAGCTTCTTTTTCTTCTTCACTCGATAAATCAAAATCATTTGATGCTACGTTAACAAACTTTTTGTCCTCGTATTTATCAAGCATTTTAAGTACGAATTCATCAACGTAATCTGTTAAATATAATACTTCCTTGTTTTTATCTTTTAGGCTTTCTACTTGTGGCATCATGTCTATTTTACTTATAGTCTCACCGCATGCATAGTAAATTGCATCATCTTCTTTATCCATCTTATTTACGTATTCTTTTAATGTTATGTTTTTCTTTTCCTTTGATGAATAGAAAATAACAAGTTCTTTTAGTTCATCTTTTTTAGCACCATAATTATCATAAATGCCATATTTTATATTGACACCAAATGTTTTAAAGAATTCTTCGTATTTATCTCTTTCATTTTCAAGCATTAGGGAAAGTTCTTTTAAAACTTTCTTTTCAATTGTTTTTGCAATAACTTTTAATTGTCTGTTTTGCTGAAGCATTTCTCTTGATATGTTAAGTGATAAATCTGGAGAATCTACAACACCTTTTACAAAATTTAAATAATCTGGAAGTAAGTCTTCGCATTTTTCCATTATTAAAACTCCGTTCGAATAAAGTTCTAGGCCTTTTTTATAGTCTTTTGTGTAAAAGTCGTATGGTGGGTTTTGTGGTATGAACATAAGTGCGTCATAACTAATTAAACCTTCAGCTTTAGTGTGGATTACCTTAAGTGGCTTTGTATAATCTAAAAATTTATCTTGATAGAAGTTAAAGTATTCTTCTTCTTTTATTTTACTTTTGTTTTTCTTCCATAAAGGAATCATGCTATTTATTGGATCAGTTAACGTTTCTTTACCTGTTTTTTCATCTTTTGTTTCCATTTTTATTGGATAAGTTACGTAATCTGAGTATTTTTTTATAAGTGCTTGAATCTTGAATTCTTCTAGGAATTCGTCGTAGTTTTCACCTTCGGTATTTTCTTTTATATGAAGTGTTATTTTTGTTCCTACATCACTTTTATCTATTTTTTCTATTTCGTATCCACTAGCACCCTTAGATACCCACTTATAAGCATCACAGCCTGTTTTTTTACTTTCTACACATACTTTATCAGCAACCATAAAGCTTGAATAAAATCCTACACCGAATTGTCCTATTATGTTTATCTTGTCTTCTTTAGTTAAGCCTTCTTTAAATGCTAAAGAACCGCTTTTTGCAATGGTACCTAAATTTTCTGATAACTCGCTTTCTGTCATACCAATACCATTATCTTCTATAGTAAGTAATCTTTTTTCTTTGTCTATTTTAAGTTTTACGAATAATTTTTTCTTATCAACCTTTAATTTTTTGTTTGTTAATGATTCATAGTATAACTTATCTAATGCGTCAGAAGCATTTGAAATAAGTTCCCTTAAGAATATTTCTTTATTAGTATAAATTGAATTAATCATTAAATCTAATAATTTTTTTGATTCTGCTTTAAATTGTCTTTTAGACATATTAGTCATCTCCTTGTTTATTTAAATCACAATTAAATTATAGTACCAACTATTAGCACTGTCAAGATGCTAGTGCTAATAAAATTATTAAAAAAAATTAAGAACTTTTTGCTCTTAATTTTAGTATAATCCGTGTAATTTAGATATATCATCGCTTGATAATTCATCTACGGTCCATATTCCAGCTTTCTTAGTTAAAGAAAGATCTATAGTATGAGTTGTTGTATCTTTTACGTCTTGCATTTTTTCTATTTTATAATCCATATATTTTTCTTCAGAGAATTTACCATCTTGGTCATTAAATTTTTCTGGATTGTTTTTTAATTCTTCTTCAGCTTTTAAAATTGCACTGCGATAATTAAGTACCGTAACTTCAGTGGTTACCGTTGCAGTGTCGTCTTTTACCTTAGTATCTTTTATTACGTAAGCGAACTGGTCGTATTGTTTTTCCATTAGCTTTTGATACTTCATTTTTTGGTCATTTGTTAAATCTTCGTTTTCTATTGTTTCTTTTAATTGAGTTATTATGTTATCGTCTTTAGCTCTATATTTTTCAAAAAATGTTTCTACTGCTTCGTCTGGCTTGTTATCGTTAATTGCACAACTGCATCCAGTAAAAAGTAATAATGCACATAAAACTACTAATACCGTTTTAATACCATTTTTCATCTATTTTTTCCTCCTTCTGGTATTAACTTGGCATATAAAATTATTTTTATACTAATTTTTTAAAACTTTGATTAATGTTTTTAGTGTTTCTATCACGTTTAAATTAGCTTTTAGAACCTCATTTTTTAAGTTTTTATAAGCTTTTTCATTATCTTCTTCCACCTTATTAAAACACTCAAAATACATGTATTTTATTTCATCATTTTTTTTACTTTCGTGTATTTTGTCTAAATATTTTGATAAAAGTAAAACTATTTTTGCCTCACGTCTTGTAAGACCGCTTATTTTTTTTGCTTTTTTAATAATGTTATAATCTATTTCTTTTAAAGGTACATCTTCTTTTAAAACGTCCTCTTCCTCATCAAATAAAAGCTTACTTTTCCCTATTATCTCTCCATTATCGTTAAGCAAAATTGAAAGTGCCACATCATCGTTATAAATTACACAAGCGTATTTAACTTTTTTTACAGTTCTTCCAAAAAAGATTTCTGTTTTATCTTTTATTTGATCTAAAAAGTTTTTTGAAACTACAGCATCATTATAGAAAATGTCATAAAGCGCGCTATCACTAACTTTTATAGAGGGCATTTTTTTTACGTGTTTTACGTCATCTTCTTTATTCCACTCATAAAATTCATACGGAATTTTTTTAAAATTAACTAAAATATCATAAATGTTTTTCATTTTTTTCTCCTTTATTTAAAATAGATAAATTAATGAGTATGAATCCTACCAAAAGGTAGTAAAACTCAGGTAATTTAACTATATAGCTTATGTATTCTTTAAAATTATACCCAAAAGCAAATAAATTTATGTATAAAATCATTGTCGAAAAACCAAGTACCATAAGTCCAAAACCTGTTATAAATAAAAAAATCTTTAAAGTTATTTTAATCACCTATTAAATAATATTTATTTTAAGTCAAAATTAGTATATAATGTAATAGATAAATAGGAGGATATAATGAACATTATAAAAATTTTACAATACGTATTTTTAGGTATATTACAAGGTTTTACTGAGCCTATTCCAATATCGTCTAGTGGACATCTTTTAATAGCGAAAAAGTTATTTAATTTTAAAATGCTTAGTGACATGAACTTTGAAATAGTCGTTAACTTTGGTTCTTTTTTAGCGATTGTATTTTTATATAGAAAAGAAATAATAAAGATAATATCACACTTTTTTGGTTATTTAAAAACTAAGAAGAACGAATATAAAGAAAATTATAAGTATGCTTGGTTAATAGTTATAGGAACCATTCCAGCAGGACTTTTCGGAATAATATTTAAAGATAAGATAGATTTGTTATCTAACAATGTTAAACTAGTTGGAATTGCTCTTTTAATTACGGCACTTGCTTTATTTTTAATAAAGGATTTTAAGGGTAAGAAGGATAAAAAGGACTTATCGGTAATGGATGCTATAACGGTTGGATTATTCCAAGTAGTAGCTTTATTTCCAGGAATTTCTAGAAGTGGTTCAACGGTAGTTGGTGCAATGACTCGTGATTTTAAAAGAAATACCGCTGTTAATTACTCGTTTATGCTTTACTTACCTATTAGCATGGCAACCATGGCTTTAGGTGTTAAGGATTTAATTAACACACCAAACATAGGTGAACTTGTAATGCCATACACACTTGGTATGATAGCAAGTTGTATCGTAACTTATTTCAGTGCTAAATGGTTTATTAACATAATGAAAAAGGGAAAATTAGGATATTTTGCTTTATATTGTTTAATAGTAGGTATACTTGTTATATTGTTTGTAAAATAAAAAGACCTAATCTTAGGTCTTTTTTAGTTATAGTAAAATACCAATTATTATAACAATGATAAGTAGTACTATTGATATAACTATCTTTTTTATTACGCTTTTCTTTTCTTCTTCAGTTAAATTATCCATAAAGTAAGCCTCCTTGATTATAAGTTAATATTATCATAAATATATAAAAACTTCAACTTAAAGGTGTAATAGAAAGTTTTCTAAACCAACTATTTTATCTACCTTACCAGTTTTGATTTCATAGTCTAAATTATGAAGTTTTTTTAATATATCTTTTAATTCAAAGTCTGGGTAATTAGTTTCTAAAGCAAGTTTTACGCGGTATGGATGAACCTTTAAAGTGCTTGCAATATCTTTACTCATAAAGCCTTCTTTAGATAGCAGTTTACTTTGGTATACAAGTGTAAACTGGCTTGCTAAAAGTGCAATTATTTTAATTGGTTCTTCTTTTAGAATCATTAAATCATTATAGCAAGAAAAAATCTTTTTAAAATCTTTTTTCATAATTGCATCACTTAAATCAAAAACGTTATCATTAAAACCCTTACTACTTATGTTTAAAATATCTTCTATAAAAATTTCTTTATCAGTATCTTTATAAATAATCATTTTATTTATTTCACTAAGTAATATATCAACGTTTTTACCTACGTAATCTACAAAGTAAGAGGCTGTTTTATAGTCTATTTTATATCCGTTATTCAAAAATTCTTTTATAACAAATTTTGGTAAATCTTTTTCATCTATTGATTCTTTATGAATTACGGTTACGTTTTTCTTTAATAGTTTAACTATCTTTTTTCTTTCATCCAACTTATCTTGCACAACTGTTAAAATTACTATATTATCGTGATTTTCAGCATTAACATAACTTGTTAGGTAATCTATATCATGGTTAACACTTGTATTTGTACCCGTTAAAAATAATGCATTTTCCCCTATTACAGCCTTTTTATCGCCAAATAAAGACATGCAAGATGCTTCTTCTATTACCTCACTTACATTACTAACTGATAAATCATACTTTACAACATCTATTATGCCATTTGTTATTTTATCTATTTCTCTTTTAATTAACCCGTAATCATTTCCATATATTAAATAAGTATTCATATTTACCACCTAAAAATATTATACAATAAAAAAAGAAACTATGCTAGTTTCTCTAATAATTCAGCCTTTTTCATTGAAGTGTACCCTACGATACCCTTTTCTTTAGCCATCTTCTTAAGTTCTGCAACTGTTAATTTTGATATATCGCTGCTTTCTTCCTTTTTAGGAGCAGCTTTTTTAGTTTCTTTCTTTTCTTCTTTTACTTCTTTTTTAGATGTTTTAACTTCTGCTTTTGCTTCCTTAGGCATCTTTCCTTCTAAAGCATCTTTTGCAACCTTAACTAATTCTGCGAATGTTTTAGGTTCGTTAATTGCTATTTCAGAAAGCATTTTACGGTTTATAGCAACACCTGCTTTTGATAATCCGTTTATGAATTTTGAATAACTAATTTCGTTTTCACGGCATGCAGCGTTGATACGTACTATCCATAATTTTCTGAAGTTACGTTTATTTTGCTTTCTATCTCTATAAGCATATACATATGAATGCATTACTTGTTCTTTTGCAGTTTTGAATAATCTATGTTTGCTACCAAAGTAACCTTTAGCTTGTTTTAATACCTTTTTACGACGTGCTTTTGTTACAGCACCATTTTTTACTCTTGCCATTATTTATTTCCTCCTTAATTCCTATATACTATAAAGTATCAATTATTCTCTTTAATCTGTTTGAATCTGCCTTACTTAAAGCTGATTTAGCTCTTTTTGTTCTGTTAAATGCAGAAGTTTTGCTACCAGTGTTATGTCTTGAACCTGGATGTCCTACTGTAATAGAACCACTTTGTCTTACATTTAAAACTTTTTTAGTACCCTTATGAGTCTTTTGTGTTTTCTTTGCCATAATATAATTCCTCCTATTTCTTAACTGGGCTAAGCATAGCCATCATATTTCTTCCATCAAGTGTTGGAGCACCTTCTAATGTTCCAACTTCTTTTAATTCATCTGCAAATCTTAGTAATACTTCTTTACCTTTATCGGTAAATTGCATTTCACGTCCTCTAAAACGTATGGATAATTTGATTTTATGACCTTTTTCTAAATATTTTTTTGCATTATTTAACTTAGTGTTAAAGTCATGTACATCAATGTTTGGTGACAGGCGGTATTCCTTCATTTCAGCATTATTTTCTTTTTGTCTTTTTTGAGATTCTTTTTGCTTTTTCTTCTTTTCGTATTTGAACTTATTATAGTCCATTAACTTACATACAGGATTTTCTCCGTTATTAATTAAAACCAAATCAAATCCAGCATAAGAAGCAAGCGTTAAAGCTTCATCCTTTGATTTAATACCAAGTTGTTCACCATTTGGGCCAATTACAAGCATTTGTTTTGCTCTTATTTGTTCATTAATTGGCATGTCTTTTTCTTTTGCTATATCAAGCACCTCCAAAATAAAAAGTGAATACGACATTAGTATCCACCTTAAAAAACGCTTGTTTATTTATCTATTTTTATTTGGCGTTTAACCCACTGTTTAATTACAATCGGGTGAGATGAATACTCGTCTTCTTTCCTTCATATCAAAATTACTTTATTAGTATACAACATATTTTATTATATTGCAAGTAATTTTATTACTTTTTTAATGTTAAACAACTTCCTATATCAGTTGATATTTCATTAATTTTGCATTTTAATTCTTCTTTAGTTCCAAAATTATCAATAACGTAATCAAAATAATTATCATCTATATATTGAGGTTTTCTAGACTTAATATCATAGTAAGTATCTCTATCGTAACTACTTGAATAGTGAACGTTATCTCCTATTACATTATAATCAAACATATCATAATCCATTACTCTTTTAAGAATTCTGTCTATGTTATTATCATCATTTGAATTTAGCTTTATTTTAATCAATTCGTAATTAAACATATCACTTATTTTTATAAATCTTTGAAATTTTTCATAAGTATTTAAATCTGCATCAAATACAAAACTTTTTCTATTTAAAATAATTTTTAGCAATCTTTCTTTGTTTATTTTATCAACATTTTTCTGTATTTGTTCAAATGACATTCCACTTTCGTATTTATAAAAATAATTTCTGACATAATCATTACTTAATACAAATATTCCAAGATCCTTTGATAATTCTTTAGCAACGTATGTTTTACCACTACCAGGTAAACCAGATAAAGTTATTAGACATGGTTTTTTATATTTTTTCACGTTATCAAAATTCATTTCTTTTAAAAATTTTTTCATAAATATCACCTCATTAAATGCTTGTTATTATATCACAAAAAAAATAAAAAACAAATATAATACTTTTTATCTTAAAGTCTCTATTTGTTTTTCATAGTCTTCTTCATTCGTAATGTAAGAACCTGAAACTACCATACTACATCCTGCTTTTTTACACAAGTTAATGGTATCTTTATTAACACCGCCATCAATGCTTATTAATAAATCTTTAGGGGCAACTTTTTTTAATTGCTTTATCTTACTTATTACTTCCTTTTTAAAGGTTTGGCCACCTTTTCCTGGAGTAACACTCATAAATAAAACCAAATCTATATCATTTATATAAGGCATAAGCTCTTCTATGCTAGTTTCTGGGTTTATTGCAAGACCTACTTTTGTTTTGCTTTCCTTAACATATTTAATTAAGCTTGAATCTTTTATTATTTCTACGTGAAACGTAAGTAAATATGGCTTAAGAGTTAAATACTTTTCTATCATACTATAATCTTGCACCATCATATGAACATCAAGCTTTTTTTTAGAAAGTTGTGCTACCTTTTTATAATCTTCAAACAAAAAGGCTTTATTTTTAACAAACTTTCCGTCCATTACGTCAACATGAAGAAAGTCTGCACTTGATTCATTAACTTTTTTTATAGCATAATCTAATCTATTACATTCTTTTAATATTGATACAGAAACTTTCATATTCTTACCTCTTTAACTCTTCTATGCTTTCTATAAATTTCTTATAGTTTTCATATCTTGTTTTTCTTATTTTACCATTTTCTACTAATTCTTTTATATAGCATCCATCTTCTTTTAAATGCATGCAGTCTTTATATTTACATTTGTCTTCGTTTTCATAAAATTCTTTAAAGTTATCTTTTATATCTTTTTTATCCATTTCGTTAAAATCAAGGGATGAAAAACCTGGAGTATCTGCAACTAAGCCGCCTGCTACTTCTAGAAGTTCAACGTGTCTTGTTGTGTGTCTTCCTCTTCCTAACGCTTTAGAAATTTCCCCTGTCGCTAAATTCAAACCTTTTTTTAAACTATTTAATAAAGATGACTTTCCAACTCCTGTTTGGCCTGTTAAAACGCTTAATTTACCCTTTAAAAGGCTTTCTATGTTAGTTAGATCATTGTTTATAAAAACCTTATATCCAATACCTTTATAATAATTAATTGCCTCGTCTATTTCACGTGTAGAATCTAAAAGATCATACTTAGTAAAACAGATAACCGGAACAACGTTATTATACTCTATTACAACAAGCATTTTATCTAGTAAGTTACTAGAAAAATTAGGCTCTTTGCAACTTACTAAAATTATTGCCTCATCTATGTTTGCAATAGGAGGCCTTATAAGTTCATTTTTTCTTGGTAGTATATTAGTTATTATGCATTTTTCTAAATCAAAATCAACCATATCACCAACAAGAGGAGAAATTTTTTGATATCTAAATTTCCCAATTGATGAGCATTCGTAATACTTTTTATCGCATTCAACGGTCCACTTATTACTTATTAGTTTTATTACTCTACCTTTCATCTACTATTCCCCATCTGTTACTGCTTTGGTAGTTGTTGTTGTAGTTGCTTCTGGCTTTTTAGATACAACAACTTTAAATGTTTCTCCGTCAAACACTTCTTCACCTGCTTTTGGAGATTGTGCAAGTATTATATTTTCTTCTCCATCAGACTCTTTATAAGTAACCTTTATTGTTAATCCATATTTTTCACAAAATTCTTCTGCTCTATCAAGTGTCCATGAATCAGTTACCATATCAGGATAAGTAGATAATATCTTAGGAATGTATAAAACTATTTTTTCTCCCTTTGATAGTTTTTCTCCTTGTTTTACGCTTTGGTCTATAACTAGCTGTTTTTTATTAGTATAACTAGACGAATCTTCTACTTCTTTTTCTTCTATTGTTACCTTTATTCCAAGTAATTCTAACTTAGCCTTTACTTCGTATGCATTTTGACCAGTATAGTCTTCCACCTTAGTTTTACTTGTTCCAGATGAATAATATATGATTATTGTTGTTCCTTTTTTTGCATATCTATTTTTAGCTGGATCCGTTTCGATTACTAAGTTTTCATCAACGTCGTCACTTGCTTTCTTTTTAGAATCAACCTTAAAGCCTTCTTTTTTAAGCATCTTTTCAGCCTTTGATATTTCCATACCAGATACATCAGGCACTTCTATATCTTTTGATGAACTAAGTTTTGGAAAAACAATAATAATAAGAATAAATGCTGCTGCTAAAACACCAATTATTGAAAATAGTATGGCAAGTCTTTTTTTGTTACCTCTTTCTATTTTCTCATCTTCCGTTATTTGTTTGATTTCAGGCTCTTCTTTTGTACTTTTCTTAGTTTCTTTTAAAGTATTTGCCCTTGTATCAGAAAAATCTGTTTCAGGATATTTAAATGTTATTCTCTCTTCATTTTCCCTATCTTCATCTAAACAAGTTTTTATATCATCAGCCATCTCCCTAACGTCATGATATCTGTTTTTAGGATTTTTAGCGGCTGCTTTTAATATTATGTTCTCAACTGATTGAGGCACAACTGGGTTTAACTCACGTACAGAAGGAAGTGGTTCTTTCATGTGTTTTAAAGCTATTTCAACTGCACTATCGCCTCTAAAAGGAACTCTTCCAGTTAGCATTTCAAACATTAAAATTCCAAGTGAATAAATGTCGCTTCTAATTGTTGAACCTTTTCCACTTGCTTGTTCTGGTGGAAGGTAGTGAACGCTTCCCATAACTGAGTTTGTTTGGGTTAATTGAGCACTATTTAAGGCCATTGCTATACCAAAGTCAGTTATTTTAACAAGGCCACTATCTTTTATCATTATGTTTTGTGGTTTAATATCACGGTGTATTATGTATGAATCGTGGGCACTCTTAAGTGCATCTAATAACTGAAGCATAATGTCCATTGTCTCAGGAAGAGATAAAACTCCACGTTTTTTTATTAATTGTTTTAAAGTTTTACCTTCAATATATTCCATTACGATATAAAAGTTTCCATCATCTTCACCAACATCATATATCTCAACTATGTTAGGATGAGATAATGATGAGGCTGATAGAGCTTCCCTTTGAAATCTTCTTACAAATTTTTCATCACCTGCAAGGTCTCCTCTTAAAACCTTTACCGCAACACGTCTATCTAAAATGGTATCACGAGCTAAATAAACATTAGCCATTCCACCTTCACCAATAAGTTTTAAAATTTCATAACGATCATTTATTAATTGCCCTTTTGCAATCATAACTATTCACCACTTTCCTTTTGTAAACATGCGATGGATATGTTATCAGTTCCACCCCTTAAATTACTCTTTTTAATTAATTTAACTATTTTTTCTTCGATTGTTAAATCACTATTTAACACTTTTTCTATTTGACTTACGCTAAGCATGTTAGTTAAACCATCACTACACAAGAATATTCCGTCACATGATGTATCAACATCAAATATATCTACGTCTATTGGATTGTTAGCTCCAAGCGCTCTCATAAGTACGTTTTTTCTTGGATGGTTTACTGCTTCTTCCTTGGTTAATTCACCTGTTTCAACCAAAAGATTAACTAGCGTATGATCCTTTGTTACTTTGTATAAATTTCCACCCTTAAATACAAATCCAGAAGAATCTCCAACGTTACCAAATAAAATATAATCTTTTGTTACAATAGAAAGAACAAGAGTTGTACCCATTCCCTTACTTTCAGGAAATTCATCAGTATACTTAAATATATCATCATTTAACTTACTTACGTTTTCTCTTATCCAGTTAACTGCAGCATCTTTTTCGCCTACTGAGGATAAGTTTTTAAACTTTTCAGTAAGACCATTTACAACGATTGATGAAGCAACTTCACCTGCTTTGTGGCCACCCATTCCGTCTGCTACAACAAGCAAATACTCACCAGATAAATTTTTAACAATCATAACAGAATCTTCATTATGGGTTCTAACCTTTCCCGTATCAGATATATAATATGCTTTCATTTTTAACTTTCCTTTCCTATCTGTTCACTTCTAAGTTGTCCGCAAGCTGCAGATACTTTAGAACCAAACTCTCTTCTTATGGTAACGTTTATGTTTCCTTCTTTTAATATATCATAAAATCTATTAATTGTCACTTTAGGAGAAGTTTTATACTCTATGTGTGAAGTTTCGTTATATGGTATTAAATTAACGTAGCAATTAACTCCTTTAAGCAAATTGACAAGCTTTATGGCACACTCTTCGCTATCGTTTACACCCTTTAATAAAATATATTCAAAAGTTACGCGGCGATTAGTTTTTGCAATATAATCTCTTACCGCATCCATTATATCTCCTATCTTATAAGCCTTATTAATAGGCATTATTTTATCTCTTACTAAATCAGTTGGAGCATGAAGACTTATCGCTAAATTAACGCCAGCCTTTTCTTTTGTAAACTCTTTTATTTTAGGAACAATACCGCAAGTTGATACGGTAATATGTCTTATTCCTATGTTTATTCCCTTAGGATCATTTATTATGTTAATAAATTTCATTACGTTATCATAATTATCAAATGGTTCTCCTATACCCATTAAAACAACGTGACTTACTCTTTCTTTTATATCTTCTTCTACTTTTAGTATTTGAAGCACTAACTCAAACGCAAATAGATTTCTTACCTTTTTTAGTCTACCACTTTCACAAAAACGGCATCCCATATTACAACCAACCTCAGTTGATACACATAAGCTGTTGCCATAATCATGATTCATTAAAACAGCTTCTATTTTGTTTCCATCATAAAGCTCAAATAAATATTTTTTAACGTCAACATCACTTTGCTTTTTAACTAGTTTAATCGTGTCCATACTAAAGTTTTCTTTTAAATACTTAATCAAATCTTTTTTTAAATTGGTCATTAAATCAAATGATGTAACTCTTTTTATATAAAGCCAGTCAAAAACTTGTGCTGCTCTAAATTTAGTTTCACCAATTTCTAAAAAATAATTTTCTAAATCTTGTTTTGTATAATTATAAATATTGTTCATAAATACTCCTTTATATCAATAATAATTATACCAAATATAAAGATAAAGGTTAATTAAATTAAACAAATATTATAAAGAAAATGACTAATTATAAGGTTATTTACACACTTTTATGTATATATTTTGTTTTAATAGAAAATACTATTTATGGAGGTTATGAAAATGGATGATAGTAATAAAAGTATTAAATGTGAAGTAGAATCTTGTAAGTACAACAATAAAGCCAACAGTTATTGTACTTTAAATGAAATAAAAGTAAGCTCAACATGTGATAACTGTAATGCTAGAAAAAAAGAAACAATCTGTGATAGTTTTGAAGAAAAAAATAGCTAACCAAAGCTATTTTTTATCATATTTATCCATGTTTTCACATATTAAAGCATCAGTATATTTTCTTGATAAATCGTAATCTTTTTTATTCTTTATGGTCCATATAACTATTTTCTTTTTATCTTTTTTAAGTGATAAATAATTATTTGGAAGACCTTTTACATCATATGAAATAAAATCAGTTTTAAAAAATAAATCAAGTATCAAAGTTTTTCCAATAATGCTTTTTAAGCGGTTTGAATCATTTTTAAAATTACTGGATAATAATCCAATTGGAATATCTTTAGTATTTCTTTTAAGCCATAAAAGAGACATAGGATAAAAACTTTGAATGGCATAAAGGCCTCTATAATTAGAAAGTTCATTTATAAGTATTTTTTCTAAAACGCCATATCTGTTATGATACTTAGTTTCTATTAAAATTGGAACTCTACCATTTACTAGTTTTATAACATCACTAAATAATGGCACTTTTAGTGTTGTATCAAAAAGATTATACTTTAATAATTCTTTATAAGTTAAATCTTTAACCCTTTTATTTACGCCGCATACTCTTTTTAAGTTGTCATCGTGAAACACAACTAATTTTTGATCCTTAGTTAAACGAACATCAAGTTCTATCAAGTAATTATTATCAATCGCTTTTTTAAAGGCTAAAACAGAGTTTTCTGGAATGCCTTTTTTATTGTTGTAATAGCCGCGATGTGCGATTAAATTGCGCGATAAAAATTCAAGATCTTTCATATCATCACCTGTTACTATTTTATTATTTCACACCACTCTTTTTCTTTAAAACCCACAAATACTTTATCTTTAGTAACTAAAATAGGTCTTTTAACCAGCATACCATCACTCGATAATAAATCTAGTTTTTCGTCATATGACATATTAGCAAGTTTATCTTTTAAATTTAAGTTTTTATAAACAAGCCCACTTGTGTTAAAAAATGACTTTATGTCCTTACCAGATAATTTAATAAAAGAGTCTAATTCTTTTTTACTTGGATTATTTAGTTTTATATCTCTAAGTTCGTATGCTACGCAATTATCTTTTAAATATTTTTCTGCCTTTTTACAAGTAGAACATTTAGGATAACATATAAAAGTATTCATAATTAATCCTCCTTAAATAAATCGTTAAAAGTCTTTGGCACATCACATAAAAAGTTCATTTTTCTTTTAGTTTTAGGATTTATAATCTCAAGGTTATAAGCATGAAGCATAAGTCTTTTAAAATGACTTTTTTTATTTCCATATTTTTTATCACCCACTATCGGAGTATCTATATCACTCATATGAACCCTTATTTGGTTTTTACGACCAGTTTTTATTTCAATATCTAACATAGAATACTTTTTGCTTTCTTTTAAAACCTTATACTTAGTAATAGCTAATTTTCCATTTTTAGAGTCGTTGCTGGAATATACCTTAAGTGTTTTAGTTTCTTTAAGATATGATTTAATAGTACCACTTTTTTCTTTTAAAATACCTTCTACAACTGCAACATATCCTCTTTTTATACATAATTTATCCCAAGCATTTTGATAATTATATTTAACACTTTGATTTTTGGCAAACATAACAATACCTGACGTATCTTTATCTAGTCTATGAATTATAAATACTTTAGCTTTCGGATTACTTTTTTTAACATATGATGACACCTCATGAAATAGTGTTTTTTCCTTTTCTTTAGGAGTTGATACAGTAAGCATTCCACTTGGCTTATTTACAACTAGTATTTCTTTATCTTCATATATTATATCTAATTTCTTTTTTCTTTTTTTCATAATAAACCTCTTTCAAAAATTATAACACAAAAAAAGTTTTATTTAAGATGCTTTAATAAAAATAAATACAATTATTACTATTAATAACAATATCGATATTCCAAGCAATATAAATAAAATCTTATTTGTTCTATCTAATTTTGATTTTAACTTTATAACTGACAAATCAAGTGCCTTTGTTTTTTCTAAAAGTTCATCTAAACTTAAAACTTCTGTTTTATCTGTTGCCTTTTTATTCATAATTAAACGCTCCTTTTTAAGAAAAAAGTGACAATTAACGTCACTTTAATAATTAGTAATTATTTGCTTTTTTCTCAAAGAAACTTTGTGGATGAGCACATACTGGACATACTTTTGGAGCTTCATCTCCTACGTATACGTATCCGCAATTACGGCAAATCCAAACTGTTTCTTCACCCTTTTTAAATACTAAATCATCATTTACATTTCCTAATAATTTCATGTATCTTTCTTCATGATGCTTTTCTATTTTAGCTACTTCTTCAAAAAGAGTTGCTATCTTATCAAATCCTTCTTCTTTTGCAGTTTGGGCAAACTCTTTATACATATCTGTCCACTCATAGTTTTCACCTTCTGCTGCTGCTTTTAGATTTTCTTTTGTTGAAGGAATATCTCCGCCATTAAGTAGTTTAAACCATATCTTAGCGTGTTCTTTTTCATTATTAGCAGTTTCTTCAAAAATACTAGCTATTTGTTCATATCCTTCTTTTTTAGCCTTACTAGCAAAATATGTATACTTATTTCTTGCTTGACTTTCTCCTGCAAATGCAGCCATTAAATTACTTTCTGTTTTACTTCCTTTTAATTCCATAATTAATAATTCCTTTCTTTTTTACATTTTTCACATATTCCATTTATATTAAAACTACTATCAGTAATTTTAAAACCTGTTTTACGTTCTATTTCTTTTATTTCTTTCTGATCAAGTTTTGGCGTGATATCTATTACCTTACCACACTTCGTACATTTTAAATGGTTATGTTGACATAACGTTTTATCAAATCTATCATTACCATCATCAAGTTCTATTTTTCTTATTAATCCTTCCTTTGCCAAAGTATTTAAGTTTCTATAAACTGTACCTAAACTTACGTTAGGTATTTTTAATTTTACTATTTCATAAATTTCTTTAGCATCTGGATGATTATTAGAATTTAAAACCGTATTTAACACTTCTTCACTCTGTTTCGAATACCTCATATATAACTCCTAAGTAGTAATGATTACTACTTAAGTATACTTTAAATTAAATTATATGTCAATGGTTTTATTTGTTTTTTTCTCTATTTTGTAATTAACATATTCTTTTAATAGTGTGTATAAAACAGATGATATTGGTATGCTTATTATCATTCCAATAAAGCCAAATATAGAGCCTCCAATTAATACTGCAACAAGAGCCCAAAGAGCTGGAAGGCCAACTTGCTTACCAACTATCTTAGGATATGTAAAATTATCATCGAATTGTTGAAGAGCAAAAAATGCTATTGTATACCATAATGCATTCATTGGATTTGATACCGCAACTAAAAGCGCTCCAATAACAAGAGTAATAAACGCTCCAACATAAGGTATTAAAGCTGTAACAGCAAATAAAACACCTAAAATTAATGCATAAGGTAACTTTATTATTGATAAAATTATAAAGAATTCAAAACCAGTTAATGCGGCATCTAAGCATTGACCAGTTAAAAACTTAGTAAACGTAACATTAGTTAGTTTAACTATTCTAACTACTTCATTTGATGCTTTTAAAGGCATAAATGCTTTTAATAATTTCTTTGTTTGTCTAGTTAAATTTTCTTTATCTGCTAGTATATAAATTGCAATAATAAATCCAAGGAAGAACATAACAAGTTTCGATATAGTACTTGATAAAAAAGATACTACAACATTTACTATGTTACCCATATGAATTCCGCTTGTTGACAATATATTTTTAACGTCAATGTTTTTGATATAATCTTTAAAGCCTGGATATAATTCTTGAGCTTTATTTGATATATCGTTTACCCAGTTGAAATTAGATGGTAAGTTACGACTTATTTGCCCAACAGCTTCTATAACTTCAGGAATTATTAAAAATAATATAAGTCCTAAAATACCAAAAATTAAAACAATAGATAATATAAGAGATATTAATCTTATAAACTTCTTATGCTTTCTTTTATCAATATTAAATATTTTTCTTTCAATTTGTTTCATTGGAACATTTATTATAAATGCTATTGCAATTCCAACTATTATAGGCATTGCAAGTTTTAATACAAATTTTATAAAATCAAAAAATAGATTATAATTAAACACACACCATAAAACTATACCTGCAAAAATAATAAGCTCCGTTAATTGTTTTTTTAACTTTTTAGTCATACGTTTTCTCCTTTCTACTTTCTTTATAATTATAACATGTTTTTCTTTTTTAGTATAATTGCAATTATAATTGATAAAACAAATGAAAAAGCAATTATTAAAATAAAGCTTATGTTGGATTTTCCCATATCTCCTAAAGGAACATTCATTCCTATAAATGATGAAACCATAGTAGGTATTGAAAATACTATTGTAATTCCCGCTAAAAACTTCATTACATCATTTAAATTATTAGAAATTATAGTTGCGTAAGTATCTGTCATACTAGTTAATATTTCACGGTATATACTAGCCATTTCAATTGCTTGTTTATTTTCTATCATTGCATCTTCTAACAAGTCCATATCATCTTCATAAAGAGTAAGTACGTTTCCTTTTGCAAGTTTTTCAAGCACTACGTCATTAGCTTTTAAAGAAGTAGAAAAATAAACCAATGTTTTTTCAATGTTAAGAAGGTCAACTAATTCTTTGTTATCGGTAGACTTATGAAGGGTTTCTTCTTTTTTATTTATATAATTATTAATTGAGGTAAGTTCTTTTTGATAAACACCTGCTACCCTAAGTAAGATTTGAATTACGAATTTCGTTCTTTTTTTAATATCAAAATTTTTTATTCTATTGTTTTTAAAGTCATCTAAAAATGTCTGTTTTTTAAGGGATATTGTAATAAAATACCCATCATTATTAATTATTATACCAAGTGGATCAGTATTATACTTATGCTTATATCTTGAATCCGTCATATAAGGTGTATCAACTACTATTAAAGTTGCGTTTTCACCTATCTCAGTTCTAGGTAGTTCTTCGTCATCGGTAAGTTTCATAAGTAAATCTAAATCCGTATTTGTCTTTTCTGATACCTCTTTTATCTCATCATCAGTTGGTTTTATTAAATCTATCCAGCAACCTTTTCTTAAATTTTCTAGTTCTTTAAATTTCTTTTTACTATCAGTTGTATAAATATTTATCAATTCAATCACTTCCTTTATTAATATATAAATATAAATTATCTTAATGGATGTTTATACTTTTTTGTTTTAGAAACAACTAAATATTTATTTTCATCAAGGCTTCTAAATTTTTTTCTTTCATCCTGCGGCATATCATATATTTTTTCTGCTATATCAATATGTAATATACCAAATAAATGATCATACTCATGTGAAAACACCGTTGCCTTAAAACCTTCAAATACCTCTGTTTTCAAATTAAAATTCTGATCAAAATACTCTACTCTTATACTGTAAGGTCTTTTGACAAGCCCCATATTATCCATACAACTAGCACAAGCTTCCCAATAGTAGGTTTCTCCTTTTTCTTCTAATATACATGGATTTATCATAACTATTTTTTTATCTTCAAAATCATTTTCTTTTAAAGCGTCATATTCATCAGTTTTCATAATGTATATAATTTTTTTAGGAATCCCAATTTGAACTGATGCAAGAGCCATTAAATTACCATTACTTCTGCAATAATTAGATAATATTTCTATTTCCTGTTTTAAATCAGGATCACCCTTTAACACGTCAGATGAGGTTTGCCTTAAATATTTTTCATCATGTTTTATCGTTCTTAATCTGTATTTTTCTTCATCATATTTCATATTCATATATTTCTCCATGAGTAGGTTTAAACTCTAAAAAATCCGTATTAGAATCATAACCTATTATGTTATAATTAATCGCTCTTATAGTTGCAGCGTGAGATACTATTAAAACCGTCTTATAATCTTTTTCTTTTAAGTTGTTTAGAAAAGATGATGTTCTTTTAAGTATATCTTTAACTGGTTCTACACCATATGAATCATTATTTAGTTTATAATCCCAGTAATTTAATTTTTCATATTCAGCATATTTTTTCCCTTCAAATTCTCCTAAATTTCTTTCAATTAAAAGTTCATCAGTAATAATTTTATACTTATTATCTGTTACTATGCTAGCAGTTTCTAAAGTTCTTTTAAGAGGAGATGAAATACATATATCAAAGCTTATATTTTTTAACTTTTCTCTTATATATTTTGCCTCTTTTTTTCCAGTTTCACTAAGTTTTATATTAACCCAACCCTGCATCAATCCTTTTTCGTTCCAAGGTGTTCTTCCATGCCTAATTACGTATAATTTCATATTAATCTTCCTTTAATATTTTTATATATTTTTCCTTTTCTAAATCGCTTATAAATGCTGCATTAATAGCGTTTAAGTTAAAGGTTAAAAAGTCTTTATCAGTAAAGCCAAAGCAAGATTTAAGACGTTCATACTCATTGGATAAAGAAACGTTTGATACCGTGTTATTATCAGTACTAACAGTTATTAAAACACCCTTTTCATATAACTTTTTTATAGGATGATTCTTATATATTTCTACTGCTTTAGTTTGAAAATTACTTGTTGGACAAACCTCTAAAGTAACTTTATTTTTTATAACTTCACTTGTAGCATAATTATCTTCTATTATTCTAATTCCATGACCTATTCTTTTTGCCCCAAAACTTATTGCATCTAATACACTACTTGCATCATCTGCTTCTCCGGCATGAATTGTAAAAGGAATATTCTTTTCTTTAGCTATCTTAAATAACTCTTCATAATCCTTTGTTTTAAAGTGTTTTTCATCACCTGCTAAATCAAGTGCAACTACACCCTTATTTAGATATTTTTCTGCAACTTCTATCGTTTTTAAATTATTTATATAACTTGCGCCCCTCATCATACATAAAATTACGTTTATTTTTATGTTACACTTTTTAAAACCTTCTATAACAGAAAGCACAATATCATCATAAGATAATCCTTTTTTTGTATGTAATTGTGGTGCAAATCTAACTTCTGCATATATTATGTCATCTTTTTCTAAATCTTCGCCTAATTCCCTTGCGATTCTACTTAAATTTTCTTTTGTTTGCATAACTTTTATTGGCATATCAAACTTAGTTAAATATTCTGTTAAACTACTATTATAATCATTTACATGTAACTTATTTTCTATGTCATTTTCATTTACACCTAGAAGTTCTGCTACCGTACTTTCTCTTACACTTCCATCTAAATGTAAATGTAATTCTACCTTTTTCATATCCACTCTCCTTAATTATAATTATAACTCATTTTCATTTCAAAAAAAATATTAATCAAATAAATGATTAATATTCTTGTTTTATTTTTTCTTACTTTCCCTTAAGGCTGCTAACACAACAAGAATAATACCTGTTATAAGTAAATATACCCACCAAGGCATTTTACCCCACAATTCAAAAGTTTGAATTATAACTGTTAAAACAAGCGTTACATAACCTGTTACACTATAAGATTTATATTTGAATGCTAATCCTATAATTATACTTAAAACAGATATAATACCAAGTGTTAAACCCACTTGAAGACTTATATTAAATATAAATATAATAAACATAATAGGCAATATTACACTCTCAATTATAGTAGATATTGTATTATCTAATTTAAATACTTTTCTAGATAACACCGTAATTGGAATCATCCATATAAACAAGTTTAATATAATTCTTACAGTATATATGTTAACTGATTTTATAATAATGCTTAGCGGATAAACCATAAATGAAATTACAGTATATTTCATTCTTTCATCAGCATATATTAAACATAAAATGACAAGTAAAACAAAACTTATAGCAAACGAAATAAAATTATTGAATCCTAAATTATTAACAAGTGAAATAATAAGTAACAAGCTTACAATACTATGAAATGCTTCAAATATTATATTTCTTTTTTCATAAAGAATTCTAAATAATATTTGATTTATTACTAATAATGTTATTATACCTATCATATATAAATTATCTAACTTATCATAAGATACACTTATGAATGAAATAACGCTAAAAAATATTAAATAATTAAAATATGTTTTAGATGATAAAGTATATTCTTTTTTTAATAAAAGTGCTACTACATATAACAAAATTAGATATATAAATACCAAAATCGAGTTAAAAATCATGGCTCCTAAAACCGAAACGAACACTAATTCTAATGTTATTTTTTCTTTTTCACTTATTCTATTTAAAAACTTTCTTGTAAAAATAAGCATAAATGGAATTAAGATAATTAAAGATAAATCATTTCTAATAGAACGGCTTAACCCTAAAGTGCTCATAGCCATAATTATTGGAATACTAACTAATGATAAATATAAATATTTTTTATTATTAGTTTTATTTAATATTGAAAAAATTATTAAAAGTATAGTTGTAATTAGACTACTTATTAAAGTATACTTATTTAATCCAATTAACACACTAGATAAAGATAATATACATAAAGCATCTAAAAGATTCTTAGAAAATTCATCCTTACTCATAAGACTATATATAATTAATAATAAATATATTATAAACGCAGTTACAAAATACATAACGCTAGAAAAATATGAACATAAGCTTTGAATAAAAAGTCCGATTATAAGAATTATAAGATAACAATTTTTAACTTTATTTTTACGTATAGTAGAAACTATTGTTGCAATTATTAAACAAGTATTTATAACCATTATTACATCTATTGCTTTTATATTTTTTATTATAAAAGGTTGAATTAAAATACCTATTGCAAGCATTATCAAATATATTGGTTCAAATATGATATTAATAATTTTTAACTTATCTTTATTTAAAGATCCTATAAAAGTTAATACTATATATATAAAAGAAATTATAGGTGCCATTATAACGCATTCTTTAACAAAGCAAATGATAAATATTCCAAGAAAACCTTGTATGTAACTTACTATAACAGATGTTGTTTTCACATAATTATTATTAGAGATATAATAAACTATATATGATATAAGTCCTGATATTACAAAAGCAAATGAAGATGTTAAAAGGTTTTTAGAAAACATTACAAACCAAATAACAAGCATTGTTTCATACAAAACAGAAAATATGTTTAATACTTCATTATCTTTTGGTCTACTTATTATAAAGTTAAGTGACAATGATATTATAAAAAATACTAAATAAAGTTTTTCTAATAATAAATTATTTGAAAATAATTGATCAAAAGAAAAGTAAAAATATGCAAAAGTAAAGATAATACTTACTAATATATTAAAAATATTAAATTCTTTTAAATTATTAAATATCTTATTTTTAAATATATTTATTAACATTAAAATAAATGATGTAATTACAAACGTTAAACAAACATTTTTAATTATCCCATAAATGAGCAAAAATATTCCTGCAAAAAAACATATAAGAGAAAACAAATATTTATTACTTTTTATAATATTTTTTCTAATTAATGTAACTAAAGCTTCCATTAAAAATGTAACACTTAAAAATAAGGTGCTATATTTACCAGTTAGTGAAAATAAATTTCCAAACAAGTTAAAGTATCCTGCACATAAAAACGTTGTCGAAAGTAAAATAGTACTTATTAACGTTAAAGCATTTCCTGTTTTTTTAACTTTAAAAACATACTTTAATAAAATTCCAAGTACAAAAAACAAAAGTGTTTCCCCACCTAAAATCAAGACTTTAATAAAGTTAGAATACAACTTCCAAGTTGAAGTTGCAAATATTATTGATGCCAAAATAATTAAAAATACACCTATGCTAAGCATCAATTGAAATCCGCAAGTTTTTTCTTTTTCTTTTTCTTTTTTTATACTACCATTTTGATTATAAAAATTAATATTGTTATTATTAGTTGTATCATTATTTTTATTTGTAAAATAAAAAACTAAAAACAAACCAAGTGATAATATACCAATTAATCCATACATAAAACCAACTCCTTATCATAACTAAATTATATCACAAATAAAAAGCCTATAAAAGGCTTTTAGGAGCGTTATAAATAATAAGTTCATGTTGACATCTAGTTGCAACAACATAGTATAAATATCTTTCTTTTTTAGTATACATATTATCTTTGGAAGTATATGAAATTACTGAATCAAATTCTAATCCTTTTGCTAAATAACTAGGTACTATAACTAAGTTTTTATTAAATTTCTTATCCTTATCTTCCATTAAACTAATTTCATTTATTTGTTGTTTTAGAAAATCATAAAGCATTATAGCATCTTCCTTATCCTTAGTTATAATGGCAAGAGACTTATACTTATCCTTTAAATTATTAATATCATTTATTAAATATTTTATATCATCTCTAAATTTAACTGGGATATTACTTTCTCGTCTTATTGCACTAATGTGTTTTAAACCTAATATTTTATTTGTATACTCTATTATCTCCTTAGATGAACGATACGTTTTATTAAGCTCTACATATTTACTATTATCATTTAATATGTTTGTTAAAACTTCTAAAGTTTCATACTTTTGATAAGGATTAATTGTCTGATTAACATCTCCTAATATCGTAAATGATGCTCTTTTAAATATTTTACTTAATATTACATACTGCATTTCATTATAGTCTTGAGCTTCATCTATTACTATCTGTTTTATTAAATTACTATACGGAAAACCATTAAGTAATCCTTTTAAGTAAATAAAGCATAAGGCATCCTCATAATTTATTTTCTTAATGTTAAGTTTTATGTTTTTTTCACTTTTATAAACACTTACAAATGATTTGCTTATATAAAGTTCAGTATATAATTTTCTATAATCTGGTTTTATGTTAATATTTTCTTTTATATTTTTTATAAAAGTTCTTTTCATTTTACCAACACTTAATCCTAACTTATCACATAAGTGTTCTGCCATTAATTCTATTCTAGAAAAAAGTGGCATCTTATTATATCTTTCTTTTAAAAGATAATTTAAATAATCTTTTTCTATTTTATGAAACTTAGTTTCTATATCATTTGTTATCATTATTTTATCTTCTATTTCTTTTACGTATCCTTCTATTATAGGAATCATTTTATTTGATAATTTAAATTTTACAAACTCTTCATTAGGTTCGTTTTTAGTATAATATTTTTCAATAAAGTCGGTAAATGTCTCTACACTTTTAAATTCTTTTATGTATTTAATTGCAAAATCATGAAACGTTGTTTCACCAGTATTTTCTTCACCTAGTTCTGGAAGTACATCAGAGATATATTCAGAAAATACGTTATTTGGTGAAAATATTAAAACGTTAGATGACCTTAAATTCTTTATTTTATAAAGTAAAAAAGCTATTCTGTGAAGTGCAACTGACGTTTTTCCTGAACCTGCTATACCCTGCACTATTAAATGTTTATTTTTGGTATTTCTTATTATCTCATTTTGTTCTTCTTGAATTGTGTTTACTATGTTTTTCATCTTATCAGATGATTTTTCTGAAAGTACTTCTTGTAAACACTCATCTACTACGTTTAGGTCATTATCAAATACCCTAACTAATTTATTATTTTCTATTTTGTATTGTCTTCTAAGTGATATATCACCATTAATTTCTCCTTCTGGTGATTCGTACTTTGCCTTTCCTATTCCATAATCATAAAATAGTGAAGCAATTGGACTACGCCAGTCATAAACTATGTAATCTAAGTCTTTTTCTACATTAGTAAGTCCAATATAGACTTTTCTTAAATCACACCCATTTTCCGTAAAATCAACTCTTCCAAAGTAAGGAGAATACTCTATTTTTAAAAGTTTTCTATAGTAATCCATCTTCATAAGCATAAAACTTGCTTCAAATTCTGATGACATAAGACCAGTTTGCATTTCAGATGCATCAATACTTCCCTTATCTTCCCATAAAACCTTTCTAAATTCAGTTAACTTTTCTTTTTTAACGTGAATTTCTTTTCCTAAAACATCTATTTGATTAGATATTTCCTTCGATGTATTTTCAAGGTAGTTTTCTTCTAGCTTTAATTCATCTTTTGATAAAGCCATACGTTATCACTTCCTTTCCACAGCAAAAAAGCCAGATATTTCTATCCAGTAGGTATAAAATATATAACTTTCTTGCAAAAACGTCACTTTAATTATATCTAATCTAAAAAGAAATGCAAGCATTATATTACAATATAAATCATTTATTTACATTTTTTTCAACTACGCATCCTGGAATTCCTACAACCGTTGTACAATTAGCGACATCTTTTAGAACAACCGCGTTTGCACCTATCTTAGCATTTTTACCAATTGTAATATTACCAAGCACCTTAGCTCCACTTCCTATTAAAACGCCAGATAAAATAGTTGGGTGTCTTTTTTTAGTTTTTTCTTTTCCCGTTCCTCCTAAAGTTACACCATGAAATATTGTTACATCATCATGAATAATAGCTGTTTCACCTATTACAACACCAAAGCCATGATCAATAAATAAGCCCTTATTAATGGTTGCACCAGGATGAATTTCTATACCAGTTCTTCTTTTTGCAAACTCTGATATTAACCTAGCTAAAAAGTATAGTTTATGTCTGTAAAAGAAGTTTGATATCTTATGATAAAACTGTGCTTTAAATGACGGATATAAAAATACTTCTAACGTACTTTTAATAGCAGGATCTTTTGCTTTTATTGTCTTTATCTGGTCTTTAATAAAAGAAAACATATATAATCACCACTATATAATATGAAAGTACATATAAACCTGGCTATGCAGATAAAACAAAAAAATAGCTTAAAAATAAGCTACTCTTTGTAGATATTGAATATTTTAAAACATAATTATTCGCAATAATAATCATTTGATTCTAAATCAGATTTTGTTTTTTTATAATTATATTTTTTATCATAATAAAAACCTAAAAAATCAAGAGTTCTTTTATTTTCTTCAGAATATTTTGTATTAATATTCATAGCATTTTTTTTGGAATCATAACTAGTTCCATTATACATTGATTCAAGTTGTTTGATTTGTTCTACAGTCATTTTTGAATCATCAAAAAATATTTTTCCTTTTACATATATCGGTTTATTTCCTTTAAAATTAATTGTAATAATTCTATCAACTGTTTTACATTTTAATGAAGTATTATAGTTTAATCTAACAGCAATTATAATTATCAAAATAATTATAATTAAACTTATAATTATAAATTTTCTTTTTTCTTTTTCCATTTCTTTTCTCCTGTTATTCAAAATATTTTAAATTAAGCTCATTATTTTCTAAAATCCAATATTCTTTACCTGAAATTTTATCAAATGAAAAACCTAAATTTTCATATGTTGATTGCAACAGCAAATCGTTAAATTCAACATCTTTACCATCATTTGAATTTGTCTCGGCATTTGAAATCTCCGCCTTATTTACTAATACATTATCTTTAACAGCATAAAAATTTTTATTTCCTCTTGAAGCACCATATATTCTATTAACATTACTATTTCCAGTAATGTTTCCCTTTATGCAAAGACCACTTGAAACTCCACCATATCCACCAACACATCCAACATAATTACTTCCATTAACGTTACTTGATACTAAGACTTGATTAGCTATATTTCCATATCCAGTTAAACCACCAACATATAAATTTCCTGTAACTATAGATGATATTTTAATATTAATTAAACTGCCAGTTGAACTTCCACATAATCCACCAGTATTAACATTACCATTTATTTTCATATTTTTGGCAACTATATTTTTTACTGTTCCTGTTATTCTTCCAAATAGTCCAGCAAAACTTAGTTTTTCATTTTTTAATGATAAATTACTTATTTCATGACTATGCCCATCAAATGTTCCAGTAAATGGATTATAATTACTTCCTATTACATAAAATCTTTCTTCATCCGTTAAATCTATATCTGAATTTAATTGATATACTTTATTTAATTTCAAATTAACCTGTTTCAATTCTTCTTTTGTATTTATTATATATGGAGATGAAGTTGTTCCTTCTCCACCCAGTGTAAATGTTAATGGATTTTCTTCTATACTTTTTTCTACTAATTTTGTCTTCTCTTCATTATAATCCCAATAATATCCATCTCCATCATTATCTCCACCTATATATGTATCAAAAACTAATTCTGCCATATTTATATCTTCTAATATATTATCATAAGCATCTATTGTCTGTCCATCTATTGAACTTGGATTGCTTTCTTCTATTTGTTTCCCATTTACTGTTGTACTTTTTACAGCATATCCAGGAAGTAAGTTTGTATAATTACTTGCTTGACTTCCTATAATCCTTCTTACATAGCTTTCTCCACTTACGTTTCCTGATTTATATACTCCTCCTGTCATTGCATATATGTCACAAGAGCCCGATATTCCACCTACATATTTTGTTCCACTTACATCTCCTGATTGGACAACACCACTTGCTCTTTGGGTACCACCATTTCCTGATATTCCACCTACATTAGTAACACCAACAACATTTGTATTAGAAGTTGTATTTGCAATTACCTCTACATATCCAGTACTTCCGATTACTCCTCCTACATTTTCGTTTCCTTCTACTCTTCCGGAAACTTTAGAATGCAAAATAGAAGCATTTGAACCGCCACTTCCTGATATTCCGCCTACATTATTTAAACCTTTTATATTTACATTTTCCAAATTTAAATTCTTAATTATTCCGGAAGAACTTCCACATAATCCACCAGTATTAACATTACCATTTATTTTCATATTTTTGGCAACTATATTTTTTACTGTTCCTGTTATTCTTCCAAATAGTCCAGCAAAACTTAGTTTTTCATTTTTTAATGATAAATTACTTATTTCATGACTATGCCCATCAAATGTTCCAGTAAATGGATTATAATTACTTCCTATTACATAAAATCTTTCTTCATCCGTTAAATCTATATCTGAATTTAATTGATATACTTTATTTAATTTCAAATTAACCTGTTTCAATTCTTCTTTTGTATTTATTATATATGGAGATGAAGTTGTTCCTTCTCCACCCAGTGTAAATGTTAATGGATTTTCTTCTATACTTTTTTCTACTAATTTTGTCTTCTCTTCATTATAATCCCAATAATATCCATCTCCATCATTATCTCCACCTATATATGTATCAAAAACTAATTCTGCCATATTTATATCTTCTAATATATTATCATAAGCATCTATTGTCTGTCCATCTATTGAACTTGGATTGCTTTCTTCTATTTGTTTCCCATTTACTGTTGTACTTTTTACAGCATATCCAGGAAGTAAGTTTGTATAATTACTTGCTTGACTTCCTATAATCCTTCTTACATAGCTTTCTCCACTTACGTTTCCTGATTTATATACTCCTCCTGTCATTGCATATATGTCACAAGAGCCCGATATTCCACCTACATATTTTGTTCCACTTACATCTCCTGATTGGACAACACCACTTGCTCTTTGGGTACCACCATTTCCTGATATTCCACCTACATTAGTAACACCAACAACATTTGTATTAGAAGTTGTATTTGCAATTACCTCTACATATCCAGTACTTCCGATTACTCCTCCTACATTTTCGTTTCCTTCTACTCTTCCGGAAACTTTAGAATGCAAAATAGAAGCATTTGAACCGCCACTTCCTGATATTCCGCCTACATTATTTAAACCTTTTATATTTACATTTTCCAAATTTAAATTCTTAATTATTCCGGAAGAACTTCCAAATAGTCCAACATAATTCGCATCTTTTCTATCTATATTTAAATTACTTATTGTATGATTATTTCCATCAAATGTTCCTTTAAAAGGTTTTGTATTATTTCCAATTGGATTAAATCCGGAATTCGTCGTCATTTCTTCTTTTAAACCACTTACTTTTTTATCTTCGTTTATATCTCCATATACAATTGTTTCAGAATCAACATATGAACCTGATTCTTTAAAATCAATATTCTGAGACAAAATAATATATTTATTTGAATATGAATTTCCATTTTCAACATCATTCGAAAATGAAACTAAATCTTCTATACTTTCCACTCTATATGGATTTGCCTCACTTCCATCATATAATCCTGCATTAGTTATATCTCCAGGATTTGAATCACTTGAATGTGATTCTGACTTCGTAGTTGTAACATCTGAATCCATTTCATTATCATCTGTTTGTACAAAATTTAGTTTGTATGATAATGATATTGTACTTGTGCTAGTTGGCAAATCTTCTTTAGTTAAATCTTTTATAAACTCTATTGTTATTATTAAGTTTCTTGTTTCTCCAGCTGATAAAATATCACCTTCACTTACTTCTTTTCCTTCTTTATCAGTTATCTTAAACGTTAAATATTTTTGTTGCTCACTTGTTAACTCTGTTTTTTCTATCTTATCTATTTTGGCATTAATAGTTCCTTTGTTTACTAAATCTACTGTATACGTAACTTTATCTCCTGGAGTTGATAAACTAACGTTTATACCTGTTATTTCTGCAGACTTAGTCTCTTCTACCTTTGCAGTGCCTGACGTGCTAGCATCTCCAGTTTTTACTGGCTCTGACAAGTTTTCAAACTTAATACCCCATTTTGCTGCATCTAGATATGCCGTACCATTTATATTTAATGTGGCAGAAAGTGCAGCGAATGCTACTGTTAAGCCTGCAACTACTATTAATAGTATTACCATAACTAACACTTTTGTTTTTTTCTCTTTTTTCATTTCTTACTCCTTCTACTAAAATTATTATATTTCGTATTTTATCATTCATAAAAATTCTACAATATCTATGTTACTCTATGCTAATAATATCAAATCCTAATTTCCTGGTCAAGTAGTAATGAAAATGATTTTTTTAAGTGTTATAAAATAAGCTACTCTTTTACGTCTACACCACCGAATATGGCTGTTACGTTTATATATATTGTTTTTTTATTGTCATTATTTTTATTTGATGTTTTATTATTTACACCACCAAACAAAGATGAAGAATGAATAATAATATTAACATCATCTGGTACAGTTAAATCTATTCCTCCAAAAACTGCATAACAATTTATTACTGTATCATCTTTTAATGAAGTGTTTTTTAAATCTAGTTTTATACCACCAAATATAGAATAACAATTAGCGCCTTTAAAGTCTTTAGTTTTAACAACTTCTTTTACACCACCAAATATACCATTATAATTAATCATTTTATCTTTACTTATTTTTTTAACCTTCTTTTTACCTAGTGATGATAAAATAAATGATATACCTGCTCCAATTAATATAATAGCAAAAATAAGTCTTCCGTTTATATTTCCAATAATTTTAAGCCCTGATAACAAATATATAACACCAATTAAGGTTAAAATAGCGTTAAACAAATCTAGTTTTTTTGATCTTATTATTCCTTCTATTCCTAAAACCATTAAAATAACAGGCCATATAATATTCCAGTTTATATCAATATCAAAACCTGGGCATAACATCTTTACTATAAAATACACTCCTAAAAAAATTAAAATAATTCCAATTAACATAAAACATACCCTCCTAATAAAATAATACTATATATTTAAAAAAAAAGAAATCCTAAGATTCCTTCTTTATATATTTTAATTCTCCCATACGTGAAGTTGGAACAAAACCTGCTGGTGCATTTATTACATCAGGAATTCTATTCACTATGCTAGCACACGTAAGTTCTACCGTATTCGGTTTATTAATAACTAGCGTAGTATCACAATCGCCATAAATAGTCCATTCGTTTTTATCGAATTCATCTTTATTGTAAACTTTACCTATGCACTCTGTTTCAAGTGTTATGCCTTCTTTAGTTTCAGTTGTAACAATAGCGCTCATACCAGTTGCCATGCCTTCCTTTACGGTTATGCCAAGAGTTTCTGATTCTATGTCATAACTATTAAACGTTGGAACGCATTTTTGTCTTTGACTCGTAACTGTTAGCCCTAACTTATCACAAAGCCAACCGTTTACGTTCCACATATATGACGGAGCATAATTACCACTTTCTATTATTTTATTTCTTTCTTCATCTGAAATGTTATCACTAGATGCAATTTCTTTTTCAAATTCTTCTTTTGTTAAACCTGCACCATGAGCTTTAGCAAGTGCTATTCCGTAGTCTTCTACGTTGTATGAAGAGCTACCTTTTATTTTTGTTACGTTATGACTTGCTCCCATAATACAAGTAATTAAATTACCCCAAAAAGCATCTTGGTATCCACTACCTGTTATAGTGCAATTATTTTCTTTAGCAAGTTTATCTATTTTTTTAGTTAAAGTTGGATTAGAGTTTTCTGGATAAAATGCTTCTTCACAAGTAGTAACTGCATTGCATCCGCATTTAGCACAAGTTAAAAGTGCATCTTCTAAGTCACTTAATAAGCTCATCGTTGTTACAATAACACAATCTGGTTTTAGTTCGTTTAGTAATTTTTCTGCATCTTTAGCATCACTTACTAAAACTCCTGTCTTTCCAGTTTTGGTAATGTCACCTATATCCATACCAATTACTTTTTCATTTACATCTACAGCTCCTATAATTTCTCCACCATTTTCCATTACGTAGCGCATGGTGTATACGCTCATCTTTCCACAGCCATACTGAAATATTTTCTTTCCGTTCATATTTTTGCCTACCTTTCTTAATTATATTATAACATTTTACATTTGCGAAAAAAATCAAAATAAAGAAAAAAGCTACGTTTTTTATACGTAACTTTACATTATTAGTCATTATCTGTTTCATTATTAGTCATGTAACTTGATAATAATTCATCTATGCTAGTACCAGTCATAGTTTTTATATCATTATTTAACTTTTTATAACTATCTTGACTAGTAAATTTAGTTAATATACTTAAGATATCTTCACTAAGCTTTTCACTATCTACTGCATTTTTATATTCTTCTATTTCTACCTTTGTATTATAGCTTACAGTATATTTAAGGTTCAATCCAATTGATAAATCACCATTAGTTATCTTAACTTTATAATTGTTATCATCCAATAACTTTACTTCTACCTTTGTATCTTCGCTTTCTAAAGATATTTTTTTAGTTTCATTTGTTAATCCTTTAGTATATAAAGATACTTTAATACCATTAAATTCTCCATCGTCTATATCTTTTAAATCTTCTTTTACTTCGGATTCTTCTTCATCATTCATATTTGCATATGACTTAATAAACTCTTTATTGTTAAGTAATTTATTAGATATATCTTTAGAAATCATCTTATAGTTATCACTCGTTAAATCAATTGTAACAACTCTATAACCATCTTTATTTTTTGTAGTTATATATTTATCTTTTAATGATGAATTAAAAACATCAATATATCCTTTTACAACCACTTTTAGATCTTTCGTATCTGACTTTTTAAATACATCTGAAAAATCATTATCCTTTATTTTTACTGGATTGTCATATAAATTATTTAATTTAACGTATAAATCATTTTTATACTGCATATCAACATCTAATAAACTACCCTTATCATAATCTAGTCCTAGATTATATTTTAACGTCTTATTTTTATAATCTATCGCTCCAGATAGCGCAAATTCTATTTTATTAATTATTGTTTCTAAATTTTTATCATTAGCATTATTTATAGTCGGAACAACTTTTAAGTTCATACTTATAGAATCATAATTGACTCCACTATTTTTTTCAAATGAATTATAAAGACTATTTGTATAACCAGTTATTATTCTTTTTGGTGAACTTAAATAAAAGTATCCACTAATTAGTAATGCTAGTATTAAAATTATAATCGATACTAATATAACTATTCCTTTCTTACTCTTTTTTTCCTTTACGTTTACCTCTTTTACATCCATAAGTTAATCTCCTTTACTTTACAATTTCATTATAACAATTCAAACATTATTTTACAATACATAATTTTTAATATATAATTAATTTAGGTGATAAAATATGGATACTAATCTTAGTTTTTATGAATTATTAGGTGTTAAAAATGACGCTACGGAAGATGAAATAAAACAAGCTTATAAAAAACAAATGAAAAAATGGCATCCTGATATTAATAAGGATCCTAATGCTGTTAACATATCTTCTAGAATAAACGAAGCTAAAGAAATCTTGTTAGATCCTATTAAAAGATATGATTATGACGAATATTTAAAGAAAAAAGTTAATGAAACATATAATAGATACACACAAAAGAAAAATAAAGAAGAATATAGTGCTAATGAAAAAGAAAAGAATTATGAAGATAAAAAGGTAACTAAATGGCAATATTTAAAAGAATGGCTTAAATATGCAAGAGTATCAAAGTTTAGAAAAGTAATAGGTGTTACCGGAGTTTTATTAGAAAGTCTTTTATGCTTTATAATAAAATGTTTAATAATTGTAATAGCTTACGTAACAACATTAGGTAGTATTATGATAAGAGAAATTTATAGATATTTATCCCCTATTTTTGGAATTCTTGCCGTTTTAGTTATAGGTACTATATTTACTAATGGATTTGATAAGGCAATTAGTGATAATAAAAACATCATGATGCCTGCTATAATTGCCATTTTAGTTTATATAGCAAGTTTTATTCTTCCTCTTTTATCAAAGCTTTTGTTATCTGCTAAAACATTTGATATATTGTACAATAAAATTGATATAAATCTATTTAAAGCTTCAGTTGGATACAAGAATTAGCGAATTTCACTTGACCAATTAATTAATATAGTGTAAAATTAATTTGTCAGTGGAGTGATACTCAAGAGGCTGAAGAGGCGCCCCTGCTAAGGGTGTAGGCTGGGCAACTGGCGCGAGGGTTCAAATCCCTCTCACTCCGCCATATTATATTAAAAATAAAAATCTCTAATTAGAGATTTTTTTATTTATATAAATATTTTAGGTATTTGAGCCTCGCTTTTTTTTATTAAATACTTTTACTTTTCCTTTTTTACATAAATTATCATAATAATGTTTAATCTTATCTTTATCTAAATTAGCTAAACTTATATATTTATAAAAAGAATTAGAAAGTTTTTCTAAAACTTTTTCATTTCCTTCTATTTGAACTAAAAAGGTATTTAAATCATTATCTATATATTTTAATATATGTCTATCTTCTATATCAATATCATTTTCATTATCAAACATATATTTATTATATTCATAATATATTTCAGTTAAATCATAAAGTATTTCTTTATAATTATCTATACAAATATCCCTTAAAGTACGTAAATCCGCTAATAATTCTGATGTTGAATGTGCTACTGCTAATTTTTTATCTTTTATAGATAATAGTTTTTCTCTATATAGTAATTTGGCATCTTCTAAATCATAATCTCTAGCAGAAGATAATTTATCAAATATATAGTTATCGGTTAAAAATGAGCCAAATACATCATCATTTTCAAGCGTTAAAAGAACTTCTTTTTTAGTCAATAAAGTAAAATCAGAAAAAACAGTAGATTTATCTATTGCGTCTAATAAAACCATATCATTTTCTAGTAAATCTTTCTTAAACTCATCTATAGATTTCATATTTTTTATATATTCATAATTAATTTTTATATCGAAATCATTAGGAAAAGAAAAATAATCATAATAATTTAAATACATACTATCAGTATATAAAACACTTACTATAAAATCAAAATAAGAACTTTCCTTCAACTTTGTAATAATATCTATATTATCTTTTACTTCTTCTTCATCATAAATGTTTATATTTTTAAAATTATTTTTTAACATATCTCTTATTTTATCATTTGGATTATTAATTATTTCTTTTCTTTTGCATGATTTTAAATAATTTATTATTTCATTTTTATTTTTATCATCTAAAAGTTCATAGGATAAATAATCTCTTATAACAGATTCTAAAAATTCTGAATCAGATGAAGCATATAAAATTGAACCTGGAGTATCATACTCTAAAAAGTCCATAATATCTATTGCATTTTCATCCATTTTGCTATCACTTAATAACAGATATCTGTTATACATATAATAAGTATTTATTATATCAATCATAATGGATTTATAATTATCTATATTATTATCATATAAATCTAAGATATTATCTACCGCATAACATATTGCATCTTCTAAAGCTACATTATGATTAAAACATTCTTTATATGATCTATTATATTCACCTATTATATCTTTTACAGTAAAATTTTTATTATATGATAAAACATCCATAAAATAAGTAGGCGCTAACTTAATTATTTTTTTTGTTTTTTCGAGTGATTTTAAAACGTATTTTTTCTTAATAAAATAGCAAAAATTATTAAAATAAATAACATCTTTTATCATCATTTTTAAAGTTTCTTTATCTAATTTATTAATAAAGTCATCTAAAGAAGAAAAATCAAGCAATCTTGACATATTCATTTTAGCTTCATCATCTTCTTTAAATCTACTATAAGTTAAATAGTTTATCATAAAAGATGTTAAATAAATTACACTTATATCCATCTTGTTATCTTTTTTATTATTCATAACTTCACAAAAAAACTCATCTATTTTTTGATCAAATTCTTCACTTTTTTTAGAATAAAATCTTTTTGATATCTTATTTCTTATGATATCATTAATATTTTCTTTCATAAACAAAACTCCCCATTAATTTTATTATATTTATTAACTATTTAAACGTCAACAATAAATGAATAATATATTAAAGTTTGTTAAAAATAATATTAGAAAGGATTGATATTATGAAAAACAAAAACAAGAAAAAAGAATGCAAAAATTGTTCAAAAAAAGACGTAATAGATAAAAAGATAGAAACCACTAAAAATGGTTTAGAATACTATAAAGACGTAGAATCTAAAAAAGATGATGAATAATAAACAAAAAAACACCAATTGGTGTTTTTTTTCTATCTTAACTTACCTTTAAAGCCTTTAGTACCCTTAGTACCATTAAATCCTTGTAATATGTTAGATTCAAAAATAGTAGTTTTCTTTAACTTTTTCTTATATCTTTTAACTGCTATATTTATCATGTCATCTAAAAGTTCATCGTATTCTTTATTAAGTGGTGTCCATAAATAGAATGCTAAACTTCCTGGAATGGTATTAAGTTCGTTAACATAATATTTTTTAGACTTTTTATCATATAGATAATCTATTCTAACTACTCCACTTGCTCCTAATACTTTAAATGCTTTCTTAGAAGTTTCTTCTATTTCCTTAGTTAGTTTTTCAGGTATATTAGCTGGAATAATTCTTGATGCTGATGCCATCCCTTTTGATGGAGCACTTTTCTTAGCTGAGCCTTTTTTAGCCCCATTACCGATATACTTATCTTTAAATGATAATATTTCGTCATGTCCCATAACTTGTTCTATTACTGATGCTTCAGCAAATGAATTTGATCCTAGTACACTACAGTTAAGTTCTGTCATATTTGGAATTATTTCTTCTACTAATATTTTGTCATCATATTTTATAGCATCTTCTATTGCTTCTTTTACTTTTTCTTCATCATGAGCAACTTCAATACCAATACTAGAACCTTGTCTTGCTGGTTTTACTATTACTGGATAACCTAACTTTTTAATATTAGCTAGTATCTTTGCTTGATCTTCAAAGTACTCGTTATCATAAAACCAAGTGTATTTAGGAACAGGAACGCCTTCTCTTTCTAATATTTGTTTTTGGAAAACCTTATCTTGTCCTATAGTACAACCATATATATCACTACCAGTATATGGAACTCCAAAAGTCTCAAGCATACCTTGTACGTTACCATCCTCCATGTTATAACCATGTACGCAAGGAATTACTATATCAACGGTAGCTACTATCCTTTTAAATAACCCTTTTTTACTTTGAAGAGCTAATGCGCCATCCTTGTTATAACATACAACGTTCTTACAATAACGTTTTAATAGATCTGGTTCTTTATATACATCCATTTCCTTAAGAGGTGCTCCTGTATACATTTCATTTTCCTTAGTTAAATACATAGGAACTATGTCATATTTATCCTTATTTAAATGTTCCATTGCTTGTACAGCAGTTATTATACTAACTTCATGTTCTGTTGTTTTTCCACCATATAAAACTCCAACTCTTATTTTCATAATATCAACTCCTATTCATTATATATATCTGGTAAATCATTTTCTATTAAGCAGTATGTTTCTTTTCCACTTGATAGGCTTTTAACAAGTGCAAATGCTTCTTTAGTACTTTTTACAACATATATGTTTTTGCTATCAAACTTAACTTCTTTTAAACCTTCTTTAATTGGCTTTGTAATTTTTTCACCAACAAGTATTACTACGTCGGCCGAACCCTTCATATAAGTACCAAACTTTTTATTAAGTTCATAAGACTTATCACCAAGTTCAACCATACCTGGTGTCATAACTATTCTAAGTCCTGGCATACTTTCAAGTACGTTTAATGCCATATGAGAACCAACCGGATTAGAGTTATAAGAATCATCTATATAAGTTATGTTTCCAGCTTCTCTAAGCTCTAGTCTGTGCTCTACGCTTCGAACATTTAAAACCGCTTTTTGCATTTGTTCTATTGAAAGACCAAATTCCTTTGAAAGTGCAAGTGAAGCTAAAATGTTATATATATTATTATAACCTAATAGTTTTGTTGTAAACGAATATTTCTTCTTATCACCTTTAAAGACAACGTTAAATGTTGTACCTTTATTAGAAGTTTTAATATTTAAGGCTCTTACATCAGCATCCTTATTATCAATACCTATCCAAATAATTTTACAATCATTTTTCAATTTATAATTAACTTGAAGTTCATCATCAGCATTTAAAATGCCAACCCCATCAGAAGGAAGACTTTCAATAAGCTCAAATTTTCCTTTTTGTATGTTTTCTTGAGATCCAAATATTTCTATATGAGCCGTACCTATTTTAGTTAAAATGCCATACTTAGGTTTTACAAGGTCACACAACTCTTTTATTTCTCCTACTTTATAAGCTCCCATTTCCGCGATTAATATATCATCAAACTTATCTAAGTAATTATTAACCGTTATAATAAGTCCGTATGGAGTATTAAAGTTCTTAGGACTTGGAAGTGCATTATACTTAACGTTTAATATATCACTTAGTATATTTTTACTACTTGTTTTTCCGTAGCTTCCAGTAATTCCTATAACCTTTAAATTATTCATGGATTTAAGCTTACTTACAGCTTTATTTTTATATGATAAGTAAACTAACTTTTCAACTGGTTTATTAATTATTATCGATATCATTAAAACAAAATTTAACAATATTTCATAAATAAATAAAGTCAAGTAAATTAAGTTTACGTTTTTAACACAATATAGACCAAACGAAATAAGTGCAAGTATTATTATGTTAGTTATAATTAATCTTTTAACTCTTGCCGTAACTTTAAGTCCTATTTTTGTATCAGAACCTCTATTTTCTTTCATCTTAATAATTAGAATTATCAAAGATACAACAAAAAAGTAAAGTTCCGTAATTAATCTTGAATCTAATTTAAGTAATATAAGTAATAAATACGTAATTACTACAACTAGCGAGCACTTAAGAGGCGTCTTAAAGCTTTTCATATCCTTAATTGTCCATTTTAAAAACCTATGATCATCATTATATAGATTTTGCTGTGCCATATGAAGTGATTTTTTAAAATCATAAATAAGCAAAACTATAAATGGTATTAAACTTATATAAAACATTTCTTACACATCCTTACCTTATAAAATTATTTATTATGTTTATTGTTTGATTAAGTCTTTCTAAGTATGCATAATGCGTACAACCCTCATACAAGATAAGACCACAATCAGGTATTAATCTTTCGTATTCTTTTGTATCTTCTTCTGGAACTTCACTATCCATATTTCCATAAATCAAAATTACCGGAGCCTTTATTTTTTTAGCATCCTCTGATAAATCTTCATTAACGGTCTTAACTAAAACGTCTTTCATAATAGGACTTGCTGCCTTATAATCTCTTGAACCTATATGATTTTTAGCCCAACCTTCTAAGTTTTTTATAACCGGAACTTTTTTTAATGATTTTAAAATCTTTGTTTTAAGACCTTTCTTGTCATGTCCTCTAAGTGCCGGAGAAAGAAGTATTACTTTTTTAACATCATTTCTAGAAGCAAACTTAACTGATACTCTACCACCAAATGAATGTCCTATTAATATTGGATTTTTAACCTTTAACTTTTTTAATAATTCTTCTATTAAAATGGTGTAATCATTAACATCCATTACCCTTTTTGGTTCAGGACTTAACCCAAAACCAGGAAAATCCACTATTATAATTCTATATTCATTCTTAAAAGGCTCTCCAAGCATTTGCATCATTTCTATGTTTTGTCCCCATCCATGAAGCAATACAATAGCGTCCTTCTTTTTATTTCCGTAATCTAAATAATTTACATATTGTCCATTTATATCCAAGTTAATCACCTATTCCTATTATGGTTAAATCTTCTTTACATATTATAACATTTTTATCATAAAAATAAAACAAAATAAGACTTATTTCTTATTTTGTTTACTCTTATTTAGACCCCTTCTTATTACCTTCGTTATATCATTATGCTTCATTTCATCTTTAAGGCAGGCATCTAAATCTCCATTTGCAAGAGTGTAATATTTATAATATCCGTTTTCTTCCTTTTCATAAACATAATAATTATTATCATATTTATCAGAAAACTCAATTACTCCATCTGTATAAATGGTGCCATTATATAATGCATCATCATCTAAATCATATCCAAAAAGAATAAGTTCTTTAGTCACATTATCAAGATTTTCTATGCTTTCTTTATAATCATCTTCATTAATGTTAAACATCGTATTACTTATTACTGTTATAATTCCAGATATACTAGATACTATAAAAGAAAACTTAAAAGACTTTTCATTACCAAATAAAATTTGAGAAAACAAAGCACAAGATAAAGTATAAGCTGATATATTTTTAACCTCTCTTCTTTTATCTCCTATATATACTTCGTAAAAGTTATCTGATAATTTTCTATTATTATATTTTTTCATAACAAATTCATTCCTTTTTAACAGTTTTATATACTATCAAAAAGTCTTATCTAAGTCAACAAATATGCATATCTTATTTGTATTATCAAGCAAAAAAAGAATAGCATGAGCTATCCTTTTACAACTACGTTAACTATTTTGTTTTTAATAACTATAACTTTTACTATTTCTTTTCCTTCTGTATGTTTCTTAACATTATCATTACTTAATGCTTTTTCTTTTATAACAGCTTCAGTATCATCTATGTTAATTGTAATAGTTCCTCTTAATTTACCATTAACTTGAACTGCTATATCAAACGTTTTAAGAGTAAGTTTATCTTCATCCCAAGTAGGCCATTTGCTTTCACATAATGGTTTATAACCCATCATTTCGTTTAATTCTTCAGTTATATGAGGCGCTACCGGATTCATTAAAGTAAGTAATAATCTAAAGTCTTCTTTAGTTATAGAGTCCTTAGCATCATACTCATTTGTTAAAATCATAAGAGATGAAACATAAGTGTTATAACCCATTCTTCCTAAGTCTGTTGTAACAGCCTTAATTGTTTTATTTTGAATAACTTCAAAGTCTTTTGTTAAGCCTTCTTTATCGTTTAACTTATCATATAATCTTATTACTTTATCAATAAATCTCTTACATCCTCTTAATGATTCAGTACTCCAAGGTGCATCTTGTCTATAATCTCCCATAAACATTTCATATACTCTTAAAGTATCTGCTCCATATTCATTTACAATATCATCCGGATTAATTACGTTACCCTTACTCTTAGACATTTTCTCACCATTAGAACCTAATACCATTCCGTGAGATACACGTGTCCAAATCATTTCCTTATGTGGTACTAATCCTATGTTATATAAGAATTGTACCCAGAATCTAGCATAAAGTAAGTGTCTTGCAGTATGCTCCATACCACCATTATACCAATCTACTCTGTTCCAGTATTTCATAGCATCCATTGATGCAAAAGCCTTATCATTATGTGGATCCATAAATCTTAAGAAATACCAAGAAGAACCTGCCCAGTTAGGCATAGTATCAGTTTCACGTTTAGCATCAGCTCCGCATTTAGGACATTTACAATTTACCCAGTCTGTTATTTTAGCAAGTGGACTTTCTCCATCATCAGTTGGTTCATATTCTGCAATATCAGGAAGTAATAATGGTAAATCTTTTTCATCCATTGGAACCCATCCACATTTAGGGCAGTTAATCATTGGAATTGGTTCTCCCCAGAATCTTTGTCTAGAGAAAATCCAGTCTCTCATTTTATAGTTGTTTACCTTTCTTGCAATTCCCATATTTACTAACTTCTCAGTAATTTTAGGTTTTGCTTCTTCGACAGTAAGACCATCAAATTCACAAGAATTTATAAGTTTACAACCCTTGCCTAGGTAATCGTTTTTTTCAAAAGCACAAAGAGTTGTATCACGTCCATCAATTACCTGAATCATTTCTATGTTATGTTCTTTTGCATATTCAAAGTCTCTTTGGTCATGAGTTGGAACAGCCATAACCGCACCAGTACCATAATTTCCTAATACAAAGTCTCCTAAATATACAGGAACTTTTTTACCATTAACTGGGTTTATAGCTTCAATACCTTTAACTAGACAACCACTCTTTCCTTTATTTAATTCGGTTCTATCCATATCAGATTTCATAGAAGTTTCTTTAATATAAGCCTCTACTTCTTCTTTATTTTCAACTCTTGGCATTAATTCTTTTATTAACTTTCCATCTGGTGCAATTACAAAGAAAGTAATACCATAAATAGTTTCTATACAAGTAGTAAAGATAGAAAACTTTCCACCCCCTACTATATCTATATCAACTTCAACACCAGTTGATTTACCAATCCAGTTTATTTGACCTAGTTTTACTCTTTCGGCAAAGTTAGTATCATCAAGACCTTTAAGTAAATCTTCAGCATAACTACTCATCTTAAGCATCCACTGACTCTTTTCTTTTTGAACTACCGCTGAACCACATCTTTCACATACTCCGCCTGCTGCATCTTCATTTGATAAAACAGTCTTACAAGTAGGACACCAGTTAACAGGAATGGTATCTTTATAAGCCATATTATGTTTATAAAATTGTAGGAATTGCCACTGCGTCCATTTATAATATTCTGGATCAGTTGTAGAAAACTCACGTGACCAGTCAAATGAAAAACCAAGTGTTTTCATTTGCGTTTTAAAAGTTTTTATGTTTTCCTTAACAGCTTCTTTAGGATGAATATGATTTTTTATTGCATATTGTTCTGCTGGTGCTCCAAAAGCATCCCATCCCATTGGATATAAAACGTTTTTGCCTTGCATTCTCTTCATTCTTGCAATTGCATCTTGCGCCGTGTAACTTCTTACGTGTCCAACGTGTAATCCTGCTCCTGATGGATAAGGAAACTCAACTAATATGTAGTAAGGATCCTTTGTTTTATCACCAGTTACGGCTTTAAAACTATTATTATCTTCCCAGTATTTTTGCCATTTTTTTTCTATTTCTTTAAAATTATATTCCATTATCTTTCACTCTCCTTTTTATAGTACATTGCAATTAAATGATATACTCCTGCGAATAGTGGAAATACCAATATAAACGCTACTAATAATCTTATGTATATGTTATCAATCATTTTCGTTGATGTAAAAAGTATTGCAACTATTAATGAATCAAATAGCAAGAGGGTTTTACAAACTCTTTTATAACCTAATTTTACAACATCAATATTATATTTAAAAACCAGATATTTAATATTTGCAGGCATTTTATTCCTGTTATATTTCTTAATCTTTTTAAAAGAAAATAAATATGTACCAAAATAAACAATTAAAAATACTATTAAAAATTCTAACACCGTTTTAGCTACTTCTACCATAATAAGCCTCCCTTTAAAAAAAATCATCCTTTAATAAAGGACGATTTAATAATTAATAACCGCGGTACCACCTTAATTTATACTTAAATAAGTATACGCTTAAATTACCAGTAACGAGGTAAACCGTATTATATTACTCATATTTCACATAATAACTCCGAAGCTAGTTCAGCAACTATTTCTTACCTATTTGCACCAACCATAAGTTCTCTTTAAAGAAATAAATAGCCTAATACTCTTCATCAACGCTTTAACACCTAATAGTATATTATATTTTGTTTTTAAATTCAAGGCTTTAATGATTTAAGTTTTATTTTTTAAGCTAGCACTTATAAATTTGATTCTATTTTTTCTTTTAATTCATCCGTTAAGTTTTCTTTTATTATTACATCTGTAAATCCATCTTCTATATAGTAATTTCTTAAGTGTTTTTTACCAATTCCTAACATAACAATAACTTTAGAATTAAACTCCTTATTCTTTTTTAATTCTTCTAAAGTTCCTAATGCAGATTCATTTTTAAGCTCATCATCTATTATTATCAAGTTGTATATTTCCCCTGATTTTATTTTATAAATACAGTCTTTACCACTCATAGTAGTATTAATATCAACGTTATATTTTGATAATGTATCAGAAATTTTAAATAACTCTTCTTTATCATCATCAACTATAAGTACTCTTTTTCTGCCAAATACATCTGATGAATATTTTTCTATGTCTTTCATTACATCTGTTTTTTCTTTTATATCACATTTTTGATCTATTATAATTGTAAAAGTTGATCCCTTATTTTCTTCACTTTTTATGTTAAAGCTTCCTCCTAATAATTTTATGGACTTAATTGTCGCTACTAAATCCATATCAAGTTTATCTAGTTTTACAACTTCTTTCATAGAAAGCTCTCTATTATCATCTAAAATGGTATTTATTTTATCTATACTCATTCCGCATCCAGTATCTTCTATATTTATAATTAATCTTGCAACATCATATCTTACTATCGCACTTAAACTTACATTTATAAACCCAGTTTTGGTGTTATTTATACTATTTGTTAAAACTGATATTAAAATTTGTTTTAATCTTACGTCATCTCCATAAAGAATAGCTGGTATATTAGAATTTATATCGAATTTTAATGATACATTTTCATTTTTATTTAAATTTTTTGCAATACCTTCTACCACTTCAAACAAGGTATAAACGTTATACTCGTTGTTAAATATTTTAATTTTACTTGCATCCATTGAAGATATATCTAACACATTATTTATTTTAAATAATACTCCGTTTGCACTATTTCTAATGATTTTTATGGCATCTTTTTGATCTTTTTCATTTAATTTATAAAAGCTATCAGATAACATTAAAATATTTTTAGCCGGTTCTTTAATATCTTCTGTCACTTCAAATAAAAACCTAGATTTATCTTCCATTTGCTTTTCAACTAGCTCTTTATTTCTTAGTAATTCATTTACCATTTTTAAATCCGGATTTTCTATTGTAAAGTACATAAGTACCGTAACGAAAGCAAAAGCCGAATTAATAATTGTTATACCTGGATTAACCTGTCTTATTATAAATACAAATACCATCATTATAATAAGCATGAAAAGAGGATAATACTTCTTATCTTTTATATTTTTTATGTTAGATAGAACACTAAAAATATCAACAATTATAAATATACCTCCCATTAATAGTAATACATTAGTTGCGGGTCCATAAGAATATATATAATTTTCATCATTAAAATAATATATTGGTAAATTAATAATAATTATAGACATTATTAAGTACATTACTGTTAAAACACCAATTATTTTTCCCTTATTATTTTTTAATTTCTTATTAAATTTTAACCTACTTTCAAAAGATATAAAAAACATATACTCGGTAAACAAAAACTCCCACAATAATAAATAAAGCAAAAATCCTTTATTTACTATCTCATTTAAAATTTTATATGTATTAGAGACATCTTTATGTGCTACAAAATAAAAACATAAAAGCTCAGTTACCAATCCTATCATAGTAATAATAACAAGCCTGCTATACAACTTATTTTCTGTACTTTTTATTTTACTCTTTGAAAAATAAACAGTTCCTACAAGTAAACAAAAAAGTAGCATGCAACAAATAACAGTTATTCCAATTATCATGTCATCACTTCCATCATAAATATTTACTACCACTATACTACACTTACATTATATCATGTATATATGATAGTGTAAATTAATAAAATATATAACAAAAAAGATAGGTTGTTCCTATCTTATATACAATATTCATTACTTTTTTACTAGTTTTTTAGTAGCTGCTAATTGTTTTTCATAATCTTCTTTTTCCAATTTAAGATAATCTATTTTACCAATTGGAGTTAAAGGTAAAGACTCGTTAAACTCAATTTCACAAGGCCAGTAATATTCTGGCAATTGTTCTTCACATAGCATAAGTATTTCATTTTCTATAGCCTCTGGATTACGATCTGTTTCATTTAATACTACGTGAACTTTAGGAAGCTTTCCTTGAGAAAAGGAAAAATCTCTTAATCCAACAGCCTTGCAAGATTGAACCGAAGGATGTTTAACTACTACATCCTCTATTAGACTTGGGAATATTTTAAAACCATCTGGTCTAATTATCATTCTTTTTAATCTATCTACAATGTATAAATTTCCGTCAGCATCCATATATCCAATATCACCAGAATGAACCCATACGTTACCGTCTTCATGTTTCCTTAAAATTTTATTTGTTTCTTCATCATTGTTAAAATAACCAAGCATAGTATTAGGTCCAGTTATGCAAACTTCACCTTTCTCATTATATCCAAGCTCTTCTCCTGTTTTAGGATCAAAAATAGATATAGTTGTATTAGGAAATGGTATTCCTACACTTCCTATTTTATTTGTTTCATTTGATGTACATGCCGCTACCGCAGCATTAACCTCCGTCATACCATAACCCTTTACAACCTTATATTCACAATTGTGTTCACGTAAAAATTCATTGGTTTCTTTCTCTAAGTTTTCATCCATCTTGTCACCACCAACAGTTGGTGCAATTACATAAGATAAATCTTCATTTTTTAATTTCTTACTATGTATTATATTACCATAATGAGATGGAACTCCAACCATATGATTTGGTTTATTTTCAAGCAATAATTCATCAAATTTATTAGGATCAAATTGCGGAATTAAAATTACTTCCATACCACAAGAAAGAGGTAAATGTAATCCATTACCAATTCCATATGCTATAAAAGGTGGCATTATGTTTAACCAACTATGTTCTCTTTTAAAATCATAACCCGCGTTTTTACATTGAAACGAAGCAGCATTTACACTAAAATTAGATAATACAACACCCTTTGATGGGCCAGTTGTTCCACCAGTATGTACTATTAACAATGGTTTGTCTTTTTCATAATTTGGATATGGTTCATAATTTTCCTTTTTACCTGCCTTAAAAAACTTAGACCAAGGTATACATTCACCACTTTTTGAAAAACTACTTTCATTTTTTTTCATATCGTTAAAGTAGTCTAATATTATGTCTTTTTTCTTTGGCTCTTTTTCATGTTTACTTTTAGCTGCTTCTTTTTTATCTTCATATATACTATTTATATCTTTAGAAGCTTTTTTTAACATAATGCCAAGTGGTAAAGAATCAGTTGGAGATACTGTAATTATTTTTTCTATAGTTGTTTTCTTCTTTGCATCCCTTGCTTTATCAGCTGCAACATCAATCATAATAAGCATTTTTGATTTTGCTTCATTAATGTAATTTTCTATTCCTTCTTTACTTGTTCTAGGATCAACCATATTGGCTATAGCACCAATTTTACTTAACGCATAATAAACATATATGGTTTCTGGAATAGTTGGCATACAAATAGTTACTATATCCCCTTCCCTTATACCATAAGCTCTAAAGGCCCTTGCTGTTTGATCAATATCTTTTAACAATTGTCCATAAGCTATTTTTTTACCGAAGTAGTTTAAGGCAATTCTATTTGGATATTTTTTATTATTTTCTGTAATATATTCATAAATCGTCTTTTCCGGTAATTTTTTATTTAATACTTCTTCATCATAATATTTAAGCCATGGTTTATCTATCGATGGCTTACCTGTCATTTTTTCCATATTTCCCCCCCATAAAAAATATATATTTTTTTATTTACTGCAGTGATAATATAACATTTCTTTTAAAAAAAAGCAAATTTTTAATAACTTTCTTATAATTCTAACCATACTAGAGTCTTTCTTTTTACTATAATAACCGTTTATACATTTTTTAATTCATGTTATAATTTTTATTGGTGAATGAAAATGTTTAAGTATAGTTTAGATAATAAAATGTATCATACCCTTAATTATGAATTAACAAAAACTTTTAATACAAGGGTATTTAAAGTAAGTTTAAATGGTAACTTTTCTTGTCCTAATTTTAAAAATGGCTCTGGATGTATTTTTTGTTCTGCTAAAGGATCTGGAGATTTTGCTGGAGATAAAAACAAAAGCATAACAGAGCAATTTACAGAAGTTAAGGAAAAATTAAATAATAAATGGCCTGATACTAAATACATTGCGTATTTCCAGGCTAATACAAATACTTATGCTCCTGTTTCTATTTTAAAGAAAAAGTATGAAGAAGCATTAAAAATTCCTAACGTAGTTGGATTAAATATTGGAACAAGACCAGATGCAATAACAGATGAATGTTTAGAGTATCTAAAGGAACTAAATAAAAGAACGTATCTTACGGTAGAGCTTGGTCTTCAAAGTATGCATGATAAAACTCTTAAATTAATAAACAGGGGTCACGATTTAAAATGTTTTGATACCTGCGTAAAAAAGCTAAAGGAAAATAATATTAAAGTTGTAGTTCACATAATAAATGGTCTTCCTTACGAAACTTATGATATGATGATGGATACCGTAAGACACTTAAATAAATTAAAAATAGATGGAATTAAAATACATATGCTTCACATACTTAAAAACACAGAGTTAGAAAAAATGTATAACAAAAATCATTTTCACATTCTAACAAAAGAAGAATACGTAAAAATAGTATGTGATCAGATAGAAGAACTAAATGATAACATAACTATTCACAGGTTAACCGGAGATGGTGCTAAAGATGATTTAGTAGCGCCTATTTGGACTCTTAAAAAAGTATCAGTTTTAAATGACATAGATAAGGAACTTAAAAAACGTGGGACTTACCAAGGATTTAATAAGAGCATATTAAACAGAGTTAACTTAATATGTGAAAAGTTTATAAAACCTGGTGATATAACGGTTGATGCTACTTGTGGTAATGGATTTGATACGTTAAGGTTATCTAAGTTATCTAAAAAAGTATTTGCTTTCGATATTCAAAAAGAAGCTATTAAAAGAACAAAAAAAATACTAGATGATAATAACGTATGTAACGTTACTTTAATAAATGATAGCAACGAAAATATAAGAAAAGACTTAAAAGAATATGATAAAAAAATAAGTCTTATTATGTTTAATTTAGGATATTTGCCTAATTTTAATAAAGATGTTATGACAAATGCCAAAACCAGTTTAAAATCCATTAAAGAAAGTATTAAAATGCTTAACAAAAAAGGAATTATACTAGTTACTTGTTATCCTCATAAAGAAGGTGTAAAAGAATCTAAAGCCATAATTAATTATTTGGATAAAAATAATATTAACTACATTATATATAGAAATACAAATAATAAAAACGCACCATTTTTAATAGAAATAAGAAACGATTAAAATTTCGTTTCTTATTTTATTTCACACTCTAAATTGTTATCATTTATAAACGGTATTATATCTTCTTTATAAGCTAACAAACTAATAGAATCTACTTTAAAACCACTAGTTAATCTAGATTTATTAAAGTAATCATCTTTTTGTTCATAAACACTATCTATACACCAATCAATAGAATCACAGTTAACTTTGATATTTTCCCTATCAATATATATGTTATATATATAATAATCTTTGTCATATGTATAAAATAACTTTTTTAAATTATTACTATTTATTCCGTCTTTAAAATTTATTTTAACAGATATAGCTCCATCTCTATTTTTATCTAGATAAGATACAACATTACTTGTTTTATTATCTTTATTATTAAATAAAATGAGTACATAAACACCAATTAAAAACAACAAAAAAAGATACTTCTTCATAATAAACCACCATTCCATTTTTATTATGTATGAAATATCTTTTTAAATACTTAAATTACATGCTTTTATGAATTTCTTCTTCCATTTTTGATTCTGTATTACCAACATAAGTTCCAGAATTAGCATATGTTTTGTTATTTTTTAAATCATCTAAGATCTTATTTAATTCTCTATCATCTACTTTTTTAGGCTCAGAATGATCTCTTCTTTCATTTACATCATCTAAAATAGAAGTAATTTCTTTTTCTTTAGAAGAATTTCTTTTTTCATCTAAAGTTTTGATCATATCTTCAACTTCTCTATTTGTCTTTTCATCGTCATCATCATTATGATTACTATTAAAGTTATTATTTAAACTTTCAATAGGAGGTCTATCACTTGTATCATATGATAGGTAATCGTCAGGAGACATCTTACCAGCCATATGATATAATTTATTGCTTATATTTTTACGAGTTTCATAAACTGAATCTTCTACTCTTTCTTTAGCTTCACTAATGCTAGACATAATTTTCTCTTTTGTTTTATTAACAAGACTAACTATTCTATTTTTTAAACTTGCCTTCTTTTGGGCTGCATTACTTATTTTATTAAATAATTTTTGTTCACAAGAGGCTATTTTACTTACCGCATCATTACTATTTATTTTTAAAATGTTTACACCATCTAAGTTTTCCACAGCAAAATCAGCTTTTCTTAGTTTATTACTTCTTATTATGTTTTCTAGGAAATTATTAAATTTACTTTTTGGAAGATTTGCAACATACCCATTAGCTGCTTTATCAAGCATTTCTTTAGATATTACTATTTTGTTTACTTCTTTTAAATCTATATTACTTTTATTTATAATATTATCTAACTTTTCTTTAGAAACTCCTAAATCATCTGACGCATTTAAAACCATTTCATTTTCTCTTCTTTGTTCTAAACGTTCTACTCTTTTTCTTTCCATTTCAATTTCTTTTTGTTTTTCGATTAATTCTTGCTCTTTTTTATCAAGGTTATCATTCATGCTTTTTATTGAACTACAATTATCATCAAACTTCGAAAAATCATATGAGTTACTGTTTTCTTTAGGTTCTTCCTTTTTTTCTTCAGGTTTATCTTCTTTTGGCAATTCTACGTTTCTATTATTTACGATCTCATTAATTTTATCCATAGCAGAGTTTGCTATTTTTTCATATTCATTTATATTAGAATTATCTAGCACTGGAGCTTCGAATGGCTTTACGTCATTTATAGTATTAACACTGTTTATCTTTGTAATTAAATCTTTTGCAGAATCAGAAATATTTTTTTCTTGTGCAAGTTCTATATCAATAAAATATTTTGGATCAATATTATTACTTATAAAGGCATTTTTAATCTTATCATATGATGATTTATACTTACCATCTTCTTTTATTTTTTTTGAAACTACTTCTGACATATTCTTATATAGTTCTTCATTTCCTAATTCAATAACTATATTTAAATACTTATTATCACTTACTAAGTCATCAAATTTTTCTTCTATTTTTTCCTTAGTATAATACTTAGTTATCCATGGAGTATAAGCTTTTTTATAAGTATTTATGTATTGACCATAATTTTCTTTTACATAATCATAAAAAGTTGTAATTAAAGGAATATAATCCTCTATTTTCTTTGCAGCGTTAATTTTTTTCTGAGTTACATGTGCTAATTCATTTAAAGAATTAGCATTTTTCTCTTCAGCATCATTAGCCTTTAATTCATTATAAAATTCTGTGTTCATAGTGTTCTCCTATTCTTCGGATAATTCTTGAATTGCCTTTTGAATCATATCCCAGTCTTCTTTATCAGTTACTGCATCAAGCACATTAACTCCGTTTTCCTCTTTAATTAATGAAGCATAAATATCTACACTTTCTGCCTTATCATCGAAAGTATATAGTAAAAATGATTTAGAATTATCAGGTTTCTTTAAAATAGTAATTACCTTTATTTCCGTTTCCTTACCTTCTGGGTTTGTTATCTTAAGTGTTTCCAAGTCTTTCATATTAAACCTCCTTCCTATTCTATAACTATAATTATAAGATATTTTGTTATATTTTGCAAGCATACAAAAAAGAGAACTAAAAAATTCTCTTTTATAAACTATCAATCCAAGATTTGACTTTATTAGTGTCTTCCATAGTATTACCATTAAATTTTATTGTAATAACATCTTTTATCGTGCTTTTTTTAGCATAACGTTTAACGTCTTCCAAAGCCCACCAAGCTAGCTACCATTAGTTATAAAAGAATCTATCACCTTTCTTTTTAACCATCGCAGTTTTTGCAAAAATTGAACTATCTAATTATTTTCTTATCTAATATAAATATTCTATGCATATGCACATACTTTATTATTATAAAATAAACCAAGTTATTTTAGTTTACTTTTTAATATAATAATTAATATAACTAGTATAATACTTATAATAAACAAAATAGCACAACACATTCCGAACAAATTAAAATTTAAGCCACTAATATTCTTTCCTGTTTCAGGATCCGGAAAGCAAAGAATTACTCCTATAAATATAACAAGGACAGATAGAACATATAGTGATACTACACAAATTCCTAATATTTTTAATATTTTTTTCTTTTTTGCTAATTTTATATCTATAATAAAATCATCTAATTTATTTCCACAATTAGTGCAATATAGATTATTTTCCCCTACTTGCATTCTATATTTATTACATATCACTAATTTCTCCTTTATTTTACAAGCTCATAATATCAAATACCCCACCTTGGTCAAGAATTTTATAAATTTTGTGGAAATTTATTGTAAAGGTTGCACAAAAAATTTTAGTTGTAAAAATTTCTATTACCCTATCAAACTATCATATATAAAAAAAGTTACTAAGAATTATGCAAATTCTTAATAACTTTTCTATTACATATTTATTATTTACAAGTAAATCCTTCTTTTTCGTAACCACTTATAATAGAATTTTTATAACTTTCAGATGCGGAATATCCTAACCCCATATATTTGTTATAAGTTATTGTTATTTTATTGTTGTTTCTGTCAATAACAGTATCATAACCAAGGGAAGTGGTTTTAAGTTTAACATGATTACTTGTACAATCCACATCATTAATCATACAATATGATCCAAACGTTTCATTCATATAACTATTATACTTACTATCAGTTAAACCATTATTAGTATATTCAATAACCAGTTTATTATGTTCACTTAATTGATAAGTTGATCCATCATCATCTTTATAGTTAAATGTTCCTTCAAAAATAATAGTTTTTTTAACATTATTTTCTTCTTCAGACATAATACATGTATAATCTAAATTAGAATTACTTGAGCTTTTTAATAAACTACCTATTACAACAATAATTAGAACTACTAAAACTACCATTCCAATTATCATAAATATTTTGTTCATTTTTTTATTCGAGTTCTTAACTTGATTCATAGAATTATTATAATTGTTATATTGATTATTCATTGACGATTGATTATCATAAATCATGTTATTAATCGGCTGGTTATTAGTTAGATGGTTATTTATTTCTGGATTTCCTAGATTATTTATACCACCATTATTTTGAAAATCATTCATTATTTTACTCTCTTATTTCAGTTTATTATTAAGCACCTATAATTGATCTTACAACACTAATGAACAAAGAATAAGCTAATAAACAAATTATTGAAGTGCCAATACTTGGTTTACCTTTTTTACTGCATAACGCAACCAAATCATTTTCACTTAGTGAAGGATTATCACTTTTTATTTTTTGAACTCTTTTTTCAGCATCTTTTAAGTACCATTTGTTAAAGTTAAAGCTAACTATAATGTCTAATGCTATATTTGTTACTGCAGAAATAGTTGCAAGAGTAGCATCATTAAACGTAGCAAACTTTACAAATAAAGCAACTAAAAAGTTAATCAAAAGCATAATAAAAGTTAGTGAATAATATTTCCTATACGCAGTATACAAATACCCAAAGAAAAATGCTGGCACAGAGAACTTTTTATTTTTTATTATTTGATATTTCTTTCCAACATAAGCCTCTAATAATTTATCATCTAATGAGGCTTGATTGGTAGCCATATTATTACTGTTATTTACTCCTTTCTTAAGATTTACTTCATTTTGTGTGTTTTCCATAATACAAATTCCTCCTTTATTTTACATGTTTATAATATCAAATACCCCCCCCCCGTCAAGAATTTTTGACATATTGTGGAAAATTATTGTAAAGTTTTGTACAAAAAAATATTTCAGTTAAGAAATATCTTTTTAATCTAGTCTAGGCGTTAACACTTCATAACCATCTTTTGTAACTAAAATGGTATGTTCAAAATGGGCTGCTGGATTACCATCTAATGTTTTAACTCCCCAGTCATCATCAAGTAAATATATGTCATCTTTTCCACCATAGTTAAGCATTGGTTCAATACATATTACCATGCCTTCCTTTAATCTAGGACCAGTACCTTTTGTCCCATAGTTTGGAATATCAGGTGCCTCATGCATATCAGTTCCAATACCATGACCGCATAATTCTTTTACTATACCTAAATTATGATTTCTTGCATACACTTCAACAGCATGTGATATATCTCCTATACGGTTACCCGGTTTTACCATTTTTACACCTTCATATAAAGCTTTTTCTGTATGTTCCATTAAATACTTCTTTTCATCCGATATATTACCAACAGCATATGTCCAAGCAGCATCTCCTTGGTATCCTTTATAACCTATTACTACGTCAATTGTAATTATGTCTCCATTTTTTAATTTAGTATTATCTGGTATACCATGAACTACCATATCATTTACACTAGTACATAAAGTAGCTGGAAAACCTTCATACCCCTTGCATGATGGAACTCCGTTATTCTTTAATATGAATTCTTCTGCTAAACGGTCAAGTTCTTTAGTTGTTATGCCCTCTTTTATAAATGGTTTTAAATATTTATGCATCTTTGAAACAAGCATTCCAGCATGTCTCATAAGATCTATTTCTCTTTCATCTTTTATAGTTATCATACAAATTCCCTTTCTAATTAATTATTATACATCAATAATTTTAAAATTGGTATTTATTTTAAACTATTTACAATATCTATTTTATTTACCCTTTTAGCTAAAAACTTAGAAGAAAAGTACGATACTAAATACATAAGCAATAAATACTAAAACTTAAGTTAAAAATTATATGTAAAGTCTCATCTAAGCACACTTTAAATAGATAAGTATATAAATATAGTAAAAGAAAAGAAAAATTAAAACAGGACTTTTACCTGTTTTAATTTTGTTTCATTAAGATTCATAACCATCAGTTGAGCAATCTCCATTTACACAGTCACAATCAAGATCACTTACTTGATATGTAGAAAATAATCCTACCGTTTCTGATGAATCAAGACCAGAATTAATCATGTTTTTCTTTATCAATTCTAATGCTGTCATTTTCTCACCTCCTTTGTATAAACATATTTATCATTTATGGCTTCAGATGGATTAGATGATAACCATCTTATAGCACATCCACCACCACATTGATACCATTTTTTACATCTAGAACATATTTCAGAAGGATACTTTCCTATTATCTTTCTAAATTGTTTAGCATTGTTCGAATTCCAAAATTCCACTAATTCATCTAACTTAATTTTAGTGTCATTTAAAGGATGTCCCATAAAATGATTGCATGGCAATATATTAAAATCAGAATCAAAAATCATACCAGCACCTTTTGCTATATGACAACAAGTTATTATTCTATTTTTAAGTATCATATGAGTAAGCATATTTTTATCTAAAGAACATAATGGAATTGACATTTCAAAGACAAAGTTAATTTCGTCTTTATAAATTTTATCATACACGTACTTGCATAATAGTGAAAGCTCTTTAATAGAAATAATTTGTTTTTCATCTTCTGCTGAAGGTTTATAAAGTTGAAAAAGAATGTTATTTAAATGATGCTCTTTTACAACTTCCCAAAAATTGTCAAACTTTTTCGTATCAGTATTGCATAAAACATAAGATAAACTGGTTTTAATCCCATAGTAATTAGCATTTTCATATCCTTTTATAGTTTGAAGAAATCCATTACTGTTAGTGTTCATCATATATTCTTCTTCATTTGAACCTTTTATTGATATATTAATACTATATAAACCTGCCTCATATGCTTTTTTACAAAATTCTACATCCTCAAATTTTCTACCATTAGTTGCCATAGATACTTTAATATTATTTCTAGATATATATCTAATTATTTTTAAAATGTCAGGATGTATGCTTGGTTCTCCACCTATTAAAATTATCTTTTTTATACCAATATTCCTTAAATAAGAAACATACTTTTTAACATTTTGATATGACATATTTCTATTTATCTTTAAATATTTTTTAGCATAACACCATTTACAATTGTTATTACAAGTCATATTAGTTGTCAACCATACGGTATTTGGAATTACTTTTTCATCATCAATAATATTAATCCAAAATCTTTGAATATATTTTTTAGTAACATCATCATAAAATGTTTTCTCAAGTTTACCACCATTTTTTTCTATAACTTTTCTTGACGCATCATTATCTTCTAAACAGGTAATTAGTATATCTTTTATTTTATGCTTTTTATACTTTTTCAAAGCTAAAGATAATGCCTTAGTTGCATAACCTTTTTTTCTTTCTTCCGGTTTTATATAATATGCAACATGCCCTAACCTAGAAAAATAATTATCATTTAATTTATGCCTTAAATCAATTGTTCCAACAACTTTATGATTATCTATTATAAAATAAACAGTAGCAGGAACATCCCTGTTTGAAATTCCTATACCATTACGTCTATTCTTTAGCCTTTTTAACATATCTTGATAGCATTCACCACTTCTGTATGCATTTCCCATCTCTGATACATCTTCATTTTTTATGGCACTATTCACCAATTCATAGTATTCTTTCTCATATTTTTTACATGGTAAAACTAAGTTCATAATGTACCTCCAACACTCTTTAAAATTCTTATATAACAAAAGGCAGCAACCTAAAAGACTAATTGTCTCTACAAGTTACTGCCTTAATTTTTTTATAAAAAATCAATAAATATAGAAGGGGTTAATCGCCAAAATTATTTTGATGACTATATCTATATACAATTTCATTAAGTTTAAAATACATCTTATTTTGATAAATGTCAACATATTTTTATTAAAAATGCTAAAGTTTTCAAAATATACAATCACTATTTTCTATCATCATAATCTTCTAAAAAACTTTTATATGTCCCGTCTTTTTTAGTTCCTAAAATACAGTTTAAGTTTACGTTATCCATACTTTTAAAGATGTTATTATCGACGTTAGGATTTACTTTCTTTAACGTTTTAACTAAATTTTTCATTTCCTTTCGTTTACTTGTTCCATCATCTAGTATCGTGCAATTTTCAGTAAAACGACAAGCACAGTTTATAAACGTTAATTTGTTAGAATTTTTCCACGTAATTATAGCATCTTCCTTAACTAAATAAAGCGGTCTAATAAGTTCTAATCCTTCAAAGTTATCACTATGAAGTTTAGGCATCATTGTTTTAATTTCCGAACCATAAAACATTGATAAAAGAGTTGTTTCAATAACGTCATTAAAGTGATGCCCTAACGCTATTTTGTTACAGCCTAATTCTTTGGCTTTACTATACAAATATCCTCTTCTCATTCTAGCACATAAATAGCATGGGCTTTTTTCTATATCTTTTACAGTATCAAATATATTACTTTCAAATATTTCTATTGGAACGTTTAATATTTTGGCATTATCTTCTATCATTTTTCTATTTAATTCATTATATCCTGGATCCATTACAACGTAGTGTGCTTTAAATGGAAAGCGTCCATGTTTTTGTAATTCTTCTATACACTTAGCAAGCAAAAAAGAGTCCTTACCACCGGATATACAAACCATAATATTATCATTTTCTTTAATAAGCTCATAGTCACTTACTGCTTTAACAAACTTACTCCATATCTCTTTTCTATATGTTTTTATTATACTTCTTTCTATTTCTTTATACTTTTCCATAACTTTCACTTCCATATAAACTAATTATAAACTATACAAAGAAAAAAGCAAATAAAAAGAGCTTTTATGCTCTTTAAAACTCTACGCTTTTATTTGTATTATAAACTTTACCATCAATACTAATATAAACTGAATAAGTACCACTTAAACCTTCACTATTAATATACTTAGTAACCGTTATTCCGTTTTTATTTTCTTCTTCAGTAAACACATCAACGCATAATGCTGTGTAAGGATGCTTACTTACGTTTATTTTATAATATGAAGATTTTAAGTTTTTATATAGTATTACGTTAATATCTGATCCTCTTTTAAACTTACCTGTAACAGATAGTCTATCTTCTTCTTTAACAAGTTTTATATCGTGTTTTTTATATTCATTGTCTTGTTTTTTAACGCTATATAATGAAAGCATTTCATTTTTAGTTACATTTGTTTTTCCAAGAGAACCTAGACGTTTTGCACTTTTAATTTTTAGTTCATCCGAATTACTATATAAACTCATTTTTTCTACTCTATAATTATTAGTTGGAAGTACAAGTTCAAATATAACTTTATTATCTAAAACCTCTACTGTATCAGATGTAAGTTTAGTATTTCCACTTGTTAATCCTGCTGGCTTGTTAGACTGAATGCCATCAACTTCTACAATACCACCAGAATGAACTATATAATGATTACTATCTATATAATCAACATCTGATATGTAAGGAGAATAAAACTTACTTCCTCTTTCTTTGCCATATTCATATACCTGTTTTATAGTCATGTTTTTAGTATCAATTTCATACATAACGCCTCTTGAATATGACTTATCTGCTGATACATAGTTTTCTTTAATCTTTGATTTATTGTTTCCATTATCAAATATGAATACATATCCTTCAGGTGTTATCATAGCAGCATGCTGCGACCATTGCCACTCAAAGTTATCACCTATAGGTTTAAAGAAATACTTCTGATATTCTTTGCTCCAAGAGGTACTATCTCCTATTATCCAGTTTAATTTACCTGTTTTATAACTTATGTTAATAACGGCATCTTGGTGTCTACCAGATAATGTTATAGAATCTGTTTTAGCATCATACCAAACTGAATTATTATGAAACCAGTCATATTCTATCCAGTTTTCGCTCTTACCATCATTCATGTTTAAAATGTTTTTTAAATCAAATGTTTTTACTATCTTTCCTGTTTTTCTGTCTAACTCGACAACATAATCTTCAACCGTACCATTTTTATTACCAAAATCATCACTTGCTACTAAAAGATTGCCACTTGGAAGTTCAAAATAATCATGATGGTATCCACCTTTAATAGAATACTCATTATATATCTTACCAAGTAAATCAATTTCATATAAACCAGTCATATAATATGGAGTATTAATTAGTCTTTCAGTGCTAATTAACATATGACCGTTCTTAAGTCTTGTATTATCCCACAAAGCATAATTTGTTAAATACCATCTAACATCCCCGTTTACATCATATGCCAAAGTATATCCTTTAGCGGATGGTGTGTAAAAGTATAAATCATTAGTAAGTTTTGATGTATCTTTTTTAACACTTGTTGGTAATACAAAATTATCTGGCAGTTTATCTGTTTTTATGGTAAGTTCTTTTTTATTTGTACCACATTCAAGTATTACTTTGTTTTCATAATCTGCATATAATCCATATACTGGAATATAGTGAAACTTTGCTTTAGAAAAAGTATTTGTATAAGTTGTTAAATCATCTTTGCCTTTTATTGTTATTTTAACGGAACAATCATTTTCAGTTTCAAACATAACAAGTGCTGTTAAAGGAGATACCTTATAAGGATTTAACAAAACCTTTGGATTATCAAATGTGTAACCTTTACTATCAAAATCTCGTTCATACTCTGCTTGATTAGTTACCATACTTTTAGTTTCTTTTATTTTATCTTTATTAGTTAACTTTATATTTCTAATTTGAAGCAAAATAAGTGCTACTAAAATGATTAATATAATAACTAAAATAACTACTGGTGTTTTCTTTTGCTTTTTTATTTTCTTCATTATTATCCCTCCTACAAGATAATTTTATTATAACTTAACATATTACTCAATAAAGAGGCAGTTTAGTTTACTAAAGCACAGGTTTAGTTTTACTTGCCACAATTTTCATCTATGTTTAAAGGTACGTGATATGTTGTTATAACATCATCCATGCCAGTTGCTTCAATATCTAGATAAACGCTTCCTTTTTTATAATTTTTACATACTTTATCGTATTTTATATTAAATGAAACATCTTTTAAGTAACGATCTAATTTTAAACCTTCTTTATTAGATTTTTCAAACGTACTAACTCTTTTGTTTATGTCACCTTCCATTTCATATAAAGTGCATTTAAAATTCTTGTATAATTTCTTGTCTTTTTTTCCACAGTAAGAAAGTTCTGATATGTATATTGATGATGATATATTGTTATACGCAATAACACCTTTTATATTAAAATCTTCACACTCAGCATGAAGCTTTTTAAATTCAAAAGTACTATTTTTTTTAATGCTAAAAATAATGGAAAAAGCCGAAATTAATAAAAGTATAATCATAATTAAAATGACAATTATTTTGTTTCGTTTATTATTATTTTTAACGTTTTTTCCTTCTAGAAAGTCATTAATGTTTAAGTTATACTTATCACATATTTCTTTTAATACGTTTATATCAGGAAGATTTTTACCATTTTCCCATTTTGAAACTGCTTGATACGTAACATTAAATTCTTTAGCAAACTCATTTTGAGTCAAATTATTTTTCTTTCGCAAGTCTTTTATTAACTTTGATATTTTATCTTGATTCATAAATTCTTTTCCTATCTTTTTTCTTTACTTCTTTTATCCTGAATTATTTCCATTTCCTTTTCTGTTATTAAAGTAACATTATTTTCTTTTGCCCAAGATACGCATCCTTTTAAAACCGTATTTAAAAATACTCTTGGAACTTTTACTAACATTTTACAAGCATCATCTGTAAATTTTACTTTATCATCTACTCTTGAAGCGGCATATTTAACAGTATCTAAACTTATTCCTTTAGACTTTGGAATAGCACGTTTTTTAGCTTTCTTTGGTTTAACATACCAAAAATATTTATTATCACGATATCCATAATCAACAGGAATATTAGGAAAACTAGATGTTTTAACCCCATTTAAAATAGCATTATATTGTTTTGGTTTTATTAATATATTATCTATTTTTAAAATAAAATGTGCTCCAAACTTACTTGTTATACCATTAAAGTCATGAAAAGGTGCATTATATTCATCCATTACTTTATCATTTGATGCATTATCTAATTCTGATACCCATGTACATTCAAATACTTGATAAGCTTCCTTAATAACTTTTGGATAAGAATTTTTACTATCACTTAATGCTCTTTTTCCATCAGTTAATGTAAATATACAATCTTTCATTTTTTCACTAGTTGTTTCACCTGGATAACCAAGTCTTACAGCCTCATTAAAATATTTAGCTTCTCCTGTTATAAAATTAATTGCACATTTTTTCGTTCTTAATATATTTTTACAAGTATTAGATGAATTTCTGCAACATAAAACCATTGCATAATAATCTTTACCCGCAATATAATATGGAAAACAAAGCGAGTATGCTCCTAAATTTGTTTCTCCATCAGTACTTAACGTTGAAATAAGTGTTGTTGGCATTGGAAAAAAGCTTGATGTTTGATAGAAATTATCAACCATCCTTATATCCTTAAAACCATTTATTAAATCCTTATCTTTCATGTTAATCACCTATCCTTACATCAATTATAACATAATATGATTGATTTAATAAAAAAAGAGGAGCCTTAAGGCTCCAAGGGGGTTTTGGTTGTACTTTCAACTAAATCGTAAAAGTACCTTGCGTGATATCATCACGCTATTATAATAATATAGACTTTTAGTCAAATTGTCAATGATTTTTTTGCCTATTTTACTCAACCGTAACAGACTTAGCCAAGTTCTTTGGTTTATCAATACTGCAGCCTTTTAACTTAGCAAGTTCGTATGCAATCATCTGAAGCGGAATTACTGCAAGAAGTGGTTCAAATATATCATTTACCTTTGGTATAACTACTTTTTCATCATATACTTCATTATCCTCTATATTTTGATTTGTTATGCAAATTACATTAGCACCTCTTGACTTTACTTCTTTTATATTACTAATAGTTTTAGGTGCTATTTTCTCATCTGTAATTATTGCAACAACAGGAGTTTTATCTTCTATTAGTGATATCGTACCATGTTTTAATTCACCTGCAGCATAAGCTTCACTATGTGTATAAGATATCTCCTTTAATTTTAAAGAACCTTCTTCTGCTAATGCATAATCAACACCTCTACCAATAAAGAATATATCATTTTGATCTTTTATATCTTCTGCTATTTTTTTATAAACATCTGTTCTATTTAATAACTCTTCTATATAATCAGGAAGTTTTTTAGCATCTTTTAATATTTCAATAATCTCATCTTTATTAGTTAAATCCTTTTTATAAGATAAATTAAGTGCTATTAAAGATAATAATGCAACTTGGGCTGAGTAAGCTTTAGTTGTTGCAACTGCTATTTCTTGTCCTGCTTCTGTATAAAGCACCATTTTAGCTTCTCTTGCTATAGTACTTCCCTTAGCATTCACTATTCCTAATGTATCATTACCATTTTTCTTTGCAATGTTTAAAGCTTCTAATGTATCTGCTGTTTCACCTGATTGTGATACAACAATTACTAATTCATCATCTTTTAAAAACTGCTTTCCATATCTAAACTCACTTGCAGTATCTACTCTAACTTCTACGTTAGCATACTTTTCAATCATTTGTTTTCCAACTAAACCAGCATGAGTTGCACTACCACATGCAACTATTCTTATTCTTCCATATTTAGAAAAATCCGGCATTTTCTCTATCAAGCTATCCATACCATTTGATATATATTTTTCAGTAGTTTTTTTAAATACTTCTGGTTGTTCATGCATCTCTTTTAACATGAAATGATCATATCCTTGCTTATCTATTGCATTATTATCAAAATTAAATTCTTTTATTTCGTAATCTTTTTCTTTTCCTTCATGATATAGTTTTACTGAATCATTAGTTATTTTAGCATAATCTCCATCTTCTAAAACAATGTGTTTTTTTGTTTTATTAAGTATTGCTGGAACATCTGATGCAATATAATTTTCATCATCATTTATCCCGATTATTAATGGACTTTTATTTTTTATTGTGTATAACACATCTTTTTCATCATCACAAATAATACCTAAAGCATAAGATCCTTCTAACATCTCTTTTACTTTTCTAATCGTTTTTAACATATCCTTTTCTGCCCTATAAACGTAATCTATTAAGGCCGCAACCACCTCAGTATCTGTTTCTGACTTAAACTCATATCCTTTATTTTTTAAATCATTTCTTAATTTGTCATAATTTTCTACTATTCCATTATGAACTATAGTAATTTTACCTACTTTATGAGGATGTGCATTATTGCATGTTGCCTTACCATGAGTAGCCCACCTTGTATGACCTATTCCAAGATTTGATTTAACATCAAAATCAACATGTTCTTTAAGATTTGCAATTTTTCCTTCTTTTTTTATTACCTCTATACCATTATCTTTTATAAAAGCGATTCCTGCCGAATCATATCCTCTATATTCAAGACGTTCTAAGCCGTCAATTAAAACACGTACAGACTCTCCTTTACTCCCTACGTAACCTATTATTCCACACATATTATTTTTCTCCCTTTAAAAATGTATAATAAAAATAACTGTGTGAAATACTTCTTTGTTATAATTTTAATTTTATCTTTTAAAAGTATTTCTTACGATTCACAAATCCGCTATGGCATCCGCCGAATCTTTCGATAACCATAGTCCTCGTCACCCTCTTTTGGGCCTGGCGCTAAACAAATAAGTATCCTCCAAGTACTTCTCTTTATTTTTATATATTTAATTATATGAAAAAAAGGAGTTCTTGTAAACCCCTAATAATAATATTATTATATCAACACCCTAATTTTTAATATTAATATTCTTATTTTCCATTTTCTCAAAGGATTGATTATCTTTAAAAATAATAGATTTCATTCGCTTTTCATGATCCGGATTATCAAGTGACTCTTTATTAGTCGCCTCTTTTTCTATCAAGAAAAATGTAAATGTATCATATATCTTGCTGTTTGAAATTAAATTCATGTCTATTAAATGATTTTCGCTCAATAATGAAGCACTATTTTGTGCCAAAAAAGTTAAAGATATAAGTTTATCTCTCGTTTTAGAATTATATATTAACAGCATATCAGCCTCATGGTATAAACTTCTTATAGATTCTTTATTTCCAGCCAACTTTAAAAGAGAAATTTTTATATCTTCTAAAGAAGCCTTATTTATTAAATCCTTATCTTGACTAAAATATTTACTTTCCAAAAACACAGGATTAATAAGCATAGTATTATTGGACAAAATACAACTTGTAGGTAAAATATCAAGACTCAAAAAATTTTTAAGTCCTACACTACTAAGTGAATTAATCCAATTTTGTACATCACTAATGTAACTTGCAAGTTTATATTGATTAAGTTTATTAATAACTTCTTTTAAAATTTTATGATACATTTTAACATTCATCCCTTCTTTTCTATTTAACCAATTCATTAACGTCATCTCTTACCTTTACTAACAAATCATAATCTTTTCTTACATCTGACAATTTAAATGATAAAGTCCCACTTTGCCTACTTCCAAATAAATCTCCTTGTCCTCTTAGTTTAAAGTCTGCTTCACTTATTTTGTAACCATCATTTTCTTCTTCCATTATTTTAAGTCTTTTAGTATCTTTATCACTTATTAAATAGCAGTAAGACTGAAGACTATTTCTACCTACTCTTCCCCTTAATTGATGAAGCGTAGAAAGTCCAAATCTATCAGCATCAAAAATAACCATAACAGTTGCGTTTTTAACGTCTACTCCAACTTCAATAACAGTAGTTGATATAAGAATATCTATATTTCCTTTAGCATACTCATCCATTACTTTTTCTTTTTCTTCATTTGTCATTTTCCCATGTAATACTTCTACATTATAATTTTTAAAAGCGAGATTAAACTTACGCTTTAAATCATACACGTTAGCATAATTACTATCATCATTTTCTTCTATCATAGGTGCAATAACATATACTTGATTTTGATTTTTCAAGGCTTTATATATTCCTTCTAAAACATCCTTTATTTCATCTTCTTTTTTTACTTTGGTAATAACCGGGATTCTACCACTTGGTTTTGTCTTAATACTTGACGTATCAGTGTCTCCATAAATAGTTAAAGCATAAGTTCTTGGAATTGGTGTTGCACTCATCATTAAAACCTCTACGTTTAAACCTTTGTTTTTTAAAGTCTGGCGCTGATTAACTCCAAATCTATGCTGCTCATCTGTTATGACAAGACCCAAATTATTCCACACCACCTTATCACTTATTAGGGCGTGCGTTCCAATTAACATATCTATTTCATTTTTTTCTATCTTTTCATATACTTTTCTTTTTTCTTTTAAAGTCATTTTACCTGTTAAAAGGCCTACCTTAAAGTTTGTATCTTTAAATAAATCACAAGCATTCTTATAATGCTGACGCGCTAAAACCTCAGTAGGTGCCATAAAAGAAGTTTGGTATCCACCGGTATATAAAGCATAAGAAATAATAAATGCTACAATTGTTTTGCCTGAACCAACATCCCCTTGTAATAATCTGTTCATTAATGTGTCACCACAAATTTCATCAAGCATTTTAAAGACTATCTTTTCTTGGTCACTTGTTAATTTAAAAGGCAAAGAATTAATAAAGTCATTAACCATATTTAAAGATACTTCTTTTTTATAAACGTCTTTATGAACCTCATTTTTTATTTTTAACAATTTAATATTTTTCATATAAGTAAATATTTCTTCGTACTTAAGAGTTTTAAGTGCAGTCTTTAAACTTTCCTCATCTTTTGGATTATGAATTATTCTAATTGCCTCATCCTCACTCATTAAATTATATTTACTAATTAACTCTTTAGGTATATTATTATTTTCTTTAACTACACTTAATGCTTTCTTAATAAACGCATTCATCTGTTTAGATGTGATACCTTTACATAGATGATAAACAGGCTCTATCTCAACTTTATTTAAATTTCCTAACCTTATATTTGTAGCTACTATAGTTTCCTTTTTAGGATCATATTTTCCAATTATTGTAACTTCTTTTCCAATAATAATATTTTGTTTTAAAAAAGCTCTATTAAATATTACAACTTTAACTATTTTATTTTGAACATTACACCTAAATGTTAACCTATTCATTTTACCTCTAAAAAAGTTTAAAGTTGGCATAGACTCTACTATCCCATCACTTACAAATTCATCATAATACTTAGGATTATTAATGTCTCTTTTAGCAAAAATTAAAAAACGATAAGGGTAATTTCTTATTAAATCTTCTGCGCTATATATTCCTAAATTATTTAATGTTTTAGCAGTTTTAGGCCCTATCTTATCTAGTTTTTCAAGTTCCATGATATCACCATTTTTCTTTCTAATACGATTATAACAAACGAATGTTTGAAAAATCAATCATGCGTTAAACTTTTTTTAAAAAATAATAAAAAAAGGTTGACTTTTACACCCTTTTCGATTAGTATAAATGGCACCAGCTCTGGAAAAACCATAGCTGGCGCTAGTATCACAACTAGCCAACCCCTTTTTATTCTTTTTGAGATTGCATGGGAAACCGTGTGATCTCCTTTTTTTTGAATTTTTTTTAAAATTTAGTTAATACTATTTAAAAAAGAGGGATAATATGACAATACCAAAAACAAAAGAAAAAATAATTGAAGAAATAAAAAAAAGAACTGGAGACGCACCTGATGTAACATACAAAAATTACCCAATTGGGGATAAAATAATTACACTTATATATTCAAATAGTGTAAGTAGTCAAAATGATATAAATGATTTTATCTTAAGAAGATTAGATGAAGAAGGAAATAAACTTTTAGATAAAGATATCTTTTCATACGTTAAAAATTATATTCCAAATAATACTGCTATCTTAATAAGCACAATAAAAGATGCTTTATATTATCTTTTTAATGGTTTTACCCTAGTTTTATTTGATGGTGAGAAGAAAATAATTGCGTTTGAAAATAAAGCTAATCTAACAAGTAGTGTTCAAAGAAGTGAAAATGAAAAAAGTCTTAAAGGACCACTTGATGCCTTTACCGAAAATTATCAATCAAACATCGGAATGATAAGAAGAAGACTAAAAACGGAAGATTTATGGATTAAGGAAGTAACTGTTGGTGAAAAAAGTAAAACAAAAGTTGCTCTTTTTTATTTAAATGGTGTATGTGATAAAAAATTAGTTGATAAAATATATAAAAAAATTAAAAATATAAAAATCGATTACGTAGGAAATTCTAATTATATAATTGATGCCATAAGTAATTCTAATAGAGCGATATTTCCTATTACACTTCCAACTGAAAGACCTGATTTAGCGTGCCAAATGCTTCTTCAAGGAAGATGCGTTCTTATGTGTGAAAACTCAAATGAAGTTATAATATTACCTTGCACCTTTATTGATTTTTTTAAAACACCAGATGATTATTACGAAAAAAGTCTTAACGCATTTGCAAGCAGAGTAATAAGAATTGTATCTATGTTATTAAGTCTTCTAACGCCCGCTATTTACATTTCTCTTATGGCTTACAATCTAGAAGCTATACCAAGTGGTCTTTTAATTAATTTTTCAATTCAAAGAGATGGCGTTCCATTTACCACGGTATTTGAAATATTAGTTATGAGTTTTATGTTCCAAGTATTAAGAGAAAGTGATTTAAGATTTCCTGGTAAAGGTGGAAGTTCTATTTCAATAGTTGGTGCTTTAGTTTTAGGTCAAGCTGCTGTTGAAGCTGGAATAGTTTCACCTATTACGATTATAATAGTTGGTATTTCATCAGTTGCATCCCTTGCCTTTTCATCAATAGAATTAATAAATTCAATTAGATGGTGGCAACTTATATTAATTATTTTAGCATCCCTATTTGGTTTTATTGGCGTGATGTTTGGTCTTATTATAATGATTGCAATACTAGCATCACAAAAATCTTGTGGAAAGCCTTACCTCTCTCCTTTTGAACCATTTAATAAAGAAGCACAAAAAGATGCAATACTAGAGTTTAAAGATGTTAAACTAAATCCTAAAAACATATACACTAAGGAGGATCATGATGAAAAAGATATTTAATTCAATAGTTTTTATAATTATCATATTTACCTTAAGTGGTTGTTTTAATTACAAAGAAATAAATGATTATGCAATAGTATCAGGTATATCAATTGATGAAAATAAAGGAAAAAGTGTAAATAAATATAAAGTAGGAATACAAATAATGAATGCTAAAAAAGATGAAGAATCAGATAGTAGTTTAATAACATTTTATGAAGCTAGTGGAAAAACAATATATGATGCCCTTGAAAAAATAATGCTTGATTCTCCAAAAGAATTATACTTAGGTCATAATGAAGTTATTGTAATAAGTGAAGAATTATTAAAAAAAGAAAATCCCCTTAATTATCTAGATTACTTTATGAGAGACCCAGGGTCCGAAAAAGATTCTGCAGTTATGGTTTCAAAAGAAAAAGATGCATCTAGCATTTTAAAGGTAATAACGCCACTTGAAACATTACCTTCTAAAAACCTAAGATCAACCTTGTCGGTTGCAGATAACTTTAGTGGTATTTTAACAGTTGTTACAATAGATGAATTTATATCTGATTTATCAAATTCAAAAACAGAAGCAATTATTCCATCTGTAAAAATAGAAGGAAAGATAAATAATGGTGAAAAGATGGACAATATAAAAGAAAGTAACCCTAATACCAAATTAACATTTGATACCCTTGGATACTTTAAAAATAATAAACTTAAAGGATATTTAACTACTAATGAAAGTGTTGGATATAATTTTTTAGCTAATGTTGCTAAAGAGACTTACGTAAATGTTAAATGTGACAGTAAAAATTACGCAACATTAAGACTTAATAACAGTAATTTTAAAGAAAATCTTTATTATGAAAATAATAATCCAATAGTAAATATTAAAACAAAAATTGATGCTGATCTTTTAGAATATAATTGTAAATCAGACTTTTTAAATAATGATAAAGTAATAAAAAAATTAGAGATTAAAGCAAAAAATAGAGTTAATACCTTAATGAATAAAACAATAGATAAACTATATGTTAAAGAAAAAGCTGATGTACTTAAATATGCAGAAAAATTCTATAGTAAAAAATATAAAGAAACCAAAAAATTAGGTTATAAAAATAAAGATATATTAAATAAAATAAGTTTTAAATTTAATACTAATGTACAAATAAAATCAACTGAGCTTTCTATAAAATCAGTTAGAAAGGAAAATAGTTATGAATAATAAAGTATCAAGTACTCAAATAAGCATGCTTTTAACTTTAATATGTTTAAGTATGTATATAGGTCTAAGTGATGTAATATTGCTTAGAAAAGCTAATAATGGCGTTTTAATAGGAATTATAATTGGTGCTATAATAGGACTTATTCCCATAATAATGTATTTAAAAATAAATAATACACATACAAATCTTAATATATTTGAAAAAAATAAAAAACTTTTTAAAAAACCAATAGCAAATATATTTAATGCATTAATATTTTTATTTTACTTGTTTTTATTTATCGTATCAATTAGAGCATCAGTTATATTTGTAACAAGTAAATACCTACAAAACACACCATTTTATTTTGTTGGAATACTTATTTTAATAACCGTTTTTATAATCGGCTTAAAGGGCATAGAAGTAATATCTAGAATATCACAAATCTCATTTATAATAAGTTTAATCTTAGTAATTATAATAGAAGTTCTACTTTTTCATTATATAGAAATAGATAATATACTACCTATTATAATAAATAAAAAATATGTATTTAAAATAATAGATGCCGCTATATATGAAGCTTGTTCCTCAGCTTTATTATCTATTTTACTTTTAACAATTAACAAAGATAAAATAATAGATAAAAAAAGATTTAATAAAACATTTTTAATTTTCTATTTAATGTCTCAAATAGCTTTACTTGTTGTAATGTTTTATGTAGTTTCGTGCTTTGGATTTAATATGGCTACTTTATTTAGATATCCAGAATATATTTTACTTAAAAAAATTGGAATAACATCATCTGGGCTGCACATAGAAAACTTACTTGCATTTAGATGGTTGCTTTATATACTTGCTCTTTGTTATACATCCTTTTTTGGAATTAATACATATTTAAAAACTTTTAAAATTTCTAAAAAAACTAACTATATTTTAATTATTTTAATAAGTATAATATCAATTATAATTGCTAATACATTATTTGGAAACATCCCACACTCTATTATGATTATAAAAAATTATTATGTTCCTTTTATTGCTATTCCTATATTTATAATTTTAACAATTATTTTTATAAAGTGTTTAAAAGAAAAGAAAATATCAAATACAAATTGATATTTTTTTATATATTATGCCTAACTATTTTTCCACATCCTATTTTTCTTCCAAAAGTTTTAGCATTATTATCACTTATAGCTTCATGAATTATAACTAGTTTACCTTCTATATCATAAATTTTAAATCTGGTTGTATAAAACTTCATGTATGCATAACCACTATTAGAAAATAATAAAGGCATATCTCCAGCATGATAAGGATGACTAGTATTGGTTGGATTATAATGCTTTCCTACGTTTAAAAACGTACCATCACTTGATAATTCACAATTTTTACCATCATGAATATGAATTGGAAAAAGTTCATATGATTTATATCCAGGAAGATTAGACACTTCTACTTCTACCATTACCCCATCTTTAAAAGGTTTAAAATATGCTATTCCATTTAAGTTAGGTGAAGATATATCACCTTTTATATATGCGGTTAAATAAAAATTTTCATCAGTCAAAAAAATCACCTAATTAAGTATATTTAAAAAGACATTAAAAAATGTCTTAGTTAAAAGTTTCTTTAAATAGTTTTCTAAATTTTTCTAAATCAAAATCGGTTGATACTTTAACGTTACTATTATCAGCAAGCGTTATAAAGCACTCTCCTTTTCCATTTCCATTAGATATAATTTTTACATTACAAGGCTTAAACATAACAATGCTTGGATCTATTACGCTAGCTATCGTTGTAGGGTCAGGTGTTCCAAGACCTATTGTTTTATAATGTTCATAACTAAATTCTATGTATTTTTCTGATATCAAACCAACAAATCTTGATAAAAGATTATTAGAATTACGTAAATTTAAAACATAGTCTTTTTCTATAAATGACTTAACTCCTATCTCATGAGTAACTAGTTTTATATCATCAAAAGGGGCCTTTAAAACGCTTTTTGCAGCATCTGGATCCACGTTAACATTAAATTCTAAGTATGGCTTTTTAACTTCTGGATCATAAGTTGTTCCCATTATAACTAAGTGTTTTACTCTATAAGCTAATTTAGGATCTTTTTTTAAGGCATTTGCTATGTTTGTTAAAGGTCCAAGACAAATAATCGTTAAATCATCTTTGTACTTTTTAGATGCTCTGATTATCAAATCTTCAGCTTTCATTTTAGAAAACTTGCCCCTTATCATAGAATCAGTAAAAACAGCATATCCTAATCCATCCTTACCATGTGCGTACTCAGCTGTTTCATGATTACATTTATTTTCTTTTTTGCCTCTATACATTTTTATATTAGTTCCTAAAAATTCTTGAATTATTTTTATGTTTTTTTCCGACTTAGAAGCTGGAATATTACCACTTGCTAAAGTAAATGCTATTACGTCTAATTTATTTTTTATTCCAAGCATAATTGCAATTGCATCATCCACTCCTGGATCTGTATCTATAATATATTTCATAAGTTTCATCTCCTATAATATTATTATATTATTTATTATGAATTTTTCAAATATTTAGTTACACATTTTTAAAATGAATGTCAAATAAAAAAAACTTACTATTTTTTAGTAATAAGTCCTTCTTCTCCTTTTTCATTATATAATCTAATTATTCTTCTAACAGTTGCAGGATAAGTATTAAAATATCTAGCTGTTGGTTTAATTCCCCTTTCTTTTGCCATAACAATCATTTGTTTTCGTATCTCAAATTTTTCCTTTGGTGACTTATTTCTATATAAATCTTCATCATCCACGTTGTATAATTTAAACTCTGTTGACATAACTTACCTCCAAAAAAGTTAACCTTACAAGGTTAATTATATCATATTTTTCCAATAAAAAAACTAAGTCTTTTAACTTAGTCATCTCTATCTATATTATCAAAAAGTTCATCAGAGAAAAATTCTTTTAAAGTGAGTCCCAATCCATCACATAATCTTACAATGGTTAATAGTTTAACATCCTTGTAACTTTTATCCATTATATGTTGAACAGTACTTTGGGTAAGACAACTTTTAGATGCTATCTTATTTACCGTAAGTTTTCCGTTACTTTCATTTACTATATTATTAATTTTCTCTGCAATAGCTTCTATTACCTTTCTTTTTTTCATATTTGTACCACCTATTACAATTTTATCTTTAATAGGCCAAAAACTATTAACCTTGCAAGGTTAAAATGATGTTATAAGCGAATTATTAGTAATATTATTTACAAAATATGAATTTTTTATTAGAAAAAATAGCAACTTGTTATATTTTTTTGCATAAAATATAAAAAATTACTATTGCTATTTACTGGTATTATATGTTATAATTTGGTTGCACGAAAAGAAATGGGGCTATAGCCAAGCTGGTAAGGCATTGGACTGCAACTCCACGATCGCCGGTTCAAATCCGGCTGGCCCCTCCAATTTATTTGCAGGTGTAGTACAACGGCTAGTACGAGGCCTTGCCAAGGCTTAGACGTGGGTTCGATTCCCATCACTTGCTCCATTTAAATATAACTTACGGACTTAATTGTTCGTGAGTTTTTATTTTATATAAAAAAAGAGAAATAAATCATAAAAATAGTTTAATTCTCTTTTTAATTTACTTATTATTTAATACCGTATTTATTAACTAAAACTTTTATAAGTCTGTTAGCTAGAAAATATGAAATTATAAGAACAATTGTTAATACTAGTATTGGTAAGAAAAAGTCTATTAGGGTAAATACTAAAAGAATTGCAAAAAACATTATTAAAACAAGTATTCCAACAGTTATATAACTACTTTTATCCTTTTGTTTTTCAGTTAAATTTTCTGGTTCATCTGTCATATTACATAATATAAGTAATATCAATAATAAAATAATAATTACCGCATAAACAATAACAGTTTTAGATTCCTTTAAATCAAATAGTAAAGAATAAAAACCACCATTAATCAAATAAATAATCGTAAGACAAATAGCAACTAAAACACATAATAATTTTAATATTTTTTTACTCTTACTAAAAAATTCCTCTTCTTTTTTTCTTTTACGTATCACTTTTAACCACCTCAAATACAAGATAATTATAATATATAATTGATTTTTTGTAAATCAAAAGGACTATTATTTAGTCCTTTTTTAAATACTTTAACTTCTCATTAACCATATACTTAGATAAAGCATCTTCAATTGATGGAAGTGCTCTTTTATCTAAGCAATTTATGAAAAAATGTTCCTTTACTGTATCTATTTCTACAGAGCCAAAAAACAAACTAGTTTTAATTTCAAAGTCATTTAACATATCAGGCGTTATTGAAGTATAATAATACCTGCCTAAATATCTTTTTTGACCGAGTAGCATTCTTTTGTTAGTAAATACTATTACTGTTGTAAAAAATGGTTGTAACAAATTAGAGTTTTTTTGACCTGCAAAACTATACAAAACAACTTCATCATCATTTATATGTTGTTCTACAACTGATGAGTGTTTCTTTATTCTAAAAGCAACCGTTTTAGGATACTTCTTCATGAAGCTTTTACAACTTTCATAAACTTCATTTTTCATAATTATTTACCAAGTCCATTTTTATTAAAGAATTCTTTAATTGCATCTAATTCAACATAACCATTGTTTTTATCTACAATTTCACCATTTTGAACTATTAAAGTAAGCGGTGTACCCCATTCGTCAGATGCTAGATAATCAAATGAATTTTGGAATTTAGTCCAATCATCACTAGAGAAGTTATCAGTATTAACATAGTTTACTGTTAAATTCATATCTTCCATAGCTTGTTTTAATATTGGTGTAAACTTTTCACAAAATCCACAAGTAGGTCTTGCAATTAAGATAATTTGTTTATCACTACTTTTAATTAACTCTAGGTATTCATCAATACTAACTTTGTTAAATCCTGCTTGTTCTAAAGCAGTTTGACTAGAATCAGATGATTCTTCGGTAGTAGTTGTCTTAGTACTTCCTTTTCCCTTATCCATATGTGAAACTCCAACAGAAGCTCCTATAACTAATGCTACTAAAAGCACAATACTAGTTATTCCAAGAGCTTTTTTAACTAATTCATTAGCTTTTTTATCCTTTACTAAAATAATTGTGTCAATAACCGCACACACCATAGTAACTAATGTCATTACTGCGATTAAAATCAATAAAAATAATGTCATAATATTCCTCCTACCTTTTAATTATACTACAAAAAAAGAAGAATTCAAATTATAATTCTCCATTTTTCTTATTCTCTAACATAGTAAGTATTTTTTGTTTACCATTTTTAAGTTCTGAAATAGAACCGCTTGTATTTAATGTATTAATTATATCCGATGCATAATTAGAGCAATCAATTTGTTTATACCAAGGAGTTTTTATAGCATTATCATCCACGTATGTTAAATTAGTAGAATAAAGTTTTTCAAATAATCCATCTTCATAGGCTTTATTAAAACCATCAAGTCCATTAGTAAACATAGAAAAAGTTGATATTAAAAACACTTTTCTTGCTCCTCTTTCTTTCAAATCAGCGGCAACTTCCAGCATAGATGTACCAGATGCAATCATATCATCTATCACTATTGCTGTTTCACCTTCTAAATTACCTCCTAAATAGTTATGCGCAACTATAGGATTTTTACCATCTACTACCTTGCTATAATCCCTTCTTTTATGAAACATACCAACATCTGCTTGAAACATATTAGCATAATATTTAGCTCTATCCATTGCTCCCGTATCAGGACTTATAAATTTTACTGATTCCGGATCAAACTCTTCATTTTTTATAAACTCCTTCAAGATAGTGTTTGTTGGATAAAAATTTTCAAATGACATACTAGTAGGCACAGCATTTTGAATATTTGGATCATGAACATCAAAAGTAACTATTGTACTTACTCCTAAATTTTGTAATTCTTGAAGTGCAAGGGCACAATCAAGTGATTCTCTTCCCTTTCTTCTATGTTGCCTTGATTCATATAAAAGTGGCATAACAACAGTTACTCTATCAGCTTGTCCTCTAACCGCGGATATAACCCTTTTAATATCCATAAAATGTTCATCAGGTCCCATATGATTTAAGTATCCATACATTTTGTATGTCATACTATGATTCCCTATATCAGATATAATATATAAATCTTTATCTCTTACAGAATCTTCTATAACTGCTTTACCTTCACCATTATTAAACCTAACTAAGTTTGTAGGTATTATAAAACTATCCTTTTTACTCCTTCTTTACATAATATTTTGGTCTATTTTATTGCCAAGTTCCTTACAATTATCCATTACAATAAGACCTAATTCATCTTCATATTTACTACTCATATTTTACTCCCTCCAAAATATAAAAACTAACACAAAAAAAGTGTTAGTTCTTTAAATCAAAATATATAGTAATAGTATTAGATAATAAATTCATAACAAAATAATTTTTAAATATTTCATTTACTATCATATTAATACCTCTTACAATTTAATTATAACAAATATTTTATTTTTAGTTAAGGGTTATTTATAACTATCATTTATTTTTTTATTTTTATTTATTAATTTTTCGTACCTTTCTTCTTCACTAAATACACATCCACAGTATTTTTGCATATAAAGTCCTAATTCTCTAGCCTTATTTTGACCATATCTAAATCCTGGCCTAAAGTCTTTGTATAAGAATTTTATACCATACTTTTTAGATAACATGTCTCCCGTCTTTTTTAATAATTCATGGTCTTGGTATGGACTAATTAAAAGGGTTGTTGAAAAAGCATCAAATCCATTCTCCTTAGCATATTTAGCAGTTTTTTCTAATCTACATAAATAACAATAGCCACATCTATTATCCAACTTATCTACTACGTTTTTACAAAACTCTCTAAGTCCATAATAATCATCAATTATTAGTGGTATACCTATTTTTTCGTCATAATTTTTTAACGATTCAAGTCTTGCTTCATATTCCTTATATGGATGAATATTTGGATTATACCAAAAGCTTGTTATATCAATATTTTCTTTTTTTAATTCTTCTATGCAGTACACACTACAAGGTGCACAACAAGTATGCAACAATAATTTCATTATTATTTACTCCTAATTTTATTATATTCATTTTCTTGGGCATCACTCATATTATTAGATTCAATTAAGCCCTTATCATTTAACTCAGTATATAAAGCTATCATTGTTTGCAACTCTTGTTTTGATAATTTTTCAAATAAACTAGCAAGACCTTTATAATCTCCTGTTTCAATATAGTTACAATATTCTTTTTTCACTTCTTTTGTAATTATACAAGGAGCTAAATTATTTTTACACATATTATAAGCTAAAATTATTCTAGAAGTTCTTCCGTTAGCATCTTCAAATGGATGAATATGAAGCAATCTTATATGAAACATAGCTTCAGCCATATATACATCTTGCTCGTTTTTACAATTATCTAATTGATAGTTATAGTCATCAATTAGATACCACAAATAATTTCTTATCATTTGTGGTTTTGTTCTTGTAACCTTTGAACCACTAACAATTGCATCTGTAGTTCTAAAATTTGTTATTTCACCACCACTTACATGATCTGCAACCTCACACAATAAATTTGTAAAATCTGAATGGTGCATTTTTGATTTTGGATTCTTTTCAAATATATAATTAATAGCATTTAATTGATTATATATTTTTATTGACTGGTTTATATCTGCTAAATCTCCATCAATTCCTTCTAATTCCAAACTTCCAAATGCAAGCCTATATTTTAACATTTCAAAATAATTGTCTTTAAAGGTATTTTTTCCTTCTAATTCCAAAAACATAACAAATCACCTCTTACGTGCATATATTATCATTTTTTCATGTTTTAGTCAAAATCACACGCTTCCAGTTTTACCATATTTCTTAGAAGCAATCTTTCTTAGCACATCAACTGGTATTACCGAAAGTGATATTAATATCATAATTATAAATTCTTTTAACGTAAGAGGGCTTGTTCTAAACATATCACCACCATAATACATAAGAACAATTTGAACTATTACAATAAATGAAATAACAATTATAAACATCTTATTCTTATATAAATGTTCAAGTATATTAATTCTACTTGTATGAGCATTAAAACAGTTAAATATGCCCGCGAATATGAAAAGACCAAAAAATGCTGTCATAAATGATTTATCATTTAAAAATAAATCTTTAATAAAAGGAAGTTTTAAAAACAAAATGCAAAGTAATGTAGTATAAATTCCGGTTATAGCTATTTCACTTGCCATATAAGAATTAATTATACTTTCATCCTTTTTCTTAGGTTTTTCATTCATGTATTCTAGCAAAGGAGGTTCAAATGCAAATGCAAGAGCTGCAAGCGTATCCATAACCATATTTATCCACAACATTTGTATTACCGTAACAGGCGTTTCAACACCGATAAAAGGACCTATTATTGATATACTAAGTGCACATAAGTTAACAGTTAACTGAAATATAATAAACTTTCTAATGCTTTTAAATATGGTTCTACCAAATAAAACCGCCTTAGCTATTGATAAAAAGTTATTATCAAGTATTACTATATCACTTGCTTCTTTTGCAACTTCACTACCAGAGCCAAAGGCAAAACCTACATCCGCTCTTTTAAGTGCTGGTGCATCATTTACCCCATCCCCTGTCATACCAGTTACAAGTCCCATTTCCTTTGATAATCTAACTAGTCTTGATTTATCTTGCGGAAGACTTCTTGATACAACTTTTAATTTAGGAAGCATCCTTTTTACTTCACTATCGCTTAAAGAGTTTAACTCATCTGACGTAATAATAACATCACTACTATCATTTACAAGTCCTACTTCCCTTGCGATAGCCTCTGCCGTATTTTTATTATCACCAGTTATCATAACCGTTTTAATAGAAGCATTACTAACTAACCTAATTCCTTCTTTAGCTTCCTTTCTTACTGGATCTTTAATAAATATTGCCCCTACAAAAACTAAGTCATTAAAAATAGTAGCATTTATGTTATCACTACTTGCTAAAACAATTACCCTAACTCCATTTGATGTAGCATTTTTTATTTTATCTTCTATCTTGATTTTATTTAAGAATAATTCTTTTCTACCATTTTTATCATAATAGTATTTACATTTATCTAATAATACTTCTGGAGCACCTTTTATTAGATTTTTCATTTTTTTATCATCTATAACAGTAATCATATATTTATTTTTACTATTAAATGGTATCTGTTTAATTATTTTTACACCATCTATTTTAAATGGCTTGTAAAAAGATAATAAACATCTATCAGTTATGTTTCCTCCTATTACCTTATCATTATCGTATGATGACATATTATTTACCACCATAGATATTTTTAATATTTTTGAGTATATGTTATCTTTAAGTTCATTTTCTTTTTTATATACACTTAAGTTACCATCTAATATACTTTCACAAGATAAATTACCAGTTGTTATTGTACCTGTCTTATCACTAAATAATATATTTATACATCCCGCTGTTTCTATACCTACCATTTTTCTTACTAAAACATTATTCTTAAGCATTCTTTTCATATTTGAAGATAAAACAAGGGTTATCATCATTGGAAGTCCTTCTGGTACAGAAACAATTATGATGGTAACCGCAAGCGTAAGAGCATATATAACATAATTCATCATAAGTGGAATGTTTGTTATGGTATCCATTATTAATCCTAAATTAAAATTATTTCTAACGATTATATTGGAAAAAAGATATGAAACAGATGCTAAAAAAGCTCCTATATAACCAAACGTACTAATTACTTTAGCAAGTGATCTAAGCCTTATTTTAAGAGGACTTTCGCTCTTTTTTTCTTGAAGCTCCCTAGCAATCTTGCCATAGAAAGTATTATCTCCAACATTCGTTATAACTGATAATGCGGCACCTTCACATACGATGCAACCTCTATATAACTTATTTTTATCTTTTATGTTTCCATATGAATATTTTTCTTTATGTACCTCTTTTGATTCACCATTTATGGATGATTCATTAACGTATAAAAAGCCATCTATAACAACACCATCCGCAGGAATTTTATCACCAGATTCTAATAAAACAACGTCTCCTACCACAACTTCATCAAACGAAATTTCTGTTACCTTTCCATTTCTTTTAACTTTGCATTTTAACTTTAATGATTCTTCTTTTAGTTTTTCAAAAGCTTTTTCACTTCCATACTCTGAAATACTTGATATAAAAGAAGCTAAGAAAATTGCTATTAAAATTCCAAGTGTTTCAAACCAATCAAAGTCTCTAAATAAGAAAACCACTTTTATCGCAAGCGCAATTAACAATATTTTAATTATAGGGTCTCCTAAAGACTCTATTAATAAAGATAGAAAGCTATTAGTTTTACCTTTTTTAATTTCATTAGTACCATATTTTTCCTTACTTTCAATAACTTCTTTATCACTTAGTCCGTTTTTATTATATTTATTCATAATAACCTCCTAATAAATAGTAGTAAGTATGTTTAATAAATATAATTTTTTTCGTATGACAAAATTATTTACTTTTTTTAATTTATAAGTATAATACTTATGTTTTTGAGGGTGGGAAATTATTATGAATGATTATGAAAAATTAGCACGTGATATATTAAATTTAAATAAAATGGATAATGATTTTTCTGATATTAAAATGGACTTTATAACTGCTAATAAATTTTCAAATGATTTTTATAAAATGTTTTTTATGTATAAAAGAAACAAAGAACTAGAAACTTATGAAACTAAAATAGAATATGATATTAGCTCTAACCTAAATTCATTTGAAGGTTTATCAAGGCTTGGAACTTATAAAAGTTATATCGATGTATCAGATAAAGAAAGCATAAGAAGAATGCCCGTTTTAATGCACGAGAAAGCTCACGTATATGAAAAACTTAATCATAAAAGTAAAAATGAATTTATTCCAACGTTTTTTGAAATTTTATTCACATTAAAAATTGATAATAATATGCTATCTAAAACCGTTTTAAATTATAAGATAAGTGAAGCTAAAAAGGCTGCAAGCATATATTTAAGAACAAAAAATAGTAATGCATTATCTTACATGTTAGATTTTTATAGAAGTATTAACTTATTAATCACTTATTTAAATGATTGTAATTGTGTAACAAAATCATTAGATGAGAATTTCTTTATGGATAAAGATAGTAACCAAATTATAGATGAGTTTTATCTAGATGATAACAAAGATAGCATTAAGAAAATAATAGATAATCTAACAAAGTTCTAGATTTTCTATTATTTATTTCAATGTTATAAATTATAATTTTTAAAAACATATTTCTAACTATTTTTTCTTATAATCACATTTTTATACCGTTTTATCTCCTTAATAAAAATAGATTCTTTATACTTTGGAACAAATAAATACACTCTATTTTTACATCTTGTAAGTGCAACATAAAAAAGTCTCCTTTCTTCTTCAAAAGGATAATAATCTTTATAATTATTAACATATTTCAATATGTTATGATCTACATATTTATTAGGGAAACCATTGTTAGATGAGCTTACGTTAACTAAAAAAACATTTTCAGATTCTAAGCCTTTAGATTTATGTACACTAATTTTTTTACAATTAACATTATCTAATTTAATATTATCTAAATCTTTATTATTTCTAGACAAAATATATAAATCATCTATTTTATCTTCTAAAATTACATTTTCTAAAGAATTATTCAAGTTATCATAATAAACTATTTGTACCGGATTTTTAACACTTATAGAAGATTTTAACTTCTTTTTTATTTGAAATGGATTTTTCATAATAAACTTTCCCGCTATTTTAATTAATTCACTAGAATTACGATAAGTATTTTTTAGTTTTATTATTTTAGAAAACGGAAAATATCTTCTAAAATTCGTAATCATTTTTATGTTAGAACCTGCAAATCTATAGATTGATTGAAAATCATCTCCAACTGCAAAAAAAGAAGCGCAAGATAATTTTATTAATTTTTTTAATAATAAAAATTTGGTATAGGATGTGTCTTGATATTCATCTACTATAATGTGTTTATATCTTAAGTTTGAGTTTTCTAACCCTTCTATTGCAAGATTTATCATATCATTAAAGTCCATTAAGTTTTCTTTATTTAAATATGACTCATAACATATATAACACTTCATTATTTCTTTTAACAAAATCTTATCTTTAGCATTAGATTTATTTATAAATGAATAAAATTTATCTAATTTATAATTATTTGATTTAAAAAGATTTATAAAAGTTTTAATTAGAGTATACATATCTTGCTTACCCATATTATATAATCCAAATAATTTATCATTAGAAAAAGTATTAATTATTATATCAGTTAACATATCTTCTTCTAAAACTTCCTTTTTTCTTCCTATTATTTTAAGTGCTAGTTTATGAAACGTTAGTACCTCTACTTCATGATTTAAGTCATCTTTTAGTTTATTAACCGCATCATTAGTAAACGAAATACATAAAATGTCTTTTGGATTAACATTTAAATAATCTATTAAGTATTTTACCCTAGATGTTATTGTATATGTCTTACCACAACCCGCACCCGCTAAAACAAGAGTGACATTTCTCTTAGAAGTTACCGCTTTGAATTGATATTTATCTAATTTTTTAAATTCTTTTAAGTTTCTTTTTTTCATATATTACACTCTTTCTTATTTACATAAATAAACTAATTATGTATAATTTAATTAGTGAAAGAACCTAACAATAAAGGTTAGTTTGCTTTCCACAATTGATTTGTGAAAACAGCATATCCCCTTAACTATTTGGGCATATGCTGTTTCTTTTATATTTTAAATATTAGTAGTACTAATATTAATAGTAAAAGAAGAATAATTATCTTAAGAAATTTATTTTCTTTCTTCATAATTATCACACTACTTTCTATTTAGAAAAATAAAAAGCAGAAAGCATAACTACCCAAACCATTAGGTCCTCTCATATCTATAGTTAGACACTTTTTTAAAATACCCCCTAAAAAACTAAAAAAACTTAAAAATCTTTAAAAAATCTAAAATTTAAAAAGAAAAAAGAATTAGATGTTTTTTTCTAATTCTTTTATTCTATTTAATATTCTTTTCTTTCCAAGTAGCTTCATAATATCATAAAGATTAGGTGTCATGCTCTTTGTTGTAAGAGAGATTCTAATTACCATTGAAACATCTCCTACATGTCCCTTATATTTATCAGGATTTGCTTTATATTCTTTAACTTCTCTTGCATAGCCTAAAGCCTCAGATAAATCTTTTATTTTTTCAAACCATTTGGGCTGTTCATCTTCTTCATTATAATACTCATTTATGTATGTATTCATTATTTTTAGTATTTCATCTTTATCAGTTATGCCATTAAACTCATAATTTTTTTCCATTTTTTCAAATAATTCATCATACATATACCAAACAAGATGTTTTACTTCACTAAAAGAGGCATAATCTTTTCTTGGCTTTTTTTGCTCTCTTTCAATATTTAAAAGACCTATTGTAAAATCTTTATACTTAGTTATTAATTCATAAAAATCTTTATCATATTCTTTAGAATAATTAACTAACATATCATAAAACTCTGTTGCTTTTATTCTTGCTAAATAATTCTTTGAAATGTTATGTAATTTTTCAACGTCAAACAAACCACCAGACTTACTAGTCTTCTTAAAATCATATTTAAAATCATCTAATGATTTATCTTTATTAGAATCCCACCACTGTTCAAAGTTAGTGTTGGCAAGTGTCATTAAATATAACTTAACTGCTTTTACCGGAATTCCCTTTTCTCTATAGTAGCTCATTTGTGCTTCTGGATCTTTTCTCTTAGAAAGCTTTCTTTTAACTCCATTATCTTCCTTTAAAATTGGAGATATGTGAGCATATTTAGGAGGCTTAAAACCAAATACTTGGAATAATTGTATATGAGTTGGAAGTGATGATAACCATTCATCTCCCCTTATAATATGGGTTGTACGCATTAAATGATCATCTACTAAGTGTGCAAAATGATAAGTTGGAAGTCCATCTTGTTTCATTATTACAATATCCATATCATTTTCTGGGAAAGATATTTTTCCTTTTATTAAATCATTAACGATTATTTTCTTATTAAAATCACCTGGAGATTTTAATCTTAACGTAAAAGCCTCCCCATTTTTTACCCTTTCATAAGCATCATTTACAGGAATCTTACGACATTTAGCATATCTTCCATAATATCCTATTCTATCTTTTCTTTTTTCCTGAGATGATGTCATCTCTTCTTTTTCTTCTTTAGTACAAAAACATGGGTATGCAAGACCTTGTTCAACCAAATATTTCATAAATGTTTGGTAAATTTCTTTTCTATCGCTTTGCGTGTAAGGACCATATGCACCTTTTTCTTCACTACCTGATATTACTCCTTCATCTGGAGTTACTTCAAAATATTTTAAGTCAGTTGTGATAACATCTACTGCATCACTAACCAATCTTTCTCTATCAGTATCTTCTATTCTTATATAAAACACACCATTTGTATCTTTTGCAGCTTTCCTTGCAACAAAGGCCTGAAATAACGTTCCCATATGGGTATATCCAGTTGGAGATGGTGCAGCACGAGTTACTATCGCATCATCTGGTAAGTTTCTTTCTGGATACATTTTTTCATAATCTTCTATTGTTTTAGTAATATTAGGAAATATCAAGTTTGCTAAATCTTTATTAGTCATAAAATCATTCCTTTCTTAAGCACCTAAATTATATCAAAAATTTAAAATAAATAAAAGGCTAGCCTATAAAAACTAACCTTTAAAATTTAAATTTGGTGACCCGTACGAGATTTGAACTCGTGAATGTCGCCTTGAGAGGGCGATGTGTTAAACCCCTTCACCAACGGGCCATACATATTTGGTTGCCCTGACTGGATTCGAACCAGTGCATGTCTGATTCAGAGTCAGATGCCTTACCACTTGGCTACAGGGCAATTTACAAAAATAATTATAATACATTTTCTTATATTTAACAACATTATATCAAAAAAAGAAAAAAGTTTTTATTTTCTTATTAAACTTTTTTTCTTTTTATTTTGATTATTTTCTAATTTTTCTTTTGATACCAAGTAAATATAAATAATATCATCTTTAAGCACATAAAACCATGTTTCTTCATCTTTTTTCATTTCATAATTCATTATTGGTAATAAAAGTTCTCTTGATAAATTAAGAATTTCTTTAAATTCATTTATTTCAATTATTTTATACCTACTAACATCTACAATGGAATTAGTATTTACTATAATATCATCATAATTTTTAAGAATTTTATTAAGTTCTCTTTGATATTCTGTTTTATTAGTAAAAGTAAATAACTTTTTAAGTAAGAAACAAATTATAATAAATGTAATTATATTTGCTATTACGATATAACTCATAACCGTTTTATTAGTTTTTATTAAATCACTTTCATAAACAGACTTTGTTTTTGGTTTTGAGTTTATATTTTCAATTTTTACAACAGAATTTGATAAAGGAATCTTTAATGTATTAGAATAGTTATCATTATAAGATGCACCACCAACAGTTCCAGAAAATTCACTTACCTGTGAAACCTCTAAATATCCATCAACTGCTATTTTAACTTGATTTTGAAAATCTTTTATCATATTTAAATAATCAGTTAAATATAAGTCATAAGACCCTACGCTAGCATAATTACTATCATTAAAACTTATTGCCTTCTCATCTAGTACTTTTTCTTTAGTCATAACTTCTGGGTTATTATTTTTATCCGTTGATTCTTTATAATATACTTTTAATTTTGTAACTAATTTATTAGTTCCTGCAACATTTGTTTTTACTGTTGATTTAAAACTATATAAAGATGTTATTTTTATATAATCAATTAAATCCAAGATATAAGCTTTCCCTGTTTCTATCTGATCATTATCAATAAAATCATTTTGTTTTAAATATACTTTATAATCTAAATTTCCACTTGATGTATAATCCATTATTACGTTATTTTTATCTTTATTTGGAGATATTGCTTTAAATAAGTAACTTAAAAAAGCAAACTGTACAACTAAAGCAATAACTAATAAAGTTGAAATTATTATTTTTTTAACTGTTTTAACTTCTAGTTTAAACTTTTTCATGGTTTATACCTCCTTATTCTTGAACGTAATTAAATCTTATATAAAATTCTATTTCACTAGAATCTTGTTTTAACTCATTTTCCCAGGATACTTTAATGAAAAACTTTTCCTCTTCTAATGGATTTAAAGCTTTATCCGTAACAGCAATACCATCATAAGTTATTTTAATAGCTTCATTATCATTTGTTCCATATTCATATATAGACTCTAACTTAGCAGGTATTTGTCCTACGTTTTTAACCGTTATTGGCACAACCGCATAAGCTCCCATATAAGATAATTTTGGAACGTTTATTAGAACCGTTTTTTTATCATCAGATATTTCTGCAGTAGCGCCATAACTACCATATTCTTCTAACTTACCAATGCTTTCAAATTCGACGTCTAAATCCTTTACAATAGATGCTTTTCCCTTAACATTAGTACTTATTCTAACCACAGAATACCCAACTGATACGCCAAGCAAAATCAAAATAACAATTACTATTAACAAGCTTTGTTTTTTCATATTTTATCCTACGCTCCCATTAAAGAATTATATCAATTAATAAAATAAAGTTCAATGATATTCTTAAAACATCGTCAAAATAAACCAATATTTGTCATTTTTTGACAATCAGTTTATTCTTCCTTTATCTATTGTTACCTTTTTATCAACGTCGGTATGCAAAATTTTACTAAATATTAAAGTAGGATATCCAAGATAAGGTATATCTAATTTAACAATGCCATCTACTTGATATTCTTTTACTGAAAAAAGGTCAACATCATTATTATTATCTCCTTTTGTTACAAATTCTCTTTTTCCTTTTTCATCTGTTCTAATTAAAACAACTCTATGTACTACATAATAACCATCCATTTTATACCTAATTACATCGCCTTTTTTAATTTTGTTAACATCTATATCCTTAATTATTACAATGTCTCCTTTTCTTATTTTAGGAAGCATACTATTACTTGCAATAACAAGTGGTTTAACGTTAAATACTCCAAGTCCAAATAAAACCATAAATATAATAAACAAAATCATTAAAATCCACCCTTTTATTCCAACGGTTTTATTATCTCTTCTATCAAGTGTTTTATCAAGCTTATTAATTAAATAATTAATATAAATATATGAAAAAAATGGTATTATGGAATTTAATAATGATATGGTTGCTAAATCAAGATCCGGAAGAATTGGCAAAACATACATTAAAAATTGAGGTATAAAAGTATAAATTAATGCTGCTTTATAGCTTGCATAATATGAAATATAAGTTAAGTATAAATTGGTTATTAAACTTGGTATAAGTGTTTGAATTACAAATTCAAAAGCATTTAAAGAGCTAGAAAGGTAAGAACCAAATTTATAAATATTTAAATCAATTAAAGTAAATAAAATGGATATTAATAAAGCATTAAGTAAAATTCTTTTTTGACTACTATTATTAATCATGTAGTATCTTACATATTCTTTTACAATAACTATTGGTACAAATATCCATAAGTTATTTATTACGCCTTTAAGCGTGTAATCATATGGATTATGTGCAAAACCTTTAACATATCCCATACAAAAATATATAGCAAAATAAATAAGGGTAGTTACTATAACGCAAAATGAAACTTCCTTTTTATGCTTTAAATTTGGAATAACATCGTCTTTAAAAAAGAAGTAAGTTATTATTCCAATAAATATCCAAATAAGTGGTTTTACTACATATGAATAAAAAGAGCCAAATGAAGTTGACATACCAATAACTTCAAAAGTCATTGATGCTAAAACAATTATAGAAAGTATAATTATTTTTAAATTCCTTTTCATTTTATCACCCCTTTTAAATTATTATTCATTATCCCAGCCTCTATATTTTATTATAAAGTAAAAATATCTAGTTTCACCTTGAAGTTCATAGGAAACAGTCGCAATTACATCTTGATCTTCCCATCTAGACGGAAAAGTTGATGTAATAGCCAAATTTATTTCTACTGCTTCGCCAGGTTTTAATTCTGTTTTTGATATTGTTGCATCCGCACTTCTAACATATCCATATTTGTTATTTTCTATTCTTGTACTTACCTGTCCGTTAGTATAAGGAAGTTCAGTTGGATTAGAAAATGAAACTGTATATGTAATTGTTTTTTTAGAATATACAATACCAACTCCTTTATTCCATACCGCTATAAAAGTATCACCAACCCAGTGTTCTGCTCTTAAAGAAAGTTTACTTCTTGGAGTATCATAAGTGCTATATAAGTTATCATTTGGTTTTAACATAATAGGATTTGTGGGAAGCATTGTTCCGCTATAATAATCGACCGTTGATGCAACTCCATTAATTGTTAAAGAATCGTTAAAAAATGCGTAACCAACACTTACTAAACAGATAAATATTGCTACTACAACGCTTACTATTTTTAAAATTTTCTTATTACTAGAAACTTTCTTCATAACAATACTCCTTTACTTATCATATAAATACTATCATAAATACATAAAAATTTCAATTTAAAAAGTAGGTTTTATAACCTACCCATGTTTTATTATGACGTTATTTGTTTATAATTCATCTTTATAGAAAATTGTACGTTTTCTGATGACTTATTAGAGTTTTCATCCCATGCTACCTTTATTGTAAATGTTTGAGTACCGTTTTGCTCTAATCTTTTATTTTTTAATTCTGTAAGATTAGTATACGTAACTTTAACTGTATCATCCGTTGTTAATCCAGATTCTGAGATACTTTCTAAAACTGCTGGAATAGAGCCCTTACTAGTTACCGTAACTGGAAATTCAACATAAGCTCCTGGAAATTCTAGTTTGTTAACGGTTACGTTTAACGTGTTCTTATCAGATGAAATACTGGTTAATGAAGCTGCGTCACAAGTTCCTGTAAAACCAATACAAGTAGGAGTTCCAACTGAAGTAAATTCAACATCAAAAGTACCTTCTGCTGTTGCTGTACCACTAATTGTTAAAGTTTCACTAAAAAGTGCGTAACCAACCGCTACAGTTAAAATAAATGCTATAATTCCAACCACTATAATGTTTTGTTTTTTCATAAATATATTCCCTTCTATTTTTATAACAATAACATAATAACATTTTTTATTTTCCTAGTAAATAAATGAAGAAAGAATTATTATAATTAATTAAAAAAGTGTAAACAAAAAAAACAGGATAAATCCTATTTTTATTGTGCTTGTTCGTATTCCAATTGAATTTGGAAAGTTACGTCTGATGAACCAGTATTTACTGTTTTATCCCATTCTACTTTGATAATCATCTCTTGAGTACCATTTGTAGCAATTGGGGTATCACTTGCTGCAACACCAGTATATGTAACCTTTATAGCTCTATTATCTGCTGTTAGACCAGTTTCTTTAATGTTCTTTAACTTAGCTGATACTGAACCTTTATTAGTTATAGTAACAGGTATTTCAACATATGCACCTGGATAGTCTAACTTGTTTACTGTAACAGTTAAAGTGTTTTTATCAGTTGAAATTGCTGCTATTTCGCTATCACCAGCACCTGTATAACCTACCTTAGTAATTGTTCCTACCTTAGTGAATTCAACATCAAAATCACCAGTTGCTGTTGCAGTACCAGTAACAGTTAAAGTTTCACTAAAAAGTGCATAACCAACTGCAACTGCTAAAACGAATGCTATAACTCCAATGATTGCTATACTTTGCTTTTTCATTATAATCTCCTCTCCTTTATTGTCTAAATATAGAATACATTTATTTTTCATTAAAGTCAATATAAAACAAAAAAGTTAACACTAAGTAGTGTTAACCAAACTTATATTTTTAATACCATTCCTGGATATATTTTATTAGGATTTTTACCAATTACGTTTTTATTTTTTTCATATAACCTTTGCCAAGTAGTATTATATTTACTTGCAATAGCACTTAGAGTATCTTTCTTTTTTACAATGTAAGTTGTTGGAGCAGAAGCCTCTTTATTTGGTATTTTTATTATTTGTCCAGGATAAATTTTATTAGGATTTTTAATGTTGTTATACTCTGCTAAAGATTTATAACTAGTGTTATATTTACCCGCAATAGCACTTAGCGTATCTCCTTTTTTAACCACGTAATTTATAACATGACGACTATTTTCATTTCTATAACTAGATGATGTATCTGACTTTTTATTGTTAATTATACTAGGATAGTCTTTATAAGCAATGTTTAAATCAACGTTTCCTACTATTCCAGGTATGCTTCCCTTAGATGAATACTGCCAGATGCCAAAGTTTTTATTATACGTAGGTTTACTACTCCACTCAGCAAGCCACTTATCATATCTATCTAATTTTGAACTATTTAATTTACCAGTAAAATAATCCTTATTAGCATATATCATTACGTAATATCCGGCACTTTCTATCATAGAGCATATGGTAGATGTTATATCAACTAAGGTATCATTCCTAACGTTAGATGTTCTGCTTGAGCTTTCTATATCAATTACAACCGGATATAAAGGATTATATTTTTTTATTATGTTTATAAAACCTGTAGCCTCCTTTTTTGCAGACTCTATATTTGTCGCATAAGAAAAGTGATATAATCCGTACGGAATTTTTACTCTTTCTAACTCTTTTATGTTTCTTTTATATTTTTTATCCTCATAAAATGAACCATAACTTGTTCTTACCATTGCAAAATCTATGTTTCCTTTTAATTTGTCAAAGTCGATGTCTCCTTGATGGTGACTTATGTCAATTCCTTTTTTTTGCATAAAATTTTCCCCCTTGTTTCACTAATATTTAATGCAATTAATCATTTTATGAATAATTATTAAACCACAAAAAAAAGAGAATAAAATAAATTCTCTTAGTTATTAACCTTTTGATGCACAACCGGACTATCCATCGTAAGAGGTGCAAACGTATATCCATTAGAAAGACCAAACGTAATTATTCTTTCAATAGCATCTACCGTATAAGGTTTTATGTCATGCATTAAAACAACGTTTAACCCATCTTCCGTAATTCCACCAGTTACGTTTGACACTATCTTATTTGAATCCTTAGTATCTCCAGCATCACCTGATACAATTGTCCAATCAAAGTATCTAAATCCAAGGGATTCTACCTTACTTGTTAAATCACTCATTATATGGGTCCTATATTTTCTACTTATCGTATTAGAACTACCTCCTGGAAATCTTATTATTTTGGATTCCTCGCCAGTATATTCCTTAACTTTATTTTGTATACTTAATAAATCTTCCATATAAGCATCAATTGATGTATAAATAAGACTATAATTATGTGAATAACTATGAAGACCAATCGTGTGACCTTCTTCTTTTTCCCTTTTTAATAAATCATTGTAATTGTTATTATACCCAGTTACGAAAAAGGTTGCCTTAACATTATAATTTTTAAGTATGTCAAGTAGTCTTGCCGTATGTGCTCCAGGTCCATCATCAAACGTCAAATAAATTGTTTTAGCAGTATTAACTCCTGGTTTATAGTTATTTTTAGGGAAAATTTTTATGGTTCTTTTTGCTTCACTTAAATTTCCTTCTTCATCTTTTACGCTGTATGTCAAAACGTAAGTTCCAGGCTTTTTAGTATCAACTGCACCACTTACTAAAACTTGATCTGTTATGTTTCCATCACAATTATCAATTGCAACATAGCCTGGTTCTACGTATTTTGCACCCACACTTAAATATATAATAGATTCGTCATTTAAAATTAAACTAGGTTTTTCATTATCCATAATATTAACATCAAACTCTTTTCTTGCCATATTACCAGATGAATCTGATACTCTATATTTAATTTTATTTTTTTCTATTTTATATTTTACATTTTTTGTTATGTCACCATCATAATTATCAGTTGCGCTTATCTTAACATCACTTGTTTTTCCGTTTGGACAAACGTTTAAAAAGGAACCTTCAATTACTAATTCTGGCTTTTTAGTATCAACTACAGTAACTTTTTTAATTTTAGATACGTGCTTATCTTTATAATCAATCTTATAAGTTACGTTATAAGTACCAATTCTTTTAGTATTAACGCTCCCCTTTATTTTGTAAGTAATTTTCTTGCATCTTATTCTAGTTCCATAACAAGCGGTTATCTTACTGTTTTTATATTTTTTAAACACTTCTATTTTCTCGGTACTTTTAAAGTCTTTAACATAAATATTACTTGCGTAAAAGTTTACGTATACAAGTGAAAATATCAAAGAAAAAGAAAAAATAATTATTAAGATTAATCCCTTGTTTTTTATAATATCATTTTTATTTTTCATTTCTTACTCCTTACAATTTATTATAACACGTGTTTTTGAAACTATAAATAAAAGCGTAAAATAAATTATTTTTTATCTAATAATTCTGTAACCGCACGCATTACTGCTAATTTACCATATGGATAAGTAAGGCTTCCTTGTTGATATGCTATAAAAGGAGGTCTTATAGGTCCGTCACAAGAAAGTTCTATTGAAGAGCCTTGCGTAAAAGCACCCGCTGCCATAACTACTTTATCATCGTATCCCGGCATATCCCAAGGTAATGGTTTTGAAAATGAATCAATTGGAGACGCACTTTGAATACCAGTGCAATATTTAACTAAGTCTTCTTCGTTATTAAATACTATATTTTGAACAATATCTGCTCTTTCTTCATTGTATTTAGGTTCCACACTATAACCTAAATCTTCTAGTACTTTACTTGTTAAAACAGCCGTTTTAAGAGCTGATGCAACAACAGAAGGAGACATAAAAATACCTTGTAATATTTGTTTATTTATTCCAAGAGTTGGGCCAACTTCTCTTCCCTCACCAGGAAGTGTTAGTCTTTCGCCTACCAAATCAATAAGTTTCCTTTTCCCTGCTACGTAAGCTCCATTAGGAGCTATTCCGCCTCCTAAGTTTTTAATTAACGAACCAACTATTATGTCCGCTCCAACTTTTGTTGGCGTTTTATCACCAACAAACTCACAATAGCAATTATCAACCATTATTATTATGTCATCATCTATTTTTTTTATTAATTTAATTACTTTTTCAAGTTTTTCTATAACGATACTTTTTCTAGTAGAATATCCCTTACTTCTTTGAATTTCTATTAATTTTACTTTATTATTCTTGATATAATTTTCTATTTTTTCATAATCAAAGTCATTATCTAATAAATCTATTTCATCATATTTAATGCCAAATGATTTTAAAGAACTTTTATTTTCTTTTATTCCTATTACCTCATGAAGAGTGTCATATGGAGTACCTGTTATACTTAGCATTAAGTCACCAGGCCTTAAAAACGCGAATAAACAAACGCATAGTGCATGTGACCCAGAGATAAACTGACTTCTAACAATGGCATCTTCTGATTCTAATACGGACGAAAAAACACGCTCTATTGCATCACGACCTATATCATCATAACCATACCCTGTTGTACTTCCAAAATGTGCTTCCGATATCTTATTATCATTAAATGCTTTTAAAACTTTCAAACTATTTATATCACACATATCATCTATTTTTTTAAATTCTTCAGTTAGGCTTTTTTCTGCTTTTAATACCAAGTTTTTTGCTTTATCACTTATGCCAAATTTATTATACATATTATATCAACTCCTATTTTTATATAATTTATCTACTTGTTTCATTTTGAATCTTTTCTTCTATATATTTAATATCTAAGTTATTTTCATTATTAATAATTTTCTTCCCTAGCTTTTTCTCTATTTCTTTTCTGGTATTACTGGCTATTTCACCACCCGCTTGTGCTACTATTTTGTTAGCCTTTAATCCAAATGGTTTATGTTCTTTAGCAAGTTCTCTTGTGGTAACCTCGCCTATATCAGTTAACAAAAGTTCCAAATCACTCATATTATCTCTCAGAGATTCCTTCCTAATTCCCTTATAATTTTTATATTCAGATGCCTTCATGCCAGACCAAGCTTTATAAATTTCATTAGTCAAAATACCAAATTCATAATTCTCTTTAATACCATTGTCTTTCCATACTTTAGTTAGCTTATTTCTATCTAATATAGCCTTTAATCTTCTTTCTATCCAATCTTCAGAATATCCATGATTAAGATAATATTCTATCCCTCTATTAATAGCTTTTTCAGGATCAAATACATCATCTATTCTCTCTTTACCAAGTGACGCCAACCACATTTTAAAAGGTTCTGCTTTAGGCGATGGTACCGATTCTATAAGTCTAAATATTCCCTTTGTATCTAATACATCAGTCATATATTTTTTTCCGTCTTTTTGAGAAGTTAATTTCAGTTGTCCCACATTAAAGGACAACTCGCTTCCTTATTTATTTAATTTATTTTTTAATGCACTCCAATATTTTCTCGCACGAGGACTTCCTGTTAAAACTTTAATAACATCAACTACACTAAAATAATAATCTTCACTTTTGCTATCCCATACACTTCTTATTTCAGTACCTTCAAACAATTTGGTTACTGTTTCTAGTTTACTTTCATTCATTTTCAAATCCTCCTTAAATTTACTGTTTTCGGAGTAAAAAAGTTAAATACTGCAAACTAATTTACTAAAAATATTACCCGTGATTATATCCGCCATCTACCCTTATTACTTCGTTTGTTATATAACTTGCATCATCACTTGCTAAAAAGTATATAACTTTAGCTATTTCTTTGGCTTCTGCAAATCTCTTTAAGTAAATGTTTTTTTCCTCTTCTTTTATGTAGTCTTCATCTAGGTTTTTATTCATATCAGTGTTAACCCAACCAGGTGCTACTGCATTTACTCTTACGTAAGGAGCAAAATGCTTAGATAAATTATGAGTAAGAGAAATAAGTGCTGCCTTTGATGCATCATAATCTAAGCCATATTCATAATATGTATCAATCGCGTTAGTAGAAGATACGTTTATAATTACACCGCTTTTATGTTCAAGCATGTTTTTCCCAACTTCTCTTGATAAAGTAAATGGGCCAATTAAATTAACATCTAATATTTTTTTAAAATCACTTACCTTTTTATCTTCAAACACGCAATCTAAAGCAATAGCAGCATTATTAATAAGTACATCTATCCTTCCATAATAATTAATTACATCACTTACCATTTTTTTTATGTCTATCTCATTTGATACATCACACTTACATAGCATAACATCAGAATCATATTTTTCTTCTAATTCTTCTTTTAAGGAAAGTGCAGACTTTTCGTCACTCACATAGTTTATTACAACGTTATATCCGTTTTTTGCAAATTCTATGCTAGTTTCCTTACCTATTCCTCTAGAACCTCCTGTTATAAGTACCGTTTTTTTCAAGTATAACACCTCATCTCAATGATATTATAGAAAAAAAATACACTATTTACAAGTGTATTTACCATTTAAATCATTTATATTAAGTATCGTATTTATCTTTTAACTCACTTATTTTTTCTTTAATAACTTTCTTTTGATCATTTATTATATTCGTACCCACTTCACCAATTAACATCTTCATATAATTATTAAATAAAGTTCTTGTTTCCTTTGAAAAACCATTTAAATTTTTTAAAAGCATGTTTACAGATTTTATCTTGTTTTCCTTTATATCGTCTGTCGTTTTTATGTCAGACTTAACAAAGATATCAAATACTTCATCAATTATTTGTCTTCGCTCTTCACGAGTTGTTTTTGTAAGCCAAACTTTTATTGAAACATCAAGTTCCTTGCTCAAACTAGATTCTTCACATCTTAGTAAGTGGTCATCTTCTACTTTCCAACTTGATATTTCATGTTGCATAATTCCTATTGCATCACTTTTTATTACATTTAAGTTTTCCTGATAAAGTAAGACTCCAACTATGCTATAATTAGGTATTATGTTAATAAGTCTATCTTTAATCATATTGTAATCCATGGATTTAAATATGTCATCTGGAATCCCTGGCCCATCAAATGAGTATATTTTCTTTACCTTACTCTTTTTAGACGGAAGAAGTCTAAGTGCTGATACCAATGCTAAATTCCCGCCTTTAGAATGTCCACATAAATAAATGTTACAATTATTTTTATTTAATGTATCACTTACGTATTTGCTTGCGATTAGATGTGACTTAGTTGGATATTCATAAGATAGTGCAAAGTCTTCCTTCCAACCTATAAATGTGTTATCAGTTCCTTCAAAACTTATTATAATATCATTATTTAAAAGTCTTAAAGATAATATGCCAACTTGAACATCATCTGTTAATATGTATTTATAGTTAAACATGGTTATGTCTTTATATCTTTTTTTATCATATATTAAGGACAACAACTTATAGGACGTCTTTACTGAATCGCCTAAATTATTTGCATCATAATTTTTTAAACTTGATCCTATATCATAGATTAATCCATCCTTAAAGTTTGATAAGTCAAGGTAAGAAAGATGAGAAAATATAAGCATATCAAGTTCGCCAAGTGCTTTTTCATCAAAATCATAATTTCCATATTTATTAACGTAATCAAATATTTTTTCCATAACATTCTCCTATTAATATTATATAATAGAACTTAAAAAAGTTAAGCATAAACTTAACTTTAATCATTGAAATTAACTTTCACATTATTTCTTTTTTCTTCATCAATTTTAAATAATTCTTTTCTTTTAAAAGAAAACATTTTAGCTATTATATTAGATGGCACAGATTCAACCAAGTTATTGTATGAAGTTACCGCATTATTATAGCTAGTTCTAGCATAATTAAGCTTATTTTCTATATCGTTTAAACTATTTTGAAGACTTAGAAACTGAGTATTAGCCTTTAAATCAGGATAACTTTCTGCAAGCATCATTATGTTATTAAATTTTTTATCTACTTTTTCTGTCTCTTCAATACTAAATCCTTTATTGTTATACGATGATCTTAAGTTAACTAATTCTTCTAAAGTACTTGATTCGTGTTTTGCATAGCCCTTTACTGTTTCTACTATGTTTGGTATTAAATCAAATCTTTGATTAAGTAAAACATCAATATGTGACTGTCTTTCTTTAACCCTATTATTCTTTCTTACAAAACGGTTATAATCTATTAGTAGAATTCCTGTTATTATTATAACTATTATTAAACATATATTTATTATCATTGCTATTCCACCTCGCTATCTAGTTTCTATGGTTACTTTATTTACATAACCATTATCATAATCTAGTGATATTTCATATTCTTGAAATTTATATCCATTAAATTCTCGAAGATTATTTTTTACATTACTTATATTTGAAGGATCAGTTCCATAAGATGTTCCATCAAAAACAACTTCAATTAAATGTTCTTTATCTTTCTTATTATTCTTTATAATATTATCAACTTGACTCTTTGCAAACATACCACTTTTTGTTCCTTGATTCATTTCAAAAGTACTATTAAAACTATCTTTGCTAAAATTTTCATGGTATTCTTCTTGTTCTTTATTTATTTTATCTTCAAGTTCTTGTTGTTTTTTTTCTTCCTCTTCTTGTTTCTTTTCAGCCTTTTCTTTTTCTTTTCTTAATTCTTCTTTTATCTCATCTTTTTTAGCTTTTATATCAGTTCCTACTCTATATGTTAAAAATGCTAGTGATGCTATAAAAATAATTATTAATATATATAGAATAAACTTTCTATCACCATCTTCTTTTTTATTATTTTTATCTTCTTTTGTTTCACCCTTATCTTCTAAAGATATATCTTCATTAGTAAGTGTATTAACATCAACTTCAAATAACTTACTCATCATTTGTAATTTATCAATATCAGGCTTTGATTGACCAAGTTCCCATTTTGAAATGGTTTGCCTTGTAACATCAAGTTTTTCAGCAAGTTCTTCTTGGGATAACAAAGCTTTCTTTCTTAATATAATTAACTTTTCATAAAATTTCATATAAAACACTTTCTCCTTTTTTCAAATTTAAATTTGATGATAATAGATTACCATTTAGTCTTATTTAAGTCTAGCAATTTAAGATGGAATTTTGTCAATTTATTTTAACATTTGTGTTAAAACCTCCAATTTCTTATTTCCTCTAAATCTTCTCCATACTCTTTAATATAATTATTATGTTCTTCTATCTTTTTATTCATATCACTAATTATTTTTTCACCTATATTACCTAAATCTAGGTTATTTACAGCATCTATTACTAAGTTAAATCTATCTATCTTATTTTTAACTCTCATATCAAATGCAGTTGTAATAGTTCCTTCCTCAATATATCCATGAACATGTATATTATGATTATGTCTAAAGTAAGTTAATTCATGAATTAATGTAGGGTAACCATGAAATGCAAAAATAATTGGTTTATCTTTAGTAAATAAATAATCGTATGCTATATCATTTAAAGCATGTGGATGGTTAGTTGTAGAATCTAACTTCATTAAGTCAACAACATTTATAAATCTTATTTTTAAATCTGGTAAATAAGACTTTAGTATCTTTGTTGCTGCGATTGCTTCAATAGTTGGCGTATCACCTGCACAAGCCATTATTAAATCTGGATTAGCGTCGTTGCTAACAAAATTCCATATACCAATACCATTAGTACAATGTCTTACGGCATCATCCATATTAAGCCACTGATAAGATGGATGTTTTGATGCTATTACAACGTTTACGTAATTCTTACTTTTTAAACAGTGGTCCATACAAGATAACAAACAGTTAGCATCTGGTGGTAAATATATTCTAATAACATCTACCTTTTTATTTGCAATATGATCCATAAAGCCTGGATCTTGGTGAGTAAAACCATTATGATCTTGTTGCCATACGTTTGATGCTAACAAAAAGTTAAGTGATGAAATAGGTTTTCTCCAAGAAATTTCATTACATACTTTAAGCCATTTTGCATGTTGTGCTGCCATTGAATCAACAATTCTTATAAACGCTTCGTAGCTAGCAAAAAATCCGTGTCTACCAGTTAAAAGGTAACCTTCTAGCATTCCCTCACACATATGTTCTGAAAGCATTGAATCCATTACCCTACCATCTTTAGATAAATATTCATCATTTTCTTTTATGTCTAGTTGCCAATCTCTATTAGTTACATCAAAAACATCATATAACCTGTTTGACATGGTTTCATCTGGTCCAAAAATTCTAAAGTTTTTGTTTTCATCATTAAGAGAAAATATATCTTTTATAAATGAACTTAATACAAGCATATCTTGGTTTTTAACACTACCTGGATAAGGAACATCAACTTTATAATTTCTAAAGTCAGGCATAATTAAATCTTTTCTTAAGTAACCTCCATTAGTATATAAACTTGAACCCATGCGTTTATCACCTTTTGGACAAACACTTTCATACTCTTTTTTTAATTTTCCATTAGAATCAAACAATTCTTCTGGTTTATAACTTCTAAGCCAATCTTCAAGTATTTTAATATGTTCTTTTTTGTCCATAGAAACAGGAACTTGGTGTGCTCTAAAAGAGCCTTCTATATTTTTACCATCAACTTTTTTTGGACCCGTCCAACCTTTAGGAGTTCTTAAAATAATCATTGGCCACCTTGGCTTTTCATCATCATTTGATTTCTTAATTTCTTTAATATCATTAATTACTGCATCCATTGTTGATGCCATTTTTTTATGCATTAAAAGTTCGTCAGAGCCTTCTACTAAATAAGCTTTATATCCACATCCATAAAAGAAACTAGCAAGTTCTTCGTTGCTCATTCTAGAGAAAATAGTTGGATTACTTATTTTATAACCATTTAAATGAAGTATAGGAAGTACTGCACCATCAGTCTTCTTATTTAAAAATTTTATTCCGTGCCAACTTGTTGCAAGTGGCCCTGTTTCTGCTTCTCCATCTCCTACTACGCACGCTGCAATTAAATTTGGATTATCAAAAACTGCTCCAAAAGCATGACTAAGTGAGTAACCTAATTCTCCTCCTTCATGAATTGAACCCGGAGTTTCTGGTGCAACATGACTTGGAACACCACCTGGAAATGAAAATTGTTTAAATAACTTTTGCAAACCTGCTTCATCCTGAGTAATATTAGGATACTTTTCGGTATAACTACCTTCTAAGTAGGTATTAGCAATCATAAAGTTACCACCATGACCTGGGCCTGATATATAAATCATATCTAAATCATATTTATTAATTACCCTGTCTAGATGAGTATAAATAAAGTTTTGTCCTGGAACAGTTCCCCAATGACCTACTATTTTCTTTTTAATGTCTGATGATTTAAGCGGTCTTTTTAAAAGTGGATTATCAAGCAAATAAAGTTGACAAGCCGATATATAATTAGCCGCTCTAAAATAACCATCTAATCTTTCTAGTTCTGTCATAACCTAACCTCTTTTCCTATTCTATAATGATTATATCATAACAAAAGAAAAAATAAGATACTAAAAGCACCTTATTTATATATATTTTTTTATTACTTTATCGAAGTCTTCTTCTAGATTTTGTTTTCTTATGTAATTACTAAATCCATCCTCAACATAATGATCCTTTATTGATTCTTTGTTCTTGTTTAGCATTATAACGGTTGGAACATTAAATCCTTCTTTTGCTTCTTGAAGTTTTCCAAGCGTACCAAAACCGCTTATAGGCTTCATATCATCTTCTAAAAGAATTAAGTCAAAACTCTCACCATCTTTTACTCTTTCTATAATATCACTACTATGCATTGTAGTTAAAAGTTCTATGTCATACTTGTTAGCTAAAGTATTTATATCTTTTAAAGTTTGTAATTTATCACTTACAACCATTACCTTTTTCTTATTAAAGATGTACTCGCTATAATAATCTTTACTAACTTTTATTTTTTGGTCTAAAATTATAGTAAACGTACTTCCCTTTTCTTTTTCACTTCTAATATTTATAAAACCACCTAATTTTCTAATTATTTTAAAAGCAAGTTTTAAATCTACATCCAAACTATTAAGTTTTAAAAGGTCAGTATCTTCTAAATCAGTATTAGTTTTTAAAAGTTCATTTAATTTATCAACGCTCATTCCGCATCCAGTATCTTCTATCTCAATAATTAAACGACATACATCATACTTAACTATTTCATTAGCACTTACCTTTATGTAACCTTCCTTAGTATACTTAGAAGCATTAATTAAAATACTCATTATTACTTGTTTTAGCTTAACGCTATCACCATATAACTCATCTGGTATGTTCTTACTTATTTCCGTTTCTATTGTAACGTTCTTATTAACGTCTTTTTCTATTTTCTTTATACATTCATTTAAAAGCGAAATAGCATTATAAGTTTCGGTTGAAACTGCTAACTTACTAGATGATATATTTGAAATATCTAATACGTTATTAATGATGTTTTTAAGCCCTCTAGCATTATTTTCTATAACTTTAATACCCGTTTTCATATCTTCCTTATTTTTATCATCTAAAAGTATTTTGCTTACTTCCAAAATATTATCAATAGGCTTTTTAGTATCTTGAGTCATACTAAATAAAAAGTTAGATTTTTCTTCACTCATGCTTTCTAATAATTTTTTATTTCTGTTAAGCTCATATATCATTTTCAAATCTGGATTTTCTATTGTAAATATCATAATCAAATCAATATATGATAGCATAGCTGGAATAATTAATAAACCAGGAGTTACACTCCTTACTATAAAAATGATAAAAACTAGTATAATTAGTGCTAATAATGGCAAAAATTTCTTATCTCTAATTCTTTTTAAATTACAAATAACACAAATTAAAATCATAACAAAATAAAATGCACAAGCACCATACAAAATATTAACAGATTCACCAGACGCAAACATAATATCATTTTTTGTGTGGATATGAAGTGGCATAATAATTATAAAAGCGAATATAACTATATTAGATATAAAAGTTATTAACGGCATATTACTTTTCTTTTTCTTGCCAGTTCTAAAAGTAATTTCATAAAAATAAAGAAAGAAAAAGCTTGCCCAAAAAACATATTGTAAAAAATCAAGCCTATTTAAAATATATAATGATTTACTAGATGGGTTAACATATGCAATGTATATTATTGCAACCATTAATATAGAATCAAAAAAACTCGTTAATAGTAAACCTGAAAACCATTTTGTTTCATCATTTTTAATTCTTTTTTTACTAAAAAATACTGTAACAAGTAAACTTGCTATAAAAAAACCACACACAGGAAAATATAAATTTGTCATATAAGCCTCCTACTTTACGAAATAATTATAACACAATAAAAAAATAGTAACAACTTAATTACTATCTTCTATATCCTGTTATATTAGGATTAAATAAAAACATTGTCTTATCATTTATCTTTATATTGTTTAAATGTTCAAAAACTTCATCTGGTGAATCTTTATCTCTATAAATACATTTTGCCTCGAATTCTTTATCTAAACCAGGACACTCATTCCAGTTTTTCTCAACATTATCGTAAAACTCTTTTTTTGCGTTTTCTTTTACATTACGTAACTCATTTCTAAGATTAATTAATCTTTTCATCTTTGAAGCTGGAAGTTTATCCCAATTATCTGCTAAAAGTTCTATTTCTTTTAAAATCTTTCTTTCTGGATAAAAATCAGTCTTTTCTTCTAAAAGTTCCTGCATCATGGTTGCCATAATATCTCTTAGTTCATCAGCTTGTAATCTTGAATTTTTATTTTTATCAACCTTTATAGGATTACCTATTTTGCAATAACATTTATCATCAACATATATAAATACCAATGGAACAATATCAGTACCCGTTACTTTTGATGCTTCTATAATCCCGGTATATAATTTATTCATTAGTTTTTCTTCTTTAACATTCCATGATGCCTCCGCAAAAACAAGTGTACACAACTTATTTTTTTGAGCCGAAATAAGTTTTAAAAGAGAATTTTTTCTACTTTTTTTATCATCTCTTTTTATAAATACCGGACCATTTAATAAAAATCCTATCTTTTGAATTAATGTTAATCCTTCTTTTGCTATCATAACATAAAAATGCTCTTTAACCGCCTTTGCAGCTACTGGAATATCATGTGAATTAGTATGATTTGCACAAAAACTAACCGGAATATTTTTATCGAAATAATTTTTCTTTATTTCATCTAGTTTTTCTGGATTCACTAAAATAGGAGTTTTATCCTCAACTAAATTCATAAGTTTCAAGTATAAGGGATGAAATTTTTTTCTAACTTTAGCACCATTTTTATTTATTTCACTTTTCATAAAAAATCACCTTATTTATATATTTTTACTACTTAATACTACATCAGCTACATATTCTAGCATAGTTTTTATCAAATTACAACAAAAAAAGATGCTACCTCTAGCACCTTCATGTTATTATTTAATTTCGATGTATTTTTTTTCAGTTGCTTCGTCTTTTTTAGGAACGGTAATTTTTAGTACTCCGTTAGTAAATTCTGCATCAACTTTATCAGAATCTAAATCGTGTAAGTAGAAAGATCTTTGATACTTACCATAACTTCTTTCACGATGAATGTAATTCTTATCCTTATCTTCATCATTTACTTCATCAGATTTCTCAGCAGTTATAGTTAAATAATCCTTCTTAGCTTCGATTTTTATTTCATCCTTATTAAAACCTGGAACGTCCATTTCAATATTGTAAGCACCATCCTTTTCATAGATATCGCACTTCATATTATCTTCCTTTGTACTTGGCATAAAGTCTTCAAAAATATCACCGAAATAATTTCTTGGGATTAAACTCATATATCTCATCTTCCTTTCTGATTATGTTATACCACTATTTTTAGCACTTGTCAATAGTGAGTGCTAAAAATATTTTTACATTTTATTTTATGTAAAATAAAGCGTAAATATACAAAAAAACGAAGATTAATTTTTATCTTCGCTTTCATATAAACTCTTATATATTTTACTTGTTTTTAAAAGACTTTCATGCATTCCAAAGCAACTTACCCTTCCATCATCAACAACGTATATAATATCTGAATCAATTATCGTTGATAGTCTGTGTGCAATTATTATTATCGTATGATCTTTTACTAAAGAATCTATAACTTTCTTTATGTAGCCTTGTGATTCATTATCTAGTGCACTTGTCGCTTCATCAAATAAGATTACTTTACTTTCCTTAGCAAGTGCTCTTGCAATCGAAAGTCTTTGTTTTTGACCACCTGATAAGTTAACACCACCTTCACCTAACTTAGTATCATATTTATCAGGAAGACTTTCAATATAATCATCTAAGTATGCCATCTTACAATATTTTTTTATTTCCTTTAGCGTAATATCAGGCTTAACAATTGTAAAATTTTCTTTAATAGTTCTATTAAATAAAAATGGTTCTTGTCTTATTATAGATATGTTTCTTCTTAAGGACTCTTCACTTAAATCTTTTAAATTAACATCATCTAAGTATATATTCCCACTTGTTGCATCAAATATTCTGGTTATTAAGTTAAATAGTGTTGACTTACCTTGTCCGGATTTACCTACTACCGCTATCTTCTTATTAGGCGCAAACGAAACAGAAAAATCCTTTAAAGTAGCCTCTTCATTAGGATAACCAAAAGATACGTTATCAAACCTTATCTCACCCTTTATGTTTTTTAAAGATAAAGTTCCAAATTTATCATCTTCGTATAACGTGTTATCTATAATCTCATTTATTCTTCTTATTGATACAAATAATCTTTGATACATTCTATTCATATTAGTTAAATTATCAATTAGCCAAGTAAATTTATAAACATACCAAGTCATAGCCATAAAAAATCCAAGTGATGTTTTACCTAGGTAAATACCAATAACACAAGTTGCAAATACAAGTGACTCTAATAATATTTTGATTGCCCACATAATAATTGAATAAGTTCTGTGTAAATTTATATCTTCAGTATCTTTCTTATAAATCAACTCTCTTAAAGATGATATTTCACTTATTAAATTTTTCTTTATACCTAAAGTTTTAATCTCTCTAATACCTCTTATAGATTCTGCAGAAAGTGCAGTATAATCATCTTTTTTAGCCTTTAATTCTTGATTTATTTTTTTAATCTTAGGATTAAATATTTTTGTTATTGCAAAAATAACTATTAAAAATATAACTATTTCCATTCCAACAACAACTGAATTAAAGAATATATAAATCAATATAAGCAAACACCCAAATGCATTTATAAGAGTTTGAATAATACTATTAAACGTATTTGATAAAGTTTCTGTATCAGATGTTATACGATTTATTAACTCACCACTTGTTTTTTCCTCAAAAGCATAAGCTGGCAAGTTAAGAGATTTTTTGTAAACCATGATACTTAACTTTTTAGAGAGTTTAGCTTCTATCTTGCTTGAAATCATAACACCTATATTACTTAATAAGTTATTAAATAATATGTCTATAATAAAATATATAAATAAAAAAATAAGTGATGTTTTTAGGTTTTTAGCTACTATTTCTTCAGTTACTTTACCTTGCAACCATCCGTTTGTTATTGAAAGCATAGAGCTTAAAAACACACAAATAAATGCAAATATCAGCTTTCCTTTATCTTCTTTTATAAGTTTATATATATTTTTAAATTCTTTTATACTTTTTTTCTTATCTTTATTTTCCATCATTAAAATCACCTTCCTTTTTTAGGCAAGAAAAAATCTTGCTTTCTTTTTCTAAGCAAGATTAAACAAACACTCATATTTACAAAAAAGTTACATAAATAGTGCGTGATTAACCCTGCATATTATAAATTTGTTAGTAAATCTTATTTTCATATTAATCACACACCTTTCTTCATTTACTGAATTTAAATTAACATATTTAAATATTTAAGTCAATTAATTTTGTATTTATTAATTTAAATTATGCATTTCATTTATACCAACATTTCCTGGTGTTTGTCTTATATCTAAACGCTTTACTTATAATTTATTAAATTATATAATAAAATTAGGTAGTGATAATTATGAATGATATAGAAAAAATAATAGAGATAATTAAAGAATCTAAAAAAACGGTATTTTTTGGTGGTGCCGGAGTATCAACAGAAAGTGGAATTAAGGACTTTCGAAGTAAGGATGGATTATATAGTGAACAATATGCCTTCCCTCCAGAAGAAATCTTATCCCATCATTTCTTTTATACTAATCCAAAATATTTCTACAAGTTTTATAGAGAAAAACTAAATCCAACAGGATATAAGCCAAACGTAGTTCATAAAACACTTGCGCTTATGGAAGAAAAGGAATTACTATCTTCTATAATAACTCAAAATATAGATGGTTTGCATGAGATGGCACGCTCCAAAAACGTTTTAAATCTTCACGGGACAGTTTACTCAAATACATGTACAAAGTGTCATAAAAAATATGATTTAAAATACGTTTTAGAAAACGAAGAAATTCCATTATGCAGTTGTGGTGGCATAATCAAACCTGATGTTGTTTTGTATGAAGAACCACTCGATTATGAAATATTAGATAAGGCTATAAAAGAGATAAAATCAGCTGACACGTTGATAATTGGAGGAACTAGTCTTTTGGTATACCCGGCAGCTTCCTTAATTAATTATTTTAATGGAAAACATATCATCTTAATTAATAAAGAAGAAACAAAAAGTGATTATAAAGCAGATATAGTAATTCATGATAAATTAGGCAACGTATTTAAAAAAATAAAAGATGCTATAACTAGTCTGTAGCATCTTTTTCGTTTAATAATTTTCTTTTCTTTCCTTATACCCCGTTATTTTATTTCCAACAACATAGATTATTATTAATAAAGCACATATAGCTAAAAATCCGTATCCTATATTAGTTAAAGCATTTACGTTTATATTAGATGCTTTTCCTATTACTTTTTCAGTTATACGATAAGATAAATCATCTGTTATTAAAGGGGTTAAAAGAGCTAAAACTATCCCTGATAATAGGAAGCTTACACCAAGGTTAAGAGTCCATCTGTAATAAGTTTTCTTTAAAACCGCAATTAATATGGTTGCAATTAAGATAATACTTATAATAATCCATCTAAATAAAGGTTTAGTCATCCTATCATACATTTTAACTAGTTCTATTTCCTTAGTACTTAAGTTTTTCTTAACACTATTTCTAACGTTTTTATATATCTTATCTAATTTTCCACCATCAGATAACTCACTTGCAATTTCCTCTTTTTTAGAATCAGAAACTTCTATACCATTTCTTGTTAGTATACCCTCATTTTCATTTATTAAGTTTAATATTTCTTCTTTTGTTTTAGGAACGTCTACATCATCACCTTTAATAACAGATTCTATTATGTTATCAAAATACTTATCTGTTATATTATATACCTCACTACTAGTTTGGATGGAGTCTCCTACCTTGCTTAATGTATCATAATCTATATCAGTATATTCCTTTTTTATTTCACTTGTAACCTTTTCTTTTATTTCTAAAGAAACAACTTCTTTGGATAAAGTATCAACTATTATATCTTTAATACAAAAACTAACTGATAATAAACATATTAAAGCAGTGATTATAAGTGTTAATAATGCTATAAATATCTTTTTCATAAATATTTTCCTTTCTATAAAAATATTATAACATATTACGTAAAATATATAGCAATTCTATTTTATAAATAGTATAATATTTGTGAAAGGTAAAGTAGTAGTATGGAAATTTTAAAACAAGCGTTAACTGACTTTTTAGAAAAGAAGTCTAACATTGATTTAAAAGAAATAAAAAGGGAATTGAAAATAAATGGTAACGAAGAAGAGTTACTATTAGAAAGGTGTTTAAAAGCTCTAGAATATGGTGGAATAATATTTCAAGATGATAAAGGAAGATACTCTCTTTTAAGCAAATCTTCATCTTTAATTCAGGGAAAGGTTCACTTTTTAACAAGCGGCGATGCCGTTATAACATCAAGTGATAATACAGAGGTTTTTATAAGCAAAGATAATGCAAAAGGTTTACTAGAAAAAGATATAGTTTTAGTAAACAATTTAAGGATGGATAAGAAAAATAATATTTATGGTATTTTATATAAAATAGTTAAAAGGAATTTGGAACAAATTTCTTGTGAGGTTGTTTTTGAAAATGGCAAAAATACCCTTATACCATATAATTCAAAATGCAAATCAGAAATAAAGATTGATCAAAAAACACTTGATAAATATGGTGTTGGTGAAATATTACTTATTGGTCTAGACGAAAAAGAATTATATGACGGTTATTTAATTAAAAAACTAGGTCACAAAGATGAACCTGACATAGATGAAAAAACAATCGCCTATGATCATGGTTTTGAAACTGATTATTCAAATAAATATTTAAAAGAATTGGAACAAATACCAACTAAAGTAGATAGTGAAAAAGAAGTTAAAAAAAGACGTGATTTAAGAGGTAAAAACTTATTTACAATAGATGGTAAAGATACTAAGGATATAGATGATTCTGTTGGAATAGAAGTTCTTCCTAATGGAAATTATAAGTTATACGTTTCAATCGCAGATGTATCTCATTATATTAAAGATAATACCGCAATATGTAACGAAGCGTTTAGAAGAGCTACTAGCGTATACATGAATGATACTTGTATTCCTATGTTTCATCCTAAAATATCTAACGGGATATGTTCTCTGCACCCTGGTGTTGATAGACTTACTAAAACTTGTGAGCTAATAATATCACCAGAAGGAGAAGTACTAAGCTATGATATATATAAAAGTATAATTCATTCTAAGAAAAAGATGACTTATGAAGACGTTAATAAAATCCTAATAGATGGCAAAGATGTTTGTGGTTATGAGGACTTTAAAGATGATTTATTAATAATGAATGAATTATCAAAGAAATTAAATATACAAAAAGAAAAACGAGGATATTTGAACTTTAATAGAGAGGAAATTAAGACTAAGGGAAAAGGATATAATATCGAGTTTGAAAAAAGAATGCAACAAGATGCCGAAAAACTAATTGAAAACTTTATGCTACTTGCAAACGAAGCTGTTGCAGAATATATGACATATAGAGGTCTTCCATCAATTTATAGAGTGCATGAAAGCCCAGATGAAGATAAAGTATTAAACTTTGTTGAAATGCTTAATAAGATGGGATTTCATTTTAAAACTTGTAAGAACGTAACAAGTAAAAAGTATATGCAAAATTTAGTTGATGAACTAATGGATAGAGATGATTTAGATAAAGGTATATATTCGGAATTACTTTTAATAAGTACAATGAAAAGAGCTAAGTATTCTAATTATAATCTAGGACACTATGGACTTGCTCTTAAAAACTACACCCACTTTACATCTCCTATTAGAAGATATGCTGATTTACAAATTCATAAACTATTAGACTTATATCTAAACCTTCCTAATATAGATTATAATGAATTAGATAAATTTCTTGGTGAAGTAGCTAATCAATGTACCAAAATGAGTTTAGAAGCCGATAAAGCAGAAAGAGAAGCAAAAAACATGCGTATGGCAGAATATATGGAGCATCATATTGGTGAAGAATTTGATGGTGTTGTAACTTCTATAGGTGCAAGAAATTTAAATGTTAGAACAAGTGATGGTATAACCGGCACAATAAACTATTCAAATTTATTTGATGACAACTATGTATATTATTATGAAGAAAATAAGATAGTAGGTAAAAATACAGGTAACACTTACACCTTAGGATCTCCTATTACGTTTACCGTTATGGATGCTTCAAAGAAAAATAGAACCATAAACTTTATGGTAGGAAAGAAAAAAGAATTAAAAGAAAGTAAAGTTTACAAAAGAAAAAGAAAACATACAAATTAATGTATGTAATTTCTTTTCTTTTTATTTGCATTAATAATTGCCATTATAACAGATGCAAATAACATACCAGAAACTATTCCAAGTATTACCTCTATCGTTATTATTCCTTGATTAAGAGCTTCTTTACTATTATTTAATACAAGGTTTTGCATCATATAAAACAAACTACTTCCTGGAACTGATGGAATTAATCCTGTTAGTATAAAAATGGTTGTTGGACATTTTAAAAACAAAGCTAAAAGTTCCGAATATAAAGAAGTTGTAACAGCACACAATGCTGATGATAAAAATATATTATTGGTAAGTTTAAAAGTAATATAATAAGCTAAATAATTTAAGAATCCACCTATCATAACGAGAAATAATTTATCTTTATTAACGTTAAATATAATACCAAACCCTAGTGTACCTAGCATAGCCCATAATAATTTAATCATAACGTACCTCCAATAAGAAGAGATAATCCGACACCTGCCGCGATGGTAAGTGCTAAAAATATACCTTCAGTAAATCTTCCAAGTCCTGATAGTGTATCTCCTTTAAATATATCATTAATTGATATAAACATAGATAACCCGGGGATCAAAAGCATAATATCACCTATTATTATCTTATCATAATTATTTCCAATATTAATTTTAGTAAATAAAATGGATATAATTCCAATTACGAAACTACTCATAAAGTTTATTATCAAATTATTGATTTTGTTTTTGCTTGCATACAAATTAAGAAAGAATATAACGATTGCAATAAATCCACTTACTAAAGAATCTTTTAAGTTACCACCAAAAAACAAAGTAAATGAAGATGCTGCAAGTACTTGACCTAAAATAATAAGTTTGTTATTTTTTCTTCTTTTACATTCATCTATTTTTGATAAAACAATTTTTCTAGAAACGTTTTTCTTACATATACTTCTTGATAGATCATTTAATCTTTCTAATTGTCCTAAATCATTTTCGTGATAAGCAATTCTTCTTGATTCTGTAACAGAATCATTTTCATCCCTTAAGGTTGCAACAATTAAAGAATTCATTGCAAAAACTTCCCTATATTTAACACCATAACTCTCACATATAATGGTTATTGTTTTTTCAACACGTGATACTTCTGCTCCACATTTTAGCATTCTTTCACCAACATCTAAAGATATGCTTAATATTTCTTTTAAACTAAATTTTTCCATAAAGCCTCCATAGAAACAAAAAAAGGACACAGTGGGTAAGATCCATGTCCTTTAAGCAATAAGGGAAGCTCTTATTGAGTACTTCCACTAATAAAATACTATATTTCGAATAATAAATCAAGTCTTTTTTCGACTTTTTTCGATTTTTTTTGCATTTTTTTATTTTTCACAAGTATAATCAGCTTTTTCTAATATTTTTCTGATATTTTTATCACTATATCTTTTAGATAAGTTAAACGTAGCATAATTACCTTCTCTATCCTCGCTTAATAAGTTAATACCTATTCCATCGCTTTTCTTTTCTATGGATAAATTATCTAGTATGTATTCTTTCTTATCAGTGTATTTTAACTTTAACACTAATTTTTCATTTTCTTTTGATATTTCATAAGTAATATCATCTTTTTTGTAGCTTTCTTCTAAAGCTGTTTTAATAGCATCTAAATAATTATCAATATTATCATCTTTTAAATCAATTATTTTAGTAACTTCTATGTTTTCTATTTTATCTTTTTTCTTACTTATAGTAACGTGACTATTTATGGAAACACCATCTTTATTATTTTCTTTTTTACAAGTAAGCTTAGTATTTTCAAAGCTAAAAGTTATAACAGAAATAACTGCTGCAATAACTATAAGTGTTATTCCTATCATAAGATACATCTTACTATTATCTTTTTTCATTTTTACTTTAACATTTTGTTTTTTATTATTACTTTTTTTCTTTTTGCTTTTAAAATTATCATTTTTAGCTTTAGCCATTTTTCCACCTCTTTTTTAAAGTATAACAATTAAATGTAATTTGTCAAATACTATAAATAGTACTTATTTATAATGTTAAGATTATCATCTAATTCATAAACATAAGGTTTTCCAGTTGGTATTTCAACATTCATAATATCATCGTTTGATATGTCTTCTAAATACTTAATTAAAGCTCTAAGACTATTACCATGTGCTGCTATAATAACATTTTGACCACTTAATAGAGATTTTTTTATTTCTGTTTCATAATAGTCAATTACCCTTTTTAAGGTATCCATTAAGCATTCCCCAAGTGGTAACTCACTTTTTTTCAAATCTTTATATTTATCATCCCTACCCGGATACCTATCATCTTCTTCGTTTAACAATGGTGGCCTTACAGATGCACTTCTTCTCCATATTTTAACCTGTTCATCTCCATATTTTTTTCTTGTATCATCCTTGTTTAACCCTTGTAAAGCTCCATAATGCCTTTCGTTTAACTTCCAGCTATAGTGTATAGGAATGTTTTCTTCTCCTAATTCTTTTAGTATTATATTAAGAGTTTCATTTGCTCTTTTTAAAACGGATGTGTAGGCTACATCAAACGTAAATTCATTTTCTTTTAATAATTTTCCTGCTTCTTTAGCTTCTTTAATACCATTATCCGATAATTCAACATCAGTCCATCCAGTAAACCTATTTTCTAAATTCCAAACACTTTGACCATGTCTTACTAATACTAATTTCATTTGTATCATCTCCTATAGTTATTATAGCATAAAAAAACTTCTTATATAAAGAAGTTAAAATAAAGAGCATACCAATTCCATTATAAAACCTGATAAAGCACCAATTAAATAAACGGTTAATAATATTTTAAGGTTCTCTTTTTTATTTTCATTTACCTTAAATAGTAAAAGTAATGCAACTCCGCTTGACGTAAGAAGTCCAGCTAAGCAAGAATAAAAAGAAATAACGCCTTCTAAATAAAGTTTAGTTAACATAACACTAGATGCGCAATTTGGTATAAGTCCAATAAGACTAGATATAAATGATCCAAACAAATTATCTTTTAAAAATAATTTACTTATTTTATCATAACCCAAGTAGTGAAATCCTAAGTTTAAAATAAATGTTATAGCAAGCAAAAATAGCGTTATGCTAACTGTATGTTTTAAGGCTGACTTTATTATACTATGTGAACAATTACAATGATGTTCTTCACAAAAATCTTTAATTTTATCTTTTTTATAATTCTTTTTCTTTCTTAAAATAAAGTCTATTAATACACCACATAACATACCAATTATTATCTTAATAATTAAAAACTTAATTATTATAAGCACGTTCGCCTTTTCCGATATTAAAATAGGAAGCATCTCATCAGAAGTTGATAAGTAAATAGAAATAAGTGTTCCAACACTTATTATTCTAGTAGCATAAAGATTAGTTGCCATAACAGAAAAACCACACTGTGGGATAGCTCCTAAAAAGCTTCCTACAACAGGTCCATATTTTCCTGCTTTAGAAATTTTTTCTTTACTTTTCTTACTAAATTTATGTTCTATATACTCCATTATTAAAAATGTAATAAACAAAAATGGTAATAGTTTAACAGAATCTAACAAAGTATCTAATATAATATCTTTCATTAATAATCATTCCTTTTTATTGCAACTAGATAATATCACAATTTTATTTTTATATCAAGAAAAGACATAAACCAATCAATTTATGCCTATAATGTTTCATCTTGCTTAGTGATTTCTTTTTGATTTATATACTCATTATTATCCTCTATTTTTGATAATAGTATTCCAAATTCACTTAGTTTTTCCTTTGAATCAAAAATAATTGTATCATTTGATATCAACCAATGACTTTTATTATCAGATAAATAATTTAACGTATCACTAATTAAACTAACAAGTTCTTTTAGTTCATTAACATTTTTTCTAAAACTCTTTTCTGAACCAAAGTAGTCAAATGATAAAGTAAGCTCATTATATAAGTCTTTATAATATGAATCTAATTTATATTTTTTAAAATATTTATTTCTATTTTTGTCTGATAATTGTTCACTAACCTCATTTACTACTTCATCTAAATTATTATTTATATCATTAATATAATTTTTTGAAATATTAAAATCTTTTCCATCAAACATAAAATTATTTATTGATACAAGATTACTTATCTTTTCTACATTGACTATATTATTATATTTTTTAACTAAGTCATAAGAATCTAAATAATACCTTTTAACAGCTTTTTCTAGTGATAAGTTGTCTCCTGTTGTAACATAAGTTTTTAGTTTTTTGTTAATTAATTTATCATCAGGATTATCACTATTTATAAGTTCATTTATGCTAGAAATATCATCTCTTAACTTATCTTCTTCTTTTAAGTCCTTTACTACCATAACACCTATTAAAAACATAATTATAAATATTATAGCCAAAATTATTAGAAATATCTTTTTACCTTTTTTCATACACTACCTCTTCTATAATCTATTATTAATATAACATCTTATATAAAAAAAGTAAAACACATTATAAAGCAAACATAATAAGCAATATTTCTTTAAGTTCATATTATACTTTGGAAGGAGAAATTTGATATGAATAACGAATGTTATGAAGGTAATATTTTAAATGCTGCCTTATTAGAAATGAAAAAAAACAAATGTTGCTGTTGTCCAAGATACATTCCAGGGCCAACTGGTCCTACTGGGCCTGCAGGAGGTCCCGCTGGACCTACTGGAGCAACTGGACCTACCGGGCCTACTGGACCTACTGGGCCTACTGGACCTATAGGGCCTCAAGGTTTAACAGGTAATACTGGTGCACAAGGTGAAACCGGACCTACTGGTCCTACTGGTCCTACTGGGCCTGCTGCATCAAATGCACTTGATGCATTTGCAAGTAAATATGATGCAACTGAAAACACCATAAACTTAACAGCAAGTACACAAACTGTAGTACCTCTTACAACAACAGGAGTATTAAAAAACATAACAGGTAATAATGCAAATACATTAACAATAACATCTGATGGTACTTATAAAATAGATTATCTATTCCAAGGCTCATCTAATGCAGCTGCAACATTAACACTTGACGTAACAAAAAATACAACACAAATAGCAGGTTCTACAATAACAAAAGAAGTAACTGCTAATAGTGATGAATCACTTCAAGGAAGTATTATTGTAACACTTCAAAATGGTGATGAAATAGCTCTTGCACTTGAATCTAGCACTAACGCAACAGTAACTCCAACAAGTGGAACAAGTGCTTATTTAAACATAGTAAAATTAGCATAATTAAAAAGGCTTTTAAGAAGCCTTTTTTGCATGTTTATAACAACCATCATCATGTGAGTTTATAATCCCTACTGCTTGCAAATAAGCATAAATAATTGTACTTCCAATAAATTTCATACCCCTTCTTTTTAAATCAGTTGAAATAGCATCCGATAATTTAGATGTTGTTTTATCATTTTCATATATAATTTTATCGTTAGTAAACATCTTTAAATAATTATGAAATGAACCATATTCATTTTTTATATTATTAAATATTTTAGCATTATTTATACTAGCTTTTATTTTAAGTTTATTTCTTATTATATTTTTATTATTCATAAGTTCATTTATCTTATTTTCATCATATAAAGAAACTTTATTAACATCAAAATTATCGTATGCTACTTTAAAATACTCTCTTTTATTTAAAACGCATTCAAAAGATAACCCTGCTTGAAATAATTCTAATATAAGCATTTCAAATAAATAAGTATCATCAAGATTTAAAACTCCCCACTCTTTATCATGATAGTTAACATAAATTTCATTATTTAAATTACACCATGTGCATCTTTTCATAATTTATTACTCCAAAATTAATATTAAATTTACTTTTTAACTAGTTTGCATCTTTATTTAATAGTAAATTCAGTAGATACATAAAAACTATCAAATAATCCATCTTCTTTTTCTTTATCAATTTTCTTTATAACTCTATAGGTCCCAGATGGTAATTTTCCGTATCCTTCTTCAAAGTTAAGTTTAAATTCATTCTTCTTTTTAGACTCAAGAATAAATAATGGTAAAGTAAAGTTTAATTTAGCGTTTATTTTATACCATTCTCCATTTTTTTTAACCTCTATTTCGTAAGGACTTCCATATTGAATCTTTCTATCACTATTATTAGTTAAAATTAAAATTACACTTTTATTTGTTAATGTTCCATCTTTAATAGTCATTATAACATCATTTTGTGACACTTTAATATCAGACTTATTTCCTATATCAAGTTTATTTTTTGCATTTCCGCAACCTGTCATTGTTAAAACCATGATTCCACTTAATAAAATAACAAATACTATCTTTTTCATATCAATTCTCCTTTTTAAAAATTATAATTTTAACTATAAATACTTTTTATAATTTTTTCTAATTTTTTTAAATCTTTTTCATTTGGGTGTGATAAAGCTTTATCAAAGTTTGTAATTAAGTTATCTACGTTTATTGATAAGTTGTTTTGTTGCTTCATCTTTTCATACCTTGCTCTAACTGACAAAGGCATTTTACCTTGGCACATAAAAGTTCCTATTATTATATTGCTACTATCAATGTTTCTTTTTACATTATTTATAATATTTTTAAAGTATTTTTCACTTTCACCATATCCTGCTGTTCCAAATAAAAATATTTTTTTGTTTTTTAATTGCTTTAAAAATTCTATTGTTAAAGAATCAGCATCTCCTTTTTCTGTCCAAAATCCAATATAAATCACATCACTTAATTCATAATCAATTTTATCTGCTGAACAATAATAATCACACTCATTTCGAGGTAAAATTTTATAAATTGTTTCTGCAAGTTTTTTTGTGTTTCCTGTTTTACTACTATAAATTATTGAATATCTTTCATCTTTCATAATACATAATCACCTTTTCAATTTTTTCCTATGTTCAATTAATCACATTAAATCATTAATATTAATTTCTGCCTGTGTCACTAAAAATGAAGTCCTTTCTTTTAAAATATCTATTTTCTTGATTGATAAATCATCATAATCCAAATCGGGAGAATAATATAAAAAATCCACCATTAATTCTTTGTACGCTTGAATATATTGCTCATATTTTTCGTTCCATCCCTTATCTGGATAATTAACAACGCATCTTTTATAGCCACCAATTTGCCTATAATTGGGTTTGAATTCTAGTTTTTTTATATTTTTTTAATCTTGTTTAGTTCTTTAATAAATTCGCTTAATTTTACTATATATTCATTATACATTTTTATTAATAAATCATTTGTTATATCTTTATCAGTTTTATTATATATATTGCTTTTTGGTTCCCAATTAATATAATAATCATAACTCAATTTTTCTCTGACTAACATTATCAATTTCACCACCTTCCTCAACTACCGCACCACATAGTAAACTATCATTACATATATTGTAACAAATTTATAACGAAAAGTCATTAAAGCGTAAATTATTTTAGCTATGTTACAATTACTAAGATAGGAGGAAAGCAAATGGAAAGAAATAGAAAAGTACAGGTAATAGCAATAGTTGCTTTAATCGTTGGAGTTATTGGTTTATCTATTGGTTTTGCATCATTTTCTAATGTTTTAAACATTCAATCTAGTGCAAATGTAAAACCAGATAATAGTACTATGAACGTTATTTTCTCAAGTGCTGAATCAAAAGCTGAAGTTACTGAAATTACTCCAGTTGTTACACCAAACAGCCTTGTAGCAACAAACGGTATAATTGATAATAGTAACGATCCAACCATTTCAAATTTAAGTGCAACTTTTACCGAACCTGGGCAAACAGCTGTGTATAAATTTTATGCTTATAATGCTGGTGAGTTAAATGCATTCTTAAAAAGTATAGTATTTGAAAACATAACTGGACAAAACGCTACTAAAGTTTGTACTGCATCTGCTGGAACAAGTGATGAATTAGTTCAAAAAGCTTGCGAAAAGATTTCTGTTAAAGTAAAAGTTGGAAATGAACTTGAAACATCAACTGGCAAAGCTTCTATAACTGGTCATACCTTAGCTAAAGGAAATGGCGAAGTGGTAGTTGTTACTTTAGAATATGAAGCCGGTGCAGATAGAGCAGATGGTGACTTTAACGTTGCATTTAGTAATATTACTTTAAATTACAGTTCTGCTGATTAAGAAATGATAATGGTAATATAATCATTATTTATAAGGTGGGATATAAAAATGGAGAATTAGATGATCATCTTTATCTTGTTGAAAATACTAATTTTTCAAAAAAGGATAATTCTAAATTTGATTGATATTGGTTAGAAACGCCTAGAAATACAATGTCAAGCCATAGTTGGATAATTTATGCAACAGCAAGACGTGTTCATAGTATAGAAGTACAAAGAACTAATGTTTTAGTTGGTGTTCGTCCGGTAATAGAAGTATCTAAAGATAACATCTCATATTAATTAAACATTTACATTTAAAAGAAGCATTTTGAACATGCTTCTTTTAATTATCATCAAGTATTATTTGTCCATCTATAACTGGGATGTTTGGAAAACTTGCATCCATTAAAGTAAAGTTTCTAATTGGTGCATCTGGGTTTTTAATTTCAACTGTTTCATTTTCTTGTGTCATTGTAATTGATTTTACTGTATCATCAAATGTATGTCCACCATCTCCAGATATTTGTTTATAATAAATTGCATTACTTCCAGTTTGTGCATACGGAACATTTTCAAATACCGCATTACCATCATCATTAGTTGTTATTTCTTTTCCTACTATTGTTCCAGTACTATCTGTTCTTATGAACTTTGCACCAACAATTTGTACTCCCGTACTAGCTTCTCCCGTATCCGTTACGTGAAGTGTTAACGTACCTTTTGCACTTATTGTAAAAGCATATGTATCAGTTCCATCTATTATGGTAACGCTTTTAGGATCTAACGTTGAAGCGTCATACCCTCCTGCTACTGCTTGTGCATTATAAGTTCCAGTAACAAGTTCAATACTTCCTTTACCATTCGTTATAGGGATTGTGTGTCTTGACATAATGTCATCATGCCTCCTTCTATTCTTATATTTGGATAATTCTTATCCTTTAATAAAATTGCAATAAGATGTTTTTTATTTTTATTACTACCAATATTTATACAATAAACCTCATTTGCTCTTGCAATTAAAGGTATCACTTTTTTTGTTAAATTATAATAGACAATTAATTTATATACTTTATTATTACAAACTGGTATTTTTATCTTTCCAAAATAATTTGTTTTTCCTTCAAAAACAATCTTATTACATTTATCCTTTAACTTAACCCTTACATTATTTGAACTTAGACCACTATTATTATAAAGTTTAACATAAATATAATCTTTTGCCATAATTCACCTCATCACGGTATATTTTATGAATAATTATACCTTTCTGTAAAGGCATTACTCCTCTATACTCCAAATTATTAAAGTAGAATAATCTTCATCTTCTAACAAACTTTTACTAGGTTTTAAAAGCAATCCTTTATCAGTAGAAAAAGTAACATTACTTACTGAAATATTTCCACCATTATCATTTGATTGATATATCATTTTTTTATTTGCATTTATATTAATTTTTTCATTATCAAAATTTTTAAATAACAGTGAATCTATTAATACTTTTCCTTCCTTTTCAATCATAGGATTTATATAATTTATATAAAGTTTCCAACTAGTACTATTTACTCTACTATCAACTACAGTTATTACTGTTTTATTTTTTTTAGGTAAAATAACGGGATTTATAGATGATGGCATCATGCTAAAAGGAATGTTATCTGTTACGTTTAGAAGTGTTAATTCACCATTAAAAGGAGTTATTACCTTTCTTTCTGAAAAACAAGCATTTAAACAAGCAGTTATTTTAACTCTTGTATTATCTAAAATGTTATCATTAATATTAGCTTCAAATAAACCATTTTCATCTGCTTCTAGCGTTAAACTCTTATTATCATACTCTATTTTTACATTAGAATAAGGTATTGTATGGCCTGATATAACATTTGTAGTAGCAGTAAGTGGATGAACATTCATCTTTAGCATTCCTATCGTTAATATTTTTTTACTTTGAAATGAGAAATTACTTATATCTGGTAATAGAGCTAACTCACTATCCGTAAAATTATGAGATGAAATAACCGTATTATCTTTATTTAATGTACCTGTTATTTTTGAAGGCGTATTTTCTTTAAACCAAGAAAAAGCTGGCGCATCATCAAGTGTACATGCCAAATTATAATCAAGAGCATATATCCACATGTTTATCCTGCTAAATTTAAATGAAAACTCAACCGGATTATTCGTATAAACTACATTTGCATTTTTAGTATAAATATTTACGTATTTTGGATTATCTAATATAAACTTTTGATTTGTTCCTTTAAAATAAATATTATAATTATCTGTTGGTGTATTCATATACGTATTTATAACTGATACACTAGCACCTTCTAAAACCTTAAAATCCCCAAATACATTCCACATTGGAACTCTTTGATGGCTTTTTTCTATAAAGGTAAAATTAGCCATCTCTTCTATTAAAACGTTTCTAGCACCATGTGTTGTTGTTATTGCAAACCCATTTCCAGTAGTTAATAGAAAAGTTGAGCCATGCCCTACTATTAAATCAAGTCTATTAGTACCATTCATAAGTTCCCTATTTGTTGTAATATTAACATTACTATTAGGTACTATTTTAATATAAGATGGAATAACATCATTAAAAAAGAAAATAGTATTAGTATTTGAACTACTTGTAATTGTTGTATTTCCTCCTATTATAATTCTATTAGAATCACATATTTTTCTTACGGTAACTGAATTTGTATCTTCACCTGTTATATTTGAGTCAACTATCTTAGTTATTCCATAATAATTACAGGAAAGCTCTACACCATTAAAATTAACGTTATTATAAAAAACAGTTAAGTTAGAATAGTTTGGATGAGATGGAACATAAACTACTCCATAAGTATGTGAACTTATTATATTCATATTTTTTAAAGTAATTTTTTTGTTTGTGGTACTAACGTTTATTACATCTGCATTATCAGTTAAATAATTAGTATAAGTATACTTAACATTATTATAAGTTCCATCTATTGTTACGTTTATTTTATTAGCATTTATTGTAAAACCACTTTCAAGACTAATATCATTTCCTAAATAAACATAATTATAATTATTTGTTTCACTTAAAACCTGTTTTAGTTCGTTGCTACTATAAACTACAACCGTATTATCATCTATAATTTGCATTTTATCTTCCTCCTTCTTTATAAGTTATGTTTTAAATGAACTTTAAAATAATTAATTTGCATAAAAAAAGAATAGAATTAATCTACTCTTAATGTATTTTTGCAACACTTAACATTGCACTTGTACTTCCATTAAATATCATATTAACAGTCATAGATGGTTTTATATTTAACGTAATAAGGTCATCTTGATTAAGAGATACAATGGTAGAACCACTCATGCAATTAATTATTTGAGCTTGAAATTCACTAGTAATATTAGTAGCAGGTTGTAATAATCCATTTGCCCTTACAGAAGTAGTTAAAGAGCAATCTTCATTTGTTGCACCACACAGTGAAAACGATATTAAATAAACACCATTTTCTTTTATTTTAATTGAATTATCATTTATGTATTCAGTAAACAATGCTGCTCCTTTTTCAGGTAGCGGAAGTGCTGTATCAACAGCTTGAGGTAAATTTATTTGTGTTTCTGTATTAGAATATCTTATTCCATATGAAGATGTAAAATCTTTTCCTGGAGGGCCTGCTGGACCTATATCTCCTTTAGGACCCGTATCACCTTTTTGGCCTTTTGGAATCGAAAAAGAAAGATGATGTACCCAATTTTCAAATGTATCCATAACAGTTGCATCTTCTCCAGGTTCTAACGTTTCTGTTTCATCTATTGCAATATGTTCTGTTCTTCCAATTTCACCAGGAAGTCCCCTAGGACCCATATCCCCCTTATCTCCTTTTGGTATCTTAAAATCTAAAACTACATCTACTGGCGTTCCAACATTAATAACTTCTGCTTTATCATCTGGTTCTATTGTTTTTATATTTCCAATTTGTATAGTAGAAGGTCCTTGCTCTCCTCTTTCTCCTTTTTCTCCCATATCTCCTTTTGGACCTGTATCACCTTTATCTCCTTTTGGACCTGTAAGTCCTCTTTCTCCTTTAGGACCTGTATCTCCTTTATCCCCTTTTGGTATTTTAAAGTTTAAAATAGCATCTTTTTTTGTTCCAACATTTTCTACTTTGGCAAACTCATAAGGTTCTACTGTTTTTGTTATTCCAACATCAATACTAGTAGGGCCTGGAAGACCCCTTTCTCCTTTAGGTCCAATATCACCCTTATCCCCTTTTGGCCCTGTCGGACCTTTAACATAACAAAATTTGTATTTTTTTCTTTCCTCTTCTATTTTTCTTTTTATGTTTTCATAATCATCATTACATTTATACATATTATTATCCTCCTTATCTTTTTAAATTAATCATTATAGCTTATTAATTATTTAAGTATAAGTGTAATTAATTTATAACAAAAAAACTATTATATTTAAATTAAAGCAATATATAGGAATATAAAATTATTACTTTTTTTGTTAACTAATAATATATTAAAGAAAGGAGATAATTAATATGAATGAAAATTTTATAAAAAAAAGTAATTGTGGTAGCAACATATTAAATAATGCTATTAATGAAATTAATAAAAATAAATTAAATAGACCAAGATACGTTCTAGCTAAATCAGAAACAATTACAATTAAAGATACGATAACGGTAGATTCTAATACTAGTGCAAAAGTAATTGATAATAAGGTTAATGATAACCATATTTTAACCTTTATGATTCCAAAAGGAAAAGATGGATTAAATGGTGAAAACATTCCAAATAAAATAAATGCAGCATACATAGTTGCTTTTAATAAAGATTACTTAGATGATGGATATGAAATCTTAAAAGGAGAAAGACTTCCACTACAAAGAAAAGAAATTGATACAAATAACATAGTAGAGTTAGATTCTAATAATAATACCATTAAGTTTAATAAAGAAGGATATTATAAAATATCTTTTAATGCGTACGTAAGAGTTCCATATTTTAACGAAAAATTTGATCCAAAGATAGATTTTGCAACCCTTGGATTTAGAAAGGTTGGAACTGATAATATTTATGTAGGCGCTAGTTGTTTCTATAGAAATGAAGAGACCTCACATATTCACACCGAAGGAATTTTATCTATAGATAGTACTAATGACTTATATGAACTATCTAATCTGTCAAAAAGAAATATTTACCTTAATACACCAGATTTACAAAACATTGATTCTGATTCTTACTTTACAAACTCTAGTTTAACATTAATCATAGAATATTTAGGAAAATAAAAGAAAGGATATTTTTATGAAAAAGAAAAAAATATATGTTTATGCCATAAGTAAAAATGAAGAAAAATTTGCTAAAAGATGGTATGAGTCCGTTAAGAGTGCTGACGGCATATACGTTTTAGATACCGGTTCAACTGATAATACTGTTAAAATATTAAAAGAATTAGGTGCTAAAGTAACTACTAAAGAAATAAAACCTTGGAGGTTTGATGTTGCAAGAAATGAATCTTTAAAGTTAGTACCACTTGATGCTGATATATGTGTATGTATAGATATTGATGAAGTAATAAGTCCTAATTGGAGAGAAAAACTAGAAGAAATATTAGAAAATGAAAAAGTAAATCACGTAAGATATATTTATAACTGGAGTCATGATGAAAATAAGAATCCTAAGGTAAGTTTTTATTATGAAAAAATACATGCAAGAAAAAATTTTAAATGGGTTAATCCGGTTCACGAAGTTTTAAAATATACTGGGAGCAATGAAGTTTGGGCTACTACAAATGACATAATAGTTGATCATTATCCAGATAGTTCTAAATCAAGAAGTAGTTATCTTCCTTTATTAGAATTATCTGTAAAAGAAGATCCTTATAATGATAGAAACGTTCATTATTTAGGAAGAGAATATATGTATTATGGAAAATTAAATGAAGCAATAGATACACTTATTTATCATCTTTCTCTAAAGTCCGCAACATGGAAAGATGAAAGAGCAGCTTCTATGCGTTTTATAGCAAGATGCTACAAATATTTAAAAAGATATGAAGAAGCTAAAATGTGGCTTAATAAGGCAATTAATGAAGCTCCTTATTTAAGAGATGCATATGTTGAAATGGCATTTTTAGAGTATGAGCTTAATAACTTTAGTGCTGTTAAAAAATATTGCCTTTTGGCACTAAATATTAAAACTCATGAAAAAACATACATAAATGAACCCTTTAGTTTTGATTACACAATATATGACTTACTTTCTATAAGTACGTTTTACTTAGGAGAAATAGACGAATCTTTAAAATGGGTTGATATAGCAATAAAGATGGAGCCTAATAATAAAAGATTACTAAACAATAAGAAGCTTATTTTAAAAAGCAAAAAAGAATTCTAAAATAGTTAGAATTCTTTTATCTTATAAAGTTAGTTTTAATTTTTTCTTCCAAAAGAGGCATATCTATGTTGTTTTTCTTACCGTTTTCTATTAACTTTAACACCCAAGACATATTGTTTCCTAAAATGCGCATTGTTTGAAGTCCCTCTAAATCTTTTTCACACTCTTCTTTATTATTACCATGTACTTGATTCCAATAATTACTTCCAACAACTATCATGTTAGACATTAGAAAGTATTTATTTAAATCATCAAAAGAACTAGCACACCCACCGCGTCTTGCCGATACAACCGCTGCTGCTGGCTTATACTTAAAGATATCTGTTTTAGCATAAAAACACCTATCCATAAATGACTTTATAAAACCAGTAGGTCCAGCATAATGAACGGGACTTGCAAAAACAAATCCGTCTGCACACTTAGCCTTTTCTAAAAACTCATTTACCTTATCATTTATAAAACATCTTTTACTTTTAATGCAAGAACCGCATCCCAAACATCCTCTTATAGCATCATTTCCTATCCAAAAAACTTCAGTTTCTATGCCATTTTTACTAAAAGAACTTTTAACTTCTTCTAATGCTCTATTTGTAGAACCAAATTCATGTGGACTTCCATTTACTAATAATACTTTCATATAATCCTCCTAAAACATTGATATATTGTTCATTTTCATCTATAATTATAGCATAAATTAATATTTTGAATTTAACAAATAAATGAAGGTGTAAATATGGATGATAGACCAATATGTTTTTTTGACTCGGGAATTGGTGGCTCTACAATATTAAAAGAAGTAATTAAAAAGTTGCCAAATGAAGACTATATTTATTATGCAGATAGCAAAAATAATCCTTACGGTAATAAAACTAAAAAAGAATTATTTGATATAGTATGTTGTGCTGTGGATAATTTAATTAAGTATAATCCTAAACTAATAGTTTGTGCTTGTAATACCGCAACCGAAGTTGTATTAAATGATATTAGAAAGAAATATAAAGACATTACTTTTGTTGGAACAGAACCTGCTGTTAAAGTAGTTCATGATCATTACAAAGATAAAAAAGCAATTATATTAACTACTAAAGGTACTGGAGAAAGTAAAAGATTTAAAGAGTTATTTAAAAATTATAAAACAAAAAACTGTGTTTTAGTTGAAGCTCCTCTACTTGCTTCATTAATAGAAAATAACAAGGATACTTATAGCTATTTAAATGATTTATTAAAAGACTACAAAGGATATGAAGTTGTAGTTTTAGGATGTACTCATTTCCCACTTGCAAAGAATGCCATTACAAAGGTTTTAGGTAATGTTACATTTGTTGATGGAAGCCATGGTATTAAAAACAGAGTATATGACCTTATAAAAGATAAGTTAAATAAAAAAGGTGGAAAAATAAATATCATATCAACAAAAGACGATGTAAGTAAAATAATATTAGACATAGTAAAAGGAAATAAATAATCAAATTTATTTCCTTTTTTAATTTATTATTTTTTATATACTATAGGATAAGGATAATAACAATTTTTATCTAAATATGAAACACCTACGTTATAAGAATCATTTTTAGTACTATTAATCAATTCTAAAAGATCATCCAATTCTTCATCATACTTACTACTTTTTTTAATATTAGGACACATTAAAATACTAAATGGCTTTTTATATTTATTAGCAGTTCTAACTATTACCTCAGTAGCACCCCTAGGTGCCATTCCTATTAATAAATCTTTATCTTTTGCCTTTTTATCATCTTCAAATAATGATTTGTTAGCAATTATATTACCTAAATTCATCGTGACAAGTAGTGGATCATATATTTCTATACTTCCACTTTCTTTTACTTGCTGCTCTTTATCTATATAGTGAGCTAAAGTAGGAAACGTACCTGCTCCTATCTCTAAAATATTACCAGTAAGATCAAAGTTCTCCTTTAAAAATTTAAAATATGCTTTATATCTATCTTTCTCTTCTAAATCAAGATTTAAAAACGATCTTACACAAGCTACATAGTCATCTTTCTTATGCTTAGAATCAGAAAAACTCATACCTAAATTCTGTAAAAGAAGTGGACTATAGCCATCACCATATTCCATTATAAACTTAACATATTCTATATCTTCCTTATCCATATTTCTTGAAAATTCCATTAAAAACACCCCTTTTTTAATGTTTGATATAATAGCAAAAACAAATAAAAAAGTCAAATTAGACTTTTTTACTTAACCTATCAAATATTACTTTAAAGACTTTCCGTTAATTCTTCTTTCGTATTCTTCTTTTAAGTAACTATTATTTTCGTCAGTTATTATTTTACCCCCAATATATTCTATATTACCCAAGTCTGTTACTTCAGAATTTTCAAAATCTGCATCCCCACCTATACTTTGTAATTCACCTAAGTTTATAATTTTAGAATACCAAAAGTTTGCGCTTCCGCCTATATTTTGTAATTTACCTAAATTTGTTATTTCAGAGTATCTAAAGTCAGCATTACCTCCTATAATTTGTAACTCACCTAAGTTCGTTATTTCAGAATTTGCAAAGTCTGCGGTCCCTCCAATGCTTTGTAATTTTCCTAAATCTGTTACTTCAGAATTTTCAAAGTGTGCATATTCTCCTATACTTTTTAAATTACCTAAGTTTGTTAATTTAGAATAACTAAAGAATACGTTCCCACCTATGCTTCGTAATTCGCCTAAATTTGTTACATTAGAATTTCTAAAGTCTGCACTTCTTCCTATACTTTGTAATTTGCCTAAATTTGTTACATTAGAATTTCTAAAGCCTGCATCTTCTCCTATTTTTTGTAATTTTCCTAAATTTATTACGTCTGAATTTCTAAAGTTTACACTTCTTCCTATGCTTTGTAATTTGCCTAAATTTGTTACATTAGAATTTTCAAAGTATGCATTTCCACCTATAACTTGTAATTCTCCTAAGTCTGTTACTTCAGAATTATAAAAAAGTGCACTTCCTCCTATACTTTGCAGTTTGCCTAATGTTTTTATTCTAGTAAGGGAAAAATCCGCTTGTCCACCTATAATTCGTAATTCACCTAAATTTGTTACTTTAGAACCATCAAAGTTTGCATTTCCTAATATTATTTTATAAGGACATCTTGTTTCTTCTTTTGGTTTATAATAACCTATACATATTTCTTCTTCAGTACAATCATAATATTCAGCTAAATGCTTTTTTGCCTTAGGAAGTTTTTGCTTTAACTCTTCTAAATTAGAATTTGCATTAAAATGACTTTTATAATCAGAACGAAATAAATCTTCTACAAGTTGTTTTGTTTCTTCACTATTAAATGTACCATCATCTATTTCTTTACTATATCTTATTAATCTTTTGTTCCATTCTTCTTTATCTAGCCAGTTCTTTCCGTTTTTAATATCTTTATTATTTTCTAAAAATGATATTGCAACATCTCTATATTCTTCTTCTAATTCTTGTGCATTTCCGTTTTTTATTCCCCTTACTTCATCTATTTCATTTCCATTCATCTTAACTGCTATATGTGGTTTATTATCATTATCTATAAATACGTAAAAGTCTCCTTGTTCTAACTGTGTTGACGCAAGTGTTTTTGTACACCATGGTGTATCTTGCACTAGTGTCTTTAGTTTTATTACGTTTTCTGCATAATTCTTGCTATCACTTGCTCTTCCATCAAACTTAATCCATTTTCCCATGCCATATGTATTTACGTTTTTAAGTGTTATCTCAGATGTATCTTTTATTATGTTATTAAACTCTGCTACTCCTGCATAATATAGTTCTTTAAAGTTTTCATATGTATCTAAATTATTATATATTACGTTTAATACTTTTTCATTTAAAAGCATATGTCCTTCTATTGTTTCATTTAATTTTCTTTGTTTAACTATTACTTTAGTCTCATCTTTTTTATATACTTTTAATAATGTTTCTCTAAGCATTAACGCTTTAAATGCATCTTCATAATTAGCGTTTTTTATAAAGTCTACTATGTGTTTATATTCTTCGTATAATTTCTCACTATAAATATTAGATAGTTCTTCCAATGCCTTTGTTTTATTATTTCTTATATAATTAGCCTCATCTTTTTCTCCTCTTTGTTCTAATGCTTTTAATTCACTTTCATATTCTCTTATTAGTGATTGGCTATCTAAACTTATTTTAAAAGTATCTTTATCTAAATTATATAGTTTATTTAGTTCTTTTTCTATATCTTCTTTTATTACTTGTTCTTTATTATTGCTTGGAAATGCTGGAGTGTTTCCATCATAATTTTTATTTTTATAATAGTTTGATGCAAATATTTTTTCACATTTTGATATGTTCATATTTCTTATATTATTATTCATATTTAATATAAGATATCTTCTACTATCAGTTTCTTTCTTTTCTGCTTTTAGTATTTCTTTGCATAAGTCTTCTAACTCTTCTTTTTTAAAGTATGGAAAGTCTCCTACTAATACATCTATTACTATTTCGTTATCTATTATTCCTTTTTCTATTTCATCAAGACTATATATACCAAAGTATTTTAATTCGTATTCTTCTTTTAATTCATCAAACACATTATTTTCTTTTAACCTTTTTATTACTCTTTCTTTTATTTTACTAAACATTTCTGTTTCTTCAAAAAAGTGTAATAATTCATGCATATTTACATTTTTTAAGTCTTTTTTGCTATTTAAATTTAGGTATATTGTATTATTTTCTTCATATCCACAAATGCTTTTATCATCATAATAAAATACTGTTTCAATACCAAATGTTTTATTAAAGGTCTCTATTTCTTTATTTGTCATTTTTAAGTACCTCAAGCACTTCTTTTTGAGTTTTTCCTTCTTCTAATAATTTCTTTATTTTTGCTTGATTTTCTTTAAACTCTTCTAATTTTTCTCTTGGTATTCTAACTATTTTATTGTCATATGTTAATGCTAATACTTTTTCTTCCATAATTTACATACCTTTCTTAATAAATTATAGCAAATTTATTACTTATTATCTACTTTTTACTTTCATTAGTTTACAAAAAAAGAAGCCATTACTCAAAAGACTTCTTATATATAAAATCTTATTATCTCTTATTAATCATATCAATTATTATGTTTGCAGTATTTTCTACACCTATTTCATCTACGTTTAAACAAATATCATAGTTAGAAAAATCCCTCCAGTTATGTTCAGTATAATACTTATAATGTTTTTCCCTTTGTTTATTAATCTTCTTAATTTGTTTTTCTGCCTTATCTTTAGATAAACCATAATATTTAACTGCACGTTTTATTTCATTATCTAAAGAGCTATATAAAAATACTTTATAAACGTTTTTCTTACCGCTTAATATGTAATTTGCACATCTACCAACTATTACGCAAGATGACTTTGAAGCAAGCTTTTTAATTGCTTTATCTTCCGCGATAAATAAAGCATCTTCATTATTATATATAGAGCTTCCTAGAGAATGTTTCTTTTGTTCATTTTCTTCTATGTATTTTTTAGATAGTCCGCTTTCCTTTGATATTTCGTTTATCAACTCTTTATCATAAAATGGTATACCTAACTTATCTGATATTATTTTTCCTACAAATCTACCACCAGAACCATATTCTCTGTTTATGGTAATAATTATTTTGCTTTTACTCCTAGATGTAATTTTTTCATTTGTATCTTTTTCTGATTCCTCGCTCATATTACCAAGCTTTTTATACTCACTAAAAAATATAAATATAACGCATATAAAGCATATAGTATCTGCAATTGGTCCAGCATATAATGCTCCATATAAACCTATCTTACTAGTTAATAAAATAGCAAGTGGAATAAAAAGCATAATTTGTCTAATAAATGATACTGCAGTTGATTTTTTTACATTTCCAAGTGACTGAATAACTATACTAGTAGTCATTTCAAACGCATTTAAAAAGCACACCATAAGAAATATTTTTAATGTATCACATGCAAACGTAACATATAAACTATTATTTGCACTACCAAATATTCCTATTAAAAACTTTGGAAATAATTGAAATGATAAATTAAATATAATTCCTATTAAAAAGTTAATTATTAGTACTTTTCTAAGAGTTTCTTTAACTCTTTTATAGTTACCTGCTCCATAGTTATATCCAATAATTGGTTGTGCACCTATTGAAACGCCAAGAACAGAAGAGACAAATAAACTATTTAATTTAGATACTATTCCGTATGCTGAAAGTGGTATATCACTACCAAATTTAGATAATGCTCCGTATTTTGTCATTATGTTATTCATGAATATAAATAAAACTAAGATAGTCATTTGAGTAATAAAACTAGATAATCCATATCCCATTACCTTAAATATACTTTTATTTATCCTAAAATCTTTTTTATCTATTTTTACTTGTTTAAATCTTTTAATATACATAAGTGCCATAATAGCTGATGCTATCTGACCTATTATTGTTGCAATAGCTCCACCTTTAACACCCATATTAAATCCCATTATTAAAATTGGATCTAATATTAAGTTTATAACTGCTCCTAAAACTAGTAATACCATTGAGTATTTAGGAGAACCATCCGCTCTTATTATTTGTGATAATACTGAGTATATAATCATAAAAGGAGCACCTAAAAGTATTATTTTACCGTAAGAAATAGCGTATGGAAGTACTTTTTCTGTGCATCCAAAAAATAAAACTAATTTATCTAGCAATAAGTATAAAATTAAGCTTATTACTACTCCTAATATAATTGTAAATACAATTGTTGATGCAACTGACTTACTAGCTTCCTTTTCCTTTTTTTCTCCAAGCCTTAAACTCAAGTTAGCAGCACATCCATTTCCTATTAAACCTGCCACTGCGTTACAAAAAATTACAATTGGAAATATTACGTTAGTTGCAGCATTTCCTAAGTATCCAACTCCTTGACCAATAAAGATTTGATCCACTATGTTATAAATAGAGTTTATAAGCATACTTATTATGCAAGGAACTGAAAACGCAAGTAAAAGTCTACCAATTTTGTCCTTTCCTAAATTTAATTCTTTTTTCAAAATAGTTTCCTCCTTTACATAAAAAAAGTTGCTAAACAAACCGGATTTACGCTTTTTTAGCAACTCATTTGCGAAGTTAATTATAGCATATTTTTTATTTTTGTGTAAGTTTTTTTAAATATACTTTAAATATCTAACTATAAAGTTATTTTTCTTAGTACTTTTTACTATTCCAACAAATTTATATTTTCCGTATCTTCTTATACTAAATATATCATTTTCTTTTAATATGTATGAGTTTTTATTCATAACATCATAATTAACTATTACTTCTTTATTTTTTATCTTATCAAGTGCAACTTTTCTTGATGTATTAATTATACCTGATATAATATTATCAATTCTTAAACTTGATACTATTATTTCTTTTTCTTCATAATTTCTTTCATAATTATCTAACACACTTAAATCTACTTCTTCTAATGAAACTTTTTTATTACCTACCATTTTTAAATTATCTTTTATGTATAATGCCAAATCTTCGCTAACAAAAACATAATAGTAATCATTATAAAGTACTATATCACCAAAGTATGATGAATCTATGTTAATTGCAAATAAACTACCTAAAATATCTTGATGTCTAATATTTTCCACAGTATAAATTTTAAATAACTTAACTTTTGGAACTTTTCCTGTGTATAACATTACTTTTTCACTATCTTTATAAGGATAATATACGTTATACTCATTTTTTTTTAACTTTCCTGTTACTATTTTAAGTTCTCTTCCATCCAAAAACTGTGTATTTTTACCTGTTTTGATTTTTTCCACAGCATTATTTATTTTATAAACATCCGATTTCATTTATTTCACCTTTTTTATTATACAAAAAAGTTCACTTAATGTGAACCTTACTTTTTTGCTTTTTTTATTTCGCTAATTATTATTAACACTATATCTATAAATGGAGGTATAACAAATATAAAGTATAAGAAATATAAAACTACTTTAAGCCAAGACTTAGTTTTCTTTATTTTATTTATAATTGTATTAGCATCCTTATTTTTACTACTATAAATAGCAGAAATTATAATTAAAATTATTTCAAAAATTATTATTTTATTTGATGATTCATCAGTATCTTTTTTATCAGAAATACTTTTATTTGTAGTAGTTGTTTTTACCTCTTTATATTCTATAACTTCATTTACTGGTTCTTTTGTAACTTCTTCTTTAACTACCTCGCTTGATACTTCATGCCCGGCCTCATCAGTTATGATTTTTTTTATGATTTTCTTTTCTCCTGTTTTACCACTAGCTACAACTTCTTTTCTTCCATTTGTCTTATCACCATTAGTTATTGTTTCATATTCAATCGTTTCCGTTGATGTTTCAGTTTTTTCAAATCTACAGCTTCCATCTGATACGTTTGCATATGAATTATAGTTAATGGCACTACTATTCGTACATCCATAAACTTTTTTAGCAGTTGTTATAACGCTTCTTCTATAAGATGAGTTTCCACCTGATGCAGCACCACCACTACACGTACAAGTTGGACTATAAGTTCCATCCTTACAAACCCATCTTCCACTACTACAATAAGCCTGACCTCCATGGTGTGAACAACAACCTCTTCCTGCTAGAACTTTATCTATACTAAAAAATATACAGATAAAAATAAATACTCCTATTACTACTTTTTTCACTTCAATTACTCCTTTACACTACTAAAAAGAGCTAATACAAACTAAAGTCTGTACTAGCCCTTTAACTAGTAATATCATAGCACATTTTTTTAAAATCTACAACGAATTATCTATTAAAATGCTTATTAAGTCTTTATATTCTATTCCTTTACTTTCAATAAGTTTAGGATACATACTAATAGTTGTAAAGCCAGGCATAGTATTAGCTTCATTTAAATATAAAGCATTATTTTCTTCATCATAGAAAAAATCTATTCTTGATAGACCAGAACAATCTAAGCTTTTAAATAATCTAAGTGAATATTCCTTTATTTTTTTTAATATATCTTCTGGTAAATCATTAGGAATTAAAGTATATGAATCCTTATTATCATATTTTGCATCATAATCATAAAATTCATTTGCAGATTTTATTTCACCTGGATTAGAACAAATTATATTTTTATTATCTTTAAGTACGGCAACTTCAAGTTCTCTAGCATTAATAAATTTTTCTACCAATAATTTATCATCATATTTCTTTGCAAGTTTTATTGCTTTTATAAGCTCTTTTTTATTATTTACTTTACTTATTCCTATAGATGAGCCTCCATTAGAAGGCTTTACTATCATTGGAAATTTAATATTTTCTATTAAATCACATATTTCATAATTATCTTTAATTACTTTAAATGGAACACTTGGTATATCAAGAGACTTAAGGATTAATTTAGTTATAGCCTTATCCATTAATAAAGCGCTTGATAACGTTTTGCATCCCACATATTTAATATCAAATAAATCTAAAAAGCCTTGCATCCTGCCATCTTCAGCATTTGTTCCATGCATTACGGGGAATACAACATCAAATTTTCTTAAATAATTTATAATATTATCTATTTCTAATATATTAGAATCTTTCCAAGAACCATCTTCCAAATAAAAGAGATCATCACTAAATTTATACCAAATATTATTCTTTGAAATACCAGCAACTTCTATATCATACCTTTTTCTATCTATGTTTTTTAATACACTCACACAAGACTTACACGAAATATAATGTTCACTTGAATTACCACCAAATAGTATTAATACCTTTTTTATAAAAAACACCTCATTAAATTATATTTTAATAAGGTTATAGTATTCTATAATTATTCTAAAGTAAAATAGAAGAAATTTGATTTAAATAAACAGTTTTATTATACAAAGCAAAAGGAAGAGATAAACTCCTCCTTTTGAAATACTACCTACCAAGTGTATAAATGCACTTGCAACAATCTAAAGTGCCTTAATTGTATCATTTCAAATGGTTAAGTCAATACTTTTTCTCGATTTTCTTTAGGTTTGTTATAAATATTATATCAGGTAATTGATTAATAAATTGCAATATATTATAAGGTTTGTGGCATAAAAAAAGTACCAAAACGGTACCTTATAAACACAATGGGGCGGAGTAAGGGAATCGAACCCTTGAATGCTGGTGCCACAAACCAGTGTGTTAACCACTTCACCAACTCCGCCAAAATATAAATTGTTAGCATTTTTTTCTAAAACGCTAATAGTATTCTAACAAACAAATAAGATAAAATCAAGTATAAGTTAAAATATTTATACCAATTTAATCATCTTCATCAAATAAAGCCGCACTTTTAATCGTGTTATTACCATATTTTTTATTGATTTTATCCATTGCTCTTTGAACCTTATCTCTTTCATTTGATTTTCCTACCCTTTCAAATAACGATACTTGTTCATATGATTTATCAGTAAAATCACTTACCCTTAAACCTACTAACCTTATAGGATCCCCATTCCACATTTCCTTTAGTAAAACGCAAGCATTCTCATATATATCATCATCTGAAGATACCGGATTAACCAATTTTTTTTGATGAACAAAATTCATAAAATTATTATTTTTAAGTTGAACTGCTATAACAGTTGCATACTTTTCCTCTTCCCTTAACCTTATTCCAACCATAAAAGATAATTTCTTTACTACCTTCTTAAGCGTCATAATATCAGTTGCATCTTTAGGAAGTGTCGTCGAGTTTCCTATTCCTTTATTTTTAGGAAGTGGTCTTTCAACCGGTGAATCATCTATACCATTTGCGTACTCATGCATCATGAGTCCCATAGATTTAAAATGTCTAGTAAGCATGTTTATATCTGCTTTTGCTAAATCTTCTACTGTGTTAATATTTAGTTCATGCAACTTTTTACTAGAACTTTTACCAACCATAAATAAATCATCTACCTTTAAAGGCCACATTTTTTTCTTTACCTCATAATCAAACAAAGTATGAACTTTATTTGGTTTCTCAAAGTCACTAGCCATCTTTGCACACACTTTAGAATTTGCAACACCTACGTTTACCGTAAATCCAAGTGTATCATAAATCTCATCTTTTATTTTATAAGCCAATTTAACAGGATCACCAAACATCATTTCCATTCCTGTCATATCCATAAAGCATTCATCTATTGAATACCTTTCTATTACCGGAGTATATTTACATAGTATATTATAAAAAGCATCAGAATATTTTATGTAGTTTTGTCTTTCAGATTTTATAACGTATAGCTTATCAACCTTTCTTCTTGCCATATAAAGTGGCTCTCCGGATACTATTCCAGCCTTTTTCGCAGGAAAACTTTTTGCAACAACAACCCCTCTTCTTTTTTTCTCATCACCAGAAACTACCGCGGGTATGGTTCTTATGTCTAATTTGCTACCATTTTTTAGCATTTCAACCGCAGACCAAGATAGAAATGCATTATTAACATCTATGTGAAATATTATTCTTTTCATTTCTATCACCTCTACTTTTATTATACTAAAAAAATCCCTATTTGGGACTATTTTTTAAAACAAATGTACGCAACTACTAAAAGAAGAATAAATAATGCTGCTAGAATGATAACTAATATATAATCATTATTCTTAGTTTCCTTCGTATCTATTTTAACTTCCATATTACTTATGCTTTCCCTTATAACTTTCAAAACACTTTCATCACTTATTTTGCTTAATAAGTACATCGTTTCATCTGTTGGATTACCAATTCTTTTTTCTTTAGTTTCTTTATCCGCTAAAATAAATTCTGGGCTCATTATTCTTATTTTTTGTTTAGAAAAATTAATTAATCTTATTACACTACTTTTTTTAACGTCAGGAATAATTTTCTTCTTAAGACTTATCTTAGTATTATCCTTATTTATTGCATATGTTTTTATAGTTAAATTATTATCAATTAAAGAATATGGAAAGAAGCCAACCGTTGTACCTTGATACTTAACTTTAAAACCGTAATCTTCCTTTGAATACTTTTTAGAATCAGATATAAAGTCAAATTCATATTCCTTTGTTAGTTTTTTTATCTTATCTCTAACTAAGTTTATTTTCTTGTTCTTAACTAGTATATAAAAATCAGAGTGATATTCTAAAGATTCCTTATTAGTTACTAAGTAAGGCACTATACTACCTGATACCGCAATATCGCCTGAAAGTTCCTCATCACTTGTAAACGTTAAAATAATATCAATTATATCATTGTAATTACTGTTCATATAATATCTCCTATCTTAATCTTATACTTTAATTATATAACAAAGTTATTAAAATGCAATTAAAATTATGAATAATAGTAAACAAAATGTAGTTATGAAGTAATGAAGTAGTGGCTTTATTTTAATTTTTAAATTAAATTCTATAATAGTCGGAACAAAAATTAAGCTGATTATTCCAAGTGAATAAACAAATTTAACATCTTGCCTTTCAAAGAATAAATTAGATGATATAAAAAGAATAATAAGTTGAACTAAAAAATCAAATAAAATATATTTTCTCATATTACATTATATGACAAAAAAAATAACTTGACAGTGTTAGTATAATTGTGTTATTATTTTTCACGTTCGCCTAAAAAAGGAGATGACAAAAGTGTCTTACACAAATGCGTGTAGTAAATATTTTAAAGGAAGTTTAAATAAATCTGAATTAGAAAAATTAAAAGAAGAAAAAATCATTTTATCAAATCTTTTATATAGTATAATTGAAACTGATATGATAACTGAATTTAACGATGAATTAAGATATGTAAATAGTTCCGGAAAATGGGTATTATCACCTACCATTTCACAATACTATACAGATAAAGATAGGTCTGCTAATATAATAACACCTAATATAAAAGAAGATAAAACTTTAGGTAGATTAACAATTACTAAAACCACATATAATAATCCATATGGCATATATGATTATTTAATAACACCAAAAATGATAAAAGATATTAATAATGCAGGATGTTTTATAACTACTAAAAAATTAAATGGTCTTGACAAAAGATTTAAAGCTTGGGCTGGCATGGGTGTTCCTTGTTGTTTTTTAATTTCTGGTGAAAATAATAAAGAAACATTAAAAAGAGATGAAAATATCCAAAAATTTATGGATAGTTTAGTTAAAAATAATCAGTTATCTATCGAAGAGGGATTTATTGACGACAATTTAAATAATATGTTTTATAAAGCATATGTATTAAAAAGATAGCTTTTTTGCTATCTTTTTAGTATGTTTTTTAAATTTAAACTTGCATTATATATATCTTTTTTGCTAAAATCTTTATTTTCTTCATTTAAAAGTTTTATTGCCTCTTTTAATGAGCATTTATTTTTAATAATTAAATCAACTAATAATGCTTCAACTGATACGTCACTTTCATTTTCTTTTTCTCTTTCATTATTAATTAAAACTACGTATTCACCCTTAAGACTATTAGGATCATCCTTCATTTTTTCATATACTTCTTCAATTTTACCATGAATAGTGTGCTCATGAACCTTAGTAAGTTCAGTGCATACGCTAACCACACATCCTGGTATTTCTTTTTTTATATACTCTAATAACTTTATTATTCTTTTTGGTGACTCATAAATTACTTTAGTTTTAACAGATGCGTGTTTTATACGTTCAAATAATTCTTTTTTTGCCTTATTTTCAGTTGGAACAAAGCCATAAAAAGCAAACGATGAAGTATCAAGTCCGCTTACTGATAAAGATGTTATAACAGCACTACAACCCGGAATGCCAATTACTTTAATATCATTTTCTAAAGCTTCTTTTATTAATATATAGCCTGGATCTGATATGCAAGGTGTTCCAGCATCAGAAACTAATGATATATCATTACCTTCATTTAAAAGATTTATTATCTCTGATACTCTTTCTCTTTCATTAAATTTATGATAAGAAAGCATTTTTACCTTAATATCAAAATGGTTAAGTAATTTTATAGTTTGTCTTGTATCTTCTACTAATATCAGATTACTTTGTCTTAATGTTTCCTCTGCTCTTTTTGAAAAATCATTTAAATTCCCAATTGGAGTTGCAACAACAAATAAAGTTCCCATATAAACCACTTCCTTAAATATATTTTTAATACTTAACAATCATAAGAATTCCTATTATGAAAAATAGTATTCCACTAATTAATTTAGATGCTTTAGATATTTTAGTTTTATCAAATAATTTTACCAATAATAACAATATCAAAAACATCATAATATTTACAATAAACGAAAATAATACATATAAAATTATAGCTGACATCTTATTTAACGAACCATTTAACTTTAATAAATCACTAAATAAAATGGATGCATCACTTACGTTTAATATTCTAACAAAATTAGATAATACACCAAATATTATCATGATGATAGATAATATTAACAAACTATTATTTTTCAAAAAGTTTTTCATCTTACTTTCTTTTACGTTTGGTTTTTCATCTAAACTATTTGCATAAAGTATAAGTTTTACTGTACCAAAACAAATTAGTATTACGGATAATAAAAGTCTTGCTAATGATGCATAGTTAATAACATTATCAAAACTACCATTATTAATAAATATAATATAAGATGCATTTAAAGAAAATAATAAAACGACTGATAAAATAATCTTATTTTTATTATTTTTTTCATCTAGTATAGTAGCTAGTATGACAGCAAAAATCCACAACATTAAAGGATTTATTCCGTCTATTAGACCTAATATAATGCTTGATAAATAAATGTTTATATTTTCGAAATCTATGGTTTTATCCTGAAAAATGGAAAGTTCATAACTCTTTTTTTGCGTGCTATTATCTGTTATTTTATCTTCCGTTAAACTTCCCTTTACAATGCCTAATTTTATTCCTACTTTATCTTTGAAATTTTTTCTTTTAGCTAATTTAATATGATATTTATATGTATCATCTGTAACGCCAGAAGAATATCCAAAGATAGAAGTATTATCTATTATAACAAACGGAACTCCGCTTGCATTAACATCTAAAAAGTCTGCTATTTCATCCATTAATGCTTGGTTATCTTGATCATACCAAACCTCATATTTAATGATGTTTAAATCATATTTATTTTTAATCTTATCCAAATATTTCATTGCTTCTTCACAGTGAGGACAAGTCTTTCCATAAAATATATACACGTTTGCCTCTTTTGCATAAGCTTTTATATTAAACGAAAAAAACAATGCTAATGAAAAAATAAAAATAAATAAAATATTCTTAACGCTTTTCAAAAATATCACTTCCTTGTATATTATAGCATTTATTTTTTATATACAAAAGAAAAAAGCATCAATGATGCTTATTTACTTACACTTATAATCTTTGTTTTAATAGCTGGTATTACCCTAGTTACCGTTCCGTCTGAATTTATTTTTTTAGTTTCTGCATGCTCTGCTGGTATAACTTTTACTTTAGATGCTGGTATAACTTTTCTATAAGTTATTGTTTTAGCTACACTGCCTTGTAATTTATTTGTATTTTGAAAAGTTAACACTTGTAGTGGAGTTCTAGCTGTTAGAACACCTACTCCGCATATTGTAAGTACAAAAACAATTACTAAACTAGCAGCTATCTTGCACCAAGAATCTTTTATTAATTCAGAATCAGCTAACTTTGGTCTTCCAACTGGATTTTTTTCTTCCTTTTTAGCCATATTATCAACTCCTTTATCATAACTATTATAATAATAACATAAAAAAGTGTAATTAAAACATTTTTTAAAATTTACTTTACACTGCTTTTACTATTAAGGTTATGGTCTAGATAATAAAAATCTATTCAAAAAAAGAGTTACCTTTTTAAGTAACTCTTACTTTTTTATAACTAATTCATCATTTGATATATCAATTGTTAAATTATCACCTGATATAACATCTCCTGATATAAGTTTTTTAGCAAGTAATGTTTCTAGATTTTTAGATAGATACCTCTTAAGTGGTCTTGCACCATAATTGTGATCATATCCGTTTTCAACAATAAATTCTTTAGCTTTTTCTGTTAAAGATATACTTATTCTTTGATGTTTTATTTTTTTATTTAAATCATCTACTAACTTATCTAATATTTCATAAATAACTTTTTTACTTAATGCATTAAAGACAATTATTTCATCAATACGGTTTAGGAATTCTGGTCTAAAGTAGTTTTTTAATTCAGCATTCATCATATCTTCATCTACTTTACCATCTAAGACATACTGACTGCCTATATTTGATGTCATTATTATAATAGTGTTTTTAAAATCAACTACTCTTCCATGTCCATCAGTTATTCTTCCGTCATCTAGTATTTGAAGAAGAATGTTTAAAACATCTCTATGAGCTTTTTCTATTTCATCAAATAAAACTATACTATAAGGATTTCTTCTTACTTTTTCAGTTAATTGTCCTCCTTCATCATAACCAACATATCCTGGAGGCGCTCCTATAAGACGAGATACAGAATGACTTTCCATATACTCACTCATATCAATTCTAACCATGTGTTTTTCATCATCAAATAATTCATAAGCAAGTGTTCTTGCAACTTCTGTTTTACCAACACCAGTAGGTCCTAAAAACATAAATGAACCAATTGGTCTATTCTCATCTTTAATACCAGATCTTGACCTTATAATAGCATCACTAACTAATTTTAAAGCCTCATCTTGTCCCTTGACTCTTAATTTCATGTTTTCTTCAAGATTTAAAACCTTTTCTTTTTCGCCCTTAGTAAGTTTTGAAATTGGAATATTAGTCCATCTTGAAATAACAGATGCAACTAACTCCTCAGTTACTCTATCACTTAGTATTTTATTATTATTAGATTTCTTTAAATTATCAAGTTTTTTCTCTAATTCTGGAATAGTACCATGTCTTAATACAGCAGCCTTTTCTAAATCATAATTATTTTCAGCCATTTCAAGTTTAAATCTTGCTTCTTCTAACTCTTTTTTAGTCTTTTTGATGTCTACTTGAACAGCCTTTTCCTTTTCCCAATTACTTCTTAAATAAGATTCTTCACTTTTCATCTCTTTTATTTTAGAATCAAGTTCTTTTACTCTTTCACGGCTAATATCATCCTTATCTTTTTTAATAGCTTCTCTTTCTATTTGAAGTTTCATAATTCTTCTTGTTAAACTATCTATGTTTTCTGGAACTGAATCCATTTGAACACGAATTGTTGCACAAGCCTCATCTATTAAATCAATTGCTTTATCAGGTAAATATCTATCTGTTATATACCTATTTGAAAGCGTTGCAGCAGAAACTAATGCAGCATCAGAAATAGATACACCATGATGAACTTCAAACCTAGACTTTAAACCTCTAAGTATTGTAATTGTATCTGATACAGTTGGTTCTTTTACTAGTACCTTTTGAAATCTACGCTCTAAGGCACCATCATCTTCAATATATTTACGATATTCATTTAAAGTTGTTGCACCAATTAAGTGGATTTCTCCTCTAGCTAACATTGGTTTTAACATATTACCAGCATCCATTGCACCGTCTAATTTACCAGCACCTACTATCATATGAATTTCATCGATAAACATAATTATGTTACCTTCTGACTTTTTAACTTCATTTAAAACGTTTTTAAGTCTTTCTTCAAATTCACCACGATATTTAGCACCCGCAATTAAAGCTGCCATATCAAGTTCCCAAATGGTTTTATCCTTTAAACTACTTGGCACATCACCTTTTACAATACGCCCAGCAAGTCCTTCTATAATAGCGGTTTTACCAACGCCAGGTTCACCAATTAAAACTGGGTTATTCTTCGTCTTACGAGATAAAATACGTGTTATAGAACGTATCTCATCATCCCTACCAATTACTGGGTCAACCTTTCCATCTTTAACATATTGAGTAATATCTCTACCATATTTTTCTAAAACATTTTCTTCTTTTTCTTCGTTCATATTAAACATAAATATCACCCCTTATAAATAATATTATGCATCTTTTATTTGCACTAGATACATTATATATCTATAATTAGCACTTGTCAAGTAAGAGTGCTAATTATTTATTTAAATTATCTGCATTTTTTAATATTCATTTATTTTAAACTTGTAAAGCACTTAAAAAAGGAACATTATATTCCTTCTTAATTACTTAATATTATCATCAATAATATCTTCCTGTGTATTTTTATATTTATCATCATAAGGATTATATTCAGAATCACTATACATTACCCAATTAAAGTATTCACATATGTACTTCGCATCACTATTTTCATCTGACATATTTATTATTTCTTCTTTATGTACACTCAAATAGTTTCCTATCTTACCACCTGTAGTTTGCATTTTATCATCAATTTTTGCATAATTTGTTATACCAAGATGTTCTTCTAGATACTTTTTTATTTCCTTTAGAATATCTTCTATAGTTGCCTTTTTTTCTAACCAACCAAAATATTCACATATGTATTTTGCTTCGCTATTTTCATCTGACATCTTTATTATTTCTTCTTTTTTATAAGATAAATAATTTCCTATCTTACCACCTGTTGTTTGCATTTTATCATCAATTATTTTAGGGTTTGTTATTCCAGAATGTTCTTCTAAATAATTTCTTATTTCTTTTAGAATATCTTCTATAGTTGCCTTTTTTTCTAACCAACCAAAATATTCACATATGTACTTCGCATCACTATTTTCATCTGACATATTTATTATTTCTTCTTTATGTACACTCAAATAGTTTCCTATCTTACCACCTGTAGTTTGCATTTTATCATCAATTTTTTGATAACTTGTTATACCAAGATGTTCTTCTAGATACTCTCTTATTTCCTTTAATATATCTTCAATGGTTGCCTTCTTTTTTAACCAACCAAAATATTCACATATGTATTTTGCATCGCTATTTTCATCTGATTTCTTTATTATTTCTTCTTTATTTTTAGATAAATAATTTCCTATCTTACCACCTGTTGTTTGCATTTTATAATCAATTATTCTAGGGTTTGTTATTCCTTGATGTTCTTCTAGATACTTTCTTATTTCTTTTAGAATATCTTCTATAGTTGCCTTTTTTTCTAACCAACCAAAATATTCACATATGTACTTCGCATCACTATTTTCATCTGACATATTTATTATTTCTTCTTTATGTACACTCAAATAGTTTCCTATCTTACCACCTGTAGTTTGCATTTTATCATCAATTTTTTGATAACTTGTTATACCAAGATGTTCTTCTAGATACTCTCTTATTTCCTTTAATATATCTTCAATGGTTGCCTTCTTTTTTAACCAACCAAAATATTCACATATGTATTTTGCATCGCTATTTTCATCTGATATATTTATTATTTCTTCTTTTTTATAAGATAAATAACGCCCTATCTTACCACCGGTTGTTTGCATTTTATAATCAATTCTTGCATAATTTGTTATTCCAGAATGTTCTTCTAAATAATTTCTTATTTCCTTTAATATATCTTCAAAGGTGGTTTTTAAGTCCGTATCTACTTCTTTATCTATTTCAACAAAATCCTTTAATACTGACGTTAATTCAAATATATTATCATCAAGTTTTATATCTTTTAAATTATCTTTTTGTGATGTAATTTTCTCATCAAATACAGTATTCCATAAATCTATTACACTACCAAGTTCTAATATAGTTAATATTCTATTTTTTTCATCAGTAGGCAGATAATTTAACTCTTCATTATTTATATATTTACTATATTTTTCTTGTATCATTTTTAGGATAGACGAATATCTTGACTCTAATTTATCTTTACTATTTATGTCAGGTAACAAGTTATTATGAATTTTGCACCACTCTACTACGTTTTTTAGTAATTCTAAATCATCTTGATACTTTTTCTCCCCCTTTTTCATATTAACTCTTAAAACATTATTAACTAGGTCAATTGCAATTGTTCTTTCATCTTCAGCATAATCCTTATTAGGATCCAGTCCAAAAATTATCCTACCAAATTGTTGCAAGAATAATATCTTAGAATTTTCATCTAACGCTCTAAACCAAATAAGTCCATTTACGCCTTTTATATGAGTTCCTTCATTTAACTTATTCATAACTAGCATAAACTTATATTTATTAGAATCATCCTTTTCAAAAGCCATTAATTCCCTGTCATTATGTTTAGACCCATAACAACCAAGCATTGAATAATTTTCAACATAATCTTTTGTTTTTTTGCTTAATAAAGCACCTTTTTTAGTTTCATCTAACTTTATAAAATGCATATATTTTATTATTGTATCTGCGATATCATTTTCTTTTGTAGTAACACTGTCATCCTTTTTAATAACCCTTGATTTTATTTTTGATAATAATAGTATATTTTCTTTTTCTTTATTAATCCATAACAAATCTTCATTTGATAAAGAAATATTATTTGTTATTTTATAATATATGCTATTTAAGATTTCTTTATTTTCTTTTGCATATTTATAAGTAAACATATATTGATTCATCATGCCCTTATATATTTTAATAATATGCTCTGCTTTACTATTAGATATTATGTTTCCATCTATATCCTCATACGTTCCATTATCTTTTCTACTAATTGGTAAAAATACTATGTAACGCTCACCTTCTTTTATATTATTTCCAATAATATCAGATATTCCTGACGCATCATTTAAATTTTTTCTTAAAACTTCAAATCTATTCGAATAATAATTTCTTTTATCAGCATCTGTAATTTCATTAACTTTTTCTAATAATCTTTCTAAAGAACCATCGTTTATAAGATTATATTCACATTGGACTATTTTTGGATTCATTACATATCCTGCTTTTATTGCATCAATTAAATCTAGGTTATATGCTAAATGACTGTTATTTTTTATATCCTCATCACTATAACCAAACTTTTTAGCAAGTTCATCTGCCATATTTATCAAATCCACATCTCTTTGTGGTGTTGCAGTAATACCTAAATATTTCGTTTTATTATCCTGATTATTTATCAAACTATTTATTTTATCATTCCAAATAGTCGCACCCGTTCTATGCATTTCATCAAATATTACAAAATCATATTTATCACTTATAAATTCATTATTTTCTGATAATAAACTTTGATATGTTGTAAGTTTTAAATTAGGAAACACTTCTTTTACTATATCATCTAAACTCTTTCTCATTTCTTTACCATACATAGTATCTCTAATTAATCTTTTCATCTGATATAGTATTTCATCATTAGGTGCCAAATATATTATATTTTTATCTTTATAATCTAGCATTTTTGATAGTGCAACATAGCTTTTTCCTGCTCCTGTTGGCATAACGCATGATGTAAATCTATTATTATTTAACTTTTTATCAATGTTTTTTAAAGCTATAGCTTGATAATCTCTTAGCTTTAAGGACGTTTCTTTTAGTTTGTAATATCCAACAAAATCTTCAAGTTCACTTACAGTAAAAGTATCTTTAATATCTATATTAGAAAAATCCTTATTTTTTATTAAACAAGTTAATAATGCATTTGAAATATCTTTTTCTTTAACACCTTGTTCTTTTAGTTTGTTATAAACGTTTACAACATCTTTTTCCTTTAGTTTTTTAATAATATCATTTCTTTTTTCTATATCTAAAGATTCAATACCCAACTTTTTAAAATCAAATAAATCAATTATTGCATTTGCATAATAATCTTCTTTAGATAAACTTCTTTCATCTAAATCATTTATAAAATAGTTAATTGAACTTTTAGGATTATTTATTATATTTTCTAACTCTTCATAGCTTAAACTTGTTATTTGTGAAAGCGTGTCATATTCTTTTGAATTAATGTTTAAATTAACAGACTCAGAAATTTTAAGTCCTCTATTATTTTGCCTTAGTACTATTTCTGGTTCTATTCCAAAACAATTATCGTTTATATAATTTTCTAATCCAAAGTAATCAGAATCATTTAAAGTTATTTCTCCAAGATTCTTAAGTGTGTTCTTACACCTAAGTTTAGACTTAGCTATATAAAAAGATTTATAATAGCATGTATTTATATCATTATAAGATACTTTACCATGAGTTAAATTATATGTTTCTTCTATGGATAAATCAGAATCTATCATATAATTTTCGTAATTAAAGTTTTTAATAAAAGAAAAATCCCCTTTATTAACATAATTTATTACTTCTTTTTTTAATCTTTTTACTAGTTCTAAATCTTTAGGTAGTTGCTGAATAACAGATAAAACATCAATAACTTCCTTTGGAATATTTATTATTTCATCTTCATTTATAGTGTCGTAATGTATTAATTCCATAGATGATAACGCATTACCTATCGTTTGCATTAAAAATCTATTTGACATATTAGGTATTACGTTTTCACTTATTAAATTAATCTTTGCAATCAATTTATTTTTTTCTAAATTCTGAGTTTCATTTAAAGTTTGGTAGTAAGTTGATGTATCAATAGGTTTTGTAAATTTTATTCCTTATTCAAACTTAGAGCTATCACTAAGTAATTCTGGTTTATAATACATACTTAATTCTTGTAATGTTTTTGCATTATTAATTTTATTTATTAAATCAGTATTGATATTCTCATTTTTTATTATTTCATCTATTCTGTCATTTATGTTACTTATCATGTATGAAGGTGCATTATAAACTGTTTTTCCTAAATTATTTTTTTTAACTTTAACTATTACATAATTATCTTTATAATAACCTCTACCATAGGTTAGAGAAACATTTGCATTACTAGATAATGAAATACATTTTGTATCTTTTCTGTAATGCATTTTAATATGATCTATCATCTCTTCTAACGTTATGTTTGAATTAGTGTTATACTTAGAATTATCATTAAATCTTGATAAATCAGTATTTACCCTTACAATATTACCGTTATCATCGGTAATTTCTTTTTCTTCTATTTGTTTATTATCAGCATTATTTAAAGCACGAAAAAAATAGTAATAATTATCATCGCTTAATACATTAAAATTTTCAATATCAAATATATTATCCATATCAATACCCCTATCATATTAAGTATATCAAAAATATAAATTATTTACAATTTTTAAGCTTATACAAAGAAAAAAAGTCATAGACTTTTTCTTTTTTTGAATGTGGAGTTAAACTTGTTTCCTTATTGTTTTTAAGCAATTACCTTTCCATCTAAATTACAAATGTAACAGTTTGGTAATAGTTCTTTTATTTTGGATAGCATTTTTTCATCAGATTCATATAATAGGTGACTTAAGAAAGGAAAAAGTTATGAACTATTATAAAGAAATAAAAAATTTAATAGAAGAAAAAGAAGTAAACGATAAGGTTAGATACTTAGAAAGCAATAAAGAAACCATTAAAACTTACTATGAAATAGGAAGGTTTTTAATTAAAGCACAAGGTGGCGAAGAAAAAGCTAAATATGGAAACGGGTTAATAAAGAAATGGTCAGAAAAATTAACTAAAGAATACGGAAATGGATATAAGATTGCTAATCTTAAAAACATGAGAAAATTCTATATTATGTTTAGAAAAAGCTACACAGCGTGTAGCCAATCTAATTTATCATGGTCGCATTATAAGTATTTACTTAAGTTTGATAATGAAAACGAACGTAATTATTACATAAATAGATGTATTCAAAATAATTTATCCGTAAGAGGATTAATAAATGAGATAAAAACAAAATCATTTGATAGGTTATCTTATGCAGATAAGAAGAACATAAAACTAATAACAGACAAGGAAACTAGTTTAGATATAAAAGATATGATACATGACCCAATACTAATAAATATAAATAGTAAAGAAAAAACGAGTGAAAAGGTTTTAAAAAAATACATATTAAAAGAATTAGAACATTTCTTTTTAGAATTAGGTACTGGTTTTACCTTTGTAGGGAGCGAATACAAACTATCATATGATAATAAAAATTATTACGTAGACCTACTGCTATTTAATTACAAGTTAAACAGATTTATAGTTTGTGAATTAAAGCTTAACAGTGTAAATGCAAGAGATATAGGTCAAACTCTAAATTATATTAAAATAATAGATAAAACATTAAAAGAAAAGAATCATAAAAATACGATAGGTATAATAGTATCAAAAAGAAACGATAAATTCATTTTAGAATATGTAAGTGATTTAAGTTTAATGCTTACTACCTATAAATTAGAAAATAATTTAAAAAAAGCTACAGCATAAACTTATGCCATAGCTTTTCTTGTTACTTATCTCTTTTAAGCAGATAGTTTGCAAATTCCATAAATAAATCTTTATTTTGAACGTCCATACTATTTATTATTTGAATACCTTTATTAGTGTATTCTAATTCTAATTTTTCAGCATTTCTTTTTGCTCCCAACTTTTCAAACAAATCTGCTATCATTTTTGTTTCATTAAAACTTATATTAGGATTCCCATAATACTTATCTATAATTTTTAACTCGTCACAATTTGCATGATCTATTGCATATTTATAAATAATTGTTTGTTTTCCTTCTTTCACATCATTTAAAGTTTTACCCATGCTACTACTTGTAGAATATAATCCTAACAAGTCATCCTTTATTTGAAATGCTATTCCAAGATAAGAGCCCATTACAGTAAGCTTTTCCTTATCTTCTGTGCTTGCAGAAGCTGACGCTGCCCCTATAAGTATTGGTCCTATTATCGTGTACCAAGCCGTTTTATTAAGATATATATCATATATAATACTATCATTCATATTTTTGTGATAATCAATGTCCTTTAAAGGTAATTCAACATCTATTATCTCTCCATTTACCGTATTATGAAGTGTTTTAGAATAAATTTTTATTATCTCATCTTTTAGTTCTTTACTAATATTTGCATTATTAATTATTCTATAAGAAATAAAAAAGCCTAAATCTCCAATACATATAGCCTTTGAAACTCCAATATGACCTTTATATTTGGCATTAATAGTTTCAAGTCCTCTTCTTTTATCAGCCTCATCAATTATGTCATCATGTATTAAAATTGCCGTTTGAAATATTTCTAGAGCTGCTGCTAAATCTATATAGCTGTCATCATCTTTTCCAAATAACATTGCACCTAATTTAACTAAGTATCCTCTTACTCTTTTACCACCACTAGATAATCTTTTAAGTTCAATTATAGATTCTTTAATAAATTCATTATCACTATATTTTTCTATTTCTTTATCTAAAATTTCATTTATTTTATCTTCTATTTTCTTTTTACTTATTTTTAATAAATCTTTTTTCATATTAATATATTCACATCCTGTACATAAATTATAACATATGTTATAATTAGTTTCCACAAAGAAAGGAATGATTTTTATGGATTTAACAACTTTTTTAATTAGAATTACAATATGTTTTGCACTAAGTATTTTAATAGGTCTAGAAAGACAATTAAGACACCGTATGGTAGGTCTTAGAACTAACGTACTAGTTTGTATTGGTGCATTTTTATTCGTTTACCTATCATTTGGCGCTAATATAGTAAATTCTGATACAACTAGAATTGCAGCACAAGTAGTTTCTGGTATCGGTTTTTTAGGTGCTGGTGTAATACTTAGAGATGGAAGCAAAATAAAGGGACTTAATACCGCCGCTACTTTATGGTGTGTTGCAGCAATTGGTACTTTATGTGCCGCAGGACTTGTTGTAGAAGCTACTATAGGAACGGCATTCGTTCTTTTGTCAAACGTTATTTTAAGATTAGTTTCACTATTTATAATGAACAAATTAAAAGCGACAGAAAAAGAAAAATACACAATTAAAATTAATTGTAAAAAGGCCAAGGAAGAAAAAGTTAGAACTAATTTTGCTAAAATAATAGATAATAATGACTTAGTATTAAATAGCTTAGAACGTAGTGAAATAACAGAAGATGAAATAAAACTTAAAGCCATTATGATAACATCTACCCCAAGCAAAGTTGAAATGGTAATAAATGAAATAAGTACTAATCCTGGAATTGTAAGTATAACCTGGGAACATGAAAAAATATCTAAGTCTGATAATGAGGATTCTGATGAGGAGTAGAAGCACTTTGAAAGTGTTTTCTTTTTTTATGTTCTTATGATATAATGCATAATGATAGAAAGGTAGTTCTGATGAAAAAGAGTAATATAAAGTTCTATGATTTAAATGAATCAAAGACTGAGTTTTTATTTGAAAGTGATGCTGAAAAAGCCGCTATTAATGAAGCAATGAGAAAAAAGCCCAAAGTATATAAAAAAATAATTAGAAATGGTCTTTTATTATCCGTTTTCTTATTAACTACAGTTTATGTTATAAACACAAAACAAACTGCTGAAATATACAAGTTAAAGGCCTCAGCAATAGAAAAAGAAAATAATCTTAGACTTGATGAAAAAATGAATTCTTCAAGTAATAAATTAATTTATGTTAATAATTTAAGTAATAATAAATATGAAATAATAATTAACAAGGCTAACGCTGTAAGTCAGGATATAATTAAAGAATACACAATAGTTGATGTTTACGATAACGCAATTAAAGGCATTAAGCTTGAAGAAGAAACTTACTTAAACTACCTTAAACTTAAAAATAATTTATTAGAGCGTGGTTATTATATTAATATAAGAAACGGTTTTAGAACGTTTAATGACTCAAGTAACATATATAATTCTTATGTAAAAGAAAAAGGCTTAAATTACGCTAAAAAATACGTTGCAAAGCCTGGAACTTCCGAACATAACACTGGTCTTGCGTTTGATTTTATAATAACAAATAATAAAAATTCACTTAAGACTAATTATGAAAGTGATGAGTATTTTTACTTAGAAAACATAGCATATCTTTATGGTTTTATAATAAGATATCCAAAGGATAAAGAAGAAATAACGGGTTATAATTATGAGCCATGGCACTTAAGATATGTTGGTCAAAGACTTGCAAAATACTTAAAGAAAAACAATCTAACTTTAGAAGAATATTATGAAACAAGAAGGTAAATAATTACCTTCTTGTTATTTTTTTAGCTTCACTAGATGTTTTTACAACCTTTAAAGCACTAGATAAATATAAATAAACTATTAGTGCGGTAGCAAACAAAAGAGAAGCCGTACTTGATAAGAATAATAAACTATCAAACATTCCATGCACTATTATAGGAATTAAAAGACTTAAAATAATGTATTTTCTTTTTCTCTTATTCCACCTTCTTGCTTCATATTTTTTAGCAAGTCCTAAATAATAACCTGATATTATTCCAAAAAATGCATGAGCAGGAACCGTAATTAACCCTCTTTGAAGCGCAAGAGTAAAACCACCAGAATTAGATAAAATAGCAATTAAGTTTTCTATACTTGCAAAACCTAGTGATATAAAAACGCAGTAAACAATTGCATCATAAACATAATTAAAATTTTTATCCTTCCAGCATATTACATAAGTAAATAACCATTTAACTAATTCCTCACAAAAAGAAATAATTATAAAGGATCTAAAAAGAATACCAATTATGTTGCCTTGTAAAGAAAAAGGAAATATTTTTTCCGCATATATCTCTAAAAATAAAGCTACTCCAGTAGATAAAATACCAAATAAAAATAGTTTTAATAATAATTTTATTGGTTCTTTTTCTATTATGTCTTTTTTATATATGATAAATCCTATTACTATGGATGGTAGCATAGCAAGTAAAATTAAAAGTTCAGTTTTCCCAAAGTTAATTATAAAATTTGTCATACCATCACCTATTATAATTCTATCAAAATAACTTAAATTATAATATTAAATTAACTATGTTTTTATAAACTTTACACATTACTTTTACAAAGTCCGTCATACAAATAATTAAATATTTCTAAATGTCTTTTTTCATCCATAATTATTCTATCTAACATTTCTTTAATGTATTTATCATCAATTAATTTTTTATGAAGAGTATATGTTTTAATCGCAGCCTCTTCGGACGATATATCTATCTTTAACATATCTTTTAAATCAGTAGAATAATTAACAAAATTACTATTCCACATAATGCAGTCTCCCCTAGATGCTTCACAAGTTGAATATATAGGATCTTTTCCTAGAAGTTTTATAGTTTTACCCAATAATTCAAGATGTATCATTTCAGCTTTTGCTATCTCTTCCATTATTTTAGAGAACTCAATGTTACTAGAAAACTTCTCCATATGTTGATAAGAATATTGAGTAATTGCAGTAAGTTCTCCTTTTATTCCAGCATAATCTTCGCTTAATAAATCTGCATAATAAGGGTTCTTTTCTTCTACGCGTACCTTTGGATACGGTATGTCTAATTTAACTTTCACTATCATCACCATTTAAATATATTCATAAATACCAAAAATTTTAATTACATATTGTAAAACAATACAATTTTATGTTATAATTTATTTGTTTTCATTTAGGGGATTAGTTAAATGGTATAATAATGGTCTCCAAAACCACTGTTGGGAGTTCGATTCTCTCATCCCCTGCCATTTGGATGTTACTCCAATTTTTGGAGTTAAATATACTAAAAGTGCTTGATTTTAAACAGAAAATCGGCATTTTTAATTTAATTTCTTTTATTAAAGGAACTTTACTAAAAATTAATTATAATATATATTAAAAAACTATGATATAATATTTGATACAAGAGGGGAGTTTTGTCATGAAAATTAATTATCCGATAAAATATGCTGCTATGCCAATTATAGAACAAGTTGGTTGGTCATACGGATTACATGAACTAGAAAGAAAAGATGATGTTGTTTGTTATATAGTATCTAAATGTTATTTGATAAGTGATCTAACAAAATATACAGAAGATGGTCAAATTGTTAAACAATATGAAGTTGTATTTCCATATCAGCCAGTTGAATTTAGTAGATGGAAAAAAGTTACACCATCTTATAATTTAGTACATGGATATTGTACCAATGGAAATAAGGTTGATGAAATATTTGATACTTATGAAGATGCATTAAGTTTTGTTACAGCTAAAAATGAAGAATTGTGTAAAAAATCATATATATATTTACCATATTCAGAAAATTATGCAGTAAAGAAAGATGAATTTAATGAAAAATTAGCTGAATATAAGTTATTAGAAGAACAAATATTACTTCATACAGAAGATATGGAAATTGGAAAGAGTAAAGAGTTAACTAATGTTATAAAAATTGCAAATAATAGTGGTAGAGTTTTATCATGTAGTATATATGAAATATTAAATTTATTTGATAGAGATAAATTTGTCGCTTATAGCATTTCTGCAGAGCAATATACTAACTTAATAAAGTTAATTAGTGAAGAAAAAATTGAGGATATAAAGTCTATAATAGGAGCACATCAGGGATTATTATTGCATAAAGAAAAAGATGATTTTATAAAATTAGCAGTAGAAGAAGGTTGTGGCGCTTATTATATTCAAAATAATAGTGTAAATTATGATGTTAATTTAGATAAAGTAACCATAAAATCTTTCGAAAATATAGATGAAGATACTTTAATCTTTTATACAACTGAAACTATAGATGATTTGTTGAATAGTTATAAAAAACATTCAGAAATAGATTTAAGAGAAGTTCAAGGACCTGTTTTGAAAAAAACTAAAAAAACTAATATTTAAAAAGACTAGATAGAAGAAAGGTGTAAAAACAAGAAATTGAGAATTGCCTTTAAAATCGCTGTCTTTAATAAAAAAACAACTAGATAACAATTCACGTTATCTAGTTTTTTTGTTATATATTATTACTCACTAATATCTCCAAGGATAAAAGAAATGGCTTTATTTAATTCACTTAAAGTAGTTTCTATTTGATATCCTATCTTACCACCACTAAATATAATTTTATCATAAGAAGATGCACTCTCATCTATTACTGTTTTAAATAACTTTTTCATTCCAACAGGAGAACATCCTCCGTGAATATAACCTGTAAGTGGTAATAATTCAGCCTGCTTAACCATTGATATGCTTTTTTCTCCTACCGTTTTAGCAGCCTTTTTTAAATTTAATTCTCTATTTACTGGTACTAAAAACACAAAGTGATTACCAGATTTACCTATGGTTACTAAAGTCTTGAAAACATAGTTGGGATCTTCATTTAACACACTTGCAACTTCCATACCACTAATGGCGCTAGTATTAACATAACTATGAGTTTTAAATACAATTTTCTTTTGCTCTAACTCTCTCATAGCATTGGTTTTTTCTTCTTTATTTTTCAAGATAAATCACTTCCTGTATTTAATTATATCACAATAATCTTATCAATTATATTTTAAAAATAAGCTCTATTTACTTTGATATCTTCTCCAAAATTCCTATAAACCAATCATTACATACATATAAATTAATTACGTATGTTATGGTCATAATAATTAAAAATACCATTCCGTCTTTTTTCGTGCCTCTTATTATTTTCTTTATAATAAAACCAAATAATATAATTTCCAAAAATAGAAACAATATAACTTGTAATCTAAGATTAGTAAATCCAAATCTTCCTATGTATAAGAACATTCTATAATAAGAGTTAAATATTAGAAATATAGAAAATGCTATTAAAGATAAAACTAAGTATTTAACTTTTTTATCTTCTTTAACTAAGTTTGTTTTATATATTAAATATAATATTATTCCGAAATTTATTAGTGTTACAAATAAAAGTTGGAAAAATCCTTCTCTTGCGTAGCTGGAATAAATATATCCTTTAGGAACCTTAAGGAAGTTACCACAAAGTTTAGATATCTCTGATATTAAAAATAAAACAAATACAAAGTTTACTATGAAAAGCATAGTTGTAATAACTGTTTTATTTACACGACTCATTTTACTTTCTTTTAAAGCTATTTCCTTATTTTTAAATAAGTTAATACCTATTACAAACAAGATAACAAAATATATTATTCCTTTAATAACATACCACAAGTTAAAATTTACATTAATATTTGTAACAACACTAGATAAAAACTTATCAAAATAAGCATCCGCACTAGTTAAAAGAGCAAGTATTAATCCTGATATAAAAACACCTATAATAGTTCCAAATATAATGTTAATTACCTTATCATTTTTATCTTTCTTTGTATCTATTTTAATAAATTTAAGGTTTTTAAATAAGTTCTTTGGAAATAGTTTAAATACTAAAAACATATTTTCTAAAGATACCTTAAAATCACTTCTTACAAGCATAAATAAATACGTAGAAATTAATAATGGTAAAACTATTATATTAAGTAACTGGTTAGTACCATCTAAATTACCTTTTAATACTTTCAAAACTAAGTTACTTATAATTATAAGAACTATTGGAATGATAAGTAAATAAGCCTTTTTATTTATTCCCTCATAATCTTTAACTAAAATAGTACTTGATATTAAAATCATTAAGAAAGGAAACATAACACTTTTAAAATAAAAATCTATGTTTAACATTCCTACAATAACTATTAAAATAGCAGATATTAAAGGAACCAATATATGTTTTTTTCTATTTTTACTGTTCATTATTATCACCCTTATATTCTAATATATCGCTTGGCTGACAGTTAAGCGCTTTGCAAATTACTTCTAGCGTTGAAAATCTTATCGCCTTTGCCTTATTTGTTTTTAATATTGAAAGATTAGTCGTTGTAATACCAGTTTTTAGGCTAAGTTCATTTAGTGACATCTTTCTTTTAGCCATCATAACATCTAAATTAACTACTATCATAAAATGCCTCCTAAATCGTAAAATCTACTTCCGTTTTATATTTTATCGCAGCTTTTATAACTTCTGCTAAAACGTAAAATGAAAGTGATGTAAAAAAACAAATAAGTGCAACTACAAACGTTAATAAGTTTGGTATAAATACACCTTTAATAATTACTATTAAAAATAGAATCATAAACATAACTGCAATTACTTTTAAAGTATCTTCTAATTTTTTATTAAAAGGACTTCCACTATAAACAATGTTAAATAAACCAATTAATCTATATACTATATAAAGTCCAATTATATAGCACATATAAAATGCTAATCTATAAATTGGTATATGTTTTTTAAATAAATCAATATCACTTCCTTTAAACATATCATAAAGTTCTGGAATAAATATAAAACACCCTATTCCAATAATTAAAATAACAATTAACAATATAGATACTGCTTTAGCTAGTACACTTTTTTTCATAATTTTTCCTCACCTCAATTTAATAATATGTCTTATTTTATTAATTGTCAATATATTTTTATCGATTATCATAAAATAATTTGTTTTTTTAATTTATTCATAATAAAAAAATTGTGCTATAATTTTATTATAGGACGGTGATTATATGATACAGATATTTGATATAAAAAAGAAAAAGAAGTATTTAAATGATAACAACGTGACTTTACTAGACAAATATAAAAAGATATCTAATTTATCATCTGATGAGTTAGTACATTATCTAAAATCAAATAAAGATGGCTTATCAAGTGATGAAGCATCAAAAAGACTTAAAGAATATGGTCCAAACATAGTTATTAAGGATGATAAAAAGCCTTGGATATATTTTCTTTTAAACTCATTTAAAGATCAGTTTATTATAATATTACTTGTTTTAGCAGTTATAAACTTCTCTTTAGGTGATAGGTTAGGTTCATTAATAATAGTTTTAATTGCCGTTATAAGTGCTGTTATAAGGTTCGTCCAGGACTACTCAGTTTATAAATTTAACAGAAAATTAAAAGCAAGTATATATAGCCTTGCAAACGTACTTAGAGGTGGTAAAGAAAACACCATCAAAACAGAAAAAGTAGTTATTGGAGACATCATAAAATTAAATGCTGGTTCAATTGTTCCTGCAGATGTAATTATTTTAGAAAGTAAAGACCTATTTTTAAATCAATCCGTTTTTACCGGTGAAAGTATACCTATCGAAAAAAAGGCTAAAAAAAACGATGCTAAAGACGTATTTAGCATTGATAACGTATGTTTAATGGGTTCTAGTGTAATTACTGGAAGTGCAAGTGCAATTGTAATTGAAACCGGATTTAACACTTACCTTGGTTCAATGGGAAAAGAAATAGATAACACAAAAGAAGTAACGAACTTTGAAAAAGGAATGAAAAACATAACTAAAATGTTAATTACATATATGATTGTTGTTTGTCTTGTCGTTTTGGTAGTAGATGGCGCAATTAAAGGGAATTTTAAGGAAGCTATTTTATTTGCTCTTTCAGTTGCAGTAGGTATCACGCCTAGCATGCTTCCAATGATAGTTAACGTAAATTTAACAAAGGGCAGCAAAACACTTGCCAAGAAAAAAACGCTTGTTAAGAAAATAGATGCAATTCAAAACTTAGGAGCGATAGACGTTTTATGTACTGATAAAACAGGAACGTTAACGGAAAATAACATAACCCTTCAAAAATACATAGATACAAGTGGAAAAGAAAACATAGACGTACTTAATTATGCTTTCTTAAATAGTTATTTTTCAACAGGTATGAAAAATATAGTTGATAAAGCAGTTATTTTGTATGCTAAAGAAAATAAAATAGATAATATTAAAGATAAGTACGAAAAGATAGATGAAATTCCGTTTGATTATAACAGAAAGAAAACTAGCATCGTAGTTAAAGGTGTAAATGGATACAAAATGATTACTAAAGGTGCTTTAGAAGAGGTTATAAAATCCTGCAATAAAGCCCTTATTGGAAATAAAGAAGAAAAAATAACGAATAAAATAATAGACGTTGTAAACAAAAAAGCTAGAGAATTAGAAGAAGAAGGAATGCAGGTTATCGCACTTGCTGAAAAAAAAGAATATCCTGGTAAAGACATTTTCTCTAGTAAAGACGAAAAAGATATGATATTAATTGGTTTTGTTGGGTTTTTAGATCCACCTAAAAAAGATGTTAAAAACGTATTATTAAAGCTTAAGAAGGCTGGCATAAACTTAAAAGTAATAACAGGGGACAACAGGTATGCAACAGAAAACATATGTAAAACAGTTGGAATTAATAGTGATAAAGTTTTAATTGGAGCAGATATTGATAAATTAACTGATGAAGAATTATCTTCTATGATTGATGATGTTAACATATACGCGAGATTTAATCCACTTCAAAAAGAAAGAATAATTAGATTATTTAAAGAAAAAGGACATGTTGTTGGATACATGGGAGATGGTGTTAATGATGCTCCATCACTACATACCGCAGACGTTGGTATATCAGTTAATAGCGCAACTGACATAGCTAAAGAAGCAAGCGATATTATATTATTAGAAAAAAGTTTAAAAGTTATTTATGATGGTGTAATAGAAGGAAGAAAGGTATATGCTAACATAATAAAATACATGAAAATGGCTTTATCCGGAGACTTTGGAGACGTATTTAGTATTATGATAGCAAGTATATTCTTACCATTTTTACCTCTTTTACCTATTCAAATGTTATTCCAAGATTTTATTTATGACTTTTCTCAAATAGGAATTCCTTATGATAACGTTGATGAAGAATTCTTAAGAAAACCTAAAAAATGGAATACAAAAGGAATATCAAAATTTATGAAAGTAATGGGTATAACATCGTCAATAATAGATTGTATTGCATTTATTATATTCTGGTTTGTACTTGGATATAATGGAGTTAATAAACAAGCATACTTCCAAACAGCTTGGTTTGTAATGTGTCTTGTAAGTGAACTTATGATTATTCATAACGTAAGAACCGCTAAAAAAGCATTTATAGAATCAAGAGCAAGCGTGACACTTACTCTTCTTACCCTTCTATCTCTTATACTTACAATAATAACTCCAATAGCACTTTGCAAAGTAAAATCATTTAACTTTGTAATCCTTCCTCTTAAGTATTACCTTATAGTTATATTACTTGTTATCTTATATGTAATTTTAGTTAATACAATTAAGAAAATATATATTAAAAGAAACGGAGAATGGTTATAATAAAAGGAATCTTAGTATTTACTAATGATTCCTTTTACTTTACTTATATCTTCTTTTAGTTCCTCATTTTGAACTTTAACTTTCTCTAGTTCTTCATCTTTGTATCTAGCAGCCTCAGATAAAGAATTGTTTTCTAATCTTAATTTTTCTATTTCTTCTTCTAAACTTCTATTTTTCTTTTGCAAATCTGAATACGAATTATCATTAGATGTATTGTCTCCTGAAAATAATGAGTCATTATAAGTCTCGACTATTTTTAATATATCTTCTTGTTCAACATTAGTTAAATTCATATCAAATGCCTTTTTATTTTTAATACAATTACATAATATTTCAATTGTATTTGACGTACGCATATTACCTTGTCTTTTATCATCCCTTATTTTTAAAGAGAAAATATAGTCTGCTATTACATTTGGGGTACAGCCAAAATCCTCGGATAGTTTTTTTAGATTTTCTAATTTTTCCTTCCTATCACATTCCAAAATATAAAATTTTCCAGTTAAAGAATTATTGTAATATACTAAAATGTTATTTAATAAAATTAATTCCTGATAAATCAAATAAGATGATAAATTCTCCTGACATTCTTAATAAGAATTAAAAACCTGATTACTCATAGGAAAACATGTTCCATCTTCTGACATAGCAAGTTTTAAAACATAATACTTTTCATTTTTCTTTTGTAATATTAAGTAATCCATGTTATCAAAATCAACACTATAACCATAAGTTTTCCCTCTATCGTATTTACATACCATTTCACAACGATTTGTATTTATGTTTAAGTTTTCAACCAACGCTTCTATCTTTTCATTTATATAAGGAGACAAAACTTTATTAAGGTTAATTATTCCAGATTCGTGTTTTTTAAAAGCATCATCAGCATTTCTAATAAATTCCAACATAACTTCATATGAATTCATACCCTTATATAAACCAGTATTTTTTAAATATTCAGTATTTATACCTAACAAATGAGGTATAGATGATTTAGGAATTTTAATCTTTACTATATCCCCATTAGATAAAAACATAGAATAACTTTTTTTAGATAAATCAGTTTTTCGAGCATCTTCATCTTTCTCGTAAAAATTATAGTCATCTTCTTTTCCAAAATATCTTTGTAATAATGTATCAATTTTATCAAATAGTTCTGATAAATTATATTTATTATAATTCATATATATCCCCCTCTTTTTATAGCTTAGTATACTAGCATTTTTGGATTGTTTTGTCAAATTATAATAGCAATTTTCAAATTAAAATATACAAAAAAATTAGCTAGATATCTAACTAATTTTTATTACTCAACGCTCTTTAAAGACTCAATCATATCGATTTTCTTTAATGCATAATGAATTATTATACTTACTATAATAGTAAATAACATTATCATAAATGCTGTTATTAAATAACTAGATAAATTTATATGATGAATAAATCTTACTATTTCAATTTCAACAGTATTAACAATTACATTAGTTAAGAAGATACCAAATATAAGGCCAAAGACTATACCCATAATAGTTAATATAATAGTTTCTTTAACAATGTAATCATCTACTTCTTTATCAGTAAAGCCTAGTACTTTAAGAGTTGCTATTTCTCTTTTTCTTTCACTTATATTTATGTATGATAAATTATATAAAACAACAAATGATAAAGCACCTGATAAAACAATTAAAATTAATACTACACTATTTAATGACTTAAGCATATTATTTACGCTTTTAATTGTTTGACTAACAGACATAATACTCATTATATCATCATTTTTAAGTAACTGTTTTGATAGTTTTTCTTCATTTTTTAAATCATCTATTTTTAAATAAGTAATGTTTGTTTCATAAGTCCCAATGTTATCTTCATATGTTTTTTTATTCATAAATACATAGTGACTAACATAGTTTTCACAAATACCACTAATAACAAAAGTGTATTCTTTATTGTTAGAATCCTTTATTATAATTTTATCACCCTTATTTTTCTTAATAAGCTGCGATAATTTATCAGAAATAATTACCTCGTTATCTTTTAATTTAAGTTTCTTGCCCGTTTTTAAATCTCTTAAATTAACTATTTCATCCATGTCTTCTTGATTAAATGGCACAAATATATTTATATCATTATTATATGAAGTCATAGATATAACCATATTAGTATCAAGTCTCTTTGTTATATGAGAACTATCAAATATTTTATCAAGTTCTTCTTTTGAAGGTTTATTTGTAACATATACCATTTCATCAAATTTAAATACATTATTATACTGTTTATCTGGTATTTCTACTATTGAGTCACGAATACCAAATCCTGCTAACATAAGAGCAGTACATCCAAGTATTCCACCTACCGTCATAAATACTCGCTTTTTATATCTAAATAAATTTCTTACCGTTATTTTATTTGAAAAATTAATACGTTTCCAAATAAATGGTATACGCTCTAGTATTACTCTTTTTCCGTTTGACGGAGCTTTAGGTCTCATTAGGTCAGATGGTTTTTCTTTAACTACTTTTCTAATCGTTAAAAGCGTAGTACCACAAATACATATTGTTGCAATTAAAATACCCATAACGGAGTTTGTAGGATTAAAATCATACTTAAATACTGGTACATCAAATAATATTTTATATATACCCCAAATAAACTTAGGGAGCAAGAAAAATCCTAATAAAGCACCTATTATACCGCCTAGGATAGTTGCAAGACCTGAATATAATAAATACTTTCTTCTTATATGCTTATTACTAAAACCTAGTGACTTAAATGTTCCAATAACTCCTCTATCATCTTCTACCATTCTAGACATTGATATAAGACTTATTAATATAGCTACCACAAAAAATATAGTAGGAAATACTTTAGATAAGTTTGAAACACTATTACCATCATCTATAAAACTAGAATATCCACTATCATCTAATCTACCATATATATATAAAACAGCTTTTGGTATTTCATTTAATTTATCTTTAGCATCACTTATTTTTAAATCAAACATAGCTTTACTATCATAATACTCTTTTAATTTGGAATTAAATAATTCAAGACTACTACGATAAGTTCTATATGAATTATTATATAAAGAAAGTCCATTTTGATAATCATTATAATAACTTAAATACTTATTATAGCCACTATTATATTCTTCCATAGCCTTATTATATAACGCTAAACCATTTTGATATTCCTTTTCAGCAGCATTTATTTTATCTATTGCATTAACTAATTTTATAAAATCATCATAGTTTTCTTTATAAAGTGTTAATGCTTTTATTATTTGATCATAATTTGGTGTATCTTCTGGTATTGATGCAATTATAAAATCAATGTTATCAGGATTAGTTATATAATCTTTAATTAAATCACTATTATCCGCAATAAAGTTAACCATTAATATAATCTCATTATATCCTGGTGTATCAGGTGGAATCTTGCTTATTAAAGCATCTTTATTATTAACTGGATCCTTTATAAATTCTATAAATTCTTTTTGTAATCCTAAATCATATATTTTATTAACTACATTAACTATTTCATCATGAAATAAAATATCATCAGGTATAGCATTTATAATAACATTTTTTGAAATAGATGGGTTATTTATATAGTTTAACGCAGTATTTATATCATCTATTGTTATTCCATAAGAATTTAATTTAGCATTTATCTCACTTTTACCTAATTCTATTTCTTTTTTTGCGTTATCTAGTTTTAACTTATTATAATTAAGAGTATCTCTTGCATCATCTAACTTTATTTTAGTGTTATTTAACTCTGTTTTAGCATTATCTAATTTCACTTTAGATGATGTTAGCTTATTTTTTCCATCTACTAACTTTTCATTTGCACTATCTAAAGCATTTTTAGCGTTATCTAACTTTGCTTGTCCCTTTTCTTGTTCTTCTTTTATTTTATTATTAGCATCATCATATATTTTACTATATCTTAAATCTTCTCTATCTTTTTTTATTTTATCTATTTCTTTTAATGATTTTTCTATTATATTATTATACTTATCACTATTAGTAGTTTCTGCTGAGGCACCATTTACTGTTAAATATATTTCAGTATAATAATCTATGTTAAAATTATCACTGTTTGTATAAGCATAATAATTTATCTTACCAGTTCCAATATTAGTATTACCACGATTAGCAGTACCAGTTTCAGAAGTTATGTATAAAGGACTTTTTACAATACCAACAATTTTCAAGTCTTTATTTTTAATAGTATCATCATTTACGGTTATATAATCTCCAATTTTTAATTTTTCTTTATTAATCATAGATTGTTCTACTATTACTTCAGTATTATCTTTAGGCATTCTTCCCTTTAATATTTCTATTTTATTAATATCTTGATTTATACCAATTAGTTTTACCACAAGTTCTTTATTTTTAGCCTCTACTAATACATCTTTTGAATAAGAACCATATGCTTTTTTTACTGTTTTCAAATTTTCAAAAGCCTTAATATTATCATTTGTAAGTCCTAAAGTGGACACTATTTTAATATCATAAAAATTATTATCATCATAATACTTATCAAGTGATTTCATCATATCAGGTGCAGCCATTTTTAATCCAACAAAGACTAAAACACCTAACATACTCATAACAAGTAGTGACAAAAACCTTTTAAACGAATGTTTTATTTCTCTAATACTACTTGTATTAATTCTATCTTTTTTCATGATTACCACTCTATTTCATCAATGCTCTTTGGCTTCTTATTAATTATGATATCACTTGCACTACCGTTTTTAAACTTAATTACCTTATCTGCCATTGGTGCAATTGCAGCGTTATGGGTAATTATTATAACGGTCATTTTTTCTTTTCTTGCTGTTTCTTCTAGTAATTTTAAAATTTGTTTACCTGTCTTATAATCAAGTGCACCCGTTGGTTCATCACATAAAAGTAGTTTTGGATTTTTTGCTATTGCACGTGCTATTGCAACACGTTGTTGTTCTCCTCCTGATAGTTGGGAAGGAAAGTTATCCATTCTTTTTTGAAGTCCAACCTTATTTAGTATTGTTTTAGGAGTTAAATGGTCTTTGCATAATTGAACCGCAAGTTCAACGTTTTCAAGAGCCGTTAAGTTTTGCACTAAATTATAAAATTGAAAAACAAAACCGATATCATTCCTACGATACATAATAAGTTCTTTATCACTATAATTAGTAATATCTTTATTATCTACTAAAACCTTACCACGAGTTGCAGAATCCATTCCACCTAGTATGTTTAAGCATGTTGTTTTACCTGCTCCGGAAGGCCCCAAAATAACTACAAGCTCTCCTTTTTCTATTTCAAAAGATGCTTTATTAAGTGCTTTTATCTCTACTTCACCCATTTGATATATCTTATCTACGTTCTTAAATTCTATATATGCCATAATACCCCACCTCTTAGTGATATATTATATAATAAAATGAAAAAAATAGCACTACCTATTTTATACTCTTGTACAGTTATTATACTTTTACAAAAAAAGGTACAAAAATTCAGTGCTATAAACTATTGATTTCTATGTATAGAAAATAAATAAAAATTTTGTGTAACATAATCTGGATATATACACCAATCATCTACCTTAACACAATATCCAAAATCTATATCTTTTCTTTTTAGAGCTCTAAGAATATCAATGCTTGAATAAAAGTCATAAGTTGTTAGAGATCTCATTGTAGAAACTTTTGCTAAAATTTTTTCAGCAACACTATCACTTATGATATCTTCTGAACTATCAGGAGCAGAGGTAATTGTAAATGTCATAGATTTTAATTTGCTATTATTTACATCATATGTTTCGTTAAAAGATGCTATAGTTTCTTCAAAAGTTATATTTGTTTCTATTTCTATAGTATTATTGTTTGTGTATTTTATTTCATTTATATAGGGATATGATTCCTTTATATCTTCTGTTGAAAATGAAACAAAATTTAAAGTGTGCGAATCGTATATATTTTCAAAATAATATTTTAAAACATTAGTACTAATTTTACCATTTTTTAATCTTGGAATCTTTTTTTCCTTCAACTCAATATTTTTAACTTTTATTTTATAGTCATTAGTTTCATCATTAACTAACATACATTCAATTTTTTTGGTTTTGTGTGGTTTAAAATCTTCATTACAAGATTCCACTGATTTAATACTACCATTTTTTAATTGAAATTTTATATTTGCTTCATAATATTTGCCTGTTGTATTTTCTACATCACCAATAATATATCCATCCTTTATTTTTAATTCAGATAGTTTAATTTTGTTTTTCCAACTAAAAAGATAGCTTATTATTAATATCAAACATACCACTAAAAATATTATTAAAATACTAATTATAATAAATACTTTTTGTTTTGTTGTCTGTCTTATTTTATCAATTATATTTTTTTTCATAAATCAGTTACTCCTTCGCTTGGAATTTTATTGTAACTCCACCTTGTATTTTTATAGTATCACCATAGCTCAAATGTACATTACTAAAGGTTTTTGTATAAAATCGACTATCCCCAACACCCATTATTTCATTTACAAATAACCTTCCTGATAACGTATATATAAACAAATTTCCACCATTTGATATTGCTATTAAATCATATGTTCCACCTTCTATATCCGTTCCAACAGTATAAAAACCATTGGACAAAACCTTTGTCTTTCTTACTATTGCTTCTTGCTTTTCCTTTTCCTTTATCTTTTCTGATATATCTTGTAACTTTAATTTCCAATTAGATTTGTAATCTGAGTAGTAATCATCTGTCTTATCATTTATTTCGTTTTCAATCGAATTAAGTTCATTTTTATCTAATGAATTATACAAATTATCAATTCTAGTATTAGTCTGATTTATATAACTTTGGCGTTTTTCATTTATTTTTGACATAAGAATATTATATTTTTCTAAAACTACTGTTGTATTTTTATAATCTTTTATCATATCTTCCAATAAATCAAAATTATTATCAATATTTTTTTCTATTTCTTCCTCATATTCTGTCATCTTTTCATTCAATTGATCAATCAATGAATTTTTGGTTTCTTTAATCATTTCAAATGCTTTTTTGGTTCTTCTTTTTCGTTCCTTGCTTAATTTAGATTTGGAATAATTACTTTTTTCATATTTATTTTTCTTTAAAATTTTATTTAATATGTTTTTATATTCATTTATTTTTGTGTTTGAAGCATTTTCATTTATTCTAAGTAGTACATTACCATTTAGAATCAAATTTTTATTAGATGGAACTTTTTTTACAATTTTTTCACCAAATTCTTTTTTTGTTATACTTTTTGAATATAAATCATATATTTTCATCAAATAATCATATCTTAATTTCGCATCATCTTTATTTTTAAAAACCTCTATCGAGGCTGAAGCTTCTAGCCAATCATTCACACTATACTTTATCTTATCGTCGTATATATAAGTTTTTTGAATATATTCATATTTTTTACCTACTATATTATCCGGATCCACCTTCTTATATTTCTTTATGGTTGATATTTCTTTTTTCATTTTTTTACTTATAGTTATTGCATCATAATTATATTTTTTCATTCCTACAAAAAATATTAATATAAATAATAAAAATAAAATTAAAATTCCTATTATTAAAAATATTTTATCTCTTTTATTTAGTTTGACTACTTTGCTTTTTGATTTTTTCATAATACACTCACTCCTTGTATAAATTATATCATAAAAACTTCAATCAGACGACATATTTTTGATTAGTTATATGAAATAATCGTATATAGTTGGGAAGTGGTAACTTTGAATAGACGATATACCAAGGAAAATTTGTCTATAATAGTTAGAAAAAACATCAGAAAGTATAGGCTCATGAAAAATTACACCATGCAAGAACTTGCTGATTTAACGGGGCTAACTCATGGTTATGTTAGAGATTTAGAATGTCTATCAATTGATAAGACACCACTTTTAGAAACAATAGGCAAATTTGCTGATGCACTAGAAATTGACATAAGACAACTATTTGATAACGTAGATTTAGATAATAAAAAATAAAACAACTAATCTTCCTTTTAATATTGATTAGTTGTTTTTACGTATGCATTACTATTTTCACGTTCTCTTTTTCTTATAAGTTTTTGTCTTCTTGATGTTACAAGCATATTAAACGTTCTCATTTTTTCTTCATCTTTTTTTACTATTTTTCTATACTTTGATAGCATTGGTAAAGTAAATGATGAAACATCACTCTTTGCATATAAATTAAATCTTTCTTGGGCGTACTTTAATCTATGAAAATAAAAATCCTTACTATCCATCATATACTCAATAATATCTTCTGACATATCTAAATCCTTTTCAACAACGCAGAATAATTCACCTAATTTTAACTCGTCACTTGCCATGTTACAACCAGGTACTAAATTACCATATACACTTGCATAAACAGGATATTCTTCACTATTTAAAACGTCAAATGATGTATCTATATCTCTTGCAATAATTATTTTAGATAATGAAGTTGATAAGTCTTTACCATCTTTTTTACCTTCATACATTCTTAAGTCTGCAACCGATAATCTTTCATTTAATTTGGTATTATCATCCATAATATAATTCTCCTTTCTTTTTAGCGTGCTTTACCATTCTATAATATATATGCGTCAAAATCAAGGAAAATTTTAAAAATATTTATTATTTATTAAGCATGTATATTCCAAGTGTTAAATAACCTGCAAATATAGACCACAAAAGATATGGAATATTTAAATAAAAAGCTCTTTTGTCTATTTTGAAAAAAGTTACCATCATAACTATTATTGATATAATAAGTAAAAGAATCCATATAAATGCGAATAAATATGCACCAAAACCAAAGAATATTAAACTCCATAAAGAGTTAATTATAAGTTGCACTCCGTACACTATTAAAGCACGAGTATTAGTTTTTTCATCTTTTTTCGTAACAATATATAACGATACGCTCATTAAAAGGTACAACACGCTCCAAACAATAGGAAATAATATACCCGGTACATTAATTGGTTTTTCAAGTTCCTTAAATGTATCCATATTATTCATTGTAAAAAAGTTAAAAAAACTTCCTACTACAAAAGTAATTATTATTATAATAATTAATCTTTTCCGATCTATTTTTTTCATATCATCACCATTGTTAGTTTACTTTATTTTTAATAAATTATGCTTCGTAAAATTCCTTTAGAAATTTATATGTAATTCTTTGGCATATACTAGATGATTCATGATCATATAAATTATATTGCTTTATACCATTGTTGTTAGCTAAATTAGATATAACTCTTACTGATGCATACGGTATTTCATTAACAAAAGAGTATTCTCCTACAACACCACTTTCACAGTCACAAGCACAAGCATTATACTCTCTTCTTATGCTGCTTGCTAAATTATAATTAGATACAAACATATCGGAAGATGCAACAACATCATTTAAATAGCTTATTCCAGATACGTTTGATGCTCTTTTTAAACATTCGATTAAGTCTTCATTAGTTTTATATGTTGCCTTATCAAGTCCAGGTATCTGACCTTCCATAAAGCCATTTGGCATAAAATCAACATCAAACTGGGCAGTAGTATTTGGTATTACAGCTGAAAAAATAGATGCTTCATCAGTTAATGCTCCTGCCGTTCCAATAGATAAAATAACACGAATATTATATTTATCACATATATATCTTAAGTTACTTGCAATATTTACCTTACCATAACCACTTACTAAAATAATAAATTCATGGGTTTTATACGTACATTTATAAACCTCACTTTTATTCGGACTTTCCTCCTTCGTATAACTTAATTTTTCTAATAAATCACTTACGTAACATCTTTCTGATGCAACAATCGCGAGCATTTAAAACACCTCCTAATAAATGTATATTTGTTTTAATTTGATTTTATTTACATAAAATTATTTTAAGGAGGAATACATATGGCCTACAAAGTAGCGATAGATTCATCTAACAGTAGTGAAAATAAAAATGGGATTGTAGAAAAAGACTTTACTTTTACGATTGCAAAATACATTAATGAAAGATTAAATAACATTGGAATAGAGAATTTTTTAGTTGATGAAAATAATACTGGTTTAACAGATGAAGAAAAGGTAAATATTATTAAAAATAAGTATGGAAACGGAAATAATATTATTGTAATTTCAAATAGATTAAATAAGGGAGGAAAAAATGGTGCTGAAATAATGTATCCACTTAGAAATAACAGTAAACTTGCCTCTTTAATTGCAAGTAATTTAGAAGATGCTGGGCAAACCGTTTTAAAATATTATCAGCTAAGAAATAATAGTGACACCTCAAAAGATGATGATTATCTAATTAGAAATACCGCTAACAACTTAACAATCGTAATAGATTACGGATACATAGATAACACAAGTGATGCCAATTTTTTAAAGAACAATTATGAAAAGTTAGCAGAAGCCGTTGTTAAATCGATTGCAAATTATGCAGGAGTAAGTTACTCGCCTGCTAATATGGAAGGATATTACATTGTAAAAAAAGGAGATAGCCTGTGGAGCATTGCTAGCAAAAATAATACTACTGTGGATACCATTAAAAAGTTAAACAATTTATCTAGCAACAACTTATCAGTTGGGCAAGTGTTAAAGCTTTCTTATGATGCGAAAAAAGAGGATATAAAAGAAAGTAATATTTACACGGTTAAAAAAGGAGATAGCCTCTGGCTTATTGCAAACAAATATGGAACTACGGTTGATGAGTTAAAAAATGCAAACAATTTAAAAAGTAATACATTATCCATCGGACAAACACTTATCGTACCAGAGAAAAAAGAAAGTACTAGCAAGATTTCATACGTTGTAAAAAAAGGGGACAGTTTGTGGCTTATTGCTAATAAATATGATACTACTGTGGAAAAGATTAAAAGTACAAATAATTTAAAGAGTAATACACTTTCAATTGGACAAGTGCTAGTTATTCCAAGCTCAAGTGAATTTATTACTTACACGGTTAAAAAAGGAGATAGCTTATGGCTTATCGCTAATAAATACAATACTACTGTGGATAACATTAAAAAACTAAATAATTTATCTAGCAATAACTTGCAAATAAACCAAAAATTAATACTTCCGGTCTAATTTTTAATATTTTTTAATCATTATTTATGTTATTATATAAATGATGAGGTGGTAATTATGACATTTGATAAACAAGTTGAAAAGGCTAAAGAAGAGAAATTAAAATACAGAATTACAAGAGATGTAATTTTCATAGTTCTTGGAATAACATTTCTAGTTATATCTATTTTTGTATCATATAGTGATAGCAAAAAAGAAAGTAATAATACCGATAAGAAAACAACTACGGCAGTTGATAAATTAAAGGAAATTAATAAAGATAAGAAAACAAAGTAATAATTGTTTTCTTTTTTTGCATAGAATATACTAGGTGATTTTATTGATAGTTAAGTATACCGAAAAAGAGCTTGATCTTCTTGCAAGATTAATGAGAGCGGAGGCTTTAGGAGAAGGAAATCTTGGAATGCTTATGGTTGGGAATGTAGGCGTTAACAGAGTTATTGCTAATTGCTTAGATTTTAAGAATACTAGAAGTATAACAGATATGATTTATCAATCCCCTGGTGGTTTTTCTGGAACTAATAGTGCACTTTTTCAAAGTTCTTCAACAACTGCAGAGAAAAATCTTGCTAAAAGAATAATAAGAGGCGAATACTTTCATCCCGCAACAAACGCACTTTGGTTTTATTCACCCGGAAGTGGTAAATCTTGTAAGACAACTTGGTTTAATCAAGCTAATGCTGGCAAATACAAAAATCATTGTTTTTATGAACCGGCTAAAGGAGTTTGCAAGTCATTGCATTAAAAAAAGCTTATTAAATTGTAAGCTTTTTATTATGGAAAAATTATTTATTGCACATCAATTTCTTTTACATATTCATAATTAAGTTTATTATTTTTTGTTACAACAGATTCACCAAGCTCCTTTTCTAAATTATCTCTTGCTTGTTTAGCAATACCTCCACCACGCTTTGCAACTCTAATATTTTCTTGTAATCCCTGTGGTTTTTGTTTTAATGCTATCTGTTTTGTTGCTTCTTCTGATAAATCAGTTAATATTAATTCAATATTATCCATATTATCTCTTAGATTTTCTTTTCTTAAACCCTTAAATTGTTTATACTCTTTAGCAGTCATTCCAGACCAAGTTTTATATATTTCATTTGTTAATATGGCATATTCTGAATCTTGTTTAATTTCGTTATCTTGCCATACATCAATTAATCCTTTTCTTTCTTGCAAAGTTTTGATTCTTTTTGAAATCCAAGATTCATCATAACCTTTTGATCTATATAAATCTATTGATCTTTGAGCGGCAATTGAAGGATCAAATACCTCATCTATTCTCTCACTTCCTAATTTTGCTAGCCAACCTTTTATAGGTTCTGCATTTTTACTAGGGATAGATTCAATTATTCTAAACATACCTTTTATATCAACAACATCAGTCATACGATACTTACCATCCTGTGCTTTTAATTTCAAAGCGTGACAATTTGTCACGGTTTCATTTCCCTCTTTTTTTAATCTTTGTTTTAATTTTCTCCAATAAGATTGTTTATCTTTACTTTCAGATATTGCTCCTACTATATCAACAACACTTACAAAGTATTTTTCTTGTTCATTATCCCATACGGTTCTTATTGTTTCATTATTAAAAATTTTATTAATTAAATGCATTTTATCCTGATTCATTCATGACCTCCATTCATTTATTATATTTTTATCCTCACTTCAATTAAATAATACCAAATATTTGTTCGCACATCAATACATAATAAAACTTTTTTATATAATTTTAAATTTTGAAGTTTGTTAATATCCTTTGCAATTAAAACAAAAAAAGTTTACATTAAAGTAAGCTTTTTTTATGGGATAATTAGCGTTTGACCTATCGTTAGTATATCAGAATTTAGGTTATTTAACATTCTTATTTTGTTTATGCTAACATTAAATTTATTAGCAATTGACCATAGACTATCTCCTCTTTTTACTACGTAAAGGTTAGATGTATTGGAATTTCGATTTAAATTTCCAGGAATAATTAGAACCTGTCCTACCGATAATATATCACTAGTTAGATTATTAATGTTTCTTAAATCATTAACAGATACATTATAAGCGTTTGCTATCGAATATAGACTGTCTCCTCTTTGAACTACATATGTGTTGGAATTAGACATGTCAGAATAATCTCCTGTACTTTCTACATCACTTGGAATAGTTAGCGTCTGTCCTACCATAAGTGTGTTATTTTTTAAATTATTTTTCCTTATAATTGCATTTGGAGTTGTTCCATATTTAAGCGCTATGGAGTATAATGTATCACCTTTTTGTACTACGTAAGTTGTTTGTGTATCAGGTGTTGTTGTACCACTACTTCCCGTGTTCGGAATTTGAAGTGCCTGACCTACATAAATTGTGTTTGTTCCAAGATCATTTAAATTTACAAGCTCATCTACGGTAGTATTATTGGCATTTGCAATTGACCATAGGCTATCTCCTTTTTGTACTACATAAGTTACGTTAGTTTGATCTGATGGTGCTGCTCCAGGAATTATCAATTGTTGTCCAACACTTATTAAGTTTGACTTTAAATTATTTGCATTTTTAATTTCATTTACACCAACGTTAAATCTTTTTGCAATTGACCATAGACTATCTCCTCTAGCAACAGTATATGTGTCATTAACTGTGTTAGCACCTGGTGCTGTATAATTATATCCTTTATAATCTGCAACTGCTTTTACTACTGACTCTGCCCATTTTTCCCAATCATTTTTAATTTGTTTTCTATCATCCTTTGTAGAATCTAAGAATGCATATTCTACTAGTATTGATTCTGCTGGTGATGTGTTTCTGATTATGTAGTAATAATCTCTATTAGGATTTGATGGAAGCTTCCTTTGGTACCATTTTCTTATGTTTTGACCAGTTTCTTCTATATTATCAAGTATCATTTTTGATAATGTATCATCATTTCTTAGTGCATAAACTATTTCGGCTCCATCGCCACCACCTGCATTTAAGTGATTAGATATAACTATATCATCACTACTAGTAATGTTTGGTGTAATTACATTTATTCTATCAGTTGGATTTAAAGTAACATCCTCACTTCTAGTTATAACAGTAGGTATTCCTAAATCTTTAAATCTATTATACATATAATTTGCAATCTTTAAAGTATAGTCTTTTTCTATTATATCTCCGTTTGATGAACCCGGATCTGTTCCACCGTGTCCAGCATCAACTATAACCATATTATCACTCCTTCAAAGTATTTTATGATTAATACCCAATATGGTGTTACATAAATAACTTATCCACAGCAGAAAACATATATCAAAAAAAGAGCTTTTTTAAATAAAATAGGAATGTGTATGGAATTCTGTGTAAATGATATTTAACCATGATAGTATAGGAATTTTATATAGGTTACTTTTTTTATTATTTAAATAATAACATATAATGGTGCTAAGATAGATATTAGGACACGAAAATTTACACAATGTAATATAATATGAAACAATGTAAAAAGGAGATATCCTAATATCTATCCTAGCACCAGTCTATCAAATCTAACATTTATTTTTTGTTCTAATTCTCTGTTAATTCTTTTATATTCTTTAATCTTAATATGTTTTCTATCACTACATTTAATACCTCCTTCTAAATCATAACCCTTATCAGTTAATCACTTATGATATTTATCTTGTAACTCTAATAGATGCATTTTATCTTTAATATATTGTTTTTTAGATATTGTCAATCTTTCAGCATTAGTTCTTTTATCTAATTTTTTAACTAACGGAACCACTACACAATGAATATGTGGGGATTTTTCATCCATGTGAATAGTTGCATGAAGTATTTGTTCTTTTGTATAACCTAAATCATTATATACAAACTCCATACAAGTATTTGCCCATTTCATTATATCTTCTTCACTCATATTATCAAAAAACTTTGGTGAAGCAGTAAATAATAATTCATCTGCTACACAATTTCTTGAATGATTAACCATTTGAGTATAGGTTCTTTTTCTTTCTTTTCTTTCAGTTTTCATCTTTTCTTTATGTTGTTTTTCATATTCTTTAGTCAATTCATGAAATCTTTTAACATATTTATAATTATTGTATATTTTTATAACTATCTTCTTTTCTTATATCAGGGTTAGAATTATATGCTTTCTTTTTCCTTTTGTTATGAGAACCTATTTGTGCTAAATCAGGAATAGTCATAATTGGTTCACTTCTAAATATTTCATAATTTAAATTCATATATCATCCTCTCTTTCTTATAAAGATACATAATAAAAGACTATAAATATAGTTTTAATTATATATATTTTTACTTATCTAATAATTCTTCAAGATTTCCTACAACATTTGATAATCTTATTTGACCATCTTCAACAGATAAAAATATATTATACTTTTTTCTAATTACTTCTTTTATCAATGAAATAATTTTAAATCGCTCATCCAAACTAGTATCATATGGTAACTCATCATTTGAAACTTGAACAAAAATTGATAATAAACGACGTAAAGTCATATCATCTAACTTTTCCTCAATTGGAAATGGCAATGTAAATAATAGAACATTTCCATTTTTTTCTAACATTAAATCATCAAAATAATAATCATATATATCAACAATATCACTGATGTCACCGATATCAATTATATTATTGTTATCATTCATATATTGGATTAATTTACTATCAGTTGAATTAATTATTATTCGTACCTCACTTTGATTAGAATAATAATTATCTTTTAATAACAATTCATGCGGATATGGAACTAAAGAAACTGAAATTTCTTGACGGTTTACATATTGAACTGGTGAAATTATAATATTATCATTGCTAACTCCTAATTTTATAAAAAATTGTCTTATTTTTTCAAAAAACAAATGGGGATTATTAATAAAAATTACTACATTTCTATTTTCATCTTCTCGATTATATTTTTCTTTTGTTATACCATTTGAAAAAGATGAAAAATAATCTTTATCTATTCTTGAATAATAATGTTCCTTACCAAAACGATCAATGCTTTTTTCTTTAAAACTATCATCATTTAAACCATATAAACAAAAACAATATAATTTCTTAATATTTTTTCTTCTAAAATATAATTTATAATCCTTAATAAAATGCTCTAAATCATCATTTTTCTTTAAATTATTTATAAATTCTGAATTATCATTAAAATTTGTTGTTAAAAAAGTTCCTTCTAGAGAATCGCCTAATCCTTTATTTCCTTTTTCTTCTTCTTTTATCCAATATTCCGGTTGATTAAATCTAAATCTTCCTTTTTGAAAATCATTTGCATACTTCTTGGTAGTACATCTAAATAACATATTTGTAGAAAAATTAAAGTTCAACACTCTTTGCATCTTAGCATATTTACTCAACTCATCTAAGTCTATAATTTTATCCATTATAATCACTTCCTATATCAATATATTATATCATTTAAAAAGATACTTTCCTTAACAAAGTATCTTAAATCCTTGTATTACCTGCATTTATAGTCATTCGTTTATTTTTTGGATTTATCCTATTCCTCCATGTCCAGCATCAACTATAACCATATTATCACTCCTTCAAAGTATTTTATGATTAATACCCAATATGGTGTTACATAAATAGCTTATCCACAGCAAAAAAAACAAGAAACTTAATTCTTGTCTTTTTTATTCTTTAACTTTTTAATTTTTCTTTTGTATCTTTCCTTTAGTACTTTTAAATTAGGATATGACTTCATTAATCTCTTACCAAACTTAGAATGGTTTGAAACATATTCCCTTACCTTCTTAGTTATTTCCTCAGTATTATCCATAACTATTTTATTAGTATGCAAATGTAACTTAGTAATTATTGAATAAGATGCTATATTATCTATAACAAACAAAACAAATAAAACAATTGCAATTGGATTTAATATATTCTTTGGTACGTTAGATATAATTCCGCTTATAAATGGATTTATAACATACATCAAAAGACATCCTAAAAGGCCAAATGGAACCATAGTTTCTAAACATATTCTGCCATTTATATTAAACCTTCTATCACTATAATCCCACCATCTAGCTTTAAATAATTTTTCCATGATGTAGCTAGTTAAATATTCAAGGATAGAACATATTACCATAGACATTATAAATAGCGCTATAAAGTCATTTAAATACCTTTTAAGAAGAAGTATTATAAGTATGCATCCACAGCCATATATAGGGCAATATGGCCCCATTAAAAATCCTCTATTTACTAACGTTTTATCTTTATATAATGTAAAAGATATTTCCATTAACCATCCTAAAAATGAATAAATTAAAAATAATACAAAATAAAAACATAAATTATTAAACATATTACCACCTAATATAATTATATCAAAACACTAATATAATTAATATACATAAAAACTTAAAATGTAAAGAAAAAGGAAACCAAATCAATAGTTTCCTAACTTGTTTTATTTAATTTTAATTTAGTCTTATTTTCTTTTCCATCACGGTAATAAGTAACTTCTATTGTATCACCTATCTTATGTTGATATAACTGATATTTAAACTCTGATACCGTAGTAACATCTTCACCATCAATTTTAGTTACAATATCTCCGTCTTTTAATCCAGCATCACTTGCAGGATATCCACTATTTACTTTTATTAAAATAACACCTGCTTTAATACTAGAATCAACGTTTATACCATATCTATATAAAGTATATTTATTAGTTAAATCAAGGATTTGTACGCCAACTAATGGTCTTTCAATAGTTTTTCCTTGCGCTAATGTATCAACGTAATTCATAGCATCTTCTATTGGAATTGCAAATCCCATTCCTTCTACTTGTTCATCTACTAATTTTAATGATGTAATTCCAATTACGTCACCCGCTAAATTAACTAGTGGTCCACCACTATTTCCTGGGCTTATAGCAGCATCAGTTTGAAGTACCTTAACAATGTAAGATTCTGATGCAAGTGAATTACTATTTGAAGCACTCGTTTCTATTAATCTATCTTTACCAGACAATATACCTTTAGTTACCGTTCCTGCATAAGTAGAACCCATTGGAGAACCTACCGTAAATACCGTATTACCAACAGGAGTATTTTTACTATTACCAATGCTAGCTACCCCAAGTACATCTTTAACATCCATTCTTAATACTGCTAAATCAGTATAAGTATCACTACCTAAAACAGTTAAAGAAGTAGTGTTATTATTTGATAGTACCCCTACAATATTGTTTCCACTAGAAACCACATGAGCATTAGTTAAAACGTATCCATACTTACTATCCTTAGAATAAACAAAACCAGTTCCAGTACTTAAAACAGAACCATCACTATTCATAACTTCAATGCATAAAACAGAATCATATACCTTTTTTATAGCATCTTCCATAGCTTCATCAGTTACCTTAGTTTCCGATATAGTTTTATTTTTAGTAATAATTTTAGGATTCAATTCCGTATAAGCATACATTATAACTAATCCTAAAGTAAATGCTAACAAAATAACCAAAGCAGACTTAATTCCATTTGGAATTCTTTTTCTATTATTACTTTTTTTATTTTGCTTTTTTTCTTCTTTTTTAGACTCTATATATTCAATTTTATCTTGCATACATTATCACTTCCTATTTTATTTTAGCTATTTCTTCCCAATTTGAAGGAAATCCCATTCTGTCTAAAATCTTAGATTGAGGAATAATATTAACCCTACCGTCTAGAAGGTCAAGGTCATAACTTACTTCGTTTACAAAATCAGTAAAATCACTTTCTGTAAGCATACACTTAAGCATTATAACAACTGCAAATATATCATCTTTTCCATATATATATTCATCATTAGTAGTAGGAACATCAAGCTCCATGTGATACCTAGTATCCGGAATTTCCTTTTGAGTACGATGATCATATACAATGTCTTCATGTGCACATAAGTTTCTATAATTAGAAAGTAGTGCAATATATATACCTAAAGTTTCTACATCAAGATTATAATACTCTGCAATTGCAAGCTTATCATCTGGTTTTAGTATGGAATATAATTCGTTAATCATTCCAAAAGATAACAATTTAACTAAAATCCATAAAGGGACATAACCATAATTACTAATGTAGTGAAGTGTTGCACTATGTTGCCTTCCATTTAGTTTTATTTGCCTTTTTATTTTATTTAAAACATCATTAACCTGCCTTACCTTTTTTATATCTTGAGAAAAGTTAGATGGTTTTAAATAATCTTTTTCTCTAATACCATATTTTTTAGATAACTTATATGCAATTATTGATTTTAAGTTATTTTCCACAATAAGCAAATTCTTAAATAAAACATTTCTAAAACTTCTATCAAATTGAAATACAGCATACAATTCTTCAAAAGTAGTTCCAGGTATAAACAAACTATCTTTATGATTTTTCATAAAAATATGTCTATAACCATTAATAAAGAAATAATTTTCTCTTAATAGTAATTCTTTTGTCTTATCAATGTCATTAATAACCAACCCACGGCTTTTTAATATTTCAATCTGCTCATCTAAGGTTTTAAACTCTTTTGTTTTCACCTAGCATCACCTATTTTAAATTATATCATAATTTTATTAAAAGTTTATTAAATAATGTTAAAATTTGTCATTTCTAGGTACTAACTAAATAATAATTTATTATGTTGTATAAAATATGTCAAAACAAAAGAAAAAACCAGGAACAAGCCTGGTTTTGTAGTAACATATTAACGTTTTGAAAATTGTGGTGCACGACGTGCTTTTTTAAGACCATATTTTTTACGTTCTTTAACTCTTGCGTCTCTAGTTATAAATCCTTCTGCCTTTAAAATCTTTCTAAATGAAGCATCAGAAGTTGGATCAGTATTCTTATCATATTCTAGTAATGCTCTAGTAATACCTAAACGGATAGCTCCTGTTTGTCCTGAGAATCCACCACCATATACTGAAACTTCAATATCAAATTTATCAGCAGTTTTAGTAGCTTCTAATGGTTGTTTTAAATCCATAACTAATGTTTTAAAAGGAAGATATTCGTTTACGTCTCTACCGTTAATGGTAATTTTTCCTTTTCCTGAAGTCATTCTTACACGTGCTATTGAACGTTTACGACGACCTGTTCCAATGAATGTTTTTGCCATTTACTCTCCTCCTTAAATTTCCACTATTTCTGGTTTTTGAGCTTGATGCTTGTGATCAGCGCCTTCGTATACGAATAATTTCTTATACATTTGACGTCCTAATCTTCCTTTTGGAAGCATTCCTTTAACTGCTCTTTCAACCATTTCTACTGGATAGTTTTCACGCATTTCTTTAGCGGTTCTTTCTCTTAATCCACCAGTGTATCCACTGTGATTATAATAGATCTTATTGTTTAATTTGTTTCCTGTTAATGTTACTTCTTTAGCGTTTATAATGATTATGTTATCTCCACAATCAACGTGTGGTGTATAAGTAGCCTTATGTTTACCTCTTAACATAACAGCAGCTTTAGCAGCTACTCTACCAAGTGGTTTACCTTTAGCATCGATAACATACCATTTACGCTCAATGTTTGAGGCATTAGCCATAAATGTTGTCATATTTTATTTCCTTTCCTTTATAAGCTCGCTTTCCCACGGCAAACTTATGTGGGTTTATAAAATGTACCAATTTAAATTCTACTTTAAATCGGTACATTTGTCAACTTATTTTATTATATTTCTAATTTTTTTCAGTTATTCTTAAAGTTACCTTAGTAGTCTTAGAAGAATACTTAGCTCTTAAGTCAGAACCTGTTACTAAAACTGGTACTTCATGTTGTCCTGCCTTTAATCCTTTTAAATCTACGTATGCTTTAATCGTTGTAGGATCCATATCTGATAATACCTTTTGAACACCCTTAACGCTAACCGTTACTTTAGTACTATCTTGACTTGCTGCTTGAACAACTAAGCCATCACCTAAGTTTTCATATTCTAGATAAATATTATCAAATTCCTTAGTTGCCTCATCTCCAAGTGATACGCTAACTGTTACGTTAGATGCACTCATCGCTCTTACACCAGTAGGTTTCTTAATTGTTAAGGCAAATTGTTTATCTTCTTTAAGATCACTTACGTCAACATATACTGGTATATATGAAATCTTTTCTAACTTACTTGAGTTACCATAAATAGTAACCTTAGATATGTTTGGAGTTATACTGCTAATAGACTTACCAAATACGATGTTTTTATAATTCTTAGGAATTACACGTATTGGAACTTCTTTTTGAGGAGATGCTATTTTAACCGTTGCAGTTACCTTTGATGGAACTATTTCAACGTTAACTTTCTTACCCTTATTATCATAAGCTACTAACTTAACGTCTTTCAATTCTTGTTCTCCTACTCCTGGGTCAACTAAGTTCTTTAAGTCAACCAAAGCTTTAACAGATGCAACTTCATTAATAGTTGCTTCTTTGCCCTTTACAAATACTTTATCAGTACTTAATGAAACATCCTCAACCATTAACTTAGAATCAATCTTATCTTTATTTATAACTTCATAATTAACTTCTTTTTCTTTAGATTGTTTTTCATATATAACAATTGTAGCAACCGATGGATCTAGTTTGTACTCAACAGAACTTAATGCCTTTTTGTACTTTAAGTTAACTTTGTGAACCCCTGGATTTAACCCTGTTAAATCTATTGTTATATCATTAGTTGGTAATTGTTTTGCTAAATAAACGTCTGACTTTCTACCTATTAAAGTTATATCAACCGTTTTAGGTAGTCCTTCTACAACATATGCTTCCTCATTATAAGTAGCAGATATTGGTTGGTCATAAAGTACTTCTGCTGAAGTTTCAATTAAAGACGTTGTTTTACTATCTGCTATAAAGAAAACACCTAATGCTATTAAAAGAGAAACTATTATCATTCCAGGCTTCATCGTAAGCATTTTTTCAAAGTTTCTCCCGTTTCCTTTAAACTTTTTAGAAATTCCAGTAAAGAATTTTGCTATCGGAAGAACTATTTTTTTATCAATAAAATGACCAATGGCTTTAAATAATTTACTCATCAATATCACCATCCTCATCTATTTCATAGTCAAACTCTGCAGCTTTCTTTGGCTTTAATTCATCTAATATAAGCATTTTAGCCTCATCCAAAGATAAATTATAATTTAAATCACCATTTATTGCTATCGAAATTCTACCAGTTTCTTCTGATACTATAATTGCAATAGCATCACTTTCTTCACTTATTCCGATTGCTGCTCTATGTCTTGTACCAAGTCTTTTGCTGAACTTCATTTCTACTGTTGTAGGAAATACAGCTCCAGCACAAGTAACCTTATCCCCTTGTATTATAACGCCACCATCATGAAGTGGATTATCTGGGAAAAAGATTGCATCTAAAAGTTCGTTAGATATATCGGCATACAACTTTTTAGATCTTTCTATATATTCAGAAAGAGAAGTATCCCTTTCAATTACAATTAAAGCTCCTATACGATGCTTTTTCAAATACTCTAAAGACAAACCTATTTCATATACTATTCTTTCTCTTTCAGATATAGTTAGCACCTTATGTCTTCCAAGTAATTGTGACCTACCTAGTTGTTCTAATACAGAACGAATTTCCGGTTGGAAAATAATAACAAGTGCAAGTGGTCCCCACATAACTACATACTCTAATAATAGTCCTATTGCAGTTAAGTCAAATAAATCACTTATAAGCTTAATTATCACAATTATTATTATCCCTTTAAATAACATCGTGAACTTAACGTTATTTTTTATACTTTTTAATATAAAGTATACTCCTGCCCATACAAGACAGACATCAATTATATCTTTTATAATAGTTAATATATTATCTACTGTCATAATTCCTCCTAAAACCTTTTTATTCTCTTTAATGATATATACCAAAATTATACCATAATTATCAGATATTTTTTAATTAAATTTTAATCATAAAGAAAAACTCCTTATTTTATAAGGAATTTTTTTAAAACATATTATTTATAGAATCATCAGAAGTAATTTGCCCATCAAATGGTTGTGGCATACCATTATTGGTAGAATTTAAAGTATTTTGTGTATTTAAATTAGGTTCTATACCCACACTACTTTGATTAGTTACAACTGGACTTACCGGTTCATTTTGAACTGGCATATTAAAAGATGGATTTGATGCTAAAGGTTCTTCATTAATTACTGAATTACTACTAGTAATAGAATCATTTGGATTTTGATTAGAATCCTGAACTTCTGGTATAACTACATTATTAATGTTATTATTCACATTATTTCCAATTGAATATAAATTACTAAGGTCATTAATATTATTACTATCTAAATTATTAATATTTTGACTAGTAATTAAAGGAGCTTCTTCTTTATTATCTTCACTACTTTCTATATCGCTAGTTGTTTGAACCTTATTTTCATCCTTTTCTGATTGTTCTTTTAACATTTTTTCGTCCTTCAATCTTTTATCTCCAAAAAAACCTATTACAACACAAACAACAAATATAACAACTGACGCGATAAGCGCTGGACTAGCACTTAATATCTGCATAATATCACCCCTATTATCTTCCATAATGATAACAAAAAAATTTAAAAAAAACAAGAACTAGTCTTGTTTTAAATCCAAAAATATGGTTGTTTTAATTTTATCTAATTCATCACCATCATATATTTCTTCTACTTTATACGTTGCATTATCATCACTTGTGCTAGATGAAAATCTCTCATTAAACGCCTTTTTTATTAAATCTTCTTTTACTTCGTATCCGAAATTATAAAAATAATCCTTTAATACATCCTTTATTAGCGTTTCAGAAAACATTTCGTTTTGAGAATATACTTCTGCTTTTACGTCTAATACTTTGTCCTTGTCATACTCAGTTGTTATCTTAATATCATTTTCTACGTTGTTATAATCAAAGTACGTCTTTTTAATAATAAACTGTTCATATCCATTTTTTTGTATAGTCTCATACCTATCACATCCATAAGTATCACAATATGAAGATAACTTGCTATTCATTTTTGTATAACCACTACTTAAACTTTTATTTATAAAATAAGTACCCACTATATTCAAAAGTAAATAAACTACAAAAGACGTGATAATTATAATTCCAACTCTTTTATTATCATATTTATTAGGATCTTTTAAGAATAAAGTGTTAAATACTATTCCAAGAACTAGTAAAACAATATTAACTACCATAAAAACGTTAATTAAAATAGCATTGTACCCTAATTTAGAATATAAACTTCTAAAAAATACCATAGTAATAAAGATGATAACGTTAATAATAAACAATATATAAGCATTTTTTATAATATTAATTTTTTTATTCATAATGATGCCTCCAATAATTTTATTATATCACAAGTCATTTTTTTATTGAAGATTGAAAATAATTATGTTATTATAAAAATGCAATAAGGAGAAGACGAATATGGAATTACTTAAGATATGTGTAACTATTTTTCTAGCAAGAATAGTAGATGTATCACTAGGTACATTTGTTACGGTACTAACTGTTAAAAACAAAAGAATGCTTGCAACCGTAATAGGATTTTTTGATGTAATAATATGGTTTTTAGTTGTAAAAGAAGCATTAAACACCAACATCAAAAGTTTGTGGATAGCACTTTCTTATGCAGGTGGGTATGCCGTTGGTACGTTTGTTGGAACAACTTTATCTAACAAGTTTATAAAAGGAAAAGTATCAGTCCAAGTTATCATGGATGATAAAAATAAGATAAGTAAAATAACAGATTCAGGTTATGCGTTTTCCAAAGTAGAATGTACTGGTATGGATAACAAAAGAAAACAAATGCTTTTTATTGAAGTTGATAAAAGACACTTAGATGATTTAAAGAAAATAATTAATACTATTGATAGAAATGCGTTTATGGTAATTAATGAAACAAAATACGTAGTAAACGGGTTCTTTAAATAGAACTTAAAATGCCGCTTTAGTTTAATGGTAAAACAAGTCACTCGTAATGATTAGCTGTAAGTTCGATTCTTACAAGCGGCACCATAATTGATTAATACTCGAGCTATTTAACCCAGCTCGTTTTTTTTATGCAATAATTTTTCGCTATCGTGGTATCATATAATTAGGAGGATATTATGGAAAAGAATATTTTAAATAAAAAAACTTGTGGTTGGAAAAATTTAAGTAGCAAAGAAAAAGATGAAATATTTGATTTTTCTGATGGGTATATATCGTTTTTAAACGAATGTAAAACAGAAAGAGAAACATCAAAATACATCATAGAAAAGCTAAAATCTAATGGTTTTATCGATATTAAAAACGTAAAGAAACTAAGTTTTGGTGACAAAGTATATATGCTTAACAGAGACAAAAGTGTGTATGCGGCAGTTATAGGAGAAGAAAAATTAGAAAATGGTTTTAACCTAGTTGGTTCTCACATAGATTCACCAAGACTAGATTTAAAACCTAATCCACTTTATGAAGATGCAAAACTTGCACTTTTTAAAACACATTATTATGGTGGAATTAAAAAGTATCAGTGGACAACTATTCCGTTATCACTTAAAGGTGTAGTAGTTAAACCAAATGGTGAAAAAGTAGAAATAAATATAGGTGAAAAAGAAGATGAACCAGTATTTACAATAACTGATATATTACCTCACCTAGCAGAAGAACAATACGAAAATAAAATTGGTAAAGCAATAAAGGGTGAAGATTTAAACATATTAGTTGGAAGTATTCCATCAAGTAGTGATTCTATCAAAGAAAACGTTATGAAAATAATAAACGAAAAATATGGTATAAATGAAATTGATTTTTATAGTTCAGAACTTGAAGCCGTACCCGCATTTAAAGCAAGACACTTAGGTTTTGATAAATCTATGGTTGCAGCGTATGGTCAAGATGATAGAGTATGCTCTTATGCTAACCTTTTAGCATTAGTTAACGCAAAAGCTGGAAATAAAACCATGGTTTCTATATTTGCTGATAAAGAGGAAATAGGAAGTGTAGGAAACACCGGGATGTGTTCACAGATGTTTGACCTATTTATCAACGAATTATTAAATAAAAAAGAGGAAAATAATCCTGGTGCTATAAACAAAACATACTGTAATTCTATGATGCTTTCTGCAGATGTTGGTGCAGGAGTTGATCCTAACTTCCAAAGTGCATCTGAAAAAAATAATGCTTCATTTATTGGATACGGAGTTGAATTTAACAAATATACAGGCTCACGTGGTAAATCAGGAGCATCTGATGCTAATGCAGAGTTCGTTGCAAAAGTAAGAGGAATATTTGAAGAAAATAACGTTAAATACCAAGTATCAGAATTAGGAAGAGTTGACTTAGGTGGTGGAGGCACAATAGCATACATTTTAGCAGATAAAGGAATGGATGTTATTGACTGTGGTGTACCAATAATTTCAATGCATTCACCATATGAAGTTGCAAGTAAATTCGATATATATCAGGCTTATTTAGGATACAAAGCTTTCTTTGAAGAAAAGTTATAATATTTTAAAACCGCTTAGATTATCTAAACGGTTTTTTTATGATTTAATTTTTTTATACCAATTTTAAATATAATACTTCTTGAATAAAAATCCAGAAAATTTGCAATACCAAAAAAGTATAATCCATATCCTGTATTTACAAATATCAAACATACTACTATTCTTATTAAAACACCGAATAATGAGCCAAAAAACAAAACAATTGGATTTCCATCAACAACAAGCAAAGCCTTATAAGTCTCGTACTCTTGAAGACCAAAAACAGTAAAAATATAAAAGAAAAAGTAAGGAAAAACATATGTAATAGGTAACTTTCCATGTAAAATAAATAAATATATAAAAGCAAATACAAAATTAAGAATTAAAATAATTGGTAAATATCTTTTCTTATATTTTCTAGCTCTTTTATATTCGGCAGTTTTGCTACGTGCTTCTGGAAGTTTTATCATAAGAGCAGCACTATAAGCATTTGTTATAATTTCCAAATTAACACATACCTGATAACATACAGAATGAATAGCATATTTAGTAGTTCCAAGACGACTTGCTAATGAACCATATATCATTAAAAATATTCTAGACATTAATCTTTCAGCGGTATAAACACTACCATATTTACAAACATTTTTAATAACTACTTTATCAGGCAGCTCATATTTGATCCTTTCCTTTTTAGATAGAAATAATATTGTAACTATCCAAGATATAATAGTTGTTATGTATAATAAAGTAACGTTTTTAGTAGTTAAGAAAACTAAAGCATCAAGAGATATAAGTAAGAAGTAAAATAGTATTAATCCATTTCTATAAGTTTTCAATTCATTTTTTAATCTTGTTATTTCAAAAAGACCATTACATATCCTTCCAAAGGTTATGTATAAAGGATAAATATATATTAAGTTAATAAGCATATCTTTTTGTAAGCTGGTAAGATTAAAAAACAAAACTAATTTATCTTTTAAAATAACAGTAATAATTCCAATAATAAAACTTACAACACCTGTTACTATTATATATTGTCCTTCGTTTTTTCTTATTGTTCTATATGTATAAGTTCCTATCTCACCGATGCTTTTAATCATAAGGTCAATCATGTAAAAACTACTACAAACAACAATCGCATCTATACTAATTGCATTACCAAAAAAGGAATCTACACTATCCGCAATTCCCATAAAAATAAAACTAATTAGTATTGAGACAAATTCTTTCATTATTTTCACCTATTAAATTATATCATAGTTTTTTTATATTTCCGCATAATAACTAATGGTGATACAAATGAAAGTAAGATTAGGATATGTAGCGTTATCTAAGGCATTAGATGATGTTACAACATCAAGTACTATAACGTATACTAATTATATAAATAAGAATTACAACACGTCTAAACTACTAGAAATAACTAAAAATAATTTAGATTCTTTATATGAAATAATTAAATATAACGTTAAAAATAATTTTCATTTTTATAGATTAACTTCTAAATTAGTACCACTTGCAACACATGATAAAGTAGATTTTGACTATATTACACCTCTTTTAGATGAGTATAAAAAAATTGGCAAATTAATAAATGATAATAATATTAGAGTTGATACTCATCCCGACCAATATGCAGTTTTAAACAGCATGGATAGCAAAATAGTTAAAAATACTGTGGAAATCTTAGAATATCATTATAAAATTATGGATGCCATTGGAATTAAAGATAAAATAATCATTCTTCACGTCGGTTCTAGTGCATGCGGAAAGAAAAAATCCATAACAAGGTTTATTAACAACTTTAATAAATTGCCAGATCACATAAAAAAATGTATTGCTGTGGAAAACGATGATAAAGTATATAACATAAAAGATGTATTAGAGTTATGTCATAAAATTAATGTTCCTATGGTGCTAGATTATCATCATTTTATATGTAATAACGAGAAAGAAGACATAAATGATTATTTAAAAGAAATAATAGATACATGGGATGGGAAACTTCCAAAAATGCATTTTTCATCGCCAAAAAGTAAATTAAAAAAAGAGTTTAGAAGTCATAGCGACTATATAAACAAAGAGTGTTTTATAAAATTTATTAATATACTTAAAAAACAAGATAAAGATATTGATATAATGCTTGAGGCTAAAGCTAAAGATGATGCTGTATCAAGATTAGCCAGATGCCTAAAATATGAAACTAATTATAAATTTTTAGATGAGACAACATTTATCATATAAACACAGGCTTTTAATATATTTATTTTTTTCTAATATAAATATAATATATTAGAAAGGAGTGTATATTATGTATTATCCTGGATATCCCGCTTATCCTTACTATGGAAATCAAGAAGGAAATGGCACCAACTGGTTGTGGATAATAATAATTATTGCAATAATCTTCTTCCTCTTCTGGGGCTTTGGTTCTAATAGAGGAAATAATTGTGGATGTAATAAATACTAAAAAAAGGCTTATTTACTAGCCTTTTTTTGTAATCTTATATCTTTTAGTATATTTATAACAAATAATACTACAAATATTATTATTATTACTATTAATGATTTAGAAAGTAAGTTACCTTCTATACTAATTAGTGCTTCCTTAAATAAATCTATTGAATATTTCATTGGAAGTACGTTAAATAATTTTTGGAATCCTGTATAAACAGTTTGGATTGGGAACGTTCCACCTGCTGCTGCTAATTGTAATACTAACAAGATTAGAGCTAAGAACTTACCAATGTCTCCAAAGTGAACTATTAAAAATTCCATTATTGCTTCAAACATCCAAGCAACTAATATTAATGATGCGAAATATAAAAAGTAATTTGTAACACTAAATTTTAGACCTACAAGTAATAATATTCCTAAGATTATACCTTGCAATGTTGCAAGTCCTAAGTAACAGAAAGTTCTTTTTACTTTGTTTTCTGCATTACGACTACAATTCTTAAATCTATCATTTGCATCATAGTAAAGGATTATAAATAACATAAGAGATCCAACCCATAATGCTATTGACATAAAGAATGGAGAGAATGCAGTACCATATTCACTAACTTCATTTACGTCTTTTTCTTCTACTTTAACAGGATTTGCTGTATATTCATCTAATCCATTTAATTTTTTAAGTTCACTATTAGTTGAACTAATAGAATTTGATACTTCACTTTTAGCTGTATTAACACCATTATTTAATGTATTTGTTCCACTAGCTAAAGTGCTTGCTCCACTATTTAATGTATTAATACCATTTAATACTTCATTAGAACTACTAAATAAAGTATTTGTTCCACTAACTAATTGTTTTGAACCAGATGCAAGTTTTGATGAACCATTCTTTAAAGTATCAACGCTTGTCTTTAATGTATTAACACCTGCTTTAATACTATTTAATTCATCTGTTTTGTTATCTAATTCATCTACACCCGCTTTAACCATAGCACTTGAACTAGTTAGTTTAGAGCCTGAATCAGCTAACAAATCAACCATTGTATAAGTGCTATCACTAATTTCATAAGCATTAACTATTTGAGTAAAATATGCACATTTAGAAACATTATAAATAGGGCTTCCTAAAGTACAAGTTGTACCTTTCAAAGTAAGTATTGGAGTTGTTAATATAGCAGGATTTGTTTTAGCTTCGCTTAAAATAGTGTTAACAGAACTAACATATGTATTAAGTCCTGAATCAAAACTATCTTCTCCTGTCTTTAACTTAGTAACTCCAGTTTTTAAATCATCTAACTTAGTAGCTTTAGATGCAAAATCATTAACACCAGATTGTAATTTACCAAGACCACTATCTAATAAATTAATGTTTTGTGATAATGTTAATGCTCCATTATCAACGCTTGATACACCATTATTAAATAATGCATATTTTGAACTTAAAGTACTTGTTCCATCTTGTAATTTATAAGCTCCTGTTTTAAGTTCACTAGTACCATTAGATATTTGTTTTAAACCATCATCTATTTTTTCTACCTTTTTAGGCACTCCATTTATATTATCTGTAAGTGTTTTAACAACTTCTTTTGATACGTTAGATCTAACTTGTTTTTCAACTTCGGATACAACTCTATTTATTATTTGAGATGCTAAATAGTTAGATTTTTGGTTAGGTGAATAAGTAATTGTTGCAGCTGTTTTATCATCTTTTTTTGCACTTAACAAGTCACTAGTAAAATCACTAGGAATTGTAATAACCGCATAATAATCCTTATTCTTAAGACCACTATCTGCTTTATTTTTATTTACAACACTGATATCAAGGGTATTTTTCTTCTTTAAAGAATCAACTAAATCCTTACCCTTATTTTGTCCTTCTACCGTCTTATCTTCGTTTACTATTGCAACTGGAATATCATCCATATGTCCATATGGATCCCAATATGCTTTTAGATAGAAGAAGCTATACATAAAAGGTATTAGTAATACTACCGCTAGTACTACATAACTAAACCAATTACTTTTATTTGTATTTTTTTTGTTTTTCATAATTATCATCCCCCACAAAATACAATCAATTATAATTAATTACAATTAATTGAATAATCCTTCCTTTAATATTTGTGTTACGTTTTGAGTAACTTCATTTTCATCTATTTCTTTATCCCATTCAAACATAACTGCTACATACACTTTATAGATTATAAAAGCACATAAATCTGGATCACATTTTTTTACATATCCTTTTTCAATAGCCCAAGATAAACGTTCTTTTATAAAGCTTAAAATTGCATCATCAATCATTTCTATTGAATTTTTAGAAGAAATAGTGTTAAGTTCATCAGCCTCTTTTGTTAAAGTAACAAACAATTTAGCTTCTCTCTTATACTTAAGTAAGTCATATAAAGTTTTGTTAACCTCTTCAAAAAAGTTTTCATCATTGATATTTGAATGGCTAATTATGATTTTTTTCATTTTTGCCATTTCTTCATCAATAAGTGTTTTTAACAAACTTGCCTTATCTTTAAAATAAGAATAAACAGTCTTTTTTGTTACACCAGATGCCTTTGCAATTTCATCCATACTAACCTTTTTATACCCATAATTGGTAAATAGCTCTCTGGATGATTTTAATATGTCCTCTTTAATATTATTCATAATCGCCTCCAATATACCACTATACCAATTCGGTATACCAGTATAGTATATGACTAATTTAAAAGAAAGTCAACACATAATGACTTTCTTAATAATTTTTAATAATTATTTTCTTGGTTTTATAAATATAGTTATTATATAATTTCTTTAGGAACATTTAGTTGTTGAGTGTCTACCAAATCTCTTATGGAGAGGAGGTTTGATAAATATGAAGAAAAGAACTTTTATAATAAAAGTCCTTCGCTACATTACTATCATTTTATCTCTATTCATCATTATGATAATAGTAATAAAAAAATGACACTTAATTCAATTTGAATTAAATGTCTAACTTAAGTATTTAGGGTAGACATTCAACTTAAGAGGACTGAATGTTCCCTTTTTTATTTTATGCAAGAAATCTCGCTTACATACAAATAATATCATAATTCCTTGATATTGTCAAAAAACGAACCAAATGGTTCGGATAATTCATTAATGGTGCGGGTGTCGTAGATATCTACAACTCTTGTAAAGTACAAATAATATAAATGTCACTCACTAAGTACATTTTAACAAATAATAGAAAAAGTAGCAATAATTATGCCACTATTTTCTTTTTTTTGTTAAAGTTGGTCCGTTTTCAGTATGTGATTTTTGTGTTGTTTGTTGTTCTTCTAGTAATTCATTTTTTAAATTTTCTAATGCTTGTTTTTGGTCGCTAATACTTAATTTTTGTACAGGTTTAGCAACTTCTTCTTTTTTATCATCTGAACTATGACTTAAATCTAAATTAGTGTTATTTCGTAGTGCATTTGCAAAACTCTCTTTATCACCATATTTTTCCATTCCTGCTGAAACAATATTTTTCCAAGCCTCAATAACTTTTTTCTTTTGTTCATCTACTGTTAATCTAGAAGCATCACCATTAACTTTTAAAATTGTGATATTTTCTAATGAATCATCCATTTCGTAGAATATTTCACTTTTTTCAGTGTCAGTCTCAATTTTAATTGAAGCAGCTTTTGATATTCTTATTTCAGCCTTTAATGGAATAAGAAGAGCATTTAATCCTGTTGGTTTTTTTTGATATTCTTGCTTTTCTATTTCTGACATTTCTTCTAATGCATCCATCACATTTAATTGATCCAATATCATAGGTCTAGCATTATTATATTGAACTGTTCTTTGAAAAACTTGCATAATGTTAAATATTGGTATTAACATTGATAAAAGTGTAGCTTTTGATGCATTTGGATTTAATTGTTTACTTAAATCTGACAATCTTCTTATATCAATTTTATATCCAGCATCAGCAACATCCTTAAACATTCTCAATTCATTTGCCATTTCCATGCAAAAACTTGTAATACTTGTACCTAACCATAAAACTAAAAGTTCCATAATAAATTCCCCCTTTGAATTAGGTCGTATAATAACACATTTACATATATTTGTCAAATTTCCATTTCAAAATCATTCTTTTCTCTTTCATAATCGTGATTTTTACTAAATTCATAAGTATCTTGTAAATCTTCAAATGTATCTTCTTTAATAAATTTCTTTGAATATAAATCTTCTGTTTCTTACTCCATTATATTTTTTCATTGTTGCTTCATTTAATCCAAAGTACTTACATAGTATCCTATTGTCCAAAACGTTTTACTTCCAAACTTATATTTTAAATTTGAGTAATGTTCAAATATCATCAAACTTCCTGAAAGGACTAATAAAAAAAATCAATCATTTCTGATTGATTTCTATATATCAAAGTTCGAATAGTTCGAACAGATTCGTCAATGGTGGAGCTGACGAGATTTGAACTCGTGTCCGATAAATAGTACTCTACGACGTCTACAAGTTTAGTTAGTAATTAAATTTAATTAAATGATAAAGGTAACTAACATACCCACCAAATAACGAGTTTAGTAAAATTCTTTATCTTATCCTAAACAAACAAGATAATATAACTCACTAAAATGAGCCTCTTAAAAAATCCGTGAGTAAAACTTTAAAAGAAGCGCTTTCTCTATTAGAGACTAGGCAGCACAAGCTGCGAAAGCATAATTATTATTGTTGTTATTTATTTTTTGTTTGTACGTAAGGAGTACCTTCCACTTGCAACCATAGCCTCATACTTACCGTCGAAACCAATAACAGCCCCATATAGATATAAATAACAATAGTATTATAACACAGATTTATAATTTTTAATTGTCAATTTTTGTAAGTTTCTGTATAATTAACAATAGGAGAGAAGTATATGAATAATAATGAAAAAGTAGAAGTATTACAATTTTATGATTTTAATGATAAAAATAAAATAGATAGTAATACCGAAGATAATAAAAACAGTAAAATAAAAATATGGCTTAGAACAATTCCTCTTATTATGATACCGATATTATTTTTATTAACCGTAATATCACTACATACAAAAAGACTTGTGAAAGTTCCATTTAACTATATTTCTTGCATACTTCTATCTATATTTATATACCTTTTTATCATAGGATTATTTAAAATTAAGAAAAGTAAAAAAAACACTACTAAAAAGAAAAAAGTATTTAAAGTTATTAAAAATATCATACTTACAATATACATACTAGGATGCTTTAGTTTTACGTTCTTATTATATGGACCTTATGATAATTTTAGAACGTGGCTTATATCTACCGCGATGTCTACTATGAATCATCAATACTTATGTAAATGGTTTTATAATGATGATGAAATATTAAAGGTAATTAAAGGAAACTACATAGTAGAAGTTAACGAAGAAACAAATACCGACTTAATAGATATGGAAGAAGAAATAACTTATGATAATGAATATGAAGAGCAGATTTTAAAACATGATAAAGAAGAAAAATATAAAATAATAGAATTAGAAGTAAACGGACAAAAAGGTTATCTAGCTGCTATATATGATCCTTCTATGGTTAAAGTTTCAGTAACCAAAAATTTAGGAGTAAAAGGACAGTTAGTTACGAAAATGGCCGAAGATAATAAGGCCATATTATCAGTTAATGGTGGTGGATTTTATGATCCAGGTAATAATAGTACCGGTGGTATGCCAACTGGTGTAACAATTTCTAATGGTAAAGTAATAACAGATAATAATTATAGTTCATACACCCAGTCAGGTGGTATAATTGGTATCACAAATGATAATAAATTAGTGTTAATTAAAGGTGCTACAGCACAAAAAGCATTAAACATGAACGTTAGAGACGGTGTATCTTGGGGACCATTCTTAATCGTAAATGGTAAAAAATCATTTATAAAAGGAAATGGTGGTTGGGGATATGCTGCTAGAACCGCTATTGGACAAAGATCAGATGGCATTATATTACTTTTAGTTATCAACAGTAATTCTTCTAGAACAAAGGGAGCCGATATGGTAGATTTAACAGATATAATGGATAAATATGGAGCTATTAACGCTGCTAATTTAGATGGTGGAACATCAACTGTTATGGTATTACCACAAAAGGAAGCCTTAAAATATAAAGATACTTGTACTAGCACATATTGTTATATAAATGATCCAGTAGATGGAGCCTTAAGGCATAGAACCCGTGCTATTGCAACATCAATAATAGTTACAGACAAATAAAAAGATTCCAAGCAATTTGGAACCTTTTTTAATACCTTATATTTTTTTCCATTTCTCTTTTAATGTCTTTTTCTTTCAAACTTAGTCTTTTATCATAAAGCTTTTTACCTCTTGCTATACCAAGTAATATTTTAGCTCTTCCATCTTTTAAATATAACTTAACAGGAACTAGCGAATAACCTTCTTTTTCAACTTTATCCCTTATTTTATATATTTCTTTTTTATGAAGTAAAAGCTTTCTTTCCCTTCTTTCATCATGATTAAAACGATTACCCTCTTCATAAGTAGAAATAAACATATTAGTTAGAAAAACTTCACCATTTTTAACTCTAGCATAGCTATCTTTTAAATTACAACTGCCTTTTCTAATGGACTTTATCTCGGTACCAGTTAAAACTATTCCGCACTCATACGTATCTTCTATAAAATAATCAAATGAAGCTTTTTTATTTTTTATTTCTATCATTATTCCACCTCTACTATGTTGGTATACTTAGTTAAAACGCCTTTGTACTTATTATAGTATGTTTCATAATTATTTAAAAGACTATTATTTAATTTTGTATAAGGATATACCTTAAAGTTATGGCTACCTTTAAAATAAGTATATAAAAGGTTTGCTTTTACGTTACTAAAGGTTATCTTACCATTTTTATCTTTGTTTATATTTAAAGTTACTAAAGCACCCGTTTGTTTATCATTAGTATCTTGTGCTGCAATAAAATTACCAAGTGCATAAAATACCAAGGTATTGTTTATTTTCTCTACTGGTTCTATCATATGAGCGTGATTTCCTATAACTAAATTTACACCCATATCAGATAATTCCTTTGCTATTTGCTTCTGAGAATTATTTGGAGTTGTTACATATTCTTCTCCCCAGTGCATTGATACAATTATTAAATCTACTTTATCCTTTAGCTTATTAATATCTTTTTGGGCTTTTTCCTTAGAATAGATGTTAGTTAAGTATTCTTTACCACTAGGAGGTAATAAACCATTTGTAACTGATGTATAAGCTAAAAAAGCATACTTTATACCATTTTTTTCTTCTACCTTTATATTGCTTTGTCTATCAGATGAAGAAAGTGCTTGACCAGAATAGTAAACTCCTGGATTAGTTTTCCAATAGTTTACCGAATTAATTACTCCTATTTCTCCCTTATCCATGGTATGATTATTAGCTAAACTAACTAAATTAAAGCCTAAGTTAACCATTGTATCTCCTATTTCCTCGGGAGAATTAAATCTTGGATATGCTGAAAGTCCCAAAGATTTACCACCTATTATACTCTCTTGGTTATAAAAGGCTAAATCATGTCCTTTAATTAAAGGAGCAACCTCATCAAACATACTATCAAAAGAATATGTTCCATCACCATTTGAAGCATCATTATATATGAACCTATGAATCAAGCAATCTCCTACCATAACCATGGAAAGCATATTTGACTCTTTATTAGATTTAGTACTTTTTGTTGTTACTTTTTGCTTTTTATTATCATTCTTGTTATCCGTATCTAACTTCCCATAAATGAAAAGTCCTAAAAATATTATAATAGATAATAAAATTATATGAATTAAAAACTTAACCTGCGTTTTTAACTTTATCTTGCTCTTCATCTTTTACTTCTTCCTTTTTTATTTCAAAATCTATAAAGGCTTCTTCTTTTGATGCACTTTTACAAATTACTGTTACTGTATCTCCTATTCTATATCTTCTTTTTGTCTTTTGGCCTACTAAAGACATTGTTCTTTCATCATAATTATAATAGTCTCCTTTAATATCAGTTATATGAACTAAACCCTCTATCATATTAGGTAGTTCAACAAACATACCAAATGAAGTAACACCACTTATCATACCAGTAAATTCTTCTCCAATATGATCCATCATGTACTCAGCCATCTTCATATCTTCAACTTCTCTTTCGCATTCTATTGCATCTCTTTCTTTTAATGATGAATGTTCTGCAAGTTGTGGTAAATACTCTTTAAAGTAATCAGTTATTTTCTTAGATTCATCATTATTATACAAATATGTTCTTAAAAGACGATGCACGGTTGTATCTGGGAATCTTCTAATTGGTGAAGTAAAGTGGGTATATATTTTACTAGCAAGTCCAAAGTGACCTATATTATCTGTTTGATATACGGCCTTTTGCATTGCACGAAGCATAAGTGATGCTAATATTTTATATTCTTTTTTATCTTTTAACTGACTTAATACGTTTTCTATTGAAGATGGATACTTAATGTTTACCTTACCTGTTATTTTATACCCTAAAGAACTTATGAAATCCAAAAAGTCATTTACTTTTTCTTCCTTTGGAGTTCCGTGAACACGATATATAAATGGTAAATCCATATAGAATATATGTGATGCAACCGTTTCATTGGCCGCTATCATAAAGTCTTCTATCATTTTTTCACCAGATGCACGTTCTCTTAAAACTACATCTACTGGCTTTCCGGTATCATCTGAAATTATTTTAGCTTCGTCTGTATCAAAATCAATTGCACCTCGTGCTTCTCTATTATGTCTTATAATGTCTGCCAATTCTTTCATTAATGATAAATCATTTGTAAAAGGAGCATATCCATCTTCTACAATACCTTCATCTAACCATTTATTAACTTTTTTATAAGTCATTTGAATTCTTGATTTAATAACACTTTCAAATATTTCATGAGAAACAACATTTCCCTTGTTATCTATTTCCATTACGCAACTTTGTGCTAAACGTTCTACTCCAGGATTAAGTGAACATATACCATTAGACAATTTATGAGGAAGCATAGGTATTACCCTATCTACTAAATAAACGCTAGTTCCTCTTTCATATGCTTCGTCATATAGATGAGTACCCGGTTTGACATAATATGAAACATCTGCTATATGAACACCTAACTCATAATTTCCATTAGCAAGTTTTTTTATCGAAATAGCATCATCTATATCCTTTGTGTCATCACCATCTATTGTAAATATTGTAACGTCAGTTAAATTTCGTCTTCCTTTTTTTTCATCATCACTTACTGAATCTGGTATATCTTTTAATTCTTCTAATACTTCATCAGGAAATTTAGGAGAAAACATATGTTTATATACGATCGCCTCAACATCAACACCAACGTCATTTTTATGACCTATAATAGTTGTTATTTCTGCTAAAACAGTATTTCTATCAAGTTCTTTAACAACGTTTGCAACTACTATATGACCTTCTACACAGTCTTTTGTACTTTCCTTAGTTAAAACTATTTTTTGTTTAAATTTCTTATCATTTGGGATAATTGTTGGCATATCATCTATAAACTTAAACTCGCCTACTATTGGTCCATAATTTCTAGATGCTATTCTAAGTACTCGTCCCTCTTTTTTAGAACCAGTATTTTTATTGGTAATTTCTACAATTACCATATCACCATCTATCGCACCATTTAAATGTTTAGCATCAACGTGAATATCATCTTCACCTTCCATTAATACAAAACCAAAGCCTTTATCCGAAACAGATATCTTACCTTTTTTTAAATGACTATAGCAAAAAGCCATATATTTATCTTTGTTTGTATGATATATTGTTAAATTGCTTTCTAATTCATTTAGCACTTTTAACATCTCTTCTACTTCTTCAGTAGTATTTAAACCTAGTATATCTTTAAGTTCAATTGCAGTATATGCTCTTTCTTCCTCTTTTAAAATATTTAGTATTCTGTCTTTCATAAGTTTCACCTATCTTTCTATATATATTATAAAACAAAAAAAGGCTATTAATAAAGCCTTTTTTAACTATATGTCTATAATTATACACAAAATAAAGAATATAATTCCTAAAATGTAAGTTAACCTAGTAATAAATAGCTCTCCACCACGTTCTTTTCTGTTCATAAATAAATCAGCATTACCACCAGTAATTATATTACCAGACTCAGCCTTCTCACTTTGAAGTAATACTATAATAATAAGTAAAACAGATACAATCATTAACACTGTAAGCATATGTATCCCTCCTAGCTACTACTTATTTTATCATATTATAATATGTATTTCAACCAGGAATTATTTAGATTTACTTGGTGTAGTATCATTTAATATTTCTAAACTTCTTTTTTTTATTTCTTCACTAGATGCGTTAGTTCCTAATTCCTCAATAGCTGCATTAATTGAAGCTTGTGCACGAGTATTATTAGCATCTTGAACTTTCACTTGAGTTTCAATATCATCCAAAACAGGATGCTCATTATTAAATTTTTGTATTTCTTCTTTATCAGATTCTTTAACTTTAAGTAAATTATTTACTATATCATTTACTTTAACATCGTGCATTTTTACATTTGCTAGTGAATATAGATAATTTAAATATGTTAAATAACCATCTATTAATAATTCTTCTACTTGCTTTTTATAAAAATCATCATAAGAATTAAATGATAACAATAATGATTCATTATCATTAAACTTTCTTGTCACATAATCTTCTATTCCTATATTATCTTCTATTCCTCTACTTTTAAGTATTTTCTTAATTCTTGGTATAACATTATTTTTAACATTAATTTTTGCAAAATATTTGTCTACACATTTTTTCATAAATTCACTGCATTTTGATAACTCTATTTTTTTATTTGCATTAACATTTACTTCTCGTAAAATTTCTTTCTTTACATCTTTTGCAAGCTCTGCTGGTTGGATATCAATGTATTTAATAAATTTGTCTATTTTTTTATCAGTTATAGCATCCTTAATACTTAATTGGCTTACAAATTCTTCTGAAATTGGTGTTTTAACATTCCCACCTAATTGCAATTCATCTTCTGATAAAGATTGTTCATAATTTGATTTTTCTCCATATTCTGCACTATCATATGAAATATAATCTTCACTATTATCTTTGTCATAAATTTCTAATGAATTATCAAGCGTCAAACCAAACATTTTTAACTCAGATATTAATTTTCCTAATTGTTTATTGTCTAATACTATATTATCTTTTTCTAAAATTTTGTTTAATTCATCCATCGAAAAATCTCCATGAGATAAATTGTTATAAACATACTGCGCTATTTCACTTATATTTTCTTTCATTATTATATCCTCCATTATTTAATTTTTTTATTTTCTTCTTCAAAGTTAATATACGATTTTAAATCATTAAGTTCTTGTATAGAATAACCTTTTCTTTTTACTTCATCTATCACTTCATGAATTCTTGATTTTTTTATGAAATTACTTTCTTCATTTATATTTCTAACCATATCATAATTTCTTTTTTTACTCATATACGTTGCTTTAGCATTTACTTCATCCAGTAAGACTATATTATTAGATGATAAACTTAAAATAACATCTTTATATGGTGTTTGACTTAAATCCATACCTTCAAATATAGTACTAACAGGCATATAAATATTATTAATAAATTTATTTATATTAATTTTTTGATTATCTGGTAAGACTTCTGCATTACTAATTAAAATATTCAAAACTTTCATATCAATAGATGAAATTTTCTTTTTACATTTCTTTTCTTTTTCAGTTAATTCTTCATATATTTCCGGATTATTTTTATACATTTCCTTTTTCGCTATAATTCTTTTTTGTTTTTCTTTTTCTTCTTTTAAATTATCTTTTATATTTTCTAGTGCTTTTATTAAATCCTTTTTTGAAACTTCTTTGTTATCAAAAATATTTATACAATCATCTTTTATTATTTTTATTTTACCGTATATTGAATTAATCTTATTATTTAAAGTTTCACACCTTTTCTTTAATTCATATGCACAATCTATTTCATTAAGACTCATTTTAGCCCCATACATATTTGATAAATTTTTAACTTCATCGAAACATCTAATTACATCATATCTTACTTTTTCTTTTAAATAAGTTTCTTTTTCTATTGACGTCTTTCCATACAATATATTTCTTTCTAATCTGATTTTCATTTTTTCATAAAGTTGTCTTATTCTTTCCCTAGTAAGACCAAACATAATTCCTAATTCTTGCAATGTCATTGTTTTATTTATTCTTGATTCTAGAATGATTTCATTTTTTTTGTAATGATCTATCATAATCTTTTTAATATCACCATCGTAAAACGACACATTAGGATATTTCTTCTTAAATGATTCTGGTAAATCATAGCCATATACATCTGTTACTAAACCTTTATATGAAAGAAGTTTTTTTAATGAATATAATTCATATGCTTCCTTCTTTTCTTTATTAAATACAATTTTATTTTCTTTTGATGGTATAAAATTTATATGATTGTATTTTTCTTTTACACTTGAAGGAAAATCATAACCATATACATCTGTTATTAAACCCTTGTATCCGAATAAATATTCTAACTCACTTTTCTTTTTTGATTCTAAATTTTCTATTATCTCATCTTTCATGATATTTTTTTGATTATTTCCATAATTAGCTGTTTCTTTAAGCATTTTCTCTATGTTTCTTCCAAGCAATTTATCTTCTGTTTTACTTTCTATTGGTAAAGATTCATCTGATATAAAATCTTCTAAAGTTGAATCGTCATCATCACCTATAGTTTTATTTAATGAACTTATTTCAAGTGAATTTTTTAATATTTCATTAACTTTTTGAACACTTGTATTTAAATTTTTTGCTATTTCAGTTTTTGTAGGAGATATATTATTCTTTTGCTCATACTGCTTTATAAACTTTTGAACTTTTTTTAGTTCCTCCATATAATGGACAGGTAATCTAATTATTTTTTCTTTATCTGCAATTGATCTTGTTATTGCCTGTCTTATCCACCATGTTGCATATGTAGAAAATTTATAACCTTTAGTTGGGTCAAATTTTTCAACTGCCTTTGCAAGTCCAATATTACCTTCTTGAATTCTGTCATCCATAGTCATATAAGTCGTATTATATTTTTTTGCAATAGATACAACCAATCTAAGATTAGAATTTATTAATTTATCACGAGCCATTTTATTTCCCTGCCTAGCTTTTTTCGATAATTCTATTTCCTCTTCTTGTGTCAATAATGGATATTGACCAATCTGCATTAAATAATTTTTTACACCATCAAGCATCGGAGAATTTTTATCAGAATCATAATAAACTTCACTATCATTAGCTACATTTTCTGACTCAATTTCAATGTTTTCTTTATCCAAAATATCATATAATTTGTTAATATCTTCTTCTGATAAATCATTTGAAAACATATCATCGATTTTTTCTAATGAAATAATTTTTTTAGTGCCCTCTAGTTTTATATTATTATTTACCATATCATATAGTTTTTGTTCTGTCATAATTTTCCTCCAATATTTAAAGATTATTTCCTATTGTTTATAATATCATATGCCCCCCCCCGTCAAGAATTTTTTTATATTGTGGAAAGCAAATGTCAAATTTTAGAAATTTATACAATTAAAAAAGAACTAGCCTTCTAGTTCTTCTTCAATTCTCATCAACTGGTTATATTTACATATTCTATCAGTTCTAGACATAGAGCCTGTTTTTATTTGACCTAAATCAAGCCCTACAGCTAAATCCGCTATTATCGTATCTTCTGTTTCACCACTTCTGTGAGATATTATTGTTTTATAACCATTTTCTTTAGCTAATTTAATTGTTTCTAAAGTCTCTGTTATAGTACCTATTTGGTTTACCTTTAAAAGAATTGCATTTCCTGCTTTCATATCGATGCCTTTTTGTAAACACTCTTTATTTGTAACAAAAAGATCATCACCAACTAACTGAATCTTATCTCCTAATTCTTTAGTTATTTTAGCAAAACCTTCCCAGTCATTTTCATCTACAGGATCTTCTATCGAAACAATAGGATACTTACTTACTAACTCTTTATAGAAATCTATTAATTCGTCAGTAGAAAGACTTCTTCCTTCTCCTACTAAATTATACTTACCATCACTATAAAACTCTGATGCTGCAACATCTATTGCTAGTTTTACGTCAATACCAGGCGTATATCCAGCTTTTTTAATAGCTTCCATAATAAGTTCAAAACCTTCTGTATTTGAATCTAAATCAGGAGCAAATCCACCTTCATCACCAACTCCAGTCGATAATTTCTTTTCGTTTAATACGCTTTTTAAAGCGTGGAATACTTCTGAACCTACTCTTACTCTTTCATGAATAGTATCTCGTTGTGGTATTATCATGAACTCTTGAAAGTCTAATTTGTTATCAGCGTGTGCACCGCCATTTAATATGTTCATCATTGGAATAGGAAGAGTTTTTCCATCTCCAACATATTTATATAGAGGCATACCACTTTCTTTTGCAGCTGCCTTTAAACAAGCCATAGAAACGCCTAATATTGCGTTAGCTCCTAAATTACTTTTTGTTTTAGTACCATCTAACTCTAGCATGGCATTATCAATGCTATATTGGTCTTTAACATCCATACCAACTACTACTGGTCTTATTTTTTCATTTACGTTTTTAACGGCGTTTAATACCCCCTTACCGTTAAATCTTGTTTTATCATTATCACGCATTTCAAGAGCTTCACGCACACCAGTTGATGCTCCAGATGGAACGCATGCCCTTTGTTTTATTCCATTTTCTAAAGTAACGTCCACTTCAACAGTAGGATTTCCTCTAGAATCAAGTATTTCTCTTGCTTTTACATTAGCTATTTTCATATTTTACGCCTACCTTTCTTATAAGATTATTATACCACTATAGCATCATTAAATTAATATTTTTATCAAAATATGTAAATTGACTTTATATAGTATTTTAGGGTATAATAATATCTTAAGAATAAAAGGGAGGGATTAATATGCAAATTATATTACTTGATGAAGCTAGATTTGATCAATTTGCAATTTCTCACCCTAATCACAACTATTACCAAACAAGTAATTATGGTAGGCTTATGGCTAAGCATGGACATAATGCTTATTATTTAGGACTCGCCGCGGATGATGGTGAAATTAAGGCCGCAACTTTAATTATTGTTAAAAATGATTCAAAAGAAAAAAGAAAAATGGGATATGCTCCAAGAGGTTTTTTAATAGATTGGAATAATGATGATTTAGTAAAAGAATTTACCGAAAAATTAAAGGATTTTTTATCTAAAAGAAACTTTACTTATGTTAAAGTAGATCCTATGGTAGTATATAAGGAACATAACATAGATGGAAGTGAAAAAACACTTTCAGATTCTAATCAAAGTTTAGTTCAAAAACTACAAGGACTAGGTTATATTCATATGGGATTTAATAATGGTATGGAAGCTTCTAAACCAAGATGGAATGCACTAACTACTTTAGATAGTAACATAATAGCATTATATAATTCCATATCAAAAGAAGCTAGAGAAAAAATAAGTGAAGCATCTAAATTAGGAAATCGAGTTTATCGTGGTTCAATGAATGACATTAGCTTACTTTATAGTGTAATAAACAAAACTATACCACCACTTGATTATTATTTAGATTATTATCAATTTTATGGTCAAAACATGTTTGAAATATATTTTAATAAATTAGAACCTATTTCTTACGTAAATTCTAGTAAAACAATGTATGAAAAAGAAGAGCAAAGAAATAATGATTTAAATATGCAAATGCAAGATTTTAACAATCCTAACAAGGATGCCATTATAAATGAAAAATTAAAATCTGATGAAAAACTTGCTAAATATAAGAAAAATATGTTGGAAGCTAGTAATTTATTTCAAAGGTATCCTAGTGGTCTTGTTACCGCAGCAGTTGCTGTAATTAAATACGGAAGCACTGTAACATTTTTTGCGAGTGGCGTTAACGAAACATTTAAAGATCAATATCCAGAATACTTACTTAAGTGGCAACTAATGCAAGAATACGCTAAAATGGGATATAAAGTTGTTAATTTAGGTGGGCTAACTAGTGAATTTAAGAAGGATTATGAATCTACTTTAATGACTGAAATGTCTAACAAAATAGTAGAATATGTTGGAGAGTTTGACCTTGTAATAAATAAAAAAGCTTATTATACAGGAAGCAGACTTAACCCAATACTTAACTGGCTTAATACACCAATATAGGCAGAAGATATATTCTTCTGTTTTTTTGTGCAAAAAAAGACACTCATTAATGAATGTCTTTTAGTTTAACCTTAATTATGCATCAATCTTAGTAACTGTACCAGCACCAACAGTACGTCCACCTTCACGGATAGAGAACTTAGTACCGTTTTCAATTGCGATTGGAGCAATTAATTCAACTGACATATTAACGTTGTCACCAGGCATAACCATTTCAGTTCCTTCTGGTAATGTAACAACACCAGTAACATCAGTAGTTCTGAAGTAGAATTGAGGTCTGTAGTTTGAGAAGAATGGAGTATGACGTCCGCCTTCTTCTTTACTTAATACGTAAACTTGAGCTTCAAATTTAGTATGTGGAGTAACTGTTCCTGGTTTAGCAAGAACTTGACCACGTTGTACTTGTTCACGTGAAATACCACGTAATAATACACCAGCGTTATCTCCTGCTTCAGCAAAGTCTAGTTGTTTACGGAACATTTCAATTCCAGTAACAACTGTCTTTTGAGTTGGTTTTAAACCTACGATTTCAACTTCGTCGTTTAATTTTAATTCACCACGTTCAACACGTCCTGTAACAACAGTACCACGTCCAGTGATAGTAAATACGTCTTCAATTGACATTAAGAATGGTTTTGTGTTGTCTCTTTCTGGAGTTGGAATCCATTCATCAACAGCGTCCATTAATTCATCAATCTTAGCTTCCCACTTTGGATCTCCTTCAAGAGCCTTAAGAGCAGAACCACGGATTACTGGAGTGTTATCTCCGTCATATCCGTATTTAGATAATAGTTCACGAACATCCATTTCTACTAAGTCTAGCATTTCTGGATCGTCAACCATATCACATTTGTTCATGAATACAACGATTCTTGGAACACCAACTTGACGAGCAAGTAAGATATGTTCTTTAGTTTGAGCCATAGGACCATCAGTTGCAGCTAGAACTAAGATTGCTCCGTCCATTTGTGCAGCACCAGTGATCATGTTTTTAACATAGTCAGCGTGTCCTGGGCAGTCTACGTGAGCATAGTGACGTTTGTCAGTTTCATACTCAACGTGTGCAGTGTTAATTGTTATACCACGTTCTCTTTCTTCAGGAGCTTTATCGATATCTGCATAGTCTTCGAATTTAGCTTGTCCCTTTTCAGCTAATCTTTTAGTGATTGCAGCTGTTAAAGTAGTTTTACCATGGTCAACGTGTCCAATAGTACCAATGTTAACATGTGGTTTTGAACGATCAAATTTTTCTTTTGCCATAATTATTTTTCCTCCCTATATGAATTACATATCTATTTTATCTAATCTAAGGGAAAATATCAAGTATTTTCCCTCAGGATTATTTATTATTGTGCACCATTTTTCTTAATGATGTCTTCTGAGATACTCTTAGGTACTTCTTCATAGTGATCAAAGAACATAATGAATGTACCACGTCCTTGAGTATTAGATCTTAAGCTTGTTGCATAACCAAACATTTCTGATAATGGTACGTAAGCATTGATCTTAAGTGAGTTACCTTGTGCTTCTTGTCCCATTGGACGTCCACGACGAGATGTAACATCACCCATTACGTTACCTAAGTATTCTTCTGGAACTACTATATCAACTTTCATTATTGGTTCTAGAAGTACTGGTTTACAGTTTTTCTTAGCTTCTTTAAGTGCTAACGATGCAGCAACCTTAAATGCCATTTCGTTAGAGTCAACATCATGGTAAGAACCATCAAATAATGTTGCTTTAACGTCTATCATAGGATATCCAGCTAAAACACCAGTTTTCATAGCTTCTTGTAATCCCTTGTCTACTACTGGGATGTATTCACGAGGAACAACACCACCAACGATAGCATCAACGAATTCATATCCTTTATCTTTATTTGGTTCAAACTTAACCCAAACGTGTCCATATTGACCACGTCCACCTGATTGTTTGATATATTTACCTTCACAATCACCAGCAACTGTTAAAGTTTCACGATAAGCAACTTGTGGTTTACCAATGTTAGCTTCAACACCAAACTCACGTTTCATTCTGTCTACTAATACATCCAAGTGAAGTTCACCCATACCAGATATAACAGTTTGACCAGATTCTTGATCAGTTTCTGCTCTAAATGTTGGATCTTCTTCTGCTAACTTTTGAAGTGCAGTAGACATTTTTTCTTGGTCTCCCTTACTCTTTGGCTCAATAGCAATTGAGATAACTGGTTCAGGAATAACCATTTTTTCTAAGATAACTTCGTGTTTTTCGTCACATAAAGTATCTCCTGTTGTAGTATTTTTAAGTCCTACAGCTGCTGCTATATCACCTGCAAATACTTCTTGTATTTCAGTACGGTTATTAGCATGCATTTGTAAGATACGTCCAATTCTTTCTTTAACGCCTTTATTTGCATTAAGAACATATGAACCACTCTTTAGTGTACCTGAATATACACGGAAGAATGATAACCTACCAACAAATGGGTCTGTCATAATCTTGAATGCTAAAGCTGAAAATGGTTCACTATCTGATGCATGTCTTAATACTTCGTGATCATTTTCATCGTGACCCTTAATTGATGGAATATCAGTTGGTGCAGGTAAGTAATCTATTACAGCATCAAGCATTAACTTAACACCAATGTTTCCAAGTGCAGTACCGCACATTACTGGGAACATCTTAACTGCAAGAACACCTTTTCTGATTGCTCTTTTAATTAAGTCAACAGAAATTTCAGCACCCTCTAAGTATTTTTCCATTAATTCTTCATCGAATTCAGCAGCATCTTCAATCATAGCAATTCTCTTTTCTTCTGCTATGTCTTTTAAGTCAGCTGGAATTTCGATTTCTTCAGGATTTTCTTCTGGTTTACCATCATAGTGGTAAGCTTTCATTGTAACTAAGTCAATTATGCCATCAAATTCTGATTCAGCACCAATTGGCCATTGAATAGCAGTTGCTTTAACACCTAATCTTGCTTTAATAGATTCAACACTAGCTGCAAAGTCTGCACCCATTTTGTCCATCTTGTTTGAGAAAACAAGTCTTGGAACACCCATTTCAGTTGCTTGACGCCAAACGTTTTCAGTTTGAGGTTCAACACCATTTTGTGAATCAAGTACTGTAACGGCACCATCTAATACTCTAAGTGATCTTGTAACTTCGATTGTGAAGTCTACGTGACCTGGAGTATCGATAATATTTAAACGATTACCCTTCCAGAATGCAGTAGTAGCAGCGGAAGTAATGGTAATACCACGTTCTTTTTCTTGTTCCATCCAGTCCATTTGTGATTCACCATCGTGAGTTTCACCAATTTTGTGAATCTTATGGGTATGGAATAAAACACGCTCGGTAACAGTTGTTTTACCAGCATCAACGTGAGCCATAATACCAATGTTACGAGTTTTTTCTAATGAATATTCACGAGCCATATACTAATCCTTTCCTACCAACGATAATGTGCAAATGCTTTATTAGCTTCTGCCATTCTGTGAGTATCATCTTTTTTCTTAACTGCTGCTCCAGTTCCGTTTGAAGCATCAATTAGTTCATTAGCTAATTTTTCAGCCATAGTTTTTCCACCACGAGATCTAGTTGCATTAACGATCCAACGTAATGCTAAAGCTTGTGCTCTATCTGGTTTAACTTCAACTGGTACTTGATAGTTTGCACCACCAACACGACGAGCTTTAACTTCTAATGCTGGAGTAACGTTTTCCATAGCTTTTTTAAATACATCGTTTGCATTTTCTCCGGTTCTTTCATGAATCATATCAAATGCATCATAAACGATTTTTTCTGCTTTGCCACGTTTACCATCTAACATAATTTGATTAATTAACTTAGTAATTACCTTTGAATTATAGACTGGATCTGGTAATACGTCTCTTTTAACAGCACGTCTTTTACGCATATATTGTCCTCCTTTTATTATTATGATTAATTATTTTTTATTTTTTAGGTCTTTTAGCACCATACTTAGATCTTGCTTGTTTTCTATCAGCAACACCTTGAGTATCTAATGTACCTCTTATGATGTGATAACGCACACCGATTAAGTCCTTAACACGACCACCACGTATTAATACTACGCTGTGTTCTTGTAAGTTGTGTCCTTCTCCAGGAATATAAGCAGTTACTTCGTAACCATTACTTAAACGTACACGAGCATACTTACGTAATGCTGAGTTTGGTTTCTTTGGTGTCATAGTACCAACACGAGTACAAACTCCACGTTTTTGTGGTGATGAAGCAGAGATGTTTTTCTTCTTTAGAGTATTAGTTCTAACAAGTAAAACAGGTGCTTTTGGCTTACGAGTCTTCTTTTGTCTTCCATGACGAAGAATTTGGTTTATTGTAGGCATAATTTCTACTCCTTTCTTAACACACTACCTGGTGTTTCATTTATGATATATTTTTAAGCCTTACGAAAATAGTAAGACTTAAACATCAGCTTATTTAATATAACACTATTTTGTGTTTTTTGTCAATAGTTTACTTATGGTTATTACTCAGCTTTTGCTGCACTAACATTGCTCTTTAAACCATATTTTTGGTTAAACTTCTCAGCTCTACCAGTCTTTGATTGCATAGTTGCTTGACCAGTGTAGAATGGATGACATTTAAAACAAGATTCTACGTGTATTTTATCCTTAGTAGATTTTGTTTCGAATGTGTTTCCACAAGTACATGTAACTGTAGAAGTCATATAGATACTTTCTTTTTTAGGCATATTCTATAGCTCCTTTCGCCATGACTCTTATAAAGTCATAGATATAAAATCTTTTATATTATAACAATTGTTTTATTATTTTGCAAGTGTTTTTTTATCAATTAGACTAATAACACTTTTTGCCATAGCCTTATAACCTAAAGTGGTTGGATGAATTTCTAATTTTTTAGGAAGATAATTGTCATTAGCTAAAAACATATCGTGAATATCAACATATGTCATGTCATATTTTTTAACTAAATCTTCCATTTTATTATTAGCGTATAAAATAACTGGTTCAATCGTGTTTGCTAAAGTGCTAGAAAACGCTGTAAAAGGATTATAAAAACCAAATACCATTATTTGTTCCTTACATGATTTTCTAAGTTCATAAAGAAGTTTATCTATATCTTTAATTGACTCATCAACGTACGTATATATATCATCAAACTCATTTAAATCAAATTCATTACCTATGTTTAGTTTATAAAATAGATCATTTGATCCGATGCTAAGAGTTACTATGTCCGCCTTTATAAGTGCATGTTTAATTGTAAGAGCCTTACCATTTATCTTAACTGTCTTATTGTTTTTTAAATCGTTTAACAAATCTATACTCCTATACCCGCTCTTTGCAAAAGACTTAGTATAAAACTCTAACACCTCTTTATCTTTTAAATACTCAGAAACATAATCTCCATAACTTAAACCTATGCTGTTATTCGGAGTCTGTCCTGCTGCTAAAGAGTCACCTAGTGACAAATAATAAACCTTCTTATCTTTTGTTATAAAAAATATAGTTATAAGAAATATTCCCGTTATTAAAAAACCAATTAATAGTTTATATCTTCTTTTCATAGTATTCCTCCATAATAAAAAAATAGTATTTACTAGCAATACTATTTTATTTATTACAAAAGCTTTTTAGTACAATTATTTTGATTTAGATAAATTTTCTTGATTTATTTTATCTATTCGTTCTTGAACTTTTTCCATTATATCAGCTGGAACATGTATAGTATATCCACCATCAGAATAAGTTATTTGATTTGTTTTCTTATCCTTTTCTAATTTTTCATTTGTTTTTGATTTCTCCTTTAAAGCCATTTTAATCTTCCTTTTCTAATTTTATTTTAGCCCCTACATTCGTTAACTTTTCAACAAGGCCTTCATAACCTCTTAATACGTAATCTGCATCTAGTATGGTTGTTGTTCCATTTGCTATTAAACCTGCAATAACAAGTGATGCTCCTGCTCTTAAATCTGTTGCTCTAACTGTTTTTCCACTTAATTTAGTAGGCCCTATTATTACAGCCTTTTGATTTGTTAAAAGTTCGGTTGTAGCTCCCATTTTATTTAGTTCATATAAGTTTTGAAATCTATTTTCATAAATGGTTTCGTTTATAACTGATTTTCCAGTAGCCTGCGTAAGTAATGCTGCAAAAGGTTGCTGAAGATCGGTTGGAAATCCAGGATAAACTTGTGTTTTTACGTTCGTTGCTTTAAGTTTTTCAGGAGCCTTTATATTTATGTAATCTACTCCTATTTCCATTGGAACACCAACGTCTTCTAATTTAGATATAAGTGATTCTACATGATCCGGAATGATGTTTTCTATCGTTATAGCATCTCCTAGAGCACTTGCTAAAATCATATATGTACCAGTTTCTATATAATCTGGTACAACTTCGTGGAAACATGAATGAAGTTTAGATACCCCAACTATTTTTATTTCACTAGTTCCCGCTCCACTTATTTTAGCTCCCATGTTATTTAAAAACGTTGCAACATTAACTATGTGCGGTTCTTTAGCAGCGTTAGATATTATGGTAGTTCCTTCTGCCTTTACCGCTGCAAGCATTAAATTTATTGTTGCTCCAACTGATGCAAAATCTAGATTTATTTTAGTTCCAATAAGTTTATCTGCCGTAATTATAAATAAATTATCTTTCTCTTCTACTTTTGCACCTAGCGCTTCAAAGCCTTTTAAGTGTAAATTAATAGGTCTTGCTCCTATTGAGCATCCTCCTGGAAAATACATCTCTACTTTTTTAAATTTACTAAGCAATGCTCCCATAAAATAATATGATGCTCTTAGTTTTTTAGATATTTTTTCTGGAATTAATCTATTTTCAATATTAGATGAATCTATTTTCATAACATCATCTTTTCTTTTTACTTTAGCTCCTAAAAACTTTAATATTTCATCCAATGCATCTATATCAGAAATACTAGGTACGTTTGCAATAGTTACTTCTTCATCACATAAAACAGCTGCTGGAACAAGCGCAACCGCACTGTTTTTAGAACCACTAATTCTTATTTTTCCGCTTAACTTGTTATTTCCTTCTATTATTATCTTGTGCATATTTTACTCCTTTCTTCTCTTCATAGTATTCTATTAAAAAAACTATAAAAAGTGATTAATTAGCCTGATTTATAGAACCAAATAATCTGTTTTTTTCATGAACTAGTTTCTTTAGCGCATTTTCTCCTGCTGAAATTATTTTTCTAGGATCATACTCTTCTTTATCATAATTTAAATAGTCTCTAACACTTTTTGCCCAAACACACATAAGATCTGTATTTATGTTTATTTTAGATACTCCGCAAAAAATAGCAGCCTTTATCATGTTTTCATCCAATCCAGATGCCCCATGAAGTACAAGTGGTATTTTAACTTCTTTACAAATTAAACCTAAAAGGTCAAAATCTATGTTTGGCTTTTCTTTATATATTCCGTGCATATTACCAACGGATGGTGCAAGAAAATCAACACCAGTTTGTAAATAAAAATCCTTAGCTTCATCGATAGTTGTTTTAGAGCCTAAAACTAACTTTTTTCCTTCTTCTTTATTCATAGAGCCTATTTCAGCTTCAACACTTACACTTTTTTCTTTAGCATACTCTATAACCTCATTAGTATCACGCACGTTTTCTTCAAAACTTTTTTCTGATGCATCAAGCATTACTGATGTAAAGCCAGAATCTATAGCACGCCTACATATCGATATACTTTTACCATGATCTAAATGTAAAACTACCGGAATAGTTATATTAAGTGAATTAATAAGAGATTTAACAACGTTATGCACAACATTAACTCCACCAAAATAATCAATACTTTTTTCAGTTACCGCAAGTATAACTGGGCTTTTATCTTCCTGGCAAGTCTCTAATATATACCTGGTCCATTCCAAATTATTTATGTTATAAGCAGGGACTGCATAGCCTTCTTTTAAAGCCTTTTCTAACACTGCATTACCATTTACTAACAATTAAATCACCTTCTAATACGATTTTAACATAATTTACATATTTGAACAAAGAAAAACACTCAAATTTACATTTGAGTGTCTAGTTTTAATTTATCTTCTTTTTCTTTTTATTTTAGCAGATATCTTTTCAGAAGCTGTAATAATTTTATCGCTAAACGCAAATGACATCAACGCCAATCCAGCAACTCCACCTAACGTTGCCATTTCTCTATTAATCAATGCATTTTTTAAGTTTTCTCGCTTTAGCTTATTATATTCATCATCAGTTAAAACAGTATCACCATTTTCATCTTTTACATCTACTATTTCTTCTGTTGTTGTTTCTGTTTCTGGCTCTACAATTTCTTCTTGAATTTTCTTTGTTGTTTCCACTTTTTTTGTTGTAGATACAACTTCTCCACCTTTATCAGTTTTAGTCGGTTTATTTAATTCTTTATCTGGAACATCAGCTGGTTTTTTAGAAATTGAAGTTTTAGTAGTAGGTTCACTTACTGTTTCTTTATTTCCTTTATTATCCTTAATGGATTTACCACCTTTATTGACTAATTTTGTTTCATCTTCGCCTGTTGAACCAGCGAGTTTATTAGCCTTAGCCTTATCCTTAGGATTATATCCATTAGAAGTTTTATCTTTTCCTGTTTTATCAAAATCAGTTTTTGGTTTTAAACTAAGTTTTTGTAAAATTTCGTTTAATGATAAAGTAGCAGTATTATCTTGGTTTGCTTGTAATTCATCTATTTGTTCTTTCGTTAAATTCTTAAATAAAGTTTTATATGCATTAAAAGCTACCGTTAAAGCGGCTTTTTCTGCACTTGGCATTTTACTATCAGACCAAATTTTTTCAGATAAATCCATAAATTGTGTACTATAATCTTCACTGCTTGACGTAGCAATTGCTTTAAGTTGATTATTTAGAATAGTATCTAATTCTTTAGCATAACTATAAAATTCACTATCTTCACTTATGGAATTTTCTGATCCATTAACAAGTCCTAAATTATAAGTAATTTTTTCTCCCGCTTGTACATTAACATAACCAGTAACATTTTCAGATAAGATACCAAATAAAACAATTACATATTCTCTAATTTCTTTAATAATATCATCATCGCTCATATCTCCAAAATCTTCTTTTGTTAAAGTTCCGTTGAAATAAGCTAACATTCTTTTAGTCATTACTTCATTATGACCATCAATTTTTTGATTTCTCTTATTTACCGCATCAATTGTTTTCTTTACAGAGTCGTCATCATTTATACTAAATGGTTGTACAAAAACATACTCTAAATCTTCTTGAGGATCAGTTGTTTCAGGCCCACCTTGGCTTGTTGTTGGCTCCTCTGGAGTTTGTATTGTTTTTGCAGATCTAGCTATATTAATACCAGCAATTGTAATTACTCCAGCAAGTGCAATTGCTCCTGCTTTAACTATTAAATCTATTTTTTTATGATTCTTAAACGATTCTCCATTACCATCTTTTGTTTCTATTTCTAAACTCTTTATATTTTCTTGCTCTTTTTCATATTTTTCTTGTAATTCTTCTTCAGTCATTTTTTCTTTCATCCAAATCTCCCCCTTTTGTTTGAATGCCCTATATACTAGCACAAAAATGTCAGTTTGTCAATACTAAAAGGGAGTATACAAATAGTGTTAAACTACCTAATAAAAATGAATATTTTCCTATTTTTTTATTTATTTTTTGTCCTAAATAAAAACCTAAGAAAGTAAATAATGAACTAATTATGCAAAAACTACTTACTACAAATAAAATATTATCATATAAATAGTTTATTCCTATGCCTACTCCAAAACTATCTAAGCTAACTGATATAGCAAATAAAAGCGTCCCAAATACATTTAGATTTCTAATTTTTGGTTCTTCTTCAAAATAATTTATTAACATATCAATTGATAAAAGAAGAAAAACTATAAAAAGCACGTATTTGGGTTTCATAAAAGTATTTTCAAAAAGAGAAATACCTACCATATTACCTAAAAGTGGCATAAAAAAGTGAAATAAGCCAACTATTATTGCAGTAATTATAACGTTTTTCTTTGATATACTTTTTATACCGTAAGAAAATGCTAAAGAAAAAGCATCCATACTTAAACTGATTGCTATTAATATAATGTTTATGATAATAAATCACCTTCCTATATTAATAATATTGCAATTAGTTTAAAAATATTTTTCTATTATTTCTTTTATAAAAGATTTATATTCTATATCACTAGTATTAGTTGTTTCTTCAACCTCTAAAAGACATAAAGGAGGAAATAAGACGCACCACCAGTTATCACCTTCACCACTACCTAAAGTGACTAATAAAGATTCATATTCTCCTGCTTCATATGTAATTCCTTTATATTTTTTCTCTGGAAATGGATGCATACCATAATCTATTGTGTAAGAATACTCTTTATCTTTCATTTCCTCTGCCAATATATCATTAAAATTATCCATGTTACTAGTTATTAAGTTTCTTGCTTGTTTAGAAGATTTTGCGTTTTCTAATAAGGTATAAAGTTCTTTTTGCATTTTATCTCTTACTTCTTCTTTTATTTTTTGATCTCTTAAAGAATTACTGTTAGCTAAAACCCTAAATCTAATTGCAGAATCTGGAAGTTTTACCTCTTCATTCTTTTTTGATTTATTATAAACAGAAAATATCATTAATCCAGCAAGAAATATAAGTATCATTTTTTTCATTTAAAAATCACCCACCATCTATTAACTAGTGAGTGATTTATTTTAATTATATACAAAAACAAACCTATTTTTATCCGACAAATCCTTTTTTATTTCTACTTTTACATCTTTTAGATATTTATATGCCAATTCTTTAACATCATCACCTTGTTTTTCTCCTATTTCAAATGCTATTAAAAATTTATCATTTAATACTTTGTTTGCATTTTTTAATATTTCTTCATAATAAAACAATCCGTTATTCGGTGCATAAAGTGCTATTTCTGGCTCGTTATCCTTAACTATTTTTTCTATTTCCTCATCTTCCCTTATATACGGCGGATTACTAACTAATATGTCTACCTTTATATTCTTATCCATATAAGGTTTTAACATATCTCCCATAAGCAATGATACTTTTGAATTAGTTTTTTCTACGTTTTTTCTTGCTACTTCTATAGCTTTAGGGCTTATATCACTTGCATATACAGGCAAATTAAGCTCTTTTGAAAGTGCTATTGCAATTGCACCAGTTCCTGTTCCAACATCAATTATAGAGGGTTTATTAAAGCTTTTAGCATATTTTATGACATATTCTACTAATTCTTCAGTTTCTCTTCTAGGTATTAAAACGTTTTTATTAACATCTAGTGTATATCCATAAAAATCTACATCTCCTACTATATACTGAACAGGCTCATTATTCCAAAGTCTTTTAATAGCATCTTTTATATCACCTTTATAATACTTTTTTAAATATTCTATTTCTTTTTCCATATAATCACCATCTTTTTATTTTATTAGAATTAACAACAATTAAAGGAACTAACATCTCATCTAAAGTTAATCCTGAATGAGCTGATTTATGCAAGTTTGTCTTATTATTCCATCTAATTGCTTTATTTTTTATTCCAAGAGCAAAAAAGTCCCCTAATCCATCCTTATAATATTTATTTTCATATCCTGGACCATATAAACCTTGTTTTATAACTTCTTCTTTAGACATTATTATAAAATCATCTTTTAATACTTTTTTAAGTTCCAAAGGAAAAGTCTTCTTATATTCTTTTTTTACCATAAAGCTAGTTGCTCTATCATCTATTGCTATATTATGGGATAACATTTTAGTAATCAAAGGATAATCCATTAAATTAATATATTCTACGTTTATATGTCCATGATCTGCTAGTGCTATTATAGTAGTGTCTTTTAATGACTTGCAAGTTTTCTTAAACCATTTATTTATGTGCTTTAAATATTTTTTCATTTTATCGCTTCCTACTCCGTCATTATGAAGAGCATGATCTGGTTCATTATAGTAAGCATATACATAGGCTCTTTCTTTTGATTTGGTAAGTTTTTTTATTTTCTTTTTCATCTTTCTTAAAGACTCCGTTTTATGATTACTATAAACTCTTAAAGTTTCTGATATATATCCTTCTTTTTTATTAATAATATCAGTTACTGGTTCATATTTAAGAAGGGTTTTAGCTACATTATAATTACAAGGACTTTTATTTGTTCCTTTTATAACGTTTTTTGATAAACATACAACTTCATCAAAGCATTTAAAATACATATCCCATCCAAGATGTCCATGTTCTTTTGGAGTAAGTCCTGATTCTACTGTTGTTCTAGCAGACATAGTAGTAGACGGAAAATTAGATGATATACTAGTTATTAAATTATCATATAAAAATGGACATATATCTTTATTTTCTTTCAATATATTATAACCTAATCCATCAAATAAGAATAATACTACGTTTTTACTATTATTTTCTTTTAATATTTTATCTAATAAATCAAGAGAATTATGTTTACTTGGTACTTTAAAATATTTTTCAATAGAACAAATTACGTTTATAAGTCCTTTTTTATAATCTGGAAAAGTATATTCCATCAAATCACATCCTTAACATTATTATAACATATGAAAAAACTGAAGAGTTATTCTCCAGCTAATTTTCTTCTTTGATCTTCTGTTATTAAGGCTTCAATTATATCATCCAACTTACCATTCATTACTCTATCTAATGAGTTTGTAGTATAGCCTATACGGTGATCCGTTACCCTGTTTTGAGGATAATTATAAGTTCTTATCTTTTCAGATCTATCACCAGTTCCTATTTTGCTTCTTCTTTCTGCTCCAACTTCAGCTTCTTGTTCTCTCATTTTTAAATCATATACTCTTGATTTTAAGATTTTTATAGCTATTTCTTTATTCTTAATTTGTGATCTTTCTGTTTGAGAATAAACTACAATACCCGTTGGAATATGCGTTAATCTAACTGCTGAGTCAGTTGTATTTACTCCCTGACCACCACATCCTGATGATCTTGTTATATCAACTCTTACATCATTCATATCAAGTTCAAAATCAACGTCATCTATTTCTGGCATTACAAGTACCGTTGCAGTTGACGTGTGAACTCTTCCTTGTGATTCTGTTTGAGGAACCCTTTGAACACGGTGTGCTCCGGATTCGTATTTAAGTTTTGAGTAAACGCTATCTCCCTTTATCATAAATGAGATTTCTGAATATCCACCACTAGAACCTGGAGTACTATCCAAAGTTTCTACTTTAAAGCCTTGATTTTCAGCATATCTTACGTACATATCATATAAATCACCTGCAAAGATATTAGCCTCATCTCCACCTGCTGCTCCACGTATTTCAACAATGATATTTTTCCCGTCATTAGGATCTTTTGGTAAAAGAAGAATTTCTAATTGTTTTTCAAGTTCTTTTTGCTTGTTTAAGTTTTTTTCTTCCTCTTCCATAGCAAATTCTTTCATCTCAGGATCACGTGCTAATTCCTTAGCTTCCTCATAATCATTCTTAGCTTTTAAATAAGCATCATAACACTCTATTATTTCCGATAAATCAGATTGTTCTTTTGATAATTTAGTAACTTTTTTAACATCGCTTATTACTTCTGGCTTAGTAAGCTCTTTAGTAATTGCATCATTTCTTTCTTTTATTGCTTCTAATCTTTCAAACATTACTCATCCATCTCTTCTTCTGTTACAATGGCTAAGTCTTCTAAATCATCCATATCATCATCGGTATCATCAAAATCATCTAAATCACCTGATACTGCTTCATCTTCAGTTCCTTCAGGTTCTGTTTCATCAGTATCTTCTTCATCTTCTGATACTTCATCATCATCTTCATCATCAATTATTGTTTTTACGGAATGAGCTTCTTTTAAATCCCATTCAGCAGAATCTAATAGGATGAATCTCTTATCAGTAGTTAACGTAGTATAAAAGTCTCCTATCATATCCATCATATTATCTTCGCTTATTTGCAATAAATCACATACTTCTTTAAATAAAGCATGGGTTGTTTTAGGTTTTTTATCAAGTTTTAACAATTCATAAGCTATATCAGTATAAGATAATAGCTCTAATTCCTCTAAAGGCATTTGTCTAACATTCATAATTATCCTCCTACATTTTTTCTGGTGCCTTAACACCTATTAATCTTAAAGCATTAGTTATAGTTATGCCAACCGTTTTAATTAAACCTAAACGTTTTTCTGACATTTTTATATCATCAGTTAATATTTTATGTTTACCATAATAATTATGGAACATACTAGCTAATTCATACACGTAATTAGTAATTAAATGTGGTTCTTTCTTTAAAGCAGCACTTACTAAAACTTCAGTGAATTCATAAACCTTTAATAAAAGTGCTTTAGAATCTATATCAATAGCTTCTTTTATATCAGTACAAATATCTATATTCTTTTCTTTTGCATCTCTTAATATAGAGCATATTCTAGCGTTTGCATATCCTACATAAAAGAATGGATTTTCACTAGATTTTTTAAGAGCTAAATTGATATCAAAATCCATCTGACCATCTAAACTTCTAGTTGCAAAAAAGTATCTAGCAGCATCTTTACCTATCTCTCCAACAAGTTCAGAAATAGTAATATTTCCACCTGTTCTTTTGCTCATTTTAACAATTTCTCCATCACGAAGAAGTCTTACCATTTGAAGAAGTCTAACCTCTAGTTTATCCTTATCATATCCTAAAGCTTCTATACTAGCCTTTAATCTTGATACATAACTATGATGATCCGCTCCAAAAACATCTATCAAATAATCAAAACCTCTATCAAATTTATCTAAGTGATAAGCTATATCTGGTACTAAATACGTATAACTACCATCGGTTTTTATAAGTACCCTATCTTTATCATCACCATAAACGGTTGTTTTAAGCCATGTTGCATCGTCTTTTTTATAAACCAAACCTTTTTCATCAAGAATTTTTAATGATTCTTCAATTCTTCCTTTAGCACGAATACTCTTTTCACTTGTCCATACATCAAACGTAACACCAAAATTAGATAAATCTGTTTTTATTATGTTAAGCAAATAATCAACCGCAACTTTCTTAAAGAATTCTAAATCTTCATCTAGCTTAGAATTGCCATACTTATCAAAAATAGTTTTGGCAATATCAATAATTTCAGAACCATAATAACCATCTTCTGGCATATTTTCTTCTAAGCCACATAAACCTTTATATCTTTCCTTTAATGAAACACCTAAGTTTATTATTTGGTTTCCAGCATCATTTATATAGTACTCTTTAGTAACGTCATAGCCCGCAAAAGACATTATATTAGCAAGGTTAGAACCATATGCTGCACCTCTTGCAGTGCCCAAATGAAGTATTCCTGTTGGGTTTGCACTAACGAATTCTATATCTATTTTTTCTTTTTTTCCAATGGATGATGAACCATAATTTTCACCTTGTTTTATTACATTAGATATTCCGCTAAAAACATATTCATCATTTAAATAAATATTAATAAAACCTGGACCTGCTATTTCTATTGTTTTAATTTCATTAGTATTCTTGCTTAAAACTTCAACTATTTTTTCAGCTATATTTCTTGGATTATCCTTTAAAACCTTAGTTAATTGCATTGCAATGTTAGTTGAAAAATCTCCTTGCTCTCTTTTTTTAGGAACTTCAACTACAATACTTTCTAAGTTAAATTCAATAGATAACTCATTCAATGCAGAGTTAATCATTTCCTTTATTTGTTCTTTTAGATTCATTATAAATCGCTCCATTCTAATTCATACTTAAAACTATCACTAAACTCACCATTCATAAATAAGTCGTATTCTATCATTAGATTGTTATCATTTATAATAATATTTTTAGTTTTAGATTCAAGTTTAATTTCTATCCCCATATCTTTAATAATATATTTAGTTATTATAGATTTATTCTTTTCAAACTCCAAGTATATCTTTACGTCCTTATTTTCCCTTTCAAAAAAAATTTTATTTTCTAAAAGTTTAAGTTTAATCATAGCACCGTCATGATTATAAGTAATTATATTATCTTTCAATATTCCTTTTTTATCTTTTACCACTTCGAGTGAAGAAGTAGATTTTATATTATGATTTACAATAATTTTAGACATAAAAACACCTTTAAAATTTTTCTAGTGTCAATATAGCATAGATAAGAAAAAAGGTCAATAAAAATAACCCATTGAATATAAAAATATTATAATACTTTTAAAACTTTTTGAATTTTAAATAATTATTTTCATTTTATTTTATACAAAAATCTATACATTCTTTTAATATTTTATTATTTTTTACCAATACTAAAATTAGAAAGAAGGCGATTTAAATGAAAAAATTAAATATAATATGTAAAATCATAATCGCTTTAATGTTATTATTCTGCCTTTCTTATACAATATTATTCTTATGTGCTAAGTACGGTTCTAAAATAGATATAGAAAATTCAAATAGTATATATATGTATGATAAAGATAAAAAAAGTTTCTATGAAGGTAATAATGGTACTAAAAAATGGGTTAAATTAAAGGACATATCAAAAGACTTAGTTAACGCAACTATATATTCTGAAGATAAAAACTTTTATAAGCATAATGGGTTTGATATTCCTAGAATAGTAAAATCTATGTTTATAAACATAAAATCTAAAAATTTAACGCAAGGAGCTTCAACAATTACGCAGCAGTATGCTAGAAATTTATTTTTGACATTTGATAAAACTTGGGAAAGAAAAATAAAAGAGGCTTGGTATGCTTTTAAATTAGAAACTCAGTATTCAAAAGAAGAAATATTAGAAGGCTACTTAAACACAATTAATTATGGAAACGGAATACTTGGAATTGAAAATGCATCTGAATACTATTTTAATAAACCTGCTAAAGAATTAAATTTAGCTGAAAGTACGATGCTTGCTGGAATACCAAAGTCTCCTGATAATTACTCTCCATTAAATGATTTAAATGCTGCTAAAAAAAGGCAGAAAGAAATATTAAATGCACTTGTAAACAATAAAATAATTACAAAAGATAAAATGAATGAAACCATCGATGTGAAGCTAAGCTATTATGGTAAAAAGGAAAACCTTAATTTATCTACATTAATGTATTATCAAGATGCTGTAATAAGAGAATTACAAGACTTAAAAATAGTAAGTGAAAACACAATTAGGCAAGAAGGTCTTAAAATATATACAAGTCTTGATATTAATGCGCAAACGGCATTAGATAATGCAATTAAAAATAATTTAGAAGGAAAAAAAGAAATGCAAACATCCGCTGTTGTTATGAATCCAAATAATGGTGAAGTAATAGCAATTGCTGGCGGAAAAGATTATTCCAAATCACAATATAATAGAGCAATGCAATCTAAAAGACAAGTAGGTTCCACCATGAAACCGATTTTATATTATGCTGCACTAGAAAATGGGCTTACTGCATCAACTACATTTTTAAGCAAACCAACGACCTTTACTTTAGATAATGGACTTTCTTATTCTCCCAGCAATTATGGTAATATTTATCCTAATGATAAAATAACAATGGCACTTGCTATTTGTTACTCTGATAATATATACGCAATTAAAACTCACCTGTTCTTAGGAGAAGATATGATGATTAAATACGCAAGAAAAATGGGTATAAAAAGTAAATTAGAGGCTAATGCATCACTTCCTCTTGGAACCAATGAATTATCTATCTTAGAATTTACTAACGCATATGCTACATTAGCGAACTCCGGGTATAGTGTTAAAGAGCACCTAATAAAAAAGGTAGAAGATGGTAATGGTGATGTACTTTATGAATATAAAAATAAAAAGGATAAAGTATTAAATAAATCATACACGTATATATTAAGTGAACTTTTATCTAATACGTATGATACATCATTAAAAAGTTATACATCACCTACTTGTGCCTCTATTAAACCTAAACTAACAAAAAAATATGCTGTTAAAAGTGGTACTACTGATTATGATTTATGGACTGTTGGATATAATCCCGATGTTGTAGTTGGAGTCTGGACTGGATATGATGATAATAGAAAGTTATCTAATAAAGAATATAAATATGCTAAAAACATATGGGCAGACACGATAGAAGGTTACTTAAGAGAAAAGGATGCCAAATGGTATGAAAAACCAAATAATGTCGTTGGTGTTTTAACGGATGTTAATACTGGTAAAGAAGCAACTAATGACTCTAAACTTAAAACTATTTTATATTATATAAAAGGAACAGAACCTGGATATAAAAATAAAAGTAAATCTATAATTAGAGAAGAGAAAAAAACGACTAGCAATTAGTCGTCTTTTTTATCTTCTTCTGATAAATCATTTGATAAAGCCTTTTTAAGTTCATCTTTATTCATTGAAGAATAACCTTTAATACCTTGAGCCTTAGCCATTTCTTTTAGTTTTGAAAGGTTTACATCATCTAGCATTTCTTCAACTGGCATCTTACCATTTTCTGCTATATAATCGATTTGTTCTTTTGTTAATGTTTCGTGTTCAATTAAGTTAGAAGCTATTAAATCAAGTAAATCTCTATTTTTTTCTATTATCTTTTTAGCTTTACTATAACAATCATTAATTATTTTTCTAACTTCATTATCTATTTCTAATGCTACTTGGTCAGAGAAGTTTCTATTTTTATTATAATCTCTTCCTAAGAAAGAACTTCCTTCTGGAGTTTCTAATTGAACTGGTCCTAGACTAGACATTCCATATTCTGTTACCATGCTTCTAGCAATCTTTGTTGCCTTTGAAAAGTCATTGTGCGCTCCCGTTGTTATTTCACCAAACACAACTTCTTCTGCAACACGACCACCAAGTAATCCCATTATTTGTTCTAATAATTCTGTTTTAGTTGCTGTATATTTTTCTTCTTTTGGAAGCATTAAGTTATATCCACCAGCCTGACCACGTGGAATAATAGTTACCTTTTGAACATCATTTGCGTTATCTAATTTTATTCCTAAAACAGCGTGTCCAGCTTCATGATATGCTACTAACTTCTTTTCTTCTTTAGTATATTTTTTAGTTACCTTAGCAGGTCCCATAATAACTCTATCTATTGCCTCATCTATTTCAGACATTGTAATAGCATTTTTTTCTCTTCTAACCGCAAGTAATGCAGCCTCATTAAGTAAGTTCTCTAAATCAGCTCCAGAAAAACCAACTGTTCTTTTTGCAATATTATCTAAGTGTACGTTTTTAGATAATATTTTATTTCTTGCGTGTACTTTTAATATTTCTTCCCTTGCTTTTTGTTCTGGAAGAGCAACAGTTACTTGCCTATCAAATCTTCCTGGTCTTAAAAGTGCTGGGTCAAGTACGTCAGGTCTGTTAGTTGCAGCAATTATTATAATTCCTTCGTTTGCTCCAAAGCCATCCATTTCAGTTAATAATTGGTTAAGAGTTTGCTCTCTTTCATCATGGCCTCCACCAATACCTGTACCACGTTGACGACCTACTGCATCAATTTCATCAATAAATATTAGACAAGGTGCATTTTGCTTTGCCTGTTTAAACATATCTCTTACTCTTGATGCTCCAATACCAACGTATAATTCAACGAAATCAGAACCAGATATAAAGTAAAATGGTGCGTTTGCTTCTCCTGCAACTGCCTTAGCAAGTAATGTTTTACCAGTTCCTGGAGGACCTACAAGTAAAACACCTTTAGGTATTCTAGCTCCTAATTTAGTAAATTTCTTTGGATTTTTTAGAAAATCAATTAACTCTTGTAACTCTTCTTTTTCTTCTGGTAATCCTGCAACATCCTTAAATGTTACTTTTCCCTTATCAGGATTTAATTTAGCCCTACTTCTTCCAAAGTCCATTGATCCTTTTTGACCACCTAGTTGCTTTGTAAAGAACCAAAATGCAATACCAATTAAAACTATGTAAGGAAGTATGTTAGTTAAAAACATAAACCAAGTACTTGATGTAGGATCTGATTTAGATACTATCTTAAAGTCCTTTTTCTCACTTGCACTTACTATTTGTTTAATAACAGTATCAGAAAGTGGTGTTTTAACGCTAAACGTTTCTCCTTTTTTAGAATTTCTTAGCGTACCTGTTAATTGGTATGTGTAAGCTTGCGTAGAAGGCGTTATAACAACTTCTTTAATATTATTTTTATTTAATGCCTTATTAAACTCATTATATGTTAATTCCTTATTCATATCATTAGTCATGTTATATAAAAACATTATGGCAAGACCAATTACTAATAACATTACATAAGGAAACATTCCCTTTTTCATATTTTGATTATTCTGCATTTATTGTTCCTCCTTGTAATACTCTAATATTATATCATAGTTTCCTCTTTTTGACCTATCATATTTAGATTTTTTAAGGCCTGGAAGCCATATTATTTCATTATTACTATCTGTTACAACGGGCTGATTATGCCTTTGTTTCATACTAAGTTTTTCATCTATGTATATATCCTTTAACTTTTTAAACCCAGATAGATTTAAGACGCTTATCCTATCACCATCGTTTTTAGTTCTAACAATAATAGGAAGTGATATTTCAGATGAGTTAAACGCCGTAAAAAAATTAGTTGTATCACCTAACTTATCTATTTGTTTTATTACATATCCATTAGGTAAATGAAGTTCTTTATCAAATATAAAACACCAATTATTATAAATTATATCATCCGCAAAATATATCTTATTATAGTCTTTTATTAATTTTTTATTGTTTGGCATTGATAAAATGCTATTTGGTCTTTTACTTTTTAACATTTTTAAAATATCATTTTTATTTTTAGAAGTTACTTTTCCTATGTCTTTTTTGTACACAGAAAATAAATATTTTTCTATTACCTTTTCTATTATTAAATCGTCCTCTTTTAATAATAGAGAAATATTTATCTTATCATCCTTAACTACGTTAGGATAAATCTTTAAAACCATTTTAGATACATAATCATCATATTTTTTTAATTCTAACGAAAAATCTACAAATTTCCTGTGGATAAGTTTATTTTCATCTTTTAATTTAGGCAAAACATACTTTCTGTACCTATTTCTTTTATATTCATCACTTGTATTGGAGTTATCCACAGCAAAAGGAATATTTTCTTTTATACAAGCTTTATTTATATCATCTTTTGTTAAATATAACAAAGGTCTTATAATAGAATAACTATCTCTTTTAGATATTAGATTTATTCCACTATAACCTTTAAGCGAAGATCCTCTAGATATTTTCATAAGAATAGTTTCAATTAAATCATCCCCGTGATGAGCAGTAAATAAATACTTAGAATTATATTTTTTTAGTACTTTATCAAAGAATTCATACCTTTTTTTTCTTGCTTCTTCTTCAGTAAACTTATTATTCTTATATTTATCTATCTTCATAAATTCAAAGATGATATTATTTTTCATACAATACTTTTCTAAAGCATCTTTTTCTAAATTACTTTCTTCTCTATGATTATGATGCACGTGACAACAAATAATTTTATTTTCTTTATATTTATTTTTTAACAAATCAAGTAAAAACATAGAATCTGGTCCATAAGATACCGCAACCGTTATTATGTCTTCTTTTTTTATATGCAAAGAATCCAGAAATTTATAAACATCTTTCATAAAATCACCTTAACGTATATTGTAACACAAAAAGAAAAAAACACCATATTCTATATGATATTTTAATAATTTTTAAATATATGCTGTGTTTTTTTAATCTAAATACAAATTTTCTATTCTTTTGTTATTTATCATTCTATCTTTGAATTAAGACTATAATATTAAAAACAAAAAAGAAAGTCAAATTTGACTTTCTTAATCTGTTAATTGATCTTCTAATACATCTAATGCATCATCTTCTACTTGTTCACTTTCAAGAGAATATTTAACATTAGAATAATATTTAGAACCTGTACCTGCTGGTATTAACTTACCAATAATAACATTTTCTTTAAGACCTGTTAAATTATCAACCTTACCTTTAATTGATGCATCAGTTAAGATACGAGTAGTTTCTTGGAATGATGCTGCCGATAAGAATGAATCAGTTTCTAACGATGCCTTAGTTATACCAAGCATTATTGGACGACCAGTTGCTGGTTTCTTACCATTTATAATAGCTTCCTTATTAATTCTAGTAAATTCGTGCATTGAAACTAATTTACCATCAACTAATTCAGTTTCTCCACCATCAACTATCTTAATACGAGCAATCATACGACGAGCAAGTATTTCAATGTGCTTATCTGAAACATCAACACCTTGTGATTTATAAACTTTTTGTACTTCAGATAGAATATAGTTTTGTGCAGTTATTGGGTCAGTTACCGCAAGTAATTCTTTTGGATTTACAGAACCAACGTTTAACTTATCTCCTGCTTTTACGCTTTGTCCTAATTCAACACAAAGTTTAACACCATAGTTAGTTGTATGTTCTCTTGTTTCTACGTCATTAGTAATAGCAATTTTATATTTACCATTTACTTCATCTATCTTAGTTATCTTACCATCTATTTCAGCAATTGTAGATTTAGCCTTTGGATTTCTAGCTTCAAATAACTCTTGTACACGAGGTAAACCTTGAGTTATATCTGCTCCTGATGCAACACCACCATTGTGGAATGTACGCATTGTAAGCTGTGTACCTGGTTCACCGATAGATTGAGCTGCCATAATACCAACAGCTTCACCTATTTCAGCAATGTTACCAGTTGCAAGGTTAATACCATAACAATGTTTACATACACCATTTTCTGTCTTACAAGTTAAAGCAGTTCTTATTTCAACTTCTGTAATTCCTGCCTTATCAATCTTGTCAGCGATTGGTTCAGTAATTAATTCATTTTTGTCTATAATTAATTGCTTAGTTTCTGGATCAACAACTTTTTTGTTTGTATATCTACCAGTTATACGTTCATGAAGACTTTCTATTACAGTGCCATCTGATTCATCAACGAATGCTTTAACAACAACACCTTGAATAGTACCACAATCTTCTTCTCTTACGATAACATCTTGAACAACATCAACTAAACGTCTTGTTAAGTAACCAGAGTCAGCTGTCTTAAGTGCTGTATCGGCATTACCTTTACGAGTTCCGTGAGTAGATATAAAGTATTCAGATACTGATAATCCATCAACGAATGAAGATGTAACTGGAATTTCTACTGCATCACCATTTGGTTTTGCAAGAAGTCCACGCATACCTGCCATCTGGTTATATTGTCCAATAGAACCACGAGCACCAGAGTTAACCATCATCATAATTGGGTTATCTGTTAAAGTTTGTACTTTTTGTTTTAATTCTTTTTCTACTTCGCTTGTTGTATTATTCCATACTTCACAAACTTTTTCATAACGTTCTCTATCAGTTATTAAACCACGTCTATATTGTTTATTTATTGTGTCAACAACCTTTTGAGATTTATCAATAATTTCGTTTTTGTGTTCACTTTTTACAACGTCCGCAATTGAAATTGAAATACCTGATAAAGTAGAATACTTAAATCCTAAGTTCTTTAATTTATCTAGATATATTGAAGTTTCAGTTGTTTTATAACGTTTAAATACTTGTGCAATTATCTTCTTTAAGTCACCCTTAGCGAAAGGTTTATTAATTTCTTTCTTCTTAATTTCTTCTGGAATATTAGAACCTCTCTTTAAGAAATGAGTCATAGGAGTAAATCCTTCATAATTAGCTTTAGTAGGTTCATTAATATATTGGAATCCATCTGGTAATATTTCATTAAATAATAACTTACCAACAGTAGTTACCAAATACATTTCTTTTTGTTCATCAGTAAATGTATTATATTTAAGTGATTTTGCTGGTAATGCTATTCTTGCATGAAGAGTAACTTCTCTTCTTTCATATGCTTCAATAGCTTCGTTAGCGTTCTTAAATACTCTACCTTCTCCTTTATCACCAGGTTTTTCAGTAGTTATGTAATAGTTACCTAAAACCATATCTTGTGATGGAGTAACGATTGGTTTACCATCTTTTGGGTCTAGTATATTATTTGAAGATAGCATAAGTAATCTTGCTTCAGCTTGTGCTGCTTCAGAAAGTGGTACGTGAACAGCCATTTGGTCACCATCAAAGTCTGCGTTAAATCCAGCACAAACAAGTGGGTGTAATCTAATAGCCTTACCACTTACTAACTTAGGTTCAAATGCTTGAATACCTAATCTGTGAAGTGTTGGAGCACGGTTTAACATTACTGGATGTTCTTTAATAACATCTTCAACAACGTCCCATACTCTTTCATCTTGATTTTCAATCATCTTTTTAGCAGATTTAATATTGTGAACAATATCTCTTTCTACTAAACCATGAATAACGTGTGGTTTGAATAATTCAAGTGCCATTTCTTTAGGAATACCACATTGATACATCTTAAGTTCTGGTCCAACAGCAATAACACTACGTCCAGAATAGTCAACACGCTTACCAAGTAAGTTTTGACGGAAACGACCTTGTTTACCTTTTAACATAGAAGAAATTGATTTAAGTGGTCTGTTTGATGGACCAGTAACATTTCTACCACGTCTTCCGTTATCAAATAAAGCATCAACTGCTTCTTGAAGCATTCTTTTTTCATTTTGAACAATGATTGAAGGAGCATTTAATTCAAGTAATTTCTTTAAACGATTATTACGGTTAATAACACGTCTATATAAATCGTTCAAATCACTTGTTGCAAAACGACCACCATCTAATTGAATCATTGGTCTTAACTCTGGAGGTATAACAGGAAGTGCTGTTAATATCATCCATTCAGGTTTATTACCTGATTTATCAAAAGAATCTAATATATCTAATCTCTTTAATAATCTTGTTCTCTTTTGTTCTGAAGCACCTTCTAATTCTTCTTCTATTTTTGCTATTTCAGCTTTAACATCTATTTCTTTTAAAAGTTTTAATATAGCTTCAGCTCCCATACCTACTTCAAAAGTATTTCCATACTTTTCATAGTATGCACGGTATTCTTTATCTGATAAGGTTTGTTTCTTTTCAAGTGGAGCTGCACCTGGATTAATAACTACGTATGATACAAAGTATAATACTTCTTCTAAGTCTCTTGGAGACATATCAAGTACTAATCCCATACGGCTTGGTACACCTTTAAAGAACCAGATGTGAGATACTGGAGTAGCAAGTTCGATATGACCCATACGTTCACGGCGAACTTTAGACTTAGTAACTTCTACTCCACATCTATCACATACAATATCCTTATATCTTAATCTTTTATATTTACCACAAGCACATTCATAATCCTTTGTAGGTCCAAAGATTTTTTCACAGAATAAACCATCTCTTTCTGGTTTTAAAGTACGATAGTTTATTGTTTCTGGTTTTTTTACTTCTCCATAAGACCATTCACGAATTTGTTCGGGTGAAGCGATAGATATTTTAATTCCTTCAAATCTATTTGCATCTAACATTATTCTTCATCCCCTTCCACTTGTAAATCTTCCGATTCATCTAAATTGTCTTCTAATTCAGCTTCGTAATCATCAGATTCTTCTTCCGAAAGCTCATCACTTTCTTCTGCTTCCTCTTCTTTACTTACTATATCAACAGTTTCTTTTTTCTTTACCATTGATACATTATCTATTTCTTCGATTGATAAAGGAGAGCCTTCTTTGTCTTCCTCTTCTTCTAGAGTCTTAACATCTACTTCTTTACCATCTTCATTTATCATTGCAATGTTTAAACCTAAAGCTTGGAATTCTTTAACTAAAACACGGAAACTTTCTGGAACACCTGCTTGATTAATTGGTTTACCCTTAACAATTGATTCGTATACCTTAACACGTCCTACAACATCATCTGACTTAACTGTTAAGATTTCTTGAAGTACGTGAGCAGCACCATAAGCATAAAGTGCCCAAACTTCCATTTCACCAAATCTTTGTCCACCAAATTGAGCTTTACCACCTAAAGGTTGTTGTGTAACTAGTGAGTATGGACCAGTTGCACGTGCGTGTAATTTATCGTCAACCATATGGTCAAGTTTAATCATGTACATAACACCAACTGCTACACGATTATCAAAAGGTTCACCTGTTTTACCATTGTATAAAACGGTCTTTCCATCTGGATCCATTCCAGCTTCTGCCATCATTTCTTGGATATCTTCCCAAGTTGCACCATCAAATACTGGGGTTGCAGTATATACTCCTAATTTCTTAGCAGCCATACCTAAGTGCATTTCCAAAACTTGTCCTGGGTTCATACGAGAAGGAACACCAAGTGGGTTAAGTAAGATATCAACTGGAGTACCATCTGGTAAATATGGCATATCTTCTTGTGGAACAACAAGTGATACAACACCTTTATTTCCGTGACGACCAGCCATTTTGTCACCAACTTGAATCTTACGTTTTTGAACTATATAAACACGGATTTCTTTTGAAACACCGCTTGGTAATTCATCAGAATCCTTCTTAGTATAAATTTTTATATCATGAACTATACCAGCTCCACCATGTGGAACTCTAAGAGATGTATCTCTTACTTCACGAGTTTTTTCACCAAAGATTGCGTGTAATAATTTTTCTTCAGAAGTAAGTTCTACCATTCCTTTTGGAGTTACCTTACCAACTAGGATATCTCCTTCTTTTACTTCCGTACCTATTCTAATAATACCATTAGCATCTAGGTTCTTACGAGCTTCTTCACTTACGTTTGGAATATCACGAGTAATTTCCTCAGGTCCTAACTTAGTATCACGACATTGAATTTCGTAATCTTCTAGGTAAATAGATGTTAATACGTCTTCTTTTACCATTTTTTCATTTAATATTACAGCATCTTCATAGTCATAACCATTATAAGTCATGAATGCAACTACTAAGTTCTTACCTAATGCAACTTCACCCTTATCTGTTGATGGACCATCTGCTATTATTTGTCCACGTTTTACCTTATCTCCAATTCTAACAATTGGTCTTTGGTGATAACAAGTACCAGCATTTGATTCCTCAAAGTTTTTAAGTAAGTATATATCCTTTGCTTTTGCTGTTTTAACAACGATTTTTTTACCATCAGCATATTCAACAACACCATCAGCTTTTGCTAAAACACAAACTCCTGAATCCTTTGCTGCTTGAGCTTCAACACCTGTTGCAACTAATGCTGCTTCTGGTTTTAATAATGGTAATGCTTGACGCTGCATGTTACATCCCATTAATGCACGTTTTCCATCATCGTGATCAAGGAATGGAATACAACTTGTTGTAACAGATACTATTTGTTGTGGAGCAACATCGATATAATCTATTTCACTTGGTTTTGCAAGAATATTTTCTCCATCTTGACGAGCTGGACAATGTTCTTCTATAATTTCTCCATCTTTCATCTCTACGTGAGCTTGTGCAATAATATGTCCGTTTTCTTCATCTGCTGTTAAATAATCTATTTGATCTTGTAATTTACCATCTTTTACTCTTCTATATGGAGTCATGATAAAACCATATTCATTTACTTTTGCATAGTTTGCAAGAGATGTAATAAGACCTATATTGGCACCTTCTGGAGACTCAATTGGACAAATTCTACCATAGTGAGATACGTTAACGTCACGTACTTCCATAGCAGCTCTATCACGAGAAAGTCCACCCGGTCCAAGTGCTGATAAACGACGTTTATTATTTAATTCTGATAATGGATTAATTTGGTCCATAAATTGTGATAATGGACTTGATCCAAAGAATTCTTTAATAACAGCTGTTATTGGTCTTATGTTTATTAATGTTTTTGGAGTTGCAGTTTCAACGTCTAAAGTAGTCATTCTTTCACGAATTACTCTTTCCATACGAGCAACACCAACTCTAAATTGGTTTTGTAACAATTCACCTACTTGTCTTAAACGACGGTTAGATAAATGATCTATTTCATCTATAGCACCTACGTTTTGTAAAAGGTTTAAATAATATGATACAGATGCATATATATCTGATATAGTAAGTGTTTTAACAGCAAGCGATTGGTCGTTACCAATTACTTTTATTACTTTATCTGGTTCTACTGGAGAGTAAATGCTAATTACTTGAACCATAGTATGATCATCTAATTCTTTATCCATTGTAGCATCAACCATTCCGTATCCATCAGCTAAAATAGGTTTTAAAGTTTCTAATACATCGTGAGTAACTTTAGTACCCTTTTCTATTACAACTTTTCCATCTACTATTATGTCTTCTGCTAATTTTTGATTTAATAGACGATCTGCAACATCAAGTTTTTTATTAAATTTATAACGTCCAACCTTAGCTAAATCATATCTAAAATTATCGAAGAATCTAGTTATTAACTGGTTTTTAGCACTATCTAAAGTTGCTGGTTCACCTGGTTTTAACTTTTCATATATTTCAAGTAAAGCTTCATCAGTATTCTTTGTAGAATCTTTTCCTAAAGAATTAATTAAATATTCATCTTGCCCATATAATTTTAAGATATCATCATCGCTAGAAAGTCCAAATGCTCTTAAAAACGCTGTTACAACAACCTTCCTGTTACGGTCTATTCTAACATCTACAACATCTTTACTATTTAGTTTATATTCAAGCCAAGTACCTCTTGTAGGTATGATTTGTGAAGATATTATAGAACGTCCATTCTTATCTATTTCTCTTCCATAATATACGCTTGGAGAACGTACTAATTGTGATACAATAACACGCTCTGAACCATTAAATATAAATGATCCTGAATCAGTCATAAGCGGCATATCGCCTAAGAATATTTCTTGTTCTTTTACTTCTCCTGTTTCATTATTAAACAAGCGAGTTTGAACCTTTAATGGAGCAGCATATGTAGTTTTCTTCTCCTTACATTCTTTAATAGTATGTCTTGGTTCGTCAAATGAATATTCACCAAATTCCAAAGATAATGTTCCAGAGAAATTTTCTACTGGGCTTATTTCCTCTAACACTTCTTTTATTCCATCTTTAATAAACCATTCATAAGACTTAGTCTGTACCTCAAGTAAATCTGCTAATTCTAGAGATTTTTTTACTCTTGAGAAGTCTCTTCTTTCACGGTATTCGTTTACTTTTCTTACTTTATAAGCCACGCAATCCACCCCTAAACTATAAATTTTTAAAGAACATGTCTAAAATTAAAGACACAGTACCAATTTAAAATATTACAGGAAAAATCTACCCTTGTCAATAAATTTTACTTATTTTTACAAAAAAACACAAATATTTTATTATTTGTGTCATATATTTTAAATTAAACTTGCCTTTATTATAAAAAATCCTTTTTTCTTAGCTATCACTTCTACTGTTTTATATGCGTTTTTCATATCCCTTAACATAGATTCTGCGCCTTGCTGTTTTCTAACAACTATCCATAACGAGCCACCGTCTTTTAAATGTTCTTTAGCGTTCATTACTATTTCATATAACTTTTCCTTTCCAACTCTTATTGGTGGATTAGATACTATATAATCATATTTATTAGTAATGTTTTTATAAGCGTCGGATTCAAATACGTTTGCATTTAAGTTTTGTTCTTTTAAAGACATCTTAGATAAATGAATGGCTCTTTTATTAACATCAGACATATCCACAGTAAAACCTAAATGAGATGAATATATTCCAATTGGTCCACATCCACATCCTATATCTAATAACGTTTTATTATTAGGATTATCATATTTAAAATTCTTTAATAAAAGTTCTGTTCCAAAATCAAGTTCTCCCTTAGAAAACACACCATTATCGGTATAAAAATAAAATGGAATACCATTTATTTCTGCTATTACCTTCTCTATTTCTGATTTTAGGTTTTCCTCATTTGTAAAATAATGCGCCATTTTTTCACCTCACCTTTTTAATTATAACAAAAAAGAACTACAAATTGTAGTTCTTTAAGTACTTATTTATCTAACTTATGCAAGTTCAACAGTAGCGCCAGCTTCTTCTAACTTAGCTTTAATTTCATTAGCTTCTTCCATTGGAGCGTTTTCTTTAACGTTTCCACCTTCATCAGCTAACTTCTTAGCTTCCATTAATCCTAAACCAGTAATATCTCTGATTGCTTTAATTACTTGGATCTTAGCTGATCCAGCGTCTTTTAATACTACAGTAGCTTCAGTCTTTTCTTCAGCAGCAGCTCCAGCAGCTGGGGCAGCAGCAACAGCTACAGCACTTGGATCAACTCCAAATTCTTCTTTCATTGCGTCTACTAATTCTTTAACTTCAAGAATTTTCATTTCTTTTATTGCATCAATAATTTCTTGTGTACTTAATTTTGCCATTTTTATTTTCCTCCTATTTTCTTTAAAATTATTCTTCTTCTAGATTTTGACTGTGTAAGTCAAGGCAGATAGCAACATTCTTTACATGTTCCATTAATCCAGCGGCGAACATTGTTAATAATCCGTCTCTTGATGGAACTGTTGCTAATTCTTGTAATTCGCTTAAGCTTGTTTCTTTTCCATCTACAATACCACCCTTTAATTCAAGTGCAGGATGATCTTTTGCAAAGTCTGCTAAAACCTTTATAGGTGCAATAGCATCATCTGATGTTGCGATAGCAGATGGACCTTCTAGACAATTATCTAAGTTAAAAGATAATTTGTCTAATGCTCTTTTTGTTAAAGTATTTTTATATACTTTATAAGAAGCATCTTGTTCACGTAATTTACGACGTAATTCAGTAATTTCTGAATCAGTTAAACCACGGTAATCAAACAATATAGCACTTGCAGCGTTTTCAACACGTTCAGCTATTTCGTTTACAACTTCTTCTTTTTTAGCAATTATAGCTTGGTTTGCCATTGTTCATTCCTCCTTCGTTAGTATAATAAGTACCTTTTATAAATTAAAAGGTCTCTACATCAAAGACGTAAAGACCTTAAAATCCTATTTTGATTTTTGTCCTCGGTAGGAATATAAGTTACGTGATTATATCACTCCTACTGTCTTTGGTACTTCAATTAACCTTTCTTGGTTAACTACTGATAGTTTATATTATTTTTAATTATTTGTCAAATGACGATAAATCAACCTTGATTCCAGGACCCATTGTTGAAGCAAGTGAAACACCTTTTAAGTAAATTCCCTTTGCTGCTTGTGGTTTTGATTTAATAATAACATCCATAAATGCTTTTACGTTATCAACTAATTTTTCATCATCAAACGAAACTTTACCTACTAAAGCATGTACGTTAGCATATGAATCAGTTCTGTATTCAACACGTCCTTTTTTAACGTCTTCAACAGCTTTTTTAGTATCCATTGTAACAGTACCAGTTTTTGGGTTTGGCATTAATCCTTTTGGACCTAAAACCCTACCTAACTTACCTAACATAGGCATCATTTCTGGTGTTGCGATAATTACATCAAAATCAAACCAATTTTCCTTTTCGATCTTAGTAATCATGTCTACGTCGCCAACATAATCAGCACCAGCGTCTGTTGCAGCTTTTGCAGCATCACCTTTTGCTAAAACTAATACCTTCTTAGTTTTACCAGTTCCGTGAGGTAAAACGATTGCACCTCTTAATTGTTGGTCGTTTTTCTTAGTATCTAGATTTAATCTTACTGCTATTTCAACAGTACCATCAAATGTTGATACAGAAGTTTCTTTTACTAGCTTAACAGCTTCTTCTAAAGGATATAATTTACCTTTTTCGATTTTGCTTAAAGCTTCAGTATACTTCTTACTTTTCTTTTTCATTTTCTTACCTCCTTGTGGTATATAGCGGATTTTCCTCCCACATAGATAAATCTATATGACTATTGTTATTTTTTGTTTTTTTATTTTTATTATTAATCTTTTATTTCAATACCCATATTCTTAGCAGTACCAGCAACTATTTTCATAGCTTCTTCAACAGTATATGCATTTAAATCAGGTAATTTGATTTCAGCGATTTCTTTTAATTGATCCTTAGTTAATGAACCAACAATTTCTGAAGAACCCTTTGTAGATCCTTTTTTAATTTTAGCAACTTTCTTTATTAAGAAAGATGTTGGTGGAGTTAAAAATCTAAGTTCAAAACTTCTATCATCGTAAACAGATATTTCAACTGGAACGATATCTCCCATCTTATCTTTAGTTGCGTCATTATATTTAACACAAAATTCACCAGAGTTAACACCTAATGGTCCAAGTGCAGTACCTACTGGTGGAGCAGGTGTAGCTTTACCTGCTGGTAATTGTAATTTTAATTTTCTTACTAATTCCTTTGCCACGAAAAACACCTCCTATATTATATTTTTTCGCGAGTGGTCAAATAGCTTTATTTTTTAAATCCGCGCCTTCCACTAATCTTTTTTCTTTCATCATCTATATAAAATATATAGCTGCGCATATAATTTTATCACAGCATATATGATAAAAGCAAGTGCTTTTTTTATTATTACTCTTTTGTAAATTGAGTAAGTTCAAGTTCAACGTTTGTTTCTTGACCGAATAAGTCTATTGAAACATTTGCCTTTTTAGCATCCAAATCAAGCTCAGTAATCTTACCTGCAAGCATTTTAAATGGACCGTCAGTTATCTTAACGTTATCTCCAACCTCATAGTTAGTAACAACGTTTTCACCTGTATAACCAATTTCTTTAAATATTCTTTCTACCTCATCATCATATAAAGGAACTGGTTTTGCACCTTTACCTGATGAGCCTAAGAATCCAGTAACACCCGGCGTATTACGTACTATATACCAAGATTCGTCTGACATTATCATTTCTACCAAAACGTATCCTGGAAATAGTTTTTTCATTTTTTCTTTTTTCTTACCATCTTTTATTTCTACTTCTTTTCTTTCTGGAACTATTACTCTAAATATGTTTTCTTGCATATCCATTGAATTAATTCTCATATCAAGTTTTTCTTTAACTTTAGCTTCGTGTCCAGAATATGTATTTACTACGTACCATTTTTTCTCTTCCATACTAACCAATTAACTCCTTTACTTTTGTTATTCCTGCAATTACTAAATCAGTTGCAACAAAAAATAAACATATAAATAACATAAATAATAATGTTGCAATAGAATATTTTACTAAGTTTTTCTTTGATGTCCAAATAACTTTTTTTCTTTCTTCTTTAACACCAGTAAAGAATTCTTTTAGTTTTGCGATTAAACTTTTTTTATTTTTCTTTTGCTTTGCCATATTATATCTCCTATAATCCAAAATAAAAACACTCTTTTAAGTGCTAACTGTCTAAATATTAGCACAAATAATCATAATAGTCAATTTATTTCTTTTAAAATATTAGTTAGTTTGCTTCTTATTCTAACTAATGTTCTTTCTACTGCTTTTGGTGTTTTACCTAAAGTGTTAGCTATCTCATCATAGCCAAAATTATTTATTCTAAGATCATATACTGTTCTTTCAAAATCGGTTAACTCTTCAGATAAACGTTTATTAAAGTAATCATTATCTTCTTTGCTTACTAATAAGTCCTCTAATCCACCTTTAGAAGTTGTTAAGAAATTATCAAAACTTCTTATATCATCTTCCATTGTGTAATCTAGTGAATATGATTCATTTAATATACTATGTTTTTTTCTGTTAGCATTTTTAACAGCGGTTAATATTTTTCTTTTAATACATAAAAACGCAAACGTCGAAAACTTAATATCCTTCTGCTCTTTAAAGCTGTCAACAGCTCCTATAAGACCAATTAACCCCTCTTGGTACAAATCATTAAAATCAAGTCCTTTTCCCTCTACATAAGTACTATATTTATTAGCATAATACGTTATTACTGGTTTATACTTTTGAGAGATAAGAAATTTTGTTTCATCATTATTATCGGATATCATATATAACAATTCACCATCATCTGGTAAGTTTTCATAATCTTTTTTAGCCTGCATATAAGCACCTACTTTCGTTGTCTTACAACTTCATAAATCATTATGCCTGCTGCAACTGAGGCATTTAAACTATTTATTTTCCCATACATTGGTATGTTTGCTATAAAATCACAATTTTTCTTAACAAGATTACTCATTCCAAATCCTTCGCTACCTATTATTAACGCAATAGAAGTAGTGTAATCTATTTTGTCATATGAAACACTATTTTCTAAATCTGTTCCAACTACCCAAACACCATTAGCTTTTAATTTCTTTATTGTGTTATTAAGATTAGTTACCTCAACAATTTTTACGTTATCTAACGCACCAACACTAGTTTTCATAACGGTTGAATTTACTGATACACTTCTATTTTTAGGAATTATTATATAGTCTACGCCTGCAGCCTCACAAGTACGTATAATGGCACCAAAGTTATGTGGATCTTCTAAATGATCTAATATAACGATAAAGGCTTTATCTGGCATATTATTTAGCATATCTTGTTCACTTAAATATTCATAATCAGGAATCTCTAAAATAACTCCTTGATGATTCTTTTTCTCTAGTTTATCCATCTGACTAGTAGTTAAGTAATTTATTAAAACGCCCTTTTCCTTTAAAGCTTCATCTATTTCGCTTCCTTTTAAATTATCATTTAGATAAACTTTTTTTATTTTACGATTATTATTTATAAGTTCTTTTGCTACGTTTCTTCCAAATACATACATATTATCACTCCATTGTTATTAATTTTATTAATTCTTTTATTCTATTTGTGTTTTTATTTATATATAACATTCCGAACAATGCTTCTAATGCCGTTGCTTTCTTATAAGTTACTATATCAGTATGTTTAGGTTTTGAATTAGGCTTATAATTTCTAGCTCGCCCTACCGTATATAACTCATCTTCATTTAATATATCTTGTTTAATTAGTTTCTCTAAAATATCTGCTTGTGCATATGCACTCACGTATTTAACAGCCTCTTTTTGAAGTTTATTAGCATTATTTATGCCTTTTAGTACTAAGTAATTCCTTATTTCAACTTCATACACAGAATCGCCTAAGTACGCCAAAGCACCTGCGTTTATTAAATTTGCTTCCATTTTCTCACATCCAATAGTATTAAAACATAATAAAATGCAAAAAACAAGGATTTATTCCTTGCTAATCTATCTTTAGAATTTTTTCTCCGTTTTTTGAATATAAATACTTTTCTCTAGCATATCTAGCTGCATACTCTGGATTCTTAAGTTTATCAACATCATCAGTTAGGGTTGTTTCATCTTCTTTTAGAGTTTCTAATTGTTTAGTAAGTTCTCTTTTTTCTTTTTTCTTCTCTCCTATTTTTATAACATTATCAATTGATGATATAACTGATAGACCAATTATAAAGAAACATAAAATAGATGTAAGAACTACTCTACGGCGTTCTTTTGCAGTTAATTTATTTACCATTTATATCATCTCCATTGTATTTTCATTATATAACTCTTAAGTTTTTATTTCAACTTTTTTGTGTTAGAAAAGTAAAGTACTTTACAAAAGAGTATACCAAATATAAATGATAAAAAAATGTAGAAAGATAAACTACCATAATTTATTTTATAAAGCAAAAGATAAAAGATTATTATATGGGATAGCACAAATAACATTTCAAGCATAAATTTTACTCCTCTTTTTTTAACGTTAATTAAATTAAATATCCTAAGACTTGATAAAAAAAACATACCATATATGAAGGAATAAAATAAAACTTTAAATTGCTCTTCTAACGACATTATTTAAATAATTTAGTAATTATTGAATTTTCCTTTTTAGACTTTCCTGTGTCAAAGTAAGAAAACGCATCTACTACTCCCTTTATCATAATAGTACCTTCATAAGTATCAAGTTTTATTATTTCTAAATCTTTTCCTTTTATTCCAAGAGGACCTGCTGAAGTTTCTAGCAAAAATTCTTCATTATCAAAGCTATCTATTTTAGTTATCCCACTTATTTGTATATTTTGTCTTTCCGTAATACTTATACTATGGTTTAATAATTCTAATTTATCAGTATCTTTATTCATAGTGCCTCCTGATAAATTATATTAAATTAAAAAAAGAATATAACTAGTTTTCTTTGTTATATTCTTCTAATATTGCTCTTTCTATTTCTTCTCTTAATTCTTTATTAACTGGATATACATAATCTATGTATTTATCATCTGATATTTTTCTATTTGGCATTGCTGCAAACATTCTAGAGTTTCCTTCGATAATTCTAATACCATTAATTTTAAGTACGCCATCTAATTCTATTATCGCATATCCTTTTACTCTAGAATTTTCCTTTTCTTCTTTTTGTACTGATACTTTAGTTACTTTCATAAACATCACTCCTTGCCATTTAAGTTTATTACCTTAATTTTATCACAATAGTATAAAAAATAGTAGGCTGAACTCTTATTTTTTAGATTTCTTTCTAATAATTATTAATATTGTTAATAAAACTGCTAATCCTGCAATTATTAATGTATAATTAGCAACCTTTCTACCAGTTATTATTGTTACTATCAATTCTGCTGAATCATAGCTACCTTCTACTTTCGTTTTTTGATTTACTAATTTAACTTCATAATAATCAGTTCTAGGTTTCCCATCAGAGCCAAATATCCCCTTATCACTTATTGTAAACGTTGCACGAGAGTCCTTATCTTTTATGATGTCATAACCTTCTGGAGCTTGTTTTTCAACAAATCTATATTCACCAATTGGTAAATGTTTTACCTGAAGCAATCCAGAATTTGTTTCTAATTCATAAGTTGCACCAGTAGAACCATCTTCTAATTTTTCCACGTATGAATAAACAGAACCAGAATCGTGTTTCAATAAGATGTCTTTATATATTCCGTTTACTTTTTGTTGAAGCGAATATTTACCACCATCTAGTGTCTCTCCATCTTCGCTTACTTTGTTAAATATAACTCCTGTCACACCGTTAACAAATGTTATAGGAGATGGGTTTTCACCTTCTTTTACAACAACTGTTTTAGTCAAGTTCTCTTCTGAAGGCAATGTGTAACCACAAGCTGTTGCAGTTTCAGTTACGTAATACGTTCCAACAGGTATTTTTTTAATATCAAACGCACCATTACAAGTTTTAATTTCATTTGTTGTATTTGCAGGACAAGTTGCTGCTAGTGAATGATATGTATAGTGTCCATTTGAATTTTCTGTTACACAAACATACTTATTATCCTTTTTCATAGTAAATATTGGACCGTTTTGCCTTCCACCTTCATTAGGACAAGTTTTAACAGTACAAGAATCACCAGCTAAAGATACGAAATTACCATTTTCATCAATTGTTTTCTTTGTTAATTTCAATTCGTTTTGGGTGTTTTCAAATACGCTTGAAGACTCAGCATAATTATTTGTACCAATTCTATCATTATCCGTTACTTTAACGGTTATAGTTTGATTATTTTTTAAGTATCCACTTGCTACTCCAACTTCTTTTAACTGATATTCACCAGTTTTAGTGATTGCTTTACTACCAGTTTCTTTATAATAAGCGTATCCTGAAGCGTTCGTTTCAGTCGTTGTACCCATCTCATTTCCTTTTTTATCATATACTTTAAATTTTACTCCAGACATTGGTTTACCAGTTGTTTTATCAATTTTTCTTACTCTTAGCTGATATTTTGGAGCAGAACCAGTATATACATACATATATGAAGTTAAACTAGTTGAGCCCTTTCCCAAAGTCTGATAAAATGCGTTACCATCCTTTTTTACATAAAATGCATTCTCATTGGTATTAAGTCTTGATGACCCATTATCTTTATAAGCATATTTAAATGTTATTCTAACTGGATTAGAAGCTAATATTTCTTTACTTGTTGTAACTTCTAAGCTAGTTCCATTTTTAGTAATCTTTACCTTTACATCTGATGATGAAGATGTTACGTCATAATAGTTTAATACATCTTTATTTTGTTTATTAGAAGTAGAATGTGTAAAAGTTTTAGTCCATGTTGCTGCTTTCGTTTCTGTTGCTGCAGTAAAACTTCCGTCTATTTTTTGAGGTTTACTAGCTGCAGATGATGCAGTAGTCTTTGTAAATGAAATCGTCTCATTGAATCTAGCTGCACAACGCAAAACGGCCTTGTATGCATTATATACCTTTGTTCTTTTTGTTATAAGCGAATATAAACTAGTAATACCTGATTGATTTCCATACACAGAGCCATTTGATTGGTAAGGTGTATAATTATCATTTAGTATTTTTGAGGCATCAAGATTATCTCTTTCTTCTGTAACTAACTCCCAAACTATTGCCTGAGTTGCTATTATAGAAGCATCATTATCATCCCAACAAGAAAATACTTTTTTTAAGTGTTCTATATCTGGATAAACATCCCACCTATGGTTGCTTTTTTTGGTTAACTTTGAAAATTCACTATCAGAGGTTATCTTTGTATAACCACTAATTGAATCTTGATTAAATTTAACTGTAGGTTCAACGCAAAATACTCTAGAATTTCCATCGGTTTTCCATGCCGCTAAGTTCGAAGTTGTTCTTTTACTAGAATAACCTTTTGTATTATATGTTAGGCTCGCATAATTTAAATGATTATTTCCTGTCCATATATATTTAGTACGACTTATTGTCGCTGCAAAAACATTAGTTGGCAGGAAGCAAAAGCAAATAGCTAAAGTTAACATCAAACCAAATATTTTTTTTCTATTCACCTTTACCACCTCCTAAAATTTGTAAGTCATCAACAGAAGCCATATTTATAAACGATCCAGCCTCTTTTCTTGTTATATCAAATGCTATTGTTAAGTATTTTTTATCATTTTCATAAATCAAAGTATCTGATAAAGTCCTATTAATAACAACTCCTCCATCCGTCATCTCCCAACCTTTATTTTCGGCGTATTCAGGATTAAAACTCATTCCATCAGGAATTTGTTCTGTTACTAATGAAACGTATCCTGGATAATACTTGACGTTTTGAAGTTCTATTGTATAAATAACTTTTATCTTTAAATTGTTAATATTTTTAACGTCTAATTTAGCTAATTTTGTATTTCCATAATCATGTTTTGTAACAACACCTAAAGCATTAGTTACTTCAGCTCTTGTGATGTACTTATTCATTTTAACTTTGAATTTCTTTCTTAAAGATAATCCTAAATTAATATTCCTAACAACACGAGTTTCACTATTAATAGATATTATATCAGTTTTACCATACGCTACCGTACTTTCTGAACTATCATTTTCACTCGTTTCATTCGGTGATTCTTCGTCATTAGAATTTTCTTCGTCAGATGAAGTTGAATCATCTTCTGGCGTTATTTCAAACGACTTAAATACAGATAGTTTACTCATGTCATATACATCTTCAGATGGAGCTCCTGTTACGCCATACTTATCTCTGTTAAATTCAGCTGTTACATAGTAATTTCCTTCCTCTAATGCAGAGAAAGTGTAAACGCCTTCTTCATTAGGTGTTGTTTCTGTTCCAACTTGATTTCCACTTTCATCATATAATCTAAGAATTACATTATCTAATTTTTTCTCATCATCATCCATAATTCCATCAACGTCAAAATCTTCCCATACAACACCAGTTATTTTCTTACTAACTACGTCCAGTGTTATATCTCTAAAATCAATGTATCCTGATTCTGTTCCATCTGGTTTAGTGTACGTCAAATATGATTTAAACGTATAACTATCATCTGGCTTATTATTTAATGTTTTAATATTTGATCTTATATCAATATCAGAAGATGCTGCTAGTGAAGTATAACTTGTTTTGTATGCCGTTATATTTGAATATGTATTATCACTCGTTTTAAAATCAGAGCATGGTTTAGACCAATCTACTAATCCTACTGTTTCACTACTAGTTATTTTACCAGGAGAATCGCTTGTACATAAAGCATTTTTCGGTAAACTTGTTAATTGATATGTTCCATTAAATGATGCCCCTTTTTCACTATCAACATAAGGCAACACGGTTGTTACTGTTAAATTACTTATATTAGTTGCCACATTGTTATGAAGTTTAGTAGAAATTTCAAATTCATCATTCATATCAATATTAGTTACGTTTTGGCCTTTAGAATAAATGTATTGACCATATGATACATTTTCTGTATTTTCTATTCTTATTACACTATTTGTCGTTCTAAAGTAATCAATACTTGATTGGTCATTAGTAATAGACTTATCCATGTTTGATGGATTTCCTGTATGAGTAGTTAATATAAATCCTGTTTTTCCATCTGATAGAGTTGAGTGTGCTTTTGTTACATCAACACTAAAATCAAAATATATAGGTTCTATCCAACTATTTGGCTCTATGTTTGTAATTGTATAAGTTAATGTTCTACCATTATTAGTTATTGTTGGAACATTAGTATAATCTTTATTATAAACATATATAACTCCTTCAGGTAAATCAAAGCTTACTTCCATTGAAGAAAGTCTTGTATATCCAAATATATTTGACTGAACATTCATTGCCGGTGATATTACATCAGGAGATGCATAAACAGTATAAACGTTATTTTTAGATGCATCAATTGTAATATCATCATAACTAAATTTATTTTTTAAACCAACGCCAACAATGGTTCTTGCCTTGTATGGAGTTACATACACATCAGGTGTTGCACTAGGAGTTTTTGTAATTACTTTCTTAGTTGAAGCATCAGCCCAGCTAAATGAAACTTGTCCATTAAATTTTATATTACTTAAGTCTTTTGCTTCATCTTTAGTTCCACTTATTGTTCTTACTTTATATTTTGTACTTAATTCTATTATAGTTCCTGGCTTTATTTCGAACGTTTCCTCAGAATTATCTTCTGAATTAGCGTACGTATTTTTTTCTATTGTTATGTTTATATGATTTATAATCATAGTACTATCTGCATAATTTTCCGGAGTAGGAGTAAAACAATCATCATTAGTTGCCGTTTTACAATAAGAAACGGTTACCTTTGGACTTGCCATTATTTTAACTCCATCTAGCGTTGCGGTTAAATTATAATAGCTAAACGTTGTTGAGTCATAACCAATCGGTAATAAATTTGAGTTAACTGGGATTGTTACATTTAATTTATCGATCGAGTTATCAGCATCATATGCATACTCAAATTTAGATTTCATTTCAACTTCTTCACCCATTGCTGCGGTAAAATAGTCTCCTGTTAAACCACTTTTTTTACTATTTGTAACTTCTACAAATGAAGAATCTTCATTTACATAGAAACTATTAGATGTTGTAGATGTTGCTTCACCAGTTGAGTTTACCTTACTTGATACGGTAGTTTCTGAAACCATTCCTAAGTCATTTTGAAAAGCCTGCAACTTAACGTTAAAGTCTCTTTTATCGCTTTCACTTCTAACTGATGGAACAGTAACATAATAACTACCTACAGCATAAAAATTGCTGCCATTTATTCTTGTTGCTGTACCACTAGATACCAAATTTTCAATCGAAAATTTATAATATTGTGGTGTTACTATAATTGGTTTTTTAAGTGTTATTACTTCATTATTTTGACCAGTTACAGTATACGTTATTTCTTTTGTTCCCTTGCTTGTCGTATCAACTGTTGTTGGCTCATATTTACATTTATTATTTGAGTTACAATCCTTTTTTTCATCATTAATTTTGATACCATTATCCTCATATTTAGAATCTTTTGAAACAACACCTGTTTCCGTTGAAACAACATCAGATGTTATAGAAGATGCAGTGTCTGTAACTTTGATTTCTCTTTCTATTTCTTTTATTTGACCATCTTCTTGAGCGATTTTATATATTTGCTTATAAGTACCTGGCGTAGACAATATTTCTTCTAATTGCTTTTCATCATTATCCTTTTTATAAGTAACTGTATATTTATCTTTCGATAACTTTGACGCTTTAGAAGTTTCATATATTCCGTATTCTTTAAAGTCTACTTCTTTAGTATCTTTAACAACGTACTGTGTTAAAGGTCCTTCTAGAGAATACGCATCATTTTTAGGACTTGTTACATCGATTTTCTTATACATAGTAACAGTTGATGAGCTATTTTTGTTTCCAACTATATATGCTATCTTATAATTTCCTTCTTCTGAAAGATCAATCTTACCACTAGATAGTGGGGTATCATCTTTATAATACATTATTTCACAATTGCTACCATTACATTTTGCTATAGTCTTATCATCTATTCCAACTAGGGAATCATCTGTGTAAGATGTGCTAACAGGATATTTTTCAAACTTAAGCGAAGTGTTTGATGCATTTGTAATAGTTACTTTAGGAGAAGATATTGTTTTTACATCTGTTTGACTAGATACATAATTATCTTTTCCAAAGCTTTTTATTGTGTTAGTATTATAGGTTCCTAAATCTGGAACGCTACTTACTGTAAAGTATTTCAACTTATTATGCTCGTAAGCTCCATAAGTGTTTTCATCAGTTAATATTTTTAAATCTTCTTCAGAAGAGCCATCATCCGCTGCCTGAGATGCTAATAAATATACATCAGCCGACGTAGATAAATGTTTACCTTTTAAGTTACTAACGTCTGTATTAGACTCAAAGCCTAACAAAAGCCCAAAAGTTGCATTTCTTGTTGTTGAGTTAACAGACCTTGCAATACCTGGCTGTAACTTTGCTTTAAGCTTTATGTCCTCACTATATGTTATATTTGTTTTTGGAATTTTATTTTCATCTATTTTTTGAGCACTTGAATTACTACCACCTGATATCGTTATCTCGGGCGTTAAAACTTGCTTTTCAGAATTTAAAACTCTTAAAGATATATTTTGATGTTGCATAGAACATACATTAACATTATGATCTTTTATAGTAAGGACATATCCATTATTATCGTTTGTTACGTCAGCTGAAACAGCCTCTTCGTTAGCTACCCAAGAAACTCCTGTTTTATCTATGTCTTGTGGTAATTTAGCAGTAATTGTTACCGTATCAGCATACAAAACTTTTTCTGTATCACCACAATCAGGATTAGATAAATAATAATTTAATGTGTATATCGCCTCACTATATGTATCAACCGATACATTTCCTTCGTTATTATTTAACTTAATAGAAACCTTACTCAAATCAACCGTAGAATCCGATTTTGTTTCATTCGTAGCAGCTCTTACAATAAGTGCAATAACTACTGATAATAAAAGAACACCAATAAAAGCAGAAACATATTTATGTTCCTTTATAAAGTTTAATATCCTTATTCTAGTTATTATAAACCAATCCTTAATCTTAGTTTTAGTTGCTACGTTCATGATAGAGTCCCTCCATTTTATTGTATACACTTTAATTTAACCATAAATAGTATAAAAAATCAATTATTCCATCAAAAAAAGTTCATTATTATGAACTTAAAACAACACTATTTATTAAAATGTCCGAATAACTAAAACTTTTAATGTCTGTTTCGGTTCTAAACGTCCAAATATTTTTATACGTATCAAGCACAAACCCTTCATAAGTTTCGCTTTTATTACGACCCACATCAACCCAAACTTTTATTTTCTTACCCTTTAAAGACTCTATTTTCTTTTTTATATCACTTATCAAATTTTGCCTCCTTATCTTGGATATCCAGTTGTCATAACGCCTCTTGTATTAACTCCGCCAATACCATCTTTTCCGTTTGAGGTTTTATCAAGTAATTCAATCAAATCAACTTCCTTAGTCTTATCAAGCAAACTAAGCGTTAGCGCTATAATTGCAGGATCAAGTGCATGTATATTAACTTTTTTAGGACTTGATGCAAAATTAGCGCCTGCCTTTATTAGCATGTCATATTCAGACTGACATGCCCCCGCAATTATTATTAATTTGTCATAATCCTTTTGGAATCTTCTGCATACTTTAACAGCTTCCTTAAAATACTTAGAATTTTGTTTTACAAGTGAATCATGACCTGTTATAACAACTATATCTGGATTTATGTCTTCCAAATATTTTTCTATATTAGAAGCCATTTGTTTTTCATCTGAATAAACCCCAAAGGCAAGTACGTTTGCCTTCTTATAAAACTCTAAACATCTATCTAAGTATTCTTTATCACCATCAACATGAAGTATTTTTCCGGGAATATAGAAATAGTCACTTCTTTCAAAGTTTCTTAATTTATCAATTTCTTGATAAAAACGTTCATCTGCTGAAGTTTCATTTTTTGTTACAAGAAGTAAATCAGAAACATTACTATCCGCGCATAGCCTTACGTTTACACCTTTTAAATAAGCATTATTATCTATTATTTTCTCTATTTTAAATACTACGTCATTACCGTGAGAAATTCTAGTTACCAAATCTCCTACTTTAAACATTTATATCACCCAAATAATTTTATGCAACAAAAAAACTAAACATTCCGTTTAGTTTAAATTATTTGAAATATCTATAAATTCATCCATGGTTATATTTTCTGCTCTAAAAGTTATATTCTTATTATATTTTTTTAAAACTTCATCTATTTTATCTAAGTCATAGGTTTTTAAATTATTTTTTAAAGTCTTTCTTTTTTGACAAAAGGCATCCCTTACCAACTTAAAGAATAACTTTTCATTATCAGCCTTTAAAGTATTACGTTTCTTAGTAAATGTTACAACAGCAGAGTCTACGTTTGGTTTTGGATAAAAAACGTTTCTAGATACAACAAATGCCTTTTTAATATCAAAGTAATAATTTAAAAATATAGTTAATGAATTATATGATTTTGTACCTGTCTTGGCAGAAAATCTATCCGCAACTTCATTTTGAACCATAACTATTATTTTTTCTACATCTATTTGTTCTTCTATAAACTTAGTTATGATTGGTGTTGTTATATAATAAGGAAGGTTTGCAACAACCATTAAAGTTTTGTATTCATACTTTTTTAAATCATCTTTCACACACCTATTTAAGAAATCATCAAAAATAATATCAACGTTAGAAAAATCATTTAAAATAACGTTTAATGGCTCTTTTAAGGTCTCATCTATTTCATAACCAAGTACTGTTTTTGCCTTTAAAGAAAGCTTTTTAGTTAGCGCTGCTGCCCCAACGCCTATTTCTATAACTAAAGTATCTTTTGTGATATCAGCTTCTTTTACAATGTTATTTAATATGTTTTGATCTAACAAAAAGTTTTGACCAAATTTCTTTTTAAAAACAAAGTTATTACTATTTAATATGTCTTTTGTGTTCATATAAATCACCTCATATAATGAAAAAACAAATAAAATTAATTATTTGTTTTTATTTTACCATAATATTTAAATTATCTCCAAGTAACAGCAACATCTATTTGTGTTGGATGGTGTTTAACAAAACCTCCTGTATCACAAACTATTGCAGCTCCAAGTGAGCTTTCAATAATAGACCCCTTAGGTCTAATATTATAATTAGCGGCTACCATTACGTAATTTCCTAACATTTTAACTCCATCTTCACGCACCCAGTAAGGATATTCTGCTTCAGAATAGCCAGCACGTCTCATTGAGTTAATAACGCTAGTCATATTTAAATTATAGTATGTCTCTCTTCCGGATGGCCCATTAACTACACCCTTGCTTTTAGAAAGCACATCACCAGTCCAGCTACTTTTAGTAGTTGTAGTCGGCACAGTAGTTGTTGTCGTAACAGTTGTCGTACTTTCTGTTTGCGTAGTAGCTGAAGTAGTAGTAACCCCTTTATTTTTAGTAACTGCTATTACTGATGCTACATAGTTATTTGGGTCAAATGTTTTCTTAGTAGTAGAAACGGTTATAACATCTTTTCCACTATCAGAAAATAATATTCCGGCCTTTGAAAAACCAATAAATGCTATTAAACATACAAATAAAATGAGTAAAGCACCTTTAATTTTTCTATTAAAATGTTTCACTTTTTCACCTCACGCCCATAACTTGGGCTCGTGTATAATGATACCATATATGACACTACAAGTCAAATTTAGACATTACGTTTTGACTTGTTACGTTTTTTACCTCATCTTTAGATATACCTTTTAAATCTGATATTTCCTTTATAATATATTTAAGATATAAAGGATTATTAGGTTTTCCTCTATATGGTTCTGGAGTTAGATATGGACTATCTGTTTCAAGTGAAATACTAGTAATTGGAATTTCTTTTACTACTTCTTTTACTTTTTTTGCATTCTTAAAAGTTACAACTCCTCCAATGCCTATTAAAAAGCCTTTTTTTATAAAACGATTGGCCATCTCTAAACTTCCGGAATAACAATGAAGAATCCCTGTTACATTATATTCATTTAATAAATTATAAGTATCTAAAATAGATTCCCTTGAGTGAACTATAACTGGCAGATGAAGACTTTCTGCTATCATTAACTGTCTTTTAAATATTTCTATTTGCTCTTGTTTATTTTCCTTAGTCCAATAATAATCAAGACCTATTTCACCTATTGCTACAACCTTTTCATTTAAAGAAAGTTCTTTTATTTTTTTTAGTTCAAAATCATCCACGCCTTCTACGTTTTCTGGGCCTATTCCAACTGCTGCATAAACCTCTTTATATTTATTTGCTAATCTAACAGCTTCCATGCTACTTTTTAAGTCATAACCGTTTATTATCATTTTAGTAACGCCATTTTCTATAGCCATTTTTATTTGTTCATCTACATTTTCATACTCCATGCTTAATAGATGGCAATGAGAATCTATAATCATTTATATCACCTAAAAAAATTATACCATATTACTGATATAATTTTAGTGCTAAAAATTTTACAAATAAAATTGTTACAACAGCACAATATATAATATCCATTATATTGTGGCTATCAATATAGGTTAGTAAAGAAAATGTTATTAAAAGTATAAATAATCCTATTTTAAGTAAATAACTAATATCTACTCTACTTGTAAGTTCATTTTTGTGCATCAAAATATCTTCCTTTCATCATAGATTTACTACGAATACTACTTGATACAGCAATGACAATATAACACATATAAACTTACCATGTAAATATTTTTGACAAATTAACACAAAATTTGACAAAAATTTTACATATTTTCAAAATATTCTTCTAAAAATGCTGTGGAAAACTTTATTAAATCGTCATTTTCTTTATTTACATTTTCTTTAAAAGAAATTATAAAAATACCTGATAAATCACCATTTGGTCTCAAAAAATAAGTAGAAAATGGTTCTTTTATCGATAAAGATTTAGTTATCTTTATCTTATCTTTATTAACTAAAGACGCCTTTAGTAATGCCTTTTCCAAATCATCACTTATTTTTTCTCCTATAACCTCTTCTTTATTTGATATTTCAACAGAATTTAAACTAGTTATATAAATATCAGCCTTTATCTTGCTTGCTAAAACATTTACATATTTAGTTATAAATTCTTCTTTTTTACTTATAATTGAATGTTTTTTTAGCGTTATTGTTTCTGAATCATTTAGAAAAATCTCAAGTAATTCTCCAGGTTTAAGATGCATATTTTTTCTTATTTCTTTCGGTATTACAATTCTTCCTAACTCATCTATTCTTCTAGTTATTCCAGTTGTTTTCATACAATTCTTCCCTTCTTTTTTAGAATGTATAAATTGTATGATTTTATTCAATTACATCAAGCATTTTTACTAAATAATGTAAAAAATGTTTTTCTAAATTATTTGTTTTTAATGATATTCTTAAAATATTATTAATGTACTTAATTTCAAAATTTGGGTTTATTTTAAATAGTTCCGACAAAAGATTTGCACCATTTTGTCTTTTTGATACAACATTTGTTATAAAAACAGATATTTCTCTTTCGGTTTGAATCACTTTAAATATTCCCTTTTTCTTAGCATTACACTCAAATAATTCTTCTAACATATAAATAATTATGTCATCATCAAGACTTCCAAATCTATCTGTTAATTCTTCTTTTACCTTGATAAACTTATCATAACTATCAATTGTATTTATTTTCTTATGAATTTCAATTTTTAAATCTTCACTATCGGCATATTTATCACTAATATGAGTTGCAACTTCTATAAGTGGTTTTTCATTTACCATTTTATCTTCATCATCTTCTATAGAAACATTATTTTTAAGTCTTTCCACTTCTTCATTTAATATTTTAAGATACATATCATAACCAACAGTATCTATAAAACCTGATTGTTCTGATCCTAAAATATCGCCAGCTCCTCTAATAGCTAAATCACGCATTGCAAGTGCATAGCCACTTCCTAATTCGGTAAACTCTTTTATAGCATCTAATCTTTTTACTGCTATATCATTTAATTCTTTATTTTTCTGATACATAAGATAAGCATATGCTATTACTTTTCCTCTTCCTATTCTTCCTCTTATTTGATATAACTGACTAAGTCCAAAATGATCAGCATCCAAAACTATTAGTGTATTTGCATTTTCTATATCAATTCCCGTTTCTATTATGGTTGTACATACTAATACATTATAAGTTTTAGCAACAAAACTTTCCATTGTTTTTTCAATTTGATCTTTTGTCATTCTGCCATGTATATAAGTTATCTTAGCTTCTGGAACTAATTTTTTTATTTTTACTAGTTTATCTTCTATATCTAATACCTTATTATATAAAACAAATACTTGTCCATCCCTTGCTAATTCTTTATAAATAGCATCTCTTATAACCTGATCATTTTCTTTTAAAACATAAGTTTGAATTGGATATCTATAAGCAGGTGGGGTTTCTATTAAAGATAGACCTCTAACGCCAGTTAAAGACATTTGAAGAGTTCTTGGAATCGGTGTTGCAGATAAGGTTAAAACGTCTATATTCTCTTTGTATTCTTTTATTTTTTCCTTATGAGTTACACCAAAACGTTGTTCTTCATCTACTACTAATAAACCTAAATCTTTATATATAACATCATGGCTTAATAATCTATGAGTTCCAACTATTAAGTCTACCTTACCGCTTTTTAGTTCATCTAATATGATTTCCTTTTGTTTTAAAGTAACAAACCTATTAAGCATTCTTATATTTATACCAAAACCATCGAATCTTACAACAGCATTATCATAATGTTGTTTTGACAAAATAGTTGTAGGGCATAAAAACGCTACTTGTTTACCACTTTTTATAGCCTTAAAAATAGCTCTAAAAGCAACTTCAGTCTTACCATAACCAACATCACCACATAATAATCTATCCATTGGATGAGGTTGTTCCATATCTTCTTTTATATCATTAATCGCTCTTAATTGATCTTTTGTTTCTGTATACGGAAATTTACTTTCAAATAAAGTTTGATCCTCATCGTCAGCAAAAAATGCAAAACCTTTTACTAATTTTCTTTTAGCAGATGTCTCAAGTAATTTTCTTGCTATATCTTTTACTTTTCCTTTAACTCTTGCTTTTTGTTTAGCCCACTCGGTTCCACCCAATTTATTTAACCTAGGTTTTGCACCCTCATTCGATGAATATTTACTTATATATTCTATCTTTTCCACAGGAATATATAATTTATCACCATCTTTATATTCAACGTTTAAATAATCCTTTTTAAGGCCTCTTTTAGTAAGTGTTACAATTCCTAAGTATCTTCCTATACCATGAGACATATGAACTACATAATCACCAATTTTCAACTTATTAACATCTTTTATTTTAGATCCATATTTAAACTTGCTTCTATACGTGGTAACACTATTTGATTTATAAAGTTCATCTTTCGTTAAACATACTAAATCATTAATAATAAAGCCGTTTGGTATATCTCCTTTAACAATGTTTATGACATCTTTTTTTAAATCAGATAAGTTTGTTATAACACTTGGAAGTATTGTTTTACTTACAAAATCCGCTACTGCATGATCATCGTTTAAATAAACAACTATCATTTTTTTAGAATTTAACATATTTTTAAGAAAGTGATTAATTCTATCATAGTTACCATTAAACTTTTCTATCTCGGTTGATGAATAAATTTCTTTTTCTACTTTTTTTAAATCATAATTATCTAATTTTAAAATATCTACATATTTATCCTTTATAACATCATTTAGATCAAACATATATTTATCTATGTTAAATTGATCAGTTTCCTTAAATTCTAATACCTCATTCATCGTTTTTTCGTATGCTAATTTAATACTATTTAAATCTAAGTAAACGGTGATATTATTATCTAAATAATCCTCTATTTTGCTTACTTTTTTAACCACTCTAGGTAAAAGACTCTGTCTTTCTAAAATATCTTCTACGTTTTTTTCATTTATAAACTCAGTAAAAGGGCATATTTCTATATTATCCTTTTTTTTCATTGAAAGCTGCGTATCTGAGCTAAACTCACGAATGCTTTCTATTTCATCATCAAAAAACTCTATTCTAACAGGATTTTCATATCCATAAGGAAAAACATCTAAAATATATCCTCTATTTGCATATTCTCCTGTTTTTGTTACTATGCTATCTTTTTTGTAACCAATCATATTTAGTTTCTGAATTAATAAATCCCTATTTATCTCATCCGTTTCTTTTATGTTTATGTTTAAGCTACTCCATAATTTCCTACTAGGCAAAAATCTTAAGTATCCCATGAAATTTGTTATAACTATTTTACCTATATTATTTTTAGCAAGCTCATTTAACGTTTCTATTCTCTTTGACATCAAGTCAGGAGATGTTGCAACAGCTTCACTAACTAAAAAATCATCCATCGGAAATAGTAAGATATTATCTTTATCATATTGATTCAGTGATTTATATAACATATTAGCTTCATACAAAGTGTTTGTAACAACCAATATATTTTTTTTACTAGCACCAAAAAGATTCCAAACATAAGATGCTTGGACTTTATCATTTAATCCCATTACCAAAACAGGACTATTATTATTTAAAATTTTGTTTTCAAAAATGTTATTAAACACTTTTATCACCCAATTTCTAGTTTTTTATCCTTGTGTTATACTTACTCATAAGTTCTGGAAAAGGTGTGTGAAATGACTCTAAAACAGCGTCTGCTGCCATTTTTATCGTAGGCATTAACTTTCTTTTTTCATTTTGATTAAGTTTTCCTAAAACATAATCTTTAGTATCTATTCCTTTATCATTAGATATACCAACTTTTATTCTACGATATTCATTAGTACCAAGATTTGCTTCTATGTTTTTAAGGCCGTTATGCCCTCCAGATGATCCCTTCTCCTTTAACTTAATAGTTCCAGTAGGCAAGTCTAAATCATCGCTTACAACAAGGATATCCTCTGTTTTAATATCTAAGTACTTAACAAAATTAATCATTACATCACCTGATAAATTTATATATCTTTGTGGTTTAACAAAAATAACGTGAGCCATATCTAAATAACAATCAAAATATAAAGCCCCGTCACGTTCTTTCCATTTGTATACTTCTAGTCTTTTAGCAATTTCATCAAGTACCATAAATCCCATATTATGCCTTGTATTATAATACTCTCTACCAGGATTTCCTAAACCTACTACCATTTTTATTTTCATCTTTAATCACCACCATTAAATATATTGTTAATATATTTTGTATAACTACCATCTTCATTATGCACCACTATGTTACTTAAAACAGAAAGACCTGGTTTACCATTTTTGGCACCTTCTATTAAAACCATATTAGATTTTGAACTCTTAAAAGGATAAACAAATTGAATTTTTTTGGTTCAATATTATTTTTTTTCATAGATGATATTATATCAATTAATCTCTCCGTTCTATGCACCATTGCGATTTTACCATCATTTTTTAAAACTTTCTTAGCAATTTTAAAAATATCATCCAAATTTAAATAAATCTCATGTCTTGCAACTGATTTTATTTTATTTTCGTTAGTACTAGAATTTTCATTTATCTTAAAATACGGAGGATTACACGTTATTAAATCAAAAGTGTCTGTTTCGTATATATTAGAAATGTTTTTAACATCTTCATTTAATACCTGCACCTTTTCTTCCAAATGATTTAATTTTACGCTTTTATTCGCTAAATCATAAATTTCTTTTTGCAATTCAACTGCTACTATCTTTTGATTAGTTTTATGACTTAAAAACAAGGGAATTGGTGCATTACCAGTACAAAAATCAATTATTTTAGTTTTTTTATTAACATTTGCAAAATTTGCTAGCAAAACTGAATCTAATGAAAACTTAAACCAATCTGTATTTTGAACTATTTTTAGTCCATTATAATTTAACAAATCATTAATTGTTTCCATCTATATCCACCGAAACTATTATTTCTTCATTATCAGATACTTTAACTTTGTAATTTCCACTTAATACGTTAAGTTCACAAACTCTTCCCTTTTTCCCATCTACTTCAACTGATTCACCTAATTTTGGAAAATGTTTTTTATATTCTGTATAAGTCTCATCCTCATATCCAAGGCAACATAAAAGTCTACCACATGCTCCGTTTATTTTTGTTGGATTAAGGGCTATTCCTTGATTTTTAGCCATATTTATAGAAACACTATTAAAATTTGTAAGGAAAAGTGAGCAACATAAAGGTCTACCGCATGGACCTAAGCCTCCTATTTCTTTTGCCTTATCTCTGACACCTATTTGTCTTAACTCTATTCTAGTTTTATATTTTGCCGCTAAAAGCTTTGCTAATTCCCTAAAATCAACTCTTTCATCAGCAATAAATTTAAATATAAGTTTTTTTCTATCAAACGTATATGAAGCCTCAAAAAGTTTCATATCTAATCCTTGTTTATTAACCAATTCCTTTGCATAACTTAATGCTTTAAGACCATCTCTTGCGTTTTTATCATTAGCATTTATATCATCTTTATTTGCTTTTCTTATTACATCCTTAAGTGGCAAAAACACCTTTTCTTTAGGCATTTGCTCTATATTTGTTACAGCTTGTCCAAACTGCATTCCTCTTTCTGTTTCAACGATTACATAATCACCTTTTTTTAATTTAATATTATTTGGTGAAAAGTAATATATTCTGTTTGCATCCAAAAAATTAATTCCTATTACTTTAATCATCTAATATTTCCCCTATTCCAATTAATAAGTTATCCATAAATAACAATATATTAACATTGTACTCTAATTTTGTTATATTTTCCAAGATAAATGATATTTTTTTTGAAATAGTATCATTGTTTTGCGATTTTATAACGTTTTTTACATCATTGACTTCAAAATACAAACATTTTTCTTTTATGTTATAATTTAGCATATCTTTGTAATATAAAAGCATTACTTTTAAAGCACTAGAGAGTAATTCCTTGCTATTATACACATCTACAATGTTTGTTTTAACACATGAAAACGCCTTATTGTAATTTCTTTCTAAAGATTTAGTAAAATCAATTATATCGTATATTTGATCTTCCTCTAAATTAGTTAATTCTTTAACAAATTCTATTCCATATTTAGTTCTAACATTATTAGTTTTAATTAATTGACACCTTGATGTTATTGTTTTTATAACACTATCTAAATTAGTCGTTGTAAAGATTGCTACCGCATTGCTATCGGGCTCTTCTAGAAATTTTAAAATTGCATTCGCTGCTGCTACATTTAAGGTTTCGACGTCATTAATTATGTAAACTTCATTTTTTCCTTCAATACTTTTTGTTTTAAAATAATCCCTTAATTCTATTATTGATTCTTTTTTTATTATTCTATTTATTGGCTTAATTATTTTTAATTCACCATAAGTATTTTTATCTATTCTCTTGCATATATTACATTTATTACAATTTTCTTCATAAACATGTGGACAAATAAGTATTTTACTTAATAAAATAGCATATTCTTCTATTTTTTCCTTATCTTCACCAACTAACATATAGGCTTGTACATTATTATTTGTTTTTCTTATGTTATTAAATATTTTACTTAAAACCGGTTGATTTTTTATAACTAAATTACTATCCATGTACTCACCTTCTTTTAATAATTCAAAAGTAAAAATACTGCTAACCCAATGATTCCTGGTACATCAAATAAACTTGCAACTACTATTGTTATAACATTTATTGGTATCATTAGATTTAATGATGATAAAAAAGTATTATAAGCAAACAGCAAAATCATTCCGACTATTACTTTTTTTACTACCTTGAATATAAATTTTAACATATTTTCACCTCTAATAGAAAATATGTTTGATATTTTATAATTATGATACTTCGTTTCTGTTTTCAACAGCCATTTCAAGAGTTAAAGCATCTAAGTATTCCATATCTGCTCCCATAGGTACTCCTTGAGCTATTTGAGTTACCTTAACTCCGGAACCCTCTAACAACTTTGTTATGTATAAAGACGTCGTATTGCCCTCTATTCCGGGTCTTAATGCCAAAATTATTTCATTTATTTTTTCCTTTTTTATTCTTTCAATTAATTTACTAATTGATAAATCTTCAGGATTGATACCATCCATAGGTGATATCAAGCCACCCAAAACGTGATATTTACATCTAAAAACACCTAATTTTTCAAATATAAATACATTTTTTTGACTTTCTACTACGCAAATTATATCGTTTTGTCTACTTTTGTCATCACAAATTAAACATTTGTTTGCTTCTGACATACATCCACAATTAGGGCAAGTAGTAATATTTTTCTTTATATTTTCAATAATATTACTAAATTCCTGTGTTTTTTCTTCATCTAAGTTTAACAAAGAAAAGGCATATCTTTCAGCTGTCTTCGTGCCTACGCCTGGTAATAATTTAAAACAATCAATTAGTTCTTGAAAACTCTTTGGATAATTCATTGATACCTACTCCTGTTTATAGAAGTCCTCCTAAAGCCCCAGCTTGACTTCCTAATTTATTATTTACTTCTTTCTCTATTTGTTTTAAAGCATCATTTGTTGCTATTTTAATCATATCCTCTAATATTTCTAAATCGTCTTTTTCTAATTCATCAGATTTAATTTCAACAGATAATACCTCTCTTTTTCCATTCATTTTAACTTCCACTAATTCTGATTTTCCAGTAAAAATCATTTCATCTATTTTTTTCTTGCTGTCCATTATATTTTTTTGCATTGATTGAGCTTGTTTCATTAAAGCTTGTAAATTCATTTTAATTTTCCTCCATTTCAATTAATTCATTAAATTCTTCTACTAAGTTTTTGTCATTTATTTTTTTTAATTTGTCTAGCACTTCAGACTCATCTATAATTTGTAATTCTCCATTTTTAGCTTTTTCTACAAATTTAGGTCTTACTTTTTTCCAATATTGCTCAGAAATATATACTACTTTGTAGTTTTCGTTATATATTTCATTTAATAATTCTTTACTATTATCATATTCCTTTTCTATTCTAGAAATGCTTGACTCTAATGGTAAAGTTATTATTATTCCCTTTTTTGATGCTGCGACAGGAGTTGCATTAACTAGCATACCCGCTACCATCTTATATTTTTCATTTATAAGATATTCATTAATATTAGGCCATAAATCTTTTATAAATGTTATATTTTGTTTAGTTGCATTTTTTAAAATATTATTTATTCTAACATTTTTTAATTCTTCTATAACACTATCCGTTTTGTTTTCTATTTTTAATGTTTCACGTGGAACATTAGTATTTTCTACTTTCATTTCATTTATTGATGTTTCACGTGGAACATTGATATTTTCTGTTTTTATTTCATTTATTGATGTTTCACGTGAAACATTACTTTCTTTATTAAATATCTTATCGATCATTTGAATCATTTGTACTTCGAACGTTAATTCTTTTTGATAACTATTTTTCACCTTAACCAATGTATCGGATAAATAATCTATTAAATCATACAAATCGGTATCAGACAATTTATCGAATATATTTTTATCTTCGTCAAGTATTTTATCTGTATTAATTTTCTTCTTGTATAGTATGCCTTCTCTAATATAATTAATTATTTTTTCACAAATCAATGCAAAATCTTTTCCGTTTGACGAATAATTAGATATTGAATCAAATATCACATTGTATTCTTTTTGCATAATATTTAATAAAAATGTTCTTATTTGTTTAATTGATATATTTCCAGACAATTCTTCTATGTCGTTTGCTGTTATATTATTATTACAAAATGCTGATGCTTGATCTAATAATCCAATAGCGTCTCTCATTCCACCTTTAGAATTATTTATTATTTCTTCAATTGCACCATCATCTATGGTTATATTTTCTTTTGAAATAATATTTTCAAGGCATTGTTTCATTTTATCATGTGATATACTCTTAAAATCAAATCTTTGACATCTAGAAATTATAGTAGCTGGAATCTTTTGTGGTTCTGTCGTAGCTAATATAAATATTATATATTCTGGTGGTTCTTCTAATGTTTTTAATAATGCGTTAAAGGCACCTATTGAAAGCATATGAACTTCATCAATTATATATACTTTATATTTTGACATAGATGGAACTAAGCTAACCTTATTTTTTATTTCTCTTATTTCATCTACGCCATTATTTGATGCAGCATCTATTTCTATTATATCAGGATTACTATTGTTATTAAATGATTTGCAATTTTCACATTCATTACAAGCATCTCCATCTTTATTATTTAAACAGTTAATAGCTTTTGCAAACAATTTTGCACTACTCGTTTTACCAGTTCCTCTAGGCCCTGTAAACAAGTACGCATGACTTAGTTTATCGTTTTTAATAACATTTTTTAATGTTTTTACTATTACATCTTGTCCATATACTAATTCAAACGTTTTAGGTCTATATTTTCTATATAATGTTTGATATGCCATACAACCACCTCTGTTATATATTATAACATTTTAAGTTATGTTTTTAAACTAAAAAAGCAATGTTTCACGTGGAACATTGCTTATCTTTTACTTTTAAAAAACGATTGTAATAGTTCTAAAACCTCTTGACTAGATTCAGTTTCTTCATAAATATACTTTTCTTTGTTTTTTATTATTTCTTTATCTCTTTTAAGTAAATAATGTACTTTTTTTATTCTACTTAATTCTATTGCTGCAGTACACATCATACAAGGTTCTAATGTTACATACATTTCACAATTATTTAATCTCCAGTTTTTTATTTTTTTAGATGCCTTTTTAATAGTTAAGATTTCTGCATGCATAGTTGCATCTCTATCTTTTTCAACTTTATTATATGCCTTGGAAAGTATCTTACCATCTTTTACTACAATTGCACCAACCGGCACTTCCCCTTTTTTGTAGGCTTTTTTAGCTAATTTTATTATTTTTTCATAATATTTTTCTTTCATATGATATTTAATACTATGTTTCACGTGGAACATTGCCTTTCATTTTATTTTTATATACCTATATTTCACGTGGAACATTGCCTTTCATTTTATTTTTATATACCTATGTTTCACGTGGAACATTATTTTATGTAAAATAAAAGCACACACAGAAAGAGGTTATTAAGGCTGCTATCTCTCGATCCTGACCTGGTTCTAACATTCCTGTTGTGCAATATTATTTTATTATATTATTTGAATTTTAGCAAGTTTATTTTGAAATTTATTTTATATACCTATGTTTCACGTGGAACATCAATGAAAAAGAGACTATTCACTAGCCTCTTTTGTTTCTTTTTCTGATGTATCATTTGATGTTGCTTCATTTTCATTAGTGTTTTCTTCTTCTTTTTCAACCACTGATACAGTTGCAACTTTTTGACCTTCTCTTAAATTCATTAATCTAACACCCTGTGTTACTCTACTCATTCTTGATACTTTATCAGCTGAGATTCTAATAACAATACCTTGGTCAGTAATAATCATTAAGTCTTTATCGTCAGTTACAGTCTTAAATGCTACTATTGTACCATTTTTATCAGTAATATTTAATGTTTTAACACCTTTACTTCCACGGTGGGTTAATCTATATTCATTTACATCTGTTCTTTTTCCGTATCCTTTTTCAGTAACAACTAATATATCTTGACCTTCTTTAGCTATTTCTGAACCAACACAGAAGCAATCGTTAGATAATTCAATACCCTTAACACCACTTGCGGTTCTTCCCATAACTCTTATTTCGTTTTCATTAAATCTTATCATTCTACCATTATTTGATGCTATTACTACATCATCATTACCATTAGTAAAGTGAACAGATAATACTTCATCGTTTTCTTTTAGAGTTATTGCAATCTTACCATTTTTTCTAATATTTTCGAATTCGCTAACATCTGTACGTTTTATCAATCCGTTTTTTGTAGTAATTACTAAATATTTATTTTCTTCATCTCCATTATCCAATAAGATATTATTTATTTTTTCATTTTTTTCTATTGGTAATAAATTAATTATTGGTAATCCTTTTGAATGTCTTGAAAATTCTGGTATTTCATAACCTTTAATTCTATAAACTTTACCTTTATTAGTAAAGAATAACACATGATTATGTGTGGTTCCTGACTTAAGTATTTCAACAAAATCCTCATCATTTGTAGACATACCTTTAATTCCTACTCCACCTTTATTTTGAAGCTTATAAGTATCTGTTGGCATTCTCTTTATATATCCCTTATGAGTTAATGCAACAACTATATCTTCAACAGGAATTAATGATTCATCTTCAATATAATCAATAGCTGTCATATCAATAGAAGTTTTTCTTTCATCACCAAATTTGTTTTTAACTTCAAGTAATTCTTTTCTTACTACGGCTAAAACATTTGCATCACTTGATAATATTGTTTTTAATTCTTCGATTAATTTTAACAAATCTTGTAATTCTGCTTCGATTTTACTTCTTTCTAATCCTGTTAATCTACGAAGTTTTAATTCTAGGATATTATCTGCTTGAACTTGTGAAAAACCAAATCTACCTATTAATTTTTCTTTAGCTACTACATCACTTTCAGCTTCTTTAATGATTTTAATAACTTCATCAATATTATCTAAAGCTATTTTATAACCCTCTAATATATGAACCCTATTTTCTGCCTTTTTAAGGTCAAATCTAGTTCTTCTTATTATAACTTCTTTTTGATAATCAATGTATTTTGAAATTATGTCTCTTAATCCTAATGTTTTTGGAGTTCCATTGTCTAACATTAAGAAAATAATACCAAAGTTTGATTGAAAAGCAGTATGTTTATATAAATTATTTAATACAACTTGTGGATTTGCATCTTTCTTTAGTGTAATTGTTATTTTTACACCATCTTTAAGGTCAGTATGATAATCAGATATACCATCTAAAACCTTATTGTGTACTAAATCTGCAACTTTATTTTTAAGTTCTTGAGTATTTACGCCATAAGGAACTTCATCAACAATTATATAATTACGACCATTTTTTTCTTCTATTCTTGCCTTACTTCTTATGGTAATTGAACCACGACCAGTTTCATATGCTTGTTTTATTCCTTTATTTCCAAGGATTATACCTCCAGTTGGAAAATCTGGACCTTTAATGTGTTGCATTAATCCTAATGTATCTATCTCAGGATTATCAATATAAGCAACACATCCATCTATAACTTCTGATAAATTATGTGGTGGAATATTAGTTGCCATACCAACTGCTATACCCATTGTTCCGTTTACTAATATATTAGGAAATCTTGAAGGTAAAATGGCTGGTTCTTTTTCAGATTCATCAAAGTTTGAAATAAAATCTACCGTATCTTTATTGATATCCCTTAATAATTCTAGTGATATTTTTGATAACCTAGATTCTGTATAACGCATTGCAGCTGCTCCATATCCTTCTATATTACCAAAGTTTCCGTGTCCATCAACCAACATATAACGATATGAAAAGTCTTGAGCCATACGAACCATTGCTTCATATATTGAAGAATCACCATGTGGATGGTATTTACCCATTACATCACCGACGATTCTCGCCGATTTTTTATGTGGTTTATCAGGTGTATATCCAGATTCGTACATAGAATATAATATTCTTCTATGAACAGGTTTTAAACCATCTCTTAAATCTGGTAGAGCACGTGATACTATTACACTCATTGAATATTCCAAGAATGATGTTTTTACTTCATCTACTATGTTATTATGTTCTAATCTATCTCTACTATGATCCATTCTAATTCACCCCCTTAGACATCCAAATTCTCTACGTATACAGCATTTTCTTCAATAAATTTACGTCTAGGCTCAACTTCTTCACCCATTAATTTATTAAATACTTCATCTGCTGCCATAGCATCTTCAACAGTTATTTTTCTTAATACACGTGTATTTATATCCATTGTTGTTTCGTTTAATTCTTCAGCGTCCATTTCGCCTAAACCTTTCATACGCATAATATCATACTTAGTATTTGGGTTTAAACTAGCTAAATATGCATCTCTTTCCTCTGGATTTAACACATATTTAATTGTTTTACCGTGTTTTATACAGAAAAGAGGTGGCTGAGCTGCATATACATGTCCTGCTTCAACAATTGGTCTAAAAAATCTATAAAATAATGTTAATAATAATACTCTAATATGAGAACCGTCAACATCGGCATCGGTCATTATTATTATTTTATCGTACCTTAGTTTGCTAAGATTAAAATCTTCACCAATACCAGTACCAAAAGCAGTAATAATAGTTCTTATTTCCTCATTAGATAAAGCCCTATCTAATCTTGCTTTTTCAACGTTTAATATCTTACCTCTTAAAGGAAGGATTGCTTGTGTCATACTATTTCTACCCTTTATAGCACTTCCACCTGCTGAATCACCTTCGACTAAGAAGATTTCACATACAGATGGATCTTTATCTTTACAATCAACTAGTTTTCCACCGAAGTTTATAACGTCCAGATCACCTTTACGACGAGTAAGCTCTCTTGCTTTCTTAGCAGCAACTCTAGCTCGTGCAGCAGTCATTGCTTTCTCCATAATTAATTTAGCTTCATCTGGATTTTCAAGTAAAAATCTTTCAAAACCTTCACTAAATACATCATCAGCTATTTTTCTTACTTCACTATTACCTAATTTTGTTTTTGTTTGTCCTTCAAATTGTGGATCAGGATGCTTACAAGAAATAATCATCGTAAGTCCTTCTCTTACATCATCACCAGTAAGTGGTGCATCATTTTCTTTTAAAAACTTATTTTTCTTTCCATAACTGTTAATTATTCTTGTTAATGCTCTTTTAACACCATCTTCGTGAGTTCCACCTTCATGAGTGTTTATATTATTTGTAAACGAATAAATGTTCGATGTATATCCAGTATTATATTGCATTGCAACCTCTACTGAAATATTATCTTCTTCGCCTTCTAAATGAACTATTTGCTCATGTATTGGTGTTTTTCCTTTATTTAAGAACTTAACGTACTCACTTATACCGCCTTCATAAACAAATATTTCTTTTTTAGGTTCTATTTCTCTATCGTCTACTAAAATAATTCTTAATCCTTTGTTTAGAAAAGCAAGCTCTCTTACTCTTTGTTTTAAGATTTCATAATCGTAAACGGTAGTTTCTTTAAATATTTCAGGATCTGCTTTAAAAGTTACGGTAGTACCTGTTCTATCTGGTGAGCATTCATCAATTACCTTAAGTGGTGCAACTGTATGACCACCATTTTCAAATCTTATATAGTATACCTTACTATTTTGGTATACTTTTACTTCTACCCAGCTTGATAAAGCGTTAACAACTGATGCACCAACACCGTGAAGTCCTCCAGATACTTTATATCCACCACCACCAAACTTACCACCTGCGTGAAGTACTGTATAAACCGTTTCAACAGTTGAAATACCTGTTTTTTTATGAATTCCAGTTGGTATACCACGTCCATCATCTTTTACGGTTATTGAGTTATCTTTATTTATAGTTATTTCTATATCATCACAATATCCTGCAAGTGATTCATCAATTGCATTATCAACTATTTCCCATACTAGATGGTGAAGTCCAACTGATGATGTTGAACCTATGTACATACCTGGTCTTTTTCTTACTGCTTCTAGTCCTTCTAGTACTTGTATATCCGAGGCATCATAATGTTCTTTATTTTCTTCCATAAATTATTCCTCCTTATCAAAATTACCATTATCCACAACATAAATATCAGATTTAGCCTTTAATTCATCATTTATGTCTTTTATATCAGTAGTAGTAATAAATATTTGTATATCTTCTTTAAAATAATCTATAATATTATTTTTCTTTATTTCATCTAGTTCACTAAATATATCATCTAGTAAAATAATAGGTTTTGTATGTTTTTCCTTAACAAAAACTTCTATTTCTGCTAATTTTAAACTTAAAATAGATAATCTTTGTTGTCCTTGAGATGAAAACTCTGTTACATCAAGATCATTTAAATACATCTTAAAATCATCCTTGTGGCAGCCTAAAAGAGTCGTTTTTTGGAGTAATTCATTCATAAACATAGAATTATACTTATTTATAATAAAGTCCTTTAAATCGGCTTTATTTAAGTCTTGTTCATGTATAAAACTTTTATATTTAATCTCTAAATTACCAAATCCTGCAATTTTATCAAAAACATCTTTTAGATAATTGTTTATTTTATTTATAAAATCATACCTGATTTTTACTAATTCTATGTTTTTGATAACAAGTTTTTCCGTTAAAATGCTAAAGTAAGTTTTATCAAATTTAGCATTATTTTTTTGTTTTAAATACTCGTTTCTTTGTTTTAAAACCTGATTATATTCTTTAAGTTGAAAAACATAATCTTTCTTAAACTGTGAAAGTTCTATATTTAAAAATTTTCTTCTAGTAGCAGGAGTTCCCTTTATTATTTCTAGGTCATCAGGACAAAACATAATAACATTTAATCTAGATAAATAATTACTTATCTTTTTTTGCATAATATTATCAACAGATACCTTTTTTCCTTTTTCATTTAATAAAATAGATAGCATATGAGTATTTTTTGAATCATCAAAAAACGTTCCAGATACCTTAGTATAAAGTGCATCATTCTTTATTAAATTTAATTCGTTATGAGTTCTGTGTGATCTTGTTATTGCAAGAAAATATATACTTTCTAATACATTGGTTTTTCCTTGGGCATTGTTTCCTATAAAAATGTTAATATTTTTATTAAATTCAAAATCTATTTTAGAAATGTTTCTAAAATTATTTAACTCAAGTTTTCTTAAAAACATAATTCAGTATTTTAAAGCCCATTTAAACCACCTACACCTATTTTGAGTATACTACTACATACATACTAATTATATCACAAAATAAGGCTAATTTCTTATAATTTATAAAAAAAGATGCATTTTTTATATACTTTTCATAAAATCATGCATTCTTCTTAGTAACATTGCTTCAAGTCTAGTTGATCTAAGTATCTGATTATCTAAAATTCCATAAGAAATATGGAGTCTAAGCATTTTTCCACAAGAAAACTTAATAACCGAATCTTTTCCATCACCATCATACTCTGCTATATTATTAAAAGAAAGCCAAGTACAAGTAGATGTTCTAGGAGATTTAGTAGGAAAAAAGATAATTCTTTTACTTTCTTCTACTATTATTGGTGACTTATGCGTTATACCAGTTAACGTTTTAGTACCACAAAACCTCCCTTCGTAGCTACTACCAAAGAATTTGCAGCTATCATCTAATATTTTTATAGGAGACTTATTTATAATGTAATCCCCATTTACTTCAATTATTTTACTTCTTTCCTTGCCTATTGGTATTATTGCAAGTGTTTGTGCGTTTATTTCGTATTCGTTCATATTCCAAAACCCTTTCCTTTCAAGTTATGCCAATCTATTATCCACAGTATTTTTAAGAATTTTGTCATATTTTGTTACAAAAATTAAAAAACTAGCATTTTAGCTAGTTTAGTATGTTTTTATTGGTAATATAAGTTGTAGTAAAGTATTATCCTTAGAATCTTTAATGATAATTGGTTGTACATCATTATTAAAACATAAAACAACGTCTTTACTTTCAACAGTTCTTAAAGCATCCATCATAAATCTTGAAGAAAATGCTATTTTTATATTTGTATCATTATTTTTTTCAACGTCCATCTTCTCTTCAACACGTCCGATTTCTGGTGAATTAGATGAAACTATAACTTCATTTCCATCGCATTCAAATTTAACTATGTTCTTATCTTTTTCACTAGTTAAAAGTGCTGCTCTATCTATTACATTATAAAATTCATTAGCATTTGCTTTTACTTCTAATTCAAATGATGCTGGTATTAACCTATTAACATCAGGGAACGTTCCAGAAAGTACCCTAGTTTGGAATAAAGTATTATCAAACTTAAATAAAACTTTATTACTAAATACGTGCATCTCTATATCATCATCAGTTTCTTCTAATATTTTAGTTAATTCTATTAAGTTTTTACCAGGTATTACTATGTTTATATCTTCAGATACACTATTTGATAAAGTAACATATTTTTTAGCTAATCTATAAGAATCAGTTGAGATACATTCTAACTTATCTTCGTTTATCTTAAAATTAATACCAGTTAATATTGGTCTTGTCTCTTGTGATGATATAGCAAAAGACGTTTTGTTAATTAAGTTCTTAAATTCTGTTTTTCTTATAATAATAGGTTCTTTCTTCTCTTCCATATTTAAATTAGGAAATTCTGCTGCCTCCATTGAATTTAAGTTAAATTCAGAGTTTCCACAGGAAATTAATACTTTTATGTTATCTAAAAGCTCAATATTAACTATTCTACCTTCTAATTTTCTTATTATTTCTAATATATATTTACCTTGAATAACTGTAGTACCTACTTCATTTATTTCTTCTAATTTACTTTTATCTATAAATGATTCAATACTAATATCATTATCACTAGCACTTAAAAATAAACCTTCATTTGTTAAATTAAATTTTATACCAGATAATACTGGAATTAAGTTTTTACTAGATAAAGCTTTACTTACAGAATTTAAACTGTGAAGTAAAACTTCTTTTTTTATACTAAATTTCATATTATATTTCTCCTTATTATTAATAGTATTTTTATTATTACTGTGGATAATGTGGAAAACTTAAAATTTCTTTATTTTTAAAGGAAAACTAAGTGTTTTTAATCCACATCCAAAGTGGGAAAATTAACAACTATTCCACAAGTCTATTTTATTTTACTTTTTAAAGCATCGATAATATCTTTAAACTGTGGATTAGTTTTTAATTCATTATCAATTTTATCTACAGAATGCATAACCGTTGAATGATCTCTTCCACCAAATTGTATTCCTATTTTAGGAAAAGACTCATCAGTTAAGGTTCTACAAAGATAAATTGCAACTTGTCTTGGAAATGCAATATCAGCTTTTCTCTTCTTTGATTTTAAGTCTTCAACCGTTATATTATAATATTCTGCAACTACTTGCTGTATTTTTTGAATATTATTTTTAACGAATGATGACTTAGATAAATAATCTTTTAAAGCATCAATTGCAAGATTTAGGTTAATTTCACTTGTATTAAACATAGTTGCATATGCTATTACCCTAGTTAATGCTCCTTCTAATTGCCTTACGTCTGAGTCACAGTTATTAGCAATGTATGCTATAACGTCATCACTAATAGTACCGGACATATTTTGTCCAATTATTTTCTTGTGCAAAATTTCAACACGCATTTCGTATTCCGGTGGATAAATATTAACACTTAATCCCCAGTTAAACCTTGTTCTTAACCTATCCTCTAGTTTCTTTAAGTCATCTGGAGACCTATCTGATGAAATAATTATTTGTTTATTATCATCATATAAATTGTTAAAGGTATTAAAGAACTCTTGCTGTGTTTGGGTAGCCCCTCCAAGGAACTGAATATCATCAATTATTAGGACATCTATTCCCCTATACTTATCTTTAAAGCTATCTATGTAGCTGAAATTAGTACCTGTTTCGTCTTTTTTATTTAAGTTAAGAAAATCTGATATAAATTGTTCACTTGTTACGTATAGTACTTTCTTATTAGAGTTTTCAATTATATAGTTTCCTATCGCATGCATAAGGTGTGTCTTACCAAGTCCACTATTTCCGTATAAAAACAGTGGATTATATGTTTTACCAGGATTTTCTGCAACTGATACCGCTGCCATATAAGCAAACTTATTACTATCCCCTACTATGAATGAATCAAATGTGTATTTTGAATTAAGATTTGATTTTTCAGGTGTATTAAGTGGTACTCCTATGTTTTCCACAGGAATACTGGTATTTGTTTTAACTTCGTCTTCGAATACAAATTCAAAGTCAAAGCTAGTATTTGTTATTTCACTAAATACATCAGATATAGTTTGGTACCAAGTTTCTTGCAAGCTTTTCTTTTGTAGCGGCGAATCAACAAGTATTTTAGCTACATTATTATCAAGTGATACAAGCTTCGTGTTTTTAAACCAAGTATCATATGATAATGAAGATATCTTTGGTTTAATTTGCTCTAGGAAATTATCCCATAGATTATCTATGTTCATAATAACCTCCTTTCCCCCACCAACTAATTAACTAATACACATAAAAAATAGTGTATAAAACCTCGGTTGTTTACATATATTTTACCAAAAAAACTGTGGAAAAACAATGTATAATGATGTAAGAATACTTTTCCACAATAGTTATCCACAGGTAAAACCACCATATTTCAACAAAAAACGACAAAATCCACCTTTCCACAAAAAAATTATACACTTTAAAATTATAAACATTTCAAAGTTTTCCACAACCTGTTAATAATTAATGAAATTCTTATATTTTATAAGGAAAAACGGTACATACTTGTGGAAAAGTATGTGATTAACTATTTTACACTTAAAATTATAAATTTTAGAAAATGTGGAAAAAGACTTGACAAGAAAATAGGGTATTTAAACTAAATTTTAACCAAGTTACTAATTTTAAACATTATAAACAACTTTATTTTAATATTATTTCTGTACATTAAAAAGGTTGACAATTGGTAAAATAACACTTATAATAGTCGTGTTTAAAAAGAAAAAGACGAAAAAGAGAAATTGGAGGTGTAAAGATGAAAAGACCTTTTCAACCAAATAACCATAAGAGAAAGAAAAATCACGGTTTTTTTGCAAGAAAATTAGCTGGAACTAATGTTATTAATAAAAGAAGAGCAAAAGGACGTAAAAAATTATCAGCATAATTCCACTTATTTAGGTAAGTGGTTTTTTGTTATTAGAGGTGCATTTATGAAAAAAATAAACATAGTTAAGGAAAAAAAAGATTTTGATAAAGCATTTAAATTAAGAAATCAAATATACTCTAAATATGCTTATATATATATTAAGGATAATGAAGCAGCAAATTATAGATTTGGAATATGTGTTTCAAAAAAGTTAGGAAACGCAGTTACAAGGAATTTAATAAAAAGAAGAGTAAAGGATATAATTGATAAATCTAAGTTGCATTTTGCTAATAAAGATTATATAATTGTATTAAAGAAAAGTGCGGTAAGCGCCCAGTATTTAGAATTAAAGGAAGATTTAATTAGTGTTTTAAAAAAATTTGATAGATAGGAGAAAATAGCTAGATGAAAAAACTAAAGAAAATAGGGAAGATATTGATAGTTTTTTTACTAGTTTTTTTATTAACTGGTTGTACTAAACAATTAGTTGTTGAAAAAACAAATGATAAAGGTAAAAAAACTAAAACTGTAGTAAGATATATAAAAGGAAAGAATGCAACTGGTCAGTCTTTAACGGAAAATATAATTTGTAAGCCAACTGAAAAAGAACTTATAAAGGTTTATAAAGATAATAAAGTTAATACTAATAAGTTAGTTGATTGTAAGAACTTTACACCAAAGATAAAAGCAAGTGAAGGATTATGGGATAACATTTTTATAAAACCCCTTGCTTGGTTAATATTAAAGTTAGGCTATTTAGTTAAAAACTTTGGTCTTGCTGTAATACTTGCAGGACTTGCTATTAGATTAATTTTATATCCAGTAACAAATAAAAGTGCAATGCAATCTGAAAATTTAAAAAAGGCACAACCAGAATTACAAAGGCTAGAAAAGAAATATGCTAATAAAATGGATGATCAACAAGCTATGATGGCTAAGTCACAAGAAATGATGGCAATTTATAAAAAATATAATATATCATTATTCTCAGGATGCTTAATTGCAATTATTCAGTTACCATTATTTATTGCTTTCTTAGAAGCCATAAACAGAACTCCAGCGATATTTGAAGGTAAATTCTTAGGATTACAACTTGGAACAACACCTTGGTTTGCTTTATCTAAAGGAAACTTCTGGTATTTGATAATTCCAGTAATCGTATTTATCGTAACTTTCTTCTCATTAAAACTAAACGGAACACAAGCTACTGATAATTCAAATCCAGCTGCAGGTTCTACAAAAATGATGATGAATATGATGGTAGTTGTAATAACTATTAGTTCATTCCAACTATCAACAGCAATTGGTTTATACTGGATAACTTCAAGTTTATTTACGGTTATTCAAAATTTACTAGTAGCAAGGAGTGGTAATAGTGCAAAAATTAAAAAGTCATAAATATGAAGGAAAAAATAGTGAAGAATTATTAAATAAGGCTTTAAACGAACTTAATGCATCAACTGATGAAGTATATACAAGCATTAAAGAAGAAGCCAAAACAGGTTTATTTAAGTCTAAAAAATATGAATTAACAGTTGTTTTAAAAGATGATGTAGTAGAGTATATAAAATCTTACTTAAAAGAAATAACTAGTCTTATGGGAATAAGTGTTGAGTTTGAAACACAAAAAAGACCAAATTATATAAAAGTTAATATGATGTCAGATAACAGTTCTATTTTAATCGGAAAAAATGGTAGAACAATGTCTTCACTTCAAGATTTATTAAGACAATCAATTCAAAGTAAGTTAGGAACTAGAGTAAACGTTATTTTAGACGCTAATGATTATAAAGAAAAACAAGAAAAGAACATTGAACGCTTAGCAGTTAAATTAGCTAAAGACGTTGTAAAAACTAATATAGAAGTTAAAATGGATAGGATGAACTCATATGAAAGAAGATTAGTTCATAACAGATTATCTAATTTTAAAGGAGTTACAACAGAAAGTACTGGTGAAGAACCAAATAGATGTGTTGTAATTAAACCTGTGGAGAAATAGAAATATTTCTTCTTTTTATTTTTTAATATGTTATAATACTTCTAACAAAGGGATGTGATTTAAAGTGAATGATACAATAGTTGCAATATCAACAGCACTTGGAGAAGGTGCAATATCTATTATTAGAGTATCAGGAGATGATGCTATAAAAATAATTAATCCTTTATTTGATGGTAAAGATTTAGAAAAAGCATCAAGTCATACGATAAATTATGGTCATATAGTATATAATGGTGAAATTATAGATGAGGTATTATTATCAATTATGAAAGCACCTAAAACTTATACAAAAGAAGATGTAATAGAAATAAACACTCATGGATCAATTGCAGTTGTTAATAAAATAATGGAAATATTACTTCTTGAAGGCTGCAGATTAGCAGAACCTGGTGAATTTACTAAAAGAGCATTTTTAAATGGTAGAATAGATTTGACCGAATCAGAAGGAGTTATGGACTTAATAAATTCTGAAACAGAACTAACTAGAAAAATGGCTATTAATGAGTTATCCGGTAATGTTTCTAGGTTAATAACAGATACAAGAGAAGATATAATAAGTTTAATATCTAATATAGAAGTAAATATAGATTATCCAGAATATGAAGATATAGAAGTAGTAACAATAAACAAAATAAGAGAAAAAGTAAGAGAAATAAAAGAAAAATTATTAAAGACATTAAAATTATCAGAGGATGGAAAAATATTAAAAGATGGTATTAAAACGGTTATATTAGGAAAACCAAATGTAGGTAAATCAAGTCTTTTAAATGCTTTATTAGAAGAAGAAAAAGCCATTGTAACAGATGTAAAAGGTACAACACGTGATATAGTAGAAGGAAGTATTTTAGTAGGTGGTGTAAAACTTAATTTAATAGATACAGCAGGTGTTAGAAAATCAGATGATATAGTTGAAAAAATAGGTATTGAAAAGAGTTTAAACTTAATAGATGAAGCAGAGTTAGTATTACTTATTTTGGATGCTAGTTGCCCTTTAAGTGAGGAAGATAAGTATTTGCTAGAAAAAACTAAGGATAAAAAAAGAATTATAATAATGAATAAAATAGATTTAAATTTAAATAATTCTTATATGGATGATGTTATAAAAATAAGTGCTAAAAATAACGAGGGAATAGAAGATATAAAAGATGCAATAAAAAAATTGTTTAATGTTGGAACATTTATGAGCAAAAACTTAACATTTTTTACTAATGTAAGACAAATATCTTTATTAAAGTCTGCTATTAAATCATTAGAGGACGTAGAACAAGGTATTAAAGAAGAAAGAGAAATAGATATGATTGAAATAGATTTAAAATTGGTATGGGAAAAACTAGGAGATATAATAGGAGCTAATTACACGGAAGAATTAATTGATAATTTGTTTAGTAGATTTTGTTTAGGAAAGTAGATACATTTTAAGAACTTGGATTTATCCAAGTTTTTATTATATGTGACATAATATGAGCTTTTTTTCAAATTACATATATATAATAGATGAATTTGAGGAGGAGCTTATATGAATTATTACGAAGAAATAAAAGATTTGATAGAAAAAAAGGAAGTAAAAGATGGTGTAAGAAGGCTTAGTCATAATAGTGATAAGTTAAAAACTTATTATGAAATAGGCAAGTTATTAGTAGAAGCACAAGGCGGAGAAAAGAAAACTAGGTATGGTGATATGTTAATAAAAAAGTGGTCGAAAAAATTAATGAAAGATTATGGCAAAGGATACTCTATCACCAACTTAAAAAACATGAGGAAATTCTATATAATACAAAAAGGTCAGCCACTGGTTGACCGATTAACTTGGACTAATTGGACATTATTATTTCCAATCAAAAATGACAATGAAAGAAATTATTACATAAATCAGTGTATTTTAAATAATTTATCTAAAAGAGAACTTGCAAAACTTATAAAAGAAAAGGCTTATGATAGACTATCTTACGCTGATAAAAATAATATCAAGATTATAAATTTTAAAAATGAAGCTAGTTACAGTTTAAAAGATATGCTTTTAGACCCAATTATAATAAAATTACCTAGAAATGAAAACATAAGTGAAAAAGTACTAAAAAAATACATATTAGATGAATTAAGGGATTTTTTCTTACAATTAGGTTCAGGATTTCTGTATGCTGGAAGTGAGTATAAATTAGATTATTATGGAAAACATTTTTATGTGGATATACTTTTATTTAACATTAATTTAAATTGTTATATTCCGGTAGAACTAAAGCTTAATAGTACTAATTATAAAGATGTAAGCCAGGTTCAGTTATATAGAAAAATAATAGATAACACCATAAAAAAGAAGTATCATAACAAAAGTATAGGATTAATTATATCTAAAAAGAATGATAATTTTATATTTGAATACGTAAATGATGAGGGAGTTTATTTAATTAGTTATGATTTAGAAAAAGTTATATAAAATTTTAATAACTAATTAACTTTTTTATCATATTATTGTATAATACCAAAAGAAAAGCAGGTGAAAGTATGAAATATGATGTTATAGTTGTTGGAGCAGGACACGCTGGCTGTGAAGCAGCACTTGCGTGTGCTAGAATGAAAAAAAATACGCTTCTTATAACAATTAATATTGATAATATAGCAGATATGCCTTGTAATCCTTCTATAGGAGGTTCAGCTAAAGGTATTGTTGTAAGGGAAATTGATGCATTAGGTGGTGAAATGGGACGTAATGCAGATAAAACTCTTCTTCAAATGAAGATGCTTAATCGCTCTAAGGGACCTGCTGTTAGAAGTTTAAGAAGTCAGGCTGATAAAGTAACTTACAAAAAAGAAATGTTAAAAACATTAAGAAATACAGAAAATTTAACTATTAAAGAAGCAATAGTATCTGACCTTTTAGTAGAAAATAACAAAATTGTTGGTATAACAACTGAAGATGGAGAAACAATTTATTGTAAAGCTTGTATATTAACTACTGGTACTTATTTAAAAGCTGATATATTAGTAGGAGATAAAAGAACTAAAGAAGGCCCACATGGAGAAAAAAGAGCTAATTTTTTAAGTGACAATTTAGAAAAATTAGGTTTTAAATTACTTAGGTTAAAAACGGGAACACCACCTCGTATAGAAAGATCTTCAATTGATTTTAGTGTACTTAAAAGAGAAGATGGGGACGACTGTAAGCTAACTTTTTCATTTGATGATATAGCATATTATGATTATAAAAACCAGGTACCTTGCTATTTAACTTATACTAACTTAAAAACTCATAAGATAATTATGGATAACTTAAATAAATCTGCTATGTATGGTGGTTTTTATGAAAAATTAGGAACAGGGCCTAGGTACTGTCCTTCAATAGAAGATAAGGTGGTTCGTTTTAAAGATAAAGAAAGACATCAATTATTTTTGGAACCAGAAAGCATGTATTATGATGATATATATTTACAAGGTTTTTCAACTTCTATGCCGCACGACGTTCAAGAAGATATGGTTCACTCTTTAAAGGGATTAGAACACGCTAAAATATTAAGATATGCTTATGCAATAGAATATGATGCGATAGATCCCCTTCAATTAAAACCATCTTTAGAGACAAAGGTGGTGGAAAACTTATTTACTGCAGGTCAAATAAATGGTACTTCGGGGTATGAAGAGGCCGCAGGTCAAGGTATAGTAGCAGGTATTAATGCTAGTTTAAAATTAGATAATAAAGAACCTCTAATCCTTTCTAGAAGTGATGCTTATATTGGTGTTTTAATAGATGATTTAGTAACAAAAGGAACTATAGAACCATATAGATTACTTACTTCTCGTGCAGAATTTAGACTTTTATTAAGAAGTGATAATGCTGATTTAAGATTAAGTGAAAAAGCTTATAAAATAGGTTTATTAAGTGAAGAAAGACATAATAAATTATTAAATAAAATAGAAGAAATAAAAGAAATAGAAGAGGATATTAAAAATATTACTTTTCCTAAGGAAAAATGCAACTTATCAGAATATTTAAAAAGACCGGAAGTTAAAATAATAGATTATGTGGATAAATTAAATAAAAAATATAGTAAAGAAGCATTAGAACAAGTAGAAATTAATCATAAATATGAAGGTTATATTATTAAAGCTAAAAAAGAAGCAGAAAAAATGATTAAGTTAGGTAAAAAACAGATACCAGAAGATATAGATTATGAAAAAGTTGATAATTTAGCTACTGAAGCAAGACAAAAACTTGAAAAAATAAGACCAAGAACCATTGATCAGGCAACACGAATTAGTGGTGTTAATCCATCAGATATAGCAATTTTAATGGTTTATTTAAAGAGGTTTTATAATGAATAAAGAAGAATTCGTAAAAGAAGTAGAAAAGTTAGGTATAAGTGTAGATGATAAAATACTTAAGAGTTTAAATACTTATTATGAAATGTTAATAGATTATAATAGTCATACAAATTTAACTAGAATAACTGATGAAGAAGAAGTATATTTAAAACATTTTTATGATAGTTTAACTCTAATTAAGGCAGTTAAATTAAATAACCAGACTCTTCTTGACGTAGGAACGGGAGCGGGATTTCCCGGCTTAGTTTTAAAAATAGTATTTCCAAATCTTAAAGTAACACTAGTTGACTCTTTAAATAAAAGAATTATATTCTTAAAAAGTGTTATAGAAAAGTTAAATTTAAAAGGTATTAATGCTATTCATGAAAGGATAGAAGACTATGCAAAAATAAGTAGAGAATCCTTTGATATAGTAACTTCTCGTGCGGTAGCATCCCTTCCTGTTTTATCAGAAATGTGCATTCCTTTAGTTTGTGAGAAAGGATTGTTTATTCCAATGAAAGCAGATGCAAAAGATGAGATAAAATCATCACAAAACGCTATAAAAACACTAGGAGGAGTGTTAAGAGATACCATTTTATTTAAACTACCAAAGGATGCGGGAGAAAGAACTTTAATAATTATAGAAAAAATTAATAAAACAAGTGTTAAATATCCAAGAAAATTTAGTGAAATTAAGAAAAAGCCATTGTAATAAGGGCTTTTTTATTATATTATTATATTAAAGATAGGGGATGGCAATATGTTTAATAATGATATGAATAACAATCAAAATTTTAATAATGGAAACAACAATTTTGGAAATAATCAAAACATGAATGATGGATTTACAAGCGCGCCGGGCTCTTTTAAGCAACCTTGGCAGCAAAATAATGGGTATCAACAACCGGTGTTTGATAACAACATTAATAATAATTTAAATAGTGGTCCTATAAATAAGGCTCCTATATTTAATAATGTTAATACTTTAAATAATGGTTATCCTATGCAAAACCAAAATGGATATCAAATGCCTGGGATAGATTATAACGCTATGCCATCTTTTCAGACACAAACAAATGATATACCACCAGAACTTGGTGAAATAAAAAATTTAAATGAAGCAACAGTAGCGCAGGCTCCAACGATGGATGTTTTAGGACCAATGAACATAATGCCAGATACGTTACCTAACGCTAATACTGACAAATTAGATGCTTATGAAAACGGAAGCTTAAACATAAATAATATGGAATCCCAAATGAATCAGGTATATCAAGCACCAACGTTTAATAATGTAAATCCTTCATCTAACTATGAGATGCCAAATCAAAATATGAATATGAACGCTAACGATTCTTACAATAATAGTTTCAATGTAGATCAAGTAAATAATGGCTACCAAGCACCAAACGTAAATAATCCATATAATAATATAACACCTAATATGAACCAAGGATTTAATTTTGAAAGTCCAACGCCAAATAATAATTTTGAAAACAATTTTAATCAAAATGTATCTAATAACATACCAAATTATAATCCAGTAGATGTTAACTTAAATAATCCAGTAAACGGTGCAAGTGAAGGATCAAATTTAGAAAATAATTTAAGTGGTTATAATGAAACTCAGTCATATAACATGTCACAAGAAGAAAATCACGAGCCATATAATTTACCTGAAAATAATGTAAATACTAATTTAGAAGAAACAAAAGAGAAATTACAAAATAGTAATGAAATTTTAAAAGAACCTGAAAAAGAGGATAAAAAAGAAGATTTAGATGCCGAAATTAAAGAAGAAAACGAAGAAAATAATGATACAAAATTAACTGATCTTGGATTAGATGAAAGTTATACTGAACCTGATATGTTAGAAATAATGGATATTGATAATGAAGGAAATGAAAAGTCAGATCATGCTGCATTAGAAAGTAAAGAATCTAATACTGATGAGTCTAATAATGCCAATGACAAACAAAAGTCCAATGAACAGTTACTTGGTTCTGTTTCAAAAAATGTTCAAAGAATAAAAGATTTAATAGAAGAGCTAAAGAATAATGGAGCAGATATAGAGTTGGAAGAATTTGATTTTGAAACGATGTATCAACTAATAGTAAAATTAAACAAATAAGGTTATTATAGTAACCTTTTTTTGGTATAATTATAGTTATGGAGGGATATATTTATGAAAATAGGTATAGCAAGTGATCATAGAGGATTTGAAACCAAAGAAAAAATGACAAAATATTTAATAGAAAAGGGTTATGATGTAATTGATTATGGAACATATAGCAAGGATAGAACTGATTATACAAAGTATGGTTTTATCTTAGGTGAAAATGTTTCAAATAAAACAGTTGAATATGGCATTGCAATATGTGGTAGTGCAGTTGGTATATCAGTTGCGTGTAACAAGGTAAAAGGTGTTAGATGTGGAAAGATTAATACCGTAAAAGAAGCAATTCACGCTAAAGAAAATGACTTTGTAAATATAATTGCAATATCAGGTGAAAGTGATTTTGAAAATAATACTAAAATAGTAGATGCATTTTTAAATGCTAAGGAAAATTTAAGTGATCCAGCTTATAAGTCTAGAGTTGATCAAATAACAAAATACGAGGATACAAATGAATATTAAACTAGTTTTATATTGCATCTTTATTCCGTTTAGTATATGGATAATAACATCTACTAATTTAGATAAGATTTTTAAGAAGAATAGTATTATGCAAATACATTCATTTTATATAGCAATATCACTTTGTTTATCTTATTTACTGGTTAACTTTTTTGTTGATATTTCAAATACTATTGCAAGCCTTTATTAAGGAGGAAAAATGTTCAAAAAGATAATTCTTTTTACTTTGATTATTATTTTAATACCTCTTTTAATAGTAGGTATAAATGATAAAGAAAAGATAATTTATAAAATAAAGTATGGTAGTATAAGTAATAAGAAGGTAAGAGTAAAAAGAACAAAGACAAATGAAGTAGTTGAAGTTCCAATTGAAGAATATGTAACTGGTGTAGTAGCGGGCGAAATGCCTGCTTCATTTAATATTGAGGCACTAAAGTCTCAGGCAGTTGCATCAAGAACGTATGCACTAAAAAAAACAGAAGTAAAAAAAGAAGACTATGATGTTTTAGACTCAGTTAGTAATCAGGTATATATAAATTATGATGAAATGAAAGAAAAGTGGCAAAATAATTATGATGCTTATTTAAAAAAAATTAAAGAAGCAGTAAATTCTACTAAAGGAGAAGTAATTTTATATAACAATAATTTAATAGATGCCGTATTTTTTTCAACAAGTAATGGCTATACAGAAAATAGCAAAGACGTATTTTCTAGTGATATGCCATATTTAGTAAGTGTTTCATCAAAGTGGGACGAGACAGAATCCCCCGCATTTTCAAGTACAAAGGAAGTTTCAAAAAGCGAATTTTTATTTAATTTAGGATTTAGTGATAAAGATAATATAGATATAACCGATATAAAAAGGACAGAATCAAACAGGGTAAAAAGTATAAAAGTAAATGGTAAAACTTTTTTAGGAACTAAAATAAGAAGCATATTTGGTTTAAAATCAACTAGTTTTAAAATAAAAATAACAGACGATAAAGTTATATTTGATGTAAACGGATATGGACATGGTGTTGGAATGAGTCAATACGGTGCTAACGGAATGGCAAAAGAAGGATCTAATTATAAAGAAATATTAACTCATTATTATAAAAATTGTGAAATAAAAAAAATAAATTAATGTATAATTTCTCTCATTTGGTAAAAACTTAAAATGAGAGGTGATAATAATGAAAAAAAGAAAACTAAAACCATTTGTAAAAATATCCTTATTATTAGTTGTTTTACTAGTATGTTCTATTGGAATAAGTACGTTAATCAATAATAAAACAAAGACAGTATCAAAACAAAATGATGATTTTACTTACGTAAATGACTACATATTTGATAACTATTATCCAGTAGTAAACCAAGATGAAAAAATAAAAAGACCATACTCAAGTGAAAAGGTAAGTGTTTATAAAGCTTTTTATGAACAAGACGCATCAGAAGAAGAACAAAAAAACGCAATTGTATATCATGAGGGAATATATATGCAAAATTCTGGTGTAACATATAAAGCAGATGAAACGTTTGATGTTCTAGCAAGTATATCAGGCACGGTAACTAACGTATCAGATGATACTTTACTTGGCAAGACGGTTGAAATAAGAAACTCAACAGAGTTAATTGTACTTTATCAGTCACTAGGAGAAGTTGCTGTTAAAAAAGGTGATACAGTATCTCAAGGTCAAATAATAGGTAAAAGTGGTAACTGCACTTTAAATAATGATATAGCAAATGGCTTACATTTTGAAATTTACAAAAATGGCTCAGTAATCAATCCAGAAAAATATTTTGATAAATCTATAAAAGATTTAGAAAGCAATTAATATTGTGTTTTAAATAATTATATAATTTATAAAGGAGATGATTACTTGGACATAAAAAGTAGAGTAATTAACGAAGCAAATTATATAATTAATACAAAAAATACAATTAGACAAACAGCTAAATACTTTAACAAAAGTAAAAGTACCATCCATGATGATTTACATAATAAATTGAAGAAAATTGATAAATCATTATATGCAAAAGTAAGTGATATTTTAAATTATCACTTTTTAATAAAGCATATAAGAGGTGGTGTTTCAACTAAGCTAAAATATGCTAAGGAATAAAATGAAAAACAAAGATATAGGAATTGATTTGGGTACGGCCAATATTTTGATATACGTTAAAGGTGAGGGTATAGTTCTATCTGAACCAAGTGTTGTTGCAATGGATAAAGATACTGGAAAAGTTTTAGCAATAGGCGAAAAAGCTCATGAAATGCTCGGAAGAACTCCCGGAAGTGTTATCGCAGTTAAGCCTTTAAAAGATGGGGTAATCGCTGATTTTGATAAAACGGAAATAATGCTTGATTACTTCATTAAAAAGATAAAAGGAAAGACTATTTTTTCAAAACCAAGGATTCTTATATGTTGTCCATCTAACATAACTCAAGTTGAAAAAAACGCAATAAAAGAAGTTGCTGAAAGAACTGGGGCAAAAAAGGTATATGTAGAAGAAGAACCTAAAGTAGCAGCTATAGGTGCAGGTCTTTCAATTGATATGCCAACTGGTAATATGGTAATAGATATTGGTGGAGGGACAACTGATATAGCAGTTTTATCTTTAAATGGTATTGTTTATAGTGAATCTATAAAACTTGCTGGTAATACGTTTGATACTGATATAATTAAATATATCAAAAACAAATATAAGCTATTAATTGGGGAAGTAACCGCAGAACAAGTAAAAATAAAAATAGGAACAGTATCAACTAAAGAAAAGGAAAAAAAGATGGAAGTAAGAGGACGGGATTTATTAACTGGTCTTCCTAAGACAATAACGGTAACTTCAAATGAAATTAAAGAAGCTATAAAAGATAGTGCTGAAATGATAGTACATGCCGCTAAACTAGTATTAGAGAAAATTGAACCTGAACTTGCCGCTGACATAATAGATAAAGGAATTGTTTTAACCGGTGGTGGAGCCTTATTAGATGGCTTGGATAAATTAATTGAAAAGGAAATAAAAGTACCAACTAAGGTTGCAGAAAGCCCTTTAACTTGTGTTGCAGAAGGGACCGGAATTATACTAGATAACCTCATCTAAAAGAAATTCATGATTTGAATTTCTTTTTTAAATGTATAATTTTTTTATTACCATTAATTTACAACTAAAAATATAAGTGATATAATTACAATCGGGTGAGTGTTAGATGGTAAACTTTATACTTTGCGATGACAATGAGCATATTAGAAAACTTAATGAAGCAATTATTTCTAAGATTGTTATGCCATATGACTTTGATTATGAAATTCACTCTTTTGATAAGTATAATATGAAACTTAAAAATCTAATAAACGAACCAAAAGATTTTAAAATTTATATATTAGATTTAGAAATGCCTGGTAAATCAGGACTTGAAATAGCAAAAGAGATTAGAAAAGTAGACTGGGATAGCATTATTATGATACTAACATCACACGATGAATTAGAGTTAAGCATATTAAAGCAAAAACTATTAATCCTAGATTTTGTATCAAAGTTTGATAACTATGAAGAACGTTTAAAAGAAAATATCAAGATGTTTGTTAATAAGATTAATACTCAAAAGGTACTTAGTTTTAAACAACATAATGAACATCATCACGTAAAGTTAAATAATATATTGTATGTATACCGTGATAATGCAACAGAAAAAACGGTAGTTGTTACCATCGAAGATGAATATGCAATAAGGGAGACGCTTTCTAGTATTGCAAATAAGCTCGATTTTAGATTTGTACAGACTCACAGAGCTTGTTTTGTTAATATTGATAAAATAGAAAGCGTTGATTTTAAAAACAACATTATTTATTTAAATAATGATTCAAGTATAGATTATTTATCTAGAAATTATAAAAAGAAATTGAGGAAGATCTTATGAGTGTAGAAAAGGTGTTAGTTAGTGTTATTGCTGCTTTGTTTCAAAGCGTAGCTGTTACGACTATATGTCTTAAACAGCAAAACATAAATAACAAAAGTGAAATAATAAAATTTTTTATTCCTATGTTTTTATACTGTATGGCAAGTTTTTATTTTATACCAAATCAGTTGAGATTTGTACTTTTTATACTAGCTATATCTTTAATTTTATTTCTAATATTAAAGATAAAGGATAAAATTGTTTTGCTATATGCATTTAATACAGAAGTTATTTTAGCATTGTCAGAGGTAATAGTAACTTCTACATTAGTATTAATAGGTATAAATTCAAAAGATATTGTAAATGACCAGTTGTATAACTTAATTGCAAATATAATTATATCGATATTTGGTTTAGTAATTTCACATATTGGATTTATAAAACAGATTTTAAACAGAATAATAATGACTTTTAAGAAAAATAAAATATTAATAAATTATTTATATATGTTTATTATAGTACTATATTTAGTAGTGTTAAAAAATGGATTAGAATTAATATTAAAATCAAATTATTATATTAATATTTTATTTATAGTTTTTGTAATATTAATAGTCTTATTAATAATAAAAAATGAATCTAAATATGAACAATTAAAAGAAGAAAACAAACAGATGCTTAATTATGTTACTAAGTATGAAAAAATTATTACTGCTCAAGGTAAAACCAACCACGAATTTAAGAATCAACTAATGGTAATTAGAGGATATGCACAGATGAATTCTAATAAAATAATAGATTATATTGATGAGATAGTTGAAGATTCGAATAAGGCTGGTAGTAGTTATTTAATTAGCCAACTTAATAATTTTCCGGATGGTGGAATTAAAGGACTTTTATATTATAAATTATCAATTATGGAAGATGAGAATATAAAATATTCTATCAATGTTGAAAAGGGTGTTAAAACAAAACTTAAGACATTAAGTACTAATAATTACAAGAACATAACTAAGATATTAGGAGTTTTACTAGATAATGCAATAGATGCTAGTAAGAAAAGTAAACATAAGAAAATAAATATATCCGTTATAAAAGATAATAAAAACATAATCTTTAAAATTTACAATACATATAAAGGCAAAATAGACATAGAAAAGGTTGGTACCGGTTATACTTCAAAAGGTAAGGGACATGGATATGGATTAAGATTAGTAAAAGATATAATAAACGAGGATAAACTATTTAATATTAGTCATAATTTAGAAGATAACTATTTTGTATCAAGTTTATATATAAAAAAATAAAAATCAGGATTTCCTGATTTTTTCTTGCTATAAAATTATCTTTCTATCATTGCTTTTGGCATAGAAGGTTCATCAACAAATACAACAAGGCATCCAGCTGATGCTGTTGCTGCAACTGCTGCTCCTAATGCTGTTAATACTGAAATAACTGCTGCTTTCATTACTATATCCTCCTTTACTAGATTATTTAATCACTAATTACTTAGTGTTTAAACCATAATTCTTATAATTTTTATAAGGCATTTTAAATGCTTTATATGTAAGTGGAGATATTAATATACATTCTATAATAAGTCCAAATATTAAAACGTTTATGATTAAATTATTTGTTATTAATAATGTTATTATGAAATAACTTATTACAACTATTACTGAAAGAATTTTAAATCTAATTCTTTTTTTCTTTTTGATCAATGGTCTTTTTACTGTATCTGCTGGTGCATAAGCTGCTACTAATATAAAAGCTATTAAATAAAGTAAATATAAAACTACTTTGTCTAGCACTATATATTTAGAAAGAAATGCTCCTCCTAGAAACAATATACTTGAAAATAGTAAGCATATCCATGATTTGTTAGCGTGCATTCCAAATGCAAACATTCTGATAAAGTTAAATGTTATAAGTAAGAATAGTAATTCTTTAGCAATTTTTAAAATAAAAGCTAAAATAAATATTACTATTGTTTTAGTTATTGTTAGATATATACCTTCTATTCCATACATAATTTCATCCATTTTATCATCCGAATAAGAAGGATATTGTTTTTTTATTGCAATTCTAATAGAATTTAGTAAACGTTTTTTCATACTTCACCTCGTTTATCTAATTTATGATTTAATTTTAGTATACTTAAACTAAAAAGATATTTTATTAGTTTTAAATCATAAATAAATAAGCTAAAAATAATTTATTTATTATTTAAAACAAATATTTTTTACCTTTTAACTTCAAAAAATTACCATTTAGCTTTGTTTTCATCCTTTTGACGAATAATTTTGTATTATTAAATAGTCGTTTGCGAAATTTGTCGAAATTTGATGAACGCAAATGGTTGAAATCAGGTGTTTACATGCGGTATATTAGTATTGTAAGCAATAAGGGAAGTGAGGTGTACGTATGACGAGATTGGGTAAGATAAAGTGGTTCAATAATGAAAAAGGATACGGCTTTATCGAAGGCGAACATGATGAAGATATCTTTGTTCATTATTCTGCAATCAAACAAGATGGTTATAAATCACTATCTGAAGGACAAATGGTAGAGTATGAATTATTAGAGACTGAAAAGGGATTACAAGCTATCAATGTCAAAGAAGTATCAAATGCTACTGTTAGATAGTAGCATTTGTTTTTGTATTGTGATATAATTTAATTGTAGGAGGATTGATAATATGAAGTACAACATTCGTGGTGAAAAAGTAGAAGTAACTGAAGCAATAAGATCTTATATAGAAGATAAGATTGGAAAACTTGATAAGTACTTTGAAAACGCTGATAACATAACTGCAAGTGTGGTAATTAAGGTTCGCGGAAAAGAACAAAAAATTGAGATAACAGTACCAGCTATGCATTATACGTTAAGAAGCGAAGAAGCACATTCAGATTTGTATGCAGCTATCGATTTAACAGTTGATAAGCTAGAAAGGCAAATAAGAAAACATAAAACGAAGATCAATTCTAAAAACAAGAAAAACGTAATTCAAAACTTTGAAATTGATTTAGAAGATAAGTTTGAAGAAGATGAATCAAAGGTTTTAAAAAGAAAGAAAGTAGATATGAAACCAATGGATGAAGAAGAAGCTATAATGCAAATGGAAATGTTAGGACATTCATTCTTTGTATTTAAAAATGCTGAAACTAATAATATTTGCGTTCTATATCTAAGAAAAGATGGAAATTACGGAATTATTGAAACAAATTAATAATAAACTTAAAGGAAAATAGTTAAAAATCTTTAATTATTTTCTTTTTTTTGTTACAATATCTTTTAAGGAGATGATTTGAATATATGTTAGGATTTTTAAAGAAAATTTTTGATCATGAATATAAAGAATTAAAGAAGTTTAAATTAATTGCAGATGAAGTATTTGAGTTAGATGATAAATATAAAAAGATGACTGATAAACAACTTCAAGGATGCACTAATAAATTAAAAAAGAGATTAAAAGATGGTGAAACGGTAGATGATATATTACCAGATGCTTTTGCAGTAGCTAGAGAAGCAGCTTACCGTGTAATTGGGGAAAAGCCATTTTATGTACAGGTTTTAGGAGCCCTTGCAATTCATTTTGGTAATATTGCAGAAATGAAAACTGGTGAAGGTAAAACTTTAACTTGCGTTATGCCAGCATACTTAAATGCATTAACTGAAAAAGGTGTTCACGTAGTAACGGTTAACGAATATTTAGCAACTCGTGATGCCGAGTGGATGGGTCAAATATATAGATTTTTAGGATTAACAGTTGCTGTTAACTTAAGAGAAATGTCATCTAAGGAGAAAAAAGAAGCTTATAACTGTGATATTTTATATTCAACAAATAACGAATTAGGTTTTGACTACCTAAGAGATAACATGGTTGTTAACGCTGAGGATAGAGTTCAAAGACCACTTCATTTTGCAATTATAGATGAGGTTGACTCTGTATTAATTGATGAGGCTAGAACTCCACTTATAATATCTGGTGGTGTTATGAAGTCAGCTAATCTTTATAAGGATGCTGATAGATTTGTTAAAACTTTAAGAGAAAATGAAGATTATACAATAGATGAAAAAACAAAAGATATAACCTTAACAGATCAAGGAACAGAAAAAGGTGAAAAATATTTTAGAATAGCAAACCTTTATGATATTGAGCATTCTGCATTAGTTCACCACGTTAATCAAGCATTAAAAGCAAACTATACAATGCATAATGATGTTGATTATGTTGTTCAAGAAGGTAAGGTTGTAATTGTTGACCAATTTACCGGAAGACTTATGCCTGGTAGAGCATTTTCTGACGGGCTTCATCAAGCAATTGAAGCTAAAGAAAACGTAGAAATAGAAGAAGAAACAAAGACACTTGCTACCATTACATTCCAAAATTACTTTAGAATGTATGAAAAGTTATCTGGTATGACAGGTACTGCTAAAACAGAGGAAGAAGAATTTAGAAACATATACAATATGTATGTAATTGAAATTCCAACTAACTTACCAGTAATAAGAGTTGATGCAGCTGATTTAATTTATTCAACAAAAGAAGAAAAATATAAGGCAATAATCGCTGAAATTAAAAGAAGACACGAAAAAGGACAACCAGTATTAGTTGGTACAATTGCCATAGAAACCAATGAATTATTAAGTAGTATGCTAAAGAAAGCTCATATAAAGCATGAAATATTAAATGCCAAAAACCATGCAAGAGAAGCAGAAATAATTGCAAAAGCAGGTGAGAAGGGCTCTGTTACAATTGCAACTAATATGGCAGGACGTGGTACTGATATCAAGCTTGGAGAAGGTGTTAAAGAGCTAGGCGGATTATGCGTAATAGGTACTGAAAGACACGAGTCAAGACGTATAGATAACCAGTTAAGAGGACGTTCAGGTCGTCAAGGAGATCCAGGTTATAGCCAATTTTTCGTATCATTTGAAGATGAATTAATGGTAAGATTTGGTACTGATAGATTTAAGTCTATCTTAGAAATGGCTGGTTTAGATAGTGAAAGAAATATGCGTAGTAAAACTATTACAAGATCAGTTGAAACAGCACAAAAAAGAGTTGAAGGAAACAACTTTGATGCACGTAAGCATTTATTACAATATGATGATGTAATGGGTAAACATCGTGAAATAATGTATGCTAGAAGAAATGAAATACTAGACAATGAAGATGTTCACAACTATGTTATTAATACAATGAAAGAACTTATTGAATTACTAGTAAGAAGACACACTAATGAACATGGTGTAATTTTAGAAGCTGATTGTAATGAAATAGTTGAATATGTAAATGAAAACTTACTTAATAATTCTAACTTAAAATTATCTGAAATATTAAATAAGGAAATAAATGACATAATTGATGTTATACAAAGCAAGGTATTAAAAGAATATGAAGAAAAAATAAAAGAATTACCTGATGAAATAAGAAAAGACTTTGAAAAAGCTATAAGCTTACAAGTTATTGATAACTATTGGATGGAACATATTAATACTATGGACCACTTAAGAGAAGGTGTTTCATTAAGGGGTTATGCTAATGAGGATCCTCTTCAAGCTTATATAAGAGAAGGATTTGAATTATTTGATAAAATGTTAGATAACATTTGTAAAGATACTACTTTGTATTTATTAAAAGCTGAAATAAGACAAAATCTGCAAGCAAAGCAAGTTAAGGGAAGTACTAACGAAGCAAAAGAACAAGGAGTAAAAAAGACTATTAAAAAGGGTAAGAAAATAGGACGTAATGATATGTGTCCATGTGGAAGTGGAAAGAAATATAAGCAATGTTGTGGTAAATAAACTCGCAAACCCGCGTAAAATAAGGGATTGCGGGTTTTTCTATGATTACAATATTTAGGTAATTTTAGGCATGTCTTTTGTCTTAGATAAGTTGTTGAATAAAAACTTGCAATTTTTCAATAAAAAATTAATATTAATTACTATCTGATGTAATAAGAGGCTAAGATTTATTCTTAGTCTTTTTATAATTTATGATATAATGAATGTAGGTGATTTTATGTCTAAAGTATCTAATGTTATAACAATGCTAGAATTGTTACAAAACGGAAAAAAATATAGTATTAATGAACTTTCTAAAGAGCTTGAAGTATCAGAAAGGATGATTAGAGTTTATAAAGAAGATTTAGAAAAAGCAGGAATTTATGTAGATACAATTATGGGACCATATGGAGGATATGTATTAAATCAGCAGATTCGTATGCCAATTAGAAAATTTAAATTAAAAGATACAAAATTATTAGATAAATATATATTAAAAGAAAAAGATAAGAAGATAAAAGAAGAATTAATTATGCTTCAAGATAAAATAAAAGGAGTTTATATAGGGAGCAAACAAGAAGAAAAAGAGTTAAATTTAAAAGAAGAAACTGGAAAAAAATACAATTTGTTAACAAGAGCCATAAAAGAAAAAAGAAAAGTTAAATTATTGTATTATTCTTATGGTAAGGGTGAAAATCAAAGAATTATATATCCTGCTGAAATGTTTTTGTTTCAAAATGGTTGGTACTGTGCAGCATTTTGTGAAATGAGACAAGATATTAGACATTTTGAATTGAAAAGAATAATAAATTGTGAATTATTAGATGAAAAATATGAGTAGACGAAATATTGCCTCCTTTTAAGTTATAGTTAACTTAAAAGGAGAATTATTATGGAAAATAAAAAATTTATAAAACTGATATTAAATGATGAATATATTAATTGGATTAATATTTTTATTGAACAATATGGGGAATTTGACGATTGCTATTTTCTGCATAACGGTAGAGAATTTTTAAGTGAAAAAGACCTTATTTTTATTGGTTATATATCAACTTTGTTTGATCAAATTAATAAATATGGCTTTAAAAATGGAATTACATTTAAAAATACATTTTGTTATTTGCTAAAATACAATGAAAAATTTTATGAAATTTTTGATAACGGAGATTGTTACTGTTGTAAAATTGGTGAAAAAGATGATAATGTGCCAGTAATAGACTATAATCAATTCAAAAAATATTATCAAAAAAATATGAAAGTTAATTTTGATATTTTAAAAGAAAGAGTTATTGATTCATTAGAATCTACTGATTTGAAATTTATTAGAAAAGAATTATCTAAATTAAGTGGTCCAACATTATTTAGTGGTGTTGGAGGCTCAAGTGTGGTTAGTGAATTTGGAGCAAAGGTTATTAATGCTAAAAATGGTATAGTTTCAATAAATAGTGAGCCAAGAGACTTCTTATATCAAAATAATAAAGCATTTAAAAATGTTATATCGTGTAGTTACAGCGGAAATAATTACGGAGTTGAATTATCTTTTGAAAATCAGTTAAAAAAATATCTATTATCCAACAACTCTTTTAATGATAGTGATGTAACTTATTTAAAATATAATACTAATATTCCAAAAGAAAATAGTTTTATTTCTGTTGGTGCTACATTAATTCCGGTAAGCATATTAATGGACTATTATTTAAATGGACAAAAAGATTTGATATTAGATTGTATAGAAGAATCATCATTTGAATTTGATTTAGAAAGTGATATATACGAAATATTTAGTGGTTACGATACAAGTGTGGCATCAAAATATTTAGAATCAACTATGGTTGAATCCGGAATTGGAATACCAATAGTTCATGATAAATATTCTTATTGTCATGGTAGGAGTACACTTGCTATTAATTATAATAATGTAGCTATTTATTATAATAGAAATACTGAATTTGACAGAATCATGCTAGAAGAATTGAAAAAATATTATAGTAGAATTATCACTATTGATTCCAAATTTGAAGACCAAATATCAGATGATTATCAAATGCTTGTTCAAAGTATGTATCTAACAAAGTATATTTCTTATAAAAAAGAAAAAGATTTATCCAAAGTAGAATATTCACCAATAGTAAAAAAATTGTATAAATATAATGGTCAAATTTAATTATGATAATTTTTCTTAAAAAAATATAATTTCATATTCTAGATATTTTAAAAAAAATTTTCGTTGGTTATAATTTATTTATATTTTTTATGTATTAAAGGTTTAAAAATTTTAATAGAATTTAAAATGTTAAAAAATACTATGTTTTTTTTGTAATGGATTTAAATAAGAAAAAAAATGTGTTATACTATACTATAGGTGATTATATGGAGATTACAAATAAAGATATAGAAATATTAAATAGAAAGTTTAATCAAATATGGAGGTCTCTTTGAGGTAGAAGAAAAACAAAAAGAGATAAAAAAACTAAATGAAAAATTATCAGAACCAAATATTTGGGATGATAGTAAGAATGCAGAAAAACTAACTAAAAAAATGAGTGAATTAAATGAGATTATTAATCCTATTATTAAGTTGAAAGAAAATATAGATACTTTAAATCAGTTTAAAGAGTTTGATGAAAATACCTTAGATTCTACTTTAAAAGAAGAATTTGAAAAATTATATGAAGATTCTACTATAGAGTTAGAAAAGCAAGAAACTCTTACATATTTATCTGGAAAATTTGATAATAATGCCGCCATTTTTGAAATACACGCCGGGGCAGGTGGTACAGAAAGCTGTGATTGGGCAATGATGCTTTCTAGAATGTATACAAAATATTTTGATAAAAAAAATTACTCATATGAAGTAATAGATGAGCAAGAAGGCGAAGAGGCCGGAATAAAAAGTATTGTGTATATTGTAAAAGGAGCATATGCTTACGGGTATTTAAAAAATGAAAAAGGCGTTCATAGGCTAGTTAGATTATCTCCGTTTGACTCAAATAACAGACGTCATACTTCTTTTGCAGCAGTTGATGTTATACCAGAATTTGACGATGATATAGATATAGAAATAAAAGATTCCGACGTTAGAATAGACGTATATAGAAGTAGTGGCGCTGGAGGACAAGGAGTAAATACAACTGATTCTGCTGTTAGGGTAACTCATATACCAACTGGAATAGTAGTTACTTGTCAAAACGAACGAAGTCAGATAAAAAATAAAGAAACAGCACTTAAAGTTTTAAAAAGTAAGCTTTATCAAATAGAACTAAAAATGAGAAAAGAAAAAATAGATTCTATGAAAAGTGACCATAGTGGAATAGAATTTGGATCACAAATAAGAAGTTATGTACTTCATCCATACTCAATGATAAAAGACCATAGAACAGGTTATGAAACATCTAATGTTAATAAAGTTTTAGATGGTAATTTAGACGGATTTATAGAAAGTAATTTAAAAGGAGAAAAAATAAATGAGACTAATAAGAAAAATTAGAAGTAAAAAAGATTCTAAAGTATTAGCGATGATAGAAAAGGCAAACCTCTTTAAAAGATATGTATTTCTAATTATTGGTACCGCAATTTATGCAGCAGCATATAATTTATTCTTCTTTAAGAATAACATAGTATTTGGTGGTGCAAGTGGTATATCAATAATTACCCAAAAGATAATAGATCCTTCTGTTATGATACTTATCTTAAACGTCTTTTTCCTAATTTTAAGTTTGTTATTATTAGGAAAAAGAAAAACTCTAGATTCAGTTGTAGGTTCAGTCTTATTTCCACTATTTGTTAAATTTACGGCAAATATAGGAGATTATATTCATATTTCAAACGATAATTTACTTTTAATATCAATAGTAGGCGGTGTGTGTGTAGGTACTGCATCTGGTATTATATTTAAAAGTGGATTTACAACTGGTGGAACTGATATATTAAATCAAATAGTAGCAAGATATTTTAAAGTTTCAATTGGAACTTCTATGTTAATGACTGATGGACTTATTGTTTTAGCAGGTGGCTTCTTCTTCGGATGGACAAGAGTACTTTATGCATTAATAGTATTATATTTAATTAATATTATGGTTGATAAAGTGGTAATTGGAATATCTAGTAATAAAGCTGTTTATATTACAACAAATGAAGATGACTTAGTCTGTGATTATTTATTAAACGAATTAAATTTAGGTATAACGTTAATTGAAACAAGAGGTGGTTATACAAATAAAAAAGATCAATTAATAATGTGTGTTGTTCCAACTGGTGATTACTTTGAGTTAAAAAGTGGAGTAACACAAATTGATCCAAAAGCAGTAATATTAGTAACAGATGCGTATCAAACATCTGGTATATACACGGGTAATACAAGTATTATCTAATAAAAAAGAATTAAAGGAAGGTGCAGTAATATGGAATTTATTAAGTTTAGAAATGTTGAAAAAACATACAAAAATGGTGTAAACGCTGTATATGATATGAACCTTGATATAAAAAAAGGTGAGTTCGTATTCGTAATAGGGGCATCAGGTTCAGGGAAATCTACCCTTATAAAAATGCTATATCGTGAAGAAAGACCAACTAATGGAGAAATTTATGTTGGTGGTATAAACGTTGCTAAAGTAAAAAATAATAAGGTTTATAAATTAAGAAGAAAAATTGGAATAGTGTTTCAAGATTATAAATTATTGCCAAAACTAACCGTATATGAAAACGTAGCTTTTGCACTTGAAATATATGGTCTTCCAACTAATGAGGTAAAAAGAAAAGTATTAAAGGCTCTTGATTTAGTTGGTTTAAAATCAAAAACCAAGAGTTATCCAAACCAATTGTCAGGTGGTGAACAACAACGTGTTGCAATAGCGCGTGCAATAGTTAACTCTCCAAAACTTTTGATTTGTGATGAACCAACGGGTAACCTAGATCCAGATACAAGTTTAGAAGTTATGAAAGTAATTGAGAAAATTAACGATTTAGGTACTACCGTTGTAATGGCTACTCATGATAGAGAAATGGTTAATAAGATGAAGAAAAGAGTCGTTTTATTAGACAACGGAAAACTTGTAAAAGATTATGAGAAAGGAAGTTATACTCATTATGAAAGCAATTAGAATACTTGGAAGAAACATAAGGGATGGATTTAAAAGCGTAGGAAGAAACTTGAGCTTATCAATTGCATCTATCTCGTGTATTACAATTACATTACTAATAGTAGGAATAGCGCTAATAGCATCATATAACGTAGAAAATATGACTAAGTTAGTCAAAGAAGACTTTACGATAGTAACATTTATCGATACAAGTGCAACAAATGAACAAATAGAAGATTTAAAGAAAAACATAGAATCATATAAAAACGTGGAATCTGTTGAACATCAAACTAAAACACAAATAGCAGATGAAATGAAAGATACTTCTGAATCACTTTCTGCAATTATAGATAGTTGGTCAGATGATACTAATCCTTTATATGATACGTTACTAGTTAAAGTTAAAGATACTGAAAAAATATCAAAAACTGCAGAGCAAGTTAAAGAATTAGGTTTAGTTAAAGACGTAAGATATGGACAAGGAATGGTAGAAAACCTTCTTAAAGTATTTAAGGTTTTAGAAAAAGCAATGATAATTGCAATGATAGCATTAGTATTTGTAACCTTATTCTTAATTACTAACACAATTAAAATAACTATCTTCTCAAGAAAAAGAGAAATAGAAATAATGAGACTTGTTGGAGCATCTAACTTCTCAATTAAGCAACCATTTGTAATTGAAGGATTTTGTCTAGGATTTATAGGAGCATTAATACCTATCGTTGCAACTTTATATGGGTACTCAGCACTATATAAACACTTTAATGGACAATTATTCTCACCATTTGTTAAATTAGTTCCAGCAGAACCATTTATATACTGGGTATCATTAATATTGTTAGGATTAGGTGTTGTTGTTGGTATGTTTGGTAGTTATAGAGCAGTAAGGAAGTACTTAAAGATATAATGAAGAAAATATTAAAATATAGTTTATTACTATTTATATTATTTTTAATACCAATTACAACAGTAAATGCAAAGGAAAAAACATTAGGACAGTGGAAAACTGAACTAAATAAAATTCAAAAACAATTAGAAGATACAAACAATAAGAAAGCTCAAAACCAAAAAGACATAGATAATACCAATAGTAGAATTAATTCAATTTATTCTCAAATGGAAAAAATAAATAATGATATAGATAAGAAAACCAAAGAAAGTGAGCAACTAGAAAAAGACATAGATAAAAAGAATAATGAAACAAAAGATTTGATGCGTTATTATCAGGTTTCATCTTCTGGTTCATCAATGCTTGAATACATAATGGGTGCAGAAAGTTTGACGGATTTAATTTATCGTTTATCTATTACTGAACAAATTTCTAACTATAATAAAAAAGTAGTAGAAGAAATGAATAGTATGATTAAGGAAAATGATAAAATAAAAACCGAGTTAGCTAGTAAAAAAGATGAACTTGCTTCACTACAATCTGAACTTAATACACAAGTAGCTAAGTTAAACGAGACTAAAGCAAGTTTAAATGATGAAGGACATTCTCAGGAAGAGTCTATCAAGGAGATGAAAAACACCATTAAATATCTTGAGGGATTAGGTTGTAAGGATAGCGAAACTCAAACATCTTGTTTAAATAGAAAATATTCTCATAAAAATAATGGTTCATCAGGAGGAAGTGGCGGCAGTTATTTGCCTTCCGGAACAACTTTTTATAGACCAACATCTTCTGGAAGAATATCAAGTGAATATGGTTGGAGAACGTTATATGGAAAGCCTAATTTACATGCTGCAATTGATATTTCAACGCCTATTGGAACAACCGTTTATGCAGTAGCACCAGGTTATGTTGCAAAAACAATAAGAAGTAATAAAGGCGGTGGTAACCAAATAATAATTCACCATTTAATAAATGGCAGATATTATACATCTTATTATTGCCACTTATCAGCGTTTAATGTATCGGTTGGACAAATAGTTACTAAAGATACTGTAATAGGAAAATCAGGAAATACTGGTAATTCAACAGGACCACACTTACATTTGGGATTAGCAAATGGTAGATGGTATGCTGACTATTATTCATATTATGGAAACAATGGCTTTATAGGACACTCATTTAACCCAAGAAATGCTATTGTATTCCCATCAAAAGGTTCAAGTTATTCAAACAGATAGAAGACTAAAATACATAGTCTTCTTTTTTTATTGTATAAAAATTTAATAAATGGTAGAATAATCTAAATGAGGAGGTAAAACCTATGTTCGATTTAGTGTCAAAATTTAAGCCATCAGGTGATCAACCAGAAGCAATAAAAGAGCTTTCTAAGGGGATAAAAGATGGTAAGAAATATCAAGTTTTATTAGGAGCAACAGGAACTGGTAAAACTTTTACAATAGCAAACGTTATAAAAGAGGTTAATAAACCAACACTCGTTCTTGCACACAATAAAACTCTAGCAGGTCAACTTTACTCTGAACTTAAGGAAATATTTCCAAATAATCAGGTTTGCTATTTTGTTTCTTATTATGACTATTATCAACCAGAAGCATATGTACCTTCAAGTGATACTTATATAGAAAAAGACTCTTCAATAAATGATGAGATAGATGAATTAAGGCATTATGCAACATCTTCACTAATTAATGCAAAAGATGTAATAGTAGTAGCATCGGTATCTTGTATATACGGTATTGGAGATAAAGAAGAATATGAAAAACATATGTTAACGTTAAAGGTAGGAGAAGAAATAAATAGAAATGAAGTCCTATCAAAACTAGTTGACATGATGTATGAAAGAAATAACATAGATTTAGCAAGAGGCATGTTTAGAGCTAAAGGGGACGTTATTGAAGTAATACCAGTTTACGAAAAAAGCCATGGAATAAGAATTGAGTTATTTGGTGATGAGATAGAAAGAATAACGGAGTTTGATGTTTTAACAGGTGCGGTAGTAGGCGAGAAAAAATTCATTTCAATTATGCCAGCATCACACTTTGTTACAAGTGAAGAAAAATTAAAAAAAGCAATCGTAAACATAAGAAAAGAATTAGATGAAAGATTAGCTTGTTTTAGAGAAAACGGCAAATTATTAGAGGCTGAACGCCTGGAACAGAGGTGTAAGTATGACCTTGAAATGCTTGCAGAAACAGGCTTTTGTTCTGGCGTTGAAAACTATTCTAGACACTTGGCTTTAAAACCAGAGGGTGCAACTCCAACTTGTCTTTTGGACTTTTTTCCTGACGATTTTTTAATGGTAATAGATGAGTCCCACGTAACATTACCTCAGGTTAAGGCAATGTATAATGGAGATAGGGCAAGAAAGCAAATGCTTGTAGATTATGGATTTCGTCTTCCATCAGCACTAGATAACAGACCACTTAAATACGAAGAATTTGAAGAAAAAATAAACCAGGTAATATATGTATCTGCAACTCCTGGTGATGAAGAATTACAAAAAGTAAATAACAAGGTAGTAGAACAAATAATAAGGCCAACTGGACTTTTAGATCCATTAATAGAGGTTAGAAAGCAGGAAAACCAAGTTGACGATTTAATAGAAGAAATAGAAAAGCAAATAGAAAAAGGTGATAGAACACTTGTTACAACATTAACAATTCGTATGGCAGAGGAATTAACTTCTTACTTAAAAAATTTAAATATAAAAGTAGCATACTTGCATAGTGAAGTTAAAACCTTAGAAAGACTAAAAATTATTCACGATTTAAGAGAAGGTAAATATGATGTTTTAGTTGGTATTAACCTTTTAAGGGAAGGTCTTGATATTCCTGAGGTTAGTTTAGTTGCTATTTTAGATGCAGATAAGCAAGGGTTCTTAAGAAGTCATAGAAGTTTAATTCAAACTATAGGTAGATGTGCTAGAAACGCAGAAGGTAGGGTAATTATGTATGCTAGCTTAATAAGCGATGCGATGAGAACTGCTATAGATGAAACGAAAAGAAGAAGAGAAATTCAAATTAAATATAATAAGGAACATAACATAGTTCCAAAAACAATAAAGAAAAAGATAATGGATGTAGTAACGGTAAATGATGAAGCAAGTGAAAAAACAAAAAAACGCACTATAAAAGATGTAAAAGAAACTGAAAAAATAATTAAAGGGTTAGAAGAAGAAATGCAAAAAGCTGCAAAAGAATTAGACTTTGAACGTGCTATGGAACTTCGTGATATTATATTTGAAATGAAAGTTAGTTAAAAAGTAGAGATTTTACTTATCTCTACTTTTAATATTTTTACAATACCAAATAACATCTTTTTTCTGATTATCACTAAGTTTATCAAATTCATATATTAATTCATCATTACAAGTAGTATCTTTTAATCTTACTGGAGTACTTATGTTTGTTCTATCTAACAAATAATCAACAGAAGTATCTAAAAAGTCTGCAAGCTTAATTAATGTATCAGCACTAGGAAGAGCTTTTCCGCTTTCATAGGCACTTATTGTTTCTTGTGATACCTCGGCAGCTACTGATAATCTTATTTGAGTTATATTCTTTTTTTGTCTTAATTCTTTTAAATTCTTCATAATACTACTTCTTTCTATATTTCTAAAATAATTTTATAAAAAGTATTTGTATTTTATAGATATATGATTTATAATATATACATATACAGATTATATTTATTATATGCAGTATCTTAATAATTATTCTGTAAATATGTAGAAAGGAGTAAGTAGTGCTATGAAAGAAGAGAAAAAAACAGGATTTTCAGTAGCGGCAATGGTATTAGGAATAATTGGAATTTGCTTATCATTTATACCCATAGTTAATAATGTTTCATTTATATTAGGCGTTTTATCTGTTATTTTTGCAATAGTTTCATTAGTTAAAAAGTCAGGCAAGGCAAAGGCAATTGTAGGATTAATATTAGGTATATTATCTGTTGTAATAACGCTATCACTTCAAAATAGCTGGTCAAAGTCGCTAGATGATGTTGGTAAAGATTTGGATAATATGACGGGTGATAATACAGAAGAAATATTAAAAAAAGATGTTGACGTTAATATTGGAAAATTAAATGTTACAACCGATGAATATGGTTATTCAGATTCTGAACTTGTAGTTACAGTAACAAATAAATCTAAAGAGAAAAAATCATTCACTATACATATAGAAGCAGTAGATAATACTGGAAAAAGAATAGATGATGATTATGTTTATGCAAATGACTTGAATTCTGGTCAAACGCAAGACTTTAAAATATTTACTTTAGTTTCGTCGGAAAAATTAGAACAAATGAAATCAGCTGAATTTAAAATTATTGATGTTTCAATGAATTAGAAAAGTTATGTTTTACATAGCTTTTTTTCTTATCATTGCAAGAAGTACATTTGTTTGATATAATTGATGTATAAATTTAATAATTTTATGATAGAATATTAAACTGAAGGTGATTTAAGTGGACAAAATTATAGTAAAAGGTGCAAGAGAAAATAATTTAAAAAACGTGGATATAGAAATACCAAAGAATAAATTAACGGTAATGACAGGTGTATCTGGAAGTGGTAAATCGTCCCTTGCTTTTGATACGATATATGCTGAAGGTCAAAGAAGATATGTAGAAAGCTTATCTGCTTATGCAAGGCAGTTTTTAGGAGGAACAAAAAAACCAGATGTAGATTCAATAGAGGGTCTTTCTCCATCTATTTCAATAGATCAAAAAACTACTAATAATAACCCAAGGTCAACGGTCGGAACGGTTACAGAAATATATGATTATTTTAGACTTTTATTCGCACGTATAGGAGTTCCGTATTGTCCTAATCATAATATTCCAATAACAAGTCAATCGATAGAAGAGATGACTACGCAAATAATGAATGAGGAAGATAAAACTAAATTAATTATTATGTCACCGGTCATATATGGTCAAAAAGGAACATTTAAAGATTTATTAGATTCTTTAAGAAAAGATGGTTATGTTAGGGTAAAAATAGATGATGAAGTAAAGGATTTAAGTGAAGAAATAAATCTTGATAAAAATAAGAAACACAATATATTGGTTGTAATAGATAGGGTAATTAAAAAGGAAGAAGCAAGAAGCAGAATATATGAAGCCCTAGAACTTGCTTGCAAATTATCTAAAGGAAAAGCAGTAGTTGAAATTCCTGGAAGAAAAGACATTGTTATGAGTGAGTCATTTGCATGTCCACACTGTGATTTTTCTTTAGAAGAACTTGAACCTAGAATGTTTTCATTTAATGCTCCTTATGGTTCTTGTCCTGATTGTAAAGGTTTAGGATTTAAGCAAAAAATAAGTGAACAGCTGATAATTCCTGACAAGGAAAAGACTTTAGCAAGAGGCGGGATAGAACCACTTGCTGGTATGGATGACCAAAATATATACATAAAGAAACTAGAAATAGTTTGCGATAAGTTTGGCATAGATATGAACAAAAAAATGAAGGATTTAACTAAAAAAGAATTAGATATAATTCTTCGTGGTACAAAAGAAGCTATAGAATTTAATTTTAAAACTAGAAGTGGAAACGTAATGAATAGTTATGAGCCTTATGAAGGTATTTTAAATAACTTAGAAAGAAGATATTTTGAAACTAATAGTGAGTTTATAAGGGATTGGTTAGGTAAATATATGGTAGAACTAACTTGTCCTACATGCTTAGGTAAAAGACTTAAGAAAAGTGTTTTATCAGTATTAATAAATAAGAAAAACATAATTGATTTAACAGATATGAACATTGATAAGCTTTATGAGTTTTTTGATAATTTAAAACTTAGCAAGGAAAAAGAAAAAATAGCAAAATTATTAATAAAGGAAATAAAGTCAAGACTAGAATTTTTGCATAATGTTGGATTGGGATACTTAACTTTATCTCGTAGTGCATCAACCTTGTCAGGTGGTGAGGCACAGAGAATAAGACTTGCAACGCAAATAGGCTCACAGTTAACGGGCGTTTTATACGTACTAGATGAACCTAGTATTGGACTTCATCAAAGAGATAATCAAAGACTTATTGATTCATTATTAAAAATGAGGGATATTGGAAATACACTAATAGTAGTAGAGCATGATACTGATACTATGTTACAAGCTGATTATTTAGTTGACGTAGGTCCTGGTGCAGGAGAGCATGGAGGCAGGATAGTAGCATGTGGAACGCCAGAAGAAGTTATGCAAAATACTAATAGTTTAACAGGGGATTATTTAAGTGGTAGAAAGAAAATAGAAGTGCCTTTAAAACGTCGTAAGGGTAATGGTAAATTTATCGAAATAAAAGGTGCAAAGGAAAACAATTTAAAGAACATAAACGTTAAATTTCCTTTAGGAAATCTTGTTTTAGTAACTGGTGTATCAGGTTCTGGTAAAAGTAGTTTGGTAAACCAAATTTTGTATAAGGCTTTAGCATTAAACGTATACAAATCAAAAGTGGTTCCTGGTAAATATAGAAGTATAAAAGGTATAGAAGACGTAGATAAAGTAATAGATATAACACAAGATCCAATAGGTAGAACTCCTCGTAGTAATCCTGCTACATATGTTGGTGTATTTGATGATATAAGAGATGTTTTTGCGCAAACAAAAGAAGCAAAAATAAGAGGATATGAAAAAGGAAGGTTCTCGTTTAACGTTAAAGGTGGTAGATGTGAGGCTTGCTATGGAGATGGTGTTAAAAAAATATCAATGAACTTTTTACCAGATGTATATGTTCCTTGTGAAGTATGTGGTGGGACTAGATTTAATAAGGAAACTTTAGAGGTTAAATATAAAGGAAAAACGATATATGATGTACTTGGAATGCGCGTTGAAGAAGCTATAGAATTCTTTGAAAATCATCCTAAAATAAAAAGAAAATTACAAGTTTTAATGGACGTTGGATTAGGATACATAAAGTTAGGACAAAGTGCGCCAACTCTATCTGGTGGTGAGGCTTCTCGTGTTAAACTTGCTAAAGAACTTCAGAAAAAACCGACCGGAAAAAGTGTATTTATTCTAGATGAACCAACAACTGGTCTTCATAGCGATGACATAAAAAAATTACTTGTTATTTTAAATAGAATAGTTGATAATGGAGATACTGTAATAGTAATAGAACATAACCTTGATGTTATAAAAGTGGCTGACTACATAATTGATTTAGGACCTGAAGGTGGAGACTTAGGAGGACAAGTAGTTTGTGTTGGAACTCCAGAAAAAGTAGCTAAATGTAAAGAATCTTATACTGGTCAGTATTTGAAAAGAGAATTAAATAAATAAGAAAATTTTAAAGATTTTCAGGGGGTTTTTAAAAGTTATGGATAATAATAAAGTAGAGATATAGATTATCTTTACTTTATTTTTTTATGATTTATTTAAAATTTTTAGATTAACTTTTCTTTTTATAAGAATGATAAAATATTAATTGAAGGGAGCTGTTATTATGTTAAAACCTGTAAATATATCTTGGACAAAAACAAAGAAAAACGTTGAGCAAATAATATCACAATACATATATTATAGTTTATCTGTTGATAACAGCTCATCTAGTAACATAGGAGATTCTTATCTTTTAGATGCTCTTGATTTTAATAGTATTGATAAAACATACGTTAAAATATCACAAGAAGAACAAAAAAGAAGAATAGATTTTGTTAATTACGTAAGATTTTCGTTTAATAAGTTAACCACTGAGGAAAGAAAGATAATATACTGGACTTATTTAGATAAGGAAAACAATTATGATGATAGGTTTATTGCAAATAATTTAGGCTTTTCCTTAGGATATTATTATATAAAAAAGAAAGAAACATTAATAAGATTTGCATATTCTCTAGGAGTCGAAGAATTAAATGGTAAATAGGAGCTTTGTTAAAGCTCTTTTTTTGACGAAAAAAAATTATATATAAAAACATACACGTGTGATATAATGTATGTAAGATGGTGATTATATGAAGGTAATAGTTGTTGATTCCAATAAAAAGAAAAAAACAAATAGTAAAGAAATAGAATACAGATTAAATTTATTTTTAGAGTGGTTAATATATATGTTTGGTTATGCAATCGTTTTACTTATAACATCAAACTTGTTTAGACCATTATATGTAGAAAACTTCTTATATGGTTTTATAGCAGCAGTATTGATATATATTTTAAATAAAACTGTAAAACCATTTTTAGTTACAATTTCTCTGCCGCTTATTGGGATGTCACTTGGCTTATTTTACTTTGTGATAAACGTAGTTATACTTCTTTTAGTAAGTTTAGTTTTAGGTAAACACTTTTATCTAACAGGCTTTTTTTCTCCGTTTATAGTGGCAATATTTATAAGTGTTATGAATGTTATTATGGAGAATTTAATAATAAAACCATTAATAGAAAGGTGTAAAAGATAATATGAATCCAGTTGCAATTAGTTTAGGACCACTTACAATAACGTGGTATTCTATATGTATATTATTAGGAGTTATTTTAGCGGGTATTGTTATTAATAACGAAGCTAAAAGATATAATATTCCGACAAGTTTTGTTACAAATTTAATATTTTGGTGCGTGATATTTGGACTTTTAGGAGCTAGAATATACTACGTGTTATTTAATTTAGATTATTACAGCACATCTCCAATAGAAGTAGTTAAGATATGGAATGGCGGGCTTGCTATTCACGGAGGAATAATTGCAGGATTAATAACGTTAATCGTATATTGTAAGAAATATGGTGTTGATGTTTTAAAGATGATTGATATATCAGTTCCAGGTCTTATCTTAGCTCAAGGAATTGGAAGATGGGGTAATTTCTTTAATGGTGAAGCACATGGTGGTATTGTGTCTCGTGCGTTTTTGGAAAACTTACATTTACCAAAATTTATAATAGATGGAATGCATATAGGTGCACATTACTATCATCCAACGTTTCTTTACGAGTCAGTCTTTTGCATACTATGCTTCTTCATATTGTATGGTTTTAGAAGCATGAAAAATACAAAACTCGGAAATACCACAGCGTTGTACCTAATTTTATACGGAACTATAAGGTTTTTTGTTGAATCTCTTAGAACGGATAGTTTGATGCTAGGCTCAATAAAAATGGCTCAATTAGTTTCTATTTTAATGATAATAGGCGGTATTATTATGTTTATAATAACCAAACTTAAATGTAAAAATTATGATGACGTAGGAGCAAAAGAAAATGAAATCAAATGTTAATTATGACGTAATAATAATAGGAGCAGGTCCAGCAGGTATGACTGCTTCTATTTACTTAAAAAGAGCAGGTATATCACCACTTATTTTAGAAGCTAAGGCACCGGGCGGCACTTTAAATGAAATATATAAATTACAAAATTATCCAGGATACACTGAAGAAGATGGAACAACTTTAGCATTTAGAATGTATTCTCAGCTTGAAAATTTAAATATTCCTCTTGAAACACAAAGAGTTATTAATATAGAAAAAGAAGAAAATTTATACAAAGTAATATGTGAAAATAAAAATTATTATGCAAAATATATATTAATTGCATCTGGTAAAACTCCTAGAAAATTAATATGTAAGAACTCTAATAAGTACGAAGGAAAAGGAATATCATACTGCACCATATGTGATGGAGCCTTATATAAGAATAAAACTGTAATAGTTTTAGGTGGGGGTAATACTGCTATGGAGTCCGCTAAATATATGAGTAATATTGCAAATAAGATATACATAGTTAATAGATCACCTTTAAGAGCAGATTTAAAAGAACAAGAAATAATTAAAGATGAAAAAGTAGAAGTTATATTAAATGCTGCTATAAAAGAGGTAATAGGTGATGAAAATCATATTACAGAAGTTATTTTAAATGATGATAGAAAAATAAAGGCTGATGCTATATTTGTATGTATAGGAAAAGAATTATCTAGCGCATATTATCAAAACTTAAACATTAAAACAGATAATTTAGGAATAATAGTGGATAAAGATATGAAAACAAGTAATTCATCTATTTATGCAGCAGGAGATGTTATAAGTAAAAGTTTATATCAAGTTGTAACAGCAACTGGTGAAGGTGCACTTGCAGCAAGTTCTATAATTAAGAGTTTGAAAAAATAAAAGTCTAATATGAGAAATTTAGACTTTTTTATATAAATAAATTATTAAAAACACCTGGATATGTTGAAAAAGAAATCTTTATCTGATATAATCATACTAGTTAAGGATGGTGGTAAGATGACATTCTCAAGTAAAATAAAAAAAGAAATAAGTACAACAGAATGTACTAGGGCTGAGTATTTATCAGAGTTATCTGGTATCATTAGAACTAGTGCAGAAATCAAAATATATAACATAAAGATACAAACAGAAAACAAATTTGTTGCAAACCGTATTTTTGGACTTTTTAAAATTTTATATGATATTAATCTTAATATATCTCTAAGAAAAAATTATAACTTTAAGAAAAACGAAATATACGTTCTTGAACTTAAAAAAGACACATTAAAAGTGCTTAGAGATTTAGGAATAGTAAGTGAAAAAAATGAGCTTCTTAGAATACCTAGTGAATCTTTATTATCAGATGAAGAATTAAGAAGGGCATATTTAAGGGGAGTATTTTTAGTATCAGGAAGTTTAAATGATCCAAAAACTTCAAGATATCATTTGGAATTTTTAATAAATGATACAGAGTATGCTAATTTTTTAAATAAACTTTTAAATGACAACAACTTAAATAGTAAGATACTTCATCGTAAAAAAGGTTACATGATATACATAAAAGAAGCTGAAAAAATAAGCGATTTTCTAAGACTTATAAGAGCTTATAACGGAGTTATGTACTATGAAGAAATAAGGGTATACCGTGAAAAGATAAATATGACTAACCGTATTAATAATTGTGAGCAGGCAAACGTAGAAAAGATGGTTGCAACGTCAAATAAACTTATTAAAGAAATAAATTATATAAAAGAAAAAGATATGTTTGATTTACTTGATGACAAGATAAAGGAAAGTGCTGAGTACAGAATTAGATATCCAGAAACATCCCTTTTGGAATTAAGTAAAATAATAACTTTAGAGACAAATTCTAACGTAAGTAAATCTTGTTTAAATCATAGATTTAGAAAGATAAAAGAGTTTGCAGAAAAGATACGTAATCAAAATTAAATTTAAATAAGTCTTTAAAAAATATCATTTATTTGATAGAATGGTATTGTTAAAGATAATAAAAAATAAGAAAGAAGTGAGGCAAGTGGGAAGAATAATAGCATTAGTAAATCAAAAAGGTGGTGTAGGTAAAACCACTACAAGTATTAATTTAGCAGCTTCACTAGGGGTTCAGAATAAAAAAGTATTACTTATTGACTTAGATCCACAAGGAAATGCATCAACTGGTGTTGGTATAAATAAAGGTGATGTTGATAAGAGCATATATGATTTATTATTAGGTAGATGTACTACCAATCAAGCAATTATTAAAACGAATTTTAAGAACTTAAGCATAATACCTGCAACAATTAATTTAGCAGGTGCAGATATTGAATTAATTGAAAAGGCAAAGCAAGATCCATCGTTTCAAAAGAACATGCAGCTTCGTCTAGCACTTGATCCAATAAGAAATTTATATGATTTTATTATAATTGATTGTCCACCATCTTTAGGACTTTTAACAACGAATGCACTTACGGCATCAAATTCTGTATTAATTCCAGTTCAATGTGAGTTTTTTGCATTAGAGGGAATTATGCAATTATTAAATTCAATAATGCTTGCACAAAAGAAATTAAATCCAGGACTAGAAATAGAGGGAGTACTTTTAACAATGCTTGATTCTAGAACTAACTTAGGATTAGAAGTAGTAGAGGAAATAAGAGGTTTCTTTAAGGAAAGAGTATATAATACTTTAATTCCTAGATTAATAAGATTGACTGAGGCACCAAGTCATGGCAAACCTATTGTTGCATATGATCCAATGAGTCGTGGTACTGAAGCATACCTTAATTTAGCAAAGGAGGTAATCGAACAAGATGAAAGAAGAAACAAACAGTAAAAGAAGAGCACTTGGAATGGGGTTAGAACAATTATTTAACTCAGAAATGCTTGATTTTGACCAAGTGGAAGAAAAAATAGTAGAAGAAACACCAAAGGACGAAATAGTAGAAATACCTATTAATGAGCTTATGAGTAATCCTTATCAGCCAAGAAAAGTATTTGATGAAGAAGCTTTAAAAGAACTTTCTGAATCAATAAAAGAACATGGTGTATTTCAACCTATCATAGTTAAAAAATCAGTTAAAGGATATAACATAATAGCAGGTGAAAGAAGAACTAAAGCATCAGAACTTGCTGGTTTAAAAACTGTGCCTGCAATAGTAAGAGATTTTTCTGATGAAGAAATGATGCAAGTTGCATTACTAGAAAACTTACAAAGAGAAGATTTATCTGCAATAGAAGAGGCTAAAGCATATAAATCAATAATAGAATCACTTAGATTAACTCAAGATGAATTAGCTAAAAGGCTTGGTAAATCAAGAAGTCATATAACTAATATGCTTGGATTACTTAGGTTACCTTTAAGTGTTCAAGATATGGTTTTATATGGAAAAATTTCAATGGGACACGCAAGGGTGTTAAGTAAATTAGAAAATAGTGAACAAATAGAAGATCTTGCAAACAAAGTTATAAATGAAAACCTAAGTGTAAGAGATTTAGAAGTTTTAACGAATGAAAGCTCATATGTAAGATCTACTCCATCATCAAAACCTAGAAAATCTAAAGAATACAAATACGTAGAAGATGCAATGAAGGAAAAACTTGGAACTAAAGTAGCAATATCAGGAAACAAAATAAAGATTTCATTTGTTACCAAAGAAGATTTAAATCGTATATTAGAAATCTTAAACATAGAAGTAGAATAGGAGAACAATTATGAAAATCTTTGGATTAACAATCGCAAAAGAAATATATATGACAGTAATTATAATAGTAGTAGCATTCTTTTTAGAGAAAGTTTTAAAAATGATGGTAAAAAAGACATTTAATCCATCTAAAAAACATAAAAAATTTGACTCAAGGAGGGTAAGTACCATAAGAAGTTTGCTTTGCAGTATAATTAAGTATGCTATTTGGATATTTGCAGTACTTTCTTTATTAAGCGTTTACGGAGTAAATACAGCAGCCTTAGTAACAGGACTTGGAGTTGCAAGTTTAGTTATTGGTTTAGCATTTCAAGATATCTTAAAGGATGTTTTAGCAGGAACTTCAATTCTTTTTGAAAACTGGTACGCAGTAGGAGATTTAGTTAAGATAGATTCATTTACTGGAACAGTATTATCAGTGGGACTTAAGTCTACTAGAATACAAGCTTATAGTGGTGAAATAAAAATAATACCAAACAGAAACATAAATGAAGTAATTAACTATAGCTTAGATAAAACTCTTGCAGTAGTTGACTTATCAGTATCTTATGAGTCTAACTTAGATAAAGTAGAAAAGATACTTAAACTTACATGTGCAAACTTGAAGGAAAAAATGCCTTTATTAACAGAAGAACCTGAAGTTTTGGGTGTTGAAAATTTAGGTGATTCATCAGTTGTATTTAGAATAGTAGGTAAATGCAAACCAACAAAACATTTTCTTGTTCAAAGACAAATGAGAAAAGAACTTAAAAATGCTATGGATAAAAATGGAATTAAAATACCATATCCACAAATAGAGGTTCACAATGAAAAATAATTATGGATTAAATAGTATAGTTCAAATGAAAAAGATGCATCCTTGTGGTTGTGATACATTTAAGGTAATAAGAGTTGGTGTTGATATAAAAATAGAATGCACTAACTGCGGAAGAACAATAATGCTACCTAGGGTAGAATTTAATAAAAAGATTAAAAAGGTATTAACGGAGGCGATAGAATGATAAATCCTAAGAAATTAAAAAGATCATCTCATCCAGTCATGTTCTTTATTTATATGTCTTTGTTGGTTGTTATTGTAAGTGCAATAGCAAGCGCTTTAAACTTTCAGGTGACATATGATCAATTAACTACAATAGCAGGAGAAGTTGAATCTAAAACAACGGCTGTAAACTCACTACTTAGCCTAGATGGGATAAAGTTTATTATGACATCTGCTTATGATAATTTAATTAACTTTGTTCCGTTTGGTTCAATGTTAATAGCATCAATAGCTTTTGGTATAGCTCTTAAGTCTGGATTTTTAAAATCCTTATGTAATAAATTGAATAAAAAAATTCCAAAATTTTTGATAATATTCGTATTTTCTTTGATTTGTATATTAGCGAGTGTTGATAATAATTTTGGATATGTTTTATTACTTCCATTTGGAGCAGTTCTATTTATGTCTATGAATAGAAATCCGATAGGAGGTCTTGCTCTTTCATTTGCATCAATAGCGGCAGGACATGGGGCAGGTTTATTTATAACGGCACTAGATTATAATTTAACTAGTTATACCGAAGCATCTGCAAAATTGATGGATACAGAGTATAGCGTATTACAAAGTAGTAACCTAATATTTATAATAGTTGCAGCATTGTTTATTGCAGCAATATGTACGTTTATAACAGAAAAGATAGTATCTAGAAAATTGGGTAGAAATCAATTAGAAGAAGATGAGGAATTAGTACTTGAAGAATCAAAAGAAAATAAAGGTCTTATTGCTTCTTTAATTGCAACAATAATATGTTTAATTCCTATTATATTAATGTTAATACCAGTAAGTGGTAATAGCTTCTTAGGTTTATTATTAGATAAATCACAAGATGTATATTCTAAGATGTTATTTTCATCAGATGCACTTTTGATGACTAACATGGTAGGTATAATTTCATTTTTATTTGCACTTCAAGGCTTTGTTTTTGGAGTAGTAGCAGGAACAATAAAGAAAATTAGAGATATGGTTAATTTCTCTACTGATTATTTAAAAACAGTGGGGGGAATATTCGTATTAATATTTTTTGCAGCACAATTAAATGCACTTGTTACAGAGTCAAATATCGGTGTTGTTGTAACAGGTTGGCTATCTAATCTTATTGCAACATCTAACTTCTCATTTATACCACTTGTACTTTTAATATTTGTATTTGCTGGTGTATCTAACATATTATTACCCGGTTCAATAGCAAAATGGGCTATTTTAGCACCTAACATAATGCCAACTGTTATGAAAGCTAATATAACACCAGAATTTGCACAATTAGTGTTTAGAGCGGGTGAATCAGCAACAAATGTAATAACTCCATTATTTACTTATTTTGTAATATTTATTGGATTTATTGAAGTATTTACTAAAAATAAGAATGAATTTAGTATAAAAGGATGTTATAGAACAGTACTTCCATATTTCTTAGCAATAGACTTAGTATGGTTACTTATGATTATATGTTGGTATGTAATAGGATTACCAATAGGACCTGGCGTATATCCTGGATTATAAAGTAAAGATTTTAACTCTTTACTTTTTTCTTTACATAGAAAACTTATTTCATTTGAATAAAAGGTTAAATTATATATAATTAAAAGTAGGAAGCTACATATTATGAATAACAATAGTTACAATTTTGATAATGCTAAAAAAGAAAATAATCCTTTAGAATTTAAAAGACAGGCTATAAGCTATGCACTAGAAGAGTTAAAAAACAAACGTTTAATAAACGATGATGAAGCAAAGAAACTACAAGAATTATACGAAAAAGATAGTAGAGATATAAAAGAAATATTTTATGAAATAAAAAATTTAACCAGGAAAGAAATAGGAAAGAAATTAACTAAAGCAAAGGTCCAAAAGGCACCACAAGAAAATAAAATATCAATTGATAACGTGGATGACTTTCAAAATCAAATGAAAACTAAAAATTTAATAAAAATTCATTTTCCATATCCATCAGATGAAGTTAAAGTTGTAGAAAATTATTCTGGAAAAAGTGCAAAAGAACTTTTTGAAGCTGCTAAAGATAAAGATGGACTAGTAAGCGTAGATGGATTTGTAAGTTCGGTAGATGTTTCAAAAGATTATATAGAGACTGATAGAATAGAAGTTAAACTTCATAATGTAACTGATATTGCAAGAAAAGGAGAGTTTTCTAAATTAACATATAAAGAAAAAGAATGTGTTATTGGACTTGTTAGCTCTATTATAAATGAACTTGCAAAACAAGGTAACGTTTCAAAAGAAGAACTAAGTAAGATGCCGGTTGATAGATTAGTTATTATGCTTAATAAAAATATATTTATATCTCCAGAAGAAAACATTGTTATTTTATGTACAGAAAATGAGCCTACTAAAGATGAAATAATGGCTGTTACTAAGAATTCTGATGGAAAATATGAACTTGAAAATTTAAAAATAGATAATAAAGAAAAAGAAATAGGTGGTCAAGAAGGTGATGATGTTCAAAAAGAAAATGATAATAAAGAAAATGAAAGAGAATTAGAAAATGAAAAAGAAAAGGGTACATCAATGAGAAAAAAAGCTCCTTGGGAAAGAAGAAAGGCCTCATAAATGGTAATTTAATTACCATTTTTTTATTGTTATATTATCTTTAAGATGTTATAATACAGAGTACAAAGGATGTGATTTTATGCCACTTCGAGCAGGTATAGTAGGACTACCTAACGTAGGAAAATCTACTTTATTTAACGCAATTACAAAGAAAAATATTTTAGCAGCTAACTATCCGTTTGCAACAATAGAACCAAACGTTGGAATGGTAACTGTACCAGATGAAAGATTAGACTTTTTAAATGAGTTAATAGAACCTAAAAGCTTAGTTCCAACAACGTTTGAATTTACTGATATTGCAGGATTAGTTAAGGGAGCGTCTCATGGTGAAGGTCTTGGAAATAAGTTTTTATCACATATAAGGGAAGTAGATGCAATAGTAGAAGTTGTAAGATGCTTTGATGATTCAAACATAACTCACGTAGAAGGCGGCGCAAATCCTCTTCGTGATACGGAGATAATTGATGTTGAATTTATTTTCTGCGATTTAGAAGTTGTTGATACAAGATTAGGAAAAATAGAAAAAAAAGCAGTATCAACAAAAGATAAAGATGCTTTAAAAGAAGTAGAACTTTTAAAAAGAATAAAAGAAGCATTAGAAAATAATATTCCTGCCAGAAAACTAGAATATACTGAAGATGATTTAAAAATTTTAAAAGCTTTTAATTTACTTACTATGAAGCCTATTATTTACGTTGCAAATATAAAAGAAGATGAAATAGGAAAAGAAAATAGTTATGTAAAAGATTTAAAAGATCATGCAAATAAGGATAATGCAGAGGTAATTGTTTTATGTGCAAAAATAGAAGAAGAATTAAGTGGTTTTGAAGATGAAGAAAAAAAGGCGTTTTTAAATGATTTAGGAATAGAAGAAAGTGGTCTTGATAAATTAATTAGGGCATCTTATCACTTATTAGGACTTCAAACATATTTTACTGCTGGGCCTAAAGAAGTTAGAGCTTGGACCTTTAAAAAAGGTATGAAAGCTCCAGCTTGTGCAGGAATTATCCATAGTGATTTTGAAAAAGGTTTTATAAGAGCTGAAGTAATATCTTTTGATGATTATAAAAAGTACAAAGGTGAAAAAGGTGCAAAAGAAGCAGGCAAATTAAGGAGTGAAGGAAAAGAATACGTTATGCAAGATGGAGATGTTTGCTTGTTTAGGTTTAATAACTAAAATAGACGAATATAATTTATAAAAGAAGGTTTACAATAATCTTCTTTTTTGTTATAATACAAGGCGAGTAATGAAATTGCTCTCTTGTCTTTCACAAAAGGATGAAAGGCCGATAAGACCAGAAGAGGAGGAAAATAAAATGAAATACGAAATCATGTTCATTGTTAAACCAAACCTTGAAGAAGCAGCTACTAAAGAAGTTGCTAAAAAGTTTGAAAAAGTTTTAACAGATAACGGAGCTAAAGTAACATCTTCAAAAGACTTAGGTCAAAAAGAATTAGCTTATGAAATAAACGGTCATAAAACTGGTTATTATTTCTTAATTAATTTAGAAGCTAATGACGCAAAAGCTATTAACGAATTTGATCGTTTAGCTTTAATAAGTGAAGATATAATACGTCATTTAATTGTAAAAGAAGACTAAGATTGAAAGTTGAGGAAACAAAATGAATAAAGCATTTTTAATCGGAAGATTAACTAGGGATCCAGAATTAAGATATTCATCTAGTAATGCTGCAATAGCAAATTTTTCTATCGCAATAGATAGACAATATACTAATGGACAAGGCCAAAGAGAAACAGATTTTATTAATATAGTAGCTTTCCAAAAACAAGCTGAAAATATTAAAAAATACGTTGGTAAAGGTTCTTTAGTTGCAGTAGACGGAAGAATACAAACAAGAAATTATGAAGATAAAGATGGAAAACGTGTTTATGTTACAGAAGTAGTAGCAGACCGTGTTCAATTCCTTGATTCAAGAAATTCTGGTAATACCATTTCAAATAGTACAGGTGATGATAATGTTTCACCTGCTGATTTCCAAACAGATAAGCCTATCCAAGGTGCAAAGGAAACTAATGTTTCTGATGATGTTTTTGCAGATTTTGGTAGTAGTATTGAAATATCAGATGACGATATAGCATTCTAATAAAATATTAATAAGGAGGAATTAACAATGGCAGAATTTTATAGAAAGAAAAAGAAAATTTGTCAAATGTGTGCTGGTAAAAGCGTAGATTATAAAGATCCTGAAATTTTAAGAAAATATATAAATGAAAAGGGTAAAATTTTACCAAGAAGAGTAACAGGGGCTTGCTCTAAGCACCAAAGACATATTGCACAACAAGTAAAAAGAGCTAGAATGATAGCATTACTTCCATTTACAAAGTAATTAATAGAAAGTATACTTTATGTATGCTTTCTTTTCTTTTAAATAATTAATAAGTATGTTATAATAAATACGCAAGATTAATTAGAAAGGCAGGACTAATTATGAAAGTTATATTTATAAAAGATGTTAAAGGCCAAGGAAAGGCTGGAGATATAAAAGAAGTAAAAGATGGGTATGGAGAAAATTTTCTTATAAAAAATGGATATGCAGTTGCATATACCAAAAGAAGTAGGGAAATATTAGACATAAATAATAAAAATAAAGCTTTAGAAGAACAAGCTGAAATAAAAAGATGTGAAAAAATAAAAAAAGAATTAAAAGACAGGGTTTTAACGTTTAAGGTTAAAACTGGTAAACAAGACCAAGTATTTGGTACTATTTCAACAAAACAAATAGCTAATGAATTAGAAAAAATAGGATATAAAATAGATAAGAAAAAAATAGTACTTGATGATGCAATTAGTTCTTTAGGTTATCATGAGGTAAAGATAAATTTACATAAGAATGTTATTGGAATCGTAACGGTAGAACTTATAAAGTAAAGGAAGTGATAAAATGGCAGAGAGAAATATACCACAATCTAAAGAGGCAGAAAAGGCTGTATTAGGCTCTGCTTTTTTATCTAAAACGGCGCTTCAAAAAATATGTGATGAGTTATCACCTGAACATTTTTATAGTGAAGCAAATGCAAAAATCTTTGAGACGTTACAAGAATTAAATGATGAAGATAAACCTATTGATATAACGATAGTTACTAATAAATTAAGTGAAAAGAAAATATTAAGTCAGGTTGGTAACGTTGAATATTTATCAGAGATAATAGATTCTGTACCTAGTGCATCAAATGTTGAGTATTACATAAACATTGTAAAAGAAAAGATGATAGGAAGAAAAATCATAGAAACTGCAACAGATATTGCAAATGATGCTTATGCATCCGAAGATTCTATATATGATGTTTTAGAAAATGCTGAAATGAAGATGCTTAGAATAGGTAATATGCGTAAGACATCAGAATTTCAAAGAATTCAAGATGTTGCTTATAGAGCTCAAGAAAACCTAGAAAAATTAGCAGAACAAGGTTCAGAGATAACTGGTCTTGCAACTGGTTTTTCTGAGTTTGATAAGTTAACAGCAGGTCTTCAGCCAAGTCAGTTTATTATAATTGCTGCTCGTCCAGCAATGGGTAAAACAGCGTTTGCACTTAACTTAGCAACTTATGCTGCAACACATAGCAATAAGTCAGTTGCAATATTTAACTTAGAAATGAGTGCTGAGCAACTTGCAAACAGAATATTACAATCATTAGGACAAATAGATGGTGGTAAGATGCGTACAGGACGCTTAGAACACAATGATTGGAAAAGATTAAATGAAGCAATTAGCCAACTATCAGATACAAATTTATTCTTAGATGATACACCTGGTATAACAATAGGTGAAATAAGAAGTAAATGTAGAAGACTTGCTAATTCTGATAAGGGATTAGGGCTTGTTGTAATAGATTACTTACAGTTAATAACTGGTCCTTCTAAATCAGCTGGAAACAGACAACAAGAAGTATCTGATATATCACGTAATTTAAAAACAATGGCTCTAGAGCTTGGAATTCCGGTAATAGCATTAGCGCAGCTTTCTCGTGCGGTTGAACAAAGAGAAGATAAAAGACCAATAATGAGTGATTTGCGTGAATCAGGTTCAATAGAACAGGATGCCGATATAGTATCATTCTTATATAGAGATGATTATTATAATAAAGAAGCAAGACGTGACGATAATGCAAGTATTAGTGAATTTATAATTGGTAAGAACAGAAGTGGTCCAACTACAACTGTTGAGTTATTATTTAAAAAGGATACTTCAACATTTGTTAATTTCCAAAGAGAAAGTGGTGAATAAATATGATGAAAGTAATAAAAACGGGGTTAGTTTATTTAGTGGCAGTATTAGTTTCAGTACTGATTGTTATGTTTGTTAATTTAGCACATAGATATCAATTAGAGCCAAAAGAGGTATATAAAGTATACTTAGACGGTAAGGTAGTTGGTAACGTTAAAGATAAAGAAGAATTAGAAGATTATATAAATGATGAACAAAAAGAACTAAAAGAAAAATATGACGTTGATAAAGTATATATACCAGAAGGCGTTGATATACAAAAATGCACTACCTATCAAAAAAAGTTATTAACAGCAAAACAAGTAAATAATATAATAAAAAAAGAAAAACCATTTACTGTTGAGGGATATAAGATAACTATAAAAGGTGATTCTGGTACTATAGTTAAAAATGAAGAAGAACAAAAAGGTAAAGGAAATATAACTATATATGTTTTAGATAAAAAAATATTTGATAAAGCTCTTAAATCAGTAGTTAAGGCCTTTGTAAGTAAAGAAGATTTAAAGAATTATGAAAATGATACACAGCCTGAAATAAAAGAAACAGGTAGTTTAATAGAGGATATATATATAGATCAAAACATAACTATTAAACATGGATATATTTCAACTGATGAAAATATTTTTACGGATGAAAAAACGCTTACTAAGTATTTAATGTTTGGAGAAGTTAAAGAAGATCAATATTACACTGTGCAAGAAGGAGATACAATTGATTCAATTGCGTATAAAAATAAACTAGCAACCGAAGAATTTTTAATTGTTAATCCAGAATTTACGAGTGCTAACAACATATTATCAGTAGGACAACAAGTAAAGGTAGGATTAATCAATCCAATTGTTGACGTAGTAGTTGAAACACATAACGTAATGGATCAAGAAAGTAAGTTTAAGACTGTACAGGAAGATGATTCATCGCTAGATTATGGAACTGAAAAAGTAGTAACCGAAGGACAAAATGGTGTTGATAGATTAACTACTAAGATAAAGAGCGTAAATGGTGAAACTAATAACGTTGTAATAGTAAGTTCTGAAACAATTACACCATCGGTTGATAAGGTTGTTAAAGTAGGAACTAAGACGTCTCCATCTTATGCAGGTGGTGGTACGGCACCAATTATGTCAGGCTCTTGGGCTTGGCCAACAATATCACAGTATTATATTTCAAGTCACTTTGGATATCGTTGGGGTAAAATTCACGAAGCTCTAGATATAGCAGGTAGTGGTGAAGGCTCACCAATTTATGCAGCAGGATCTGGTACGGTTGTTGCTTCTTTACAAAAAGGAAGCTTAGGTAACTACGTTACTATTAATCATGGAAATGGATATTATACATTATATGGTCATATGCATTCGAGATTAGTAGTTGAAGGTCAAACTGTTCAAAAAGGCCAACAAATAGGTACAATGGGACATACTGGTTTTGCAACTGGTACTCACTTACACTTTGGTTTATATAGAAATGGATTACCATATAGAGATGGTATTCCAACGGATCCAATGGTACTTTATAAATAATGAAAGCAGCAGTTTTATCAAGTGGAAGTCGCGGTAATAGTGTATTAATACAAACTGATAACACCAAGATCTTAATTGACCTTGGTGTTACTAAATCATTTGCAGAAGAAAAGTTAAAAGAATTAGGAGTGGATCCAAACGAAATAAAAGCAATATTAATAACACACACCCACGTGGACCACGTTCAAGGATTAAAGGTATTCCTAAAAAAATATCATCCAAAGTTATACGTAAATAAAATAATACTTGCTCTTTTAAGAGAGTACATTGATGACTTTGATTATGTTTTATATGATACTCCTTCATTTGATATTGATGATATAACGGTAGATGTCATAAAAACGTCTCACGATGTTAAGGGGTCAGTTGGATTCATAATTAAAAACAAGGATAAATCCCTTGTTTATATAACTGATACCGGATATATAAATAATAGATATTTTGAAAAGTTAAGTAATCATAATTTATATATAATGGAAAGTAATCATGACGTAGAAATGCTTATGAATGGTAGGTATCCATTTCATCTAAAAAAAAGAATATTAAGTGACAAGGGGCACCTTTCTAATAGTGATTGTGCATATTATTTATCTGAATTTATCGGGGATAAAACAAATACAATTATTTTAGCCCACTTAAGTGATGATAATAATACGTATGAACTTGCACTTAGTACAGTAAAAAAAGTTTTAGAAAGTAAAAATAAGAAGGTTAAAAACATACTTATTGCAAAACAAAAACAAAGAACGGAAATGATAGAAGTATGATAAAAATAATATGTGTTGGTAAAATAAAGGAAAAGTATTTAAAAGATGCTATAAAGGAATATCAAAAAAGATTATCTAAATATACAAAGTTAGAGATAATAGAATTGCCTGATTATAATTACGATACTGTAAAAACAAAAATAGAAGAGGGTAAAAACATATTATCTAAAATAACTGATAAAGATTTTGTAGTTACATTAGAAATAAATGGAAAAGAACTTGATTCTATTAATTTATCTAGTTTCATAGATAAAAATATTTCAAGGAACATAACCTTTGTAATAGGTGGGTCAAACGGTCTATCAGATGATGTTTTGAAAAGATCTGATTATTCATTATCTTTTTCAAAGTTAACGTTTCCACACCAACTATTTAGAATATTATTGTTAGAACAAATATATCGTTCGTTTAAAATAATAAATAATGAAAGCTATCACAAATAGAGCCATTATTTGTTATTTTTTTTATTTATGCTATAATAAAAGCAATTTGAAAGAGGGTTTGATTACTTTGAAAATAGCAACTTATAATGTTAAAAATAAAACCGCTAATAAAATTCTAAAAGGTCATGCATCATTGACGAATTCTTTTTTAATGAATTTTGAAATTATAAAAAGTGCAGATCCCGATGTTATAGGATTACAGGAAGTTACTAAAGAAGAATATTCTATGTTAAGAAAACAGTTTGAAAGAACATATAACATATATGGTGAATTTAGAGGAAGTTTTGGTGTAACAAATGAGGCTTGTCCTATAATGATTAAAAAACAAGATATAAATGTTTTAGATTATAAAACTTTTTCTCTTTCTGATGATATTATGAAACTTGGAAATAAGTATAAAGGTTCATTATTTCCAAGAATTGCAACTTATATAAGATTAATGGATGGAAAATATGAATATAGTATAATAAATGTGCACGTTGATAACGTTAAAAAAATCCAAAATAAAACTTTCGAAAAAAATGGATCACTTCAGCAAATACTAGATTTATCTTGTGATGGCAGTCATATAATCGTTGGGGATATGAATACTGAAATAAAAAATGTATTGAAAGATTTTTGCTTAAGAAATTCATTATCAGATGCAGCATTACCACTAGGTAATACTTATAAACCACTTAATTTGGCTTTAGATCATATTTTATATAGTGATTCCGATTTAAGTGTAAATGAAGTTAAAACTTATGAGAATGCTGGAAGTGATCATTCGCTTATATTAGCTAATATGTCGAGAAGATGAGGTGATTTATATGTTTCATAATAGCTGGGATATTGTATTAAAAGATGAAATGGAAAAACAATATTTTAAATATATAAAGGAATTTGTCAAAGAAGAAAGGTTATCTAAAACTATTTATCCACCTGCGAAAGATTTGTTTAACGCATTTAAATTAACTGATTTTAATGATATAAAAGTAGTTATTTTAGGACAAGATCCATATCATGGAGAAAATGAAGCTATGGGACTTTCTTTTTCTGTTAGAAGGGGAGTTAGGACGCCTCCTTCACTTAGGAATATTTTTAAAGAGTTAAAAGATAACTTAAACATTGATAGATGTGATACTGATTTATCTGATTGGGCAAAGCAAGGTGTATTTTTACTTAATACCGTATTAACCGTTGAAAAAGATAAGGCTAATTCACATAAAGAAATAGGCTGGGAGATATTTACTGATTATGTTATAAAAGAAATCAACGATAAACTAAATAACGTTGTATTTATTTTGTGGGGAAGACAAGCAAGGGATAAAAAAAGAATTATTACTAATCCTAATAACTATATAATAGAATCAGCTCATCCATCACCTCTTTCTGCTTACAATGGATTTTTTGGTAGTAAACCATTTTCTAAAACTAACAATTATTTAAAAGCACATAACAAAAAAGAGATTAATTGGTAATCTCTTTTTAATATTTAAAATCATTATAATCATTATCAGAACTATTTTTGCTATCAAAAAATAATTTTTCTTTTCTTCCCTTTAAAAGACTTATTATGCATACGGGGAAGCATTTAATTACTTTGTTGTATTTGCTAGCGTTATCATTATAGTAATCTTTATATGCACTAAGTAAATCTTCTGTTTCTGCTAACATAAAGGCTATCTTTTTAAAGTCATCACTTTTTTGTAATTCTTCATATTTATCTTTTATTAAGTAAAATTCGTTCATATATACTAGTAATTTTCTGTCTAGTTCCATCATACTTATTTCTTTATCATTTAGTTCATCAAAATTTATATATACTTCTTTTTTTGTCTTGGTAATTTCTTTTATTACATCTTCAGAATCTTTTAACAATTCTTTTCTTTTTAATAAGGTGCTATTTATTTTTTCTTCCACGTTAGCTAACTTAACGGATAAAAAGTTTATTTTATCTCTATAAATGCTAACTATTAGTAGAATTAAACTAATTATTAAAACCGTGATTACAATTAACATTTTATCTACCTCTATTCTAATTAGAATTATAGCAAAAGTAGATGATATTTACAAGATTAATCTTTTAGTTTGCTAAGTAGAATTCTGGACTATAATTTATTTTTTCTTCAAAATCAACATAGTTTAAATATATCATAAGAAGTAGGTACCATCTTCCCGTCTTTGGGTCACTTATTATTATGTGATCACGTCCAGCAGCTTCTATAATACCAGTAAATGTTTTATCTCTCCATTCTACTGAGTCTGGAAATGACAAATAAAATGTTGCAAGTTTGCCTTTGTTAAGCCTTAATATGTTTTCTATGTATGACTGTTCAATGTCTAACATATTGTTAGTAGCGCTAATTTGAGCAAGATTGTTATTACTTTGATTTGCTGTAGTTATGCTAGGTTGCGATGCAACTGATTTCATACTGTTCATTTGAACTCCATTTAAATTAGCATTTGGAAAGCTAGGATTTGGGTAATAATTTGTATTCATAATTTAAAATCTCCTTTTTTAATAATTCATTTAAATATATGATTGAACTAAATTAATTATACATGTTATAATTAACCTGTAAGGAGATGTAATAAATATGAAAGTAAATATAGGTGTGTCTGCAAGACATGTACACGTAACCAAAGAAGATGTTAAAATATTATTTGGGGAAGGCTATGAATTAAATAAAAAGGTAGATTTATCACAACCTGGGCAATATGCTTGTAATGAGCAAGTTACGCTAGAAGGCGCAAAGGGAAAAATAGAAAGAGTAAGAATACTAGGACCTGAAAGAGGAGAAACCCAAGTTGAAATATCAAAAACTGACTCATTTGCACTTGGAGTAAAACCTCCCGTTAGAAACTCTGGTGATTTAGATGGTGCAGCAGAAATAACAATTATAGGCCCAAAAGGAAAGATTACTAAAAATGCCGCTATAATAGCAGCAAGACATGTACATGCAACAAAAGAAGATGCTAAAAAGTATGGATTTGAAGGAAAAGAATTTGTAAGTATTGTAGTAAAAGGAGAAAAGCCGGGAATACTAGAAAACGTATATGTAAGAATAAGTGATAAGTTTTCTTATGAGGTTCACTTAGACACTGATGATGCTAATGCATTCTTAATTAAAAATGGTGATGAAGCTGAATTAATAGTAAAATAAAAAAGGGATGATAAGGATGAAATATCAATTTAAAACGGGTATTGATAGTAAAGAATATGATAAATTTGTAAGGAATTTTCCTTCTACATCATTTATGCAAACACCTGCTTGGAGTCTTGTTAAAACAGCGTGGGATAATGATTATGTTGGACTATATTCTGATAAAAAGCTGGTATGCGGAGCAATGATATTAAAAAGAAACCTATTTTTAGGTAAGAAATTATTTTACATACCAAGGGGATTTGTTACATCATATGATAATGATGAAGCTCTAAAAATATTTGTTAAAGAATTAAAAAAATATGCCAAGAAAAACGGTGCAATAGATATAAAAATTGATCCATTTATTTGTTTTAGTGAAGATAATATCCAAAACATAAAGAAAAATAAGGGAATAGAGGTAAGGAAAACTTTTACTTTAGATACTGATAAAATAGTTAAAAAGTTAGAAAATTTAGGCTTTGTTCATGGTGGATTTAAAAAGGAAGTAAACGCATATATCCAGCCAAGATATACGATGGCTATTTCTCTTAAGGATAAAGATGGTAACTTTTATGAAAAAGAAGAACTTAGAAGAACGTTTCCTAAAAATACAAGAAATTATATAGGAAAGTATCATGAGGATAGAGGAGTTTACTTTAGTTATTCTACAAATAAAGAAGATGTTAAGGATTTAATAAGTGTTTTAAATTGCACGGAAGAAAGACAGCATATAGCACTTAGAAGTGAAAAATATTTTAAAAAGCTAATGGATGCTTTTCCAGATAACGCTGTTTTATTCTTTGCAAGGGTTGATATTGATAAATATATTAAGTTTCTTGAAAATGATATGAAAGAACATGAAAATAAAAAAGAATTTTGTTTAAAGCAAATAAAAGAAGCAGAAGAAATAAAAAAAGAATATGGTAATAATCCACTTGCAGGAGCAACTATAGTTATGATGCCAACTTGTAAATCTGGAATAAAAACTGCATCATTCTTATACGCTGGAACAAACACAAAAATCTTACCATCTCTTAAAATAACTAATGGCCTTATGTTTTACAGGTTATGTTATTGTTTAGATAAGGCTTGTGATTATTGTGATTTAGGTGGTATAGATGGATCACTTGAAGATCATTTATCAACATTTAAATCTAAGTTTAATCCAAACGTACTTGAACTTGTTGGAGAATATGATTTAATAATTAATAAATTTTGGTATAAAGTATTTAACATGCTTATGAGTATTCGTAAATTTATAAGATCAAAGAGATAGCGGAAAGCTATCCTTTTTAAATGCGCAAAATTGTCATCTTTTGTCGTTTTTATTTAACTTTGTAAAATTTTGTGATACAATACATTTCATTAATTATGAAAGGAAAAATTCAAAATGACAGAAATGCAATTATGGACATTACTTATGGAACAAAAAATAGATGTTAATACATACAATGATTGGATTGTAAGAATAAAGGCTAAAGAAAGAATGCAAACTAAACCTAATACAAAGGGTTATTCTAAAGTAATATCTAGAAAAAGAAACTTTTAATTGGTTTCTTTTTATTATATAATAGTTTCAGTTTGGAGTGATTTTATGTTTAAAATAGGAAATGTAGAAATAAAAAACAGAGTTGTTTTAGCACCTATGGCTGGTGTTTGTAATAGTGCTTTTAGAAGAATAATAAAAGAAATGGGAGCAGGTCTTTTATATGCTGAGATGGTAAGTGATAAAGCCCTTGTTTATAATAATGAAAAGACTAAAGATATGCTTTATATGACGGAAGATGAAAGACCTATTAGTCAGCAGATATTTGGTAGTGATAAAGAAAGCTTTGTTGAGGCTGCAAAAATAATAGAAGAAAGTATGCATCCTGATATTATAGATATAAATATGGGATGTCCAGTACCTAAGGTAGCAGTTAAATCACAAGCGGGTTCTGCTCTTTTAAAAGATCCAGATAAAATATATGAAATAGTAAAGGCTGTAAAAGAAGCAGTAAACGTGCCAGTAACTGTTAAAATAAGAAGTGGCTGGGATAAAAATAGTATCAATGCTGTTTTGGTCGCAAAAACTTGTGAGAAGGCAGGAGCTAGTGCAATTGCAGTGCATCCTAGAACACGCTCCCAGGGGTATAGCGGTAAAGCTGATTGGAACATAATAAAGGAAGTAAAAGAAGCAGTTAATATTCCGGTAATTGGTAATGGTGATATTTTATCAGCTAAAGATGCTAAAAAAATGATTGATGAAACCGGATGTGATGCCGTAATGATAGGTCGTGGGACTTTAGGTAATCCTTATTTAATAAAACAAATTGTAAGATATTTAGAAGATGGTGTGCTTCTTAAAGATGAAAGTCCAATAGAAAGGATGAAAACCTGCTTAAAGCATTTTAATTACTTACTTAAAATAAAACCAGAAAAAGTTGCAACACTTGAGATGCGTACACATGCTGCTTGGTATTTAAAAGGACTTCCTAATGGAGTAAATGTTAAAAAAAGATTATATGAGCTTAAAACAAAAGAAGAATTTATAAGTACAATAACAGAATATATGGAAAATCTTTCTTAAAATATGTTATAATTAAATTGTAGGACAAAGTTATGATATGGTGCTTTTGTCATAATTTTGGCCAAAAAATGAAATAAAATAATATTTAGGGAGGAAAACATAACAATGAAGAAATATAATTTGTTCAAAGTTCTAGCAATCACCGTATGTGTAGCTTGGTTATTAACTTTATTTATTCCAGGTTCTTATGCTGACTATAGTGGTAACATAACAAAGGGTGCAATTGCTGGTGTTGGAGTATGGTCTTTACTATCTAACTTAAGTGTTTCAATTTCATATTTTAATGGAATTGCGGTATTCATAGTTGCAATAGCTTGCTTCTATGCAGTATTAAATAAGTTAGATGTATACAAAAAATTCGTAGATCGTACAGCTTCAATTTTTGAAGGAAAAGAAAGATTATTAGTTATTATAACCATAATCGTGTTTGGTATTTTAGCTTGTGTAGTAAGTGATTGGATGATACTACTAGTATTTGTTCCATATATATACCAAGTTATGAATAAGTTAAATATTGATAAGAAAGTTATATTAGCATCTACAATTGTAGCATCATTAATTGGATCTATGTGTGGAATTTATAACAGCACTTTATTTAGCACACTTTCATTAAAGGTTAACACTTTACTATTAGTTAAAGTAATCGTTTTAGTTCTTTCTTTAGCAGTATTAATTTTCTTTACTAAAGCACCTAAAAAAGCTAAGAAAATAGAAAAGAAAGAAACAAAAAAAGAAGAGAAGAAGGAAACTAAAGTAAAAGCTTCTACAAAGACTACTGCTACTAAAAAAGCAGCTAGTAAGAGTGCGCCTAAAAAGGTTGCTTCTAAAACTACTAAAAAAAGTGCTACTAGAAAGAAGGTGGCTAAGTAATGAAAGATACTAACAGAAAAGTAAATAAAACTCTATATGCAGTATTAACTCTTTTACTAGGTACCTTTGGTATAAATAAATTTTATGCTGGTAAGATAAAATCAGGACTTTTAAGCATATTATTCTGCTGGACGGGAATTCCTACAATTTTATCAGTAGCTGAGTTTATTACCGTATTAACTGAAAAAGCAGATAAAGATGGACAAATATCTGTTACATCTGAAAGAAGAAGTAACGTATTATTTGGAGTTAGTTTAGTACTATTTGTATTATTTGTTCTAGCTACAATAATACCTTGGGAATCTTTATTTACTAAATTTACAGCATTTTCTGATTTTAATACAACTTTATCAAAAATTAAAATTGGAAATTATGCAGTATTTAGTAATATAATAGGCGCTCCTGTTTCAGTAGATGCTACAACAGGTTCATCAAGTGGTGTAATAAATGCAATTGGTTCTTGGACTATGACTGATGTTGCAATATTATTATTTGTTTTAGCAGGTGTTATAGCACTATGTTCTAAAATCAAATTCAATGATTTTGTTGAAACAGTAACAGGTGGAATCAAGAAAGTATTACCTGTTGCAATAACTGCAATGCTTATAAGTATCGTATTAGTTATTATGGTAACATCTGGTGTAAACGTAACTATTACAAACTGGATAGTATCATGGGCTAAAGGATTTAACATTGCAACTATATCATTAGCATCTATGGTAGGAAGTGTGTTAACTAGTGATTTCCATTACTTTGTATCAACTATCGCTCCAGTATTTACATCAGCAGTAACAAACTCTGATTTATACGGAGTATTAGGATTAATAATGCAGAGTTTATTTAACCTAATGATGATAATTGCACCTACTTCAGTTGGATTAATAATTGGTTTATATTACCTAGATATTCCATTTGGAAAATGGTTCAAATACATCTGGAAGGTATTACTTGCATTATTTGTAATAGTAATAGTTGCAGCAATAATAGTATTTGCATTAGTATAAATATAAGAAAGGACAATAAATGTCCTTTTTTTGTGTATTAAAATTAAATACTTTACCCATAACAATCATAGAATGTTTTAGAAAGGAGACTTTTATGTTTGTTAATTTTAGTGAGGAAGTAAGACATATATTAAAAAATGCTGAAAAAGAAAGAGATGATTTAAACCATCCTTATGTTGGAAGTGAACATCTTTTTTTATCTATATTAAAAAACAGTAAATTAAAAGATATACTAAAAAAACATAAAGTAACATATGATAAATTTAAAGAAAAATTAGTTAGTTTAGTAGGGGTTGGAAGTAAAAAAAGCAAGTTTGTTTTATATACACCACTACTTAAGAGGGTTTTAGAAAATGCCGTTATAGAAGCTAGAGAAGAAAATAACAAGGTTGTTAATCCAGAGATAATTATAATTTCAATATTAGATGAGGAAGATGGAATAGCATATACCATTCTTAAGAGTTTTAACGTAAACATAGATAAATTATATTATGACTTAAGAATAAAGAAAAATAATAAGAATAATAAAAGAAAAAAACTTCTTCTTGATGAACAAGGAACTGACTTAACTCGTCTTGCTAAAGAAAAAAAGTTAGATCCAGTAATAGGTAGAGAAAAGGAAATTGATAAGGTGATAGAAATATTGCTTAGAAGAAAAAAGAATAATCCTATCTTGATAGGACCAGCGGGTGTTGGTAAAACAGCGATTGTTGAAGGAATAGCAAATTTAATGGTAAGTGATAAATGTCCTTCGTTTTTGAAAGATAAAAAAATAATTTCTTTAAATATATTTTCATTAGTATCGGGTACTAAATACCGCGGCGAGTTTGAAGAAAAGATGAAGACTTTGATTAAAGAACTTGAAGACAATCCAGACATTATTTTATTTATAGATGAAATTCATACCATGGTAGGAGCGGGAGGAGCAGAAGGAGCGATTGATGCCTCAAACATTTTTAAACCTGCTTTAGCCAGAGGAGGAGTTAGAATAATAGGAGCAACAACAGAAGATGAATATAAAAAATATATAGAGCCAGATTTAGCACTTGCAAGACGTTTTCAAAGTGTTCTTGTAAAAGAACCTGATACAAAAAGTGTCATAAAAATACTTACTGAAATAAAGCCTTTATATGAAAAATATCATAATATAAAAATTGATAATTCTTTAATAAAAGAAATAGTTTACTTATCTGATAGATATCTTACTAATCGTTTTGAACCGGATAGATCAATTGATATATTAGACGAAGTATGTGCAAAGGCAAGCATACTTGAAAGTAAGCCAGAAAAAATGATGAAACGTTTAAATGAGAAATTAAAGAAAACATCATATAATAAAAATAAGGCATTATCTAATAATGATTTTAAAAAAGCATACCTTTATAAAAGTATGGAAAATAATATTAAAAAAGAGTTAGAAAAGATAACAATTTATAAGAAAAAAGTAACTAAAAAAGATGTGTTAGACGTAATAAGAAGCAAAGGTAATATAAATGGTATTGGCGATAAAATGGTAAGAAGAAGATTTTATAATAGTTTGGAAAGTAATTTAAATAAAACGATAATTGGCCAAGAAGAAGCCGTTAAAAAAATAGTAAATTCATTAAAAAGAAATGATTTATCAAAAAATAAAAGATGTTATTCACTAATAATTACTGGTCCTAAAGGAACTGGTAAAACTCTTTTAGCAACCGAATATTTAAAACTTATTAGTAATTTAAAAGACATAGTTAAAATAGATTTATCAGAGTATAAGGAATATCATATGATAAGTAAGCTAATTGGTACAACAGCAGGTTATCTAGGCTATGATAATAAAAATAATATATTTGAAAAGGTAAGGAGTAATCCATCAACTACTTTTATTGTGGAAAACTTTAGTCAAGCTTGCACAGAAGTTAAAAGCTTATTTGAAAGAATACTAAGTGATGGAAAGATAGAAGATGCAAGTGGTAAAAAGATAGATTTTACTAATTCTGTTATTATATTTGAAAATAGAAACTTAGAAAATGAAAAAAAATTAGGATTTACAAACGATGATAAATCAAACCTAAATTTACCAAGTGAGATAAAAGATAAAGTATTTGATGTTATAGAGTTAAAAAAACTAACTAATAAAGATAAGGAAGAAATATTAATAAACAAAATAAATAATCTTATAAAAAATTATGATGATGCAAAGGTAAAACTTCCAGCTCATTATAAAGAAGAAATATTAAAACTTATTAGTTCGTCTAAGGATTTAAAATCACTTATAAATGATTCATTAATAAAGATTGAAAACCAGATAACAGATGGTTTAATTAATTATAAAAGTGACATAGAACTTAAAATATAAGCATAAAGTGATATAAAGGTGATATATCACTTTTTAATTTTTTTAATTTATTGTATAATAAAAATATAAAAAATTAATTTTATTTATGGTTAGGTGACTTATGAAAGAAGAAATGATTAATAAGAATTTTATATATAAAAGGGGAATTTATTGTTGTTCTAAACCTAAGGTTTTATACGAACAGGGAAAAGTAAAAGTAAAAAGAAGACAAATAAGAAATGATAATAGGAAGTGATAGTTATGAAAATATATAATACATTAACAAGAAAAGTAGAAGAGTTTATTCCAAATGATAAAAAAAAGGTTAATATGTATACTTGTGGACCTACCGTTTATCATTATGCTCACATAGGAAATCTTAGAAGTTACATTATGGAAGATATTTTAGAAAAGACACTTATTTATAATGGCTATAATGTTAATCGTGTTATGAATATTACGGATGTAGGACACTTATCAAGTGATTCTGATACTGGCGAAGATAAGATGGTAAAAAGTGCCAAAAAGGCCCATAAAAGTGTTTTAGATATTGCTAAGTTTTACACGGAAGCATTCTTCGAAGATTTTAAAAAGCTTAATATTAAAAAACCAGAAACAGTGGAACCTGCAACTAATCTTATAGATGATTATATTCATTTGATTAGTGTGCTTTTAGAAAAAGGGTATGCATACGTATCTGGTGGTAACGTATATTTTGATACATCAAAACTTGATGATTATTATGTTTTAACAAACCATAAGGAAGATGAAATGGTAGTTGGCGTACGAGAGGGAGTTGAAAGTGATTCTAACAAACATAACCAGGCTGATTTTGTTTTATGGTTTACTAAGTCTAAGTTTGAAGATCAGGAACTTAAATGGGAATCTCCTTGGGGCTTAGGATATCCGGGATGGCATATTGAATGCTCTTGCATTAGTATGAAGCATTGCGGAGAGTATCTTGATATTCACTGCGGTGGTGTTGATAATATATTTCCACATCACACTAATGAAATTGCGCAAAGTGAGGCTTATTTAGGACATAAATGGTGTAATTATTGGGTACACTGTGAACATTTAAATGATAAAAATGGTAAGATGAGTAAGAGTAGTGGAGACTTCTTAACCGTATCATTACTGGAAGAAAAAGGATATAATCCACTTTCATACAGATTAATGTGTTTACAATCTCATTATAGAAAACAACTTGTATTTACTTATGAAAATTTAGATAATGCAGAAAAAGCATATAAAAAGTTAAAACAAAAAACTTTATCATTAGATAATGACGGAGTAATGGATGCTGATGCGTTTGACAAATATAATAAAGAGTTTATATCTTACATAAACGATGATATGAATACATCTAGTAGTTTAACGGTTTTATATGATGTGTTAAAAGATGATTCATTAAATGACGCAACTAAAAAAGCATTAGTAAAATCATTTGATAAAGTTTTATCACTAGACTTATTAAAACAAGAAGAAATAAAAGTAGATGATGAACTTATAAAATTTGTTGAAAAACAAATAGAATTAAGACTAGAAGCAAAGAAAAATAAGGACTTTCTAACCGCTGATAAAATAAGAGATGAATTATCAGAAAAGGGCATTATTCTTAAGGATACTAAAGAAGGAACTACTTGGTCAAAGAAATAGAGTTATTATGAAATTTAATTTATTTAAAAAGAAAAACATAAATCAAATGGAAATGGACGAAAAAAGATTAATGCTTAAAGAAGTTTATGATGAGCTAAAAGTAAATGGCGATTTAAGTAATTATTCTTTGCTAGAAAAGATAGCTTCAAATTATGATGAATATATGTTAAAAAAGGTTTCTGATATAGTTTTACAAGATAATAAGGAAATATTATCTTTAATAAAAGAAGCTATTTCGGAAAACGTTAACTTATATGATTTGCGTTATTTTAGTAATTTAAATGATAAATCAAAAAAATAAATAGAATAAAAACAGTTAAATAATTGCATACTAAAACTGGTGATATTATGTATTATTTAAACTGTTTTTTTGTATACTCTATTTTAGGACACTTATTAGAAACCGTAACAGCATTAATAACTAAAAATGGTTTTAAAAGTGGCTTTTTATATGGATGGTGGACACCAGTTTATGGTATTGGTGCCGTAACTATTTTGTTTGTGTCTGAATACCTTTTTAAGAATCTTCATATGCATAGATTTTGGGAAACCGTTATTATGTTTTTTGTGGTTGGTATAGTATTATCTAGTATAGAGGCTTTAGGAGGAGTTTTAATAGAAAAAATATTTGGAGAAGTATTTTGGGATTATTCACAGCAAAAATTTCATATAGGCCATTATATATCTCTTGAAATGACTTTAGTATGGGGAGTTATTAGCATTATATTTATCTACATCGTTCATCCTCTATTAAAAGGTATTATTAAAAAGATACCATCATTTATAACAATTATCCTTGTGGTACTATTCTTATTTGATTGTACTAAGACGTTTATAGATAAGAAAAGTTAATCTAAAACTTATTTGTTTTAATTTGAAGAATGATTTATAAAAAAGTTCAAAAAAGAAGCCAATATTGAAAATAAAGCCATAATAGATATCACAGATATTACTAAAGAACAAATTGGAACATTAAAATAAACGTAAGGCAATTTTAGTCTTACGTTTTATAATATCTTATCAACTAAACCATATTCTAATGCATCAGAAGCGTTTAAATAGTAGTCTCTTTCAGTATCTTTTTCTATTTCACTTATGTCTTTACCTGTTTTATCTGATAATATTTTATTTAATTTATTTCTTAAATATAAAATTCTATCAGCGACTATTTTTATTTCTGTTGCTTGACCGTTTACTCCACCTAAAGGTTGATGGATCATAACTTCGCTATTTGGTAGTATAAATCTTTTTCCTTTATCACCGCTTGCTAACAAAACTGAAGCCATGGAAGCTGCCATACCAATACATATTGTTGATATTGGACTTTTTACAAACCCCATCGTATCATAAATTGCCATACCAGATGTAATACTTCCTCCTGGACTATTTATGTAAATACTAATTTCGTCATTACTTTGTGAATCTAAAAACAAAAGCTCACTTATAATAGCATTGGCAACCTCATCATTTATTTCACCACCAATAAATACAATTCTATCCTTTAATAATCTAGAATAAATATCATATACTCTTTCTCCAATAGAAGTTTTTTCTATAACGCTTGGAATTAAATTCATAATTTTATCACCTCTATAATAATATTATGTATAGTATAATTATATTTATTATCAAAATATTGTGACATTTTCCTTCATTTTTGGTAGAATATTATTAGAATAAAGGGTGATTATAATGGCTAGTATAAAAATTAATTATAAAGATGAAACGCATGACTATGAAAGCGGATTAAGCTTACTTGAAATATCAAAGGATTTTGAAAAAGAATATAAAGGAAAAATTATAGTTGCAACAGTTAACAATAGATTAACCAAACTAGATACCAAAATAACTAGAAGTTGTAATGTGGATTTTTTTGATGTTTATAGTTTATATGGTAGCAGAACTTATATGAGGGGTTTATATTTTCTTTTTGTAAAAGCTGTTAAAGACGTATTAAACGCAGATGTTAAGTTGATGTGTTTTATAGAAAGAGGAATATACTGTGAAATTTTAACAAATAATCTTATTTCGGAAGTAACGGTAGAAAAAATAAAAATAAGAATGAGAGAACTTGTAGAAACTGCTATTCCTATTACTAAAATAATGGTATCAAGGTTAGATGCAATAGATTATTTCTTTAAGGTAAATCAGCATGATAAAGCAAACTCCTTAAGATTCATTAGTAACTCAACGATAAGTTTGAACAAGCTAGATGATACTTTAGATTATTTTTACGGAGTTTTACCTTGTAACACTAGCTACTTAAGTAATTTTAATGCTAAGTATTTAAAAGATAATAAGGTGATGCTTTTAGCGCCCGTAACGTTTATGCCTGATGAAAAGATAAAATTCAATAAATGTGATAAGGTTTTAGAAGCGGTTGAAAGACAAATAAAATATTTACAAAGTATAGGAATTAATACAACTGTTGAGTTAAATTGCAACATCGCAAATGGTGAATATGGTGACATAATTAGAATGTCAGAAACGTTTCAAAATGATAAATTATTAGATATCGTAGATAAAGTTACTAAAGATAAAGATATTAAAATGCTTCTTTTAACAGGCCCTTCTTCATCAGGTAAGACGACGACATCTAAGAAGTTAGCATTATTCTTTAAAATGAAAGGTTATAAACCTATACCTATATCAGTTGATAATTTTTATACTGACATGAAAGATAGAGTATTAGATGAAAATGGTAAACCTGAAATAGAAAGAATAGAAGCTTTTGATACAAATCAATTTAATAAAAAAATATCTGAATTATTAAACGGAAAAGAAGTTATCTTGCCAAGGTATAATTTTATTGAAGGAAAACAAGAATTTGATGAAAAAAACAAGATAAAATTAGAAGATAAGAGTATTTTAATAGTAGAAGGAATACATGCTTTTAACGAAAAACTAACCGAGATAATTCCAAGTAAAAATAAATTTAAGGTATTTATTTGCCCATTAACTCCGTTAAACATTGATAATCATAACTTGTTTAAATCAACGGATAACAGACTTTTAAGAAGAATTGTAAGAGATAATAGAACAAGAGGAGCATCAGCATCAGATACCTTAAAGATGTGGAAAAAGGTAAGAGAAATAGAAGAAGAAATGATATTTCCTTACATGAAAGAAGCAGATGAAATATTAAATACTTCTTTAGTTTACGAATTAGGAGTTTTAAAAACTTATGCTGAACCTTTATTATTTTCTGTATCAGAGGATGATCCAAACTATGATGAAGCAATCAGGTTAATTAACTTATTTAGAGTCATACTTGGAATACCTAGTGAAGAAGTTCCACACGACTCTATAATTAGAGAGTTTATTGACGGAAGTTGTTTTAAAGATTTATAAATGGTACAATATATAAGTAGGATGGTGATGATATGGCTATTAAAGTAGCGATTAATGGATTTGGAAGAATAGGAAGATTAGTATTTAGATTAATGGAAGAAGATCCTTCATTTGATGTAGTTGCAATAAATGATTTAACTAATGCAGATGAGCTTGCTTATTTACTTAAATATGATACTTCTCATAGAAGGTATAAAACAGGTGAAATTACAAGTGATGATGAAAATATAATTATAGGTGACAGAAAGGTAAGAATTTATGCTGAAAAAGATCCTGTAAACTTACCTTGGGGTGCACTAGACATTGATTTGGTGTTTGAATGCACCGGCTTTTTCACAAGTAAAGAAAAGGCAGAGGCACACATAACAGCAGGAGCTAAAAAAGTTATTATATCTGCTCCAGCTAAGGGAGATTTAAAAACAATAGTTTATAACGTTAATCATGAAACTTTAAATGGAGATGAAAAGGTAATTAGTGCAGCAAGTTGTACAACTAATTGTCTTGCTCCTGTTATGAAGTTATTATGCGATAATTATGGTGTAGAAAAAGGTTTTATGACTACGGTTCATGCGTATACTAATGACCAAGCAACTTTAGATGTTGCACATAAAAAAGGTTATATGGCAAGACGTGGTAGAGCAGCCGCTGCAAATATTGTTCCGGCATCAACTGGTGCAGCAAGTGCAATTGGCAAGGTAATCCCTGAACTTAACGGAAGATTAGATGGTACAGCTATGCGTGTTCCCGTAACTACTGGTTCTGTTGTTGACTTAAGCTTAGAATTATCTAAAAATGTAACTAAAGAAGAATTAAATGAGTTATTTAAAAATAATCAAAATGAAACCTTAGGTTTTACTATGGATCCAATTGTTTCAAGTGACACTATTGGTATGCATTACGGAAGTTTAGTTGATGGACTTTTAACTAACATAGTTGAAGTAGATGGTAAACAGTTGGTTAAAGTAGTAGCATGGTATGATAATGAAATGAGTTATTCAGCACAAATGGTTAGAACTGCAAAATACTTTGCAAATAAATAACGCTAGAAAAAACTAGTGTTTTTTTCTTTTTTTCATGTTATAATCAATATGTATAATAAAAGGTGGTGTAGAAATTGGATAATGATGCTTTGTATGAAACAGATGATAATAAAAAGAAGTTTCAATTAACTCGTGGTATGCTTATTTTAGCAGCAGTTATATTAGTTGTAATTATAATTGTTATTATAATTATAGTTCATAGTGTTAAAAGTAAAGAACCAGAATACACTACAAGTGATTTTAAACATTTAGAAAATAGAATGGAAGAAGAAGCTCCTACATATATTTCTCAAAATAATATAGAGTTAACGAGTGAAGAGATTAAAATTGATTTAAAGGACTTGTTATTAGAAAATGGAGGTTCCATCGATTCTAGTAAAGTAAAGGCTACAAAGGTATGTAAAGGATACGTAATTGCAACTAAAGTGGATAGTGAAGTTTATAAACCATATATTAGTTGTGGTAACTATTACACAACTGAAGGTTACGTAAATAGTGATACTACTACAAAAAAAAAGACAACTAGTCAAAAAGACACAGAAAAACCTGTAATAACATTAAAAGGTAATAGTGAGATAACTTTAAATCAGGGTGATAAGTATAATGATGAAGGGGCTAGTGCAACTGATAATATAGATGGTGATATTACATCAAAAATAAAGGTATCAGGAAAAGTTGATATTACAAAATCTGGTACGTATACCATAACGTATACTGTAACTGATAAGGCTGGTAATAGAACTGAGGTAACAAGGAAAGTTACGGTTGTTGCTACAATTACTACAACTATGTCTACAACAAAAAAGAAAACCACAACAAAAAAGAGTTATACCTCTTCTGGTAGCGTTAAAACTACTAGGGCTACTACTCAAAGGATTACAACACCTCCTACTATCACACTTAGAGGAAATAGCACAATAACAATAAATCAAGGTGCATCTTGGCATGATCCTGGTTTTACAGCAAGGGATGCTAAAGGTAATGATTTAACAGGAAGAGTTAACGTATCAGGTTATGTTAATATATCAGTTGCTGGAACTTATAGAGTAAGTTACACTGTTACTGATAATTGGGGTAATAGAGGATATGCATATAGAAATGTAATTGTTAAATCTACGTATATTAAATTACAAGCAATAACAGTATCTCCGGTTTCTATTTCATTATCAAAGGGTCAAAGTAGAAGCATAACAGTTTATTTCAATCCAACGAACGCAACTAACAAATCAGTTTCTTGGAGTAGTTCTGATCCATCGGTTGCAACGGTAAATAATGGAGTAATTACGGCAAATTCACAAGGAATTGTTACAATAATTGTTAGGGGTGCAGATGGAAGGCAAGCACGAGTAAGTGTAACAGTAAGATAGGAAAATAGTTTCCTATTTTTTTCTTATTCATGTTATAATTAAAATGGAGGCTTTTTATGAAGAAGACTATAGAAGATTATGATTTAAATAATAAAAAAGTAATTATTAGATGTGATTTAAACGTTCCTATGAAGGATGGAATAATTTTAGATGATAACAGAATAATAGAAAGTATTAAAACGATTAAATATGCTGTGGATAACAACGCTAAGGTTATCTTACTTTCTCACTTAGGAAGAATAAAAACAGAAGAAGATAAAAAAAATAACACGTTAAGGCCAGTTGCTAAAAGATTATCAGAAGCTTTAGGCATAGATGTTAAGTTTATTAGTGAAACACGTGGACAAGTTTTAGAAAATGCTGTTAATAATATGAAAGAAAAAGATGTTATATTGCTTGAAAATACCCGTTTTGAAGATGTTCCAGGTAAAAAAGAAAGCACAAATGATATTGCACTTGGAAAATACTGGGCAAGTCTTGGGGATATATTTATAAATGATGCCTTTGGAACATCACATAGAGCACACGCATCAAACGTAGGAATAGCTAAAAATTTGCCATCTGGTATAGGTTTTTTAATAAAGAAGGAACTAGATATGTTAGGTGGCTTGCTAAATAATCCATCAAGGCCATATACGGTAATTTTAGGTGGAGCAAAAATGAATGACAAAATAAAAGTAATAGATAAATTAATAGAAAAAGCTGATTATATGTTATTAGGTGGCGGAATAGCAAATACGTTTTTAACGGCTAAAGGCTATGACTTAAAAGCATCCATATATGATGAAGAAAGCTTAAATCATGCTAAAGAATTATTACTTAAGTATCCTAATAAGATAATCCTTCCTAAAGACGGATATGGTTCTTCATCTTATAAAGATGGTTTAGATGTTAAATATGATCATTTAAATAACGTATCAGATGGTAATATGATATTAGATATTGGACCTTCTTCCACCAAATTATTTTCTTCATATATAAGAAAAAGTAAAACTGTTTTTTGGAACGGGCCAGTAGGAGTATCAGAGTTCAATAACTTTTCTTATGGTACCAAAAAGTTATGTGAAATTTTAAAAGAAAGTGGAGCAACAACCATTATAGGCGGGGGAGATTCTGCAGCAGCAGCGATAAGATTTGGTTATAAAACTTCTTTTGCTCACATATCAACAGGTGGCGGAGCTTCACTAGAATTTATAGAAGGAAAAAAATTACCTGCTATAGAAGTTATTCAAGAAAAATAGGAGTATTTATGAAAAATAAAAAGTTAAATATTGGTATACTTTTTGTAGCGCTAGCATTAGTTTTATATTTTACCTTAAAAGATGATTTTAATGGCATAATAAAAGAACTATCAAGTGTTAACATATGGATATTTTTAATGGCTATAATAGTTTTTTTAGCATCACTACTTTTTAAATCAGCCTCACTTAAAACATTCATATGTGAACATAATAGTTGTTACACTTTAAAAAACGCATATCAATTAACATTAATAGGACAATTTTTGAATGGTATAACTCCGTTTCAATCGGGTGGGCAACCATTTCAAATATACTTACTAAAGAAAGACGGAATAAGAATATCTGATTCAACAAATGCGATGATAAAAGATTTTATTGCATATCAATCCGCTCTTATTATGGTTGGGGTTGCCTCTCTTTTATTAAACCTTAAGTTAAATCTTTTTTCTAATAACGTATATTTAAATGGATTTATATTTTTAGGATTCTTCATAAATTTAGTTGTAATGGCACTTTTATTATTTGTTGTGCTTGCTAAAAAGGCAGGAATTAGTATTGCAAATAAGATAGTGCACTTTATATTTAAATTTAAAGTAGTAAGAAAATTCGGAACCACTGAAGAAAAAATAAAAGGAAGTATTAAAAACTTTTACAAAACAGGAGCATCAATTAAGGGTAATAAGAAAAACTTAATTAAAGGAATAATTTATAACATAATAAATCTTACGTTGTTATACTTAGTGCCATTTGTTGTATTTAAGGCTCTAGGGGTAAAAAACATTAATGCAATATCTTCTACTGTTGCAACATCATTTGTTATGCTAATTAGTAACTTTATACCAATACCGGGGGCAACAGGAGGAATAGAGTATAGTTTTATGCAGTTCTTTAAAGGATTTACAGGCGGAGCTGTTTTAGCAGGAGCAATGCTTTTATGGAGATTTATAACTTATTTTATGGCAATGATTACGGGATTTATTGCGCTTGTATTTAAAAGGAGAGTTGATAAAGATGAGAATAGGATTATTTACTGATACATATCCACCTTTTATTAATGGGGTATCAACTAGCGTCTTAATGTTAAAGCAGGGACTAGAAAAATTAGGTCATGAAGTTTACGTGGTAACGGTAAATGATGAGTCATTTTCATACAAAGAAGAAGATGGTATACTTAAAATACCAAGTTTTCCGATTGGACTTATGAACTTTAGACAAACAGGAATTTATCCAATAAAAGCTTTTAATATAATTAAAAAGTGGAAATTAGATATAATACATTCTCATACTGAGTTTAGTATTGGAACCTTTGCAAGGCTTATTTCTAAACAACTTAACATACCACTCGTCCACACGTATCATACGATGTATGAAGAATATATATACTATATTACTAAAGGCTATTTTAATTCTGCATCTAAAAAATTAGTTGAGTATCTAACTTTATTCTTATGTGATAAAACGATAGATGAGCTTATTGTTCCAACAGAAAAAACAAAAGAATTATTTAAAGATAAATACAAAGTTAAAAGGGAAGTATATGTAATACCATCTGGTATTGATACAACAAGATTTTATAAGGAAAACATAGATAAAAATGAAATTATAAACTTAAAAAAAGACTTAGGACTTAAAAAGACTGATTTTATAGTACTATATGTAGGAAGAATAGCTAAAGAAAAGAGCATAGACTTTTTAATAAATAATTTTAATTCTGTTTTAAATCGAATACCTAAGGCTAAGATGATAATAGTAGGAGATGGACCGGATATTAAAGATCTAATTGATTTAACTAGAAAAAAAGGATTAGAAAATAAGATAATTTTTACTGGCAAAGCACCATGGACTGATGTACCAAAATATTACTCGTTATGTGATTTATTTGTAACGGCATCTAAAACTGAAACTCAAGGGCTTACTGTTATGGAAGCCATGGGAGCATCAAAACCAGTTGTTGCAATAAGAGATGAATCATTTGAACTTATGATAACTGATAAAAAAGATGGATTATTCTTTGATGATGAAAAAAGTTATGTTGATATGATATATGAAGTATACAAAAATAAGAAGTTAAGGGATGAAATATCTTTTAATGCAAGACTTACGGCAGATAAGTATAGTCCTTGTAACTATGCTAAAAACGTTCTTAAAGTTTATGATAAAGTAATTAGTAAAGATACTAACGTAGTAAAAAAAGTTGTTCATAATGTAAAAAAAATATTTACAAAAAGTGGTGGTAAAAAATGAAAAAATTAGTAATATGTAATCAAAAAATGTTTTTAAGTTATGATGAGGCTAAAATATTAAAGGGACAAATGGATGATATTGATTTATCAAACGTGGACTTAGTTGTTTGCCCTAACTTTTTAAATATGGATGTTTTTAGTGGATATAACTTAGGAGCTCAAGACTGTCATTATGAAGAAAGAGGAGCATATACTGGATCTGTTTCACCTTATGATTTAAAATTAAGAGGCGTAAGTTATTGTTTGGCAGGACACTCTGAAAGAAGATGTTATGATTCTAATAAGGATATTAATCTTAAAGTTAAAGCAATCTTAAGAAATATGATGACTCCAGTTATATGTATTGGTGAAACAAAAATAGATAGAGAGTTAATGAGAATTAGTGAAGTATTAAAAAAAGAGTTAACTTCTGCGATTAGTGGCATAAAGTTAGATTCTGAAGATGAAATAGTAGTAGCATACGAACCTGCCTGGGCAATAGGAGGAGATATTGCACTAAAGAAAGAAGAAATAGAAGATACTTTTAAATACATAAGAAAGATATTGGAAGAAAATAACATAACTAATTATAAACTTATTTATGGAGGAAGTATTACACCTTCAAATATCAAATCTATATTAAGTGATAATATAGATGGATACTTACTTGGTTCTTCGTCTGCTTCATATGATGAACTAAGTAGCATAATAAAGTGTATAAAATAGTGTAAACTAGGATAAAATTTGACATTTTATCCTTTTCTTATGTGGTAATATTGTGGTACATTATAATTGTAATAGTAAAAGGGGATGATTTAATGCAAGATAACTTATTAAGAAAAGACGCTAATGCTTTAAACTCAGTAGAGCATGAAAATCCTCACCAAAAAAGAATTCTAGAAATAGAAAATACTATTAATACACTTTTTGATATTAGACTTAGTTTAAGTGTCAAAAAAATAGTATCACCTTTTATTAAAAGAAGCGAACTTGTAAAAATAATTGATGATGTAACTAAAGATGCAGATACTTTTGTTAAAGCAGAAATTGATAAGGTATTTGACGAATACTTATCACCTAAAAAAGACACATTATTAAAAAATCCTATGCCTAATAAAAAAGATATATGGGATAACGTGCAGCACGATAATGATATAATATCTATTTCAAATGCGGAAGCTAAAGCAAATGATAAATCTTTATCGTTAGAAGAAATGATAAATGATGCATTTAAAGATGCTGGAAGAGAAAAAGGTTCTTCAAAAAGTTTAAATAATGGGCATTTTAAGAATACGGAATTACAAAAAGATAATTAAAAATTAATATTTAAGGATGTAGTTTATACATTCTTTTTTTATTCGACACCATTCGATAAATTAATCGAAAAGAGTGTAATATAATTGGTTTAGCAAATGAGAAAGGAAGAGTAAAATTATGAAAAAAGAAATTAATAAAAGCAATAAAATAGTAAGAGTTTTAGCAGTAGATGATAATGAAAGTTTAATAGGAATGTTAGAGGAGTATTTTAAAGATCACGAAAAAATAAAAATAGTTAATCATGCTTATAACGGACTTGATGCTATAAAGGTAATAGAGGAAAACAAGGATAATTTTGATGTTCTATTATTAGATTTAATAATGCCTAAAAAAGATGGAATATATGTATTAGAACAGTTAAAGAAAAAGAAAATAGATAAACCTGTAATAGTTGGAACATCGTTTAATGCGGATGAAACAATTGCAAGAGTATCTAAGTTTAATCCAAAACATTTTATTTTAAAACCATTTGACATGTTTGATTTAGAAAATAAAATACTTGATGCAGTAAGTTTTAAGTTAGATAAGGCATCGAAAGTAAACGTATATCATAATAATCTAGAAATATCTGTAACAAAACTATTGCACGGATTAGGTGTTCCATCACATATAAAAGGATACCAGTACATAAGAGAAGGTGTAATTTTAATGTATGAAAAACCAGATATAGTAGGCGCTATAACAAAAGAGTTATATCCTGAGATTGCTAATAAATACGATACTACAGTATCACGTGTTGAAAGAGCAATAAGACATGCTATTGAAGTTAGTTGGAATAGAGGAGATATAGACTTAATGGAAGAAATATTTGGTCATAGCGTAGATTATGATAGAGCAAAACCAACTAATAGTGAGTTTATAGTTACTGTATCTGATAAATTAAGATTGGAATTTAGTACATCAAAACAAAAAAGTAAATCCTAGTAACTTTTTTGTTTTTTTAATAATTTTTTAATAAATAGATGATATACTATAAATATATGGAGGTATTTTATGGTTATAGATAGTGGAAATGGAATGTCTAAATTCTTTTCAAAAGTATACATGTGGATGTTTATTGGATTACTAGTCTCAGGTGGTGCAGCATATTTTACGGCACACAATATGGCTATGATGAAGTTCGTTTATGGAAGCTTTGGCTTTATATTACTCCTTGAACTTGTTGTTGTACTTGTATTTAGTGCACTTAGAAAGAAAGTCTCACCTTTAGTTGCTAAAATATTATTTTTAGTTTATTCATTAATAAGTGGACTTACACTTTCTTCTATATTTATAGTATACAAAATAGGAAGTGTTGGAATGGTGTTTTTATCAGCAGCACTTATGTTTGCGTTATTAGCAATATATGGATACACAACAAAAAATGATTTATCATCATTTGGAAAGATACTTATATTTGCACTTATTGCAATAATTATAATGTCAATTATAAACATATTTGTTAAAAGCTCTGGATTAGACTTATTCTTATGCATTGTTTCTATATTAGTATTTTTAGGCCTTACAGCGTGGGATATGAATAATTTAAAAGCAATGTATAACTATTATGCATCAGATGAGAAAGAACTTTCTAAAATAGCTATATATGGTGCGCTTGATTTATATTTAGACTTTGTTAATATATTCCTAAACTTATTAAGTTTATTTGGAAAAAGAAATGACTAGCGAAAGCTAGTTTTTTTCTTTAAATACATTTTCAAAATAAATGCTATAGTACTTGCAAGTAATATAAGAATGGGTTATAGTGTTAGTAATTAATAATTGATTGGAGAGTGCAAAATGAAAAAAGAAACAATAGTAGTTGCAAGCAGTAATAAGGGTAAAATAAGTGAAATAAAAGAAATATTTAAAGATTATGATGTATTATCAATAAAAGATATGGAGAATATACTGGGCAAAAAAATAACTGTTAACGAGAATAACGATACCTATAAAGATAATGCACTAGAAAAAGTAAGAGATTTATATGAACAAATAGGTAAGAAGTATATATGCATCGCCGATGACTCTGGAATTTCAATAGATATATTAAATGGCTTTCCAGGTGTACATACTGCTAGATGGCTAGATGCTGATGATCATATTAAGAATTTAGAATTATTAAAAAAAGTGGGTAATACGGTGAAAGAAAAAAGAAAATGTCATTATACAACGGTTATAGCTTTAAAAGGCAAAAACTTTGAAGAGACATTTGAATATGTTTTATCTGGAATAGTAAGTGATGTTGCAAGGGGTGAAAATGGCTTTGGCTTTGATGAAATATTCGAACTTTCAAATGGAAAGACACTAGCTGAAATATCTACTATAGAAAAACTAAAACTAAGTCCAAGAAAAAAAGCTCTAGATATGGCAAATAGGTATTTAATGAAATTTAAAACAGAAAATTAATCTTTTTCTGTTTTTTGTTATTTAAAAATTAACATATTTTTAGGAAGAAGCAATAAAATTTTATGTGAAGAAAAAAATTCAAAAAAGTCGTAAAAACCCCTTGAAATAAAGGAATTCTTCTGATATAATGGTAACTGCGTGTAGATGCATAGATGTGCGAGGTTGCTGATACACCCGGTTAAGTTGTTTTTATAACTTAAGGGAAATCAGGTAATTCGTTACGGAGCAAGTCTATACCGGATATAGGCGAAGGGAGGACAAGTTAATATGTCAAATAAAATTCGAATCAGATTAAAAGCATATGAACATCGTTCTTTGGATTTAGCTGCAAGCAAAATCGTTGATACGGTTAAACGCTTAGGTGGAAAGGTATCAGGTCCAGTACCATTACCTACTGAAATTCAAAAATATACGATTTTACGTGCTGTTCACAAATATAAAGATTCACGTGAACAATTCGAAATGCGTACGCATAAAAGATTAATCGACATCATAGAACCAAGCAAAGATGTAATTGATGCATTACAACATCTTGATTTACCAAGCGGTGTTGAAATCGAAATTAAGTAATTATATAGGAGGAAAACATGGAAAGAAAAGGAATCTTAGGTCGTAAGCTAGGTATGACTCAGGTTTTTGCAAAAAACGGAAAACTAATTCCTGTTACTGTAGTTGAAGTTGAACCAAATGTTGTTACTCAAATTAAAACAGTAGAAACTGATGGTTATGAAGCTATTCAATTAGGTTTTGATACAAAAAGAGAAAAACTAAGTAACAAAGCAGAAAAAGGTCATTTAGCAAAAGCTAATACTGCTCCTAAGCGCTTCTTAAAAGAGATTCGCGGAGTAGACGTTAGCAAATATCAACTAGGTCAAGAACTTGATTGTCAAGTTTTTGAAGAAGGAGAAATGGTTGATGTAAGCGGAATCTCTAAAGGTAAAGGGTTCCAAGGTGTAATTAAACGTTACAACCAATCAAGAGGTCCAATGGGACACGGATCTCAATATCATAGAGGTGTTGGTTCTCTAGGAACAATGAGACCAATGCGTGTATTTAAAGGTAAGAAATTACCAGGACATATGGGACACGTTAGCGTAACAATGCAAAACTTAGAAGTTGTTGCAGTTATGAAAGATGAAAACGTAATCTTAATTAAAGGTAATGTTCCAGGTCCTAAAAAGTCTTTAGTTATCATCAAATCAGCTGTTAAAAAGCCAAACGTTAAAAATGACAAAATCGAGTTAGTAACTTATGCTAACGAAGAAGTTAAGGCTGAAGTAGAAGCTGCAAGTGATGATACAAATACATCACAAGAGACTAATGAATAATTAATTTAAATTATTAAAATGTAGATTTATTTAATACTTGTGATGAAAGGAGGAACTAAAATGCCAAAAACAGCACTTTTAAGTTTAAAAGGTGAAAAAATTAAAGACATTAAATTAGATGATAACGTTTGGGGAATTACTCCAAATGATCAAGTTGTTTATGAACACATAAATTTATTCATGGCAAACAGAAGACAAGGTACTCATGCTACTAAAACTCGTAGTGATGTATCAGGTGGAGGAAGAAAGCCATGGAGACAAAAAGGAACTGGTAATGCTCGTCAAGGATCTACCAGAGCACCACATTGGGTAGGTGGTGGAGTTGTATTTGGACCAAGTGCCAATAGAAACTACACTAAAAAGATGAATAAGAAAGAACGTAAGTTAGCTCTTAAATCAGCTTTAACTTATAAAGCAAATGATAAAGACATTATCGTTGTTGACAAATTCGAAGCAGAAACAAATAAAACAAAAGATATGTTAAAGGTTTTAGAAGGTTTAAATGCTACTGGAAAAACTTTAATAGTTACAACAGAATTAACTGAAAACTTAATTTTAGCAACTAGAAACATAGCTGATGTTAAATTAGTTTTAGCAAATGAATTAAATACATATGACGTTTTATATGTAAACAAAATAATTATTACAGAAGACGCTGTAAAATACGTTGAGGAGGTGCTTAAGTAATGAAAGATATAATTTTAGCACCAGTTGTTACTGAAAAAACAGCAGGAATTACTGCAGATGGTAACAAAGTAGTATTTAAGGTTGCAAAGGATGCAAACAAAGTACAAATAAAACAAGCGGTTGAAGAAGCATTTAATGTTAAAGTATCAAACGTTAACACAATAAATGTTAGACCAAAGAAAAAAAGAGTAGGACGCTATACTGGAGCTACTAAAGCTTATAAAAAAGCAATTATAACTTTAGCAGAAGGTAGCAAACTAGATTTAAGCTAATAAGGAGGAAATATAATGCCAATTAAAAAGACAAAACCAACTACGCCTTCTAGAAGGCAAATGAGTTTTTTGGTTAGTGATGAAATAACTAAATCTACTCCTGAAAAAAGCTTAGTTGGTGAAAAGAGAAAAAGAAACGGTCATAATAATGTAGGTCGTATCACTGTAAGACATCGTGGTGGCGGAGCTCAAAGAAAGTATCGTATAATTGATTTCAAAAGAAATAAGTTTGACGTTACTGGTAAAGTTGCTGCTATTGAATACGATCCAAACAGAAGCGCTAACATAGCATTAATCAATTATAGAGATGGAGAAAAAAGATACATAATTGCTCCTAAAGGATTAAAAGTTGGCGACATTATTGAAAGTGGAGAAAACGTTGATGTTAAAGTTGGTAACGCAATGCCAATTATGAACATACCAGTAGGTACTGTTATTCATAACATCGAAATGAGACCAGGAAAAGGAGCTCAAATTGCTCGTAGTGCAGGATCTAGTGCACAAATCTTAGGTCGTGAAGAAAAATATGTATTAATAAGATTAAGAAGTGGTGAAACAAGAAAGATACTTGGAACTTGTATGGCTACAATAGGTGAAGTTGGTAATACAGATTACGCTTTAGTTAATTTAGGTAAAGCAGGACGTACACGTCACATGGGTATTCGTCCAACTGTACGTGGTTCTGTTATGAACCCTAACGATCACCCACATGGTGGTGGTGAAGGTAGAGCTCCAATCGGACGCAAACAACCTATGACACCTTGGGGTAAACCTGCTCTTGGTATGAAGACTAGAAGAAATAAGAAAGCTTCTACTAAGTTAATAGTAAGCCGTAAAAAATAATAGAAAGGAAGATATGTAGATGGCAAGAAGCATTAAAAAAGGCCCTTATGTATTCGGAAGATTACTTAAGAAGGTTCAAAAGTTAAACGAAGAAGGTAAAAAAGAAGTAATTAAAACTTGGTCACGCCGTTCAACAATATTCCCAGATTTTATTGGTCACACTTTTGCGGTTCACAATGGTAAAGATTTCATTCCTGTTTATGTAACTGAAGATATGGTTGGACATAAACTTGGTGAATTCTCATTAACTCGTAAATGTGGTGGACACGGCGAAAACAAGAAAAAGTAATAACTAGAAGGGAGATAACAATATGGAAGCGAAAGCAATTGCGAAGACAGTTCGTATTTCCGCTTTAAAATCTCGTTTAGTTATGAGGTTAATAAACGGAAAAGACGTAAGTGAAGCTATGGCTATTTTAAACAACATGAATAACAAAGCTGCACGCGTCATCAAAAAAGTTTTAACTTCAGCAGTAGCAAATGCTGAAAATAATCATAATCTTGATAAAGCTAAATTATATGTAAAAGAAGCTTATGTTAATGATGGTCCTGTACTTAAGAGATCAGTACCTGATTCAAGAGGAAGAATTGCTAAAAACGATCACCGTACAAGTCATGTAACAGTGGTTGTAGCAGAAAGATAATTATAAGGAGGAAGACTAATGGGTCAAAAAGTTAATCCTGCAGGTTTAAGACTTGGAATAAACAAGGATTGGACTGCTAAATGGTATGCACCAAGTAAAGATTTCTCTGCAACATTAGAAAATGACATGAAAATCCGTAACTTCTTATCTAAGAAGTTAAAGAATGCAGCAGTTTCTTCTGTAACTATTGAAAGAAGTAACAAGAAAACTGAAATTAAAATCAGTACTGCAAAACCAGGTGTTGTTATTGGACACGGTGGAGAAGAAATCGAAAAATTAAAGAAACAAATCAACAAATTAGTTGGTGAAGAAGTTCAAATTTCTATTATGGAGGTTAAGAACGCTGATATGGATGCTCAATTAGTAGCTAACAACATTGCTAGTCAAATTGAAAACAGAGGTTCATATCGTATGGCTCAAAAAAGAGCAATTAGAAATACAATGAGAGCTGGAGCAAAAGGAATTAAGACTTTATGTTCTGGACGTTTAAACGGAGCTGAAATAGCTCGTAGCGAAGGTTATAATGAAGGTACAACACCTTTACATACTTTAAGAGCTAACATTGATTACGCAACAGCAGAAGCTGATACAACTTATGGTAAGATAGGTGTTAAAGTATGGATCTACAAAGGTGAAATACTTCCTTCAAAGAAAAAAACTGGAGGTGTTAAACATGTTGATGCCAAAAAGAACTAAGTATCGTAAACCTCACAGAATTTATCACGAAGGAAAATCAAAAGGTAATACAAGCTTACACTTTGGTGAATATGGTTTAATGGCAAAAGAAGGTGCTTGGATCACTGCTCGTCAAATCGAAGCTGCCCGTGTTGCTATGACTCGTTATATGAAACGTGGTGGTAAAGTATTCGTTAATATATTCCCACACCTTTCATTAACAAAGAAACCTTTAGAAACTCGTCAAGGTAAAGGTAAAGGTAATCCAGAAAGCTGGGTTGCAGTTGTAAAAGAAGGAAAAATTATGTTTGAAATTTCAGGTGTAACTGAAGAAGTTGCTCGTGAAGCATTAAGACTTGCTATGCACAAGTTACCAATCAAATGTAAATTTGTAACTAAAGAAAATGGTGGTGAAAAAAATGAAGGTTAAGGAAATTAGAGAACTTACCACTGAACAAATCGAAGCTAAGATAGTAGAAGCAAAAGACGAAATATTTAAATTACGTATGCAGCAAGCTACAGGGAACTTAGAAAAACCTTCAAGAATACACGAATTAAGAAAGGACGTTGCTAGAATGAAGACTATTTTAGCAGAACGTCAATAATTTAGGGAGGTTTACTTATGGAAAAAACAAGACATGAAGTAGTTGGTAAAGTTGTAAGTGCTAAAAATGATAAAACAATTACAATTTTAGTTGAAACTTATAAAAAAGATCCAAAGTATGGTAAACGTGTTAAATATTCTAAGAAATATACAGCACATGACGAAAATAACCAAGCTAAAGTTGGAGATATCGTTAGGGTTGTAGAAACCAAACCATTATCAAAAACAAAAAGATTTAGTTTAGTGGAAATAGTAGAAGAAGCCGTAATTTTATAGGCGCTTTACAATTAAGAAGGAGGATTCGTTATGATTCAACAACAAAGTCGTTTAAAAGTTGCTGATAATTCTGGTGCTCGTGAACTAATGGTTATTAGAGTCTTGGGTGGTAGTAGAAGAAAAACCGGAAACATTGGTGACATCGTAGTTGGAACAGTAAAAAAAGCAACTCCAAATGGTAACATATCAAGCGGTAAAGTCGTAAAAGCGGTTATCGTTAGAAGTAAGTTTGGAATGCGTAGAGATGATGGTTCTTACATTAAATTCGATGATAATGCATGCGTTATTATTAAAGATGATAAGACACCAGTTGGAACAAGAGTTTTAGGTCCAGTAGCACGCGAATTACGTGATAAAGATTTCATGAAAATTGTATCGTTAGCAAAAGAAGTGTTATAGGCCTTTTAAGGAGGAAAAATCATGAATTTAAAAGTTGGAGATAAAGTAATTGTTATTGCTGGTAAAGATAAAGGTAAAGAAGGAAAAATCATCGCTAAGAAAGGTGAAAAGGTTTTTGTTGAAGGCATTAATATTGTAAAAAAACACGTTAAGCCAAACGGACAAGACCAAAACGGTGGAATTATAGATAAGGAAGCAGCTATTCACGTATCTAACGTAATGATGATTGATCCTAAAACCAAAAAACGTACTAGAATAGCAAAAGAACTAGATAAAGACGGAAAAAAAGTTAGAATTTCTAGCAAGTCAAAATCTAAATTAGACTAATAAGGAGGGTAACTATGAACAGTTTAAAAGAAAAATATACTAAGGAAATTATTCCTGAACTTGAAAAGAAACATAATTATACTACTGTCATGGCTGTACCAAAGCTAGAAAAGATCGTAGTTAATATGGGAGTTGGCGATGCAACTTTAAACAGCAAACTTTTAGATGTTGCAGTAAGCGAACTTGAAAAAATAACAGGGCAACAACCAGTTATTACAAGAGCAAAAAAATCAATTGCTGGTTTCAAATTAAGAGAAGGTCAAGCAATTGGATGTAAGGTTACACTTCGTGGAGAAACTATGTATACTTTCCTAGAAAAGTTAATTAAAATCGTGTTACCACGTGTACGTGATTTTAGAGGTATATCAAATAAAGCATTTGATGGAAGAGGAAATTATACTTTAGGAATTAAAGAACAAACTATATTCCCAGAAATAGTTTATGACGAAGTTGTAAAAGTACGTGGAATGGACATTGTTTTTGTTACAACTGCAAAAACTAATGAAGAAGCATTAGACTTATTAAAAGGATTCGGTTTACCTTTTAAGAAGTAAGCAAATGGGAGGAAATAAATGGCAAAGAAAAGTATGGTCGTAAAACAAGGAAGACCAAAGAAATTTAAAGTACAAGAATATACTCGTTGCAACAGATGCGGTCGTCCACATTCAGTAATGAAAAAGTTTGGTATCTGCCGTATTTGCTTTAGAGAACTAGCATATAAAGGTGAAATTCCTGGTGTTAGAAAGTCAAGTTGGTAAGAGTAAAAAAATAAAAGGAGGATTCATATGTCAGTAACAGATCCAATCGCAGATTTACTTACACGTATGCGTAATGCAAATCAAATGCGTTATAATGAAGTTGTAGTTCCTTCATCAAATCTTAAATTAGAAATAGTTAAGATTTTAAAAGCAGAAGGATATATAACTGACTACAAAGTAGAAAAAGGTCAAGTACAAGATAACATTGTTATTACTTTAAAATATGGAAAAAACAAAGAAAGAGTAATTTCTGGTTTAAAGAGAATATCTAAACCAGGTTTACGTGTGTATGCTAAGGCTGAAGAAATTCCAACTGTATTAAACGGACTTGGAATCTCAATCGTATCAACATCAAAGGGAATCATGACTGGTAAAGAAGCTAGAAAAGAAAACCTTGGTGGAGAAGTATTAGCATATGTATGGTAATTCATAAGGAGGAACTTAAAGATGAGTCGTATCGGAAATAGAGAATTAACAGTACCAAGTGGCGTTACTGTTACAAACGAAAATGGATGCATCACTGTAAAGGGACCTAAGGGTGAATTATCATTAACATTAAATCCAAACATAGATGTTAAAGTAGAAGATAACAAAGTTACGGTTACAAGAAACAGTGAAATAAAAACAACAAAACAAATGCATGGTACAACAAATGCTTTAATCAAGAACATGATTATTGGTGTATCAGAAGGTTATGAAAAAGGCCTAGAAATAATCGGTGTTGGTTATAGATTTAATCCAAAAGGAAAAGTTTTAGAAGTAAACGCTGGTTATTCACATAAAGTTGAATTAGAAGTACCTGCTGGAATAGAAGTTGCAGCTGTAAGTGCAACTGAAATAACAGTTAAAGGTATTGATAAAGAAGCAGTTGGTAAATTTGCTGCAGAAATAAGAGAAGTTAGAAAACCAGAACCATATAAAGGTAAAGGTATTCGTTACAAAGGTGAACATGTTCGCCGTAAAGAAGGTAAAAAGGCTTCTAAATAATAGGAAAGGGAGATTATTACAATGATAAACAAGACATCACGTAATGAAGCTCGTAAAGCTAGACATGCTAGAATAAGAAACAAGGTAAGCGGAACTAGCGAGTTACCAAGATTATGCGTATTTAGATCATTAAAGAACATTAGTGTTCAAATAATTGATGATGAAAAAGGTGTTACTTTAGTAAGTGCTTCATCATTAGATAAAGATTTAAACATTAAAAATGGTGGTAACATAGAAGCAAGTAAGCTTGTAGGAGCTTTGGTTGCAAAGAAAGCAAAGAAAGCAAAAATAGAAAAAGTAGTATTCGATAGAGGGGGCTACTTATATCATGGACGTGTTAAGGCATTAGCAGATGCAGCACGTGAAAATGGATTAGAATTCTAAAGGAGGGTAACGATGGAAAGAAGAAATAGCAAACCACGTGAAAAAGAATATAACGAAACAGTTATTTCTGTAAATCGTGTTACAAAAGTTACCAAAGGTGGACGTCGTCTTCGTTTTGCAGCAACTGTTGCAGTTGGAGATGGAAAAGGTAAAGTTGGCCTTGGAACTGGTAAAGCAAATGAAGTTCAAGACGCTATCAAAAAAGCAGTTCAAGATGCAACTAACAGAATCATTAAGGTTGACTTAGTTGAAGATAGAACAGTATCTCATGACGCTATTGGTACAGCTGGAGCAGCAAAAGTTTTAATTAAACCTGCTAAAGCCGGTACTGGTATAATAGCTGGTGGTTCAGTTCGTGCAATCTTAGAATTAGCTGGTGTTAAAGACATCATTTCAAAATCACTTGGATCAAATACAAAATTAAATACCGCAAGAGCATGCGTTGAAGCATTAAAGAGCCAAAAATCAGCAGAACATATTGCTGAATTAAGAGGAAAATCTGTAGAGGAGATTTTAGGATAATGAAGTTAAATGAATTAAAGTATAACGAAGGTTCTAAAAAGGACATCAAAAGATTAGGTCGTGGTTCTAGTAGCGGTACTGGAAAAACAAGTGGTAGAGGAGAAAATGGACAAAAATCAAGAAGCGGTGGAGGAGTAAGAGTTGGTTTTGAAGGTGGTCAATTACCTTTATACAGAAGACTTCCAAAACGTGGCTTCTCTAACGCAATGTTCAAAAAAACATATGCAGTTATAAACGTATCTGATTTAAATAAATTTGAAGAAGGTACTGAAATAACTCCAGAATTATTATTCGAAATGGGAATAATAAAAAAACAATTATCTGGTATTAAAGTATTAGGTAATGGAGAATTAACTAAAAAATTAACTGTTAGAGCACATAAGTTCTCTAGCATAGCAAAGGAAAAAATAGAAGCAGCAGGTGGAAAAGCTGAGGTGATTTAAGATGTTTAAAGGCATTAAACAAATCTTTTCAGCCAGGAATAAAGATGTAAAAAATAAAATCTTATTCACACTGTTAATACTATTTATCTATAAATTAGGAACAACTGTGCGTGTTCCTGGTACTGAAAACATTACACAAGATTTAGGATTTTTGGAATTACTTAACGTAATGGGTGGTGGTTCCTTAAGGAACTTCTCAATTTTTGCACTAGGTGTTACACCATATATTAGTGCATCAATAATTGTTCAATTATTACAAATGGATATAATTCCATATTTCTCTAACTTAGCTAAAGAAGGTTATTCTGGAAGAACTAAGTTAAATAAAATAACAAGATACTTAGGAATTGCATTAGCATTCCTACAAGGACTTGTAATGTCATTCTCATTTTTAGGGGAAAGTGCAACATCACTTGATTATTTAAGGGTAACACTTATTTTAACCGCAGGAACTTGCTTCCTATTATGGTTAGGTGACCAAATAACTCGTAAGGGTGTTGGAAATGGAATATCTATCCTTATTATGGCAGGTATTTTAATTAGTACTCCAAGTATGATGGTAGATGCATATAACGCATTTGTAGTAAGCGGAACAGTTCAAGAAGTAGCTTTAGGAGTTACTAAATTCATATTATTCTTACTTGTGTATATAGCAATAATAGTTGGTGTGGTATTTATTGAAAAATCTGAAAGGAGAATTCCTGTTCAGTATTCAAACAAAACAGCAACAGCTTATGGTGCAAAACAAACATATATACCATTTAGATTAAATTCTTCTGGTGTTATGCCAGTAATATTTGCATCAAGCTTAATTTCAATACCATCACTTATCGCAGCGTTTGTAAAAAAAGATTCGTTCTCATTATTTGTTAATAAATATATTAACTATAATACGGTAACAGGATTTATATTATATATTTTATTAATAGTTTTATTCTCATATTTATACACGTTTATGGCAGGTTTAAAGCCAAAAGAATTATCTGAAAACCTAAATAAACAAGGTGGATATATTCCAGGTGTAAGACCTGGTAATGAGACTAAGGGCTATATTAGTAAGGTACTATCAAGAACAACGTTTTTAGGAGCATTATTCTTGATTGTAATAGCAGGTCTTCCAATAATTGTTACAAACTTAAGTAGCTTGCCTACTAGTGTAACGGTTGGAGGTACAGGTTTATTAATCGTAGTTGGTGTTGCACTTGAAACTTATAATCAAATTGAAAGTACAATGTCAGCAAGAAAATATGAAAGGGGTTACAGAAGGTAATGAAAAACATAATCTTTTTAGCGCCACCTGCAGCAGGCAAGGGAACGCTATCTGAAATGCTAACAGAAAAATATGGATATGGTCATATTTCAACTGGTGATTTATTAAGAGAAGAAGTAAAAAAAGGTACAGCACTTGGACAAGAAGCTGAAGGCTTAATGAAAGCAGGTAAATACGTACCAGATGAGTTAATCATTAAACTTATTTCTAATCGTATAACAGAACCTGATTGTGAAAATGGTTATATCTTAGATGGATTTCCAAGAACTAAAGTTCAAGCAGAAAAATATGCTGAATTATTAAAAGAACTTGGGAAAGATTTAGGAGTAGTAATATATATTGACATTGATAAGGATATGGCAATTAAAAGAGCTTGCTCAAGAATTACTTGCCCTAAATGCGGAAGAATATATAATAAATATTCAAACGAAATGAAACCTAAGGTAGAAGGTATGTGTGATGATTGTAACGTAAAATTAACACAACGTGCTGATGATACCGAAGAAACATTCGTTAAAAGATTTGATGAATATATGACTAAAACTATGCCTTTATATGATTATTATAAAGATTTAGGAGTACTTAAAACTATTAAGGCTTATGAAAGCAAGTTTGATACTTTTAATGAAGCAGTTAAAGTTTTAGAAGAAAAATAATTATCAGTTAAAATACTGGAAACAGTAACTACCAGATAATGACAGGAGGGTGATTAAGGGTGGCTAAAAAAGAAGACGTAATTGAACTAGAAGGTAAAGTAGTCGAACTTTTAAAAGGCGGAGACTTTAAGGTCGAGTTAGAAAATGGACACACTGTAGAAGCTCGCGTTTCTGGTAAAATGCGAATGAATAAGATTCGTATTTTACCAGGTGATACAGTAGTCTTAGAAATATCACCTTATGATTTAACACGTGGGCGTATAACCTATAGAAAATGATAGGAGGAAATAAAGATGAAAGTTAGACCATCAGTTAAAAAAATTTGTGATAAATGTAAAGTTATTAAACGTAATGGGAAAGTAATGGTTATCTGTGAAAACCCAAAACATAAGCAAAGACAAGGATAATAGGAGGTGCAATAGTAAATGGCACGTATAAAGAACGTTGATCTACCAAATAAGAGAATTGAAATAGCATTAACTTATATACATGGTATTGGTAGAAAGTTATCAAGAAACATTTTAACAAAGTTAAACATTAATCTTGATACTAAGGCTAATGATTTAACAGATGAAGAAATTTCTAAAATTCGTAAAGAATTAGATAATCACTTATTAGAAGGTGATTTAAGAAGAGAAGTTTCAATGAATATTAAAACTAAGATGGAAATCGGTTCTTACCAAGGAATTCGTCATCGTAAAGGTTTACCTGTAAGAGGTCAATCTACAAGAAGTAATGCTAGAACTCGTAAGGGTCGCGGTAAGACTGTAGCAAACAAGAAGAAGTAGGAAAAAGGAGGATATACAAATGGCTTACAAAGCAAGAAAACGTAAGGTTAAAAAGAATATCCCTGAAGGACAAGCTCATATACATTCTACTTTCAATAATACAATCGTTACTATTACTGATAAAGATGGTAATGCAGTATCATGGGCATCAAGTGGAACTTCAGGATTTAAAGGAAGTAAGAAGAAAACTCCATTCGCAGCTGGTATGAGTGCAGAAGCAGCAGGTAAAGCAGCTTATGATTCTGGTATGAGAAAAGTAGATGTTTTCGTAAGAGGATTAGGATCAGGAAGAGAAACTGCAATCCGTTCATTACAAACTGCAGGACTTGAAATTCTTTCAATCACAGACGTAACACCAGTACCACATAATGGTTGTCGTCCACCAAAACGTCCACGTGGATAATTTTAGGAAAAGGGAGTGAATTTACGTGATAAAATTCGAAAAACCAATATTCAAAGTTGCTGAATATGTAGAAAGCAGAAACTATGGAAAATTTGAAATCGAACCTTTAGAAAGAGGATTTGGTACAACACTTGGAAACGCACTTAGAAGAGTAATGTTATCATCATTACCTGGAGATGCAATTACTAGTGTTCACATCGATGGTGTTCTTCATGAATTCCAAACTATTGATGGAGTTATTGAAGACGTAACAGGAATTATACTAAACTTAAAAAGTGTAGTTGTTAAAAACCACACTAATGAGCCTAAAACTATAAAATTAAACGTTAGTCGTGAAGGTGTTGTAACGGCAGCAGATATCGAAAAAGATGCTGACATCGAAATTGTTAACCCTGAACAAGAAATTGCAACAATAGTTAAAGGTGGAAAACTAAACATGGAAATGACTGTATCAAGTGGTCGTGGATATGTTAGAGCAGAAGCTAATAAGAAATTATTAGGTGATGTTAAATTAAATACTATTGCAATGGATTCTAACTTTTCTCCAATCGAAAGAGTTAATTATGAAGTTGAAGGTGCCCGTGTTGGACAAGATGATTCATATGATAAATTAACTATGGAAGTTTGGACAAATGGTTCTATGAAACCAGAAGAAGCTGTTGCATTAGCATCAAGAATAATTATTGAACACTTTGAGATTTTAACTAAGTTAGACGAAATCGCTGATGAAACTGGTCTTATGAAACAAAACGTTGATGATTCTAAGACTAAGGCTCTTGAAATGTCTATTGATGAATTAGAATTCTCTGTAAGAGCATATAACTGCTTAAAGAGAGCTAATATAAACACATTACAAGATTTAACTGAAAAGAGCGAAAATGAAATGATGAAGATCCGTAACTTAGGTAAGAAATCACTTAAGGAAGTAATTGATAAAGTAAAAGAAATGGGATTCTCATTTAGAAGCGAAGAGTAAAACAGTAAGGAGGAAGACAAATGGCTTATAGAAAATTAGGACGTACTAACAAACATAGAAGAGCTATGCTTGCTAACTTAACTAGAGACCTAATTAAAAATGAACGTATTGAAACTACTGAAACACGTGCTAAAGAAGTACGTAAATGTTTTGATAAAATGGTTACATATGGAAAAATTGGTAGCCTAGTAGCTAGACGTAATGCACTTGCTTTCTTATATAACGATAAAGAAACTGTATCAAAAGTATTTGACACACTTGCTAAACGTTATGAAAATAGAAATGGTGGATACACTAGAATTTTAAAACTAACTGAAAGAAGAGGAGACGATGCTTTAATGGTTGTCTTAGAGTTAGTAGATTAATAAAGATTAAAAACAAACCTGGCAAGGTTTGTTTTTTCTATATAAAATGTTATAATAATTTTGGTGATGATAGATGAAGGCATTAATTACAGGAGCATCAAGTGGCCTTGGAAAAGATTTTGCATTTAAACTAAGTAATATGGGGTATGACCTTATTTTAGTTTCAAGAAATAAAAAGGAACTTAATGAAGTAGCAAGTAATTTAAAAACAAATGTACAAATAGAAACATATGATTTATCAAACGAGGAAAACTGCATTAAGTTATTTAATAAACACAAAAAAATAGATTTATTAATAAATAATGCCGGATTTGGTTTGTTTGGAGAGTTTAGTAAAACAAATTTAGATAAAGAACTTAATATGATAGATTTAAACGTTAAGGCAGTACATATATTAACTAAACTATACTTAAAAGAAATGATAAAAAAAGATAGTGGTAGAATACTTAACGTAGCATCAACTGCAGCCTTTTTGCCAGGTCCTTTGATGTCAACCTATTATTCCACTAAATCTTACGTTTATGAGCTTACAACGGCTATTTTTGAAGAATTAAGACGTATTAAGTCGAATGTTAAGGTATCTGTTTTATGCCCAGGACCTGTTAATACAAATTTTAATAATGTAGCGGGTGTTAATTTTGCAATAAAAGGTTTATCTAGTGATTATGTAACTAGTTATGCACTTGATAAAATGTTTAAAAACAAGCTTGTTATAATACCAGGTTTTGCAAATAAATTAGCTAAAGTAGCTTGCAAGTTTGCATCTTTAAGGTTATTATTAAAAGTAGATTACAACATACAAAGAAAAAAGGAGAAATAGTTTATGAAAAAGAATAAAAAAGGTTTTACTTTAATTGAGTTATTAGCAGTAATAGTTGTGTTAGGCGTTATTATGTCAATTGCAGGCACTGCAGTATTAAAGCAGAAAAAGAAGGCAAATATTGAAGAGGCTAAAAGTTTAGAAAATACGATAACTAAAATAGGTGAAGATTTATATACTCATGAAAGCATGGTTGGCAAAACAGATGATGGATACTTTTATAATAAATATAAATTATTAAAAAGTGGTGATTCAATTGATATATCTCTAACTAAATTAGCAAATGCTGGTTATATAAAATCTGCTTCGATAGCTAATCCTAGTGGAAATGGAAATTGTGCTGGATATCTATCTGTTAAAAAAACAGATGAAGGTCCAAGCTTTAAGGGACATATTTGCTGTTTAAATTTATATGCTACGGATAAAAATAGTAATGAAATAACAGATTGTAGCGGATTTAACAAATCAAGCGATGTGAACTTAACAGAATAATAACATAAAGCTAAACTAAAAAAGTTTGGCTTTTTTTCTTATTTGTTGTATAATAAATCCTTATATTTTAGGAGGTGAAATTAATGGATGTGCTAGAAATTAAAAACTTAAGATTTAGATATAAAAACAAGTTTATATTCGATGATTTTAACATCAACATAGAGCGCGGATCATGGGTTACGATAGCGGGACCTAATGGATCTGGCAAAACAACATTAGTCAAGATTTTAGCAGGTCTTGAAAAATCATATTCTGATATAACCATATTTAATAAACCTCTTAAAAAAGAAAATTTACATGATATAAGACGTAATATTGGATTTGTATTTGATAATCCTGATAATTTTTTTGCGTGCGAAACGGTAGAAGATGAACTTGCTTTTTCTTTGGAAAATCTAGGAGTTTATCCTAAAACGATAACAAAAAAAATAGATGAGATATCAAAACTTCTTAAGATAGATCACCTTCTAAAGGAAAATCCATATAATTTATCCGGTGGAGAAAAGCAAAAGGTTGCATTAGGATGTGCGCTAATGCTTGAACCTAGAATACTTGTTTTGGACGAGGCTCTTTTAATGATTGATATTAATGAACGCTCCTCTCTTCTTAAATTGCTTAAAAAATATAACAAAGAAAAAAGAGTAACCATAATATCATTTACCCATAACCTGGACGAGGCGTTATATTCAGATAGACTAGTTATTATAAATGATGGTGTAATAGTTGTAGATGGCTCGTTTCCATCAGTTTTTGAAGAAGAAAGAGTTATGAGAAAAATTGGCCTCGAAGTACCATTTGGAGTAGAACTTTCTCAAAAACTTAAGGTATACGAAATTGTATCTAGTCTAGAACTCGATTTGGAAAGGTTGGTGTCTTTAATATGGAAGTAATTTTTAGAAACGTTAACTTTTTCTATAATTATGGTATGGAAAATGAAAAAATGGCTTTAAAAGATATAAATTTATGCTTGGAAAGTAATTTAATTCATGGAATAATAGGACCAATAGGTAGTGGTAAATCAACTATGTTAGAACTTATGAACGGAATTACAAAACCTACTACTGGAGAGATAATAATAGGAAAGTATAATCTTAATAAACACAATTTTAAATTTAATAAGTTTAGATACGACGTTGGGCTAGTTTATCAATTCCCAGAAAAGCAGTTTTTTTGTAATACGGTTGGTGAAGAAGTTGCTTTTGCAGAAAAAATATTTTCCCCAAAAAACAAGAACATAAAATCAAGGGTGATTAAAGTTCTTAAGATGGTTGGATTAGATGAGTCATATTTAAGCAGAAGTCCATTTAGTCTTAATAATGGAGAAAAAAGATTAGTTGCAATAGCATCCGTTCTTATATCAAATCCTAAACTTCTTATTATGGATGAACCTACTATTGGTCTTGATAATAATAGTAAAAAAAGATTAATGAAACTTTTAAGAAAATTAAAAACCAGATATTCTAAAACGATTATAATAGTTACTCACGACGTTGATATGCTATATGAGATAGTGGATAATGTAGTTGTTTTAAACGAAGGTGTGGTAGTTAAAGAAGGAAGTAAGATAGATGTTTTTGCAAACGTTGAGTTATTGGATAATAATAACACACCAGTTCCTAGCGTAATTAGGTTTGAAAAAATGATTTATGACAAAACAGGCATAGATTTAGGTTACTTAAAGGATATGAATTCATTGGTAAGAAAAATAAAAGAAGTAAAAGATGAGTTACGAGAGGTGGGGACTAAATATGACTAATAAATATCCTTTCTTTAGGTATGTCCCATCATCTTCCAAGGTGCATTTAATGAATTCTAAAATGAAGATAATATGGTTTTTGCTTACCCTTATATCACTACTACTTATTAATGATTTAGTATCACTAGGTATTTTATCCTCTTTTTTACTTATTATAATAGGTTTATCTAAGATAGATATAAGAGCATACGTATCAAACGCATTATTAGTTTGGCCTTTATACCTTACTTTATTTATTATATTTTTATGTATATTTTTAAATCCAATAACTGCTTTAATATGGACTTTGAAATTATTCTTAATAATTATTTTGTTTTTAATATTAACTTTTACAACGTCATTAAGTGAAATAGCATGGGGATTTGAGTGCGCCTTTGCTTGTCTTAAAAAAATTAATTTTCCGGTTTCTAAAGCATCACTTAAAATTGCGATGGATATTAAGTTTATTTCAACTATTTTTGAAGAATCTAAAATAGTTAGAAAATCGATGGCATATAGAGGAGTTTCATATAATAAAAACAAGTTAAAATCATTTAAGAAAATGATTGTACCAGTTATATCATTATCTTATAAACTTTCTAGAAGAATGGTAAAGATAATGAAACTAAGATTTTATGGAAATAAAAAAAGAACGAATTATCATGAAAATAAGGTAACAAAATTTGATAAAATATTAGTATTTTCTCCTGTTATTCTTATTTATGTGGTTATATGGTTAGGTTGGTGTTAGTGTGACTAGATATTTAATAGATTTTTCATATTCTGGTGCAAACTTTAGTGGGTATCAAAAGCAGCCAGGAAAAAGAACGGTTCAAGATGAAATAGAAAAGGTTTTATCAAGTATTAATAATAATAGTGTTAAATTAACTTCGTCTGGTAGAACGGATGCTTTAGTTAATGCAATCCATCAAAAGGCTCATTTTGATTTGGATAAAAAAATAGGGGCATATAAATTAAATGGTGCTCTAAACAGTTACTTGCCAGATGATATTTACGTAAATAGTGTAACTAAAGTAGATAACTTATTTCACGCAAGATATATGGTAAAGTCAAAAACATATGAGTATTTGATAAATACGGGAGATTATAACCCCTTACTTCGCACCCACGTGTATCAATACTGTAAGCCTTTAAATATAAGGAAAATGAAGGAGGCAGTAAAATATTTCATAGGTAAGCATGATTTTACTACATTTGTATCTGCCGAAGATAAAAAGGAAGATAAGGTAAGAGAAATTTATGATGCAAGTGTTGATGAAAAAGAGGGCATAATTAAAATCACTTTTAAGGGAAGTGGTTTTCTAAAATACCAAGTTAGAAACATGGTTGGAACGTTAATTAAAATAGGTGAGGAAAAAGTATTGCCTGACATAATTTTAAGTCTGTTAGAAAAAAAAGATAGAAAGTGTGCCTTTTTATGTGCACCCGCTCAAGGTCTTACATTAACAGATGTTAAATACTAAATAAAAAAAGATAGTTTTCAAATTAATGAAAACTATTTTTTATTTAACGTCATTTATTAGATCAACTAATGTTTTAATACCAATTAACCCACAAATACCAACTAATATATATACTATTTTAGAGCCCAATGCACCAGTGCCACCAAATATGGTTGCAACAAGGTCAAAACCAAACAGTCCAATTAATCCCCAGTTTAAGGCACCAATTATCATTACTGTTAAGGCTATAATTTGTAATGTTTTCATAATTTTCCTCCTTTTATACTTATATGATAATCAAAAAAAATATTTTTATACGCGAATATTAAAAAAAATTAACCATATAATTAAATGAAAACAAAAGAGGTGAATTAATGAAAAAATTTTTATTGCCCATACTGGCAATCATTTGTGTAGTTTGTTTAACAGGCTGCGGAAAGGAAACTAGTAAATCGGTGACAGATAAGTTATCAAAAAAAATGGATAAAACTTCCGGGTATAAACTTGAAGCAGAAATGGAATTAATAAATAATGAAGACTCTTACAAATATGATGTTTCAGTATCTTATAAAAAGAAAGATAATTATAGAGTTTCTCTTAGAAACAAAACCAATAATCACGAACAAATAATATTAAAAAATGAGGACGGAGTTTATGTGCTTACACCATCTTTAAATAAGAGTTTCAAATTCCAAAGCAAATGGCCTTATAACAATTCACAAAGTTATTTATTACAATCAGTTATAAATGATATGAAAAATGATTCTAAACTTAGTATGAAAAAACAAGGCGGCAATTATGTATTTAAAAGTAAAGTAAATTATAAAAATAACGCATCTTTAACACATCAAATAGTAACGATTGATAAAAACCTAAACATAAAAAAGGTAGTTGTTTATGATGACACTGGAAGTGCCCAGATAAAAGTTTCGTTTAAATCCTGTGATATGAAAGCCAAATTTAACAATAAATACTTCGTATTAGAGGAGAATATGAAGACTTTTGATGCTGATACAGAAAGTGATGACGAAAAGACGACAGAAGAGTCTAAAATGCTTGATGAGGCCGTATATCCAATGTATTTGCCAGACGGAACTTATCTTGAAAGCGAAAAAACAATTGACTTAGACGAGGGCTCAAGAATAATCATGACATTTAGTGGGGATACTCCTTTTATGCTAGTTGAAGAGACCGTTTCAAAAAGCGATGATATGGAAGTTATTCCAACAAATGGAGACTTAGATATTTTAGGTGGCAACATAGCCATCATAGGGGATTCAAGCGTAAGCTTTATAAACGATGGATTACAATACTATTTAGTTTCAAGTGATATGTCAAAAGAAGATCTTATAACCGTTGCTAAATCAGTAGCAACACTTCCGGTTGGAAAATAAATTAAGAATCAAAAAATAGGTTTAATTTGGTTTTAATATGTGGTAAAATTATAAACGGTGATATGAATGAGAAATGAATTAAAAAACGGAATAATTTTATCCATCACAGTAATTTTAATAATTTTAGTTGTATATCTTACAACTGCCGTGTTTATGACTGGTGAAATAGGAAGCAAGAAAAGTAGTGAAAAAAAGACTACTACCACAAATGCTGCATCTAGTTATGAAAACAAAATACTTGCAAGTAAGGTTTTTGACCAAACACCTGAAACTTATAAAGTATTAATTTTCTCAGAACAAGACGTAAGTGATGATTTAAAATCAACGATAACAAGTTATAGCGGTAATACTAAATTATATTTAGTAAATAAGGATGAGGCTATAAACAAGTATGTATCATCTGATACAGATAACGTAAAACCTGATAATAGTAGCAGTTTGAAAGTAAAAAAGGAAGCTTTATTAACTATTTCTAATGAATCAGTTACATCTTACGTTACAAACGAAAGCGAAATAATTGATGAACTTAAGTAACTTTAGTAATTTTTAGTTACTTTTTTTCATACATTTGTGCTATACTTTTATTATGCGGAGGTTAAAATGGAACATATGAAAAATAAAAAAAATGAGCCAGAAAACAAAAAAGCAGTAAAAGAAAAGTTAAAAAAAGAGCAAATTAAAGAAGAAAATGAATCTTTTGAAAATAAAGAAGAACAAAAAAGTAATAAAATAAATACATTTTTAAATAAAAAGACCGATTTTAAGGTTTATGAATTAATATTATTTGGCACTTTAATAATGATAGTTTCGGTATTTTTGACGGTTGTTGTTATGAATGATGCTTCGCATAATAAGAACGCACTTAGTAATTCTTCCTTAAAATCTGATGAGAAATTAGCAGAATTTGAAGAAGTTTATGATTTAATTAATACGTCTTATTATAAGAAGGTAAGTAAAAAGAAACTAATCGAAGGTGCTATAAACGGAATGTTAGACTCACTAGATGATCCACACACAAGTTATTTTACAAAAACGGAAAAAGAAAATTTCGATGAACTTATGAACGGTTCTTATGACGGTATAGGTGCTGAAATATCATTAGATAAAGATGGTAATGTAATAGTATTTTCAGTATTTAAAAACTCACCATCTCAAGAGGCGGGATTAAAGTTTAATGATAAAATAATGGAAGTTAATGGTAAAAGTACAAAAGGAATGTCAACAACTGAGGTGGTTGCCCTAATTAAGGATGCTAAAAGAAAAGACGCCAACATAAAAATAGAAAGAGACGGAACCACTTTAGAATTTGATGTTGAAAAAAGAGAAGTTGTAATAGAATCAGTTGAATCAAAGACATATGATGTAAATGGTAAAAAGATAGGCTATGTTGTTATAAACACATTTGCAAATAACACGTATAGTCAGTTCAGGAGTAACGTTGAACAATTAGAAAAGGAAAATATTTCAGGATTAGTAATAGATGTTAGAAATAATTCGGGTGGTTATTTACATTCGGTAACTAATATGCTTGATATGTTCTTACCAAAGGGAACGATAAGTTATCAAATTGCAGATAGAAAAACAACTTATAAGTATGCCGCAACAACAAGTGAATCAAGAAATTACCCTGTTGCGGTTTTGGTAAACAAGGCAAGTGCATCAGCTTCTGAAATATTAGCTATTGGATTAAAAGAATCTTATGGTGCAGATGTTGTTGGAACATATACATATGGTAAAGGTACCGTTCAAACGACAAAGAATTTAGAAACAAGTAAAGGTATGATAAAATATACGATTCAAAAATGGTTATCACCTAACGGAAACTGGATAAATAAAAAAGGTGTTGAACCAACTGTTATCGTGGAATTATCATCTAGTTATGAAAATAATCCAATAGAAGCAAACGATAATCAGCTTCAAAAAGCATTAAATGTAGTTGCAAATAAATAAAAAAGGTGCAAAAATAGAATAAAAAAGTCAGATAAATGCAAATTTTTGATATGTTATACAAAGATATGCATAAATATCTGTCTTTTTACTTGCAAAAAATTTTGTTTTTCTAATTTATGTACGTTAGTAAAAAGCAGGCGAACTCGCTAGAATTATATTTTATTTTTGTTTTTCTTGTGTTTTTTACTAAAAAAGTATAATATTGAGTTAACGAGGAGAAAAATATGAGGAAAATGAAAGTAGGAGATAATTATACTATTCATTGTTATAAACATGATGGTCATATATATAATAGTTATGAGTATTCTGTTTTGCTAGACATAAAAAAAGATTACCTTGTTTTTGGAAACAATAAGGTAAAGGTAATGGAAGAAGATGGCAGAACTTGGTATACAAAAGAACCAGCCATAATATTTTATTTTAAGGACAAATGGTATAATGTAATAGTACAATTTAAGAAAAATGACATATATTATTATTGTAATATAGCAAGCCCAACCATAATTGAGGGCAAGGTAATTAAGTATATTGATTACGATTTGGATTTAAGAGGCTTCCCAGATGGAACTTATAAGATCTTAGATGAGTCCGAATATGAGTATCATAGGAAGAAGATGAATTATCCAGAAGAGATAAATTTGATTGTCAAGCAAGAGTTAAAAAACTTAATTAAGGTATACAGTTCCAACACTGGCCCCTTTGACAAGAAAATCGCAATAAAATATTTTGAAAAATTTATGCAACTAACTGGTAATAAAAAATAAATTTTTACATATATTAAATAGAAATGGTTATTCAAAATACCTATTTTTACTAGAAAAAATAAGCAAAAAAGCGCTTTTTTTAAAAAAAATCAAAAAAAATGAAAAAAATTGAAAAAAGTTGTTGACATGACCATTTGGATGTGGTATATTTTTATTGCGCTTGACAAAAAGAAGTCAAAAAAAAGCGTAAAAAGCCTTTGTAAAACAAGGGTAGAAATGATCTTTGAAAACTGAGCAAAACGTCAAGATTATTTGAGTAGCTAGGAAAAACAAACAAAACAAAATGAATATATTTTTGAGAGTTTGATCCTGGCTCAGGATGAACGCTGGCGGCATGCCTAAGACATGCAAGTCGAACGAGATGGCCCATTGAAGATTGAGTGCTTGCACGATTTCCGATTTGGATTCTCCATCTAGTGGCGGACGGGTGAGTAACACGTGGGTGACCTACCTTTGAGTTTGGGACAACTACTGGAAACGGTAGCTAATACCAAATAATATACAGTTTCGTTTCTGTATTAAAAGGCGCTTTACAGCGTCGCTCTTAGATGGGCCTGCGGCGTATTAGCTAGTTGGTGAGGTAATGGCTCACCAAGGCGACGATGCGTAGCCGGACTGAGAGGTTGATCGGCCACATTGGGACTGAGACACGGCCCAAACTCCTACGGGAGACAGCAGTTAGGAATATTCGTCAATGGGGGAAACCCTGAACGAGCAATGCCGCGTGAGTGATGAAGGTCCTTTGGATTGTAAAACTCTGTTGCATGGGAAGAACGGTCAGACTAGGAAATGAGTCTGAAGTGACGGTACCATGCCAGAAAGCTCCGGCTAACTACGTGCCAGCAGCCGCGGTAATACGTAGGGAGCGAGCGTTATCCGGATTTATTGGGCGTAAAGGGTGCGTAGGCGGCTTGTTAAGTATGAAATTAAAGCCCGGGGCTTAACTCCGGTTCGTTTCATAAACTGGCTAGCTTGAGTATGGAAGAGGTAAACGGAATTTCTAGTGTAGCGGTGGAATGCGTAGATATTAGAAGGAACACCAGTGGCGAAGGCGGTTTACTGGGCCATTACTGACGCTGAGGCACGAAAGCGTGGGGAGCAAATAGGATTAGATACCCTAGTAGTCCACGCCGTAAACGATGAGTACTAAGTGTTGGGGTTTCCCAGTGCTGAAGTTAACATATTAAGTACTCCGCCTGAGTAGTACGGTCGCAAGGCTGAAACTCAAAGGAATTGACGGGCACCCGCACAAGCGGTGGAGCATGCTGTTTAATTCGAAGATACGCGAAGAACCTTACCTAGACTTGACATCCCGGTGACCGCTCTGGAAACAGAGTTTTCCCTTCGGGGACACCGGTGACAGGTGGTGCATGGTTGTCGTCAGCTCGTGTCGTGAGATGTTGGGTTAAGTCCCGCAACGAGCGCAACCCCTATTGTTAGTTGCTATCATTCAGTTGGGCACTCTAGTGAGACTGCCGGTGACAAACCGGAGGAAGGTGGGGATGACGTCAAATCATCATGCCCCTTACGTCTAGGGCTACAGGCGTGCTATAATGGCCGGTATAATGAGTCGCAATACCGTGAGGTGGAGCTAATCTCCAAAGCCGGTCCCAGTTCGGATTGAAGTCTGCAACTCGACTTCATGAAGCTAGAATCGCTAGTAATCCCGGATCAGAATGCCGGGGTGAATACGTTCCCGGGTGTTGTACACACCGCCCGTCACGCCACGAGAGTTTGTAATACCTGATAACGGTAGCCTAACCTTCGGGAGGGGGCCGATTAAGGTAGGACAGGCGATTGAGGTGAAGTCGTAACAAGGTATCACTACCGGAAGGTGGGGATGGATCACCTCCTTTCTATGGAGAAAGATTTAATTTACGAATTAGCTACTCTAGTAATGATCGTTTTGCTTAGTTTTGAGAGATTATTTCTCTCAAGAAAATAGTTCTTTGAAAACTTGATAATATGGTAGTCATATTTCTCCAACGAAATATGACATTAAGATCTCTCAAAGATCTCATCAAATTAGATAACAATGGTGGTTAAACTAATAAGGGCGTATAGTGGATTGCTTGGCATTAGAAGCTGATGAAGGACGTGACTAACTACGATATGCTTCGGGGAGTTGTAAGTAAACTTTGATCCGGAGATTTCCGAATGTGGCAACACGCTAGTGGTAATGTGCTAGCATCTAACAGTGAATACATAGCTGTTATGAGAGTAACCCAGGGAACTGAAACATCTTAGTACCTGGAGGAAAAGAAAGAAAAATCGATTTCCTTAGTAGCGGCGAGCGAAAAGGAAAGAGCCCAAACCAGTCTTTGGACTGGGGTTGTAGGACCTTATATACGGAGTTACAAAACTATATTATAGCAGAAGCAGTTGGAAAGCTGAACAATATAAGGTGATAGTCCTGTATGCGAAATAATATAGACTCTTTAGGGTATCCTGAGTACGGCGGGGCACGTGAAACCTTGTCGGAATCAACGGGGACCATCCCGTAAGGCTAAATACTCTCTAATGACCGATAGTGAACAAGTACCGTGAGGGAAAGCTGAAAAGAACCCCGGGAGGGGAGTGAAATAGATAATGAAACTATATGCTTACAAAAAGTCAAAGCCCGTTAATGGGTGATGGCGTGCCTTTTGCAGAATGAACCGGCGAGTTATTGTATTATGCAAGGTTAAGTGGAAAACATGGAGCCGAAGCGAAAGCGAGTCTTAATAGGGCGACTTAGTATGATGCAATAGACCCGAAACCAAGTGATCTAGCCATGAGCAGGTTGAAGGTGAGGTAATACTCACTGGAGGACCGAACAGGTGTACCCGGAAACGTGCTCTGATGACTTGTGGCTAGCGGAGAAATTCCAAACGAACTTGGATATAGCTGGTTCTCCCCGAAATAGGTTTAGGCCTAGCGTTATAATTAAGCTTGCTGGAGGTAGAGCACTGAATGGATGAGGGCGGCATCTCGCTGTACCAATTTCAATCAAACTCCGAATGCCAGTGTAGTATTTATAGCAGTCAGTGTATGGGTGATAACGTCCATACGCGAGAGGAAAATAATCCAGATCACCAGTTAAGGTCCCAAAATTTATGCTAAGTGGGAAAGGATGTGGAGTTGTCAAAACAGCTAGGAGGTTGGCTTAGAAGCAGCCATCCTTTAAAGAGTGCGTAATAGCTCACTAGTCGAGTGACACTGCGCCGAAGATGTACCGGGGCTAAGCATAATACCGAAACTGTGAATTCTTATGAATGGTAGGGGAGCGTTCCAATTGCGATGAAGGTAGACCGTGAGGACTGCTGGAGCGTTTGGAAGTGAGAATGCCGGTGTGAGTAGCGCAAGCTGGGTGAGAATCCCAGCCACCGATTGTCTAAGGTTTTCTGGGGAAGGTTCGTCCTCCCAGAGTAAGTCGGGACCTAAGGCGAGGCTGAAAAGCGTAGTCGATGGACAACAGGTTGATATTCCTGTACCGCCTATGTAACTGATGGAGTGACGGAGAAGGCTAACAAGAGCCAGTTATTGGATTCTGGTCTAAGCACAAAGACTTGTGAGTAGGTAAATCCGCTACACTATAAAGTTGAAGTGTTATGGTGACGAGAACTTCGGTTCTTTAAATCTTGTGACGCCATGCTTCCAAGAAAAGCTTCTAGGGCTAATTACATAGGCGCCCGTACCCAGAACCGCCACAGGTGGACAAGAAGAGTATTCTAAGGTGAGCGAGAGAACTATGGCTAAGGAACTCGGCAAAATGACCCCGTAACTTCGGGAGAAGGGGAGGTTACTTCGGTAACCCGCAGTGAATAGTCCCAGGCAACTGTTTACCAAAAACACAGCTCTCTGCTAAACCGCAAGGTGATGTATAGGGGGTGACACCTGCCCAGTGCTGGAAGGTTAAGAGGAAGGGTTAGTATGGCGTAAGCTATGATACGAAGCTCTGAATTGAAGCCCCAGTGAACGGCGGCCGTAACTATAACGGTCCTAAGGTAGCGAAATTCCTTGTCGGGTAAATTCCGACCCGCACGAAAGGTGTAATGATCTGGGAACTGTCTCGGCCATAGACTCGGTGAAATCTTAATACCTGTGAAAATGCAGGTTACCCGCAACAGGACGGAAAGACCCCGTGGAGCTTTACTGTAGCTTGATATTGAGCTTCGGTATGTTATGTAGAGGATAGGTGGGAGACGTTGATACTATGGCGCTAGCTATAGAGTAGTCATCCTTGGAATACCACCCTTAACATATTGGAGTTCTAACCTAGACCCATTATCTGGGCCAGGGACAGTGTCTGGTGGGCAGTTTGACTGGGGCGGTCGCCTCCCAAAAAGTAACGGAGGCGCTCAAAGGTTCCCTCAGAATGGTTGGAAATCATTCGAAGAGTGTAATGGTATAAGGGAGCTTAACTGCGAGACCAACAAGTCGAGCAGGTGCGAAAGCAGGACATAGTGATCAGGCGATTCAGTATGGAATGGTCGTCGCTTAACGGATAAAAGTTACCCCGGGGATAACAGGCTGATACCACCCAATAGTTCATATAGACGGTGGTGTTTGGCACCTCGATGTCGGCTCGTCACATCCTGGAGGTGGATTCGCTTCCAAGGGTTGGGCTGTTCGCCCATTAAAGTGGCACGCGAGCTGGGTTCAGAACGTCGTGAGACAGTTCGGTCCCTATCCGTTGTGGGCGTTGGAAAATTGAGAAGATCTGTCCTTAGTACGAGAGGACCGGGATGGACTTACCTCTGGTGTATCTGTTGTAGCGCCAGCTGCAGTGCAGAGTAGCTATGTAGGGAATGGATAACCGCTGAAAGCATCTAAGTGGGAAGCCAACTTCAAGATGAATTTTCCTGTTTTTTAAAAACTAAGATCCCAGAAAGACTATCTGGTTGATAGGCTAGACGTGGAAGCATAGTGATATGTTGAGCTGACTAGTACTAATAGATCGAGAGTTTAACCCTATTAATTTGATTAAAACCGTATTATCATGTTTTCAGAGAATTATTTCTCTATATTTAATCGGTGACGATAGCGAAGTGGACACACCTGTTCCCATCTCGAACACAGAAGTTAAGCACTTCAGCGCTGACGATAGTGTAAGCGAAAATAAGACGTTGCCGGTTTTTTTTATGCAATAAAAAAGGACTTACACATGTAGGTCCTTTTACTATACATCTAATGAAAAATAATATAAAAATAACTTAATAATCATATTATTATTTAAAAAAACAGCGTTTATTTTTTTTCTAAACACTGCTCAATCATAGAAATAATTACATTATTAAAGGAAGTATTGTTTTCTTTTGCTATCTTTTCAATTTCTTTTATTAATTTTTCTTTTATGTATAGTGATTTATAGCCCGCTGGCTCCTTTTCTTTAGTCCTTTTTGGAATAAACGCCATAATATCACCCCTCATATAAATTTTAATATAATAATCTGATACTTGATATATCAGAAATTTCTCATACTATTCTTTGATTTTTATATAATTTATAATTTATTATATAGAAGGTGGTTAAAATAATATTTAAAGCTAGCAAGTTATATTGTAAATATGTTATTAACATTATTAGTAATAGTATGAAAAAATTAAAAAGAAATACTGATACATATAATGAATTAGATGAAAAATTATATGAATCATATTTAAAATTAGAAGAAATTATTAATACGGAATTTCCTAATTACTAAAATATTATATTTTATTTAATTTACGTTTTTTGTAACATTTTGTAAAATGAAACTTTTTTATTGTAATAAAGTTTTTTTTTTACTATAATATTTATGGTGATTAAAATGGAATATAAAATAACTACAAACTCAGAAGAAGATACAATAGTTTTGGCTCAAAACTTTGAATCAGAAAAATTTAATAATATGGTTATTTGCTTAATAGGTGAATTAGGTAGTGGTAAAACCGTTTTCACTAAAGGTTTTGCAGGTGCATTAGGTATTGAAGAAAACATTACTTCTCCAACGTTTAACATAATAAAAGAGTATACATCTGGAGAAATGAACTTGTATCATATGGATGTATATCGCCTAGAAGGAGATATTACTGATCTTGGGTTAGAAGAATATCTAAAAAAAGATGGTGTTGTAATAATTGAATGGGCAGATATGATTGAATCAGAATTGCCAGAAGAGCGTTTGGAAATTAAATTCAAAATTACCGGAGAAGAAAAAAGAACTTTAACTATTACTCCATATGGTAGTAAATATGAAGATTTATGTGAGGATGTACTTTGAAAACTTTATTTGTAGATTCATCTAGAAAAAGCTTATCTGTTGCACTCGCTTTAAATGATGAGCTTCTTTTAGTATCAAACGTTGATTCATATAGCAAGCACTCAAATTACCTTATGAACGAAATTAAAAGAATTTTAGAAAAATTCAACCTAAAACCAAATGACATAGATAATTATGTTGTTTTAAATGGACCAGGTAGTTTTACAGGGATTAGAGTAGGTGTTACCGTTTGTAAAACTCTTGCGTGGACCTTAAGCAAAAAAATATATAAATTAAACAATTTGGAAGCATTAAAAGTAGGAATAGAAGATGATGTTGTAATAAGTGTTATTCCTGATAAGAAAAATGCATCCTATGTTGGTATTTATTCTGATAATCATACATGTGAAGATTATTTAGAACTTTCAAGTGATAAATTAAAATTTAATAGCAAAAATATTACATTAGTGAGCATGGAAGATAATGAATATTTACAAAGCTTAAAAGATATGTTACAAACTAGTAATAAAGTTAATGTAAAAATAATAAATGATTATGATTACTTAAAGGTAATAAATTATGCACTATCAAAACAATGTATAAATCCACATTCTTTGGTTCCTATTTACCTAAAAAAGATAGATGCGGAAAAGAAGAAAAATGAAAATTAGAAATTATAAAAAAGAAGATATACCAGATATAGAAAAGCTAGGATTACGCCTTCATAATAACTATAAGTTTTTGCTGGATGATTTTTCAAATGCATTAGTAATTATAGAAGAAGAAAAAGTTATTGGTTTTATAGTTTATAGCATAATTTATGAAAGAGCAGAAATAATTGATATTGTAGTTGATCCTAGAAGCAGAAATAAAGGCTATGCTAAAGCCTTACTAAATTATCTTATTAATGATATAATAAGTGAAAGGTGCGATAACATAACCTTGGAAGTAAATAAAACAAATGAAATTGCAATAGGTCTTTATAAAAGCATCGGTTTTTCCGTTGTTGCAACAAGAAAAGGATATTATGAAGGCTTTGATGGATATTTAATGAAAATGGATTTGAGGTGATAAAATGAAAGATGTTTATATATTTGCAATTGAAACTAGTTGTGATGAAACAAGTGCAAGTATAATAAAAAATGGTAATACTGAAATAGCTACCGTCGTTTTATCACAAATTGATATACATAAAAAATTTGGAGGTGTAGTTCCAGAAATAGCAAGCCGTAATCATACTGGTGCAATTACGATGGTATTTGAAGAGTGTTTAAAAAAGGCTAATATGACGTTTAATGATATAGATGCAATTGCGGTAACTTATGGACCAGGATTAAATGGAGCTTTATTAATTGGAATAGAAGCTGCTAAGGCACTTTCCTTTGCAACTGGAAAACCACTTGTTAAGGTAAATCATATGGCAGGACATATATACGCAAATAAGTTTGTTGGAGAATTTAAGTTTCCTTTACTATGCTTAGTTGTATCAGGAGGACACACCGAAATAGTTTATATGGATAAAGAATTTTCATTTAAAAAAATAGGAAGTACTTTAGATGATTCAGTAGGTGAGGCTTATGATAAGGTAGCAAGAGTAGTTGGTATTCCATATCCAGGTGGACCTTTAATGGATAAAATGGCAAGTTTGGGTAAACACACATATAACCTTCCAGCTCCTAAAGATGATTTGTCATATGACTTTAGTTTTAGTGGCATTAAAAGTGCTGTTATTAACTTAGTTCATAATGAAAGACAAAGAGGACGTGAAATAAACAAGGAAGATCTTGCAACATCATTCCAAGAAACGGCAGTAGGTATATTAGTTAAGAAGACCAAACGTGCATTAAAAGAGTATGGTGTTAAACAATTATTGGTTGCAGGTGGTGTTTCTGCTAACAGCGGTCTAAGAAAAGCTTTAGAAGAAGTATGCAAAGAGCTTGATGTAGAGCTTTTAAAACCTGAAATAAAGTATTGTACTGATAATGCTGCAATGATTGGTGCAGCAGGCTATTATGCCTATTTAAGAGGCGATATAGCAGACTTTAGTTTAAATCCTGAGCCAGGTTTAGATTTAGAATAGAAAGTGGTGGTGCATAATGAAGAATAATTATGGTTTCACATTAATAGAATTACTTGCAATAGTAGTCATCTTGGGTGTTATAATTGCGGTTGCAGCACCAAATATGACTAAGCAAATTAATAAAAAAGAAGAAACAGATCAAACTATTTTAGACGAAAAAATATCAAATGCAGCTCATATGTACATTGCAAAGTATTATTCTGATAAAGTAGTTGATGGTACTTGTAATAGTAGTACTTGTCGGTTTACTCTTAATGATTTAGAGCAAGATGGCTTAATTAATTTAAAGGGTAAAAATTGCACTAATGTTATGGCTAAGGATATGTTCTATTTATCAAGTGATAATCCCAACATTAAAGATTCTTATAATTTTGAAGCCATAAAACCACCAAACGCATCAGATTGTGCATCAGATAAGATTGGAAAATAAAAGACTTAAAACGCTATTAACGTTTTAAGTCTTTTTTGTTTACCATTCTTTTTTAACCCTTTTTTCTATAAATAATATTATGAAATAAAGTATGCTAGTTAATATTCCAAGCATTATAACTCCTGCAATTACTAAATTAGTGTTAAATACTTGTGAACCATAATTTATCAAATACCCTAATCCTTCTTTAGACACCAATAATTCACCCATTATGACACCAACAAACGTCATTGATAGATTTATCTTAAGAGAACTAATTATTGTGTTTATATTAGCGGGAAATACGACTTTTGTAAATATTTGAAATTTATTTGCTTTAAAACTTTGCATTAGTCTTATACTTGTTTTATTAGTATGTCTAAATCCCACGTACACGCTTATTATTGTTGATATGGTTGATATTAAAAGAGCCATTAATATTATTGAGTTTTGGTTAGCCCCTGCCCATATTATTATGATTGGACCTAAAGATACTTTTGGAAGACTATTTAGTATCGTAAGATATGGGTCTAATACCTTGGAGAAAAAAGGACTATACCAAAGAAATGCCGCGAATACTATTCCAATTAATGAGCCTAAGCCAAAACTTATTAATATCTCTTTTAAGGTTACCCATACGTGCACAAATAAATCATTAGATTTATACAAATTAATTATTGTTGTTACTACTTTTTTAGGGCTTGAACATAAAAATGAGTTTATTATTCCTTTATCTGATAGAATTTGCCATAGACTTATGAACAGTATAAGTATAAATATTTGACAGAATATGACTTTTGCTGTGGATAATATTTTTTGTTTCATATATTTTTTGTATTCCGCTTTAGCTTCCATCATCCATCAAATCCTTCCATATAGCATTATGGTAATAATTAAATTTTTCGTTTTTTCTGTTAGCGCTTGGTATGCCCTTATCTTCCATTTCTATATTGTATACGCTTTTAACTGTCGCAGGTCTTTTACTTAATACAATAACTCTATCAGCTAAACTAACGGATTCAGAAATATCATGTGAAACCATAATAGCGGTTTTCTTTTCTTCTTTAATTATTTTAAATACGTCATCTGATACATTTATTCTAGTTTGATAATCAAGTGCCGAAAAAGGCTCATCAAGAAGTAAAATATCAGGTCTTATGGCAAGTGTTCTAATTAAAGCAACACGTTGTCTCATTCCGCCAGAAAGTTGTTTTGGGTAACTTTTTTCGAAAGATGATAAACCATACTTCTTAAGTAAGTTTTTAACATATAACTTGTTTTCTTTGGAAAGATCACCTTTTATTTTAAGCCCGATAAGGCAGTTTTCTAGTACGGTTAACCATGGAAATAATGCATCTTCTTGAAACATATAACCAACTTTTAAACCGGGTTTAACTTCTATTTTTCCACCACTTTTTTCTTCTAGATTACCAATTAGTGATAAAATGGTTGATTTTCCACATCCACTAGGACCAACTATTACTAAAAACTCATTTTCAAAAACGGTTAAATTAATACTTTTAAGTGCACATATAACTTGTTTTTCATTTATGTAATTTTTCTTTAATCCCTTAATTTTTAAGAGTTCCATTTACTATTTTCCTTGGTATATTAATTTTTCAAAAGGTGCTTTTTTATCTAGTTCTCCAGCACTTATTATTATTTCTTGCAAGTGGTCAAAGTCTTTTTTTGTTATTTCTGATGAACTAGCCCATGCATCATTAGTTTTATATCTTTCAATGATTGCGGTTAAATCATTTAATGATAATTCAGGAAAGTATTCATATATATCTTTAGCAACTACGCTAGAGTCTGTTTCTTTTACGTATTTTAATCCCTTATCTACTGCTTTGGTAAATCCATCTATTATGTCTTTATTCTTCTCTATATAGCTTTTTTTAGCGTTGTAAGCGGTATATGGAACTTCTCCACCAAAGCTTCCTACATAACCTACAACGTATCCTAAGCCTTGTTTTTCTACGCTTGTAGCATTTGGTTCAAAAAGTGTAACAAAATCAGCATTACCACCTATAAATGCTCCTTCCATTGCAGGAAATGCAACACTTGTATCTATTTTAAGATCATTTTTAGGATCTATATTATTTTGTTTTAAAGCCCATTCGAACGTCATTTCAGGCATTCCACCTTTTCTTCCACCGATTACGGTTTTTCCTTTTAAATCTTCTAGTTTGAAGTTATCATATTTTTTTCTTGATACTAAAAATGAACCATCTTTCTTAGTTAATCTAGCAAAATTTACTAAGTAATCTTTTTCTCCACTGTTATATACGTATATTGTAGCTTCACTTCCGCAAAAACCAACGTCTACGTCTCCCGATAAAACGGCAGCGGTAACTTTATCAGCTCCAGCAGTTAATGTTAAGTTTATTTTTATTCCTTCATCTTCAAAGTATCCTTTACTTATTGCAGCATAAGCTGGCGCATAAAATATGGTATGTGCAACTTCTGCAACCTTAACTTCTTTTAGTGTGTTTTTATCGTTTTTATCTTCGGAATTTTTATTTATTATAAAAAATAAAACTCCTGCTAAAACAATAATAAAGCATACTAAAATAATAATTTTCTTTTTCATCAAATCCTCCTTTTTCTAGTAATAGTATATTCTTTTAGCAAATATGGGTGATGTATTTACAATTCAAAATTTTTCATTTATAATTCTATTATGGTAAATATGGGGTGTAAGTATGGAAAATAAAATTACAAACTATAATTCTTTAGATGATAGTCAAAAAATAAATTATGTTAAAAACCTACTTTTTAATAGTAATTTAAATGACGCTTTAGATAGTATATTAAAGGATGAGAAAAAGGATTTAAAGTGGATAAAGATAATAAAAGACGTATTAGATGAAAAGCTTATGATAAACAGGATAAAAGAGCAGTGCAACTTAAATGATGATTTAAGTGCTAAGGCATACGTTTATTCAAGGATACTAGCTATCTTAGATTTTTATAAGAAAACGGTTATTTTAAATGCTTTTTTTAAGAATTTAAATGAAGATGAAATAAAAATGGTTGCTAATTACGAATATCAAAATAAAACTAACGTATCATTTAATAATAAGATTTTTAATAAGTATTGCTCAAAATATAAAGAAAGTGCAATAAATGAAATAAGGGTAGATGATGCCAAAATAAAAAAACTTGATATTGAAAAAGAAAGATATAATGCTTTATCTGATGAAAAGATGAAAATAAAGAAAAAAATAAATATTATTCCTTTTATTATATCGTTTATTATTTTGTTATTCTTATTTGGTGTATGTTACAAGTTATATGGTTATAACAAGCTTATCAAAAAGTATGATGGACTTATTTATCCTGGAATATATCTTAATGATATAGATTTATCCGGAAATAAGGAAAGTGAACTTTCTGGTATTATAAAGTATGAAAAAGAAAGAATAGAAAATGGTACTATAACGGTTACGTCTCCTAATGGGGATCATAAATTTACTTATAAAGAACTTGGCATAGTAGTTGATGATTCTAATTTAGAAGGCAGGATAAAAAAGTATAATGATAACTTATCTTATTTTAAGAAAATAAAATTAATAAAAAAGAATAATAAGAAAATGATTTTCAATTTAAAGGCTTCTTATGATAATAATACGGTAGATACCTTTATGAATGTTTTAGAAAATAAGCTTAATTCCATGGCTAGAGGTGACGGTATCGTAGTAGATGAAAATCACAATGTTTATTATGATAAAGGTTCTAAAGGATTTACTTTGGACACTCAAAAAACTAGGAAAAAAGTTGAAGCGGCACTTTTAAATTTAACTTATGAAACGGTTATAGAAGCAAGTGGTAAAACAATTGATAACGAAGTTAAGTATGAAGCGTTATCAAGTATAAATCAAAAGATATCTTCTTATACAACTTACTTTCAAAATGTAGGTAATAGGGGCCACAACATAAATTTAGCAGCAAGAAAACTTAATAATACTGTTTTGATGCCTGGTGATACCTTTTCTTACCTTAAGGTAGTAGGACCATATGGTGCTTCTAATGGATATTTACCTGCTCCTATATATTTAAATAGTGAAGTTTCAACAGCAAATGGAGGAGGAGTTTGCCAGCTTGCATCAACTTTATATATGGCTCAGTTATTAGCGGGATTAAAAACGGTGTCAAGAAAAGGGCATACGTTTGCACCTAATTATGTTCCAAAAGGATTAGATGCAACCGTTTATTCAACAACAACGGACTATAAATTTAAAAACGAGTATAGTTATCCTGTTTATATAGTGTCTTATGTTAAAGGTAATTATTTAACAGTTGATATATGGTCTAATTCAAATGCATCGGGTGGAAAAACATTCGAACCATATTCACTAGCATCTAATGGTGGATGGTTAGCTTACCTAAGAATAAAGAAAGATGGAAAGGTAATTGAAACAAAATACTTAGACAGAACTGTTTATAAAATACATTAAAAATATATGTAAAATTTGCTTTTGCATATATTTTTTATTATCTTATTATGTTAAAATATAACTTATGGAAGTTGGTGTAATTATGAATTTAGAATATTTAAATGATAGGCAAAAAGAAGCTGTTTTATATGGAGATGGACCACTTTTAATACTTGCAGGAGCAGGTTCAGGTAAAACAAGTGTTTTAACTAAGAGAGTGGCTTACTTAATAAAAGAAAGAAATGTAAGTCCAAAGAATATAGTAGCAATTACATTTACTAATAAGGCTGCTAAAGAAATGAAAGAAAGAATTATAAAAGAAGTAGGAAAAGAAGGATATGATATTCAAATATCAACTTTTCACTCATTTGGCCTTAGAATAATAAAGGAAAATTATGAAAAATTAGGTTATGAAAAAAACTTTACGATAATTGATAGTGATGATTCTTTAACGGTTGTTAAAAAAATATTAAAAGAAATGGGAATAGATTCTACAAGATTTAATCCAAAGTTTATAAAAAATCAGATAAGTTCTTGTAAGAATGAAATGGTAACACCAGAAAAATATAAAAATTTGGTAAATGATGAACTAAGTGATATCACTTATAAAGTATATAAAAAATACCAAGATACACTTTTAAGAAATAATTCACTTGATTTTGATGACTTACTAATAAAACCGATAGAGTTGTTTAATAAATATAAAGAAGTTTTAGAAAATTACCAAGAGTTATTTAAATATGTATTTATAGATGAGTATCAGGATACTAACGAAGCACAGTACATACTTTCAAAAATGATAAGTGCTAAATATAAAAATATTTGTGTTGTCGGAGATGATGCGCAAAGCATCTATTCATGGAGAGGGGCAAACTTTAAAAACATATTAAACTTTGAAAAGGATTATAAAAATGCAAAGGTAATCTTACTTGAGCAAAACTATCGTTCTACTAAAACGATATTGAATGCCGCAAACTCTGTTATTAAAAATAACATGAATAAAAAAGATAAAAACTTATGGACTGATAATAGTATTGGTGAAAAAATAAAGTATGTAAGAACAAACGATGAAAAAGATGAAGCATCATATGTAACTCGTGAGATAAGAAATCTTGTAAATAACGGTGTAAGTTTAGATGATATAGCGGTTTTATATCGTACTAATGCTCAATCAAGGACGATAGAAGAGGGATTTTTAAATAGCAATATACCATATAAAATTGTTGGTGCCTTTGCTTTCTATTCTAGAAAAGAAATTAAGGATTTACTTGCGTATTTAAAACTCATTTACAATACGAAAGATGACGTTTCTTTAATGCGTATAATAAATTATCCAAAAAGAAAAATAGGTGCTAAAACAATTGAGAATTTAAGCATGGATGCCGTTCTTAATGGAACATCTATGTTTGACGTTATAAGTAGCGGAAAAGAATTAGAATTTAAAAAGCTTATTTTAGAGATGAAAGAAAAAAGTGAAGTTTTATCTTTAACGGAAACAATTGACATGGTACTTGATAAGTCTGGAATAAAAAGTGAACTTGAAAGTGAGCATACTCTGGAGGCTGATATAAGATTAGAGAACTTAAATGAGTTTAAGTCAATTACCAAAACTTTTGAAGAGGAAAGTGGAATAGCATCGCTAGAAGACTTTCTAAATGAAGTAAGTTTAGTAAGTGATGTTAATGATCAAAAAAATGATAATTCGCCTAAGGTAACTTTAATGACAATTCACGCGGTTAAAGGGCTTGAATATAAGTATGTATTTGTAATAGGCATGGAAGAAAATATATTCCCTCATGTTAATTCTTGCGAAGAAGATGGCGGAATAGAAGAAGAAAGAAGACTATGCTATGTTGCAATAACTCGTGCTAAAGAAAAACTTTATTTGGTAAATGCCTTAAGAAGAATGCTTTATGGAAAAACAAGCGTTAATATGCCAAGCAGATTTATAAACGAAATAGATAAAGATTTAATAGATGCACCAGAAAAGAAAATGGTTAATATGAAATTTAATAAAAAGGAAGCATTTAACGATGATAACGGACTAAAAACTGGTGATAATGTTATTCATGATATATATGGACCAGGTGTTGTTGTAAACGTAGATAAATCTATTGCAACAATTGCGTTTAAGGGTCAAGGAATAAAAAAATTAATGAAAAATCACAAGAGTATAAAGAAGGTGTCTTAATGGAAAGATTACAAAAATTAATTGCAGAATCTGGTTACTGTTCTAGAAGAAAAGCAGAAGAATTGATAAAACAAGGTAAAGTTATTTTAAATGGAAAAAAAGTAACAGAACTAGGAGTTAAAGCAACGTTTGGTGATGAAATATTAGTTGAAGGAAACTTAATTGAATACCAAGAAAAAGAATACTACTTATTTTATAAACCAAGATACGTAGTATGTACAACTAAAGATGATAAGGGAAGAAAAACTGTTTTAGATTTCTTTGATGATGTAACAAAAAGAATATATCCAGTCGGAAGATTGGATTATGATGCATCAGGACTTCTTTTGCTTACTAATGATGGAGCATTTGCTAATTTAATGATGCATCCATCAAGTAAGATTGATAAGTTTTATGTTGTAAAAGTAGAAGGAATAGTAACAAAAGAAGAAATTAAAAAATTAAAAAAAGGTATAGTTTTAGATGGCAAAAAGATATATCCATCAAGAGTAAAGCTTAAGAAATTAGATAAGAAAAATCTAACATCAATTGTTGAAATAACAATTCATGACGGAGTAAACCATGAAGTAAAAAGAATGATGGAAAGTATAGGACACAACGTTATAAAATTAAAAAGAGAAGCTTTTGGATTTCTTTCTTTATATGGCTTAAAAAGTGGAGAAAAAAGAATTTTAACTACTAAGGAAGTAAAACAGTTATATAACATGGCAATAAATAAATAATATGTATGAAAATGAAATAATAGAAGATATAAGGTTAATTAAAGATAAAAAGTTAGAAGAGTTGATTTTTCTAAAAGATATAAAAGATAATTTATCATTAATAAAACTTGGTATTAATATGGATGATAACCAAACGTGTTTTTATGGGTTTAATGATGTATATGTTATGGCAACGTGTCTTAGTTTAGCTACCAAAACTTATGGTATTTTTCTAGATGATGAATTTATTGGTATAACAAGTTTTGGGTGCCATTATCCTAAAGATTTGACTAGGCAAGAAATATGTTTATGTTTAAGCAAAGATTATAGATCATTAGGCATCGGAAGCATTTGCATGCAAAAAATGGTAGATGAATGCTTTAAGGAGCAACAGGTTAAATCAATTCACCTAAGTATAAGAGAAGATAATATAGCATCAAGAAAGGTAGCAACCAAACTAGGATTTATAGAATATACTGGATATAAGAAAGATTCTTCTTATATAGATTTAGATGGAAATATACATAAAAATATTCAGTACATACTAAAAAAGAAGGCTAATAGTTAAAAATTAGTCTTCTTTTTCTTCAGTAATTGCACTTGTTTGGCAACCTTCCATTGCAGAAATTGCATTTTCTTTTACTTCTTCATCTTTTTCTTCAGTAATTGCACTTGTTGGGCAACCTTCCATTGCAGAAATTGCATTTTCTTTTACTTCTTCATCTTTTACTTCAACATCTTTAGCGGTAGCATACCCATCATCAGTTATTTCAAATACATCTTCACATATAGCTTGACATGCACCGCAACCGATGCAAGCGTCCTTATCTACTTTAAATTTCATATTATTTCCTCCCTTGTAAGATAATTATATAACAAGTTTTAAAAAAATCAATAACACTTTAAAAAAAAGTTAAAGTATGATATTATTATTTATAGATGGTAGGAGGTGTTTTATGCAATCTAGAATGGATAAATATCAAACAAAAGATAATAGAAAATTTGAACGTTCAAGAAAAAACACCAAGTTGTATGAAGAAGTATATGATGATATGTATAGGGATACAACTTATACTAACATGGAAGTTATTGATTCTGCTAAAGAAATAAACCTAAATAAATTAAAAAATATGCTTGATGATAAGTATGATACAAGACAGTATAGGACTTTAAAAAACTATTCCATAGAAGATATAGATACGGACTTTGATAAACCAAGCATTGTGCAGCCAAGGCAAAAAGTTCATGATATTAACGAAATACTAAGTGAAGCTAAAAATAAGCGTGCTTTTATAGAAGAGGCAAGAGAAAAACAAAAGTACATGGAATTTACTAAGGGAAGAAATAGTAAATATGATAAACGTTATGACGAAATGGAAAATGAAGAAAAAGAACTAGAAGAATTAATTAATACTATGGCAATGCCTAAAATAAATAATGAAACAAAAGATGCTCTTGATATGTTTTCAGAGCTTAAAGGTTCTGATGATACCATTGTAACTAATCCTATTGAATCATCATTTGAGGTTACTAAAACAAAAGAAGCAAGCTCCTTAGAAGAAAATAAAGAAGAAACTAGCACAGATGATTTAAGAGGGGATTTAAAGAAAACACTAGTTAAAGCTGATAGAAACTTTTATACCGATTCAAATATGTTTACTAAAAATGATTTTGAAGACTTTAGTACTTTAACTAAAGAACTTAAAAGATCTAATAAAACTAAAAAAATAGTTATAACTTTAATAATATTAATAATTCTTGGAGTATTAGCATACTTTGGTGTAACTAAGTTTTTAATTAAATAAACAAAGATATTTTATCTTTGTTTTTTTCATATATTATTATGTGATATTATGGGTAAAATAAAAATGTTATTTAAAAATGTCTATGTCTTAATTTTTATGCTTGTTTTTGCTTCAACTTTTATTTTTCTAATTATTTTAAATAAAAAAGCGATGCCCGCTATTATGAATTATGCAAGTGTGCAAACTAAAAGAGTTGGAATAGAAGTATTAAGAAGTACTGAAACAAAGGAGGTTAATAAACTTTTAAATGATTCTAATTTGTTTATTACAAATAAAAATGAATCAGGTGAAATAGAGACCATTGACTTTAATACTGGTGTTATAAATGAGGCTTTAATTATAGTTAGTAAAAACGTAAGAAAAAGATTAAAGGAAGTAGAAGAAGGAAAAAATTTGCCTGATGAGTTATATTATGATGTTATGGATAAAAGTATGCGAAAGGGAATTATTTATGAAATTCCATCTGGAGTTGTTTTTAACAATGCATTTTTATCAAACGTTGGGCCTAAAGTACCAGTTAAAATAAAATATTCTGGAAATGTAGGATTAGATGTTAAGACGAGAGTAGAAAAATATGGTATAAATAGCGCGTTAGTTGAAGTTTATATTTATGTTGAAGTAACGCAGCGAACAATTCTTCCTTTTCAGTCTAAAGATATTAAGCTTACATCTGAAATACCAGTTGTTATGAAAGTAATAAAAGGAAATGCACCATATTATTTATCTGGTACAAATGGATCATATAATTTGCCAATAAATTAAAAATTGTGTTATACTTCTTATAGTGCGGAGGCAGCGATATGGAAAAAGTAAATGTAGAAGGTAATACATATGAAATAATTAAAGATTATAAAAATGGTTATAATAAAGAAGAGCTTGAAAAGAAATATACTGACTATTTTGAAAATTATGATTATATAGTTGGAGATTGGGCTTATGGGAAGTTAAGACTAAAAGGATTTTATGAAAAATCAAATAAAAAATGTAATGAGATTAATAATATTGATAATTTAGATGAATATTTAGACAAAAATTGTGCTTTTGGGTGTGCATATTTTGTTGCAAAACGAAAATAAGTGTGTTAAAATAAAGTATATAGAATAAAAGAGGTGTTTGTATGGTAACTACAAGTAGCATTGGAAGCGGAAAGAAAGTTAATGTTGGTCAAAGTTTTGCAAGTGGAATGTCAGCTCTTCAAACTGTTCAAAAAGAAAAGTTTGTTATAGTTGATGAATCCGGCGAAAAAAAAGATGCAGAGCGCCTATCATTGTTTAAGTTAAAGGATACTGATAAAACTTACATTGTATATACTTTTAACGAAACAGATGAAAATGATATGATCAAATTATATGTTGCTATATTAAATGAAAAAGATGGTGTATACTCACTAGAAAACATAACTGATAGTGATGAGTGGACAAGTGTTAAAGACGCAATGAGAAAGATTGCAAAAGATGGACAACAAGTATTAAATGACAAGGAAGATTAGGTAAGCAGGAGGTTTTTGTTATGGCAAAAAAAGAAGATATTAAAAATGGAAACGATATAACATTAGACGATGGTAATATAACTGTACTTCAGGGAACTGAATTTTCTAAAGAAAAGGAAGTAGAAAAAGCAGAAGTTGCTGTAAAAACACCAATTTCTGAAGAAATTACTCCAGATGTGAAGGTTGATAATAACGAAGAATCTCAACCAACTATAGATGTTACTAAATCAGAAGAACCTCAAAATAAAGTATCCGATGTTCCTAAAATAGATCTTGGCGGTATAGATTTAGATGCTTTGTCTAGTTCACTAGAAACACCGGTTCCAGGAGCTCATTCGATTAATAATGATATACCAACACCGATTTCAACTAATCAAGACTTTAATGCACCAATATTCAATGAATCTTCAACTTTTGGTGTGTCACAGCAGCCTTCCTATGTTAATGAAGGTGATCATAGTTCTGAGTTTGCGCATCAACCATCAGTTAATGTTACAGATGATATAGAAGGAGATAGCATTTTTAAAACTACGCAAGAAGTAGATAAGGCTATGGATTCAATTATGGATGATATAAAAAAGTCTTATAGTGACAAGATGGCAGAACCAACTAAAACTTTAGTTGACTTTGTTAACAAATTCGTAAAATGGGGAAATGAAGTTACTGCAAATGGATTAAACAGAAGATTATTTGATGAATATGATGAATTAATCGCCATGTTAAATAAGAAAAAATCAACAGATAATAATTTAAATGGTATAGATACTACCCTTGGCAATCAAAATACTACTAGTAAGGATTCTACAAATGAGTATGGAGATTTAAATGGAATAAATTTTAATCAAAATAGTTATTCGCAGGCTCCAGATAGTTCAACAAATTTTAGTATGTAATTACAAAATAAACGCAAAATAAAGATATACAGGTAAAAGTATATCTTTTTTTAGTTTAATTTCATTTAAAAAATTTACAAAAATTACCAAGATAAAAATTGTATGAAATTCCAAAATTTTCACATTCTATTAGTGTACAGGAGGTGAAAACACATGAAATCAAGTAACAGTAAATTAGTTGCTCCACAAGCTAAACAAGCTATAGAACAAATGAAATACGAAATCGCTAATGAACTTGGTGTTAATTTAGGTGCTGATGCTACTGCAAGAGCTAATGGTTCAGTTGGTGGTGAAATCACAAAACGTTTAGTAAAAATGGGTGAATCTCAATTAGGTGGTTCTTATAACGTTCAAAAGTAATTAAATTCATATATAAATAATTAAGGTAAGCGTAATTTTCGCTGCCTTTTTTATTTTAAAAAAACACTTTTTGTTGTATAATTAATAACAGGAGTGTGATTGATTTGAAAATATTATCTGTAAATGCTGGGTCTTCATCACTTAAGTTCCAGTTATATGAAATGCCAGAAGAAAAAGTACTAATTTCTGGTCTTATGGAAAGAATAGGTGTAGGAAACAGTTTTTACACAATAAAAGTAAATGGTGAAAAAATAAAAAAAGAAGTAGAACTAAATAACCACGAAGAAGCATTTGAAACTTTAGTAAAAGAGTTAGAGGAAAATAACGTGGTTGAGTCTTTAGATGAAATAGAAGGAATTGGACACCGCGTCGTTCAAGGTGGAGATTATTTTGATAAAACAGTAGTAATTGATGATGAAGTTTTAGCAAAAATAGATGAATTATCATCTCTTGCACCACTTCATAATCCAGCTGCTGTAACTGGTATTAAAGCTGCTAAAGACGTATTTCCAAATGCTGTTCAAACTGCTGTATTTGATACTGCATTTCATCAAACTATGCCAAAGGAAAACTTTTTATATGCTCTTCCAATTAGTTGGTATACTGATTTAAAAGTAAGAAGATATGGAGCTCATGGTACATCTCATAAGTTTGTATCACAAAGAATGAATGAGATACTAAAAAGAGATGATACTAAAATAATTACTTGTCATATAGGTAATGGTGCATCTGTTAGTGCTGTTTTAAATGGTAAATGCGTTAATACAAGTATGGGTCTTACACCAAATGCTGGTTTAATAATGGGAACAAGATGTGGTGATATAGACGCAAGTATTATTCCATACGTAATGGAAAAAACAAATATGAGTCCTAAAGAAATTGACAATGCAATAAATAAAGAAAGTGGTCTTTTAGCATTAAGTAGAAAATCAAGTGATTCAAGAGACATTGAAGATGGTATAGCTTCTGGTGATGAAAACTGCATTCTAGCTCAAAAAATGTACGTTAGAAGAATAGTTGACTATATTGCAAAATATTATGTAGAAATGAAAGGATGCGACGCTATTGTATTTACTGCAGGTATTGGAGAAAATGCTATTGATACAAGACGTGATATACTAAATGAACTTGATGTTTTAGGAATTTATCTAGATGAAGAAGCTAATAAATCTAGAGGAAAAGAATGCATGATATCTACTAAAGATTCAAAAATAGAATGCTGGGTAATTCCAACTGATGAAGAATTAATGATTGCAAGAGATACAATGAACTTAATATAATAGGAATATTAAATGGAAGAAAAGATACTAGAATTAATAAAAAAATATAAAAAAATAATTATAGCAAGACACATTGGAGGAGATCCTGATGCGTTAGGTTCTACCTTTGCTTTAAAAGAAATTATTTTAGAGAATTTTAAGGATAAAGAAGTTCATGTTGTAGGTGCCTCAATTTCAAGATTTAAATTCTTTGGAACACATGAAAAAATGACTGATGAAATGTATCAAGATGCACTTTTAATAGCACTTGATATACCAGATATTAAAAGAATAGATGGAGCGGATTTTTATAGATTTAAAGATGTTGTTAAGATAGATCATCATCCTGAGATTGATAAATTTTCTCCATATGAAATTATAGATATAGATGCATCAAGTGCTAGTGAATTAGTCGCTAAATGGTGTTATAAATGTAATTTAAAAATGCCAAAGCATGCCGCAGAAAACATATTTATGGGAATAGTTGCAGACACTAATAGATTCCTATTTGGAGCAAATAAGGCTGAAACTTATAAGGTAGTATTAGAGTTAGTAGAAAAAGAAAAAATTAAACCTAACGAGTTATATGAAATATTATATAAAAGGTCAATTTCAGAAGTTAGATTAGAAGGTTTTGTTTCACTTAATATGAAAGTTACTAAAAACGGATTAGGTTATGTAAAAATAACAAATGATGACCTAAAAAAATATGGCGTTGATTCTGCAAGTGTTGGAAGCATAATGAATAATTATAATTTTATACACGGATTAATATGTTGGGTTGTTTTTAGTGAAGATGTTAAAAATAACGTAATTAGAACATCAGCTAGAAGTCGTGGCGTTAAAATTAATAAATTATTTGAACAGTATAATGGTGGTGGCCATGTATATGCTTGTGGGGCTAAACTACAAAGTTTTAGTGAAGCAGATGAGATAATAGATAAATTAGATGATTTATGCAAAGAATATAAAGAAGGCAATTAAATTTAGCCTTTTTTTGTTTTTAAAAATATGTTATTATCTTAATAGCATTAAGGAGTTTTAAAATGAAGAAGTTATTAGAAATTACAGCAATAAAAATGATTCCACCAAAACCTTATGGTATGTTTCATATAACGTTTTTTGTATTAAGTATAGTATTATCTTGCATATTAGCAAATAAGTTAAAAGATGTAAGTGATAGAAAAAATAAAAAAATATTGTTTTTTACTGGTCTTTTTTTACTTGTAATAGAAGTTTATAAAGAATTATTTTATTACTTTGTAGTTAATAATGGTAGTTATGACTTTAGCATTTTTCCATTTCAGCTATGTGACGTTCCTATGTATATATGCTTAATAATTCCATTTATAAAAAATAAAAAGATAGAAGAGGGAATGTATAATTTTATGGCATCTTATAATTTACTTGGTGCATTTATTACCTTTTTTGAACCATCATCACTTTTAAGACCTTATTTTATGATGACATTACATGGTTTTTTATGGCATGCCATTTTAGTATTTTTAGGAATTTATATAGCATTATCAGGTAGGTGTTTAAAAAACAAAAAAGATTTTATAACATCAACTAAAGTTTATGCAGTTTTATGTTCAATTGCACTTATTCTTAATATATCTTTAAAGAATGTAAGTAAAGGAGTTTTAAACGCATTTTATTTAGGACCTAATATAAGCCCAATAATTGTATTTCAGGATATATCAGAAAGGTTTGGCTGGTTTACAAATCTTTTGGTATTTGTAGGTGCTATGACGCTTGGTGCATACTTAGTTTATATGTTTTTCTATAATCTAGAAAATATAAAATCATTTGCAAAAGATAAAATCTTAAGGAGAGTTTAATGGAAGTTAATGGAAAAAAATTAGATATAGATAGTCTTACTAAAGATGTATATAATGATAAGAGTATGATAAAAATGAGAGGCAATGGTATTTATTTAAGTGATAATCAAATTGAAGTATTAAAAAGGTATGATATAGATTATAAAAAGTATATATCATTAAATAGTTTAATATTTGAAATAGAAGAAATATTAAATGAAGAAGTAGATGCTAGTGATTTAGAAGAAGTATCATCAAGACTTTCAGAATTAAATTACTATAATAATACTAACAAATAGAAAAGACGTGATTAAATGAAAAAAATTAAATTAAAAGATATAAATGGACGTAATGTAAAAATAAAAATAGTAGATGACGAAAAAAAAGCTAATTTTATAACTCATAGTGGAACTTTTCATGCTGATGAAATAATGGCAAGTGTTATTTTATTAAATAAGTTTGGAGATATGAACATATATAGAACAAATAAAGTTACAAATGAAAAAGCTTTCGTTTATGATGTTGGTTTTGGAAAGTTTGATCATCATGCAATTGATTTTGATTTAGTAAGAAATAGTGGAATAAAATATGCTTCAGCAGGTTTAGTGTGGAAGACATTTGGAATGGATATAATAAATGATTTTGATATAAAAGATAAAGCTGCTTTCTTTGAATCTATTGATAAAAACTTAATTATGGATATTGATAGGGATGATAACGGACAAGCACTACAAAATGAACCAGAGGTAAAAGCACAAACCATTCCTAGTTTAATAGGAAGCTTTAATCCGGCTTGGGATGAAGATACTAAAGATGAAGAACGTTTCTTAGAAGCATTATCGTTTCTAAATACAATTTTTAATAATATAATAAGAAAAATGCTTGCAAAAGAAGAAGCTAGAAGTATAGTTGAAGAAAAAATAAATGAAAGTTTAAATGGCATTTTAATACTTGATAAGTACATGCCTTGGAAAGATATTGTTTTAACATCTAGCAATATCAAGGCAAAAGATATATTATATGCTGTTTTTCCTTCCAAAAGAGGAGGATATAATGTTGTTGCAACTCCAGTTTCTAATGGAAGCTTTGATGTTAAAAAGCCATTTCCATTAAAGTGGGCAGGTAAAGAAAATGAAGAATTACAAAAAATAAGTGGAGTTAAAACTATTACGTTTTGCCATAAAAACTTATTTATATGTGCTTGTAAGACTTATGAAGATGCAATTAAGGTAGCCCAAATAAGTGTAAGTAGTAAATAATTTGCATTTTATATGTAACTTTGCTATAATAACGTACGCAATTTGGAGTTTTTGCTCTAATTTGATATAATTAAATTACGTAGGTGATAAAAAATGAAAATAAATGATGTAGAAGAGCCCATTATAGCGGTTAGAAGAAGTCAGTATCCTACTGATAATAAACCAGAGTTTTTACTTTTAGGTAGAAGTAACGTAGGTAAATCAAGCTTTACTAACTCAATAATGGAAAGAAGAAATTTGGCTAGAATATCTAGTAAACCAGGTAAAACACAAACAATTAATTTTTATAAAGTAAATGATGATTTTTACTTAGTTGATGTACCAGGATATGGTTATACATCGTCTGGTAAACAAGATCAAAAGAAATTTGGAATGATGATAGAAGAATACTTATCAGAAAGACCAAACTTAAACCAAGTATTTATGCTAATAGACTTTAGACATAAACCAACTGAAGATGACCTTTTAATGTATAATTTCTTAAAGTTTCATGGAGTTAAAGTAACTTTAATTGCAACTAAGGTTGATAAAATTGGTTCAACTCAAAGAGAAAAATACAAAAAGCAAATAACTGATAACATAGATTTAGCAATTGGGGATGAATTAGTATTATTTTCAGCTAAAACTAAGTTAGGTAAAAAGGAAATTCAAGGTATAATAGCAAAAGAAGTTTATGGAGAGGATACTTTATAAACTTCTTTTTTTGTGTTATAATCTATGAAAGAAAAAAGAGGTGATATATATGAAATTACCAACTATTGCACTTGTTGGAAGACCAAACGTGGGTAAATCTACTATATTTAACAGACTAGTAGGAAAAAAACAAGCAATAATAGAAGATACTCCAGGTGTAACAAGAGATAGAATTTATGGAACTGGATCTTATTATGATTATAAGTTTAATGTAATAGATACAGGTGGTATTGATATTGGGGAAGATGCTTTTAACAAGGAAATTAAAATGCAGGCTGAAATAGCAATAGAAGAAGCAGACGTAGTTATTTTTATAGTAGATGGAAAAGAAGGAATTACCACTAATGATTTAGTTGTAAGGGATATATTAAGACGTAGTAATAAAAAAGTTGTTGTTGCAATTAATAAAGTTGATAATAAAAAGACAATGGAAAACATATATGATTTTTATGAATTAGGTTTTGATTATTATATACCAGTATCAGGTTCACACAACATTGGTATGGACGATTTAATGGATGAAGCAACTAGTGGATTTAAGAAATCTTACGATGAAGAATATTCATCTGACGTTGTTAAGTTTTGTGTTATAGGAAGACCAAACGTAGGTAAATCATCACTTGTTAATGCCATATTAAATGAAGAAAGAGTAATAGTAAGTGATGTTGCAGGTACAACGCGTGATACTGTTGATACAGAGTTTAATTATGAAAAAAGACCTTTTGTTGTAATTGATACAGCTGGTATGAGAAAAAAAGGTAAAGTATATGAATCAATTGAAAAGTATAGTCTGTTAAGAAGTATGAAGGCAATTGATAGATCTGATGTTTGCCTAGTTGTAATAAATGCAGAAGAAGGAATTATAGAGCATGATAAACATATTGCAAGTTATGCACTAGAAGCTGGAAAAGCTCTTATTTTAGTAGTTAATAAATGGGATACCATTGATGATAAAGACATAGGAATAAAAGAGTTTACTAAAAAGGTAAGAGCAGAATTTCAATTTTTAAGTTATGTTCCAATCGTATTTTTATCTGCTAAAACAAAGAAAAGAATGCATACGCTTATGCCTTGTGTCATAAAGGCCTTTGATAATTCTCATAGAGAAATTAAGACTAGTCTTTTAAATGATGTTATAACGGATGCTGTATCAGTTCAGGCTCCACCTTCATATAAAGGTAAAAGACTTAAAATATACTTTACATCACAAACTGGTATTACACCTCCTAAGTTTACTTTCCATGTAAATAATAAGGGATTAGTGCATTTTTCATACGAAAGATATTTGGAAAACAAGATAAGAGAAAATTTTGATTTTGAGGGAACTCCAATAATATTTCAATTTAAAAATAGAAACGAATAACAAAATAAAAACAGGTATTTTTGTAAAAAAATATTTGTTTTTTTATTTGCTACTATATTTCTACAAATTTCTTGAAAATAATTCATATAATAGATGGCTAAACAAAAGAAAGGACTATGTTATGAATTATTACGAGAAAATAAAAAATGAATTAATAAATAATGAAGTATATAAAAAGGTAAAGGATTATTCGAAAAATAGAAGTGATTTAAATACGTATTACAAAGTTGGTAAATTATTAAATGATGCTGGAAAAAGTTATGGAGAAGGAATTATAAAGAAGTATTCTATGAAATTAGAAATAGATTTAGGAAAGAAATATAACGAAAGAACTCTTAGAAGATTTAGACAGTTCTATAATTTATTTAATATACAAAAGTGGTCGACAGTGTCGACCAAATTATTATGGAGTCATTATGTTGAACTTTTAAAAATAGATGATATAAATAAGATTAATTATTATATAAAAATAACAGAAGAACAAAACCTATCAGTAAGAAAGTTAAGGAAGCGTATAAAGTCTAGTGAGTATGAAAGACTAGATGATAATACAAAAGAAAAACTAATTAATAAAGAAGAGATTAATGCTGGTGATTTAATAAAGGATCCAATACTTATAAGAAATAAGTTTGATACAAGTAAGATATCAGAAAAGATGCTTTTAGAAACTATTATGGATAATTTAGAAGAATTTTTAAGTGAGTTTGGTGATGGATATAGTTTTATAAAAAGTGAGTATCCAATAAAAATAGGAGACAGATATAACTATATAGATATGCTTTTATATAACATTTACGATAATTGTTATGCAGTAATAGAACTTAAAATAAACGAAATAAAAAAAGAGCATATAGGCCAGATAGAAACGTATATGAACTTTATTGATAAAAATTTAAGAACAATTAATCAAAGTCCTACCATTGGTATTATCGTGTGTAAAAAGAAAAATGGTTATCTATTTAAATATGTAACTAATGAAAATATTTATGAAAGAGAATATGAATTAGTATAAATTTAATTAACACTTAAAAAAATTAAGCATATATTATTCTAGGAGTGATAATGTATGGGAATAACCGACAGTTTTTTAAACAAGGTGGAAAAAAAGACCAACGTAAGTAAACAAACAATTTTAGATTTAGCTGCTAGATTAAAAGGTGGTAATTTAAAAGATGAGTCTACAATTAGAGGAGTAATAGATGAACTTGCTAAATTAACTGGTAAAAACGTTAGTAAAGAGCAGTCAGATAAAATAGTTAAAGCGGTAGTTGGAGATCAAATACCTAATAATTTAGAAAGTATGATAGATTAAGAAGATTTATTTCTTCTTTTTTTCATATTTACATATATCTTACATAATATTTAATGAGATTGAAAAGAAAGTAGGGATTATATGGAAAAATACGATATCATAAAAGATATATCAAAAAGAACAGGTGGCGACATATATCTAGGTGTAGTAGGAGCGGTTAGAACGGGTAAGTCTACTTTTATAAAAAAATGTATAGAAAACTTAGTTGTTCCAAATATTAAAGATGAATACGAAAGAAAAAGGTGTTTAGATGAAATACCTCAAACAGCGCAAGGAAAAACAATCATGACGATAGAACCTAAGTTTGTTCCTTCTAATGCCGCAACTATTCAAATAGATGATTTTACCGCAAACATAAGGTTAATTGACTGTGTTGGATATGTTATTGATGCCGCTAAAGGATACGAAGATGATAATGGACCTCGTATGGTTAGAACTCCTTGGTATGATGAAGAAATACCTTTTGTTGAAGCAGCAGAAATAGGCACTGAAAAGGTTATTAGAGACCATTCTACAATTGGTATAGTAGTTACAACTGATGGTAGTTTTGGTGAAATAAAAAGAGAAGATTATGTACCTGCTGAAAAACAGGTTATAGATGAACTAAAAGAAATAGGAAAACCTTTCATAGTAGTTTTAAACTCTGCTCATCCAACACACCCTGATACTGAAAAGTTAGCAGAAAGTTTAAGAGATGAATATAAAGTTCCTGTTTTACCAGTTAGTGTTGAGGCTATGGGAGAAAAGGAAATATATAACATATTAAAAGAAGCTTTATTTGAATTTCCTGTATTAGGTGTAAATGTTAATATACCAGATTGGATAGCTTGTTTATCTTATAAACATCCAGTTAAAAAAGAATATATTGAAAGAATTAAAGAAAGTGTAACTGAAGTTGATAAGGTAAGAGATGTTGATACAATAATAGAACACTTTAATGGATGTGATGTAATTAGTAAGTCTTATTTATCTTCGGTTAATACTGCAGAAGGTGAAATAACGATAAGTCTTGAGGCACCGGACGGATTATATAACGAGGTTTTAAACGAAATAATTGGAACTGAAATAGATTCTAAGGCTAAATTAATTAGTTTGTTTACAGAACTTAATGAAACAAGAGAGGAATTCTCACAAGTAAAAGAAGCTATTAAAATGGTTAAACAAACTGGTTATGGAACATCATTTCCAACGATTAAAGACATGAAACTTGCGACACCAGAAATAATAAAACAGGGAACTAGATACGGTGTTAAATTAAAGGCAGTAGCGCCATCTATTCATATGATAAGGGTTGATGTAGAATCAACGTTTGAACCTATAATAGGATCTGAAACTCAAAGTAAGGAATTAATCGATAACTTAATGAAAGATTATGAAGCAGATCCTGATAGCGTATGGAAAAGTGAAATGTTTGGTAGAAGCTTAGATAATATAGTTCAAGAAGGTATAAGAGGTAAGTTATCACTTATGCCAGATAACATAAGACATAAGCTTCAAACGACATTAACCAAGGTAGTTAATAAGGGCTCTAATAATATGATAGCTATAGTAATATAGTTATCATTTTTTTATAATGGAAATAATTAATGCAATTATTAAAAGATGTAGTTTTATTGCCTTAAATATTAATAAATGATATTATATATTTAGAAATTCATTTGATTATTTAATGATTTTCTTGGAGGGGAGATTTGGATGAAAGAAAAGGAATTACTAGATATAATAAAAAACTTTGATATAAGAGGGGATATAAAAGAATTAAATTCAATTAATAATGGAATAATAAATACCACTTATGTAGTTAAAACAGATGACAAAGGTAATATAAATAAATATCTGCTTCAAAAAATAAATACCAGTATATTTACTGAACCATTTAAGTTAATGAAAAACATAGAAAATGTAACAAAATATATAAGTTTAAACGATTCAGAAAGCAAGGATACTATTAACGTAATTAAAGCAAAAAATGGTTTGCCACTATATGTTACTTCTGATCCATTTTCACATAAAGAATATTATAGAGTTTATAATTATATAGATAATACTATCTCATATAATAAATCTGAAAAAACGGAAATAGTTTATAATACTGGAAAAGCTTTTGGACATTTTTGTAAAGTACTAAGAGATTTTCCTATAAATGATTTGGAAGAAATAATTAAAGATTTTCATAATACTAAAAAAAGATATGATAAGTTAATAGAAACTTATAAATTAAATCCTGTTAATAGAAATAATAAGGCTTTTAAACAAATAAGTGAGATAATAAGTAGAGAAGAAGAATGTTCTGTGTTGGTAAATTTGTTAGAAGATAATAAAATACCATATAGAGTAACACATAATGATACCAAAGTTAATAACGTATTAATGGATTCTGTTACAAAAGAGCCTGTAGCAGTAATAGATTTAGATACGGTAATGAAAGGTTCTGGATTATATGATTATGGTGATGGAGTAAGAAGTGCGGCATCAAATGCTTTAGAAGATGAAACAAACTTAGATAACGTATATATTAATATGGATATGTTTAAAGCATACACTGATGGATATTTAAGTGAAATGGCACCATATTTAAATGAAGAAGAAATTCTTAACATGGCTAATTCAATTAAAATAATAACGTTAGAGTTGGCTATTAGATTTTTGGATGATTATTTAAGTGGTGATACTTATTTTAAAACTAATTATGTTGATCATAATTTAGATAGATGTAAAAACCAATTAAAATTGGTAAATGATATAGACGAAAAATTAGAAGAAATGAATAGTTATATAAAAGAATCTTATAATAAATATATTGGACATTCAAAGGTTAAGAAGGCATAAATAAAAAAGCCTTCTTTTAATTTTTTATAAAATATATTATAATTATGTTAGGTGAATTACTTATGAAAAAAAATATTTTAATAGCATCATATAACTTAGATTTTGGAGGAATAGAAACCTCTTTAATAAACTTGCTTAAAAACATTAACTTTGATAAATATAAAGTTACTTTAGTACTTGAAAAAAAAGAAGGTGTCTTTTTAAAAGATGTTCCAAAAGACGTTGTTATAAAAGAATATAACGTAAGTGATGCAAAAAACTTTCTTTTTAGAAAAATAGTAAACTTACTTAAAAGAATTAAATGGCTTTTATTTAATTATAAAAGATATTATGCAAGTATATCTTATGCAACATATTCTAAGCCATCTTCATTTTTAGCAAGAACATCATCTAATAATAAAACTTTATTTGTCCACAGTAATTATTATATGGCTTATGATAAAGATATTAATAAGATAAAAGAGTTTTTTGATGGCATAAAAATAAATGAATATAATCATGTTGTATTTGTTAGTAACGAATCTAAAAAAGATCTATGTAAGATATATAAAACAATAGAAAGTAAATCGGTTACAATAAATAACTTAATTGATTATGAAAGAATTTTAAAGTTATCTAATAAAAAGATCGAAATAAAAAGAACTAATAAAAAGATTTTCTTATTTGTAGGAAGGTTAGATGAATCATCCAAAAGACTTACGCTTCTTTTAAGAGTAGCTAATAAATGCAAGCAAGATAAAGTAAAAGCTATATTTTGGATAATAGGAAGTGGACCTGACGAAAAAAAATATAAAGATATAGTAAATAAAGATAAGTTAGATAACGTTATTTTTATGGGAGCTAAAAAAAATCCATATCCATATATGAAAGCGTGTGATTATCTTATTTTAACTTCAAGATATGAAGGTTTTCCAGTTGTTTATAATGAAGCGATTATATTAGATAAACCTATTATTACAACAATAGATGTATCAGATGATTATGTATCAATACCTAATAGATTTGGATACGTAGTAGATGAAAATAACATATATGAAAAGGTAAAATCTCTTTCAGAAAAAAAAGAAAAGTTAAAAGAAAAAGTTGACTATGATGCTTTAAATAAAAAAAGAATGAAATTAATAGAAGATTTAATGGAGATGAAGTAATGATTAAATATAGTTTTATAGTACCAGTATATAATACTGAAAAATACTTAAAAAAATGTTTAGATAGTTTGGTTAATCAAACGTATAAGGATTTTGAGATAATAGTAGTAAATGATGGGTCAACTGATAAAAGTAGTAGTATAATTTCAAAGTATCAAAAAAAATATAAAAACATAATCGTAATAGATAAAGAAAATGAAGGACTTTCTATGGCCCGTAATAGAGGCGTTCAAAAATCAAGTGGAAAATACATAATATTTGTTGATAGTGATGATTATGTATCAAATAAATTATTAGAAGAAATAGATAAAAAAATAGATGATAGTGATATCTTAAGATTTCAGATAGCAACGGAAGATGAAGAATATACAAAAATAAATGAATATCATGAAGAAGGTTTTGAATCTATGTGCGGATATGATGCATTTAAGTATTTGTCATCATATCATTTTGTTGAACCTGCTTGGTGTTATGTAATAAGAAAGAATTATTATATAGAAAATAAATTTAGTTTTAAAAAGGGCGTATATCACGAAGACTTTGGACTTATTCCGTATGTAATTTATAAGGCAAGAAAGGTTAAATCGATAGATTTTATCGGTTATTATTACATACAAAGAAATGGCAGTATAATGAATAATAACGATTACAAAAAGACTGTTAAAAAGGCCTTTGATATGATAGAACAATATAAAGCAATGAGATTATTTGCAAAAAATATAAATAGAAAAAATAACCTAGATGATTACTTTTTAAGTTATATATCAAACTCTGTTATAGTAAAGGCAAGAGAGCTAAAAAAAGACGAGAAAAAAGTATATATAAATGAACTTAAAAAATTAAACGTATTTGATGGAGTGCTTGTTAATACAAGAATAAGAAGATTTAAAAAATACTTAATGAAACATAATTTAAACTTATATTTAAAGGTGGTAAGATGATGAAAGTATCAGTTATAGTTCCTGTATATAATACTGAAAAATATTTAAGACGTTGCTTAGATAGTTTGGTTAATCAAACACTAGATGATATTGAAATAATTATAATAGATGATAAATCACCTGATAATTCTGCTTTAATTATAGATGAATATAAGAAAAAGTATGATAACAAGATAAAAGTTATCCACAATAAAACTAATAAAGGAATCGGATATAACAGAAATATTGGTATTAAAAAATCAAGTGGTAAGTATATTATGTTCATAGATAGTGATGATTATTTAGATAGAAGTGCTTGTGAAAAATTATATTCTAAAGCAGAAAATGAACAACTTGATTTAGTGCTATGTAACTTCCATAAAATGCTTGAAAAAGATGATGAATTGGAAGAAATAACACCAGATTTTGTTATTCCATATTTTGAAAATACCACTTTAGATAAAAATCCAAATTTGTTATTAGAGGTTAATTTAGCACCTTGGAATAAATTATATAAAAAAGAATTATTAGATGGTGTAAGTTTTCCAGAAAATTTAAAATATGAAGATGCAATAGTTGTTATGAAAGCTATGGCTAGAGCTAAAAAAATGGGAATAGTAGATGAAAAACTTAATTATTATTTAGTTAGAAGTAAAAGTGAAACAACGGTTATGGACAAAAGGGTATTTGATATTTTAAAGGTAACAAATATGATAATAGAAGAACTAAAAAATCATAGTTATTATAATAAAATAGAAAAGTATGTTTCTGCTTGGTGTACAAGAAATTTATTTAGGTATACTCTGCAACAAAAAAATCAAAAAGATAAAAAATTAGCTAGCATATTTATTGATGAAGTATTTAAGCTTTTAAATAGTGAATTTCCAAATTGGAAAAATAATGAAATATGGAAGAAAAGAAGCTTTTTAAAAAGAATAATAGAAGGAAATAAAACTTTGACAAAAATATATTGCAAAGCATTTTGATTGAAAAGTCAGAAATTAATCTTTAATTACAAAACTAAAGATTAATTTTTTCTTTATAAATAACATTATTGTAAAATATTTATCTTACGTGATATAATTAAAAAGATATTAGAGGTGTTATATGAAAAAAATTAGTTTTATAATTCCTTGCTTTAACGAGGAAAAAAACGTTTTAATAATTTATGATAAGATAAAGAAAATATATCAACAGCAAAACTATGAGGTTGAGATCATTTTTATAGATGATGGTTCTAGTGATAATACGCTTTATGAGTTAAAACAAATAAAAGATAGTGATAAAAAAATTAGTGCTAAAATAATTTCGTTTTCAAGAAATTTTGGAAAAGATTCTGCAATATACGCTGGTTTGAAAAATTCTACAGGAGACTATTCAGTTATAATAGATGCTGATTTACAGCAAAATCCAAAATTAACGTTAGATATGGTGAGATTTTTAGAGGAAAATAAAGATTATAACTGTGTGTGTTACTACCAAGATAAACGTATTGAAAATAAATTTATATCATTTTTAAAAAAGAAATTTTATAAACTTATGGCTGGTACAACAAACATCGAATTTGTTGAAGGAGCAAGCGATTTTAGAATGTTTGATAGAAAGATGACAAATTCAATTATCGAACTAAAAGAAAAAAATAGATTTTCAAAGGGAATTTTTTCTTGGGTAGGTTTTAAAACAAAATACTTGTCATATACTCCAGAAAAAAGATTACATGGAAGCAGTAAATTCAACTTAATAAAACTATTTAAATATGCTATGTCAGGAATATTATCTTTTTCGATAGCACCGCTTAGGATTTCGACTGTATGTGGTATGATTTTTTCATCCTTAGCATTTATTTACTTGATCATTGTTATAATACAAAAATTATTTTTTACAATATCTATACCAGGATATGCTACTTTAATTGCATGTATTTTATTAATTGGTGGATTGATTCTTTTATGTCTAGGAATTATAGGTGAATATATAGCAAGAGTTTATGTAGAAGTAAAAAATAGACCTATATATATATTAAAAGAAGGAGAAGAAAATGAAACAAAAAAGAAAAAGAGATAAGGTAATTAACTTTTTTAAAACAAATAAATTTTATTTATTAATTTTTTTGGCACTATTTTTGATATGTTATTTCTTCCCTTATACTGGTGATGATTGGGCTTGGGGAACAAGCATAGGGTTAGATAGGCTAAAGAGTTGCTTTAAGGATTACAATGGAAGATGGCTAGGTAATTTAATGGTTTTGTTATTAACAAGAGTTAGAATTTTAAGAGCTTTTATAGTGTCAATTTCAATTAGTTTGATAGCTATATTAGTTTCAAAAATCATAACCAAAGATGAAAAAAAACATAGAAATAATACTTTGATTGTAATATTACTTTTACTTATAATTCCATCTAGTATCTTCCAACAATCAATAGCTTGGACGTCTGGTTTTTGCAACTATGTTCTTCCAGTATTATTTGTATTGCTATATTTGTACATTGTAAAAACAGGAAATGAGAACTTAAAAACTGCAATATTTTCTTTTTTTCTCGGTATATCAAGTACTTTATACATTGAACATATGACTATATATTCAGTTGTTTTATCAATCATTATTTGCATAGCTGACATTGTAAAAAATAAAAAGGTCGGACGAAATAATTTGCTTTATTTTATTGGCTCTATTTTGGGCAGTACAATAATGTTTAGTAATGGAGCGTATATAAATATTTTGAATCAAACTGATTCTTATAGAAGTGTTGCAACTAGTAGTAATATCTTTATTAGATTATTTCACTCTTATTTTGATACCATTTCTGGTTTATTATTTGGAGAAAACTTTATTATAAATATAGTTATTAGCATACTAATGATTTTGCTTATAAAAAAATCGAATATCAAGAATAACCTAATAAAAAATATTTTGATTTTATTTTATATAACTTTAATATCTTACTTAATTTTCAACACGATTTATGTAAATTTGTTTAGTAGTTTATATCTGAATGGAATTATATGCTTTTTGTTTTTTGCAATTACTTTTGTTTCAATAGTGTTATGTTTAAAAAAATACAAAAAGATGAAGAAATTTATCTTTTGTCTTATCAGCATATTGTTAATTACTCTTCCTTTATTTTTTGTTACACCAGTTGGACCTAGATGCTTTTTTCCAACTTACGTTATGTTTGTTTCATTTGCACTTAGTATAATAGATTATTTAAATATAAAATTTGATTATCAAATCATTAAATTTATCATTACTGTTTTAATAATTTTTTATTTCGTACTATTTTTTAAGGTGTATAAAGTTGACAGGGTAAGAACGAAGTATGTGAATGATAACGAGGTTGAAAAATATATTTTACCAAAACTACCATATGATTCTTATATATGGGGCGGAAATCCAACTGATGATGTTTTTCAAAAAAGATTTAAACTTTTTTATAATATAGATGAATATAAGTCTATCGAATTTATTGATTATAATTTATGGGTTAAGTGATTTTGCTTAAAGCTTAATCCTTTTTCTTTTAAAAATAAATTATGTATGTTATAATTAAATAGACAAAAGATTATAGAGGTGTATTTATGAGCAAAATAAAAGCTATATTTTCAAATTTTAAAAGATATTGGTTTTTAATGACCCAATTGATATCAAGAGATTTTAAGGTTAAATATAAAAGGAGTGTTCTTGGAATACTATGGAGTTTATTAAATCCTATTCTTACAATGACCGTTATGGCAATTGTATTCTCGCAAATGTTTAGATTTAAAGTAGAGGGAGTAAACTACATAGTGTACTTAATGACTGGTATCATTATGTTTAACTATTTTTCTCAAGCGTCAAGTATGGCTATGACATCTGTTGTTGATAATTTTATGTTAATAAATAAGGTATATATTCCAAAATATATATTTCCTATTGCAAAATGCTTATTTATAGGAATAGACTTTTTATTAACGTTGATTCCTTGGTTAGCAATTATTGCTTTATCATATGTTGGCTTAGGAGGATATACTTGTCACTTTAATGTTTGGTATTTATTCTTACCTTATATATTTTTCTGTATGTTCTTATTTACTGTAGGTATGGGATTATTATTATCTTGCTTATCAGTTTTCTTAAGAGACGTATGGCATATATATGGAATTGCATTAACATTATGGAATTATTTGACTCCAGTTTTCTATAGTATTGAAATATTACCAGCAAAACTTAGAATGTTAATGAACTTTAATCCTATGTATCAATTTTTAACCGCTGCAAGAAGTATTGTAGTATATGGACAAAGGCCTTCATTTACTACACTTGGAATATTAGGATTAATTGGTGTAGGAATGCTAGCAATAGGTTCTTATGTATTTAAGAAAAAACAAGATAAATTTATCTATTATGTATAGGAGGTAACTGATGATTAAGATAGAAAATGTTTCGATGAAATTTAATCTTGAAATAGAAAAAGACTTTTCAATGAAACAGGCATTCGTAAATCTGTTTACTAAAAAGAAGAAAAAGAAAAAAAACGAAGACTTTTGGGCGCTTAAAGACGTTTCTTTTAACATTGGAAAAGGAGAAGTTGTTGGCCTTATTGGTAGTAATGGTGCTGGAAAATCAACACTATTAAAAGTTGTTAGTGGAGTTATGAAACCCACTAAAGGAAAAGTGAAAGTAAAAGGTGTAATATCACCAATGATAGAACTTGGAGCAGGCTTTGATGGAAATTTAACTGCTAGAGAAAATATATATCTAAATGGCGCAATACTTGGATATTCAAAAGAGTTTTTGGATGATAAATTTGATGAAATAGTTGAGTTTTCAGAATTAAAAGATTTCTTGGATGTTCCGGTTAAAAACTTTTCTTCAGGTATGACTGCTAAGCTTGCATTTTCTATTGCAACTATAGTTAATCCTGAAATACTAATAGTAGATGAAATACTATCAGTTGGAGATATTAAATTCCAAGAGAAAAGTAAGAGAAAAATGATGGAAATGATAAAGGGTGGAACAACTGTTTTATATGTTTCACATTCATTAGAATCAATTAAGGATTTGTGCACTAAAGTTGTTTGGTTAGAACATGGAAAAGTAGTAAAAATGGGTGATACTAATAAAATTTGTGATGCTTATTATAAAGAACAAATGAAATAGAGGTAGATTATATGATTTCAATAACAAATAAAATAAAGTTGAAACGTAATGTAAAGGTTTCAAAAAAAGATGGAAAAACAGTAGTTTCAAATGAAACAGATAAAAAAGGTTTTATTGTATTTGCAAAGATAATTTATTGCAAGAAAAAAATGTATAAGTTAACTAGTTCAATTTCAACTTTAGATGGTGATGGTTGTCAGGTTAAATTATTAAATAGAAAGCTAAGAGTAGTTGAAAACATAGATCCAAACTCTGTTAATTACTTTGATGATATAAATAAAATTACTTTTGTTGGAATAACTGTTTTTCCACATACAACAATCAAAATAAATGAAATTAATATAGAATATGAGTATGATAAAGAACAAGATATATCAAAAAACTTTAATGGTGATATATTACTACTTTGTCCTGGCTATCCAACTTATGATAATAAATATAGATGTGCTTTTATTCATTCTAGAATGCAAGCATACAAGAAAGAGAATTTAAAAGTAGATCTTGCTGTAGTAAATGAAAATTGCATAAACAAAAGTTCAATTTCAAAATTTGAAAATATAAAAGTTGTATCTACTGGATATAATGATATAAGAAAAATTTTACAAAATAAAAAATACAAAAAAATATTAATACACTTTTTCGATGAAAGATATGCTCAAATTTTGGATGCTAGTGATTTAACAGAAACTGAAATAATCATTTACTCTCATGGAAGTGATACATTATATAGAGCATGGGATAGATTGAATGCAAAATATTTTGAAAATATAACAGAAATTCCAGAAAAAGTATATAAAACATTTCCAGAAAAAGATGATTTAATTAAAAGATATAATGAAAAGGGCAATGTTAAATTTGTATTTGTATCTAATTGGGCTAAAAATTTAAGCGAAAAATTGATAGGAATTAAATATAATAACGCTTATGTTATTCCTTGTAATATAGATACTGATATATTTAAATACAATGAAAAAAAATCTGATCTTAGGAAAAAAATATTTGTTATAAGAAAATATGATAACTTAAGCACATATTCAATTGATATAGCAGTTAAAGTGGTACTTGAATTAAGTACAAGAAAGATATTTGATGATTTAGAATTTTCATTTTATGGTGATGGTGATTATCATGACGTTTTGCTTGCACCATTAAAGAATTTTTCAAATGTACATATTTATAAAAAGTTTTTATCACACAAGGAAATAGCACAAGTTCATAAAGAAAATGGAATAGGATTATTTCCAACCAGATTTGATACTCAAGCTGTTTCTTCATGCGAAGCCGCAATGTCTGGTAATGTCGTAATTACTTCAAATGGAGTAGGAACTGAAGAATATATATATCCTAATATTGGTACATATTGTGATACGGAAAATATAAAACAATATGCTGACTTAATAGAAAAAATATATTTTGATGAAAAACTATTTAAAGAATTGTCAAAGCAAACACATGATTGTGTAGCAAAAACTTGCAGTTATAATAATACAATAGGGGCCGATTTAAAACTGATAAAGAGTAAGTCAAACATTGCTCCATTCAAATATAAAAAACAAGTTAATAATCCAATATTAACGATTGCGGTTCCATCATATAATGTTGCTAAATTTCTTAAAGCAGGAATTCATTCTTTGATAGATAATAAATATTCAAACAAATTAGAGATACTTATAATAAATGATGGCTCTAAAGATGATACTGCAAAAATTGGAAAGGAATTAGAAAAATTAACAACAAATGGTGATAAATCAATAGTTAAACTAATTGATAAACCTAATGGTGGACATGGCTCAACAATCAATAAGGGAATTGAACTAGCTACTGGTAAATACTTTAAGTTGATGGATGGGGACGACTATTTTATAGAGAAAGATTTCCTAAAATTTATAGAAATATTAGAAAAAGAAGATAGTGATATAATATTAACTAATTATGTTGCAGATTATGCAATAGATGCTGTTAAAACTCCGGTTAGAAATTATTCGTTTATGGTACCTGGCGTTCAATATCACTTAGACAATATGAAACATTTTGGTTATGGATTTGAGCAGTGGGGACCATTGCTATCAACATCAACATATAAAACAAAAATATTAAAAGATGCTAATTTTAAGATTGATGAACATTGTTTTTATGTGGATATGGAATATAACTTTATTGGATATTTAAATTCAAAAACCGTTATATATTATCCATTAGATATTTATAATTATTATTTGGGAAGAGCAGGTCAATCAGTTTCTGCTGAATCATACCGAAGAAATTTTAAAAATCACGAAAAGGTCACTTTAAGATTAATAGAAGAGTATTATAAAATTCCAAAAGACGTAAGTGAAAATAAAAAATACTATTTAAAAAATAAAATAATAATTCCATTAGTTGAAGCTCAATATTATATATTAACTCAAAACTTAAAAAGTCCAAAAGAATTTAGAAAGTTTAATAAAAAATTAAAAAAATACCCAGAAATATATAAAGATGATAGGGTTTCTAGAAAAGCAATAAAGTTGCACAGAGCCTTGAATGCTTTTGGAATGAATTTTATCGAAACGATTTTGAATGTAAAAAATAGATTCAAAGGAGAATAACCAAATGAAAAATAAATATATTGCAGTTACAATACAAAATTATGTTCAATTTTACTCAATAAAAAATGCTTTAGATATACTTATTAAGGACGGTGTTAACGTAGACTTTTATGTTCCATTCGCAAAAGATGATTGGGGACTTAAAGAAATGTTTGATGAAATTTATGATTTTCTTAAAAAGAGTGGTTATAATGTAAGAAGAAATCCTATAAAAAGAAAATATAAAATTTTGTTAGAGCCTTATCCTATGGAATATTATTTCTCATTTAATTATGAGTATAGGATTAAATATAACTATGGTTTAAATTCACCAAAACCATCATTAACATACAGAGACGTTGATAATTTCTGTTATGATGCAATTTTGAGCTATAGCACGTATGAAGCCGAGGAATTAAGAACATATACGAAAACTTATGTTGTTGGAAAACCTAATTATTACAATTTTAAAAAGAAAATAAATAAATCGTCAAAAAAAACATTGCTTTATTTACCTACGTATGGTGAATCAAATTCTATAAATGACATTGCCGATGAATTATTCAAATTAAAAGATAAATATACTATAATTACAAAATTACATCACGGTACTAATTATTTTAACTATGAATCTCAAAAACGTGATAAATTGAATGATTTATTTTCGGAATGCTATGATAGTAAGTATCCTTTGGAAAATTTATTAAGTAGAGCGGATGTTGTTTTGAGTGATAATTCAGGTTCTATATTTGATGCAATATACGCAAATGTACCAGTTGCAATTTTTTCAAGATCAATTGAGTATTTTAAATATGAAGACTTAGAACCATATCAATATACATTGATACAAGATGGGATAATCCCATATACAAATTCACCTGATAAGTTGAGTGACATTATCGAAGAAGCTTTATCTAAAAATATAAAAAATAAACAAAATGAATTGCATGAAAAATTATTTAATTTAAGTTATAATGATGGCTTAAAAGAGTTTATTACAATTCTGAATTTATATTTAAATGATGAGGTTAATATGGATGCCATAAAACTTCATAGAATATTTTATAGAAAATATTCATCATTAACTAAAGAATGTGAGGATAACAAACAGGAAATTTTAAAACTTAATGATGAAATGAATAAGATTACCAATGAAAAAGATATGGCAATTGCTGAATTAAATAAGCTGATATCTGAGTATAGAAATGGAAAATTATATAAAATATCATCGAAAATTTATTCGATCGTTTCAAAAATAAGAAAGAGGGATAATAATGAAAACTAAATATTTGGTAATAGGTGCTGGAATATCAGGCCTTACATTTGCTAATTATGCAAAAGAAGACTACTTAGTAGTTGAAAAAGAAAAAGAAGTCGGTGGATATTGTAGAACCATCAAAAGAAATGGTTATGTTTGGGATTATGCAGGTCATTTCTTTCATTTTAACACGGATGAGTTCAAGAAAAATTTCTTAAGTAAAATGCCAAAGGAAGATATTATATACAATGATAAGTGTACTAAAATTTTATACAAAAATAATTTTATAGACTTTCCTTTTCAGACTAATATTCACCAACTAGAAAAACAAGAATTTATTGATTGCCTTTATGATTTATTCAATAAGGAGGAAAAAGATAAATATGATAACTTTTTAGATATGTTATATGGTAAGTTTGGAAAATCTATAGTAGAAAAATTTCTTAAACCATATAACGAAAAATTATATGCTGTTGATTTAACTAAATTAGACGTTGATGCAATGGGAAGATTTTTTCCATATGCAGATAAAGAAGCTATTATTAACAATATGAAAAATAGTAAGGTTAATTCATATAATGCAAGCTTTTTGTATCCAAGAAATGGGGCGGCTAGCTTTATAGATATTTTATATAATGAGTTGGATAAGAGTAAAGTTTTATTGAATACCAGTGTTGTTTCATTGGATTTAAATAATAAAGAGGCAAAATTATCAAATGGAGAGACTGTAAAATATGAATATTTAATTAACACAATGCCATTAAATAATTTCCTAAAATTAATAGGTGGACATGACGAACTATTAAATGAAATGTCATATAATAAAGTGTTAGTATTTAATTTAGGCTTTGATAAAGCATCTCCATTATGTAAAAAAGAACACTGGTTATATATTCCATCTAAGAATTGCAATTATTACAGAGTAGGTTTTTATAATAATATATTAGGTGATGAGAAACTAAGTATGTATATAGAAATCGGATATAACAAAGATACTAAAATAACTAAAGAAGAAATAGATAAACAATTAGATTTAACTCTTAAAAATTTAAGAGAATCAGGAATTATTAGTGACGATATGAAATTAGTTGATCATGAAACTATTATAATGGATCCAGCTTATGTTCATATTGAAACGGAAACTACTAAGAAAATAGATGATCTAAAAAATGAATTTAGTAAAAAAGGTGTTTATACAATTGGTAGATATGGTGCTTGGATTTATAATTCAATGGAAGATTCTATGGTTAAAGCTAAAGAATTAGCTGAAAAATTAAGATAAAAGTTGCTTTGCAACTTTTTTTGATTATTAAAATATGATATACTTATAGTAGAATTGGAGGACATATGAAAAACAAGAAGTATATTGCATCAAATTTAAAAAACATAATACCATTCGTATTAAGTTTTATTTCCACTTTAGGAATAAATGGATTGATTACTATTACATCGGAACAAGTTACTAATAATAGTTTTGTTTATTTTATATTTTTTGCTTTATTTTTATTTACATTTTCAAAAATTAAAATTTTAAAAAAAGGATACACTGTTTTTTCAATTATATTTTCTGTGTTTTTATCATTAGTATTGATAATAGGTTCTCAATTAGAATTTTATAGTGAAATTATTTGGTCTTTTGCTACTTTAATTAAGATAATAGCTTTATCGGTTTCAATTTTTCCTTTGAATTATCTATTATTAAAATATGTAGATAAATTTAAAATACAAAAATCAGATAATATAAATTATAAAAAAATATTTGTTATTACATTTTTAATAATACTTTTTTTTAACTTTTTGGTATTTTTAGCTTTATATCCTGGTGAGTATGGTTATGATGCTGGTTTTCAAATAATGGAAATTCTTGAAAAAGATGTTCAAATTACGTCTCATTTCTCGTTGCTATTTAGTTTTATATTGGCAAAAGTAGTGAATTTAGGAAAAGTATTGTTTGGAAGCTATCAGGTTGGATTTGGAATATATTGCTTTTTGCAAATGACATTTTTATCATATGTAGCAACAAAGATAACAGTATTTTGCGTGAAAAGAATTCCTAATAAAATAATATATTTTATTAATGTACTATTTTTCAGCTTTTTCCCTTTGTATACTCTTATGTCTATATCAGCTGCTCAAGATTCAGTGTTTGCTGGGCTATTTTGTTTAATTATATTAAATGTAATTGAATTAATTGAAAATAAAGATTATTGGAAAAACAAATTAAAACCGATTTCTTTAGGAATATTAATATTTTTATTATGTTTAATAAGAAATAATGGTTTTTATTGTATTTTGATTTCAATTCCTTTCATTTTTCTTTCATGTAAAAATAAGAAAGTAGTGGTTTTATTGATATTTATAATTCCATTATTTGCTTATAAAATTTATTCTGGACCAGTATTTAATATTTTGGGCGTAACTAAAACTGATACATTCAGGGAAATGTTAAGTATCCCATCACAACAGTTTGCTAGGGTTTATAATTATAATTTAAAAGTTTTTAGTAAAGAAGAATTAAAGCAACTTAAAAAGTTTTATCCTCAAATAGATGATTTTAAATATTATACGTATAGACAATCTATCGCTGATCCTACCAAATCAGTTTTGAACAATAAATATGTTAAATCAAATTTAAAAGATTATATTAGTTTGTGGACTAGTAATGGAGTAAAGGATCCTGAAAATTATGTAGAAGCGTTTTTATTAAATTCATTAGGTTTTTGGTATCCTAATAAAAATTACAATGATGATAGAATGTATCATCCATATATTGAAATTGAAATGATGGATGCAGCAAAATGGAACCCTAGATACGTGCAAATTAAAAGAGAGAGTAAGTTTCCAATATATGAAAAAATATTAAATATCACAATCGGGAAAAACGCTTGGAAACGTATACCCATTATTTCTACAATTTTTACAACAGGAACATATTTTATCATTTTTATATTTTTGTTTCTTTTAACAATATTAAGGAGAAATTTTAAATATATGCTCCCAATTAGTATAATTTTAGGTTTATACGCTACTTTGTTTTTATCTCCAGTTGCATTATTTAGATACTGTTTTCCGATAATTATGGTATCTCCATTGATGATAAACCTAATACTGTATCAGAAGAAAAATGATTAATTATCTTCTTTAGCTTATTCTATATGAATAAGCTTTTTAAATTTTATTCTTTATATTTATAATATAATATTGTATAATTAAATAGAAAATTTGTTTGATAATAATTTGGAGGAGTGAGTATCTTGTCTCAATATATAAATATAATAATGGCATCTTTAATTTTTAATATATTGTTTTATTTTATTTTAAATAAACAAAATAAAAATATTAATAAACAAAACATAATTTTATTATTATTTTCCATCGTAATATCTATTTTATGTTATATTTGCTTGTTTAAATCTAAAATAAAAAGTTTTTCTATTATTTCAGCAATATATGGAAATCTATTATCCTTCTTAATTATCAACTTCAAGACAATTAAAAAAAATACTATAAATAAGTGGATATTAGGATTGATTTTATCTGTGTTTATAGCAATAAACATTGAAACATTCGTGTTTAACTTTAGACATTTTGAGTCAATGACGTTTAGTCATAATTATTTAAAATATGAAGTCGATGAAAATTCAAATACAATTGAAATCAAAAATATTAACAAAGAAATAAATAATATGCACATTAATTTAATTTCGGATAATTCATATAAAACTTTTAATTTGAAAATACAAGTTACAGATGATGGAAATGAACTTTATTATGCGTTGCCAGAAAGAAAGATATACCCAGATATAGATAAATCTTTGTATTTGAAATTAAATTTAATGGAAAAGGCACACAATATAAAAATTGAATATGAAAATATGAATGTTAAAATCTCAAGTGTAGAGTTTAATTCTATTACTCCATTTTGGTTTGAATGGATAAGATTTTTAACAATATCAATATTATTGTTTATTTTGTTTTTAATACGTCCAAAATCTGAACTTTATAAATTAAAGTGCATAGATAAATTTAGATTTAAAAAAATAATAATTATTGCTTTTACAATCATTAATGTGCTCGTACTATTTTTTGTTGTAAATATAAAAGATGAGTATGTTCACTCGCAGACTAAAAATCAATATGAAAAAATAAGTGAATCAATATTAGATGGGAAAGTATATTTAAATGAGAAAGTAAGTGATAAACTAAGAAACATGAAGAACCCATACGATACAAATCTTAGAAAAGAATCACATACTAAAGCTTTGTGGGATCATGCTTTTTTTAAAGGAAAATATTATGTCTATTTTGGTATTGTTCCTGTAATGCTTTTTTACATTCCTTGCCATCTTTTATTTGGAACTTATCCACCAATGTATTTGCTAGTATTTCTTTGTGTAAGCGTAACGATAATTATGTTTATGTTACTTTTGTATGATCTTATCAAAAAATATTTCAAAAAAACTTCATTTGTTTTGTACATTATGTTATGTACTTTATTTACATATGGTTTTGGCTCTATATTCTTTTTAAGAACGCCTAATATTTATTATTTACCGATAGCTTGTGGTATTATGTTTTCAATTAGTGCAATTTATTTTTGGATGAAGAGTACTGAAAAAAATAAAATTAACAAAAAATATTTATTTTTTGGTTCTTTATGTATGGCCTTAGTGGCTGGGTGCAGGCCCCAACTATTAATTAATGCTTTTCTTTCAATTCCTATTTTTTATGATAAAATCAAAGAAGATGGGTTAAAAAACAATTTAAAAAATATATTTATATATATTGTACCATTTATAATGGTTGGAATAGTACTAATGTTTTATAATTATATACGATTTGGTTCTTTTCTGGATTTTGGAGCAAATTACAATTTAACAACAAATGATATGACTAAACGTGGATTTAAAATTGATAGAACATTTTTGGGGTTATTTTACTTATTGTTTATACCATTAAAAATTGGATGTAATTTTCCTTTTTTACAAGAACAATTTATAGAAACAAATTATATGGGTATTACTATTAGTGAGCCAATTACAGGTAGTATTTTAGCAGCATGTCCATTACTAATAATCAGCTTTTTGATATTTTTTATAAAAAAGTACTTTAAAAGTAAAAAAATATTTAATATATGTTTGCTTTTAACAATTTTTTCTTTGATTATATTAGTAGCCGATATACAAATGGCTGGTATACTACAACGGTATTCATTGGATTGTGTTTGGATGTTACTATTATGTACGATATTAATAATATTGAATTTTAATGAGAAGTTAAAAAATAATGATTTAAGACGCTTTTTGACAAATGTATTAATAGTATTAATAATGTTTAATTTAAGTTATAATTTTTTAAATATCTTTACCAGTGATTTTATGTATATTGGATTAATAGAAACAAGACCTTATTTGTTTTGGAAAATATATTATATGATACACTTTTGGTTATAAGTTTATTAAGGGTTTGAAATTTTATATATAAATGTTATAATGTAAATATGGAGGATGTAATGAAAAAAGATAGTAAGAAAATAGCTGTTTTAATTCCTTGTTATAATGAATCTAAAACAGTTGCAAAAGTAATAAAAGATTATAAAAAAGTATTACCAGAAGCAGATATATATGTTTATGACAATAATTCTACTGATGGTACAGATAAAATAGCAGAAAAAGCAGGTGCTATTGTAAAATATGAATATCGCCAAGGAAAGGGTAACGTAATAAGAAGTATGTTTAGGGATATAGATGCTGATTGTTACCTTATGATTGATGGTGATGATACATATCCAGCTGAAAATGCAAAAGAGATGTGTGATATAGTATTAAACGGAAAGGCTGATATGGTAATAGGTGATAGATTATCTAGTACCTATTTCACGGAAAATAAAAGACCATTTCATAATCTAGGAAATAAAATGGTTAGATTCTTAATTAACAAGTTATTTAAGAATAATGTTAAAGACATTATGACTGGTTATAGAGCATTTTCTTATGAATTTGTTAAAGGTTTTCCGGTTTTATCAAAGGGTTTTGAAATAGAAACTGAAATGACTATTCACGCAGTTGATAAGAACTTTAAACTAGTAGAAATTCCAGTTAACTATAAAGATAGACCAGAAGGTTCTGTATCTAAATTAAATACTTATAGTGATGGATTTAAGGTACTAAAAACAATAGCTACTTTATTTAAGGAATATAAGCCAGCAGCTTTCTTTAATATAATAAGTTTAATTTGCTTAGTATTAGCTTTGATTTTAGGAATTCCTGTTGTTTCAGAATATTTTAAAACAGGATTGGTTCCAAGAGTTCCTACTTTAATAGTTTCAGGAATAGCATTACTTGTTGCATTATTGTTATGTATAACTGGTATAATTTTACAAGTAATAGTAAAAAAACATAAACAATTATATGAATTATATCTTAATTCTTTAAGGAAATAAAAATGAAAAAAATATGGAATTTATATAAGAAGTATGAAGAGATAATCAATTACTTAATAGTAGGTGGATTAACTACTGTAGTAGCAATTGGATCAAAACTTCTGTTATTATTTACCATACTTGATCAAACAAATGGTTTAGAGCTTCAAATAGCAGAAATTATTTCTTGGTTTTTAGCAGTAACATTTGCCTATGTAACAAACAGAATATTTGTATTTAAATCAAAAACAAATGGAAGTAAATGTGCTAGAGAAATTCTTAATTTCTTTGAAGGTAGAATATTAACTCAAATTATTCAAATGTTTATCATGTGGTTTTTTGTAACACTTCTTAAACTTGATTCTAACGTTTGGGTTCTTGTATTTACTTTGGTTTGTCAAGTTATGCAGATAGTACTTAATTATGTTATAAGTAAGTTATTAGTTTTTAAAAAAGAATCTAAAAAATAGGTTCTTTTTATTTTAAATAATGTTATTAAATGATATACTATTAGTGAGGTAGAAAATATGAAGAATATTAGATTAATTTTATTTACAATGATGTTTTTTTTCCTTTTAGGAGCGAAAGTTTATGCTTTAGAGGATGGTGTTTATACAATACATAGTTCAATAAATAATAATTATGTACTCGATATAAATGGAGGAGTTGCTAAAAATGGAAGCAATGTTCAGTTATATACTTCTAACGGAACGAATGCTCAAAAATTTAAGGTTAAAAGAATAAATAATGAGGAATATGAAATATTTAGTTTAATAAATGAAAAATATGTTTTTGATGTAAGAAATGGAGTATTTTCAAATGGGAGTAATGTTTGGTTATACGAAAAAAATAATACAAATGCTCAGCGCTGGATTTTAAAGGAGCAAGGAAACAATTTATACTCTATATGTTCTTATAACAGGGATTATTGTTTAGATGTAAATAGCGCAGTTGCTAGTAATTATACTAATATTCAACTTTATAAGTATAACGGAACAAATGCTCAAAAGTTCTTGTTTAAAAAATCATTTGAAAATAAACAAACAATAAAGAATGGACTTTATACTATTTCATCTAAACTAAATGATAGCAAAGTACTTGATGTTACTTCTGCTAACATTTCAAATAATAGTAATATACAACTTTATTCAAGTAATAATACCGACGCACAAAGATGGTTTGTTAACTATTTAGGAAATGGTTATTATTCAATAAAACCGTATTTAAGCTTAGATTATTCATTAGATGTATTAGGTGCTGGAATATATAATGGTACTAACGTCCAACTATATAAATATAATGGTTCTAATGCACAAAAATGGATAATATCAGATGATGGTAATGGATATTACAACATTGTATCTAATTGTAATAATTTAGTGTTAGATGTTGCAGGCGCAAGTACAAATAATGGAACTAATATTTGGATGTATACTTATAATGGTTCTAATGCTCAAAAATTTAAATTTAATGATGTTTCTGAAATAGGAACTAAAACCATAAATGATGGATATTATTTTATAAATACGTCATTAAATCAAAACAAAGTTTTAGATATAAAAGGTGGAAGTATAAGTGCATTAACTAATGTTCAAATATATGATATAAATTATTCTTTAGCACAAAAATGGTATATTAAATATCAAAATAATGGTTACTATTCCATATTAAGTGATAAAGATAATAATTATTCTTTGGAAGTTGATACTTCAAATAATAATGTAAGAATAAATAAATATACAAACTCTAAAAATCAAAGATGGATTATAAAAAAGACAGGTTCTAATTATTACATTATTTCTGAAAATGGGAAGTATCTAGATTTATCTAGCGCGTCAACTAATAATGGTAATAACATTGGAGTTTTTACACCAAACGGAACGAATGCTCAAAAGTTTAATTTTAGAAAAACAGCTAGTGGGTTAAGTAGTAATTCTGTTAAAAACGGAATTTATAGAATAACAAGTGCACTAGATAATAGTATGGTTATTGATTTGGCCGGAGCTAGTACAAATAATGGAACTAACATACAATTATATAAAACTAATGGTTCCAATGCACAAAAATGGGAAGTTTCCTATTTATCAAATGGATATTACAAAATAAGTACCTTAATTAATTTGACAAAATCATTTGATGTTGCATCTGGTGGAATATATAATGGAACAAATGTGCAATTATATGATTATAATGCCTCTATGGCTCAACAATGGATTATAAAAGATGTGGGAAATGGTTATTATAATATAATATCTAATGCCAATGGTTTGTGTCTTGATGTAGCAAACGCAAATGCATCAAATGGTTCAAATATTTGGATGTATAACTGTAATAATTCAAATGCTCAAAAATTCAAATTTATAAAAGCAGAGCAAAAAACTAGGGTAATAGATGTAAGTTATCACCAAGGTCAAATTGATTGGAATAAAGTTTATAATACTGGTATTTATGGTGTAATGCTTAGAATAGGATATTGGAATACGGAAGATGGGAGACTAAGTGAGTATATAAACGAAGTTAAACGTTTAGGTATTCCATATGGTATTTATATATTTAGTTATGCAAACACTACTAATGGTGCTAATATAGAAGCTAACTTCACAAAAAGCATAATAAGCAAATATAATTTAAATCCTACACTTGGAATTTATTATGATTTAGAAGATTGGTATATTTCAGCAGATAATACTTCAAATACATTATCAAAAGATCAATATGATAATATAGCAAGAACTTATATTAATTCTGTAAGTGGTTATGTGGGTAGTAAATATAAGGTTAAGGTATATGCGGATTTAAATCACGTTAATAACAGATTTGGAAGTTATGCTAGAGGTGAATCTGATTGGATTGCACATTATAACGTATCAGAGTGTGGATATAAAGGTTCATATTCTTTATGGCAATACACTTCTTCTGGAACTGTTGATGGAATAAGAGGATATGTGGATTTAAACTATTTATATTAATTAAAGCACAATTTAATAGACTCTCTAAATTTTTGAAAGATTTTTCGAAAATTTAGGGGGTTTTTTAAATTTTTGGATAATTATTTTTGTATGAGGAAGATAAGTATCTTTGTCAAAATAGATTATATAAATAAAAATCGTAAGAAAGATAGGTGATGTTAAATTGACGAATTTCACTTGATAATTTTGTTTTAAAATTTTGAAAGATAGAAACATCATAAAGAAAGGAGAAAAAATGGATTATTATAAGAAAATAAAAAATGAATTAACAAATAACGATAATGAAATAAATAATATTTTTGATAATATCAAAGATTTGGTTATAAATAGCAGAAATAAAGTTTATCAAACGGTTAATACAGAAATGCTTAATTTATATTGGAATATAGGAAAAGCAATTATGGAAATACAACAAGGTGATGAAAGGGCAAGTTATGGTGATTCTGTACTAGATAAATTATCTCAAAAACTGACTAATGAATTTGGGAAAGGATTTTCTAAGAGAAATCTAGAAAGGATGAGAAAGTTTTATATATACTTTCCAATTGCGACAACAGTGTCGCCGCAATTGAGTTGGTCTCATTATTTAGAACTTATAAAAATTGATGAAGGTCCTAAAAGAAATTTTTATTTAAAAGAAACGATTAATTCTAAATGGAGTGTTAGAGAACTTCAAAGACAAAGAGATTCGCTACTTTATGAAAGATTAACAATATCTGCTGATAAAGAAAAAATACTTGAATTATCCGAAAAAGGCCAAATTTTAAAAACAAGTAAAGATTTAGTAAAAGACCCTTTTGTATTAGAATTTTTAGATATAAAAGAAAATACAGGTTATTTAGAATCTGATTTGGAAAAGAATATCATTGAACACTTAAAAGAGTTTTTGTTAGAATTAGGCAAAGGTTTTAGTTATGTTGGTAATCAAGTAAGATTAACATTAGAAGAGGATCATTTTTATCCAGACTTAGTTTTTTACAATAGACTTTTAAGATGTTTTGTAATTATTGATTTGAAAATAGGAAAAGTATCACATCAAGATATTGGGCAAATAAAGATGTATGTTAATTACTATGATAGAGAAATAAAACAAGCTGATGAAAATCCAACAGTCGGAATACTACTATCAACAAATAAAAATGAAACAGTTGTAAAATACACATTACCAAAAGATAATAAAACGATATTTTCTTTTGAGTATAAATTACATATGCCAACTGAACAAGAATTAATTAGTGCTGTTGAGGAAGAAAAGAAAAATTTCAAATTAAATGAAGAAAATTAATCATAGTAAATTAAAGCTAATTGCTAAATAATAAGTTGATTTTAAATGAAGCAATTAATCAAGGACCTACCATTGGTATTATCGTGTGCAAAAAGAAAAATGGTTACTTATTTAAATATGTAACTAACAAAAAAATATATGAAAGAGAATATGAATTAGTGTGAAAAGCAAAGAGAAATCCTTGCTTTTTAATTGTATTTAATTATTCGACAAAACTTCTTAAATTTTTTTCATATTTCTTAGGGGGTTTTTCAAAAATTTGTCTAACTATTAATTTGAAAGGAGGAAATTAATGGTTAAATAACTTTGAATTGTTGTAGTTAAAAAATAATCATAAAAAAGAAAGGAAAAAATATATGACTAGAAAATTTGTTGTTACGATTAAAGAAATAGAAAATGAGGATAGTGTGGCAAAAAAAACACTTGCAAGAGAAGCGTTCATGAACTTAATCAGGGAAAAAGACAGCTTAGATAACTACGAGGAGGATATAGAAGAATCTGAAGAAGAAATAGAAGATGAAAACGGTAATAAGAAAAAGTTATACATAGTCTCTAAAAGTTCTCCATATTTAACGAAATTATTTAATGATATTGAATCGTGGGTGAATAAAGATTGAAAAAGAAAATAACGCTGCTTCTTCTTGCTGTAATAATGCTTTTACCATTTATAAAAGTAAAGGCATTAGCAAATGATTCATACGTTGATTGGAATTTAGACAGAAGCATATTTGCACATCAATATAGAAATGGAAGTGACCATATCACAAATCTTGCAATGATGACTGTAAATGGTGTTTATGGTTACTGTATTGAGCCTGGAATACTTGCACATAAGGCTTCTTATTATTCATCAACTACTAGCATAAATGATACTCCATTAAGCGGGATAGATACTAAAAGATTAAGCCTAATAGGATATTATGGATATGGTTATGAAGGACATAATACAAAAGAGTATTATATGGCAACTCAGGAACTAATATGGAGGTATATGGGCGTAGAAAACGTATGGTGGACTGATAAAAAAGTTGGTGGTAATATAATAAATATTGATTCATATAAAAACGAAATATTAAGACTTGTTAATCTATACGATGTAACTCCTTCTTTTAATTTTAAAGAAGAATATATGGTAGGAGATGAAATCATTCTTCCTGATAATAACAATGTTTTAAATGGTTATGACGTATTCCAAAATCAAAACGTTACAAAAGATGGTAATAATATAAAAATAAAGGTATCTGATGGAAATAATAAGTTTACTTTAAAAAGAAAAAATAATGGTAAGTTAACTAAGTTCTATTATAAAAGTGGATATCAAACAATTGGAACGTTTGAGTTCCCTTATGAACACTCTAAAGAGTATGATGTTAAATCATTTTATGGGAAGATAATAATTGACAAACTAGATGATGATACTAAAAGCAAAGATAAGTCATCTAGCGAAGCTTCATTAGAAGGAGCAGAATATGGATTATATGATAAAGATAATAATTTGCTTCAAACTAAAAAAACAGATAAAGATGGAGCGATTATATTTGATAATTTGCCTAAAAATAATTACCGAATAAAAGAGATTAGTCCAAGCTTGGGATATACTAAATCACCAACTATATCATCTACGTTTATTGGAACTGGAACGAGGGAAGTTGTTATAAAATCGTTTGAGAAAATAATTAAAAATAAAATTTATATTACAAAGGTTTTAGATGATCCAATAAATAATACTTGCACACCTGAAGAGGGAATATTATTCTACGTATTTGATATATTGGGAAACCACATAATGGATCTTGTTACAGATAAAAATGGTAATATAGAGTTTACTTTGCCATATGGCACTTATACACTTAGACAAATATCTACTAAAGATGGAGTGGATAAAATAAAAGATAGAATAATTGAGGTTAATAAAGATGGAATTACACAAAAAATAGCGTTAGTTAATCATTTTTTACCAAAAGAAAAAGTTCCAGAAGAAAAGAAAGAGGAAATAAAGGAAGAGGTTTTACCTAATACTGGTAGAAATGATTTCTTATTATATATTTTGCTTTTCTCTATAAGCTCATCAATTTTAATTTATGAAAAAAATATTAGTTAGTTTAATTCTTTTCATAAGTGTATTTCTAATTACAAAAGATATGGTTTTTATGCTATTATTAAATTCTTCTAATGATAAGATGGTAAAAGCCTATTTTAATAATAATTCTTCGTTTAATTATAATGGTGATATGGTTTTAGATATCCCTGATATTTCTCTTAAAAATATAGTTAAAAAATCAGATGATAAATTTAAATTACTTGATAGATATTTAGTTTATTATAAAAATAATAATTATAAAGAAGGAATAGTAATACTAGGACATTCTGGTATGGGATATGGTACGTACTTTAATAGATTAGATGAATTAGATAATAAAAGTAATGTATATATCTATAAAGATAAACTTAAACTAACCTATCAATTTAAGGAAAAAATGGATGTAAAAGAAACGCAGATAAACATTTTAAATAGTGCTAAAGCAAATGAACTTATACTAATTACATGTAAAAAAAGTGTTAAAGATGAAAGGTTAGTTGTTAAATTAGTGTTAAAAAGTGCTAAAACCATTGATAAATAAGCAAAAAATACTATTTTTGTACTAAAAATACTTGAAATAACTAGTAAAAAATGATACGCTTATATTGTAAGCAAGGTAGCTTATAGATATGAACATAAATATGGAGGTTTTATTATGTCAAAACAAGAATTAGTAGAAAAAATGGCTGAAAAAGCTGGATTAACTAAAGCTGATGCTGCTCGTGCATTAGACGCATTTACTGAAAGCGTAACTGAAGCATTAAAGGCAGGAGACAAAGTTTCATTAGTAGGATTTGGTACTTATGCAACTTCAGAAAGACCAGCTAGAGAAGGTCGTAACCCAAGAACTGGAGAAACAGTTAAGATTGCTGCTAGAACTGCAGTTACATTCAAAGCTGGTTCTAAGTTAAAAGAAGCTGTAAACAAATAATGAAAAACCATGAAAATGGTTTTTTCTTTTTGAATTTTTGTTATAATTATAATGGTGATAACTTTGATAGAGAAAGCATGTGAACTTTTACAAATGTTTTATTCTTCTGGCTATGAAGCTTATGTAGTTGGAGGTTTTGTAAGAGATATTATTTTAGGAAGAAATAGTTTTGATGTTGATATTGCAACTAATGCTACACCAAAAGAAGTGCAAATGATATTTAAAGATGTAAAACTTCCGTTTGAGGGGTATGGATCTGTGCATTTAGTGTATAAAAAAGTAAATTTTGAAATTACAACGTACCGTATGGACCTAGAATATCAAGATAAAAGAAAACCTTCTAAGATAGTTTATACTGATAAATTGATAATTGATTTAAGAAGAAGAGACTTTACTATGAACACGTTATGCATGGATAAAAATAAGAACATTATTGACTTATTAAATGCAAGGTGTGATATAGAGAATAATGTAATAAAAACAGTTGGAAATGCAAACAGAAGACTAAAAGAAGACTCTCTTAGAATACTTCGTGCAATAAGGTTTGCAACCGAACTTGATTTTTCTATTGATGAAGAATTAAAGGATGCCATAATAAATAATAGAGAGCTAGTTAAAGATTTATCATTTTATAGAAAAAAGCAGGAACTAAACAGAATCTTTTCATCGCCTAACGTACTTAAAGGAATTAGTCTTTTAAAATATTTTTCTTTGGATGAATATTTAGATATAGATTTAAAACATGAAATCGTTAAAACAAGTGATCCAATAGGTATATGGGCGCAGGTTAGTCCTTCATCCTCATATCCTTTTACATCTAATGAAAAAGACTATTTAAAGGCCATAAATGATGTTTTAACAGATGATGTGATTAATGATATGGAATTGTATAAAAAAGGCAATTACGTGTGTTTTATCGCTGCTCAAATACTTAATATGGATACTAAAGATATTTATGACAGATGTGATAACTTAGTGATAAAAAAGACATCAGATATTAAACTTACCGGAAAAGATATAATAGATCTTATTAATCCTAAAGATAAAAGTATTATAAAAAACATAATTAAAGATATTGAAGAAAAAATAATATACAAAGAATTAAATAATAATTATGAAGAGTTAAAACATTACGTGTTAGATAACTATAAGAAATATTGATAATACGTATCTAGTTATGTTATAATCCTTTTTAGAAAGAGGTGATTTTGTATGCTAAAAAAAGAGTTAATGAACGAACTTAATAATGAAAATCATTATACCGTTCCAAGATATGTTTTATCTTATGCTAAAGAACTTGGTTTAGATATGGATTCACTTATTTTACTTATTTATTTTTTAAATAAACCAAACAAATCTATATTTGATTATAAAAAGATAATTGAAGATATTAATTTTACTGAAAAAGAACTTTTAAATGCACTATCTACTCTTAAGGATAAGAATATTTTACTTATTCTTATGGAGAAGAATGATTCGGGTGTATTAGAAGAGAAGGTTGATATAAGTTTATTTTATGAAATCATATTTTCTAAGATATTAAATAAGGAAACGAAAGAGAATAATGAAAAAGATTTATATGATAACTTTGAAAAAGAATTTGGAAGAACTCTTTCTCCTATGGAATATGAAATAATTAATTCTTGGAAGGAGCAAAAGATAAGCAACGAACTTATTTTATCTGCGCTTAAAGAGGCCGTGTTTAATGGTGTTAATAATTTAAGATACATAGATAAAATTTTATATGAATGGAATAAGAAAGGTATAAAAAAGCCTACTGACATAATAGAAAAACAAAAGGCAAGGGAAGAAGAAAAAACTCCTGAAACTTACGAATATGACTGGTTAAATGAAGACTAGTCATTTTTTTATGAAATAAAAAAGCACCTTAAATTTAAGGTACTTATTTATTCTGTTGTACTAGTTGTGTTAGTTGCTGTTACCGTAACGTTTCTACTTACCGTTTTACTCTTTCCTTGATAAGTTACTTTATAAGTTAGTTTATAAGTTCCAAGGATGTTTGTATCAACACTTCCAGATTCTAGCGTAATAGTTGCCCCATCTGTTACATCAACGGAATTATATAAAACGATTATAGGTTTGTTATCGACAAACGTCTTTCCTTGTTCTATTGTACTATTGCTTATTTTAACATCAAAATCACTTGTTACCGAAACTTTGTGTTCAACGCCCTTACTTCTGTTTGTTTTATAGTTAGAGTATGCTGTATATATTACGTATACAGGATTTGAATAGCTTGTTGTATGTGTATATGATGTACTAGTTGTAGTTCCAACGTATACTTCAGAACCACTGGAACCATCTTTTACATATATGTCATATCCAAGTGTTCCATAGCTGTCATCAAAGTTTAAGTTTACCATGTCTTCAGCACTAATACCATTCCATTTTAAGTGTACTGTGTTACCAGATATACTACTTGTAACACCACTTACACTTGGTAGTTGTTCTACTTGTTCAGTTCCTGTTTCATCAGGTCCAGTTCCTTTTCTAAAGTATCCAACAACACCACCGTATAAGGCTTTTTTAAGTGGAATAGAGTTTCTTACAACTGATACCTCTTCGATGCTAGATGGTCTTGCAAATGAGCTTCCGTCTTTATCAAATAAGTTTTCTGCTAAATTACGATAGAACTTATCACGAGTTGACCAAGATGATGTAGTACTATGACCTTTTGTTATACTATCATATCCGTACCAGAATGTTATTGTTTGCTTTGGAGTATATCCACATACCCATAAGTCATTTACCGCTTTACTTGATAAATGATATCTCTTTCTAGTTGCTTCATCAAAGTTAGAAGTACCGGTTTTGGCAGCTGTTTGAACACCACTTATACCAGCGGCTGATTTAGCAAGTCCTTCTGTTGCAGACCAGTTTAAAGAGTAGTTAATAATGTATGCTGTTGAGTCATTCATAATACGTGTTTTAGCTGATTTTGTTTCAACTACTTCATCAGTGTCTTTATATACAAATTTCTTTATTGTATGAGGTTTAATGTAGTAACCACCATTTGAGAATGCTTGATATGCTCCTGCCATTGTCATTGGACTGTTTCTAGATTCTTCTTTTTTGGTAGAACCAGTAAATGATCCAATAGAATGAGCCTCATGTATTTTGCCATTTTTATCTATTTCTGGAGTAATTCCAAGACTACTTGCGAATTTTAATATCTTATCGTTACCAGCTTCTTTAGATACTTGTTGGAAAGTTTTTAAAGCTGTTACGTTTCTTGAAAGACCAAGTGCTTGATATAATGGAAGCCTTCCTTTATATCCTCCATCTGAGTTAGATATTTTAGTTCCATCACTATATGTTGTTGGAGTATCGTCAATATAATTAACCGTTCCCCAACCTAAGTATTCAACTGCTGGACCATAGTCAAATATTGGTTTTGCCGTTGAACCTATTTGTCTGTTTGTCATCGTAGCGTAGTTATATGATCTTTCGGAATTTTTATTTCTTCCGGCTCCTACTGCTAATACTTCACCACTTGCTGAGTCAGTCATTACGACACCTGCTTGTGCGTTTTCGTTTTCCCATTTCCAAGCCTCACCATTCATAACCTTATTAACAAAGTCTTGCTTGCTTTTATTCATTGCAGTATAAATCTTAAGTGGGGTAGTATATGGGTTTAAATCATATTCGTTTTCTAACTCTTCAACAACGGTATCAATATATCCTTGATACTCAGAGTACGTTCCAGAAGTTTGTGTTTTCTTTATATATGAAGTAATCGGAGAATTTTCTGCAATTTCTTTTTCTTCTTCAGTTATATAACCATGTCTTTGCATTAGGTAAAGAACCGTTTTTCTTCTTCCTTCAGCACGTTCTGGATAGTTATAAGGATTATAATAAGTTGGTGATTGGAATAATCCTGCTATAAATGATGCTTCTGCTAAGTTAAGTTCGCTAACTGATTTACCAAAGTAGTTTAATGAGGCTTGCTCAACACCGTAAGCCCCGTTACCTAAGTAAGAGTCATTAACATAAAATTCTAAAATTTCTTTTTTAGTATATTTTCTTTCTATTTTAAATATTGAAAGGTATATATCAGTAAACTTTCTAGTTATTCCTTCAAAACCTTTAGATTCAGTAGAAGTGTAGTTATTTTTGGCAATTTGCATTGTAAGAGTTGATGCACCACCACCATTTTTACCAACTAGTTGATACATACTTGCCTTCATAAATCTTGCAAGGTCAAAACCATTATGCTGGAAGAACTTAGAGTCTTCTGTTGCAATTATTGCATCTATTAAAACCTCAGGTAAGTCATCATATGATATTTCAGTTCTGTTTTCGTTACCCATTTTGGTAATTATGTTTCCTTCGTTATCATATAACTCTGACATTTGAGTGAATTTTAAGTTGTTTGGATCAAATTTAGGAGCCTTTACAATAATATAGGCAAAAAATACTGCCATAAGTGATGCAAAAGCTATTACACAAATTATAAGAATGTTTAAAATAATCTTTTTCTTTTTACTTACTTTTCTTTTAGAAGTATTATTTGTACCTTTTATAACTTTCCTTTTAACATCATTTGTTTTAGCCTTAATATTATTTGCAATGTTACTTGCTTTGCTGCTTCTTTTTTTCATCATGATTTATTACCTCCAAAGTATAATTTATCTATTACTTCTATATAGTCTATTCTAGGTGCATACTTTATTTTAATCATTGTACCATAATTCTTAAAAAAATCTAATGGAATCGACTTTCTTTTATTATTTTTAATAAATTCTTCTAAGTTTTCCGCACTTAAAAAATACGTTTCATCAAGCAGATTGAATCTTACTATTATAAATGCAATAGCTCCTTTATTTTTAACATTTATTAAATGTTTTATTTGATGCATATGTATGTTAGCTAGTGCAAAAGAAGTTTTACTGTTTGTTTCTTTAGCCTCGAAATCAACGTATTTTCCGTTATAAATTCCATTATAATCGGTAGTTGATGGAGTATCAAAATAAGCCTCTTTTATTTTTCCTAATTTATAGTCAACGTTAACAAGTTTTATAGGAGTAGGTTTTTTATAAACGTATGCAATATCCTTAATTCTATAATACTCATTTGCTAAATTTATGTCAGATTCTAAAGCCATACCACGATTTGCAAAACTAGTTTTAATATGATTGCTCTTAGTTTTGTTAAATCTGGTAAAGGAATAGTTATTTATCACTATCATCACCTGTTATAATTATACTACATTTATTTATTATTTCTATATAAAATATGAAAAGAATTGTCGAAAATATTAAAATATAATTTTGCCGTGTTATTATTTATTTGAAAGGAATGTTTTTTATGAAAGATTATACTTTGATGTTTGTTATTATTGATGATTTAATAGACGAAGTAGAAAAAATAGAAGAAACTTTAATTATAAATCATACACTTAATTAGGTGATTTGTTTGGAAAATATAAAAGAGATTTATGATCTTATTCCTTATATAATAATGATAGGAATAATTTTAAATATAACAGGTAATTTAATTAAAATGACGTTTAAGGTTCCTAGCAAATACATAGTTTGGATTTTACTTATTTTAAGTTTATTAATTAATTTTATTTTTTATGGTTTTACTTTTGAAAGTTTATTTGTGGGCTTTGTAAGCTTTAGTTTTTCCGTGTCTTCTTATGATTTGGCAAAGTATTTTACAAAGATAAGAAATAGAAAGTAAGTGTTAAGCAAATTAAATTTTATGTAAATTGACAAATGATAAAAAACTTGAGATAATGTTAATTACAGAGGTGGTAAAAAATGTTTAATGGTAGAATAACTTTGTCACCACAAGATATCTTTGATAAAGAATTTAAGATTGATACTCGTGGATATAGACTTCAAGAAGTAGATAAGTATTTAGATCAAATAATTAAGGATTATGTTGAGTTTATTAACATAATTAAGGAACTTAGAAATGAGAATAAGGCTTTAGAAAGAGAAAACATCGATTTAAAGCATGAACTTAGAGATTTAAAAGCTAATATTGATATTGTTAAGAAAAGTGAAAAAGAAATTACCAACGTAGATATATTAAGACGTTTATCACAACTGGAAAAATATATATATGATAAAGATGAGTAATGGTTTTTACGTAAACGCTGCTAATTATTAGTAGAGGAAAGTCCACGCTCACACGGACCTGTAACGGACGTAGTGTTCATGCAAAGGGAACAAATAACCTTTGGTAGGATTTAATTCTAACGGCGCCGAGGTAGCCTAAGTTTTTAATATGGCTATATTAGGCATAAAGTGCCATAGTGACGATTTTGCTTGGAAACTTGCAAGGTGGAACGGGTAAACCCCATGAGTGAGAAACCCAAAATTGGTAGGGGAACTTCTATGAAGGAACAAAAACGGATTAGAAGATGCTTTTTAAAAGCATAGATAAATGTTTACGACCAGATATCTGGTACAGAACGTGGCTTATTAAAACTATTATTTATTTATATAAAGGAGTGAACTTAAGTTGAAGGAGATTGGTGAAAAGCTAAAGGCTGCAAGGGAAGAACACGGTGTTAGTGTTGATGAAGCAGCAGAAGATTTAAACCTTAGAGCTTCACAAATAGAAAACATAGAAAAAGGAAACTTAAAGGTATTTAAAGATGTGTTTTATTTAAAATCATTTATTAGATCATACGCCAAGTATTTAGGACTTGATGAAGATGCTATAATGGATGAGTTTAACGAGTACTTTTTTGAGGAAACATCAAAGATTCCAATCGCGGAGATAGAAAAGGCATCACGCGCAAAGGAAAAGGAAAAAGCATCTGATAAAAAGGTTGCATCTCCATACACGGTAGATGATAAACCAAAGTCAAAGGTGCCCGCTATTATAGTTACACTTATAATTTTATTGTTATTATTTTTAATAGGATATTTAGTTGTAACGGAATATGTTATTCCTAAAAATGATAATGATAATAGTGTTTTAACTTATTTAGAGAATTAAGAGGTGGATATATGAACTTAGCTAATAGAATAACAATGATTAGAATATTTTTAACGGTTTTATTAATCGTTTTATTACTATTTCCATTTTACATGGTAAACATTGAATTTCCAAAAGTGTTAATTGGTACTATAACGGTAGATATTAAGTATTTTATTGCGGCAGGATTATTTGCTATTGCATCAATTACAGATGCTATTGATGGTCATATTGCAAGAAGTCGTAATATGGTAACTGATTTTGGTAAAATGACTGATGCAATCGCAGATAAAATGCTAGTTAACTCAAGCTTAATTATTTTAACTGCACAAGGAATGGTATCACCTGCTATTACGGTTATAATCGTTTTAAGAGATACTGTTGTAGATACGATTAAAATGATTGCAGGAAGTAAGGGAAAGGTAGTTGCTGCTATAAAGTCTGGTAAGATTAAAACAACATTTTTAATGCTAGGTATAATATTTACCATGTGTTATAATTTACCATTTGAATTATTTAATCTTGATATAGCAAGTTTCTTACTTGTTTTAGCAACTGTATTTGCAATTATTTCAGGAATTCAGTATTACATAATGAATAAAAATATAATTTTTTCTAAAGAAGAAATATCAGATTCTGCAGATAAAAAAACACAGAAATAGAATTTTAGCTTAGACAAAAAAATGAATTTTGTAGAAGAATCATAGTATAAACTTTCAAACATTTGTTCGAAAAAGTACTTGATTTTTCTTTTTTAATGGATTATAATGTTATTGTAATCAATGACTAGGAGGATATTTATGGCAAAGAAAGCTTTAAATGATAAGACTTTAGAACAAGTTCTTGCAGACATAGAAAAACAATTTGGTAAGGGTTCAATAATGAAATTAGGTGATGAAAGTCATAATGAAATAGACACGGTATCATCTGGATCTCTTACTTTAGATATAGCACTTGGTGTTGGGGGTTATCCAAAGGGAAGAATAATTGAAATATATGGACCAGAATCATCAGGTAAAACTACGTTTGCACTTGAGGCTATTGCAGAGGTACAAAAAGCAGGAGGTAAAGCAGCGTTTATAGATGCAGAGCATGCACTTGATCCAGTTTATGCTAAAAACCTAGGAGTAGATATTAATGATTTATTATTATCACAACCAGATACTGGTGAACAAGCACTAGAAATTTGTGAAGCATTAGTTAGAAGTGAAGCTATAAGCATAGTTGTAATAGATTCGGTTGCAGCACTTGTTCCACAAGCAGAAATAGAAGGCGAAATGGGTGATAGTCACGTAGGACTTCAAGCAAGATTAATGAGTCAGGCTTTAAGAAAGTTATCTGGAACTATTAGCAAAACCAATACAATTGCAATATTTATTAATCAGTTAAGAGAAAAAGTAGGTGTTTTATTTGGTAATCCAGAAACTACACCAGGTGGTAGAGCACTTAAATTCTATTCAACTATTAGATTAGATGTAAGACGTGGTGAACAAATTAAAAATGGAGATAATGTAATAGGTAATAAAACCAATGTTAAGATAGTAAAAAATAAGGTTGCTCCTCCATTTAAAACTGCATCAGTTGAAATTATGTATGGACAAGGCGTTTCAAGGGAAGCTGAAATACTTGATTTGGCATCAGAAATAGGAATTGTTGATAAAAGTGGAGCTTGGTATTCATATAATGGAGAAAAAATTGGCCAAGGTAAGGAGAATGCTAAACAATTCTTAAGAGATAATCCTACTATTAAAGAAGAAATAGAAAATAAGGTTCGTGAAAGTCACGGCATTTTAAAACAAGATAAAGAAAAAGATAAAAAATAAAATAATAATTGAAACTGGTTTATGCTGGTTTCTTTTTATATACACTTAAAAAAATACGCTTAATACGTATATTTTTTCTTTATATTTAAGACTTTTTAATTAAATTTTGTTATAATATTTATGGTGATAAAATGGATAATATAAAATTAAGAATGGATGAATTAATAGATATAATTAATGAAGCTAGTATTAAGTATTATGTAGATGATAATCCTAGTATTACTGACCAAGAATATGATGATTATTATAATGAATTATTAAAACTTGAAGAGAAATATCCTGATTTAAAAAGAAGTGATTCACCAACTTTAAGAGTAGGTGGAAAGGTAGTAGATAAATTTGAAAAGGTAACTCATGAAAGTCCTATGCTTTCATTTGATGATATATTTAATGAGGATGAAATAGTTCTTTTTGATGAAAGGATAAAAAAGACTTGTCCTAATGCGACTTATACTTTAGAACCTAAAATGGACGGGTTATCTGGTTCATTATTATATGAAAAAGGTGTACTTAAAAGGGCTGCGACAAGGGGAGACGGACTTATCGGAGAAAATATTACTCATAACGTAGAAACTATAAAATCAGTTCCTTTAAGACTTAATAAGGAACTTGATATAGAAGTTCGTGGTGAAATATATATGAGTAAGGCCTCTTTTGAAAAGTGTAATAAAGAAAAAGAAAAAAGAGGTGAAAATTTATTCGCTAACCCAAGAAATGCTGCTGCAGGTTCTGTAAGACAATTAGATAGTAAGATTGCTGCAAAAAGAAATCTAGACTTTATGGCTTATTTCATACCTAATCCAGATAAATATGGTATAAAAACTCAAGGCGAATCTTTAGCATTTTTAAAAGAATTAGGTTTTAAAACCAATTATAATTTAAATGGCCTTGCTAAAGACGTAAATGATATAATTAATTACATAGACGATTTAGGAAGCAAAAGATCTAATCTTCCTTTTGAAATAGATGGCGTTGTATTAAAGGTTAATAGCTTGGAAGATGAGGCAAAATTAGGATTTACCGAAAGAGTACCTAGATGGGGAATAGCATATAAATTTCCAGCTGAGGAAGTTTTAACTACTTTAAAAGAAATAAAATTTACAGTCGGAAGAACTGGTAAGATAACACCAAATGCTCTTTTTTCACCAGTTCATGTTGCAGGTTCTATTATATCAAAGGCAACGCTTCATAATGAAGATTATTGTTTAGATAAGGATGTAAGGGTAGGAGATGTTATCTCAATTAGAAAAGCAGGTGACGTAATACCGGAAGTAGTAGAGGTAAAAAAAGAAAGAAGAACTGGTAAAGAAGTTCCGTTTAAGATGATAGAAAACTGTCCGATGTGTGCATCAAAACTGGTTAAAGAAGATGCTAACTATTTTTGTAAAAATGATTTATGTCCCGCAAGAAAAATGGAAGGATTAATTCATTTTGCGTCAAGAAATACGATGAACATAGATGGACTTGGTGAAAGGATCATAGAAGATTTTTACAATATGGGATTTATTAAGTCCATATCTGATATATATCTTTTATCAAACCATAAGGAAGACTTAATAGAACTTGAAGGTTTTGGAGAAAAAAGTGTTAACAATTTACTCGAAAGCATAGAAAATTCAAAAAACAACTCTTTAGAGAAGGTTCTTTTTGCACTAGGAATAAGACATGTTGGTAAAAAAACAGCTAAAATACTTGCTAAAAGATATAAAAATATAGATAATATAATTAATGTTAATATTGATGAACTAACAAACGTTAATGATATAGGTGAGATAATAGCTAAAAGTGTAAAAACATATTTTGAAGATCCTTTAAATTTAAAATTAATAGAGGATTTAAAGAAACTAGGCTTAAATTTCGAATATAAAAATGACTCATCAGACGACACATTATCTGGTATGACGTTTGTTTTAACAGGAACTTTAGAGAAGTATAAAAGAGAAGAATTAACTAAGATTCTAGAAGATAAAGGCGCTAAGGTAACAAGTTCGGTTACTAAAAAGACAACCGGTGTTATCGTAGGAGATAAACCTGGCTCAAAATATGATAAAGCATTAAAGCTTGGTGTTAAAATATATAAAGAAGAAGATGTCTTAAACATCATAAAATAAACATCAAAAATTTGATGTTGCTAAACTTGACAAATATAAAAATTATGATAGTATATTTATCAGAATTTTTATTGATGTTTGCTTGTACAGAAACATTATTATAGCAAGCAGATAAAAGGTCTTGTTTGCAAAATCAGGACCTTTTATTTTTAGAGTAAAAAGGGAGTTTATGGGAGGACGTTATGGAAAATAAAATGACAGGTTATTCATTTATTGATAAACCTTGGTTAAAAAATTATCAAAGCAATATTTTAAATGAAAGGGTGCCTAGAAAAACTTTATACAATTATTTGTATGAGAGAAATAAGGATTATAAAGCAGGCACAGCGTTAAATTATGCAGGAAACGAAATAAGTTATGATGAGTTTTTTGAAAATGTAGAAAAAGTTGCAAAAGCATTTAAACAAATGGGAGTAAAAAATGGGGAAACAGTAACGTTGTGTCCTGTTAATATTCCTGAGTTTGTATATGCTTTTTATGCGTTAAATGAAGTTGGAGCAACTATAAATATGGTTTTACCAACGGCAAATAAAAATGAAATAATAAAATATATGAAAGAAACGAATTCAACTAAGGTGGTTATTTTAGATGCTAAATGTTCAGAAATTTCAAAAGCAATAAGAGAATCTAAAGACGATTTTAAGATAGATTGGGTAATTGCTACATCATTATCAGACTCAATGCCTCTATATGAAAAAATAAAAAGTGCATCTAACAAAATGATAAGAGATATGTCTAAGAAAATGAAGGAAGAATATAAAAATCAAACTTCTGGATTAAATGAATTTATCCGATGGAAGGATTTTGTAAAAAAAGGCAAAAAATATTCTGGAAATACTGAAGCACCATATGAAGAAAATAAAACAGCAGTTATTGTTAGATCTGGTGGAAGTACTGGTAAACCAAAGGGGATAGAATTAACAAATGAAAACTTTAACGCAATGGTTTTGGAACATGACAAAGCCCCTAAGTTAGAATTAACTAGGGGAATGACCTGCCTACAAACGATATCTATGTATGCACCGTTTGGATCTTGTAATAATATGCACTTGCCATTATGTAAAGGTATTCAATTACAAATGCAACCTATATATAATCCGCAAGAATTTATAAAAAAATTCTTAAAATACAAACCAAATGTTACGTTTTCAACACCACAATTCTTATTCGAATTGAAGAAATATATTGTAGAACAAGAAAAAATTACTGGTAAAAAGGAAGATTTATCAGATTATGTTTATGCTATAGTAGGTGGTGAAAGTCCTTCTAAAGATAAGTTAGATGAATTAAATGACTTTTTAGTAGATAGAGGAAAACGCTGGGGAGTTAATGTTGGTTATGGAATGAGTGAGGCTTGTTCTGCAATTTGTTGTACTAATTTAGGAGATGCAAATCCAGATAAATCAGGTATTCCTTATGCTGATATAAATTTAAAAGTTGTTGATCCAGAAACTAATGAACCATTAAAATATAATGAGGCTGGAGTTTTATATGTTTCAGGTCCAACTGTAATGAAACAATATCTTAATAACGAAGAGGAAACGAAAAAAGTTTTAAGTAAAGATGATAACGGAATTGTTTGGTATTATACTGGGGATATTTGTTCAATTGATGAAGAAGGTAATGTAAAACCTTATGGTAGACTCAGCAGAATTGCAAAAAAATTCGATGGATGCAACGTACCTCTAACAGAGGTTGAAGATGTTATAGAATCACATCCAGCAGTTGAAAATTGTATCGTAATAGCTATAAAGGATCCAGAACATGAAACAGGTGAAGCATTAAAGGCTTTTGTTACGTTAAAACCTGAGTATAAATACCAAGAAAGCCTTATTGAAAATGATATTATAATCTACACAAAAAATAATATAAATGAAAGATATGGTATTTATTCAGTAAAAGTAAAAGATACACTTCCACTAACAAATATGGGAAAGAAAAACTTTAAAGCAATTGAACTTGAAGAAAAAATATCAAATTGCCCACTAATTTTAGATTGCAATATAAGTAATTCAGCTGATGAAAATTATGATTTTAATGCAGAAATTGATGTGTTAGAAGATAATAATTATATAAGGAATGAAATTAATAAATATATCAATAATATAATGTCAAATCAACCTAGTAATAGTAGGTATAGAATAAATGTTATTATAAATAATATTAAATATTCTGATAATGGTTCAGTATATGAAAAAGCATATGTAAAAGAAATGTAAACGATAAATAAAATAGCGCAAAAAATTTTGCGTTATTTTTTTGACGTGATATAATAAAGAAAAATGGAGGTCATTATGGAAAATAGTTATTTTACTATATGTAGTTTATTTTATAGTGCATTATTGTTATTTGTTTATTTTTCTAAGAAAAGAAAAAATAATTTGATTGAAAAAACTTACTTGGGAATGGTAATATCAACTTTTGTGGGTCTTGTACTTGCAATACTTTGTGCGATAACCGTAAAAAATTACAAGGTGATACCAGAAATCAATTTTGTAATATCAAGATTATATTTAGTTTATCTTATAGTTTGGATTTCATTATTTACTTTGTATATAATATATATATCTTTTTCTATCGAAGAAAACTCAAAGAAGCATAAGATGATTAAAAATATAATGTTTATAGTTGGTTTATTACTTACTGTTTTAGTTTTTGTATTACCACTTAAATATGTGGCAAAACCACATGCTATTTATTCATATGGACCAGCTGCACAATTGGTTTATATCGTATCTGAGGCATATTTTATAATTTGTTTACTTTCGATGTTTAGTAATCCTAAGAAAATTAAAGCAAGTAAATATGCACCTTTGTTTGTATATTTAGCGCTTGGTGCTTTTGTAATGATTATTCAATCTATGAAACCAGAATTATTATTGATAACATCAACAGAGATGTTTGTTACATTTTTAACATATTTTACAATAGAAAGTAATGATGAAGCAGTAAAAAAATTAGAAAAGGAAAAGAAGTAATGCTTTTCTTTTTTAAGGAGGATGATTAAGTTGCAACAAAATGTAGAAAATACAATTAACTTATTTGACAAATTATCCATGAAGTATTACGGATATTTATATACTGCTTCAATCGCAAAAGAAGCAGCATCAGGAAAAGAAGGTAATGGTGGAATCCTAATAGTAGGTATGATTATAGTTATAGTAGGACTAATAGGATTTATATTAACTAAAAATAAGAATTAACAGAAATAAAGTTTCTGTTTTTTTATTGTAATAAAATGCTATAATGATATTGATAAGTGTAAGGAAAGTGTTTAGTGTATGAAAAAGAAATTAATGATAGTATTTTTATTTTTTACTTTGTTAATTGTTATTTGTCTTATTTTACTTTATAAGAATCAAAGGATTACTGTTTTAGGATATCATGATTTTACAGAAGGTGATTCCGTTAGTAATATGCAGATGAATATAAAAAAATTTGACAAGCAAATGAAATATTTAAAAGACCATAATTATAATGTAATTACTCTTAAACAAATGGATTGTTTTATAAATAAGACTTGTAAAATACCTAGAAAATCTGTTTTAATTACGATGGACGATGGGTATAAATCTAATTATAATTTAGCATTTAAGGTACTTAAGAAATATAATTTTAATGGGGTAGTATTTTATATGGGGGTAAATTATAATGGTGAAAATAAAAACTATATGGATTTAAAAATGATTAAGGAAGCTAAAAGAAAATATCCCAACATAGAATTTGCATCTCATACTTATGATTTGCATCATGAAAATGATTATTTACTAAGTTATGAAGAAATAAATAATGATTTTAAAAAGATGAATAATGTAATTGATACTAAATATTTTGCATATCCTTATGGGCATGTTAGCCATAACATAGAAAAGGCTTTAAAAGACAATAATTACAAATTAGCATTTACATTTGGTCAAGGAAAAAATCATAGAAAAGTAAAATTAGGTGATGATAAATACCATTTACCAAGACTATTTATATCAAGCGATATGCCTTTTTGGAAGTTTATATTAAGACTGGTTATACCTTATTAATATTAATAATATATAAATTTATGGAAAATGATTTAAAAAAAAGAGGTTTCAAATATTTAACTCTTGGAGTAGAACCTTGTGAAATAAGAAATATACAAATATATTTTAAATGGGGCTTTATAAAGTATATAAAAACTCATTATGAATATTATTCATCTAGTGAGAAAGTAATAGTTAATTATTATGAAAAAACATTGAAGTAATTATGATATAATTAAAATGAATTCAATAAGAGGTATATACTATGAAAAAAGAAAAAGAAATAACAGTTAGAGTAAATGTCAGTTATGAAAAACTAAAAGAGGAATTAAAACAAAATAATTTTGTAAAAAAAGAAGAATACATAGTAAATGATTCATATTTAATTAACAGCTTAATAAATATAACAGATATGAAAAGTTTAGATATACTCAAGAAATGTGTTTTAGTAAGAGATATAGTTGGAATTTCAAAACAGTTATTATATAAATATAAAAAATATGATAGTAATGGAGATATAATTGAACAAGGGAAAATAAAATGTCCTGTTACTGATATAAATAAAGCAATGGAATTTATGAATGCTATTGGATATGAAAAATTATTTGATATACATGATAAATGTATAGTTTTTGCAAATGATAAAACCGAGTTAGTTGTTCAACTAGTTAATGATAAATATATTTTTATAGAAATGGAGTCTGAACCTCAATATATTAACAGAAAATATGAAAATGTAGATGAGTTAAAAGATGATATATGTAGTTATAATCTATCAATAGATAAATCTAATTTCTTTGTAAAAAAGGCAGAATTAATTTTAAATGAAACGCTAAATAGATGATGTGTCTGATAAGGATAATTTAGGATCAGCAAGAACGATTAAGTCTCTTGGAGGAAAACTCATAGAGGAATATTACAATGATGATATAAAATGCATAGTTCAAGATTATTTGATAGATATAGAAAAATTGTTAAGTAAAAACGAAAAAATATATGAACCTATAATAGACAAGGAAATATAAAATGAACATAGTAGAGAAAATAAAAGAGTATGTAAAAGATGAGTGTAATAAGCATAAAAAAGAATCTAAAGATGGTTATGATTTTTGGAATGAACATATAAAGTATGTGTATGATAAAGCACTTTTGTTAGCTAGAAAATATGACGCTGATATGGAAATAGTCTCATTAGGCGCACTTCTTCATGATATAGCATTAATAAAAAAAGTTGGAAGAAGAAGTGATCATCACATAAATGGTGCAAAAATAGCTGAAGAAATATTAAATAAATATAATTATCCACAGGAAAAGATAAAACGTGTTAAAAATTGTGTACTTCACCACCGAACAAGTTTTGATGCTGAAAATAAAGAAGAGGTATGTGTATCTGATGCTGACATATTATCTCATTTTGATAACATACCAATGATATTTGATTATACGTATAAAAACTATGATGTTAATTTAAGTAACATAAGAAGTTTTATAAAACGTTATTTTGAAAATGATTATAATGATTTAAGTGATAAAACAAAGGTTATTTTTAAAGAAGAATATGAAAACATAATGAAGGTATTATTTAAATAAATGAGCTTTATTTTGACATAGATATAATAAACTAAAATTTTATATTTATGTCTTATTTTTATGGCATAAAATAAGGCTTTTTAAGTCTTTACAATTTTATTTTTCTAATTAAAGTGGAAATAATGCATAATTTATAGTATAATAATTATCGTATGAGAGGTGAGGATAATGCTACCAAAAATAAAAAGATTTGTAAGGAATAATAAAAAGCAGGTTAAAATAGGACTTTTAGTTTTATTAGTTATAATTATTTTACTTGTACTATACAAATCGTTATTTTATTCGAGTTCAGAAAAATCAGTTTATGGAGTTAGAATAAGAGACATAAATAATCACGAATTTACTGTTTCCGAAAAGAAAGATGTGCAAGATAAAGTATCTTCAATTGATGGGGTTGAGGAATCAGAAGTAGTAATAAAGGGAAGATTAATTAAGTTTTTTGTTACGTTTAAGGAAGGTGTATCAACTGATGATATGAAAGCTAAATTTAGTGAAATTTTAAATTACTTAAGTGATGATACAAAAACTTATTATGACTTAGAGTTTTATTCAAAGCAAATGCAAGGTGATACTATGAAGTATCCAGTTACAGGATATAAGCATAAGAGTAAAACTGAAATTACATTTGATGTTTTATAAGAGGTGGTAGAAATGAAAAAGAAAAAAAATAATAATTGGATAGTAGGGTTATTCATTCTTGTATTAGTTGGGATTTTAGTTTTACTGATAAATTTTAGTAAAGGCCCAGAAAACGATTCAAAACTTAATTTGACAGAAAAGAAATGGATAGAAAATAATAAAAAAGAAGTTATAAATATTTCAGTTGCTAATAACATACCAGTATTTAGTAGTGATGGGGAAGGTGTATTTTTTGACTTTGCATCTAAGTTTGAAGAACAAACCGAATTGTCATTAAACTTAATATCTTATGATGCATCAAGTGATACTGAAGAAAATGATTTATATTTTGAGGTAGTTAAACAAGATGATTATAAAACAGTAAAAGATAGCGATATGGTATTTTATAAGGACTATTATGTATTAATTTCAAAAGATAGTGAAAAGATAACGGCCCCTTATGAAATAAGAAATAAAAATATAGGAGTATTATCTAATGATTTAGCAAACGTAAGTTATTACATTTCTTCTGATAATGGTGTTACATATAAGCCTTATCAAAATGTTTTAGAATTACAAAACGCTTTAAAAAATGGTGATGTTAACTATATAGCAGCACCTAAAACAAGGTTTGAATCATTCATTTTAGAAAATAAATATCACATTGTATATAACATTACTGAAATGAAAGAAGCCTATGTTTTAAAAACATCTAAAGATATTAATAAGCATTTAGCTAGCATAGTTAGAAAAAAATACTTAGATTATAAGACAAACAAATTAGAAAAAAAATATAATGAATCATTGATGGATCTATTATTAGAAAAAAATAATATTTCAGAAAAATCAAAGGCAGACTTCCTAAGTAAGAGATATGTATTTGGATACTTGGAAAATGAACCTTACACAAATACTATTAATAACAAATTAATTGGATTAGATAGTACTTATATTAATTCATTTAGTGATATTACGGGAGCATCATTTACCCTTAAGAAATATCATTCAGTTAAGGATTTAAAAAATGATTTAAATAGTGGAAAGGTTGATATAGCACCTAACTACTATAATTACTCAGGATTAAGTGGTAAATATGTAACAACTATTTCACCATATGATGAACAGTATGTTGTTTTAATGCATAAAAATAAAACAGATATTGTTGTTAATTCTGTTAAATCTTTAAAAGACAAGGAAGTTATAACAACTAATTCAACGCTTGCAAAGTATTTAGAGAAAAATGCAAAAGCTAAAGTAACAGCATATGATAAAGTAAGTACTTTAATAAGTAAGATTAAAAAAGATAGCATTGTTGTTTTAGACCAAAGCGTATATGAGATGTATAAAGATAGTAAGTTATCTGATTACCGAGTTATTTATAACGATAAAGAAAACTTAGAATATGGATATATGATAAGTGATACCGAAGAAAACGGAACGTTTAAATCATTATTTACATCTTATATGGAAACAATTAATTATAAACAAATGTATAACGTAGCTTGGAAGGAATACTCAAAGGATTCTAAGGAAGTAAGTTATGGTTTTGTATATGTTATTATTGCAGTACTTGTATTATTCGTATTATATCTATTATTAAAAAACAAAATAAAAATAAAGAAGAAAAATAAACGTGAAGAAACAATTAGATACATTGATCCACTTACTTCTCTTAAGAATCGTAACTATTTAAATAAGAACTTTAAACGTTGGGGTAATAATGCAATTTATCCTCAATCTATAATAGTTGTTAACCTAAATAACTTACGTCATGTAAACGATGTATATGGTCATGAAGAGGGAGATAAGTTAATTAAACTTGCTGCCAATATTCTAATTAGAAACCAACTAGAACAAAGTGATATAATAAGAACTGATGGTAATGAATACTTAATTTATATGGTTGGTTATGAAAAGAATAAGGTTGTATCTTACATGAGAAAATTATATAAGGAACTTAAAGAATTACCATATGGTTATGGAGCTACTTTAGGATATAGTATGATTGAAGATGATATAAAAACAATCGATGATGCTATAAATGAAGCAGTTCTAGAAATAAGAGCTAATAAAGAGATGTCTGGTAAGAATAAATAGGTGACTTATGAAAAAGAAAAAGGAAAAAATAAAGGGGTCTATAAAAGAAAATATTTCTCTTATGAGTACTCCTTTAATGTCAATATTGCCTGGTCAAATATCATTTTTTGTGTTATTATCCATAATCCCATTAATAAGTTTATTAGTTATGTTTGCATCAAAACTATCACTTAGCTTTGATTCAGTAACAAACTTTATTACTCATTATGTACCAACTGGGGTTTCAGGATTAATAATTTCCATATTTGAACAACAAAAAGTTGGAACACTTGATGTATTATTTATAATAACAGCGTTTTACATCGCAGCTAAAGCAACTCATTCGATAATAATTGCATCAACACAGATATATGGTGGAAAGCAAAGAAATTTTGTTAGAACCAGAATAAAAGCCATAATAATGCTTATAATACTAATATTTTTAGTTTTATCAATTGTTGGTATTTTATCTGTTGGAAGTAGAATTGTAAATTATATAACAGAGGTAAATGGTACTATATCTCCTTATACATCAATTTTCTACGACATTATTAAATGGCCTTTTGTATTCTTTATGATATTTATAGCAATAAAAGTAATATATACAATAGCGCCTAATGTTACAATTCCAAGTAAAAGTGTTAATAAAGGAGCTTTATTTACTACAATTATATGGGGTGCAACAACGTTTATTTACTCATTTTATGTTACTCATTTAGCAAATTATTCAAAGTTTTATGGTAACTTATCTAACTTAATAATATTAATGATTTGGATATACTGGATGAGTTATATATTCGTTTTAGGAATGACAATAAATAATTATAAATTAAATGAAGAATTAGAAAAAACTTCTAAAATAAAAAGTCTTGATTAAAAAAGACTTTTTTTATGTTATAATTGTATTGTTAAAAATATGTTTAGGAGGTTATTATGAAAGATAAAATACAAAACTTTTTAAAACAGACATATTTAAAAATAAAAACAAGAGTAAAAGAAATAAGTTTAATAAGATACATAAAAACTAATGTACTTTTTATAACTTTTGTTTTAATAAATTTATTTAATTCTTGGTTACTTAGAATAGTTACAATGGGAAATTTATTTAGTTTTAAAGGTATCATATCAGATTTAGCATTTATACTAATTACTGGTTCATTTGCATATCTTTTAAAACCAAAGAAACAAATAAGAGTATTAATGCCACTTACGATAGTTATGACGGCAGCTTGTATTATAAATGCTGTATATTATGAGAATTATGTTTCGTTTGCATCATTTTCACTTTTATCAACAGCATCATTTTTAGGAGATATGAATGGGGATATTGTAACAGGATTAATTCATCTTAAAGATGTTATATTAATATTTCCTGTAATAGCACTTCCAATTATTCACTTTATTTTAAAAAAGAAAAAGTATTATTCTAAAGTTGAAAAACTTGAAAGACCTAAAAAAAGATTCTTAAACACCGTAATTTTGGGTGCAGTAATGACATTTTTTACCATTACAATGATGAGTGGATCTGATTATAGTAGGTTAAAAAAACAATGGAATAGGGAGTACTTAGTTCAAAGATTTGGTATCTATGTATATCAATTAAATGATGCAATTAAAAGTACTCAGTCTAAGTTTACTAGTTTGTTTGGTTATGATAGTGCATCTAAAACGGTTAGGGAATTTTATGATGAAAAGAAAAAGACTGATACCGTAAATGATAAAACGAATGAATATAAGAACATATTTGAAGGTAAAAACTTAATTGTTATTCACGCTGAAAGTATGATGACTCAAAATATGACGCTATCATTTAATAATCAGAAGTTAACACCAAACTTAAATAAATTAGCAAGTGAGGGATTATTCTTCTCAAATTACTATCCACAAGTAAGTGTTGGAACGTCAAGTGATACAGAATTTACCTTTAATACTTCACTTCTTCCAGCATCAACTGGTACGGTATTTGTTAATTACTGGAAAAGAACTTATGAAGCAATGCCTAACATATTTAAAAATAAAGGTTATTATACTGCTAGTATGCATGCTAATAACGCATCCTTCTGGAATAGAAACGTTATGCATCAAACACTTGGATATGATAAGTTTTATGCAAAAGACTCATTTGATTATTCTAACTCAGATGATATTATGGGAATGGGATTATCGGATAAAGCGTTTTTTAAACAGGCTACAAATAAAATAAAGAAAATAAGTGAAAAAAATAATAATTACTTTGTAACTTTAATTACTTTATCAAATCATACTCCTTGGGAAGATGAAGATAAATATGGCGATTACACAGTTGATTATAAATATACTGAAACAGATTCTAATGGAAATACTGTGGAAAAAAGTTTACCTTACATAGAAGGGTCTGAGCTTGGTAGATATTATAAATCAGTTCACTATGCAGACTCTGCAATTGGAGAGCTTATAAACGAATTAGATAGTGAAGGATTATTAGAAAATACGGTTATTGCTATATATGGAGACCATGATGCTAAAATATCTAAAAAACAATATAAACATTTCTATAACTATGATTTTGAGGCTAGTAAAGCATCTGGTGAAAATGAATACTATGACAGTTCTAATGAAAATTATGTTGATGTAGATTATTATAACTATGAATTAAATAGAAAGGTACCATTTATTATTTGGACGAAAAATAGTAGTGGTAATAAATTACTAAATAAAAAGATAGATAAAGTAATGGGTATGTATGATGCAATGCCAACTCTTGCTAATATGTTTAACTTTAATTATAAGTATGCTCTAGGTCACGACATATTTAATACGGATAATAATATTGTCGTATTTCCTAATGGTAACTGGGTAACTGATAAAATGTATTATAATGCACAAAAGGAAGAATACCTACTATTAAAAGATAGTGTTGTAAACGATGATGAGATAGAAAAGAATAAAGAGTATGCTAATAAATTATTAGAAGTTTCTGATTCGATTATTGTTTATGATTTAGAAGCAGGAGGTAATAATGAAAAAAAGTAAAAAGATATTAATTGCCCTTATAATATTAGTATTGCTTTTAATTATAGGAATGTTAGTTTATATGTTTTTCTTTAAAACTGATGAAAATGAAGTAAAAGTAATTAAAACAATATCTAAGTACGGATATACTTTAGATGAAAATGAAACTGCGCTTTATAAAGAAGAATTTGAAAAGTTAGATAAAGTTTTATCAGCTAAAAACGTAAATTATGAAGATTATGCTAAAGAAATATCAAAATTATTTATAATTGATTTTTATACCCTAAGTAATAAGTTATCTAAAAACGATATTGGTGGAACACAGTTTATTAAGGAAGATATGAGAGATAACTTTATTGATCAAGCAAGAAGTACGTTTTATAAGTACGTAGAAGTTAAGTCAGATAAAAGAACTCAAAAACTTCCAGAAGTAAGTTTAATAGATGATGTTAAGGTAGAAAATACTACGTTTGTTATTAAAGATACTAAAACAACAACTACAACTACTACTAAACGTAGAAGTTATAAGAAAACTGCTACTACAACTGTAAGCGGAACAACAGTAGATGCTTATAAAGTAACTATCTCTTGGGATTATAAAGAAGACTTAGGCTATGAAAAAGAAGCTAAAATGATTATTATTAAAGATGATAATAATAAGTTATATATAGTAGAGATGGACTAATCAAAAAACAAGCTTAAATTAAAGCTTGTTTTTCATTTTTAAATACCATACTTTTATTATAGGCTAATGCTAATATTAATGCTACATAAATGCTGTTTGCGGGATTTACAAATATATGTCCTTGAAATAGGGCAAGAATAAATATAAGTATAATTGATAAACCAATATTAAGTGTTTTTTTATTTAACTTATATTTGTTACTTAGTATGCCTTTTAAAACGTATACTAATGGATAAAAGAAGATTATAAAGCCAAATATGCCATGTCTATAAAATACATCAAAATAGTCCATTTCAACCGTTTTAAGCCTTACTTTATCTGTAGAATAGTTTTCTATATAACCAATTCCAAATGCCTTTTCAAGAATACTGGATTTATTGTATGCTTTTCTTGTTTTTTCTTCAAATGAAAGTCTTTCAGAAAATATAAAATGATCTATTATGTGCCAAGTAGTTATTTTTCCATTATCTTTTTTTTGTAGATAATTAATATGAATAACTAAGTTCTTATAAAAGTGAGTTTTTGGAAATACGAAGAATGCTGCTATAAAAACTATTATAACTGGTAATAAGATAATGGATAATTTCTTGTATTCTTTTTTTCTTATTAACGTAATAATATAGTAAAGTACGTTTATGCCAATTACTAATATAAACGCAAGTGGTGGAACCTTTGTTCCTATACCAAATATTACATATAAGTTTATTAATCCTAGTATTATTATTTTTAAGTTTATTTTCTTAATATTAATAAGTAGTATAGGAAGTATAACAGATAAAATACTACCTACTGAATTAGCGGATAAAAACCATCCAACAGAACCTATCTTACTTTCGTAGTAGCTGTTAAAACCAATGTTAAATACATTTGGAATAAATAGACATATTAAATATATTATGTATATTATAAGTAAGTTTTTAGTGTTAAAAAGGGTCTTTTTATAAAGGCATATGAGTGTAAGTGTAATAACTACAAAATAGTAAGTTGTAATTAGGTTTTTAACCTCATAAAATAGGGCAGGATAACCTTTTGTTATTAATACCGTTGTTATAAACATTATAAAATAAAGTATTAGACATCCCAAGTATATATTAAGTTTTTTATTTTTTATATAAAAAATTAAGTATATAAAACTTACCACCATAAATAAGATTCTTATTACTGAACTAATTGTTAGATTAATATTAAAATGAAGCATAACGCCTGCGGATAAATCTAAAAATGGCTGTAAATACAAAAATATCATAAATATTTTTTCATAGTTTTTAAATAGTTTTTTAATCATTATTACGAACTCCTTTAGCTATAATAACATTATAACATTATCCTAAAAAAAAGGAACTTACTTTTTATAAGTTCCTTTTCCTATTTGCGTATCTTCATAAGGACTATTTATTGAAAAACTAAATTCTTTGTCCATTTCTGGATTTTTAATTTCAAGGTTAATTTTCATTGTGTCAACAATTTCTTTTAAACTTTCGGTAGAATACTCAAAGTAGTAAATACCATTAATGGTATTATCATAACCAGATAGATATAGTCTTTGTGTTCCAACAAAGTCTTCACTGTTTATATTTTTAGAATTAAAGATGATATTTTTAAAGGTATCAAATCCAGTAATCATAGTATCTTTATCAATGTTTGTATCTAAGTTATCTCCTGCGATATCAAGTAGTTTATACAATTGAGATAAACTTCTTACATCTTTTAATTTATTAGCCATGGCTTTTACTATTTGTTGTTGGTTTTGACCTCTTATAAAATCATTACTTGTGTATTTAGAATATTTTTTCCCACAGTATTGTGGCCAAGGATGTCTATTTCTTGCAAAGGCTAGAGCTTGCTCTCCGTTTAATGTTTGACGTCCTTTTTCTATGTATATTGTATCATTACCAAAATCTCTGTTACTGTTTTGTTCACAGAATGAATATGGAACATCTATATCAACACCGCCTAATGCATCAACAAGTGATACAACGCCTTTAAAGTTAACTTTTACCCAGTAATCAATTTTAATACCAGTAAAGTTTGTTATCGTATCCATTACGCAGTCAGCACCATAAGCTCCCGTTGTGTTTATTTTATTTTTAGCTTTTGATCTAGTACATACAATAGGTACTCTAGTATCTCTTGGAATACTTAGTATGGTAGCATTCATAGTGTTTGGATTAAACGTAATAAGCATTAATGTATCACCATTAAATGAATTACTTTTCTTAAGTGATGTAGAAGTTGAATCAACTCCCATAATAAGTAAAGTAAAAGGTTCGTTTAACGTTTTATTTGATTCTGACGTCTTTTTAATTACCTTCTTATTTTTTTCATATATTACCTTTGTATCATTTCCTATGTTTTCATATCCATCTAAACTAGCAAACATAGATACGTAAGATGAACTAACAAACATAGCATCTATTTTTTTGTTATATAAGTCTTTAAGCATTGAAGTAAAATCGTCGTAGCTTACAATACTTTTTTTATCTATTTTTTTACTCTTTACGATTTCCATAGGAAGTTTATAACCTTCAACGTTGTTGGTATCACTTATCATACCAATTAAGTTTTCATCATCTAAATCATTTATTTTATTAATTTTAGAAGAACTTAAAGTAACTAAACTAGTTGAGTATCCAGCTTCTTTATTAGTTATTTTAGATAAAGAATTAGATATTTTACTTATGTTTATGCTTACGAATAACTCACATATAATAAAAATTATAATAAATATAAAATACCAAACATAACTTTTAGTTTTATTTTTCTTTATGCATTTAAAACCTCTTATAGTAAATATAACCATAAATAATGCTGTTAATATGATAGATGCATAAACAACGTAGGTCATAAAACTTTTTGACGAATTATAATAATATATTTCTTTTACGAAGTATATGCTAGATAAATAATAGATTATTAATAAAGGAAATAGTAGTAATACTGCCTTTTTAAATTTCTTTTTTTTCTTTTCCAAAATATCACCTCTAGTACTTTATAAGTATACAATAAAATTAGACAAAAAACAACTTTGCTAGAATACCAAAATCATTCATATTAATAGGATGCTTTTAAAATAAAAGATTATTCGAAAACAACTTTACAATATTTGACAATTACGTATTTATTTAGACTAAATATTTATATTTAGATGCTTCATTCATGATATAATTAATGTGAATAGGAGTTGGTTATATGGAAATGCTTAGCAAAAAGAAAAGTTTATTAATCGTATTTTTGACAATTTTTTCATGTTTTATTGTGATGCCTAAAGTAAATGCATTTTCATATGACATGTACAAAGCTAAATATAAATGCGCACTTAGAACAGCTCCAAGTGATAAGGTTAACGCTGTAAAAAATGGAAATGATGACGTTAAGGTAGCGGTAAATCAAGAAGTTTCATATATAAAAACTACAACTGGTCCTAACAACGGAAAAAGTAATCAAACCTGGTATGCGGTAAAGATGGATTATGCTGCAAGAGAATACACTGGATATCTTGCAAAAGCGTGCATGTATGATGTAAAAACTTATTCGTATAATGATGATTCAGCTTTTGAAGATAAAATAAGCTCTTTTCCTGCTAGCTATAAACCTTATTTAAGAAAATTGCATGCCGCACATCCTAACTGGACTTTTGAGGCCGATTATACAAGCCTTAACTGGGAAGATGCAGCAGAAGCAGAAAGCCAGAAGGGTACTAGTGCAATATCTAAATACTATCCATCACTTATGTTTAAAGATAGTATTTATCCAAACGGATTATTAGTTGATGGTACAAGTTGGTATGCACCTGCTAAAGATGCGGTTAAGTACTATATGGATGCAAGAAATTTCTTGACAGAAAAAAACGTGTTTATGTTTCAAAGTTTAGCCTATAATGCTAATGAAGATTCATCTGTTTCAAAACTTTTAAGTGGAACGTTTATGAGTGGAAGCTTTACTGAAAATGGAGTTACTAAAACTTATGCTAATGCTTTTATAGAGGCTGCAAAAGAATCTAACGTATCATCTGTTCATTTAGCATCTCGTGCACTTCAAGAAATGGGAACTAGAGGTTCTTCTGCATCAAGTGGTAAAGTCTCTGGTTATGAAGGATATTATAATTTCTATAATATAGGAGCAACATCGGGAGCAGATAACTACTTAAAGGGTCTTGAGTATGCAAAGAACAACGGATGGAATAGCATTCAAAAAGCAATTACCGAAGGAGCTAAGTTTATCGGCTCTGGATACATAACAAAGGGCCAGGATACACTATATTTTCAAAAGTTTAACGTATCTAAAGATAGGGTAAGAAACGCTTATACTCATCAGTACCAAACAAATATAATGGCACCAGAGTCTGAGGCTTCTAGCATATATAATTCTTATAGTAAAAACGGAAAACTAGGAAATAGTTACAACTTTGTTATTCCAGTTTATAACGCAAGACCAGATAAAGCGTTTAAAGTTTCTAGAACTGACACTGTAGGTGGTAATGATACGTCAAATGGTAGTACTGAAGTTGATAATAAAAAAGATGATAGTACTGTTACAACAACGACAAAAAATAATGTAACAACAACTACAAAGAAAAATGAAACAACAACAAAAACTACTACAACAACTAAAACTGCAACTACAACTACAGCTAAACCAGTAGTAAAACCTGATAAGAAGGTAACTAATTGTGGCTACAAGTTAAATGGTTCATATTTAAGTGGGGTAAGATTAGGAGAAGATATCTCTGGTATTAAGAATTATTTACAAAAACAAGGCGGAACAGTAAGTACTTTGAATAAAAATTGGATATCTAAAGTAAGTGGAAAGATTGCAACAGGAGATATAATATCAATTGATGATATGGCATTTGAAACGGTTGTTTATGGAGATATATCAGGAGATGGTGCAGTAACAATTAAAGATTTATTACTTGTTCAAAAACATTTACTTAGAAACGTAAGTTTAAGTGGTGCAAATAAAATGGCAGCAGACGTATCTAAAGATAATGCAGTAACAATTAAAGATTTATTACTAATACAAAAATACCTATTAGGTAGTGGAAGTATTAATCAATAGGAGGTATAAGAATGAAGAAGTTATATAAAAAGATATTAACAGGAGCTTTTATCCTCCTTTTTGCATTTATATTTAAAATAGATAACGTTAGTGCGGCAAGCTGTAGAATAGGTGTTTCAGCACCATCTAGCGTTGTTGTTGGTCAAAGCTTTAAAGTTACTGTTACGGTAGCAGGTAGTGCTTCAATCGGATCTTGGGAGTACACGTTAAGTTATGATTCTTCAAAAGTTAGATTAAATAGTGGTACGCTTCACGTGGTAGATTATGGAAATGGTAGTAAGTCATCTTCATCGTATTCTTATTCTTTTACCGCATTACAAAGTGGAAGCGCAACATTTAAACCGGTTAATGCATCAGTTTTAGATTATGCTTCAACAAATGAGTGTTTATCAAGCACAGGTTCTGCTAGCGTATCTATGAAAAGTCAATCAGAGATAGAGGCAAGCTATAGTAGAAATAACAATTTAAGTTCATTATCGGTTGAGGGTGCAGACTTATCACCATCATTTAATAAAAATATTACTGAGTATCAAGCAACACTTCCGGTTGATACAACAAAAGCAAAGATAATTGCAACAGCACAAGATAGCAAAGCAAGCATAACAGGTGCTGGTGAGGTAGACGTTGTAGATGGTATTAATAAAATAGAGATAATAGTAACAGCAGAACATGGAGAAAAAAAGAAATATGTAATAAATTTAACCGTTCAGGAACTAGATCCAGTAAAGGTGAAAGTTGATGGTAAAACATATACTGTTGTTAGAAAAAAAGGGCAAGTAGAAAACATACCAGTTGGTTTTACAGAAACTACTATAAAAATAGGAGACCAAGATGTTTGTGCTTATCAAAGCGAAATTGCAAAAATACTTTTAGTAGCATTAAAGGATAATGAAGGTAACATAAAGCTATTTATCTATGATAAAAATAAAAATTCATTTACATCCTTTATGGAAGCTAAAGGTGGGGAAGTCAATTTACTTATTCTTAATAATGAAAAAATAAAGACTCCTTTAGATTTTGTTAAGACAAGTTTTAAAATAAATGATTTAAAAATAGAAGGATATAAGTATAGATATGATAAGAATGATAACTATTATTTAGTTTATGCTAAAAATTTAGAAACAGGGGATGAAGGTTTCTACTTATATGATAAGAAAAATAGCACTTTTTCAAGATATTATAAGGAGTTATCAGACATAAAAGATATGCATACTAAATATGTGTTTTATGTAGCAGCAGCTCTAGCCTTAATATTTGTTTTAATTATTATATTTAAATTATTAGGCAAGTTTAAATCAAATGACAAAAAGATAGAAAAATATCAAAGAAAAATAGATAAGTTAAAAGGCAAGATTAAAAACGAAGATTCTAATTATGATTATTCCATTGATGACGTAGATGATAGGCCAGTTATTAAAAGGGTAGAAGAAGATGAATACGTTATGCCTAAGAAATCTAGGAAGGAAAAATTAAAAGAATTAGAAGACGCTAAAAAAAGGTTGGATAAAAATAAACCAAAGTATAGAAGATTATCTTTAGAAGATGATGACGAATTATAATTAAAAATGCACAATATTATGAAAATATTGTGCATTTTATGTTTTTGTTCGACAATTTTTTTATAAATGGTTCGTATAATAGATGACTTAAGAAAGGAAAGTTTTATGAACTATTATAAAGAAATAAAAAATTTAATAGAAGAAAAAGAAGTAAATGATAAGGTTAGATACTTAGAAAGTAATAAAGAAACCATTAAAACTTACTATGAAATAGGAAGGCTTTTAATTAAAGCACAAGGTGGCGAAGAAAAAGCTAAATATGGAGACGGATTAATAAAGAAGTGGTCAGAAAAATTAACTAAAGAATACGGAAATGGATATAAGATTGCTAATCTTAAAAACATGAGAAAATTCTATATTATGTTTAGAAAAAGCTACACAGCGTGTAGCCAATCTAATTTATCATGGTCGCATTATAAGTATTTACTTAAGTTTGATAATGAAAACGAACGTAATTATTACATAAATAGATGTATTCAAAATAATTTATCCGTAAGAGGATTAATAAATGAGATAAAAACAAAATCATTTGATAGGTTATCTTATGCAGATAAGAAGAACATAAAACTAATAACAGACAAAGAAACTAGTTTAGATATAAAAGATATGATACATGACCCAATATTAATAAATATAGATGACAATGAAAAAATAAGTGAAAAGGTTTTAAAAAAATACATATTAAAAGAACTAGAACATTTCTTCTTAGAATTAGGTACTGGTTTTACTTTCGTAGGAAGCGAATATAAACTCTCATATGATAATAAAAATTATTACGTAGATTTATTACTGTTTAATACAGAACTTAACAGATACATAGTATGTGAACTTAAACTTGGTGAAATAAAGCCCGGAGATGTTGCGCAAACAAAGGTGTATATGATGTTAACCGATAAGTTTTTAAAAAGGAGATTTCATAACGAAACGATAGGCATTATAATAACACGTAAAAATGGTAAGTTAGCGTTAGAATATGTAAGTGATCCTAATATATTTGTTACAACGTATAGGTTATCTAATAAAGTTTTAACTAACATATAAATTAAAACTTATATACAATTTCTTCTTTATTTGCTATAATCAAGTTAGGTGAAAAATATATGAAAAAGGTAATTTTTATATCAAGTATGGGTGGTCATTTAACAGAACTTATGCAACTTAAAAGCATCTTTAAAGATTATGACTACAAACTTGTAACAGAAAAACATAAATCTACAGTTGGGCTTAAAGCAAGATATAAAAGTAAAATAGATTATCTTCTAACCGGTAATAAAGATCATATATTAAGGTATATTTGGGTATTACCATATAACGTGATAAAAAGTCTTATTTTATTTTTAAAATTTAAACCAGATGTAATTGTTACAACAGGAGCTCACACGTGTGTTGCAATGTGTTACATTGCTAAAATATTTAAGAAAAAAGTTATTTACATTGAATCATTTGCAAACATTGAAACAAAAACATTAACAGGAAAATTAATATATCCTATAGCGGACGTGTTTGTTGTTCAGTGGCATTCAATGCTTAAGTTATATCCAAAAGCTAAATATGAAGGGTGGATATTTTAATGATATTAGTATTATTAGGAACTCAAGATAAACCTTTTTTAAGATTGCTTAAAATGGTTTCAAAAGAAATAGATAAAGGTAACATAAAAGAAAAAGTAGTAGCGCAAACCGGATATACAGCATTTTCAGATAAAAATATGGAATCATTTGATTTTAAGAACAAAGAAGAAATAGAAAAACTAATTGATAAGGCTAGAATAATAATTACACATGCTGGTGTTGGGACAATAACGGAGTGCCTAGAAAAAGGAAAAAAGATAATCGTTGTACCAAGATTAAAAAAATACCTAGAGCACACAAATGATCATCAAATGCAAATAACAAAGGAATTTGAAATGAAAGGTTATGTCATTGCACTATATGATAAGTCGAGATTATCGGCTGCTTTAGAAAAAATAAAAACTTTTAAACCAAAAAAGTATGAATCAAACAGTGAAAACTTTAAGATGAAAATTAAAGATTACATAGATAATATCTAAAGAATATGATGAGTCATATTCTTTTACTTTACACTTAATTTATAAATTTTTGACGTTTTATAATTACTTTAGTATAATTAAGAAGGTGATATAAATGAAAAAAGTAACTATTTTAGCTCTCCATTTAGGTTATGGAGGTATTGAAAACGCAGTTGCAACATTAGCAAATCTTTTATGTGAAAAATATGAAGTTGAAATATTATCGGTATATAGACTATATAACGAGCCAGTTTTTGATATTGATGAAAGGGTAAAAATAAGATATATTTCTAATATTAAACCAAATAAAAAAGAAATGAAGTTTTACTTAGAAAAGAAAAATTTTAAAATGTTTTTTAAGGGAATTGGTAAATCATTAGAAACTGGATTTGTTAAATATATTAAAACTGCAAGTGCACTTAGAAAACTTGATTGTGATGTCATAATTTCTACACGTACAGTTCATAATATGTTAGTATCTAAGTTTGCTCCTAAAAAAATAAGAAAAATAGCTTGGGAACATAACCATCATAATAATAACAAGAAATACATAAACTCATTAGTTAAATCTTGTAAGGGAGTTAATAACTTAGTTTTGGTTTCAAATGAACTTACTAAATTTTATGGTAATTACTTAGGAAAAAAAGCGGTTTATATTCCAAACTGTCTTGATAAGCTTCCTAATAAATTATCTAAATTAGATAGTGAGAACTTAATATCAGTAGGTAGGTTATCAAAGGAAAAAGGCTTTGATGATTTGCTTAAGTTATTTAAAACACTTAGTATAAAACATCCTAATTGGAAACTAAACATTGTTGGTGATGGAATGGAAAGAGGAAATCTTCTAGAACTTGCAGAAGAATTAAAACTAGGGGATAAAGTAATATTTCACGGATATCAAAATAAAGAATACATAAATGAATTACTTTTAAATAGTTCAATATACGTTATGACATCTCATACAGAAAGCTTTGGTCTTGTTTTAATAGAAGCTATGAGCTACGGAATTCCTTGTCTTTCATATACGTCAGCACAAGGAGCAAACGAAATAATAGAAAACGGAAAAAGCGGTTATTTAATTGAAAACAGAGATTCTAGTGAAATGGTAAGTAAAATAGACTTATTAATTACTGATGAAAAACTAAGAAAAAAAATAGGAAAAGAAGCAAGATGTCGTGCTAAAGATTTTAGCGGCGAAGTAGTTCTTGAAAAATGGAGCAAATTAATTAATAAAAGAAAGTAGAAAGTAGAAAGTAGGCGGTAAATATGAAATTATCTGTTGTAGTACCTTGTTATAATGAAGCAGCAAACGTAAGTGAATTTGAAAGTGAGTTATCTAAAGCGCTTTTAAAAGAAAAAATAACTTATGAAATAATATTTGTAGATGATGGAAGTACGGATGACACTTATAGTAAATTATCCTCACTTAATAAAGCAAATAAAAACGTAAAAGTAATTAGGTTTTCAAGAAATTTTGGTAAAGAGTCCGCAATGCTTGCGGGACTTAAAAATGCAAGTGGAAGTTATGTTGCAATAATGGATGCTGATTTACAGCACACACCAGAAATGCTCATTTTAATGTATAAAAAGTTAATTAATGATGATAGTTTTGATTGCTGCTGTGCATATAAATCAAACAGGGAAGATGAAGGCTCTTTAAAAAGAACTTTAACTTCATTATTTTATAAAATAAATAATAAAATATCAGACGTTAAATTACTACCTGGAGCAAGTGACTTTAGGGTGTTTAAAAAATCAGTTTGTGATGCTATTACATCTCTTGATGAAAAAACAAGATTTCTAAAGGGAATGTTTTCATGGGTAGGATTTAATACGATATACGTTCCTTACATGCCAGAAAAAAGAATGTATGGAACTTCTAAATGGTCATTATTTAAACTCCTTAAGTATTCTCTTGGAGGTATAATATCGTTTTCAACTAAACCTATAAAATCAGTATTTATAATTGGTGTTGTTGCACTTATAGTTGGATTACTTAACTTTATTTTAATGGGTAATTTAGCTAATAGAACGATAATTTTGTTTATAAGTTTTATTATGCTACAACTTGGTATAATGTCACTTTATGTATCTAGAATATACAGTAATATTTTAAATAGACCTTGCTATATAATAAAAGAAAAATTAGGATTTAACGATAAAAGTTCAAAGTAAATTTCAAAAATAGTATTTGGTTGTTTTTCTAATTTATGATAAACTAATAATAGTGGTGATTTATTATGCAAAAAGAAATAATTGAAGTATTAAAAATAGTTATTATAGTAGCAGCCTTTACGGCTCTACTTTTTCCAATGATAAAATGGATTAGTTATCATGTTGGAGCACTTGATTATCCTAATGAAAGAAAGGTTCATAAAAAACCAATGCCAGTTATGGGTGGACTTATGATATACTTAGGCTTTTTGTTTGGATATATGCTTTTTGCACCTCAAAGTACTCAGATGTTAGCTATTTTAATAGCAAGCTTTATAGTGGTAATAACCGGAATATTAGATGTTATAAAACCTCTTCGTGCAAGAGAAAAATTAGTAGGTCAGGTAGTTGCAGCTTTAATAATAGTTTTTTATGGAAAGATACTTTTAAATGATATATCATTTTTTGGATATTATTTTGACTTTGGATGGCTAGCTTATCCAATTACATTAGTGTTTATTGTTGCTGTTATGAACTGCATTAACTTAATAGATGGTTTAGATGGACTAGCAGATGGTATATCAATGATATTCTTTATAACGATAGGTGTTTTAGCATTTATTATGCATAATTTAGGAAGTCTTGAAATTACTATCGCCTTTATTATGATAGGTGCTTGTCTTGGATTTTTAATATTTAACTTTAATCCTGCTAAAATATTTATGGGTGAGATAGGTTCTATGTTTCTAGGATTTATGATAGCTGTCGTTTGTCTTTTAGGATTTAAGGCAGTAACTCTTACATCACTTGTTGTTCCAATGCTTATTTTGGCAATTCCAATACTGGATACTTTATTTGCAATCCTAAGAAGAATTATTCATCATAAACCAATATATGAAGCAGATAAGCAGCATCTTCATCATCAACTATTAAATAAGAAATTCTCACAGAAAACAACTGTTTTAATAATATATGCAGTAAGTATTTTGTTTTCTTCAGCATCCATTTTTTATGTATTAAAAGATAGAAAAATAGGTGCAATAATATACGTTATTTTAGTACTACTTATAACATGGGTTGTTTTAACAACTAACATAGTTACTGATAATGCAAAGTTAAATTTAAAGAAAATACATTTTCCAGTAAAGAAAAAAGATAACGTAAAAAAGAAAAAGGTAAATAAGGCCAAGAAATAATTATTTTGGTCTTTTTATTTGACTTAAGCATTCTTTTGTGCTAATATACAAATCACCAATTATCAAAAGTTTATATGAAGGTGATAAAAATGTATGAAAAAAGTTTAAAAATATTAGGATTAAGTGATAATTTTGATCGAATGGATTTAGAAGTTGCATATAATAAGGCAAAGCAAAAATCAAAAAATAACTTATCAAATGAAAAAATTATAAAAATAATAGAGGATGCTTATAATTATTTGTTAGAAGATATGCTAAATAAAGAAGAAGTTAAAATTAATATAGATAATCTTCCAAAACAAGAGTCAATAGATATAAGATTAATTACTTTAATTAAAGCTTTGGAATATACTTTAGATGATGAATCAAAAATAGATAAAGAACTTAGAAACTATGATGCTAATTTTGAGGATTTAGATAATGCTATTCATTATTTTGAATTAGTTAATATGAGAGAAGCTTTAAAAAACTTAAAATCAAGAAAAAATAAGTAAAAGAATGAAATTTGTTCATTCTTTTGTTTTTTTATGTTATTATATACTTATATAATAGTTAGGAGGAATTTAAAATGGAAAGATTATCCAAACTAGAATTTTATAGTATAGATGGTAAAAAGATAACAAAAGAAGAAAATCCAAGTGAATTTGAAAAAGCATTAAAAAAAGTAATTAGAAAAGATATAAATAGATTATCTAATAAACTTTCTAATATAACAAAAGAAATTATTAAGGAAAGTGCTATAGCAGGTTATGTTATAGAAGATGGTTTAGATGATGATATAAAAAATATTGATTCATTAATCATTAAGGTAGAAAGCATAGTAAGCGATTTAATAGTAAAAAAAGGAAGTATAAAAATAGGCTTATTTACTTCTAATAAAAAGGGTAAGAAAGACGAAATAAAATTATTAGATGAAAAAATAAATTATATTTCTAGATGCCAAAATGACATTATTGCAATAAAAAATGAATATAATAAATTACTAAAAAATAAAGATTTAAAGGGTCTTAATTTAGAAGAAAAAGAAGTTAAAAATGAAGAAAAAGAAGAAGATCCATTAGAAAGAACAATAAACTTTTACATGGCAAAGCAAGGTTAATGCTTTGCTTTATATTTAAGAAAGCAGGATAATTATGAAAGTACTTTTATATACAGAAAATGAAAAAATGATTGGAAAATCTGGACTTGGTAAAGCAATAAAACATCAAATGAAGGCACTTTCTTATGCAGGGGTACCTTACACAACTAATCCTTCTGATGACTATGATATACTTCATATTAATACTTATTTTCCAAAGTCATATATGCTTGCTAAAAAAGCTAAAAAACATGGCAAAAAAATAGTTTATCACGCACATTCAACCGAAGAAGATTATAAAAATGGCTTTATTTTAGCTAATAAGACGTCTAAATTATTTAAAAAATGGTTAATTAAATGTTATAGTTTAGGTGATGTTATAGTAACACCAACGCCTTATTCTAAAGGACTTTTAAAAGGCTATAAGGGACTTACTGATAAGAAAATTAAAGATGTATCAAATGGTATAGAATTAGATTTCTTTAAGGAAGATAAGCATCTTAAAAATGAGTTTAGAAAAAAGTATGGATATAAAGATACTGATAAAGTTATTTTTGGAATAGGTCTTTATATTGAAAGAAAAGGAATAGTAGACTTTGTTGAGCTTGCTAAAAGAATGAAAGAGTACAAATTCATTTGGTTTGGATATAGTCCTCTTGCGGCAGCAACTAAACCAGTTAAAAAAGCAGTTCATACGAAACTTGATAACTTAACGTTTGCAGGTTACGTAGAACCATCTATAATTAAATCAGCAATGAACGGAGCGGACTTATTTTTATTCCCAACTCTTGAAGAGACAGAAGGAATTCCTATAATAGAAGCTTGTGCATGTAAGTGTGATGCTATTATAAGAGATATTCCTATATTTGATGGTTGGCTTAAAGATGGTAAAAACGTATATAAAGCAAAAGACGTAGATGAATTTGAAAGAAAGATAAGACTTTTCTTTGATGGTAAACTTAAGAGTTTAGCATCAAACGCATATAAGATAGCAGAAGAAAGAGATTTAAAAAACATAGGAAATAAATTAAAAAACATATATGAAGAAGTAATGCACTCTAGCAAATAATAGAGTGTTTTTTTGTATAAGGCTTTTCAATTAAAAAATAAAGTTATCTTTTACAATTATTATTACAATTACAATTACATCCATTAAATATAACACTTAGTATCCAAAATAATATAATAAATGGTAGGAATATAATAAATAATATTATGAATAATGGTAAAAAAATTAAAAATAATAGGAATAAACACCACATATTTTTCACATCCTTTAATTATTAAGATGCAAATAAAATAATAATAGCAATAGCAACTATACCAATTATTTGATATTTATGTTATACTCTAAATAGTCGTTTGGAGGTAATAAAATGGATTATAAGATTCCTAATCACGTTGCAATTATAATGGATGGTAATGGAAGATGGGCACAAAAAAGAGGATTAAAACGTACTAAAGGACATCAAATGGGTGCTAAGGTCCTAAAAAAGATATCTGAGTATGTTTATGATAAAAAAATAAAAGTATTAAGTGTTTTTGCTTTTTCAACAGAAAACTGGAAAAGAGATAAAGAAGAAGTAGATTACTTAATGGATTTATTTATAAAAGTATTTAAAGATAACTTTAAATCTATAAAAGAAAAAGGTGTTAAAATAGTTTTTTCAGGTGTTAAAACAAAACTTAATGATAAAGTGTTAAAAGAAATGAAAAGGATGACTGAAGAAACTAAGAATAATAAAAACGGAGTATTTAATATCTGCTTAAATTATGGTGGGCAAGATGAAATAGTAGAAGCTACTAAAAAAATAGTAAGTGATGTAAAAGAAGGTAAAATAAAAATAGATGATATAAATAAAGATATGTATAACAGTTATTTATTTAATGATTTACCACCAATAGATTTAATGATAAGAACTAGTGGGGAATATAGAATAAGTAATTTTATGTTATGGCAAATGGCGTATGCAGAGCTTTATTTTACAGACGTTTTATGGCCTGATTTTGATGAAAAAGAACTAGATAAAGCAATTGATTCATTTAATAAAAGAGACAGAAGATTTGGAGGAGTAAAGAAGTAGATATGCTTCTTTTTCTTTTGTATTAAAAAAGTAGAAACATATTTTGTTTCTACTTAATGTAACCATTGGTTTTAAATCTTTCTATTGTATCTTCCTTACTTGTTTCTCCAACTATTCTGTTTAAGGTTGTCTCTTCTTCTCCCTTTGTTATAAAAGCAATAGTAGGAGTACCAGATATACTTAAATATTCATTAAATTCATTATATTCTTTTTTACTTAATTTACTATTATCTAAGTGATATATAGTTATTTTATATTCTTTTAAAACACTTTTTAAAGTAGGTAAGTAAGATATGCAGTGTGAGCAGTTTTCATTACCAACATAAAGAGCAAAGGTCTCTTTATTAGCCATTTTTTCTTTAAAATCATCAAGGGATATTTCTTTTATATATTTATCACTTGATGTACATCCTGTTAATAATATTACTAACGTAAATATAAGTATTATACTTTTAAAAATTTTTTTCATAAAAATCACCTGTAATAATTTTATCACTTATTTTTTTATTTAACAATAAAAATGTTTTGTATTAGTCGTTTTGTGTCTATATTTGTTTAATGAAAAATAGGTATTCTTGTAAACTATCCGTAAATAAGTGGTTTACTTTTTTCTTTTAAGTAGTTATAATTAGATTAATGATAAGTAAATAGAAAGGAAATAAAATATGAATTGTAAAAAATGTGGTTATCCATTAGTGTCAGGTCAAGTTATTTGCTCTAATTGTGGGGAATATAATCAAGAACAGGAAACTATAAACAATAATGTGATAAATGAACAAATTAATAATAATATATATGAAAACAGAAATATTGAATCAAATATTTATAAAGAGGAAAATGTGCATAAAAAGCAAAATGTATGGTTAAGAATTTCATCTATAGTGGGACTTTTTAGCGGTATTGGTTTATTAGTTATGGCATTTTCAAATCTATTTTTAATGTCTGGCCTTAAAGGGTTTGATTTTAAATATTTGCTAGCTATAGTAATAAGTTTAATTTCTGTGTTTTATGCATTTATGCTTAGCAATTTCAATCTAGGGAAAAATAAAATTTTTGATAATAAGACTTTATTTGTAATATTACTTATTCTAAATGGAATTGCATCAATAGTTTATAAAATTTATTTAGTTGTATTTATATTTGCAATAATAGGTTTTTTTAAAAGCATAAAAGAAGATAAATAGTTATTTTTAAAACTATTATATACCAGGAGTATTTATATGGTAATAGGAGAAAAAGATAGAAAAAATAAATATAAAAACTTTAAAAAATATATTAATAATAAGGATGCTATAATAGAAACAGATCCAATAAACGAATTAGAAGAAGTATTTATAAAAGCATTTAATGAAAAAGATATAAAAAAGAGGTATGAGTTCATATATGATTATATGTGTAAATATCTAGATAATAATGTATGCATTTTATGTGATTTTAAAAATGATAAATGCATTGCAAATAGATTAGGCAAATCAGTTCATAAAGAAAATGGATGTTGCTATTTTAGAAATGAGGGATTTTGTAAATTATTTAAAGATAAAAGATGTACTAATCCAAATATATCATGCAAATTATTTATGTGTGAATATGTAGAAAAAAATATAATGAAGAAAAAGTCATTACCTAAAAATTACTTATTATTAGATTTTTTCTTTAATAAAAAACAAAAAGAAATATTACAAAGAAGTTACAGAAAGAAAAAAGAAGAAACAATAAGTAAACTACTTGTAAATAGATAGTTTACTTTTTTCTTATAAATCGTTATAATTAAGTTAATAAGAGGAGAGTGGATATGAAAAATATAATAGAATACATAAAAGACAAATCATACTATCTTTTGGGAGGAATAGTAGTAGTTATTATATTATTAGTAATTATTAACGCTTGCTCTAATGGTTCTGGTAGCTACGATAAAATAGAACAGAAAATGGTTAATGCAGCAAAAAGTTATTATGCTTCTCATGAAAAGAACTTACCTAAAGAAGAAAGTGGAACTGTTAAAGTTACAATAAATACTTTAATAGAAGCAGAATTATTAAAGGAAGTAAAAGATCCAAAGAATAAAGATCAAGATTGTTCTGGGTACGTAGAAGTAACTAAAGTAGGAAAAGAGTATTCTTATACACCATTTTTAGTATGTAAAGGTAACTATGAGCCAAAATATTTAACGGACATAGTAAAACAATCTAAACAAGATGAATATGGAAACGGTGTTTATGAAATGGGTGGCGAATACGTTTACCGTGGTGATGATGTAAAAAACTATGTATCATTTAATAATCAATTATGGAGAATAGTTAAAGTTGATAGTGAAGGTGATATAAAGCTTGTGTTAGCTAAGTATACTGATGACCAATATGCGTGGGATGATTCTTATAATTCAGAAAAAAATGATTCTTCTGGAATAACTACAGATTATTTGCACACCAACATAAGAAAAGTTTTAAGTAATTATTACAATTCTAATTTAGTCAAAGATGCCAAAGCTAAAGTAGTCTCTAAAAATTTATGTATAGGAAAATATTTGATAACTGATGAATTTAGCAATGAAAAAGAATGCTCGGTAGTTAAAGAAAATGAGAAAATAGGGTTATTGACTGCTAATGACTATCATTTAGCAAGTTTAGATTCTAATTGCGTTACATTAAAGAGCAGGGAATGTGCAAACAGAAATTATTTAGCAGATTCTAGTTACTTTAATACCTGGCTTTTATCTACGGCGTCAGAAAACACTTATAAAGCTTATTCAATTTCAAAAACAATAAGTGAGATGTATGCTTCAACATCGAAAAAAATAAATCCAACAATCTATTTAAGCCAAAAAGTTGTTGTATTAGATGGCAAGGGAAAAGAGTCTTTGCCATATATAATAAAAAATTAAAAAACATAATCATATAGATTGACAAAAAAAAATAAATAGTTTAATATATTAATATATTGTAAGGAGGAATTTATATGTTTTTTTTAGTAGAACCTTGTGCTGATACAACTATGTTACAAGTTATGGGAATAGTTAGATTTATTATGAGGGTTATATGCATTATTGTTCCAATTGTCATGATTGTTCTTGGAACAATTGATTTATTTAAGGCTGTAACAGCTGGTAAAGAAGAAGATATCAAAAAGAAACAAAAAGCATTAATAACTAGATTAATTGCCGGTATATTGGTATTTTTGGTTCCAACTATAGTTACAGTATTATTTAACTTAATTGGCTTTGGTGATTGGAAAACGTGTTGGAATAATGCAAGTGATGACTTTAGCTCATTATTTAATGGCGACAAGCTTCAATAATACTTTGTAAAAAAAGCAATCAAAAATGAAGGTATTTTATACTTTCATTTTTTTGTTAAAAATGTTATTATATATGTATAATGATAGAGTGTATGTTAGGATGGTGTATTTATGAAGAAGAATATAAATAGAATGATTATTACATTAGTTGTAATTATGATGAGTTTTTTTGTTGGTGTTAGTAGTACAAAAGCACTTGATAAGTGTGATTTTGAAAATAATTATGGAAGTATAAGTGAATCTCATAAACCGCATGTTGAAATTGGCGATACAAATTATGGAATGTCAAGAATTTCATATTGGTGTTATAATGGAAAAACAGCGGTTGGAGCAGCTGCTAAAAGTACGTGCGATAATGCTTCTGGTAAATTTTATATACAATTTAACGTTGCTAGAGAAACCTCCAAAGATGGGGGATATGTAAAAAATACTAAGTTTACTATTTATAATAAAAAAGGTGATGCTCAATGTTACATAGAATACGATGAATCAAGTAAAAAATACGGGGTCTATCAATATAATTTTAATTTGAACAAAAAAGAGGTAGGAAAAATTGTTGTTGAAGGAACATATTATACTGGTGAAAAGGATAAAAAATTTGGAAAAAATGAGTTTAATATAAATCATGATGGTGATAGTTCTGGAGATACTCACACTACAAAGAAGGGAACTACTTCAACTTCAATAGATGGTGATGTTATAGGTGGTGGAGCAGCAGCTGATACTAAAAAAGGAAAAGCAAAAAAAGAAGCTATTAAAACTAACGAATCTGGTGAAATAATAAATTCAGGTTCTACAAGCTGCACAGATGTTAGTGATCTAATTCATGATTATTGGAAATATGTTATGGTAATAACTCCTATTTTATTGATTGTTATGATCACAATAGATTTTTTTCAAGCTTTAGCAAAAGGTGATAATGATTCGATAAAAAAGGCTGGCAATAACGCTATTAAAAGAACTATTGCCGCGGTTGTGTTGCTTGCTTTACCAGCGTTATTAAGTTTGATATTTAGTTTAGTTGGGTTAGATTTATGCGTATAGGGAGGTTTTTATGAACATATTACTTAGTTGGCTAGGGCCCTTAAGGGCCATTTGTATGGCTATTGATGGAGTTGCATATTCACTATTAGATGATGCTTATAATATTGTAATTAATCTTTCTACTGCTGAGCTTTTAAACCATTCAACTATAAAAAGTTTAATGAGCAATTTGTATGTATTAGTTGGAGTAGTTGCATTTTTTAGATTAGCATTACTACTTGTTAATGCTATAATTGATCCTGAAAAATTAAATGAAAAAGGAAAAGGATTAAGTAGTATATTTTTTAGGGTAGTTGGAATGATTATTTTGCTTGTTGTAACTCCTATGTTATTCCAAATGTCTTATGAATTACAAGGTAAGATAGTTGGGGCAGATACAGGGAAAAATATTATTTTTAAAACTATATTAGGAGATAATGCTAATATTGGTTCTTCTAAAGAAGGCAATGCTGGAAGTGCTTTACAAAATATAGCTTTATCTTCATTGATTACAATTGATAAGGAATATTTAGTAAACAATGGAAAACAATGTAAAATAGGGGAAGAAAGTAGTGATTGCGGTTTTTATCCATTAACTTGTGTTTCTAATGGAGACGGAACATGTACACCACAAGGTGGATATATTTATGATCCGGATATTTGTGATTGGTCGAATTGTCAAAATGCTGTAGATGTATATAATGAGATGTACATTTCTGAAAATATGTCACCGGCAAAATTAGCTGGTTATGTAGGTGTTAGTAAAAAAATAGAGATTAATGGTTCTGATGAAAAACAAGAAGTATACGTATATAATTATATGCTTCTTGTAACTGGGATAGTTGGTATAGGTATGACGCTTGTGATACTATCATTTGCTATAGATATAGCGATTAGAATGTTTGAACTTATAGCATTAGAAATTTTATCTCCTTTATTTATTGCTACGTTTGTTGATCCAAAATCAGCGCAATCTGGACCTTTTAAGAACTGGTTAACGGCAGTAGGACAAAGTTATGTTACTTTATATATTAGACTTGCCATATTAGCTTTAATGGTTTTATTGGTATCAATCATAAATCAGTCAAAAATATTTCAATCAATGGGAGATGTGGCTGGTCCTGCAAAAATATTTATGATAATAGGTCTTTTGATATTTGCTAAAAAATCTCCTAAATGGATAAGTGATATGATTGGTATTAAAGGCAATGGTATGGGATTATGGACACCTAAAAAATTGAGAGAAAACATGGCTTTTGGCAATACCATATCAAATGGTGCTCGTGCAGCAGCTGGTTTGGGTTTAGGAGCGGCTGCTGGTATTCATGCTGCTAGGAAGGCAAACAGATTAAATAGAGCGGCTAATGGTGAAACTATTCATTCGAGAGCTAAGCAAGCTGCGAAAAATAAAAAAGGACAAGGTTTTAAAAAACAAGCTGGTGCATATTTGGGATCCATGTTTTCAAAAGAAGGTGCAAAACAAAACTGGGATAATATGATTAAAGGAAAAAAGGACAATGCTCGTGCCGGTTTTGGAGCCATGATAGGTGGTATGAAAAGTGGTGCCGAAAATGGTTGGAAGGCTGATGATATTAAAGATATGCAAGGGAAAATTAAGGCAAACGCAGATGCAACTTTAAATACATATGCACCTGGTTATAAAAAACCATCACAACGTGCTTCTGAAAAAATTGATAAATTTGCTCAAAGACAAATGGACAACGTATTAGGTGATTCAACTACTCGTGGAAAAAGAGAGAAAGATCTTAAGGATAGAAATACTGCAGAAACAAACGGAATGCTTGTAACAGGAGCGGATGGTAAGCGTAACAAGATAATGAGTCCGGTAGATGCTTCAGAGGTTAAAAACTTGTGTAATGGTGGTGTTAAAACAAGCAATGGTAGAGCTATTGAATTTTCATCAACAAATGAAAATGGTATTTCTCAGGCTTTAATTGCAAGTAGAGCAACAGATGTTAAGTTAGATTCCAACGGAAATGTTACTTGTAAATTAGGAAAAGACGATTTGGTTATGGACCTTAAGAGTGGAAAGGTTAATGTTACAAGAGATGGTCAAACAACAACAAAGGATGCATCTGATTACGCTGTTGAGGGTGATAAGATTATGAATGCTAATGGTAAGATGGCTATGGAATCAATTGCTAGAGAAAATGCAATTGAGAAAATTGTTACTGTTAATAATAATGAACAAGCTATTGCACAAGCTAATCAAAATATGTTGGCGGCTAATAGTCAAATCATTGAACTTAAAGGAAATGTTGAGGCAAAATTTGGTGCAAATGCCAAGAACGCTTTTGCGGCTTTAGAAGCAAAGTTAGATGATATAAATAAAGCACAACTGGATTATGAAAAAGCTATGAAAAAACGTAGTGAATTAAACCCAGAAGATTCAAATTATCAACAGGATTTAAACAGTGTAATGAATGAAATATCACAAGCAAGTCAACATCTAGAAGATATGAATGCAACTGCTAATACGATTAAAGAAAACTTAGGTAGTCAAATTGGGGCAGGACAAGCAGAAGTTATATTCTCAGCTCTTACATCAAAGAATAATAATATTCTTCAAGTTCAGAGAATTTCAACTGAAACTGCAGAATTAAAATCAGAGATTAATACTGATATTGAAAATTACGGCGAAAATAGTTACTATGCTCCAGAAAACAATGATAAGAGTGGTCACGTTAACTATGCTGCAGAACCAGGAAAAGTTGAAGAAATTATTGATTTGATGAAAGCAAAAAAACAAAAAGTTGATGATAGATATAAGAAAGCAACAGAAGTTAAATCAGAATAGAAAGGGGAATGAACTATGGAACAAAATGGACAATATTTGATAGCGGCAAACTCTAAAAGAGGACAACTAATATTCAGTATATTTAGACCAATAGATTTATATATAGCAATAGGTGGTAGTGTTACAACAATATTATTGTTTTTGATAATTAAGCCTGATTCATTATGGCTAACTATTATAACACTACTTCCAATACTTATATGTGCGTTCTTAGTTATTCCAATCCCTAATTATCATAATATGATGTGTGTACTTCAAAATATATATAAATTTTACTTTGTTGAAAGAAGAACTTTTAAATGGAGAGGATGGTGTGCTAAAGATGAGTTCAAATAATACTAGTAATACAACAGAAAGTTTTGTTCCAATTAGGGCTATTGTTAATAACATGATAGAACTTGATAATGGAGAAAAAATTGCTGGAGTTAAAATTGCTCCTAAAAATATATTTATAATGGAAGAAAGTGATCAATTTAATGTTATAGATAGATTAAAGGATTTCTATAATACTATTGATTTTGAATTTTGGCTTATTATAGCAGATAGGCCAGTTGATATATCTGTTTATATTGCACAGCTTCAAATGCAATATAATAATGCAAAAGATCCTGTAATTAGAAAACTTATTAACGAAGATTTAAGAAAAGCAAGTAACTTTACTGACGATGTGACAGATGTAGAATTTTATATGTTATTTAAAGAAAAACAAGTTGAGATGGTTCAGAAAAAGTTAAGATTAATGATAAATGGCTTGGCATCAGCAGGTTTAGCCTCAGCACAAGCTAATAATGATGATTTAAGAAGTATATTAGATAATTTCTTAAATGGTGGTGAAAAAACTACTTTTGGGACGGTGATGGCATAATGGCAAATATTAATATAAAAAAAGAGTTAGCACCTAAAGGATTAGAGTTTCATCCTGCTGATTTTGTTATAAGTGATAAATGGTGCACCATTTTAACTATCGTATCTTATCCAAAATGGATTACACCAGGATATTTATCTGATTTAGCAACTAGTGGTGGTGTTAAGGTTGTAATAAAACATATTCCTCTTCCTTATTCTGTAATGTCTAAAATGCTTAATAAAGAATTAGCAGAATTGAAAGATAATTATGAAAAAGAAAGAGATAAAACAGCACAGGAACAATTAAGGCAAGATTATGATTCATTAAATGATTTCATTCAAATGATAGTAACCAATCAATCTAAAATCTTTGATTTTCAAATGCATGTTGTTGTAACAGCTAATAGTAAGGAAGAATTAGATACAAAGAAAATCCAAGTGAAAAATTATTTGGAATCCATGGAATTAAGAGGAATTCCTCTTAGATTTGAGCAAAAAAAGGTATTAAAATCAATTCTTCCGATTTTTCCAAAGCAAGATATAGAAGATCAGATAGGAACTCCTATAACATCTCCAACTATTGCAGCTATGTATCCATTTATTTTTGATAGCTTAAAAGATCCAGGACCATCTTGCCTTTTGGGAACAGATTTTTCTGGTGGTGTAGTTTTATTTAATCAATTTTTATACCAAGTAAGAAAAGAATTTAATAGAAACAACGCTAATATGATTATTTTAGGTACATCTGGTAGTGGTAAATCTACTGCTGCTAAACTTCTTTTAAGAACTTATATAAGAAATGAATATAAAGTTGTTGCAATAGACCCCGAGGGTGAACTTGAAGAAATGACTACACGTATGCGAGGAGACTTTATAGATCTTGGTAAAGGTGGAGAATTTGGTATGATAAATCCACTTGAGGTTATTATAGAGGCTGATGAAGAAGAACTGAAAGATGGACTGGGATACACGGTTCTTACAAAAACTTTGCAATTCTTGAAAGCTTTCATGAAATATTATGATCCCACAATAACAGAAGATGTACTAACTATGTTTAGTGAGATAGCACAGCTTACATATCAACGTTTTGGTATATCTTTTGAAACAGATTTTTCTCATCTAAGCTCAGAACAATATCCAACATTTTCAGATTTATATGAAACATTAGTAAGAAGATTAGAAGCTTATGGTGATCAAGTAACTCATGAAAGAGATATTTTAGAAAAACTAGAACTTAAAATAAGACCTCTTGTTAAAGAATTAAAGTTTTATTTTGATGGTAAAACAACTATTCATCCACAATCTAAGTTTATTGTGTTTAACATAAGAGATTTAATGAATGCTGATGAAAATATAAGAAACGCGCTATTCTTTAACGTTCTTAAATATGCTTGGAGCCATTGCTTGGATAGATCTACAAACACCATAATGATGGTAGATGAGGCACATATGCTTTTATCTAGTAAAAATAATATAGGAGCTGATTTCCTTGCTAACATACAAAGACGTGCTCGTAAATATAATAGTGGTACTGTTGTAATAACACAACAACCATCAGATTTCGCTGATCCTTCGGTAATAACGCAAGGTAAAGCTATATTTGATAATGCTTCTTACTATCTTGTTATGGGACTAAAAAAGCAAGCTGTTGAAGATCTTGGTATGCTAATAGATTTAAATGATCAGGAAAAGGAAAGTATAAAAAAATATAATCAAGGTGAAGCTTTATTTGTTTGCGGAAGCAGAAGAATGCGCATAGATGTTATTGTAACAGAAGCTGAATTGGATTCATTTGGTGAAGGTGGCGGTTTATAAAAATTGGATTTTGTCCAATTTTTTATTTTGCATTAGTTTGATACGTTCAACATTTTATGATATAATTTTTACATGATATGGTGGTGAGGACATGAATGGGCATGGAAAAGATCAAGATGAAAAGATAGAAAATCTTGATTTAAATGATATAAACTTAGAAGTTAAAATAAAGCCAACAGAAGTTAAAGTAGAAAATTTGGACTTTGAAACAGACTCAAGTATTAGCAATACTAATACGAATGCAGAAAATAATGGATTTGGTGATGTAGCAGAGAATTTAACTGATGATCAATTGTCTAATGAAGTTTTTCAGGATAGTAAATCATCGGATAAAATGACGACAGATGAGAATCAAGGCGATCAGTCAGCTTATGATTCTCCTTCGAATGACCAGTTGCAACAAAGTGATGATTTAGTTGAAAGCGGAGATCAAGAAAATTCATTTGATGAAGGAGATTTAAAAGAACCTGAGGCAGGAGAAAAAAATAATGAACAATCTTTTGGTGAAAATATTTCGAATGGTCAATCTAGTGGAGAAGCGCCGGTAAATGATCATACTAATTCAGAAAATTCTGGTGGGAATAAAGAAGGCGGAAAATCACAAAATGATAATTTGGAGAATAAAAAAAATGATAACAATTTAAATAATAATCCTGAAAACAAAAAAGATGCAAATGAGGATTCAGGAGAAAAAAAGAATCGTGACAATGGTCAAAACAATTCTGATTTAAATAATAAAAAGGATCAAGATACAAGCAAGCCACCGCAAGATAATAAGAAGAAAAATGAAAATTCATCTCCTTCAAAATCTAACAATAATAAGTCTGAAATGGGTAATAAAGAAAAGAAACCAAGTGGTTTGAACAAAAAAAGAGATGATTTAAAAAACAAGTGGAATAATAGACCAAAAACTCCAAAAGATTTTGCAAACAGAGCAAAAAACGGAATTAAAAATCGTGCTAAAAATAGGTATAATAATTCAGGGCTGGGAAAAGCCATAAATAATGGTAAAAAAGCGATTCAAGGTGGAAAAAAAGCAGCGCAGAAGACGAAAGTTGCAGCTAAGGCTATAGGCACGTTTTTAAAAACGCCAGCTGGTTTAATAACTCTTGGTGTAATAGTAGGATTATTGTTAATAATGATTTTAATTATAATAGTGCCAAGCATGTTCGCTTCAGGATCACCACTTGTTGGTGGAGAAGTTCAAGAAGAGGAAAATTATAACAGGTATTCTGAAGTAGATCAAAAAACAATAGAAAAATTAAAGTCAATAGCGCAAAAATATTCATCAGGTAATCCTTCTTATGCTATGGCGGCAACACTTTATCCTTACATTGAGGAAATGCAAAATGGAAATGTAAATTCAATTAGGGGAAAAACTAATACTTCTCAATCTGATGATGAAGATGCTTATGATGATTCGGATAATTCGGATGATTCAGATGAGAAAGAAGATTTAAAAGAGGATGAAAATGATTCTATTTCTAATGATCTATATTTAGAATTATTTAGACAATGGAAATATAGAAGAAAATTCACAAAATTGTTAAAAGAATCACAAAGTGGTGATGACAATTTGACTGAATATTTAAAAAATACTTGGTTTAAAAAAGATGCAGGTTATAAAGAATTATTTGATGGAGTTAAAGATCAAAGTGCTTTGGCTGATGCAATTATAAGTGATATTCAAGATCAAAAAGATGATTTTAAGGGATATTTCTTTGAAAATTGTTCTACAACATATGGTTCTCAATCTGCTGGATCAGTTGAAGTAGATGAAATGCTTAAGGGAAATATTTTGGTAGATGTTAAAATATCTAGTTGCACTACTGGTAAGAACGTATGGGATTGTGAAAGTATATATGACTCTCCGATAGATATAGCAAAATATGTAAAAGGTGTTACATATGAAGAAATTGGTGTAAGTGGTTCATCGGATATTGAAAAAGTAAAAGCTCAAATGGTTGCAGCTAAAAGTTATGTTATTGGCAGAGCGAAATCAATGGGTTGGGGAGTTAGAAAGGATAATTCAGGAAACTATATAGTTACAATAAGAAATAATACTAACGATCAAGATTATTGTGATATAGATGTAGGGTGTAAAAGTGGCAAAACAAAAGTTAACTCCGATAATCTTAGATCAGCAGTAGATGATGCTACGAGAGCAAAACTAGATGAAGCTTGGGAGGCTACTAAAAATGTTTACATTCAAAATAGTAAAGGTTCTTTGGTAGGAGAGTTTTGCAATAGCAGAACAGGAATATGTAATTTATGCAAAAAAGGAACTTGTTTAGCACATGTAGAACTAGAAAATTATTCATCTGTGTCTTATGATAAAATACTTACTGATCAGTATAGTTCTTATTCACTTGTTACTGTAGAAGGGGAATTTGCTTCTGCAATAGTTGGAGTGGCAAACACAACTTGTTCAACTACAAATGATAATTCAAATTTCATTTATTATGCGCAAAATGATTATGCAAATACTGCTTTTTGTGGAAGATCTTTATCTAGCGGAAAAAATGGCTGTGCAAATGGAGACTCAATTTGTACTTCAGGATGTGGTGTTACATCGGCCGCAATGGCAGTTGCAACATTAACACAAAACAAATCTATAACGCCTGAAACCATAAATTCGAGTGCAAGAGTGGGAACAGATTGTGGTTCTGATGGAACAACAGGAAGCTTATTTCCTTATGTTTCTAGTAATAATGGACTTGAAGCAAAAAGTATAAGCACGAAGAAAGATATTATATCTACGCTAGATTCTGGCGGGTTAGTTATTGCTAATGTTGCTGGTGTATTTGGTGACGGAATCTACAAAACTGATGGTGGTCATTATGTTGTTATTAGAGGATATAGTGGTGATAACGTATACATTGCAGATCCTTGGCAAAATCAATCTATGATAAAACATTGTGAAGAATTTGATTCAAGTAACCATTGTACTAAATTAAGTACGGACTTTGATACATTCGTGTCTAATGTTAAAAATCATGGTGCGGCAGGATTTTATGCAATTACCGGTGGTATTTCTTTTAGTGAATCTGGGTCATCTGGAGCATCACAAGGAACTGGTGAAACAACAGGATATTTAACTAGCCCATTTGGTAAAAATGAAACAAATAGTCAAGCAAAGAATCATCTAAATGGAAATTCATCAACGCTTTATTATAATAGCGGTGGATATCATGGAGCAATTGATTTTGCTGTTACTTCAGGAACTAAAGTTTATGCTATGGATGGCGGAGAAGTTGTGACTGCTCATAATGATACCGGTAACGCATATGGTAAATATATAATAATAAAATTAAACACAAAAGAAAAAACATATTATAATTTGTATGCACATCTTTCTAACATTAAAGTCAAAGAAGGCGAAAAAGTATCGCAAGGGCAATTAATTGCTTTATCAGGAAATACTGGAACAAATACTACAGGGGCACATTTACATGCGGAATTAATTAATTCTATAAGTTGTTTGGGACATACGTGCAGCGGTACACATTATAACGTTCTTAAATATATTGGAACTAAGAAAACATATGTTGGTCAAAAATGTGACGGTAAAGGATGCTGATAAAATGAATAAAAAAATAAAATATATATTAATAATAGTTTGTGTATTACTTTTGACAGGATGTACTGTCAGAAGTAATATAACACTTGAAAATAACGGAAAAACAAAAGAGGAAGTATATTTGCTTAATAAAACGGAAAACTTAACATCAGATAAATACTCTTTTGAAAAATTGATGGATATGATGGTAAGTCCTTATAAACAAGTTCTTGATTTTAAGGCGTATTCTTATACATATGAAAAAGGAAAAAAACTAAGTGGTGTAAAGGTTTATAAAAGTTATAAAAACATATGTGACTATTTTAATAATTCTGCATTAAATCAATATGTATATAAATACATGAGTTGTACGGAAAATGATTATTATTATGAAATAAAAAATGCAACAGAGTATATACCATATTGTGCTCAATGTGCAGAATGGCCAGAACTAGGTGATGTAGAATTGAAGATAAAACTTCCAGTATCTGCAACAGAACAAAATGCAGATGAAGTGGATGGCAATACTTACATATGGAAATATGATGAAAACACTAAAGATAAAAACTTTTACTTAAAAATAAGCAAGAGTGCTTTGGAAGAAAGTAAAAAAAATTATATTAAAAACCAAGAAATCAAAAAAAATAGATCTAAAATTATTAATATTGGAATTATAGTTGGTGTTATTTTGTTAATTTCATGTGTGATATTTGCATTTTACAAAAAATATAAAAAAAATAATTTTGATTATGAATAAAATATTATACCAAATACATTAAATATTTGGTATAATATTTTTATATGAATGATTTATATCGTTTTAAGGGGAGGCTTTAGTATGAAGCTAAAATTTAGAGCAGAACATAAAGATTTTGTGGCTTATGCATGGGCTTGTTTATTATTGTTAGTGATTGTTGCTTTATGTGTTAGAAACTTATACCATGTAACTGATGCTGGAACTAGCACGACAACTGAAACATTGGGGTGGACTTTTAATTTTATACCAGCATTTTTTCCACCATATTTAGGTTATACTATTCTTTTTTGGATACTTGCAGTTGTTCTTTTAACAGCAAGTGTATCAAGCAAATTTTTTACTACTGAAAAAGGTTTTGGTATAGTACAAGGTAAAAAAGAAGATGGTTTTGGTAGATTTGCTAAGGAAGATGAATATAAAAATTTCAAAGATGTAGAGCCTGTTGAACTTACGGCAAAGGAAAGTACGGCAGCAGGTTTTCCACTTGTTTACGATAAAAAGAAAAATTTAGTATACGTAGATAATGGAGAAGCACACTCGCTTGTTATTGGTGCTACTGGTTCAGGTAAAACTCAAATGGTAATTAATCCATTAGTTAATATTTTATCTAAAAAGGGTGAATCAATGGTTATTACCGATCCTAAGGGTGAAATATTTGAAAAGAATGGTGAAATGTTAAAGGATTTAGGATATGACGTTATAGTAGTTAACTTCCGTGATCCTCAAAATGGTAGTTGTTGGAATCCTTATACATTACCATATAAGTATTATAAAGAAGGTAATCAAGATAAAGCAAATGAACTTTTAAATGATATGGCTATTAACATAGCAACTGATGAGAAAGCTGATGATCCTTTCTGGACTAATTCAGCAGCCGACTATTTAACGGGTTTATCTCTTGGAATGTTTGAAGATGCACCAGAAGATGAAATAAGTATTTCAACGGTAAACTTAATGATAACGGTTGGTGAGGAAAAAGTTGGAGCATCAACTTACATTAAGGAATATTTTAAATTTAAAGATCCGGCAAGCCCTGCTGCAATTAACGCATTAGGAACGGTAAACGCACCACAAGATACTAAAAACTCAGTACTTTCGGTATTAAAACAAAAAATAAAAGTGTTTGCTGTTACTCAAAATTTAGCAGAGATGTTATCACGCAGTGACTTTGATATGGAAACAATAGGTGAGAGAAAAACAGCAGTATTTATGATTATACAGGATGAAAAAACAACGTATCACGCACTTGCAACAATTTTTGTAAAACAATGTTATGAATCATTAATTGCAGTTGCACAAAGACATGGTGGTAAGCTTCCTGTTAGAACAAACTTCTTACTTGATGAGTTTGCTAACATGCCTAAGTTTAAAGATATTACAACAATGATTACGGCAGCTCGTTCAAGGCAAATAAGAATGACAATGATTATCCAAAACTTTGCACAGTTAAAGCAGGTTTATGGTAATGAAGATGCTGAAACAATTCGTGGTAACTGTGGTAACATTTTATACTTGTTAACCGGTGAATTATCAGCGTTAGAGGAGATAAGTAAACTATGTGGTGATAAAATAGTAAAAGTAGGTAAGGATAAAAAAGAGGAAACAAGACCACTTATTACTGTTACTGAACTTCAGAGATTTAAGCAAGATGAAGTACTTATTTTAAAACATCGTCTTCCGCCACTTAGAACAAAGTTCTTACCATTTTGGAATACTGATTTCGGATATGGTAAAAATAATGCTGAAGTTCCACCTGCTAAGGTGACTTCTCATGAACAAAGAAAAATAAAATTATTTGATATAAGAGAATTTGTTAAGAAGAAAAAAGAAGAAAAGAGAAATGAATTATTTGGTGGTAGTGGGGAGGCAAATCCATTTGGTGGGGGTATGACACCTAACCCGTTTGGAGGAAATGCAAATCCGTTTGGGCGATCACCATTTACATCTCCATCAAATCCAAATCCTTTATCAGCCTTTGGTGCTACTACTAACACGCCATCAGCGCCTTCACCACTTAATTCAGCCTCATCATCTAATAATAGTAGTGATGACTTAGATATTGATGCTATGATGAAAAAGATTGATGCTAGAATAGCAGAGTTAGAAGAAGAAGAAAAAAGAGAAAAAGAGGCTGAAGATAACGAACTTAAAGCATCAGAACAAAAGATGGTTGAAGAAAAAACTACTGATGTTAAAGACAACAATGATAAACCAAGTTTAAATAATTCAACTATGGATAGTAATAAACTTGAATTTCCTTCATTTGATAGCAAGGATATATCAAACTTTGGAAATACAAATAGTGAAGCAAAACATGATATGTTTGATGATATGATTGAAGATTTATCTTTTGATGAACCTATTGATAAAAACGATGCTATCAAAGATGAAAATATCTTGAAGGATGATAAATCAGAAATTAAGGCTGAAGAGCTCATAAACAAGCAAGCTGCTGATAAAAATGGCAAATCTAATGTTTATAGAAATACTGAAGAAATAGATAAAATTATGAATACAAAAGATTCTTCAAAAGATGATGATGATTTCTTTGATGAATTCTTTGAATAAAAGCACATTAACGTTGTGCTTTTTTTCATATATTATAATGGTGATGTTATGCAAATTAAAATTAACGAAATAAAGAATAAAAAAAATATAATAGATATAAGAACAAGATTTGAATTTAATGAATTTAATATTGGAGGAAGAAATATTACAAGAATTAATTTACTTAGAAATCCAGAATATTATTTAGATAAAAATAATACATATTATATAGTTTGCAATAAAGGAACGGAAAGTTTATCTTGCACTAAAATACTTAATGCTCTTGGATATAATTGTTATAGTGTAGCAGGAGGAATTGATGATTTAAAGAAACTTTAAGGTTTCTTTTTTTATTGCAAAATATGACAGTTTTTTTAAAAATAATTCATATAATAGATGGCTAAACAAAAGAAAGGACTATGTTATGAATTATTACGAGAAAATAAAAAATGAATTAATAAATAATGAAGTATATAAAAAGGTAAAGGATTATTCGAAAAATAGAAGTGATTTAAATACGTATTACAAAGTTGGTAAATTATTAAATGATGCTGGAAAAAGTTATGGAGAAGGAATTATAAAGAAGTATTCTGATATGCTAACTAAAGAGTTAGGTAAGGGATATGGATTATCAAATTTAAAAAATATGAGAAGATTTTACAATATTGCAAAAAGCCAGACAGTGTCTGACCTTTTGAGTTGGAGTCATTATGTTGAACTTTTAAAAATAGATGATATAAATAAAATTAATTATTATATAAGAATAACAGAAGAACAAAACCTATCAGTAAGAAAGTTAAGGAAGCGTATAAAGTCTAGTGAGTATGAAAGACTAGATGATAATACAAAAGAAAAACTAATTAATAAAGAAGAGATTAATGCTGGTGATTTAATAAAGGATCCAATACTTATAAGAAATAAGTTTGATACAAGTAAGATATCAGAAAAGATGCTTTTAGAAACTATTATGGATAATTTAGAAGAATTTTTAAGTGAGTTTGGTGATGGATATAGTTTTATAAAAAGTGGGTATCCAATAAAAATAGGTGATAGATATAACTATATAGATATGCTTTTATATAATATTTATGATAACTGTTATGCAGTAATAGAACTTAAGATAAACGAAATAAAAAAAGAACATATAGGACAAATAGAAACATATATGAACGTTATTGATAAAAATTTAAAAACTATTAATCAAAATCAAACCATTGGTATTATCGTGTGTAAAAAGAAAAATGGCTATTTATTTAAATACGTAACTAATAAAAAAATATATGAAAGAGAGTATGAATTAGTGTAAATCATACCATTTCATTTTAAATTTGTGATATACTTGTATATAGAATAGGGAGGCAAAACATATGGAATACTTAATAATAGGATTACTTATATTGATTATCATCTTAGTTATATTTTCAATATCTAAAAACATTAATGAAGGTAACATTACTGAACGTTTAGGTAAACTAGAAACTAATGTTATTAAAGAATTAGGAGAGTTTAAATCTGGTGTTAGCACTAATTTAAATAATGATTTTGAAAAACTTAACGATAGAATAGAACATAAACTTAATATGATAAATGATCACGTTAATGAAAGATTAGACGTTAATTTTGAAAAAACTAATAAAACATTTACATCTGTCTTAGAAAGATTATCAAAAATAGATGAAGCTCAAAAGAAAATTGATAGTTTATCAACCGATATTTTATCTTTACAATCTATTTTAACTGATAAGAAAACCAGGGGTATTTTTGGTGAGGTTAACTTAAAGCATATTTTGGTAAGCGTATTTGGTGAAAACAATGATAAAATATACAAACTTCAATATACTTTTGAAACAGGTGTGATAGCGGATTGTGTTTTATTTGCACCAGAACCACTTGGTATGGTTGCAATTGATTCTAAATTTCCACTTGATAACTATAGATTAATGATAGATAAAAAGGCAGGAATAGTAGAAAGGCAAAATGCTGAGAAAAACTTTAAATCAGATGTTAAAAAGCACATTGATGCAATTGCTAGCAAATACATAATTAAAGGTGTAACAAGCAATCAAGCAATAATGTTTTTACCAGCTGAGGCTATATTTGCGGAACTTAATGCATATCATCCGGACATAATAGAATATGCTTATAAAAAAAGAGTATGGCTTGCATCACCAACTACTTTAATGTCTACTCTAACAACTATTGAACTTGTTATTAAAAACATAGAAAAAGATAAATACACGAGTGTCATACACGAAGAATTAAATAAACTTTCTGTTGATTTTAAAAGATATAAAGAAAGATGGGATAAATTATCAAGAAGTATTGATGCGGTAAGTAGAGATGCTAATGACATTCATATAACAACGGATAAAATCTCAAAAAGATTTGATGCCATTAATAACGTTGATACTAAAAAACTTACAAATCATGATGAATAATAAAAAGGATTAACATTTAAGTTTAATCCTTTTTTGATATTTTTATAATCATATTTATATCATCGTCATTTGCCATAACGTTTTTATGAAATTTTCCACATTTTTCGCATTTATAAATTATCTTATACGTATTTTTAAATTTTTCAATATCTATAGGCTTTAACAATCCTAAACAATCATTTAGTCTATCCCCAGGATTTATATCTAAGTGTTTAGAATATAAGCAATATGGACAGTGGTCTCTTGCGGTATAATTTAATTTTTCTACTATCTTACCACAATTTTCACAAACAAAAGATTCATCTTTCATTGTAAATTTTTTCATAACAAATCACCAAGATAAATTATAACACGTATTTTAAATTATGTCTAAATATGTTATAATTACTTATGAAATTAGGTGATTATAGTGAATATTAGTGATAAATACGTAGTAACAATAGATAATTTTGATGGTCCATTAGACCTTTTATTACACCTAATAAAAGAACAAGATATTGATATTTATGATATAAAAATAGAAGATATAACAAAACAATATCTAGATTACATAAGACATATGAAAGAACTTAATTTAGAAATTGCTAGCGAATATTTAGTTATGGCATCTGAACTTATAGAGATGAAATCAAAAATGCTTCTTCCTAAAAAGAAGGAAAAAGAAGATGATGATTATGAGGAAGATCCTAGAGAATTATTAATTGAAAGATTACTTGCTTATAAAAGATATAAGGAAGTAACTAGTGAATTTAAAGATTTAGAGCTAACTAGAAAAATGGTGTTTACCAGGGAACCTGATAATTTAAATCGTTATGTAAAAGAAGATGAAAATAGTGAAGAGCTTGGAGTTGCTGACCTAATAGATGCTTTTAACAATCTTTTAAAAAGAAAAGAACTTGATAGGCCTATTGCAACTAAAATAACAAAAAAAGAATTATCAGTGACTGAGAAAGTTAATAAGATAAAAAATATATTAAGAAATAAAAAGAAAATTAATTTTGAAGATATTTTTGAAGTATCAACTAAGGAAGAGGTAATAATAAGCTTTTTATCGGTTTTAGAAATGGTAAAAAAAGATGAAATATTATTGACTCAAGAAGGAAATTTTAAAAACATAGTTATTTCTTTAAAAGAAGGAGAATAAAATGAAAATAGGAGTACTTGAAGGGTTACTTTTTGTAACTGGTGATGATGGTCTTTCTTTAGAGGACGTTGTAAAGTTACTTGAAGTATCAAAAGATGAAGCTTTAAAATTATTAGAACAATATAAAAAATCTCTTGAGTTTGAAAATAGGGGATTAAAACTAGTTTATTTAGGTAATAAATATAAATTAACGACTAAGGAAGAGCATAAAAAATATTATGAATTACTAGTTGATAAAACCGTAAGTGGAAGTCTTTCTCAATCAGCATTAGAAACTCTTGCAATAATTGCATATAATGAACCTATAACAGTTGGTCAAATAGATGAGATAAGAGGTGTATCTTCAAGAGATATGGTTCGTAAATTACTATTTAAAGGACTAATAGATGTAGCAGGTAAAAGTGATTTGCCAGGAAAACCTATGCTTTATAAAACAACTAATAAATTTTTGGATTACTTTAATTTATCATCAAAAGATGAACTTCCTGAAATTAATATGAATGAAGAAATATCAGAGGAAGAAAAGGATCTATTTATATCAAGATATAAAGAAGAAAAAAAGTAAGGAGATGATTGTATGTATATTTTGATTATTATAGTTATAATATTATTGCTTTTGTCTGTAAGACAAATCAATGAGTATGAAAGAGGAGTTAAATTTACTTTAGGAAAGTTTAGTAAAATAATGAATCCAGGTTGGAGAATAGTAGTACCTATTTTTCAAAGCTATAAAAAGGTAGATATAAGAACAAAAGCGGTAGATGTTCCAGAACAGGATGCTATAACTAAAGATAATGTATCAGTAAGAATTAATGCAGTAATTTATTATAAGGTATTTGATGCATCAAAGGCGGTTTTAGAAGTGGAAAACTTCTACTTTGCAGTAGGACAGCTTGCTCAAACTACTATGCGTAATGCAGTTGGTTCTGTTTCATTAGATGAGCTATTAAGTGAAAGAGATAAGATATCGGAAGAAATATGTAATATAATTGATAAGGCGACTGATCCTTGGGGAATAAAAGTTGAAAACGTTGAACTAAAAGATGTTTCTCTTCCAGAAGAAATGAAGAGGGTAATTGCAAGAGTTGCTGAAGCAGAAAGAGAAAAAGAAGCAGTTATTACTAAAGCTAAGGGAGAGGTTGAAGCATCTGAAAATTTAGCTAAAGCAGCAAATTTAATGAGTTCGACTCCAGGTGCAATGCATTTAAGAACTTTATCAACTTTATGTGATATATCATCTGATCAGTCTAATACAGTTGTATTTGCATTGCCAGTTGAAGTATTAAAGAGTTTTGAAGGAAAATCTTTAAGTGAAGAAAAGATAGAAGCAGTTGTAAAAAAGATAAATAACAAAAATAAAAAATAATTCATTCAGCGTGAATTATTTTTTTTTTATTAGCTTTTTTTCTCCTTTTTAACATATCGTTAAATATATCATCAAAAGATGAATTCATACATTTTTGACATAGGTTAATTAGTATGGCAGGTGTAAAATCTTTTTTTTCACTCAATTTAATTTCTTCTTCTAAAATATCATATTTTTTACCATTTAGGTTGTTTTTATCTTTTTTTAATAAAAATAAATAAAGTTTAGGATATATAATGTCTAAAAGCTCATTCCATTCCTTATCTTTTGAAATTAAGCAGGCTTCTTTATAAGTTAATTCAGATAGTTTGGAGGCTTTTAGGCTATCTATATATTCTTTTTCTTTTAATGTTATTATTAAATTTATATCTTTATTAAATTCTTTTAAAATGATCTTTTTATAACTATTATCAAGCTTTTTTGGATCGTTACCAATTATAGAATTTATGTGTTTTAAGGCAATATAGTTTTTTTCCAAAGTATTTTTTGCATTGTTATATGCTTCCTCATTTTTTTCTCTTTCTTTTAAGGAATATGAAAAATTAGTTCCAATTGCTTTTGATAGAGCCTTTATTAGTTCGTTATAATTTTCTTTTTGAGCACTTAAAAAATCTTTTAATTCCATTTCGTTTATCCATAATAAATTATCATTGTTTTTCTTAAATTCATCTTTATTATATGGCTCTTCAGAGTAGTAATATAAAGTATTACCACAACTAAATTTATATATAAAATATTCATCCTTTGTTTTTAATTTATATTTTTCTTTTAATGCTTTTTTTAAAAACTCTTTATAATTTATATTATCATTACACGTAAAAGAAGGTAAGTCATACTTTCCATCATTATCTAGTAGTAAAATTTCTTTATTTGAATTAAATGAAATTACTTTTAACGTTTTCATCCTATTTCTCCTTTTGACTTATTTTAGCATAAATCCTATAAAAAAAACAAACCATTTTAAGTAATGGTTTGTTTATTTTTAAATGGTACCGGTAGTCGGGCTTGAACCGACATGGTATTACTACCACTAGATTTTGAGTCTAGCGCGTCTACCAATTCCGCCATACCGGCATCAATAATAGAATTATATCATATTTATTATCATTTTTCTATAAAGTTTTTAAAAAATAATGATATAATTAATAAAGAGGTGAATTGATATGAAATATTATTGCATAGGTATTAAAGGATCTGGTATGGCAACTCTTGCAGAAATACTTTTTGATTTAGGACATGAAGTATCAGGTTATGATGATTATAAAGAACATAAATTTACGCAAGAAGGTTTAGATAAACGTGGTATTAAAATATATTATGATAGTACGCATGATATTCCAAAAGATACGATAGTAACTTATTCTAAGGCTTTTAGTGTGGATCATCCAGAAATAAAAAGAGTTAAAAGCTTGGGCTTAAAAATAATTGCTTATAATGAATTATTAGGTAAATTAAGTAGTGAATTTAAAACTATTGGTGTTTCTGGAACTCATGGAAAAACAACAACATCAACCATGATCTCACATGTTTTAGGAGAAACTAAAGGATGTAATTATTTTATTGGTGATGGGTCAGGCTTTGCTGATAGGAAAAATGAGTTATTTACCCTTGAATCTTGTGAATTTAACAGACACTTTTTAGCATATCATCCATATTATGCCATTGTAACAAACATAGAACTTGAGCATACGGAATGTTATAAAGATATAGATGAAATTATAAAAACATTTGAAGAATTTGCTAATAAAGCACATCATGTAATAGCGTGCGGTGATGATAAAAACGTAAGAAAAATGAACTTAAAAAATGATGTTACTTACTATGGTTTTGATGATTGCAACGACGTTGTATGTAAAAACGTTACTTTAGATGAAAACGGAAGTAAATTTGATGTTTATATAAAAGGAAAATTATATGGACACTTTGATATTCCTCTATTTGGTAACCATATGATATTAAATGCATTAGCGTGCATTACGGTTTGCAATATGGAAGGAGTAGATAAAGAAAAGATTCACACTTTACTTCATACTTTTAAAAATGCAAAAAGAAGGTTTAAAGAAAAAAAGTTTGGAAGTGTAGTTACAATTGATGATTATGCTCATCATCCAACAGAAATTAAAGTTACAATACAATCAGCTAGACAAAAGTATCCAAACAAGGAAATAGTAGCAGTATTTTTACCTAATACATATTCTAGAACTAAAGCTTTAATGAGTGATTTTATAAGTGCTCTTAAAACTGCTGATAAAGCATACGTTATGGATATACACTGTGATAGGGAAAGAAAGGAAGATTATCCTGGAGTTTCAAGTGATGAAATAATTAAGAATGTTCCTAACGCAGAAAAAATATCACTTGATACAGTAGATAAGTTATTAAAACATAAAAACGCTGCAATATGCTTTATGAGTTGTACTAACATTTATGAATTATTAGATAAATATGAAGCATTACTTTTGAATAAAAATAATTAAAATGGTCACCATATTAATGGTGATTTTTTTATGAAAATATTAATAACAGGCGCTAAAGGTGGTATAGGATATTTAACTGCATTAACATTAGCAGAAAAAGGACACAAAGTTTATCTTACTTGTCATACTAATAAACAGCTTAAAAAAGTAAAGGAAAAAATAGGAAAACAAAAGAACATAACTGTTTTAAAGCTTGATATAACATCAGAAAAAGACAGATTAAGAGTCTTAGATTTGGACATAGATTGTTTATTTAATAATGCAGCAGTAGCACTTGGAGGAAGTATTATTGAAGCTGATATGGATTATGTAAGAGAAAATTTTGAAGTTAACGTTTTTTCGTCATTTAGACTTTTGCAAATCGTATTAAGAAACATGATAGAAAAAAATAAGGGAAGAATAATTGTTATGTCTTCACTTGCAAGCATGTTTCCGATACCTTTTTCAGGTGTTTATTCTGCAACAAAGGCAAGTATAACGTCCATTACTAAGTCCCTTCAAAAAGAACTTTCTTTTATAAAATCTAACGTTAAGGTAATATTAATAGAACCAGGACTTTATCATACTGGATTTAACCAGGTTTATTTAAATAATAAATATGATGATGGTAAGTATTTTAAGGATGTAAAAGAAAAACTAAAAAAGATGGAGAATGTCATATTTAAAATGGCCGAGAAAAAAAGCTTAGATTCTATTGTCGTTCAAATTGTTAGAGCTATGGAAGATAAACATCCTAAAAGTGTTTATAGAGCGCCTAAACAAGAGGCATTTTTAGCTAAATTATATAGTATATTTAAATAATTATCATATAATTAAGTATGAATGGTAATGAGTTAAAAGAAAAATTAGATGAACTTAAAACTGAAGATTATATATGGCTTTTATATATAGGAATCATAATAATTAGTTGGTATTCTAACAACGTAGAAAGAAAATATTTTATAACTGGAGATTTAAAAAGTAAGGAAAAATATCAACGTTTAATGGTTCTTATTTTTACTATCTTATTAGTGGTGTATTTCTATTTTACAAAAAGTTCATATGATGATATTTTAAAGCTAAAGCAAAGTGATTCTAAAAGTAAGAAAGATTTAACTTATTTATCGTTTTTAGGTTCTTTTCTTGTCTTGATAAGTGGCATAATATTTTTATATATAGCATTTAAAGATGAGAATTTAGATGTTGAACTTGCATTTAATTAATTATGATGTTTTTGAATATAATTAAATAACGAGGAGGGATTTTATTTTGTTACCAAATGTTCCTCCTAAATTATTTTCTTTAAGTGCGGTAGTAGTTGGTTACATATTAATTGATGATATGACTGCAAATGAACAAAATGCTGTTGGTAACTGGCTTATGCTTGTTGCACAAGTTTTATCTACCAACGCTTTTTATAGAGCGGTAATGCAAGAAAGAGGTCTTGAGCCTAAAGAATCTACTGAAACAGGCAGAAATAACGCTGATACTTTTTCTGGTTCTAGTAGTAATAGTTCACCAAGCGATACGCCTGATAATGAAACCGTTGTTATGCTAGAGAAAATGGTTCGTGCTATGCAAACTGAAATAGATAATATTAAAAGGAATATGAATTTATAATCGTTCATATTCCTTTTTTATCCACAGCATAAGTAAGTTTACGATGTAATTAATTTCTTTTTCGGTTAAATCTCTGTCTTTTGGAATTTTATGCCACTTTTCTAAACACCCGCGGCAACAACAAGCACAGGCATGTTGTGCAATAAAAACAGGATGACCTTTCATAGTAGTTTGTTTTCCATCGTTTGGTATGTCCTTTGGAGCAAGCCTTTTTGTTATGAAATCATATGCGTGTTCTTTTATCTTTCTAAAACCTTTTTCATTTATATAACTAATCATGTATTTTCTTAAATGAAAACTACTTCTGAATTTAGATTTTGATAAATTGTCTAATACGTCTTTATAAGTCATAATAATTACCTCTGTTTAAATTATAGTACATTTTCTTTAATTTGTTAAAATTTTACAGAAAACGGCTTTTTTAATAATATAATGCAAAATAGAATTTTTTAAAGTTGTGATAACATGAGGCCAGAAACATTTATATATTGGGTGTCTTTTCTTATTCTATGAAAGAATAGAAGATAGTATTATTAAAAAGCAAATCTTTGTTATTAAAGTACTTCGTTATGTTGCCATAATTTTATCACTCTTATTAGCAATAATAATAGTTATAAAAAATAGACACCAGCTTTAGGCTGACGTCCTTTAAATGATTTTAAGCGGACATTCAAATAATGAATTATATGAAGCATCCTTCATCTAGCTACATCATGTCATAAACAAATTTTGCTATCAAGTGTTTTTTTACGAAAGATCGTTTATAAAAAAATAAAAACTAGATGGAAGTCATCTAGTTATTTACAATTGGTAGCGAGAGAGGGGATCGAACCCACGACCTTTCGGGTATGAACCGAACGCTCTAGCCAGCTGAGCTATCTCGCCATAAACTGCATTAATATAATAGCAAGAAATTTACGTTTAATCAAGTGTTTTTTTTCAAAAAATCAAATTAGTTTATAAACTTTAAAAAAAATTAAAAATAAATTAAAATCTTGTTGATTAATAAAAGTTTTACATTTATAATAAATAACCATACATGGCAAGGTAGCCTTAGTTATTAAGTATGGTTATGGTGGTGGTATTATGAATTATGAAACAGTTTTATTAAAGACTAATCGCTTGATAATAAAAAAGGGTGAAATAAATGATTTTTTTAAGGTTTATGAGTATGATTTTTCCAAACTAAAAAACGTAGATGGTGAGTGTAAATTAGTTAAACAAGATTTATCTAAAATAGAGGCTTGGTTTAAAGGTGGTATAAATAAATATTATTCCAAAATAAAAAAGGGACATATGTTTGATTGGATAATATATGCTGATAACATTCCAACTGGAAACATATTAACTGAGGGTGAAAATTTGGATACTAAAACCGTTTTTGTATCCTATAATATGCATCCATCATATTGGAATAAAGGATATATGACTGAGGCTTTAGAAAAAGTAATGGAGTTTTTATTCTCTATAGGATATGATAACGTTATATGTAAATATTCTGATGGAAACATAAGAAGTAAAAGAGTAATGGAAAAATTAGGATTTAAACCATTTATGATAGAGCAAGATTCATGGAAAAATGAAAAAGGTAATTTAGTTGATGATTATGTAATGATTATGACTAAGGATGACTTTCTTTCTAAAACAGCAAGGTTAAAAGTGATAAAGAATTCTTTATAGAATTCTTTTTTTGTAGTATAATTAAATTATAGGAGGATTATAAAATGAAAATATTAGTAACTGGTGGAACAGGATTTATAGGAAGTCATACTTGCGTTGAACTTCTTGATGCGGGATATGATGTTGTAATTGTTGATAATTTATCAAACTCAAAAAAAGAAGTAGTATCATACATTGAAAAAATAACAGGTAAAAAGGTTGCTTTTTATGAAAATGACGTATGTGATAAAAAAGCTTTAATAAAAATATTTAAAGAAAACAAAATAGATGCAATAATACATTTTGCAGGTTACAAAGCAGTTGGCGAATCAGTTTTAAAACCACTTATGTATTACCGTAACAACTTGGATTCTACGTTAAGCTTACTTGAGGTTGCAGATTTATTTAACGTTAAAAAAATTGCGTTTTCATCTTCTGCAACGGTTTATGGAAAACCTAAATCACTTCCAATAAAAGAGGATTTTCCTCTTAGCACAACAAATCCATACGGAACAACAAAACTTATGATAGAAAGAATATTAAAGGACTTATATAAGGCTGATAATAACTGGAGTATTGCAATACTTAGGTATTTTAATCCGATTGGAGCACATAAGTCAGGTCTTTTAGGAGAAAATCCAAATGGTATTCCAAACAATTTGATGCCATATATAATTAAGGTTGCAACTGGGGAACTTAAGTGCCTTGGAATATTTGGCAACGACTATGATACAAAAGATGGAACTGGTGTTAGAGACTATATTCACGTTGTTGATTTAGCTAAAGGACACGTTAAGGCAGTAGATAAGATATTAAAAACAACTGGATGTGATTGTTATAATCTTGGTACTGGTAATGGATATAGTGTTCTTGAATTAGTAAATACATTTATGAACGTAAATAAAGTTGATGTTAAATATGAAATAAAAGAAAGACGCCCAGGAGATATTGATGCTTGTTATGCAGATCCATCATATGCTTATGAAAAGTTAGGTTGGAAAGCAGAAAAAGATATTAATGAAATGTGCCGTGATGCATATAATTTTGTTAAGAAGGATTAGGTGATTTTATGATATCAATGAAGGCCTTAAAAATGCTTTTAGAAACTAGTTTAAGTGATAATAATTATGATAAATTTCTAAATCAATTAAATGACTTAGAAATAGATAAAGATAATTTTTGGAATGTTATTGCAGTTGTAGAGGAAGTTATAAAAGATAAATGCTTGACAGAGACTATAGAAAATAAAAAAGATAGCAGGAAGGTACTACTTCAAGAATTTGGAGTGATAGAAAAAGAACATAATTTCTTTGACGATTTAGAAGATTTTAAAATTAAGATTTCTAATTTATTTAAAAATAAATTATCAAATTATAAGGATGATTCATTAGAAGATATTTATAATAAATTAGATGACTTTGAAGGTAGGCTTATATGAAGAAATTAAATAACGTATTAATATTTTTATGTTCACTTGCAGCAGCTTGTTTCTTCGTTAGAGATTTAAACGTAAGCTCATATGATAGATTACTTGGGGATATAACTATTCCTTTAGTACTACTTCTTCCAAGAATATTTAGTAAATTATTTAAAATAAAAATAACTTCTGCAATGGAATTAGTTTATGTTATCTTTATAATACTTGCACAGTTTATAGGAAGCGTTGTTAATTTATATAACAAAGTTTGGTGGTATGACTTATTCACTCATTTTTTATCTGGCGTTTTAACATCTATTTTAGCACTTGTTGTATTAAATTGGTTTGGAATATATAAAGAAAAAAATAGAGGATTTAACTTTTTATTTATAATATCATTTACACTTATGATTGCCTCTATTTGGGAATTTTTAGAATTTGGAGCGGATACATTCTTTGGCATGAACGTTCAGCATTCTCTTGATACAGGAGTGCGTGATACAATGGAGGATATGTTAATTGCATTTTTAGGTAGTCTTATAGTTAGCATTTCTTACTTAGTAGAAAATAAAATAGCAAAAAATGGATTCTTAAAAAGAGTAGTTAGTGACTTAAAGTAATTAAGCACTAGCTCTCTTTTTTATGCCGTAAATATTATTTATGGGATCTTTAAATAGTTTGTACTTTAACGGATTATACGTAAGATAAGTAAGTATTATGTAAATTATTATTATAAATAAAATAGATGCGTTTTCCAATTTTAAATCCTTTTTCATGTTTATTATGCTAATTGTTATTAGCTGTGATATTATGATTGTTATAAGCATTAAAAATATTGTAATTAAAATTTTTTCTCCTATTAAACTATATATAGGAAGGTAAAAAATCAAGAAAATTGGTATGGAAGATATACTTGCTATAACATTAGATATACAGACATTTTTATAATTTAAATGTTTTACTTTAACTATTATTTTTTGAATAACTCCAGAAAATAGTATACTTCCAAAAAGTATTTTCATATGTTCCCAAATACTTTCATTAACAGGTGATATTATACTTGTTATAAAACTTGGTATTTTATCATACAAAAAGTGAAGTGGAAAACAAAGTAAAAACGCCATTATAACACCTAGTATTTTTAGTTTTTTAAGTGACATATTAATCTCCTTTCTTTAAATAATATGAATTTTATGGGTATATTTATACTTTACAAATAATGCTTTTAATGTATAATAAAAAGATGTATATTGGAGGAAAGAAATGGCAAATGTTAAAACAAAATTATTTGAAACTAGCAAGGTGAAAATTACTGATGTTAGTTCAATAATAGATGAAATAGATGAATATAGACATATTAGTAGTTTAGGAAATGACATGTTTATAGCAACTACAAAAGATTTTAAGTACATTATTCTGGATAGTGATTTTAAAAAAGTTATTATAAAAAATATAATTATACCTTTTAAAGAGGATATTTTTATATTTGGAGAAGGAATTGAAAGAAATAGGTTATATGGTTTTATGAATAAAGAAGGAAAAGAAATAATTCCTGCTAAATATACTGATATTTCATGTGATTATGGTATAGCAGTAGCGAAGTCAAATTGTTATGAAAAAAAAATTATTAATAAACCTGGGACTGATGAGAAAGAAATAAGATGCTATGATATTCGAATATTAAGTGATGATAGGCTTTTTATAGAAGAATATGTTAAACGCTATTTGTCAGATAATAAGGGTAACACAATAGCATTATTAGAAAATATTGAAGAGTATAGTGGATGTGAAAAATTTAAGGATGGTCTTTTAAGAGTTAAAGAAAGAATTGATCAAGGAGAATACAAGATTGTTTTTATTAATAAAAATGGTATCAAAGTAATTGAAACAGACTATGAAGATGTTTCAGAATTTAACGAGGGATTAGCATATTTTAAGAAGGATGGTCTTTTTGGATTTATAAATAAAGAAGGTAAAGAGGTCATTGAACCAAAATATGATGAAGTTTCTAACTTTTATAAAGGTGTGGCAGTTTTTATAAGAGATTATGCTAGTGGTATTTTAAATAAAAAAGGTGAAGAAATAGTTAAGCCAAAGTATGATGAAATTATGCATAATAAATATGGTTTAATGAATGTTAAAAGAAATGGATTATATGGTATTATTAATACGGATGGCAAAGAAATAGTTGAGCCAAAATACGATTGTATTTATGTTTATAGTGATGATTTAGCCTTAGTTAAAAAGAATGGAAAATATGGATATATAGATAAAAATGGAAATGAGGTAATTAAACCAATATATTTTTATGCAGAAAGTTTTAAAAATGGCATTGCAGCAATTGAAGAGGATGGTCGCATATATTTTATAAATAAAAAATTAGAAAATGTAGTTAATAAATCATTTGATCATGTTAGAGAATTTGATTATGGGTTTGCTATAGCAGAGGATAAAGAAAATGTTTTTCTTATTAATTTTAATAAAGATAAAAATTATAAAGTATCTATTGATATATCTGGTAGAATTATAGAAAAAGAATTTGAAAGTTTAGAAAAAGCACAAAAGTTTGAAAGTAGAATGAAAAAATATATTGATAAAATATCACCAAAAAATGAAAAAATGGAAAAAAAATTTAATAAAATAATAGAAGATTATAATAAAAAGTTAGAAGATGTAAATAAAACATACCAAGATGAATTAATTAATGAAGTTGAAAATTGTTATAAAAGTATGATTTAAGTATTTTTATTAAAATTTGATTTATAAAAAAATAAAAACTTTTAAGAAGGTGGAATTATATTTTCACTTTTTATTTGACTTTACTTTTTTATGATTATACAATTGTATTTGGGTAAGAAAGAAGGTATAAAATGGATTTAAATAAAGAAAGATATATAATATTAGAAATTATTCCAACAAAGGTTTCTGGTGGTGATGTAGCACAACTTTCTGCACTTAAAATAAACGGAATAAAATTAGAAGATAGATTTGATTATAGATTAGATAAAAATAAAATAAAGATTCCTGACATACTTAATATGACTAATTATGATAATGATTCTTTTAAGTATGTTAAGACAACAAAGACTCTTATGAAAAACTTTAAGAAGTTTATAGGTGATTTACCACTTTTAATAATTGATAATTCTTATACTAGAAATTATTTAGAAGAATTTGATAATAAAAAGGAATCTATTTTTAAATATCTTAATTTAGATATGAGTGATGACGTGTTTGATAGGCTTGTTAATAAATATAATTTAGAGGCTAGCAACTACTTAGTTGACTTACTTTATGAAGCGATAATAAAGGAGATATAACATGATAATTAGATGTGTAAAAACAGGTTATTTAGAAGAAAATTGTTATGTTATATCAAAGGGTGATAAATGTCTTATAGTAGATCCTGGGGATGACTTTTATAAAATAGAAGAATTAGTAGGAGAAAAAGAAGTGCTTGCTATTTTAATTACTCACTACCACGAAGATCACATAGGAGCGTTAGCAGATTGCATTAAAAAATATAATGTTTGTAAGATAGATTATACTAGCAGTAAAAATGAGATGATAGGTCCTTTTTCCTTTGAAATAATAAAGACCCTTGGACACAAGGATGATGCCGTAACTTATTACTTTAAGAACGAGGCCGTAATGTTTGTTGGAGATTTTATTTTTAAAGGAAGTATAGGAAGATGTGATCTTCCTTCTGGAAACATAAAAGAAATGAAAAAAAGCATTAATTTAATAAAAAAATATGATAAAAATATTAAACTTTATCCTGGTCATGGAGATGAAACATCTTTAGGATATGAAATAGAAAATAATATTTATATGAAAGGTGATTTTTATGAGTAAAAAAATTGTAATATTAGGCGGAGGTACAGGAACTTCTACCTTAGTTAGAGGACTAAAGGAATTTCCTGTTGATATATCAGTTGTTGTATCAGTATGTGATGATGGTTCTTCAACTGGTAAGTTAAGAGAAGAGTTTGACATTCCAGCGGTAGGAGATTTAAGAAAGGTACTATCTGCTTTATCTGATACAGAACCTTTATTTGAAAGTTTATTAGAATACAGATTTAATACATCAAGTGATTTAAATGGACATGCTGTAGGTAATCTTTTACTTGCGGCACTTTGTAACATTACCGGTAATATGTCTGATGGTATAAAGTCTCTTTCTAAAGTACTTAATTTAAAGGGAAAAGTTCTTCCTTTATCAGAAGATAACGTTGTTCTAATGGGTATTATGAATGATGGTGAAAAAATAGAAGGAGAACATAATATAACGGAATATAAATCAGGAATTAAAGATATTTATTATAAAACTCCACCTAAAATAAATCCTGAAGTAATAAAAGAAATAAAAGAAGCTGATATGATAATTCTTAGTATGGGTAGTTTATATACTAGCGTTATTTGTAACTTAATAAGTGATGATGTGGTTCGCGCAATAGATGAATCAAAGGGAAAAATATTATACGTATGTAATATGTTTACGCAACCTGGTGAAACTGATGATTATACCGTAAGTGATCATATTAAGGCATTAAATAATCACTTAGGAAAAAGAAAAATTGATACTGTAATTGTAAATGATGGTAAGATACCAAAAGAATTTATTTTGAAATATCATAGGGAAGAAGAAAAAGATCCAGTTGTAATTGATAAGGATGAGATAAACAAATTAAACGTTAACGTAATAAAAGATGATTTTATAAAACTAAGAGATAAGGGACTTAAACATAATTCAATAAAACTTTCCCTTAGAATATTTGAAGAATTGATAAAATAGCACTATTAATTAGTGCTTTTTTTAAACGTTTGTAGTATTATATATGTAACGAATTATTTGTAAATATAAAGGTGATAGTATGGATGAATTTAAGAAACATTTTCCTAATATAGAAGATAATTTTGTAACTGATTTTAACGAATATTTAAAACTTATACCAAATAGTAGTCAGTTTGATCATAATGATATTGCACTTATTTATAAAGCTCTTTATAAAGCAGATTATCTTCATAAAAATAGTAAACCTAGAAAAACAGGTGAGCCTTACATAACTCATCCAATTGCAGTATCTAGTATTCTTGTTAAATATGGTCTTGATGCAGAAACTTGTGCAGCGGCACTTCTTCATGATACGGTAGAAGATACATCTTATACTTTAAAAGATTGTGAAAAAGAATTTGGTACTGTTATAGCAACATTAGTAGATGGTGTTACTAAAGTTGGACATGATGTTAATCATGAAACTCATGAGAAGATTATTAGAAGTATTACTAAAGATGTTAGGTCACTTGCAATTAAAGGTGGAGATAGATTTCATAATATGAGTACTTTAGGACCTATGAAAAGAGAAAAACAAATAGAAATTGCAAATGAAACTAATACGTTTTATGTTCCTACATTAAAGATACTTGGAATCTATAAATTAAAAGATGAACTTCAAGACCTTTCTTTTTATTATTTGCATCCGGATGAGTTTTTGAAATTCGAAAAGAAAAGAAATAAATTAAAACAAAAATATACTGAAACTTGTAATTTATTTGGTGATGAAGTTTTAGAAAAACTAAGTCATATAGGAATTGGGATGTATTTTAAATCACGAATAAAAAACATTGGTGCGATGTATGAGGAATCATTAAGAGAAGGTAATGTTAATAACATTGATGATTTACTCGCTATAAAGATGGTGGTAAAAGATTTATCTGATTGTTATCTTACGCTTGGTGTTGTAAATAAAATAGGTGAGTTTGTAGGTGGAAAAACAGTTGATTATATAGCATCTCCAAAAGATAATGGCTATAAGTCATTAAACACAAACGTAAATTATAAAGATGCAAATATACAAATTAGAATAAGGACGGAAGATATGCAAAGAACTAATGACCTAGGAGTATTTTCTGATCTTAATTCTGCGGTTCAAGAAAAAGTTAATTCAAAAATGAAGAAAGGTCTTAAAAAATTGGAAAAGGAAGTGTGATAGTTCATGAATAAAAAAATAAAAAAAGAATATTTATGTATATTAGTTCTTTTAGTTTTGTTTCTAGTACTTACTTATCTTGTTATCACTTTAAAAACAAGCAAAATAGATTGGGCAGCATTTAATTTATTAATAAGACTAAAGTGCAAACCAGTAACAAGCATTTTATACGTTATAACAAAAATAGGCTCCAGCATAGGTGTTATAATGGTTCTTTTAATATCACTTATACCTTTTATTAAAACAAAGAAATTATCAGATTTTAAATATGTTTTAATAAATACTATGCTTGGCGTTTTATTAATGAAAGGGATAAAAGAAATAGTTAGAAGAGCAAGGCCTTCTTGGAAGTGGATTAAAGAGGGTGGATTTTCATACCCATCAGGACACACTATATCAGCGGTTTTATTATATGGGACTCTTCTTTTAATAGTTAAAAAACATGTTCATGGAAAATTAAGAAAACCTCTTATTATATTTTTAAGTTGTATGATGTTTTTAATTCCAATAAGCAGAATTTATTTTGGAGTTCATTATTTAACTGATGTTTTAGCAAGCACTATACTAGGAATTATTATTCTTATAATAACAAATATGATTATGGATAAGGAGTATTATATTCATGATAAAAATAAAGATAGAAAAACCATTTAAGCTAGAAGATACTATAACTTGCGGGCAGATATTTAGGTTCTTTAAAATGGAAGATGGAAGTTTTGATGTAATTTTAAAAGACAGGGTAATAAACGTTTATGAAAATAATAATTATTTATATGTATCATCAAATAATGAAGATGATTTAAAAAGTGTTGTGATGAATTACTTTGACTTAGATAATGATTATTCTAAGATAAATGAATATTTACTTAAACAAGATAAAAAGTTAGATGATGCCATAAATTTTTCTAAGGGACTTATGATGATAAAGCAAGATCCTTTTGAAACCATAATGGAATATATTATATCTGCTAATAACAGTGTTCCATCAATTGCAAGTGCACTTAATAACATTGCTTTAAAATATGGTAAAAAAGTAATGTTTAATAATAAAGAATATTATCTTTTTCCACAGTATAAAGATTTAAAAGATGTAAAAGAAAGCGACTTAAGAGAGTGTAAGGTAGGTTTTAGAGATAAATACTTAAAGAATATTATAGATAAACTAAATAATAATGAACTTGATCTTGACTCGTTTTATAGTATGGATACTAAAGAAGCATTAGATAAGTTAATGGAAAATATTGGAATAGGACCTAAGGTTGCTTCTTGTATACTTTTATTTGCTTATCAAAAATATGATGTGTTTCCGGTTGATACCTGGGTTAAGAAAGTTATGAAAACAAAGTATAATATAGAAGGAGAAAAAAACATAAGATCCTTTGCTAGCATAACGTATGGAAAGTATAGTGGTATAGCAATACAATATTTATTTAATTATGGAAGAAATAGTAATTGATTAATGAAAAAGTTTGTGATAGAATAGTTAACTACTAAGCGTTTATGAAAGGAATTTAGGTAATATGTATAATAAAGATGATTTATTAGATAGTTATTTTATGTCTAATGATTATAAAGAAACTGATATTAAAATCGCTACTAAAAACATTAATGATTTTATAGAAAAATATGGTTTTAATGATGTAAAAATAACACCAAGAGATATAATGGCATATGTTTATAAAAATCATGATTTTTTAAGACTTAAGACCGTTAATGAAGAAGAACCATTAGTTTTAGGATTAAATAATGAGATTGAGTCTACCATTTCTTATTTAGAATCATTTGATGACGAAAAAAGAGAAAAAAGAGGAATGATAAAATAAAGGAAGCAACTTTTAGAGTTGTTTTTTTATTGCATAAAAATGCCAACCTTAAATTTACATCTTTAATTTTACGTGTTATAATTAATTTATAATAGTGAGGTGATAAAGGTGGCAAAGAAAAAAACATCATCTTCAAGTAAGAAAAAAGGAAAAATTCCAGTAGAAATATTTGGAATATTATATATAGTTTTAACAATACTAGGATTACTTAGATCAGGGTTTGTAGGAAGAATGGTAAGTAATTTTGGCATATTTTTATTTGGAGCTTTTTATAACTGGGGATTGGTATACTTTTTATTAGTAGGAGGCTACGTATTATTATTTAGGGAAAAACCTAAGTTATTTACTAAAAAACTAATTGGATTTTATTTGTTTGCAATAGCTATTCTTTCAATGTCCCACGTAAAATACATAATGTATGATACAAACGTAGGAAGTGCGGTATTTCAAGATACTTTAGCAAACATTGTATCAGGGTTTAATGATGTTAACTTTATTCAGGGTGGAGGAATACTTGGTGCAATATTCTCATATTTATTTGTTCTTGCATTTGATGTTTTAGGTTCAAAGATAATATGTTGGGTATTAATATTATTTGGTGCAATGCTTATATTTAATATTTCACCAGCAACTCTTTTAAGAAAGATAATCTTATTCTTTGTTCCTAAAAAATGGCTTAATAAGAAGGATTCTTGTGATGACGAATTAGAAGAAGATGAGGCTTTAGCAGAAGAAAAAGAATCTCCTAAAGATAAAAGGGTTGTTATATCAAATATTAATGATTTAAATCCTACTCATTTAGAAGAAGTAGAAGAAGATAGTGAACCTGTTATAAATGGTGAATATAAACTTCCACCAATTTCTCTTTTAAACGTTCCTAAAAAAGTAAATACAAAAGCTAATGAAGAGAGTATATCGTCTAACATTAAATTACTTGAACAAGTTTTAACTGATTTTGATATTAATGGTAAAGTAGTTGCAGCGCATGTTGGACCTACCGTAACTCAGTATGAACTAGAAGTTAAATCAGGAACAAAAGTTAATAAAATATTAAGTTTGAATAAGGAAATTGCATTAGCACTAGCTGCAAAAGACGTAAGGATACAAGCTCCTATACCAGGTAAAAGTACAATAGGTATTGATATTCCTAATAAAGTTACTACACCTGTATCATTAAGAGAGGTTTTAGCAGCCGTTCCAAAAGAAAAAGAAGATAGCAAACTTCTTGCAGTATTAGGTAAAGATATTATGGGAAATCCTAGATGGATGGAAGTAAATAAGACTCCGCACCTTTTAATTGCAGGTGCAACAGGTTCAGGTAAATCAGTATGTGTTAACTCGGTTATTACATCAATTCTAATGCGTGCTAAACCAGATGAGGTAAAACTTGTTATGGTTGATCCTAAAAAGGTAGAACTTTCTATGTATAATGGTGCACCACATCTATTAGCACCAGTTGTAAATGATCCTAAAAAAGCTTCTATTATTCTTAAAAAGATAGTAGAAGAAATGGAACATCGTTATGATTTATTAAGTGATAGTGGTACTAAAAATATTGAAGGATATAACAAATTAATGCAAAAGAAGATAGATTCTGGTGATACTTCCGCAAAAAAACTACCTTATATTGTTGTTTTAATAGACGAACTTGCTGACCTTATGTTGGTTGCAGCAAAAGAAGTTGAGGATTCTATAATGAGAATTACACAAATGGCTCGTGCAGCAGGTATTCATTTAATAGTTGCAACACAAAGACCATCAACGGATGTTATAACGGGTGTTGTAAAAGCAAATATTCCATCTCGTATAGCATTTACCGTATCATCTTCAATAGATTCTAGAACAATACTTGATATGACTGGAGCTGAAAAATTAATTGGTAAAGGTGATATGTTATTCCTTCCAATGGGAGAGGGTACTCCAACTAGAATTCAAGGTTCATTTGTATCTGAAGAAGAGGTTCAAAAAGTTGTTGATTATACTATAAAACAACAAAAAGCTCAGTATGACGAAAAGTTTACTAACTTAACGTCTAGTCCGTCAGGCTCACAATCAGCATCATATGATTCAAAAGATGATAAGTATGATGATCCTTTATATAATGAAGTAGTTGACTTTGTAATAAAAAGCGGAAAGACAAGTGCTTCACTTTTACAAAGAAAATATCGTCTTGGATATAACAGAGCAGCTAGAATGATAGACTTATTAGAAGAAAGAGGTATAGTAGGACCACCTAATGGTTCAAAACCTCGTGAAGTATTAGTAAAATATGAGAATAATGACGAAAAAGAACAAACTGACGATTAGTTTGTTCTTTTTTTTACTGAGCTATTATTCTTAAGTTTATATGCATTTAAATATTTTTCTAAATTTATATCATAAAGTTCAAATAATTCTTTTTCATTTTCTTCATTAACGTTTAACATAATATCTATTGCTACTTTCATACCTTCTTTAGGATTATCTTTATATTTTTCAAATATACAAATAGCAATTGCAGCAGAATATAAATAAATTAAATAGTAAGATAAAGGAAGTTCATTTAACTCATTTATTTTAAAATCATAATTAGGATTAATTTGTATTTCTGAGTTAATAACTTTTTTCATTGTTTTTATATTCTTATCAAAAGAAACGTTTGCCATCTTATATAAAAGATCGGTTAACTCAGCATCATTATAAATATTTGTTAGGTAAACGGAATCGTGTAAGAAACTGTATTGACTATCATCTATGTAACCATTTTCATATAAATAGCAGCTACCATATAATTCAATTAAAATACTTCCTACCTCACGATATAAGGCAAGTTTTTTATTCTTGTCAAATTTTCTGTTTGATATTTTATTAAATGTGCCATGTACGTTTTCATGATTTAGCGTAATAAATAAATTATCATAACAAGTTTGATTTATCTTGTAGAAATTTTTATCTTCCAAAGAGTAACAAGAACCAGTAAATGCTATATTGTCTGAATCTTTATGCTTATCTATGTATAATCTGTTATTATCTATAACGTTATTTAATTCATCGTATAATGTTAAACTTATATTTTTTAAATATTCTTTAGTAAGTTTTATATAATCTGTGTTTTCCTTATATGGGTTATATTTTATTGAGTAATTGAAATTATACTCTAAAGCATTTTTAATAATTATCTCTATTTTTTCTTTTTGAAAAGGTGTTAATACTTCATTTACAAAGTTGTAATCTTCATTCATATCATTTTTAAAATTTAAATACCTTAAAATTTTTGGATAATAGTATGGAAGTTTTAATGTTTCATGAATCATATCTTCTAAATAGTCTTTATCATAAAGTCTTTCTATTATGTTCCCATAACCATATATTTCCCTTATATTTTCTAAATAAGTTTTAAATATTTCTTTTTTATTCCATTTGTATTTATTTTTCATATAAATCACCCTTTGTAAAGTGTTTTCTATTCTAACATATATTTTTAAAATATCAAGTAAATTATGATATAATTTAATCATAGAAAGGAGACTTTTTATGCCAACACCACATAATGAAGCTTTAAAAGAAGATATATCTAAAACCGTTATAATGCCAGGAGATCCTATGCGTGCTAAATATATAGCAGAAAACTATTTAAGTGATTATAAGCTAGTTAATAAAGTAAGAGGAATGTATGCATATACAGGTTATTATAAAAACAAAAGAGTAACTGTTATGGCACATGGAATGGGAAATCCATCAGTTGGTATTTATTCTTATGAACTATATAAATTTTATGATGTAGATAATATTATAAGAGTAGGTTCAGCAGGAGCAACAACAGATAAACTTCCTCTTAAAAGTATTGTTTTAGCAGAGAAATCTTATTCTAAATCAAGTTATGCCCTAGTGCAAAATGGTACTTGTAAAAAGGTATTAAGTAGTAGTGAAATTTTAAATGACAAGATAATTAAAACAGCAAAAGATTTAAATATAAACGTACTTAAATCAATTGTATACAATAGTGATGCATTTTATAATGAAACGGAAAACCCAAATGTTTTGTTTAAAGAATATGGTTGCACTGCTATTGAAATGGAGACGTTTGCACTTTTTCATAATGCTAACGTTTTAGGCAAAAAAGCAGCTTGTATACTTACTATATCAGATAATTTAGTTACAAAAGAAAGTTTATCAAGCATTGATAGACAAACTGGCTTTGATGAAATGATAAAATTAGCATTAGAGTCCATTTTATAAGAAGTTATAATTAATAAGTAGAAAATAAATTAATTTTCTATCTTTTTTTTTGATAAATGATATAATCTAATTATAAAGCCATAATAAGAAAGGTGATATAAATGAAAATATTAAAAAGAGAAGTTAATAATGTCCCAGTTACCATTATTAAGACTGATAAATTTAAGCAAGTAGCGGGAAGATTATATTTCAAAAGTCCTGTATCAAAAAGTACGATAACAAATAGAATGATGCTTAGAAACATGCTTATGGAATCATGTAAAAAATATGATACTAGTGAAAAATTATATATAAAATCATTAGAATGTTATGACGCATCTTTATATGCTTCATCTAGTAGAGTTGGAAATTATCATATTACTAGTTTTACTTTTTCTACGTTAATTGATAAATATACTAAAGAGGGTAATTTAAAAGATGTGATAGACCTTTTTTGCGAGATTATATTTAATCCATTAGTTAGTAATTTTGCATTTGACCAAGATACTTTTGATTTAATTTATGAAACTAAAAAAAGTGCTTTAGAAAAAATAAAGGAAGATTCAAGTTCATATATAGAAAGACAGGTTTTAAAGAATTTAGACGAAAATAAAGCTTATACATATATGAGTGATTTAAAATATTTAAATAAAATAACTAGTAAAAGTTTATATGACGATTATTTAGATATGATAAATAATAGCAGTGTATCCCTTGTTTTAGCAGGAGATATAGATTTTGATAATCCTATAATAGATATAATAACAAGCAAAATAAAGAAAAATAAAAAGTTTGATGCTGAACTTCTAATTGATAATGATAAAGAAAAAATAGAAAATAAAGTTATAACAGAAGATTTTTTTGGTACTCAAAACATAATAAACTATGTTTTATATTTAAAAAACTTAACAGATTTCGAAAGAAATTATGTAGCGCCTTTATATAGAATTATTTTAGGTGGTGGTGTATCATCAAGACTATTTTCTATAATAAGAGAAGAAAATAAACTAGCTTATTATTCATTTGCAAGGTATGAAAAAGATGATTCTTTAATGTATATAATAATGGGTATTGAAAAAGAAAACTTTGATAAGGCATATAATCTTACTAATAAAATTATAGATGAAATGAAAAATATAAGCGATGAAGAAGTTTTGTATGCTAAAAGAAGTTATATAACGTCTTATATGGAATTGCAAGATAAAATTACAAATGTTATAGGAAGTTATAATAAGTTAAATTTATTTGATATTAAAGATGATAATGAATTAATTGAAAATATAAATAAAGTAACAAAAGAAGATATAGAAAAATTTGCTTCTAAAGTTTATCCTCATTTATGTTACTTTCTAAAAGGAGAATAACGCCATGGAAAAAATAAAGATGAAAAAAATTGATGAAGTAATTTATCATGAAGAGTTAGAAAACGGACTTAACGTATACATTTATAAAAAAAATGGCTTTGCAAAAAAAGGCGCTTTTTTCGTAACTCATTATGGTTCTTCTAATAATGAATTTGTACCAACCTGCGAAAAAGAGATGGTAAGTTTTCCAAAGGGAATAGCACACTTTTTAGAACATAAGTTATTTGAATCAAGTGATAATGAAGGGGTATTTGAAAAGTTTAAGAAGTTTGGAGCGGACGTTAATGCTTTTACAAATCACTTAATTACAAACTATTATTTTTCTTGTACTGATAATTTTTATCCTTGCCTTGAAGAATTAGTTAACTTTGTTTTATCTCCTTATTTTACGGATGAAAACGTAGAAAAAGAAAAACCAATAATTAATGAAGAGATAAATATGACTAGTGATAACGTTGATAGGTATATTTTTGAAGAGATGTTTAATATGACGTTAAATACTAATCCAAACAAGTATAGAACGATAGGAGATAAAATAAACGTATCTAAAATAACTAAGGAAGATTTATATAGATGCTATAATACCTTTTATAATCCATCTAATATGGTTTTGGTTTTATATGGCAATATTGATCCTATAAAAACTGTTTCTTTAGTAAAGGGCATAATGAAAAATAAAGGGTTTAATAAATCTTCTGATATAAAAATTAAAGAGTATGATGAAGATGTTAAAGTATGCGAAGAATATAAAGAAGTTAAGAAAAACGTTGTTATTCCAAAAGTTGGTATTTGCTACAAAATAAAGGTTCCAAAACTTACTGGAACAGATTCACATAAGAGATTATTATTCTTAGATATGCTTTTGGATATGAAATTCGGCTTTTCAGTTGCATTTGAGAAAAACTTAATTAAAGATGGTATTATAAAGACAGGACTAGATATGAATTATTCTTGTTTTGATGATGTTATTTTACTTATGTTTTCATCTGATACAGATAAGAAGGATTTGTTTATTGAAAAAATAGATGAAAAATTAAGAGAAAACTTATTTGATGAAAAATTATTTGAATTAAATAAAAAGGTTCTTACAACAAATCTTGTTAGATTATTTGAAAGCCCATCTAACGTTGCATCTATGATATATAATTATATAATTAAGCACGGAAAAATTATAGAAGATGCGTATGATATTTATAAAAATTATGACTTTGATGAGTTTAAGCATGAGTTTAACACTTTAAACTTTGATAATAAATCAGTTTTATATGTTACCAAAAAGGAGTGATAGTATGCTAAAGGTAAAAAACGTAACTAAGTATTATGGTGATTTTAAGGCAGTAGATAATATTTCTTTTGAAGTTAAGAAAGGAGAAATATTTGGACTTTTAGGAGTTAATGGAGCGGGTAAAACAACAACCTTTAGAATGATTATGAATTTAATTAGTCCATCTAGTGGTTCTATTAGTTTTAACAATAAAAAAATAGATTATGACGTAACTGATAAAATAGGTTTTTTAACAGAAGAAAGAAGCTTACTTACTAAACTAACGGTAAAAGAACAGATGCTTTATTATGGAGCTTTAAAATCATTAGATGAAAAAACCATTTTAGAAAGGCTAGATAAACTTCTTAAAAAGTTTGAAATAGAAGATTATAAAGATAGAAAAATAAATACATTATCAAAAGGTAATCAGCAGAAAGTTCAGTTTATATCTGCAATTATAAATGAACCAGAACTTTTAATATTAGATGAACCATTTTCTGGACTAGATCCACTTAATATAGAACTTTTTAAAAACGTTATATTAGAGTTAAAAGATAAAGGAACATCAATTATATTTTCATCACACAGAATGGATCACGTTGAACTTTTTTGTGAAAAATTACTTATATTAGTTAAAGGTAAAACCGTCTTAGAAGGATATTTAAAAGACATAAAAAAAGATTATAAAATAAAAAAAGTAATAATAGAAGGTGACGTAAAAAAAAGTGAACTAGAAAAAATAGATGGTGTTTTATCAGTAAGCAAGATATCTTCTTTATTTAAAGTTAATATAAAAGATGAGAAATATTTTAAAAACATATTTAATTATATAAAAACAAAAGATAATATAACTAAATTTGCACTTGAAGATTCTAGTTTAGAAGAGATATTTATAGCAAAAGTAGGTGAAGTATATGGAAAATAAGTTTATATTTTTAACTAAGCATAGTCTTAAGAAAACAATGAAAAGTAAATGGTTTAAGATTGTTAATGTAATTGTTATGCTAGTTATAGTAGCACTTGTTAACATAGATGGTATTATTACGTTTTTTGGGGGAGACTTTAATTATGATGTAAAGATAAACGTTATAGATAACACGGGTTATTATAATGTGATAGAGGAAAACTTAAAAAACGTTGGTAAGTATTTAAATGATTCAAAAGTCATCATAAAAAAGGTAAATGATTTAGATAAAGAAAAGAAAAAACTAAAGGGTAAAAAAGATATTTTATTAGTTATAAAAGAAGATAAAGATAATTTCTTTAATGCAGAGTTTATAACAGATTCTTATGTTGATACATTAAAGTATCAAGCAATTAAAGCTTCTTTAAATAGTGCAAAAGAGATAATTGCAATAAATAATTCAAATATAGATAAGGATGAACTTGCTAAAATATCAAAAGAAGTTACTATAAAAAGAACTTTTGTTGATAAAGAAAAAAGTAAGGATGAAGAATCTTCAAGATCACTTCTTTCCGTACTTTCACTAATTATTGTACTTCCTTGTTTTATGTTAATAATGTTTTTAGTTCAAATGATAGGAGCGGAAATAAACGAAGAAAAATCAACTCGCGGTATGGAAATAATAATAGGAAACGTATCTGCTAAAGTACATTTCTTCTCTAAGGTATTAGCAAGTAATTTATTTGTTTTATTTCAAGGTTTTCTTCTTTTAATGTATTCTGGTATTGGTCTTATTGTAAGAAAACTAACTAGCAAAAGTAGTGGTTCATTTTCTGCTTTAACTGATGCAGCATCAAATCTTGATTTAACAGGTGCGGTAGACTTAATAAAAAATAGTGGAATAATAAATAAATTAGGTTATATAATCCCACTTATAATAATTTTAATAATACTTAGTTTTTTAGCTTACTCTCTTTTAGCGGGAATACTTGCCTCAATGACAACTAATATGGAAAATTATCAGCAACTTCAAACACCTCTTATGATAATAAGTGTAATAGGATATTATTTAATAATTTTATCTGCAGCATTTCCAGGTTCTACATTTATAAAAGTTATGGCATCTATTCCTTTAATGTCGGTATCTTTAGCACCTAGTCTTTTGCTTTCCGGAGAAATAGGTGTTGGTGTTGTAATAATTGGAATAATACTTTTAATACTTTTAAATTATTTATTAGTAAAATATGGTCTTAAGGTTTATAAGGTTGGAATACTAAACTATTCTGAAACTGGTTTATGGAAGAAGATTTTTAAGGCTGTTAAAGAAAAATAAAAAAACTTTCTAAATTTTTGAAATTTTTTTCAGAAATTTAGGGGGTTTTTTAAATTTTTGGATAA